>Ga0207641_10000011_pt1 | contig 384362 bp, 400 predicted proteins | sample KBSSwiS62_FD_184306 | JGI IMG/M metagenome (GOLD analysis project Ga0207641, IMG submission 184306) | Switchgrass rhizosphere microbial communities from Kellogg Biological Station, Michigan, USA - KBS Switchgrass S6-2 (SPAdes) (version 2) | ecosystem: Host-associated > Plants > Roots >... | reverse complement strand
TCGTCAACCCCGCCGCCCGCGACGACCCGAAGAGCGCCATCGCCGGCATGCCGATCATCGAGGTCGACAAGGCCAAGGCGGTGATGGTCATCAAACGCTCGATGAAGCCCGGCTTCGCCGGCATCGAGAACGAGCTCTACTACCTCGACAAGACCCACATGCTGTTCGGCGACGCCAAGGACTTCGTCGCCGGCATGGTCAAGGAACTCGCCGGCGCCAAGGCCGGCCACTAGAGCCACCCACGACGGAGCATCGTGAGTAGATGGTCCGGTCTCGCTTAGCGGAGACCGGAATGAGCAGCCCTATGGGCGGTCGAGCTTGTGGCTGAGTTCGCTCAGCACCCGGACGCAGACGGCGAGGTCCGACGGGTCGATGCCGGCGAACATCTCCTGCTGTAGTTCGGCGACGATGGTCTGGGCCTGGTCGAGCACCGGTTGCGCGGCCGGCGTCACCTGCACCAGCTTGGCCCGGCGGTCGATGGTGTGCGCGCGGCGTTCGACCCAGGCATTGGCTTCCAGCGCGTCCAGCAGCCGAACCACCGTGGGCTCCTCCACGCCGAGGCGCTGCGACAGCTCGCGCTGGACGACGCCGTCCTTGCAGCTGGCGATCTCCGCCAGGGCGGCGCAGCGCGCGTCGGTCTGGCCGACGGCCTTCAGGCGCTCGTTGAGCCGGGTGCGCCAGCGGCGCGAGGCCAGCAACAGGCCATGGGCCAGGGCCGCACAGACATCTTCTCCGCGGGGCTCAATCTGGGCCGTATACACCAATTCACTCCCGGCGAGATCCTGTCTGTTAAGATCGTTACATGAGAAGACTCGAAAGGGTGAAGCATCATCCATCTATTGGCCCATGACTGCGACAATGTGACCAAATTTAGGTGACCCGAAATACAGGGTGTCAAGGTCCGCAGCGCCGCAAAGACCCAGACTGGTCCATGTGCCGGCGACATTTCCGGCCGTCCCGCGAGCGGCGGCTGTTCATTACCATGCGAACGATTCGTAGGTATCGCGACCGTCGCAAACCTAGTTTTCGCCGCAGTAATCCTTTCTCAACGGGAGAACGCCGAGATTAAGCAACACGGGGGGGCAGAAGCGCCTCGGGTTTACGGGCGGAGTCGTCGCTGTGGTTGGAAAGAACCAGACGATCTTCAGGGCGTCGCTTGCGAGCGCCCGCGGGACTCGGGTCGTCCTCACGATGGAGCTCGCGCTCGCCGTCGGCGGCGGCGCGGCCGGCCATCCCCGATCGGTCGCCGGCGACATCGGGAAAGAGCTCTAGCCCGCCATGGAAAACCCTGCTCCGGAGAGCGCTGCGGTCTTGCGGCTCGGCCAGGTCCTCGACCTGAACGCCGCCGGCCCGCTCGCCCATGAGTTCCTGGCCCTGCGCGGCCGCAACGTCGAGGTCGACGCCTCGGCGGTCGAACGGCTCGGCGCCCAATGCCTGCAGGTGCTGCTCTCGGCCCACGCCACCTGGAACACCGACGGGGCCGGCTTCGCCCTGGTCTCGCCCTCCGACGAATTCACCTCGACGCTGGCGCTGCTGGGCGCGTCGATCGATCAGCACTTCAACTCTCGGGAGCTCGGCGCATGAGCAAGACCATCCTTACGGTCGATGATTCCCGCACCATGCGCGACATGCTGCGGCTGGCCCTGGTGGACGCCGGTTTCAACGTCGTCCAGGCGGAGGACGGGGTTCACGGCCTGGAAGTCCTGGCCGGCGAGACGCCCGACGTCATCGTCACCGACATCAACATGCCGCGCATGGACGGCTACGGCTTCATCGAAGGCGTTCGCGCCGACGCACGCTGCCGGGCGATCCCGATCCTGGTGCTGACCACCGAGTCCAGCGCCGAGAAGAAGATGCGGGCGCGCGACGCCGGGGCGACCGGCTGGATCGTGAAGCCCTTCAATCCGGAAAAGCTGGTGGAAGCCATCCGCCGCGTGGCCGCCTGAGCCTCTACGAAGGACGCGACTGATGGATCCGATGGCGGAAATCAAGGCGACCTTCTTCCAGGAATGCGAGGAGCAGCTCGCAGAACTGGAGTCCGGTCTCCTCGCCATGGAAGGCGGCGATACGGAATCGGAGACGGTCAACGCCGTCTTCCGGGCGGTGCACTCCGTCAAGGGCGGCGCCGGGGCGTTCGGCCTCGAAGACCTCGTTCACTTCGCCCACATTTTCGAGACGACGCTCGACGAGGTGCGCAGCAACCGGCTTCCCGCGTCCGACGCGGTCGTCAAGGCCCTGCTGCGCTCGGCAGACGTGCTCGCTGACCTTGTGCGGGCGGCGCGGGACGGCGGCGCGGTCGACCAGGCCCGCTGCGACGTCTGCGCCGCCGAGCTTTCCGCCCTCACCGGCATCGAAGAGTCCGACGCCGGCGACGACGGCATGGGCGAGATCGACTTCCAGCCGATGCAGATGGCGCCCCTGGATCTCGACTTCGACGCCGAGGCGCCGGCCGAGGAGCCTGCCCCCGAGCCGGCCAGCTGGACCTTGCGCTTCAAGCCGCGGCCGGAGCTCTACGCCAAGGCCAACGAGACGGTGCTGCTGCTGCGCGAGCTGGCGCGGCTGGGCGAGGTCGAGGTGGAGCTCGACGCCGGCGACCTGCCGCTGCTGCCGCACCTGGACCCCGAAGGCGCCTATCTGTCCTGGACCGTCCGCATCCGCGGCGACGCCACCGAGGCGGACCTTCGCGAGGTGTTCGAGTTCGTCGACGCCGACTGCGAGCTGGACGTGCAGGCGATCGGCCTCGACGGCGAGCCGATGGAGCTGGCGAACGCCGAACTCGACATCGCCGCCCTGATCAGCCTGGCGCAGTCCGCCGGCGAGGAGACCGCGCCGCCCCAGGCCGAAGCGCCGGTCGCCGCGCTCGAGCCGATCGCCGAGGCCGAGGAACCCGCCGCCGTCGTCCCTGCAGCCATGGCCGCGAACTCGGTCGAGGACCGGCGGGTCGACGAGCGACGCGGCGGCGAGGACCGACGCGGAGAGGCCAAGCCGGGCGGGGTCGCCCAGGCCGCGCCGACCATCCGCGTCGACCTCGACCGCGTCGACCGGCTGATCGACCTGGTCGGCGAACTGGTGATCAACCAGGCGATGCTGGCCCAGCGGGTCAACGAGGCGGGCCTGGCGCGCGCCTCCAACGTGGCCGGCGGCCTGGACGAGCTCGAGCAGCTGACGCGCGAGATCCAGGACAGCGTCATGGCGATCCGCGCCCAGCCGGTGAAGTCGGTGTTCCAGCGGATGCCGCGCCTGGTGCGCGAGCTCGCCAGCATCACCGGCAAACAGGTGCGCCTGCTCACCGAGGGCGAGGGCACCGAGGTCGACAAGACGGTCATCGAACGGCTCACCGACCCGCTGACCCACATGATCCGCAACGCCATCGACCATGGCCTGGAAACCCCCGAGAAGCGGATCGCCGCCGGCAAGAACCCGGAAGGGACCTGCAAGCTCTCCGCCGCCCATCGCTCCGGCCGCATCGTCATCGAGGTGGCGGACGACGGCGGCGGCATCAACCGCGAGCGCGTCAAGCAGATCGCCATCGACAAGGGCCTGATCCCCGCCGAGGCGGCGCTGACCGACGAGGAGATCGACAACCTGATCTTCCTGCCGGGCTTCTCGACCGCCAGCACCATCTCCGACATCTCCGGCCGCGGGGTCGGCATGGACGTGGTGAAGCGCTCGATCCAGGACCTCGGCGGGCGAATCTCCATCACCTCGCGGCCGGGCCTCGGCTCGACCTTCTCGATGAGCCTGCCGCTGACGCTGGCGGTGCTCGACGGGATGGTGGTCACCGCCGGTCAGCAGACCCTGGTGGCGCCGCTGACCTCGATCATCGAAACCCTGCAGCCGAAGCGTTCCGACGTGCACGGACTGGGCGGCGGGGCGCGGGTGATCTCTATCCGCGGCTCCTACGTGCCGCTGGTCGACGTCGGCCTGTCGCTCGGCTACCGGGCCGAGCCGCTCGACAGCGAACAGGGCGTGGCCCTGCTGATCGAGGGCGAAGGCGGCACCCGCGCGGTGCTGCTGGTCGACGCCATCCAGGGCCAGCGCCAGGTCGTCATCAAGAGCCTGGAAGCCAATTACCGCCGCGTGCCCGGCATCGCCGCGGCGACCATCCTCGGCGACGGCCGCGTCGCCCTGATCCTCGATATCGACGCCCTGGTGGCGGCCTCGCGTACGGCCGAGGCCCCCAGGCTCCTGCAGGCGGGTTGAGACCATGAGTGAAGCAGCGAACCAGGGCGGCGCGGGCCGCGAACTGATCTCCTTCCGGATCGGCGCTCAGGAATTCTGTGTGAACATCATGGAGGTGCGCGAGATCCGCGGCTGGACGCCGGCGACCGCGCTTCCCCAGGCGCCGGCCTTCGTGCGCGGCGTGATCAACCTGCGCGGCGCGGTGCTGCCGATCGTCGACCTGGGGGCGCGCCTGGGCCTGGGGACCGCCGACCCCACCGCTCGCCACGTGATCATCGTCGCCCAGGTGCAGAACCAGGTCGTCGGCCTGCTGGTCGACGCCGTCTCCGACATCCTCACCGTGACCGACGAAGAGATCCAGCCGACCCCCGACGTCGCCTCCGAGATGGTGCGGACCTTCGTCCGCGGCCTGCTGGCCATCGACGGACGCATGGTCAGCTTCATCTCGCTGGATCGGGTGCTGCCGGATCGCGAGCTCGATCACGCGGCATGACGGTCGCGCCTCCCATGCCCCTGCGTGAAGACCGTCGCGCCCAGCTGGTCGACGGCGAATTCCTCTTCACGGCGGAAGACTTCCGCATGATCGCGGCGACCCTGCACGCCGCCGCCGGCATCGCGCTGCCGGAAAGCAAGGCGACGCTGGTCTATTCCCGGCTCGCCAAGCGGCTGCGCGCGCTCGGGCTGGAGAGCTTCCGCGACTACTGCGCCCTGGTGACCGATGCCAAGGGGCTCGACGAGCGCCAGCAGATGATCGTGGCGCTGACCACCAACGTCACCCGCTTCTTCCGCGAACCGCACCACTTCGAGCACCTCAAGGAAAAGGTGCTGCCGCCGCTGCTGGCCAACGCCAAGCGGGGCGGCTCCGTGCGCATCTGGTCGGCCGCCTGTTCGAACGGCCAGGAGCCCTATTCGATCGCCCTGACCATCCTGTCGATGATGCCCGACGCGCCGGACTACGACATCAGGATCCTGGCCACCGACATCGACACCCAGATGCTGGCCGAGGCCCGCGCCGGCGTCTATTCGAGCCAGATCGTCGCGGCGGTGCCCGGCGAGCTGCGCGCCCGCTGGTTCGAGCGCGACGGCGACAATTTCCAGGTCAGCGAGCCGATGCGCCGGCTGACCACCTTCAACGAATTGAACCTGATCGGCGACTGGCCCATGCGGCGCCAGTTCCAGGCGATCTTCTGCCGCAACGTCGTCATCTATTTCGAAGAGGAGACGCAGGCGAAGGTGTTCGGCCGCTTCCTGCCGCTGATGAGCCCCGATGCGCGGCTCTACATCGGCCACTCCGAGCGCGTGTGCGGCGACGCCGCGGCGCGCCTGGAGACGGACGGCGTGACCACCTACCGGCTGCGGAGCGTGCGCTAATGATCCGTGTCCTGGTTGTAGACGACTCCGCGACGATGCGGAGCCTTATCGCCACCGTGCTGCAGCGCGACCCCGAGATCGAGGTGGTCGGCGAGGCCGGCGATCCGCTGGAAGCCCGCGAGGCCATCAAGCGGCTGAATCCCGATGTCATCACCCTCGACGTCGAGATGCCGAACATGAACGGCATCGACTTCCTGGAGAAGATCATGCGGCTGCGGCCGATGCCGGTGGTGATGGTCTCGACCCTGACGGTGCGCGGCGCCGAGGCCACCGTCGAGGCGCTCGAGCTGGGCGCCATCGACTGCGTCGCCAAGCCGTCGACCGGCGGGCTCGAAGGCTTTCACGACCTGCCGTTCAAGGTGAAGACCGCGGCCAAGGCGAAGGTCCGGCCGCTGCGCACGCCCGAGGCGGGCGCGGCCAAGCCTGCGCCGCTGGAGCACACGCCCGACGACCGGATCATCGCCATCGGCTCCTCGACCGGCGGCGTCGAGGCGCTGATCACCATCCTCAGCCGGTTCCCCGCCAACTGCCCGCCGACGGTGGTCACCCAGCACATGCCGGCGACCTTCACCAAGAGCTTCTCCGAGCGGCTCGACCGGCTGTGCGCGCCCAAGGTGGCCGAGGCGCACGACGGCGCGGTGCTGGAGTCCGGCCGCATCTACATCGCCCCCGGCGGCGAGACCCATCTCGAGATCGGCGGCAGCGGCGCCCTGCGCTGCCGGCTGTCGGCCGGGCCGGCCGTCAACGGCCACCGCCCCTCGGTCGACGTCCTGTTCCGCTCGGTGGCCAAGGTCGCCGGCGACCGCGCCGTCGGCGCCATCCTCACCGGCATGGGCCGCGACGGGGCGGAGGGCCTGCTGGCCATGCGCCGCGCCGGCGCCCGCACCATTGGCCAGGACGAGTCCAGCTCGGTCGTCTACGGCATGCCGAAGGTGGCCTTCGAAATCGGGGCCGTCGAGCGCCAAGCGCCGCTCGAGCGAATCTCCGCCGAACTCCTCAAAGCGCCCAGCCCCAATCCGATCGAGAACGTCTGATGCCTGCAGCCGCTTCCCTCAAGGTGCTCGTCGTCGATGATCAGCAGACCATGCGCTCGCTGGTCCGCAGCGGTCTGCAACAGCTCGGGTTCAAGGACATCCGGGAGTGCGCGGACGGCGAGGACGGCCTGCGCGCCATGCTGATGAGCAAGGCCCACCTGATCATCTCCGACTACAACATGCCGAAGCTCGACGGCCTCGGCCTGCTGCGTGCGGTGCGCGCCCACGAGCCGATCCGCGGCACCGCCTTCATCATGCTGACCGGCCGGGCCGACAAGGACCTGGTGCAGCGCGCGGTGCAGTTCGGCGTCAACAACTACCTCGTCAAGCCCTTCACCGTGCAGACGCTGAAGGAGAAGATCGAGGCGGTGTTCGGGCCCCTCACATGACGCATGTCGGGACGCGGCCAAGGGCTGACGGCCTGCGACCCGTGCACATCGTGCAGGGCGAGCAGTACGTCACCGACGATCCGGAAGCGGTGCTGACCACCATTCTCGGAAGCTGCGTGGCGGCCTGCCTCCGCGATCCGATCGCCGGCCTCGGCGGGATGAACCACTTCCTGCTGCCCGGCGTGGACCCCAAGAAGGGCGACGCCGACTCGATGCGTTACGGGGTGCACGCCATGGAGCTGCTGGTGAACGCCCTGCTGCAGAAGGGCGCGCGGCGCGAGCGGCTGGAAGGCAAGCTGTTCGGCGGCGCGCGGCTGATCACCGGCCTGACCGACGTCGGCGAGATGAACGCCACCTTCGCCGAGGAATTCATGCGGCGTGAAGGGCTGAGCAATGTCGGCGGCTCGCTGCGCGGCGACGCCGGACGGCGCATCCAGTTCTGGCCGGTGAGCGGCCGCGCCCGGCAGGTCTTCCTGTCGAAGGACACCCGCGAGGTCTTCGCCCGCGAAACCGCGCCTGCCCCGAAGCCCGCCGCCGACACCGGCGCGCTCGAGCTGTTCTGAGGTCGCCGCGCGGTGTCGAAAGCCCAGCCCATGTCGCGCGCCCTCGGGGCCTGCGCCGGCGAACTCGCCACCCTGGCGGACCGCTGCGAGGCGCTGCAGGCCGGATTGGCGCCGGCGCTGCAGACCGGCGCCGCCATCGAGGAGGCGCAGACCCTCGACCTGCTGACCCAGAGCCTCGCGGCGGTGGCCGACTATCTGCACGCGCTGTCGGCCCTGGCGCCGGTGGACTGGCGGCTCGACACCGGCCCTGCCATCGCCGTGGTTCCGCTGACCGAACTGGCCTGGAGGCTGCGGGGCGGGGCGCTGCATCCCCCGCCGGAAACCGGCGAACTCGACTTCTTCGGAGCCTGTCCATGACTGACAGGGCAGAAGCCCGCCTCAACCTGTCCAAGGCGACGGTTCTGCTGTTGCAGAACAACCAGGCCGAGCTCGACATCCTCGGCCAGGTGTTCATCGGCTTTGGCGTGAAGGCGATCCGCAAGTGCCTGACGCTGACCGAGGCCGAAGACTGCATCAAGCACGGCATCCTGTTCGACCTGATCATCGTCGACTGCGACATGGCCGGCGGGGTCGGCTTCGACTTCGTGACGCGGCTGCGGCGGATGGAGGAGAACGAAAACCGGTTGACGCCGATCATGCTGGTCTCCGGCCACACCGCGCCCAGCTCGATCGCCCGGGCGCGCGATTGCGGCGCCAACTTCGTGGTCGCCAAGCCGATCACGCCGAAGACGATGTTCGATCGTGTGATGTGGCTGGCCCGCGAGACCCGCCAGTTCGTCGTCACCGAAACCTATGCCGGCCCCGACCGGCGCCACAAGACCTTCGGCCCCCCGGCCGGCATCAAGGGGCGCCGCCACGACGACGTCTCCGCCAAGCTCGGCAAGGCAGGTGGTCCGGACATGTCCCAGTCCGACATCGACGCCTTGCTCAACCCGAAAAGGGCCGCCCTTTGAAAACCGGCAACACCTTCAAGTACGAGAACCGGCTGGCGAAGAGCGTCGTCACGCGTGGCGGCATGAGCGCCGCCGAGGCGCTGTCCTCCGCCCAGCAGGCCGTCGAACTGGTCCGCGATCCGACGATCGCCGAGATCGACGCCAACCTGAAGGAGATCTACGCCCTCGGCGACCAGTTGAAGACCGTCGGCGGCTTCGACGAGGCCGGCCTGCAGCAGCTCTACATCTGCGCCAACCGCGTGGTCGCCATGGGTGGGGTCTTCGGCCTCGGCGAGCTTGGCCAGGCCGCCTACAGCCTGTGCGAGCTGGTGAGCCGGTTCCAGACGCTGCAGCGTTTTCACGGGCAGATGGTGCAGGTGCATCTCGACGGTCTGCGCCTGCTGCGGACCCCGGGCGACCATCCGGCGGCCATCCGTGAGCAGGTGCTCGCCGGGCTTCGGCAAGTCGCCACCAGCGTGGTCTAAGCCGCGAGCGGGCTTCGCACGCGGCCCACGGCCGCATAGAAGGCCGCCATGACTGCGCCTCACCCGCCGCTCAGGTCCTATGGCCGGCTGAAATCCCGCACCATCAAGCCGCGCCAGGCGGCGCTGATGGACACCCTGCTGCCGGCGATCCGTGCGCCGCTTTCGCCGTTCGAGCCGCGCGCCCTGGCGCCCGACGCCGCGGAAGTCTGGCTGGAGATCGGCTTCGGCGGCGGCGAGCATCTGGCGGCGCAGGCGGCGAAGCGGCCGGACATCCTGTTCATCGGCGCCGAGCCGTTCCAGAACGGGGTGGCGAGCGCGCTGCGGCATATCGACGAGGCGGGGCTGAAGAACGTGCGGGTGCACGACGGCGACGCGCGCGAGCTGCTGGCGCGGCTGCCGGACGCCAGCCTCGAGCGGGTCTTCATCCTGTTTCCCGACCCCTGGCCGAAGGCGCGCCACCACAAGCGCCGGCTGCTGCAGGCCGAGACCGCCGTCGAGCTGGCGCGGGTGCTCAAGCCCGGCGGGCGCCTGCGCTTCGCCAGCGACTGGGCGGACTATGTGGATTGGAGCCTGGAGCGGCTGATCGCCACACCGGGGTTCGCCTGGATCGCCGAGGCGGCGGCCGACTGGCGCACGCCGCCGGTCGACCACATCACCACGCGCTATGAGGAGAAACGCCTGGGCGACTGCGCCCCGGTGTTCCTGGATTTCCTGCGCGTGACCTGAGTTCGCGTCACCTGGCCCGCCCGCGTACGGGCGAGCTGGGGACGTGACGCGCTACAGGCTCTGCTTGTAGCGCTCGATCGAGCTGCGGATCAGGTCGGCCGCTTCCGCCGGATCGGCCCAGCCGATGATGTCCACCGACTTGCCCTTCTCCAGGTCCTTGTAGTGCTGAAAGAAGTGGGCGATCTGCTCGGTCAGGATCGACGGCAGCGCCCGCCAGCTGTCGACGCCGTTGTAGAAGGGGTGGAGCTTGTCCACCGGCACGGCCAGCACCTTCTCGTCGCCGCCGGCTTCATCGCGCATCATCAGCGCGCCGACCGGGCGGCAGCGGATCACCGCGCCCGGGACCACCGGGGTCGGACCGACCACCAGGACGTCCATCGGATCGCCGTCGTCGGCGAGGGTGTGGGGGATGAAGCCGTAGTTGCCGGGATAGAACATCGCCGTGTGCAGGAAGCGGTCGACGAAGATCGCGCCGGACTCCTTGTCGAGCTCGTATTTCACCGGCTCGCCGCCCTGCGGGATCTCGATGATGGCGTTGACGTCGTAAGGCGGGTTGGCGCCGGTGGGGATCTTTGAGAGGTCCATGAGGCGGTCACACACTACTGAAGGGGAGGGACGCGCGCTCTGTGGACCAAAGCCCGCCGCCAGGGAAGGGGAGGCGCGAGCTTTTATGCTGACGCTTGACCCAGTTTGCTGCGTTTGCGCCGTTTGGGGCTGACAAGTCCCCGCACGCCCGCTATATTGGCGCTCTCACATCGCTGATCGCGCTGGATGGCGCTTTCAAGCGGCGGGCTGCGGCCCGGCCGCTTTTTTGTTTGCCGGAGGACGGCCAGGCTCATGCGCGGGAAGACCGCCGAGGATTTGCGACTGCTGGAGCTGCTCGACCCCGTGGCCGAGGCGACCGGCTACGAGATCGTGCGCCTGCGCCTGATGGGCGGCCAGGAGCAGCGTCGGCTGCAGATCATGGCCGAGCGCCCGAGCGACGGGGACATGAACGTCGAGGACTGCGCGCGACTGTCGCGCGCCATCGCCGAGGTGATGGACGCCGCCGATCCGATCTCCGGTGAATATGTGCTGGAGGTCTCCTCGCCCGGCGTGGACCGGCCGCTGACGCGGCTGAAGGATTTCGACACCTATGAGGGCTACGAGGCGCGCCTCGAACTCGACCGCATGGCCGAGGGGCGCAAGCGCTTCCGCGGGCTGCTCGCCGGCGTCGAAGACGACAATGTGGCGATCGACCTGGAAGGCGAGGAGCATACCGCGCTCATTCCTTTCGCCTGGATCATCGAGGCCAAGCTGGTCCTGACGGACGAGCTGATGAAGCGGGGCGCCGATGTGCGCGCCGCTCGCATCGCGGCTGAACAAGAACAACAGACTTCCGAGTAAGGGACCTGATCCATGAGCCTGACGGGCATTTCCGCCAACCGGCTTGAGCTTCTGCAGATCGCCGAGGCCGTCGCGCGTGAGAAGTCGATCGACAAGGAGATCGTCATCGAGGCGATCGAGGAAGCGATCCAGAAGGGCGCCCGTTCGCGCTACGGCGCCGAGCACGACATCCGGGTGAAGATCGACCCGAAGACCGGCGAGACCGTGGTCAAGCGGGTGATCACCGTGGTCGGGGACGACGCCAGCTACGGCGAGACCGAGGAGGGCCTGCCCGCCGAGGCGCCGCCCGGGGTGATGCGGGTCTCGGAAGCGAGGCGCATCTATAAGAACGCCGCGGTGGGCGACACCTATGAAGAGGTGCTGCCGCCCTTCGAATTCGGCCGGGTGCAGACCCAGATGGCCCGCCAGGTGGTGACCGGGAAGGTCCGCGAAGCCGAGCGCGAGCGCCAGTACGAGGAGTTCAAGGACCGCGTGGGCGAGATCGTCAGCGGCGTCGTCAAGCGCGTGGAATACGGCAATGTGGTCGTCGACCTCGGCCGTGGCGAAGGCATCATGCGCCGCGACCAGTCGATCCCGCGGGAGAACTTCAACATCGGCGACCGCGCCCGCTGCTACATCTACGACGTGCGGCGCGAGACCAAGGGCCCGCAGATCCTGCTGAGCCGCGCCCACGGCGGCTTCATGGCCAAGCTGTTCGCCCAGGAGGTCCCGGAGGTCTACGACGGCGTCATCGAGATCCGCGCCGTGGCGCGCGATCCGGGCAGCCGCGCGAAGATGGCGGTGGTCTCGAACGACAGCTCGATCGACCCGGTCGGCGCCTGCGTCGGCATGCGCGGCAGCCGCGTCCAGGCGGTGGTCGCCGAATTGCAGGGCGAGAAGATCGATATCATCCAGTGGAGCCCGGACGAGGCGACCTTCATCGTCAACGCCCTGGCCCCGGCCGAAGTCTCCAAGGTGGTGATGGACGAGGAGGACGAACGGGTCGAGGTGGTGGTGCCTGACGAGCAGCTGTCGCTGGCCATCGGCCGCCGCGGCCAGAACGTCCGCCTCGCCAGCCAACTGACCGGCTGGCAGATCGACATCATGACCGAGAGCCAGGAAAGCGAGCGCCGCCAGCGCGAGTTCGCCGAGCGCACCGCCCTGTTCCAGGAAGCCCTCGACGTCGACGAGGTCATCGCCCAGCTGCTGGTCACCGAGGGCTTCGCCACGGTCGAGGACGTCGGCTATGTCGAGGCCTCGGAGATCGCCTCCATCGAAGGCTTCGACGAGGACACCGCCGAAGAGATCCAGGCCCGCGCCCGCGACTATCTGGACAAGGAAGCCGCCGAGTACGACGCCAAGCGCCGCGAGCTGGGCGTCGAGGACGGCCTGCTGGAGATCGAGGGCGTCACCCTGCCGATGGCGGTGGCCCTCGGCGAAGGCGACGTGAAGACGGTCGAGGATCTCGCCGGCCTGGTGCCGGACGACCTGCGCGGCTGGTTCGAGACCAAGAACGGCGAGCGCGTGCGCGAGCCTGGCGTGCTTGAAAGCTTCAACCTGGATCCGCAGGACGCCGAGCTGCTGATCATGCGCGCCCGCGTGGTCATGGGCTGGGTCGAGGCGCCGGAAGAAGGCCTCGACGTCGTCGACGAAGCGCAGGAGCCGGCCGGCGATGCGGTCGAAGACACCGAAGCCTTCGCCGAAGCCCAGATGGAGGGCGAGGCGCGCGACGCCTGACGCCTTTCGGCTGCGCGGCCCCCTCCACCGCTAAGACGTCTGTTATTTTGCACCGCTTACACGAAGGCTCGCCTTGGCTCGCTCCCCACACAGTCTGGATCCCCGCCTCGGCGGGGGTGAGCGGTAGGAAGGTGGCCCGCCGTGGAACAACCCTCCGATGAGCCGGGGCTGAACGAATCCGCCGAGCCGTCGGCTGAGGCCTGCGAGCCGGGCGAGTACGATCCGCGCGAGCGGCGCGACATCGTCTCCGGCGAAGTGCGGGACGAGGCGGGCCTGATCCGCTTCGTCGCCGGGCCGGGCGGGGTGGTGACCCCCGACCTCGCGCGCAAGCTGCCGGGCCGCGGCCTGTGGGTCGCCGCCGACCGGGTTTCGGTGGAGACGGCGGCGCGCAAAGGCCTGTTCTCCCGCGCCGCCAAGGCGAAGCTGGTCGCCGCGCCGGATCTCGCCGACCAGGTGGAACAGCTGCTGAAGCGGCGGCTTTTATCGGGGCTCGGTCTTGCACGGCGCGCCGGCGATCTTACCTCGGGCTTCGAAAAGGTTTCCGCCGCAATCGCCTCCGGCAAGGCGGCGTGGCTGATCGAGGCGTCGGACGGCGCCGCGGACGGGCGTCGCAAGCTTCGGGCCCTGGCCCGGAGGCATTCCCGCGCCCCTGGCATTTTCGGGCTGTTTTCCGCGACGGAATTGGGTTTGGCCTTAGGCCTGGAGAATGTGATACACACCGCCTTCCTTGCGGGGCGTGCCGCCGATCGTTGGGCGCAGGACGTTCATCGGTTGGCGGGCTTTTGCCCGCTCCTACCCGAGAGTTGGCGCGAGGAGCCTTAGAGAGGCAAGCGGAAGCCCGATGGTTTCCGCCCCTCTCGCATTGATCGATCCGTTGGCCGGGACCGCCCGGCCGCTGAGTAAAGCGAGCGCATGAGCGACGAGAACAATAACGGCCGCAACTCCGCCCCGGGCGGACGCCAGCCCCTGACCCTCAAGCCCCGCGGGGGCGGCTCGGTCAGCGCCGGCACGGTGAAGCAGAGCTTCAGCCATGGCCGTTCAAAGACTGTCGTGGTCGAGACCAAGCGGCCGCGCACGCACGCGCCGGCGCCGAGCAATCTGGCTGCGCCGTCGTCCGCCGAGAAGCGGGTCGATCAGCCGCGCCCCGGCGGCGCGCCGGCCCCGCGCCCGCAAGGCGGCGATGGCCGCGGCCTTTCCGCCGAGGAGCAGGCCGCTCGCCAGCGCGCCATCGAACTCGCCCGCCAGGCCCAGGCCCAGCAGGAGTCCGAGCGCCGCGCCCGCGAGGAGCGCGCCCGCGCCGAGGCCGACGCCGCCTCCCGCGCCTCGCAGGCTGCGGCCGCCGCGGCCCAGGCCGCCGCCGCGCCGGCTCCGGTCCAGGCGCCCGCCCCGCAGGCGCCCGTCGCCCAGGCTCCGGCGGCGCCCCAGGCCCCCGCACCGCAAGCGGCCGCGCCCCAGGCTCCCGCGGTCCAGGCTCCGGCTGTCCAGGCGCCGGCGGCTCAAGCTCCGGCGGCTCAAGCTCCGGCGCCTCAAGCTCCGGCTCCCGCCCCGCAGGCGGCTGCGCCGCAAGCCGCAGCGCCGCAGGTCGCCCCGCCGCGCCCCCCCGCGCAGGCTGCTGCGCCCCACGCGCCCCGACCCGCCGCGCCGCAGCCGCAGCGGTCGCCCGCGCCGCATCGTCCGGCCGCCGATTCGGCGCGGCCGGGCGGCGGCCAGACCCGCAGCTATCAGCCCTCGCCCGATCGACGCGACGACCGGCCGAGCACCACCACCTATCGCCCCGCGCCGCCCTCGGCCCGTTACGAAGGCGCGACCTTCAACCAGCGTGCGCCGCGGCGTGACGACAACCGTCCGCCGCCGCGCGACGATCGCGGCCCGCGTCCGGCCGGCGGCGACCGCTCGCCGCGCGCCGACGATCGCGCCGGCGCCGGTCCGCGTCCGGAAGGCACCGTCCGCTACTCCGCGCTCGCGCCGCGTCCGGCGCCTCGCGGCGCCCCTCCCGGCGGTCCGCGCGGCCCGCGCGTCGGTCCGGCTGCGCCGCCGGCGACGCCCGAGATCCAGCGCGCCACCCGCCAGGCGCCGCGCCCCGGCTCGGCCAACCTCGACCGGCGTCCGGACGAGGACGACGACGCCCGTCGCCGCGCCGCGACGCCGACCAAGGCCATCTCCCGCGCCAAGGGCGCCCCGCAGCGCCGCGAAGGCCGGCTGACCATCCAGACGGTGGCCGGCGACGGCGACGGCGCCGAGCGGATGCGCTCGCTGGCTTCGGTCCGCCGGGCCCGCGAACGTGAACGTGAAAAGCGCAAGGGCGGCGGCCAGGAACAGGCCCGCGTCGCCCGCGAAGTGGTCATTCCCGACGTCATCACCGTGGGCGAGCTCGCCAACCGGATGGCCACCCGCGGTGTCGAAGTGATCAAGTTCCTTATGCGTCAGGGCGTGATGCTGAAGATCAACGACGTCATCGACAACGACACCGCCGAGCTGGTGGCCACGGAATTCGGCCATACCGTCCGTCGCGTGTCGGAAGCCGACGTCGAAGAAGGCTTCATCGGCGGCGAGGATGTGGACGACCACATGGTGGCCCGTCCGCCCGTGGTCACCATCATGGGCCACGTCGACCACGGCAAGACTTCGCTGCTGGACGCCCTGCGCGCGACCGACGTGGTCGCCGGCGAGCACGGCGGGATCACCCAACACATCGGCGCCTATCAGGTGCGGCTGGAAAACGGCCAGGCGGTGACCTTCCTCGACACCCCCGGCCACGCCGCCTTCTCCGCCATGCGGATGCGCGGCGCCAACGTCACCGACATCGTGGTGCTGGTGGTTGCGGCCGACGACGGCGTGATGCCGCAGACGGTCGAGGCGATCAATCACGCCAAGGCCGCCGGCGCGCCGCTCATCGTGGCCATCAACAAGATCGACAAGCCGGGCGCGGATCCGACCCGGGTGATCAACGAGCTGCTGCAGCACGAGATCGTCGTCGAAAGCCTGGGCGGCGAGACCCAGGCCATCCAGGTCTCCGCCAAGGAGAAGCTGGGCCTGGACGACCTGATCGAGGGCATCCTGCTGCAGGCCGAGGTGCTCGACCTGAAGGCCAATCCGGACCGCACCGCCGACGGCGTGGTGATCGAAGCCAAGCTGGATCGCGGGCGCGGCGCCGTCTCCACCGTGCTGGTGAAGCGCGGCACCCTGAAGCGCGGCGACATCGTCGTGGCCGGCGACACCTTCGGCCGGGTTCGCGCCCTGCTGAACGAGCGCGGCGAGCAGCTGACGGCGGCCGGCCCCTCAGTCCCGGTGGAGATCCTCGGCCTGGACGGCACGCCCGCGCCGGGCGAGCCCTTCGCCGTCGTCGAGAACGAAGCCCGCGCCCGTGAGCTCACTGAATACCGCGTGCGAGTGAAGCGGGAGAAGGCCGGCTCGCCCATGCAGGGCGCCAACCTCGCCGACATGATGGCCAGGCTCGCCGACAAGAAGGTCTCCGAGCTGCCGGTGGTCATCAAGGCCGACGTGCAGGGTTCGGCGGAAGCCATCGTCAGCTCGCTCAACGACCTGGGCACCGACGAGGTGCGCGCCCGCATCATCCTGTCCGGCGCCGGCGCGATCAGCGAAAGCGACGTCATGCTGGCCAAGGGCGCCGGCTCGCCGATCCTCGGCTTCAACGTTCGCGCCTCGAAGCAGGCGCGGGAGCTTGCCGAGCGCGAGGGCGTGGAGATCCGCTACTATGCGATCATCTACGACCTGATCGACGACATCAAAGGCGTGCTCTCGGGCATGCTGGCGCCGATCCAGCGCGAAACCTTCCTCGGCAACGCCGAAGTCCTGCAGGTCTTCGACATCACCAAGGTCGGCAAGGTCGCCGGCTGCCGGGTCAGCGACGGGGTGGTCCGCAAGGGCGCCCGGGTCCGGATCATCCGCCAGGACGTGGTGGTGCTCGAACTCGGCGTGCTGCAGACGCTCAAGCGCTTCAAGGACGAGGTCAATGAGGTCCAGTCCGGCCAGGAATGCGGCATGGCCTTCCAGGGCTTCCAGGACATCAAGGCCGGCGACATCATCGAGTGCTTCACCCTCGAAGAGGTCAAGCGCTCGCTGTAGGCGCCTGAGCCCTCTCCCCGCACGCGGGGCGAGGGCGTCGGCAGGCGGCGCCGCAGATGTGAGAATGCCGCAGGCCTGCCCTCGTTTCGCGCCCTTCTTCGCAAGCCGGCAGAGCCTTCATTCCGGTCGTGATCTCGCCGCCTTGATGCGCTAGAGGCGCTCGACATGCACCGGATCCGCGCCTTCATCCTCGGTCTCGCCGCCCTGACGCTGTCCGCCTGCGCGACGGCGCAGCGGCTGGACGCGGCCGGCGACGTCCACGCCCTGCTGATCTCCATCCGCGACGACGACCAGGCGACCTTCGAGGCGCACATCGACCGTCCTGCGCTGAAGCAGGAGCTGCAGAGCAAGCTCGACCGGCGCCTGGCCAAGGACCCGCGGCTGGGCCAGCTGGCGTCGCTGCTGGGTTCGTCGGTGATCGACTTCGCCGGCGACACCCTGGTGCAGCCGCGTGTCTTCCGGCTGGTCGCCGAGCGCTACGGCTACACGCCGCGTACGGCGATCCCCAACCAGGTTCAGATCGCCGCCGCCCTGAAGCCGCTGGACGACGGCCGCGTCTGCGCGGTCAGCAAGAAGGACGGCCCCTGCCTGCTGACCTTCACCAAGGAGCAGGGTGTCTGGAAGCTGACCAGCTTCGATGGAGACATCTCCATGCTGAGCATCAAGCTCTGACGATCCGATCGTCGGCCGGGGAAGATTCTTCGTCGGAGCCCGCTCGAGAACGCAAAACCGGCTTCCCCTTTTGCTGAGCGCGCTCTAGAAGCGCGCCCTTCTTCGCTGAGCCGGCGCGTCCGACCCGCGCCCCAGCCCGTCAAGGCAGTCTCCATGAAACGTCAGACCGACCGCGGCCACGCTTCCGGCCCCACCCAGCGTCAGCTCCGCGCCGGCGAACTGATGCGTCACGCCCTGGTCGGAATCCTCCGCGAGGAGGAGTTCGCCGATCCGGCGCTGCAAGGGGTTTCCGTCACCATCACCGAGGTGCGGATGAGCCCCGACCTGCGGCACGCCACCGTCTTCGTCGAGCCGCTCGGCGGCGGCCATGCGCCCGAGGTGGTGGAGGGGTTGAACCGCCACGCTAAGTTCCTGCGCGGGCGGCTGGGGCGGACCATCGACATGAAATTCACCCCGGACCTGAAGTTTCTGCACGACGAGAGCTTCGACGAGGCCCAGCGGATGAGCCGGCTGTTCGAGGATCCCAAGGTGCAGCAGGACCTGATCCGCCACGACTTTTCGCCCGACGAGCCCTCCGGGTCCTGGAAGGACGACGACTGATGGCGCGCCGCCGCAAGGGCGAGGCGGTCTCCGGCTGGATCTGCCTGGACAAGCCTTACGATCTCACCTCGACGTCGGCGGTCAGCCGCGTGCGGCGGATCTTCAACGCCCAGAAGGCCGGCCACGCCGGAACCCTCGATCCGCTGGCCACCGGCATCCTGCCGATCGCGCTCGGCGAGGCGACCAAGACGGTCCCCTTCCTAATGGACGCCGACAAGGCCTATCGCTTCACGATCGCCTGGGGCCGCACCACCGCGACCTATGACCGCGAGGGCGAGACCATCGCCGAGTCCGACGTGCGTCCGACGCTCGCCCAGCTGGAGGCGGTGCTGCCGCGCTTCGTCGGCGAGATCGAGCAGGTCCCGCCGGCCTATTCGGCGATCAAGGTGGATGGCGAGCGGGCCTATGACCTGGCCCGCGCCGGCGAGACGGTTGAGCTGAAATCGCGGATCGTCACCGTCCATTCGGCGCGCATCGCCGATGCGGTCGATCCCGATCACGTCACCTTGGAAATCGAGTGCGGCAAGGGCACCTATGTCCGGGCCATCGTCCGCGACGTCGCCGCCGCGCTGGGCGCATGCGGGCACGTCGCCGACCTGCGGCGAACGCGAGTCGGCGGCTTCAGCGAACAATCTGCGGTGACGCTGGAATTGCTTGAGGATTTAGGGCATAAGGCCCGCCAGTCGGAGGCGCTGCTTCCGGTCGAGACCGCGCTGGACGACATCCCGGCGCTGGCCGTGACCGATGAAGACGCCTTCAGGCTGAAGCAGGGACGGTCGATCGTTCTCGTTCCCCGACAGGTTGAGACGGTGAAAGCCAGGCTCCGGCCCGGCTCGCGCACCGTTTCCGCCATGTCGGGCGGGGTCGTCGTCGCTCTCTGCGAGATGCGCGCGGGCCGGCTCGAACCCGCGCGGGTCTTCCATCTTGAAAAGAGCGGAGACACACCCGATGTCGATTACGGCCGAACGCAAGGCTGAAGTGATCAAGACCCATGCCCGCGGCGAAGCGGACACGGGCAGCGCTGAAGTCCAGGTGGCGATCATGTCCGAACGGATCGCCAACCTGACCGAGCACTTCAAGACGCACAAGAAGGACAACCACTCGCGCCGCGGGCTGCTGAAGCTCGTCTCGGCGCGCCGGTCGCTGCTGGACCATCTGAAAAAGTCCGACGCCGCTCGCTACCAGAAGCTGATCGAGACGCTCGGCCTGCGCCGCTAGTCAACGGTCCGTGATCCGCTCCCCGGTTGCTACCAACCGGAGAGCGGCTCTTTATGTAGCGCCGCTCCTCCGTGACAGGCCGGGGGCTCCGCGGCGCAAAACGGGATTCCCTGACGCGGGGCTCCCGTCCGTACGCCGAGGGTTCATCGAAATCCTCATCCGCCTGTTCGAATGGAGAGGATTTCGGAAGTCCGACGCCCTGTCCGCCCCCGCCGGGAATACGCCCGCGGGATGAGAAAGAAGCCAAAATGTTCGATATCAAGCGCAAGACCATCGAGTGGGGCGGCAAGACGCTCACGCTCGAAACCGGCCGCATGGCCCGTCAAGCCGACGGGGCGGTGTTGGCCACCTATGGCGAGACCATGGTGCTCGCCACCGCCGTCTTCGCCAAGTCGCCGAAACCCGGCCAGGACTTCTTCCCCCTGACGGTGAACTATCAGGAGAAGTTCTACGCCGCGGGCAAGATCCCCGGCTCCTTCCCGCGCCGCGAAGGCGCGCCTTCGCAGAAAGAAACCCTGACCTCGCGCCTGATCGACCGTCCGATCCGGCCGCTGTTCGTCAAGGGCTTCAAGAACGAGGTCCAGGTGGTGGCGACCGTGCTCGCCCACGACCTCGAGAACGATCCCGACATCGTCGCCCTGGTGGCCGCCTCGGCCGCCCTGGTGATCTCCGGCGCCCCGTTCATGGGCCCGATCGGCGCGGCGCGCGTCGGCTTCGTCGACGGCCAGTACATCCTGAACCCGACCCTCGACGAGCAGAAGCAGTCGAAGATGGACCTGGTGGTCGCCGGCACCGCCGAGGCGGTGATGATGGTGGAATCCGAGATCCAGGAACTTTCTGAAGAGGAAGTCCTGGGCGGCGTCACCTTCGCCCACAAGGGCATGCAGCCGGTGATCGACGCGATCATCGAACTGGCCGAGCACGCCGCCAAGGAGCCGTTCGACTTCCAGCCGGACGACACCGACGCGATCAAGGAAAAGATCAAGGCGGTCATCGGCGAGGACCTGCGCGCGGCCTACCTGATCATGGGCAAGACCGAGCGTCACGCGGCGATCACCGCGGCCAAGGACAAGGCCAACGCGCAGTTCGCCAAGTCGGAAGCCAATCCGGCCGGCTATGACAGCAACAAGCTTGGCGGCGTCTTCAAGGAGCTCGAGGCCGACATCGTTCGTCGCTCGATCCTGGAGACCGGTAAGCGGATCGACGGCCGCACCGTCGACCAGGTCCGCCAGATCGTCTCGGAAGTGGGCGTCCTGCCCCGGGCCCACGGCTCGGCGCTGTTCACCCGCGGCGAGACCCAGGCCCTGGTCGTGGCCACGCTCGGCACCGGCGACGACGAGCAGCTGATCGACGCTCTCGAAGGCAAGTACTACGAGAAGTTCATGCTGCACTATAACTTCCCGCCCTTCTCGGTGGGCGAGACCGGCCGCATGGGCGCTCCTGGGCGTCGTGAGGTCGGCCACGGCAAGCTGGCCTGGCGGGCGATCCGCCCGATGCTGCCGCCGGCGGAAGAGTTCCCCTACACCATCCGCCTGGTCTCCGAGATCTTCGAGTCCAATGGCTCGTCCTCGATGGCCTCGGTCTGCGGCTCGTCGCTGGCGCTGATGGATGCGGGCGTTCCGCTGAAGAAGCCGGTCTCCGGCATCGCCATGGGCCTGATCCTGGAAAGCGACGGCTTCGCCGTTCTCTCCGACATCCTGGGCGACGAAGACCACCTGGGCGACATGGACTTCAAGGTCGCCGGCACCGCTGACGGGATCACCTCCCTGCAGATGGACATCAAGATCGCCGGCATCACCGAAGAGATCATGCGCAAGGCCCTCGAGCAGGCGAAGGGCGGTCGCGACCACATCCTCGGCGAGATGAGCAAGGCGATGGAAGCGCCGCGCCACGAGCTCGGCGAGTTCGCGCCGAAGATCGAGACCATGAAGATCCCGGTCGAAAAGATCCGCGAAGTGATCGGTTCGGGCGGCAAGGTGATCCGCGAGATCGTCGAAAAGACCGGCGCGAAGATCGACATCGGCGAAGACGGCACGATCAAGATCGCGGCCGCCGACTCTTCGAAGATCGAGGCGGCCCGCGACTGGATCAAGTCGATCGCGCAGGAAGCCGAGGTCGGCCAGATCTACACCGGCAAGGTCGTGAAGATCGTCGACTTCGGGGCCTTCGTGAACTTCTTCGGCGCCAAGGACGGCCTGGTGCATGTGAGCCAGATCTCCAACGAGCGCGTGAACAAGGTCTCCGACGTGCTGCAGGAAGGCCAGTCCGTGAAGGTCAAGCTCCTGGGCTTCGACGATCGCGGCAAGACCCGCCTCTCCATGAAGGTCGTTGACCAGCAGACCGGCGAAGACCTGTCCAAGAAGGAAGAGCCGGAATCCGCCGAGGCCTAGGCCTAGCGTCTCCTGCGAAGGATCGGGGGCGGCCGCAGCGATGCGGCCGCCCTTTTCTTTGGCTGCAAATGCCCCGGACGGGTCGTCCGCGGCAGGAAGCCCCATCCACCGAATACCGCTCATGCGTGGGTCGTGCTGGTGCGGACGACGACAAGCGGTTTTCTGCGTGAGGGCTGAGGCAGGCCGACAAGACGCCGCCCTCGACGCTGCTTACACTCGATTGATGGGAAGGCTCTCGACCTACCAGAAGCAGCAGCTTCGGCTTAGCGAGCGAGCTTGGATCGGATACCGCGACGCGGAGTGCAATTTCCGAAGCTCCATCAACATCGGCGGGCCGCCCGGCATCGTGGCGAGGGCGCAGAGCGATGCGCACGATGAGTGCTTGTTGCGCGAGTCGGCACTGAGGGCGGAAGCTCTCAAAGATGGCTACGGAAGCTCGTGGGACGGCACGACCTGAAGGGGTGGTCGTTCCACCCCGTTGGCGCCCCTGCCAACAAGCTGACATCGCAAAGGTCCACTCCGCGGAGTGGATCCCACTCGCCAGAACGGACCGTGCGGACCTTCAGCTTGCCGCCGGCGGAGCGGTTTCGGCCATCAGAGCGGCGGCTGCTTCTTCATCCATGCTCTCGTGCATCCAGCCGCGATACAGTCGCCACAAAAGAGGTTCAAAGCCGCAGCCGACGGCAGAGCTGATGTAGAGAAGTTGCAATTCGTAGCGAGGGCCAGTCAGCTTCACGAAGCCATTCAGCCTTGGATGTCTGGGATCGCCACAAGCGATCATGAACTCCCGATCCCGATTTCTTTCCCAGTAGAGCCGCTCGCATAAGTTGAGGTCGCGCTCAGCACCCTGTGGGCGAATGATTAGCCCTTCCGCCTCAGCTCGATCCTGAAAGTACCGCCGGAGGGCGGCACGCTGACCACTCAGCGTCTCGTCATCGGGTTCGATATCGTTGTCCATCGACAAACTGTAGGCGCGTTCAGTCCGCGTTTCACCCGGAACCGAACTTCGGAAGGTCGGCTCCTTTATGGTTGCGGCAGTTGAAGTCCTGCATCACCGCCACCGCGCTCAATGAAAGACCGCCGTCCGCAGCCGGTGCGATGGGGCAGCGTCCAGCATGGTCCCCTCGCGCGCCTTAGGATCTCGCCTTCAGCTCCAGGTGCAGGAACTGGTTGAAGTCGCTTTGGACATAGCCGCCGAAGGCGCCGCCGTCGACGAAGCCGCGCTTGCGGTAGAGCGCCAGGGCGGGCTCGAAGGCGGGACCGCTGCCGGTCTCCAGGCTGAGGGTCTTCAGGCCGCGGGCGCGGGCCTCGTCGATGATCCGCTCCAGCAAGGCGGCGGCGGCGCCCCGGCGCAGATGGTTCGGGTGCGTGCGCATCGACTTCACCTCACCGGCGTCGGGCGCGAACTGGTGGAGCGCGGCGATCCCGCAGATCTCCTCGCCGTCCCAGGCGCTCCACACCGTCACTTCCGGGCGCAGCAGGCCGGACAGGTCGAGCGCGAAGACGTGGCCGGGCGGCGAGGTGGCGTGCATCCCCGACAGGTGCAGCGCCAGCAGCGCGCGGGTGGCGGCGCTCGAGAGATCATCCTGGCGGATCTGCATCCCTGACCCTCACTTCACGGTGACGCTGGCCACCATCCTGGGGTGGATGGTGCAGAGGTATTTGTAGACCCCCGGCCGGGCGAATTTGAAGCTGAAGGTGTCGTCCTGGTCGAGCGCCGGCGAGTGGAAGGCGCCGTCGGTGCTGGTGACGGCGTGCGGCTCGGCGTCGAGGTTCTTCCAGGTGACCGTCGCGCCGGCCGGGACGGTGATGGTCATCGGATGGAAGTCGAAGCTCTTGATGGTCACCAGGGTGTCGCCCTGGCGCGCCAGGGCCGCGCCGGCGCCGGCGGACAGGGTGAGGGCGACGCAGGCGGCGAGGATCGCGCCGGCGGCGCGGCGGGACGTTGGAACATGCATGTCGAAGGTCCTTGATCGGGCGCGACGGTTCAGGCGAGCGCGGTGTCGGTGAGGCGAAGCGGCTGGTGCAGCGGAGCGCGCGCGACGCTGGTGACGCCCAGCATGCGCGGGAGCTGGTCATGCGGAACGCTCAGCGGCCCCGGGCCAGGTCCGACGCCGGCGGCCGGTTGCGGGTAGGCGGTGGACCGCGCCGTGTGGAAGGTCACGTGGCCCTCCACCTTGGAGACGATCTGGTGGATGTGGCCGTTCAGCACGGTCACCGAGCCGAACCGGCTGACCAGGGCCAGCACCTGGCCGGAGTCGCTCGATCCCCATCCCCAGGGCTCGTAGATGCTCCACATCGGCATGTGGGCGAACAGCACGATCGCCTGGCTCGCCGAGCGGCCGGAGAGATCGTCCTTCAGCCAGCCAAGCTGGTCGTCGCCGAGCGAGGCCAGGCCGCCGGCCTTGAACTGCATCACATTGACCAGGCCGACAAAATGAACGCCGGCGTGGTCGAAGCTGTAGTAGCCGCGGTTCTTCGAGGGCGCGCCGTAGCGGGCGAAATACTCGGTCCCGGCGCCGTCGGTGACGTCGTGCTCGCCCGGCGTCGTGTGCAGCTCGGCGACCCGCAGCCCCGACAGCAGCTGGGCGGCGTGGTCGAACTCCGCGGGCCGGGACAGGTGGGTGATGTCGCCGGTGTGCAGGACGAAGGCCGGCCGGGCGGGCAGGGCGTTCACCAGGGCGACCGATTGCGCCAAGGTGCCGGCGACGTCCGGATTGGCCTCCTTGTTGAAGCCGATGTGGCTGTCGCTGATCTGGACGAACAGCGGGGTTCCGGTCGCGCTGTCTGCGCCGGGCTGGGCGGCCTGGGCCAGGTCGAAGCCGCTCAGGACGCCGCTTGAAAGCGAAAACAGCGTGCCGGCGCCAATTCCCATGCAGCGAAGCGCGCTGCGGCGCGTCGGGTCATAGTTCACGTCTGGTCCTCCGATGAACATCTGCAGGACCAGACGGGCGGCGCCGCGGTTTTATTCCGGCTCGGCGCGGACCAATTGCACGAAGCTCGCCAATTCCGGCGCGGCGACGTCGGAAACCGCGGCGAAATCCAGGTCGCCGGACTTCCAGTACATCGCGCGATAGCCGTGGCGGACGACCGTGGTCGGCAGGCTCGAGCCGCGATCGGCCCAGACGAACAGGTCCAGCCTGTGCCGGCCGTGCTGATAGACCAGCACGGCGGCCGGCGCGCCGGCGACCTTGTCGAGCCGGCCGCCGGTCAGCTTGAACCCCTGGTCGGCCAGGTCCTTCACCGGCGGCGAAAGTGCGATGCGGCCGGCGAACCATGGCTTGACCGTATGATGATCGCTGGAGGCGACCTGGATCAGCGGGCCGCGCATCAAGGCCCGGGTGTGGGCGTCCATCACCTGGTCGGCCAGGCTGTCGGCGGAAGGCGGCAGGATGGCCACGGCCGCCAGGCTCGCGGCCAGGGCCATGGCGCCCGCGCCGCTGAGCGTGCCGCGCCAGAAGCTGCGGCGGATCGCGCGGCGGGCGGCCACCGGAGGAGCCGAACGGGCGTGGTCTTCCGCCGCCAGCGCCTGTCGGACCCGAAGCTTCAGCTGCGCCGGCGCGGCGTAACGCGGAACGGTCGTGCGGATCGCGTCGCTGAGGTCGGCGGCGTCGGCGCAGAAGGCCTGGCATTCGGGGCAGTCGGCGATGTGGCGCTCGCTCGCCGCCGCGTCGGCGCCGTCGACCTCGCCGTCGAGGTAGGCCTGGGTGCTGGGCATCTTAGCGCACGGCATCGCGGTCCCTCGCCAGCCAGAGTTCCTTCAACAGGCCCCGGGCCCGCGCCAGCCGCGACATCACGGTCCCGATCGGCGCGCCGGTCGCCGCGGCGATCTCGCGATAGCTCATGTCCTCCATCTCCCGCAGGATCAGCACCTCGCGAAAATCCTCCGGCAGCTCGGCGATCAACAGGTCCAGCCGGCGACGGTCGCTGGCACGTGCGGCTTCGGCCTCCGGGTCTGGCCCGTCGAACGCCAGCGGCCGGTCGTCTTCCGCCGGCAGCGGGGCGTGGGCGCGTCGGCGGACGTCGGCGGCGCGGCTTCGCCAGCAGTTGCGAACGATCGCCAGCAGCCAAGGCCGGACATCCTCGCCACGGAAGCCGTCGAACGCCCGGAAGGCGCGCAGCATCGCCTCCTGCACCACGTCGTCGGCGTCGGCCGGCGAGCGCGACAGCCACCGGGCGAGGTTGTAGGCCGCGTCGATGTGCGGCAGGGCGAGCGCCTCGAACCTCTGACGATGGTCGTCCATTCGCGTCCAGACCCGACGGAGGACGATCTTATTCCCGCAGTTGCGGCCAAAACGAAAGAAGCCCGCCTGGCGGCGGGCTCCGATCATCTCGCCTGATGTCGCGTCAGCCGCGCAGCTTGCGCAGCAGCATGTCGACGTCGCGCGCCAGGACGGGATCCTCGGCCTTCAGCGACTCGATGCGGCGCACGGCGTGCAGCACCGTGGTGTGGTCGCGGCCGCCGAAGCGCCGGCCGATGTCGGGCAGCGAGCGGGTGGTGATCTGCTTGGCCAGCCACATGGCCACCTGCCGCGGACGCGCCACCGCGCGGGCGCGCCGCTCGGAGATCAGGTCCGCCTGCTTCAGGCTGTAATGCTCGGCGACCGTCTTCTGGATCATGTCGACGGTCACCTTGCGCTCGTTGCAGCTCAGGTGCGGCCGCAAGATGCCCTGGGCTTCGTCCAGGCTCAGGCGCGCCACGTCGCCGCCGACCCGGGCCACCAGGGTGTTCAGCGCCCCTTCCAGCTCCCGCACGCTGTCGGTGAAGCGGTCGGCCAGGAACTGCAGCACCTCCGGCCGGGCGGAGGGATGGAACTTGCCTTGGTTGGCCAGGGTGCCCAGCTTCCGCTCCAGGATGCCCAGGCGCAGGGCCCGGTCGGCCGGCTCGATGCCGCAGACCAGGCCGGCCTGCAGGTGCGAGCGCAGCCGGGGCTCCATCTCCGAGATCTCGGCCGGCGAGCGGTCGGCGGTCATCACCACCCGGCGGCCGTCCTCGACGAGGGCGATCAGGGTGTGGAACAGCTCTTCCTGGGTCGAGGTCTTGCCGGCCACGAAGTGGACGTCGTCGATCAGCAACAGGTCGGCGTTGCGCAGCTCCTCCTTGAAGGCGGCGGTCTGGCGGTCCTGGATGGCCTTGACGAAGGTCGAGGTGAACCGCTCGGCCGAGAGGTAGACGACCCGCTTCGACGGCGCGTTGCGGATGGCTTCCCAGGCGAGCGCGTTCAGGAGGTGGGTCTTGCCGAAGCCGTAAGGCCCATGGAAGACCACCGGGTTGAAGTGGCCGTCGGCCCAGGTCGCGACCCGGCGGGCTACGGCGAAGGCGAACTCGTTGGCAGGGCCCGATACGAAGGTCTCGAACGAGAAGCGCTCCTGCAGGCCCTGCAGGCGGCCCTGCTTCACCGCCGCCGGCGGCGCCGCGTCGACCTCGATCTCGAAGATCTCCGGCACGGCCGCCTCGTTGGCGGCGATCGGGGCCGGCATCGCCGCGCGAGCCACCACGCCGGCGCTATCCAGCTCCATCCGCGATTTCAGGTCGAGCCGGCGGCCCAGCGGATCGTTTTGCGCCCACAGCTCGCCGATGCGGCGCCATGCGTGGCGGCGGATCCAGTCGCGCGCCACCCCCGTCGCCGCGACCAGAAAAACTTCGTCGCCGCTTTCGCGCAGCGCCGCCTGACCAAGCCAAGATCCGAAAGTCGCCTCGCCCAATTCGCGCTTGAGAACCTGGCACGTTTTGTTCCAGATCGCCCCCGCCGGCGTTTCAGCCATAGCTCCCGCTGCCCCCCTTACCATCATCCTCTCAACCCGCCCTTCTCGGCCCCCGCCCCACGCAGAGCCTAGCTAATTTTTCAATAGACACAGGTACTTACTCGGCGACTGCTTGAGCTCCGCCGGCGTCCCGTTCTTTCCGGGATCAGATGGAAGACGCCTGTAAGAACGCTGAGAGTAGTCGGGGACCTTGGGGGGTCAACGGGGATTCTTTGAAGCTGGCGCGGTTATTTTCATTGACTTGCGGAAGCCCTCGCGCGGCCAAGGGGAAGGCCAAATTTTCCCTCCGCGACCTGAGTAGATTAGTCGCGGGGCGAACCGCTGGAGGAGGCTGCAGGCGCAAAAAAACAGCGCCCGAAAACGAGCGCTGCGATTTCGACCTGGAGGTGTTGACAGGGCCGTGGAGGGCCCGTCGCCGGCTCAGGCGACCGAAAGCTTCTTCAGCTGGGCGGCCAGGCGCGAGACCTTCCGCGACCCGGTGTTCTTGTGCACGACGCCCTTGGTGACCGCGCGCATCAGCTCGGACTGGGCCTCGACGAAGGCGGTCTTGGCGAGGGCGGCGTCGCCGGCGGCGACGGCTTCCTCGAAGCGGCGCAGGAAGGTGCGCACGCGCGAACGGCGCGCCTTGTTGACTTCGGTGCGGCGTTCGATCTTGCGGACCGCCTTCTTGGCGCCGGGCGTGTTGGCCATAGTTCAGCTCTCAAGCAAGCACGCCCGGCGAACCGGGCGGGGAAATTGGAGGCGCGGATATACGCAAGCACGGGCTCCGGGTCAATGGCGAGCGCGCGCACGGTCGCCGGACGCTTCACTCCGCCAGGGTGAAGCGTCGCCAGGCCGGGTGGGCGGCGACCAGCTCGGCCATCCGCTGGTAGCCCGCCGCCCCGGGGTGGGCCCCGTCCCAGGCGGCCGCTTCGGCCGCCCACAGCCCGTCGACGGCCAGCGGCCGGAAGACGTCGATGAAAGGAACCTGCAGGCGTACGCAGAGTGATTTCAGGTTCTCGTTCAGCGCCTCGATCCGCGCCTGCCGCGCGGCGTCGGGGACCGGCGGCGGCCCCACCAGCAGGACGGGGCAGAGCCCGCCGGCCTCTGTCAGCATGGCCCGGGCGTTGAGCAGGCTCTGCGCCGGGGCGACCCGGGCGACGCCGTCCTCGTGCCAGGTGTCGTTGACCCCGAACGAGAAGACGATGCGGCACGGCTCCTCCGCCACCAGCCGCGCCTCGGCCTCGCGACGCCACAGTCCGGCGATCTTGCTGGTGGTCGCGCCGCGAACGCCCAGGTTGTAGAGCGTCACCGCGCGACGGCCGCGGAGCGCGCGGCCGACCCAGCCCAGGTGTTCGGGATCGCCGACGCCGGCGACGAAGCTCTCGCCGAAAGCGATCAGCCGCATTCCAGGTTCGCCTCTCGAGTTCGCTCGCGCAGGAAGATTTGGCGAAGACGTCAGATCATCCTGCGTGCGCGGCCTATTCGCCCTTGAAGACCGGCTTGCGCTTCTCGACGAAGGCCGCCATGCCCTCGGTCTGGTCGTCAAAGGCGAACAGTGAGTGGAACAGCCGCCGCTCGACGGCCAGGCCGGTGGCCAGCGTGGTCTCCAGGGCGGTGTTGACCAGCTCCTTGTTCATCATCACCGCCAGCGGTGACTGGCGGGCGATGCGCTTGGCGGCGCTCAGCGCCTCCTCCAGCAGCTTGTCGGCGGGCACCACCCGGCTGACCAGGCCGGAGCGCTCGGCCTCGGCGGCGTCCATCTGGCGGGCGGTGAGGATCAGGTCCATGGCCTTGGCCTTGCCGACCAGCCGGGTCAGGCGCTGGGTGCCCCCCATGCCGGGCGCGACGCCGAGGTTGATCTCAGGCTGGCCGAACTTGGCGGTGTCGGCGGCGATGATGAAGTCGCAGAGCATGGCCAGTTCGCAGCCGCCGCCCAGCGCGTAGCCGGCCACCGCGGCGATGATCGGCTTGCGGAATTGCTCGATGCGCCGGCCGTTTTCGGCGAAGAAGTTGCTCGTGAACATCTGGGCGTAGGTCTTGTCGGACATCTCCTTGATGTCCGCGCCGGCGGCGAAGGCCTTTTCCGAGCCCGTCAGCACCACGCATCCCACCGCCGGGTCCTCCGCCGCGACGTCCAGCGCATCGCACAACTCGCCCATCAGCTGGCTGTTCAGCGCGTTCAGCGCCTCCGGGCGGTTCAGGCGGATCAGGGTCACGCCGTCGGCAGTCTCGACGAGGAGGGTCTGGAAGCTCATGGGGCGTCTCTCTCCGGGGGTCTTGCGTTCATTGCGCTTTAAGGCCCCTCGACCCGATAGCCAAGCGCACGCAGCCGGGCCGGCACCCCCTCGGGCCCGATCAGGTGGCCCATGCCTACGACGACGACAGTCCGGCCCTGGCCGTGCAGCCGCTGGTCGAGCAGCTGCGTCCAGCGCGCGCTGCGGTCGCTGACCAGGCGGCGGAACAGCGAGGGCGAGGCCTTGCGCAAGGGAACCAGCGCCTCGCGGTCGAGCGCCTTCAGGTCGCCGGCCATCCAGGCGCGCACCAGGTCGGCATAGGCGTCGGGCTGCTGCTCCATCTCCTCCAGCGTCTGCGAAAGCGAGGCCAGCTGCTCGGCCATGGAGGCGCCGGCGAGAATGTCGATCTGTTCGCGCGGGGTCTCGAAGGCGCGGCGTATGGCGGTGGGCGGAACCGCGGCGGCGACGGCCTTCTCGACCCCGTCGTCGGACCCGGCGCCGGCCCGCTTGTAGGCCGCGCCGCTCAGCGCCACCTCGGCGAGCCATGGCCGGAAACGGGCGAGCAGCGCCGGGTCGACGCCATAGGCCTTGGCCACCCGCAGCAGTCGTGCGGTCTCGCGCTGCGACAACAGCTTGAACAGCGACTGGTCCGGCGGCAGCACGCCGAGCTGGCTCGCCAGCTGCATGGTCTCCATCTCGGTCGACGGATCGATCGGCAGCTCGAACCAGACGTCGTCGGCGCGGGTCACCGCCTGGGCCAGCGCCGGAGGACGCCAGTCCAGGCCCTTCGGCAGCAGGTGGACCGAGCCGAAGATCACCAGTTCGGAATCGGCGTCGCGGACGATCCAGACCGGCGGGCGGGCCTGGGCGGCGCCGGCGGCCCCGAACCCGGCGAACACCAGGCCGGCCACCAGGGCGAGCAGGCGCATGCGGAAGGCGTTCATGGCGGATCGCTGGCTCAGCGCTGGCAGACGGGACAGTAGAAGGTCGAGCGGCCGCCCTGGACCTGGCGATGGACGGTTCCGCTGCAGCCGGGGTTCGGGCACGGCCGACCCTCGCGGTCGTAGACGCGGAAACTGTGCTGGAAATAGCCCAGCGCGCCGTCGGCCTGGGCGTAGTCCTTCAGGCTGGAGCCGCCGGCGGCGATCGCCTCGGTGAGCACCTCGCGCACCGTCTGCACCAGGCGCTCGAGCCGAGCCATGCCGATCCGGCCGGCCGGCTTGAATGGACAGATGCGCGCCCGATTGAGCGCCTCGCAGACATAGATGTTGCCCAGCCCGGCGACCACGGTCTGGTCGAGCAGCAGGGTCTTGGGCCCCTGCTTGCGATCCTTGAAACAGGCCTTCAGCCGCGCCGCGTCGAAGGTGTCCGACAACGGCTCGGGGCCCAGGGAGGCGAACCAGGGGTGCAGGTGCAGCGTCGCGCTGTTGACCAGCGCCATGTAGCCGAACCGGCGCGGGTCGTAATAGGTGACCCGGGCGCCCGCCTCGGTCTCGAAGACGATGTGGGCATGTTTGGGGTCGGGATCTGGCGCGTAGTGAAATTCGCCGGGCCGCTCGACGCCCTCCGGCCGAGCGATTTCGAACCGTCCGCTCATGCCGAGGTGCATGACCAGAGTGTCCTCGCGGTCGAGCCGCCCCAGCAGGTATTTCGCCCGCCGGGTCAACGAGACGATGGTCGCCCCGGTCAGCAGCTGGACGAAGTTCACCGGCAACGGAAACCGCAGATCCGGGCGCCGCGCCTCCACCCGGGCCAGCCGGCGACCCTCCAGGACCGGCGCCAGGCCGCCACGGACCGTCTCGACCTCAGGCAATTCGGGCATGGCCTGTGAGTGGCATGGGCCGCGGCGGGCGCCAAGGGCTCAGGGCGGCGATGCTGGCGCAGAGGGCCGCGCCGACGCCGCGCTGAACGCCCCCTCAGTCGCTTCGCGACAGCTCCCCCGCAAGCGGTGGAGCATCTACGGCCCAGATCCTCCACCGCGCAGCGGGGGAGGAGGCTCGCGCAGCGAGACGGAGGGGGCGTTTGCGGCGCGCTCTCGTCAACCCGCCGCCCGGGCGCTAAGAGCAGCTCATGACCGGACCTGCCGCCACCTTCGGCTTTCGCGACGTCGACCCTGAAGCCAAGCCGGGCCTGGTGCGCGGCGTCTTCGATCGGGTGGCCAAGCGCTACGACCTGATGAACGACCTGATGAGCGGCGGCGTGCACCGGCTCTGGAAGGACGCCGTCGCCGCCAGGCTCAATCCGCAGCCGGGCGAGGTGATCGTCGACTGCGCCGGGGGGACCGGCGACATGGCGCGGCGATTCTCGAAGATGGCCCGGCGGGTGCAACTGCGGCGCGGCGGCGCCGACGCCCAGGTGTTCGTCGTCGACTACAACGCCGAGATGATCGCCGCCGGCCGCGAGAAGGGCTCCGAGCCGGAGATGGCCTGGGCGGTCGGCGACGCCCAGCGGCTGCCGCTGCCGGACGGCTGCGCCGACGCCTATGTGATCTCGTTCGGCATCCGCAATGTCACCGACATCTCGGCGGCCCTGCGCGAGGCGCGCCGGGTGTTGAAGGTCGGCGGCCGCTTCCTCTGCCTGGAGTTCTCGCGGCCGGTGACCGAACCGCTGCAGAAGCTGTACGACGCCTATTCGTTCAAGGTGATCCCGGAGATCGGCGCGCGGGTGGCCGGCGATCGCGAGTCCTACCAGTACTTGGTGGAGAGCATCCGGCGTTTCCCCGACCAGCGGACCTTCGCCGGCATGATCGCCGAGGTGGGCTTCAGCCGGGTGGAGCACACCAACTTCAGCGGCGGGGTCGCCGCGCTGCACACCGGCCGGGCGATCTGATCGATGAGCGGTCCCGCCGCGTTCGGGCGGCTGATCGGCGCTGGCTGGATGCTGATGCGCAACGACGCTCTGCTGCCCCACGAGCTCGACCTCCTCTATCCGCCGCCGGTGTCGGCCCTGTCGAAGCTGCTTCGGCTGCTGGCCGGGCGCGAGGGCCAGGCGGGCCGCCCGGGCGAACGGCTGGCGCGCTCGCTGGAACGGCTGGGTCCCGTCGCGATCAAGCTCGGCCAGCTGCTGTCGACCCGGGCGGATATCTTCGGGCGTGAGTTCGCCGAGGACCTTTCGCGGCTGAAGGACCGGCTCGCGCCCTTTCCGCAGGAGGCGGCCCGCGCCGAGCTGGAGCAGGTGCTGGGTCGGCCGATCGAGAGCCTGTTCGAAAGCTTCGGCCCGTCGGTGGCGGCCGCGTCGCTGGCCCAGGCGCATGAGGCGACCCTGCTCGACGGCCGCCGGGTGGCGGTGAAGATCCTGCGGCCCGGCATCGCGCGGCGGGTGGCGGAGGACGCCGAGGTGCTGATGCTGGCCGCGCGGATGGTGGAGCGGCTGGCCCCGCCGGCCCGCCGGCTGGAGCCGATCGGCTTCGCCCGCACGGTGATCCGCGCCACCGAGCTGGAGCTGGACCTGCGGCTCGAGGCCGCCGGCGCCGACGAACTCGGCGAGGCGATGGCCGAGGACGGCTATATGCGCGCGCCCAAGGTGGTCTGGGAGGGCGTCGGCAAGCGGGCGCTGACCATGGAGTGGGCGCCGGGCCTGCCGCTCTCCACCGAGGCGGCGCTGAACCAGCCGGGGCTGGACCGCCGCCAGCTGGCCGACAACCTGATCCGCGCCTTTCTCTCTCAGGCGCTGGATCGTGGCGTGTTCCACGCCGACCTGCACGAGGGCAACCTGTTCGTCGCCGCGCCGGCGCAGATCACCGCCATCGACTTCGGCATCGTCGGACGGCTCGGCGCGTCGGAGCGGCGCTATCTCGCCGAAATCCTCTGGGGCTTCCTGCAGCGCGACTATCCGCGCGTCGCCCAGGTGCATTTCGACGCCGGCTATGTGCCGGCCCGCCACAGCGTCGCCGAGTTCGCCCAGGCGCTGCGGGCGGTCGGCGAGCCGGTGTTCGGCCGCGCCGCCAGCGAGGTGCCGATGAGCCGGGTGCTGACCCAGCTGTTCGAGATCACGGCCCTCTTCGAGATGCGGCTGCGGCCCGAGCTGGTGCTGCTGCAGAAGACCATGATGACGGTCGAAGGCGTCGGCCGGCGGATCTGTCCCGACCACGACATCTGGTCGGCGGCCGAGCCGGTGGTGCGCCGCTGGATGGCGCGCGAGCTGTCGCCGGCCACCCGCATCCGCCGCCTGGCGGGTGAGGCCGAGCAGGCCGTGCGCAACCTCGCGCGGCTGGCGGCGGATCCGCCGACCGAGGCGACGGTGCAGCTGCAGGACCGCGGCCGCGAACGCGCCGCCGTCGCCCTCGGCTTCGCCATCGGCGCCCTGACGGCGGGACTGGCCTTCCTGGCGGGGATGTGGCTGCGGTAGCGAGATCCTCCCCCGGAAGGGGAGCATCTTCGCCCCGCTAAAACGCCACGGCCGGCATGTCCTTGAGGCGGGGCAGGCGCTGGTCCTTGTCCGACAGCACCGGGTCGCCGACGAGCGGCCAGGGGATGGCCAGGTCGGGATCGTTCCAGGCGACGCCGCCTTCGGTCTGCGGCGCGTAGAGGCCGTCGACCTTGTAGAGCAGCTCGCAGTCGTCGGTCAGCGTGCAGTAGCCGTGGGCGAAGCCGCGGGGAACGAAGAGCTGCTCGCCGCGCTCGGCGGTGAGTTCGGCGGCCACCCATCGGCCGAAGCTGTCGGAGCCCGGCCGGATGTCGACGGCGACATCGTAGATCGCGCCCCGCAGCACCCGCACCAGCTTGGCCTGCGGGTGCGGCGCGGCTTGGAAGTGCAGGCCCCGCAGGGTGCCCCTGCGGGCGCTGAACGCCTGGTTGTCCTGCACGAAGTCGGCCTCGACCCCGAGGTCTGCGAAACTTTTGCGGCTCCAGGTTTCGGAGAACCAGCCGCGCGCATCGCCATGTCGCTTCGGCGTGATAAGCAGAACGTCGGGGATGGCCAGCGGCGTAATCGTCGTCATGTCGTCCAGGGCTGATTTTCGGAGACGGGCCTCGCATGGCGCGGGACGGCGCGAATGACAAGCCTCCATCGCCGCAGGTCAGCGTCGTGGTGGTCGCCTACCAGAGCGGGGCGATGCTGCGCGACTGCCTGGCGACCTTGCGCCGGCAATCGGTCCGCGACCTGGAATTGATCCTGGTCGACAACGCCTCGACGGACGGCGCGGCTCACGCGGCCGCCCGCGAGGCGCCCGACATCGTCTTCATCGCCAACGACGAAAACCTCGGCTTCGCGGCCGCCGTCAACCAGGGCGCACGGCGCGCGCGCGGCCGCTGGCTGGCGCTGCTCAACCCGGACGCCTTCGCCGAGCCGGACTGGCTGGAGGCGCTGCTCAGCGCAGCGCAGGCGCATCCGCAGGCGGCCTGTTTCGCCTCGCGCCAGTTGATGGCCGAGGACCCCGGCCGCCTCGACGGCCTCGGCGACGTGATGTCGGCCTCCGGGTTCGCCTTCCGCGGCGGCTACGGCCAGCCGGACCCGGGCGCCCGTGAGCCGGCGCTGGTGTTCTCGGCCTGCGGCGGGGCGATGATGGTCGACCGAGCGCTGTTCCTGGAGATGGGCGGCCTCGACGAGCGGCTGTTCTGCTACTGCGAGGATGTCGACCTCGGCTATCGGCTGCAACTGCGCGGCCTTCAGACGCTGCTGGTCCCCTCGGCAGTGGTGCGCCATGTGGGCTCGGCCTCCAGCGGCGGGCCGCGCTCGGACTTCGCCGCCTTCTACGGCGCGCGCAACCGGCTCTGGGTCTATCTCAAGGACACCCCGCCGCTCCTGCTGTGGCTGACCCTGCCGCTGCACATGCTGGCGACGGCGGTGCTGTTGGCCCGCCATTTCACCCGGGGGGAAATCGCGGCGCCCTGGCGGGGATTGATCGCCGCCCTCGATGGACTGCCGGTGGCCCTGGAGGCGCGGCGCGAGGCGCAGGCTGAGCGGCGCGTCGGCTCCTGGGCGATCGCCAGGCAGCTGGCCTGGAGTCCGCTGGCGCTGATTCGGCGTTCCGTCGTCCTGAAGCCGATCAGGCCTGCGGGCTCTGCGCCCACTCGATCAGCCGCCGCATGAAGCTCGCCCCGCGCTCCAGCTGAGCGCGCTCGATGAACTCGTCTGGCTGGTGGGCCTGTTCGATCGAGCCGGGCCCGCAGATGACGGTGGAGAAGCCGGCCTGCTGGAACTGCCCCGCCTCGGCGGCGAAGGAGACCGCCCGGGCGGGGCCGTTGTCGCCGGCCAGCCGGCGCGCGAAGGCCTCGGCCGCGCCGTTCGGCTCCGGCGAGAGCGGCGGGGTCAGCGAGCGGCGATGGATCGTGGCCCCGGCCTCCGGCCGCCGCGCCTTCAGCGCCGCATCGAGCGCCGCCACCTCGGCGTGAAAGGGCGCCAGGACCTGCATCGGATCGAGGCCCGGCGGACAGCGCAGGTCGAACAGGAACTGGCATTCGCGGGCCAGGATGTTGCCCGCGGTGCCGCCGTGGATCACCCCGATGGTCAGGGTCGCGCCCTTCGGCGTGAACGGCGAGGCGGGATCGGCCTCCCGCTCCAGCCGCGCGGCCAGCGCGCGCAGGCTGGCCATCAGCGGGATGGCCTCCATGATCGCCGAGACGCCGAGGTGGGTCAGGCTGGAGTGGGCCTCGTAGCCGGTCACGGTGACGGTGAAGGTGGCGATGCCCTTGTGGCCGTTGACCGCCACCATGTCGGTGGGCTCGCCGACGACGACCAGGGCCGGCGTCGGCGCTTCGCGGGCGATCACCTCGATCATCGCCGGCGCGCCGAGGCAGCCGATCTCCTCGTCATAGGAAAACGCCAGGTGCACCGGCTTTCGCGGCCGTCCAGCCGCCAGCTCGGGGACGGCGGCGAGCGCCAGCGCCAGGAAGCCCTTCATGTCGCAGGTTCCGCGTCCGTAGTAGCGCCCGTCGCGCAGGCTCAGGGTGAACGGATCGGAGCTCCAATGCTGGCCATCCACCGGCACCACGTCGGTGTGGCCGGAGAGGACGACGCCGCCCTCGATCGCCGGGCCTATGGTGGCGATCAGGTTCGACTTGGTCCCCGCCGCGTTGGGCACCCGCCGGTGCGCGACGCCGTGGCCGTCGAGATAGGCCTCGACCCATTCGATCAGCGCCAGGTTGGAGGAGCGCGAGGTGGTGTCGAAGGCGATCAGCCGCGCGAGGATGTCGAGGGCGGCGGGCGTCAGATCCAGGGCCATTCGACAGGGATAGACCGGCGCGAGGCGCGGGACAAAGGAAACGCCTGTGACGGCCTCTGCTATCATCCGAGGCGCCGGCCCTAAGAGCCGATAGGGTTGAGCGCTGGCGCGCAATCGGGATGGTCGATGCAGGGATTCAACGCGCCGGTCTTGAATCTGCTGGTCGCCTTGGCGGCGGGATTGCTCATCGGCGCCGACCGCGAGCGGCGCAAACTCCGGCGGGCGACGCCTTCGGCGGCGGGAATTCGCACCTTTGCGCTGGCCGCTCTCGCGGGCGCGGTGGCGTTGACGGTGGGCGGCGTGACGCTGCTGGGAGTCACGGCCGGGGCCGCGAGCCTGCTGACGGCGCTGGGCTATTGGTGGACGCGCGATGACGAAGATCCCGGGCTCACCACCGAGATCGCCCTGGTGCTCACCGTGCTGGTGGGCGGGCTGGCTATCCAGGACGCGGCTGCGGCCGCCGCGGTGGCCGTCGTCGTCGCCATGCTGCTGGCGGCGCGCGAGCGGCTTCACCATTTTGTCGGCAGGGTGCTTAGCGAGGAAGAAGTCCAGGCCGCGCTGGTCCTGGCGGCAGCCGCGATCGTCGTCCTCCCCCTGCTGCCCGACCGTCCGCTCGGCCCTTTCGCCGCGCTCAATCCTCGCACGATCTGGCGCCTGGTGATTCTCGTCCTGGCGATCGGCGCGAGCGGTCACGTGGCGGTTCGCGCCCTCGGACCTCGCTTTGGCCTGCCGATCGCGGGCCTGGCCTCGGGATTCGTCTCCAGCTCTGCAACCATCGGCGCCATGGGATCGCGCGCGGCGAAGTCGCCCGAGATGATTGGCGCTGCGACCGCGGGCGCCGTGCTTCCACCGTTGCGACGGTCATCCAGATGGCCGTGGTCGTCGGAGCGACGAGTCCGCCCACCCTGCGCGCCATGTCTCTGCCCCTGATCGCCGCCGGTCTGGTTGCGGGCGCCTACGGAGCGGTGTTCACCGGCAAGGCGCTGCGGCGCACGCCGGAAGGGGGAGCGGTTGCGGGAAACGCCTTCAGCCTCTCCGCCGCCCTCATCTTCGCCCTATTGCTGTCCGCTGTCCTGATGGGGTCCGCGGCGCTTCGCTTATGGTTTGGAGAAGCCGGGGTGGTTGTCGCCGCCGGACTGGCGGGGTTCGCCGACACCCATGCGCCGGCGATATCGATCGCGTCCCTGGTCGCCGCGGCGAGGATGAGCCCGGCGGAGGCGGTGATTCCCATTCTCGTCGGTTTCACCACCAACACCGTCACGAAGGTGGCCTTCGCCTGGGCGGCGGGCGGACGTCAGTTTGCGGTCCGGGTGGTTCCTGGCCTTTTGCTCGTCGTCGCGGCGGCGTGGCTCGGCGTCCTCGCGGCCTGGGCCGCCACTTGAGTTCGGCCTGCTAGCCCTGCTGCACCCGGCCCTCGGCGGGCAGCACGCCGATCAGCTCGATGCGGAAGATCAGCGCCGCGCCCGGCGGGATCGTCCCGCCGGCGCCCTCTTCGCCATAGCCGAGGCTGGGCGGGACATAGAGTAGCCACTCGTCGCCCGGGCGCATCAGCTGCAGAGCCTCCTGCCAGCCCTTGATCAGGCCCTTCAGGGGCATCGCCGCCGGGACGCCGCGCGCGTAGGAGGAGTCGAAGATCGTGCCGTCGGCCAGCTTGCCTTCGTAGTTGACCTTCACCTCGTCGCCGAGCTGCGGGCGCAGGCCGCTGGCCGGGCCGGAGCGGATCACCTTGAACTGCAGGCCGCTGGGCAGGGTCGTCACGCCCGGCTGCTTGGCGTTGGCGGCCAGGAAGGCCTGCGCCTGGCTGCTCTGGTCCGGCAGCTCCTTGCGGCAGGCGGCGAGGCTCAGCGCCAGGGCGGCGCAAATCGTCAGGCGTCGTAACATGGTCAGACGGCCCGCGGCGGGTAGCCGTGCTGGCGCAGGGCGTCCATGATTTCCTGGGTGTGCTGGGCGTCGCGGGTCTCGATCATGATGTCGAACTCCGCGCCCTTGGCTGGCACGTCGAGGGCCAGCCGGTTGTGCGCCACCTCGACGATGTTGGCCCCCAGGTTGCCGATCACCGCCGAGACGGTGGCCAGCAGCCCGGGCCGGTCGTCGCCGACGATGCGCAGGCTGACCAGCCGCTGGTCGCGCACCAGCTCGCGGGTCAGCACCGAGGCCAGCAGCCGGGTGTCGATGTTGCCGCCGGTGATCACCAGGCCGCACTTCTTGCCGCGGAAGCGTTCCGGATAGGCCAGCAAGGCGGCCAGGGCGCCGGCGCCGGCGCCTTCGACCACGGTCTTTTCGACGTTGCAGTAGAGGGCGACGGCGCGCTCGAAGAAGGGCTCCTCGACCAGCACCACGTCGTCGATCAGCGGCCGGGCGATCTCATAGCTGAGGTCGCCGACCTGCTTGACCGCGATGCCCTCGGCGATGGTCGCCCCGCCGGCGGCCATGCCGGCGTTCACGCCCCGCATGCGGGCGGTGAACGAGGGGTACATCGCCGGCTCCAGGCCGACGATGCGGATCTCCGGCTTCACGTGCTTGGCCGCCGTGGCCATGCCCGAGATCAGCCCGCCGCCGCCGATCGGGATCGGCAGCACTTCGAGTTCGGGCACGTCCTCCAACATCTCCAGCGCCACCGTGCCCTGGCCGGCCATGACGTCGATGTCGTTGAACGGGTGGACGAAGACCAGGTCGCGCTCGTCGCAAAGCTTGCGGGCGAAGGCCGAGGCCTCGTCATAGCCCTCGCCGTCGATCACCACCTCGGCGCCGTGGTTGCGGGTCTGCTGCACCTTCACGAAGGGGGTGCTGCGCGGCATGACGATGGTCACCGGGATGCCCAGCCGTGCGGCGTGATAGGCCAGGCCCTGGCTGTGGTTGCCGGCCGAGGCGGCGATCACGCCGCGCTTCTTCTCGGCGTCGGTGAGCTGCAGCAGCTTGTTCAGCGCGCCGCGCTCCTTGTAGGCGGCGGTGAACTGCAGGTTCTCGAACTTCACCCAGACCTCCGCGCCGGTGATCTCCGACAGCGTCCTCGACGGGCGGCAGGGAGTGCGCTCGATGTGACCCTTCAGCCGCGCTTGGGCGGCGAGGATGTCGTCGAAGGTCAAGGTCATCTGGAAAAAGCCGGGCGGTGAGAAGGCCGGCAACCTAGTGGCCAGGGCGGCGGATCGCAATGGAGGGAAGGTGCTCCCCGTCAGGGGGAGGAGCCTACCCGTCGAACTCCGCCACCAGGTGCCCGGGCGCGACCTCCTGCAGCGCCGGCGGGACCAGCGCCGCGGCGGGGTCGGTGGGCAGGCGGGAGGGGGCGAAGCGGAACGCGGCGCGCGGGTCCAGCGGGCTCGGCGGCTCGCCGGCGAGCTTGACGCGTTCACGCCGGCGCTCGACCGCCGGGTCGGGGATCGGCGCCGCCGCCAGCAGCGCCTTGGTATAGGGATGCCGCGGCGCGCCGTAGAGCTGTTCGGTCCCGGCGCTCTCCACCACCCGGCCGAGGTAGAGCACCATCACCCGATGGCTGATCTCACGGACCACGGCGAGGTCGTGGCTGATGAAGATCATCGCCAGCCCCATGTCCGTCTGCAGGCCGATCAAGAGGTCGATGATCTGGGCGCGGACGCGCACGTCGAGGGCGGAGACCGCCTCGTCGCAGATCGCCAGGCGGGGCTTGAGGATCATGGCCCGGGCGATCCCCACCCGCTGGTTCTGGCCGCCGGAGAGCTCGTGCGGGTAGCGGTTGATCAGCGTCGGGTCGAGCTCGACCCGCGCCATCATCGCCGTAACTTCGGCCTCGCGCGCCCGGCGGTCGAGGCCGGGTTGGTGAACCTGCAGCGGCTCGGCGATCGATTCGCCGATGGTCATCCGCGGGTCGAGGCTGGCGAGCGGATCCTGGAAGACGATCTGCAGGTCGCGACGCGCGGCGCGCATCTGCGCCCGGTCCGCCTCCGTGATGTCGCGGCCCATGACCAGCACGGCGCCTTGCTGCGGCGCGATCAGGCCCAGCACCGCGCGCGCCAGGGTCGACTTGCCCGAGCCGCTCTCGCCGACCACGCCCAGGGTCTCGCCCTGGCGGACCTGCAGGTTCACCCCGTCGACGGCGCGCAGCATCCGCGGCTTGCCGAACAGGCCGTCGCGCGACGGGAACCACACCTTCAGGTCCCGCGCCTCGACGACGACGCCTGCGTCGGGCGCCAGCGGCGTGCGGGCGGGGCGGCCGCCGCGGTCGGCCCGGTCCAGGCGCGGGACGGCGGCGAGCAGCGCCTGGGTGTAGCCGGCTCGCGGCGCGCGGAACACCTGGTCGGCCGGGCCTTCCTCGACATAGGCCCCGTCCTTCATCACGCAGACCCGGTCGGCGAGCCTGGCGATCACCCCCATGTCGTGGGTGATCAGGGCCAGCGCCGCGCCAGTCTCGCGCGTCAGCTCGGCCATCAGCTCGAGGATCTCGGCCTGGACGGTGACGTCGAGCGCGGTGGTGGGCTCGTCGGCGATCAGCAGTTCGGGTCCGACCGCCAGGGCCGCGGCGATCATCACCCGCTGGCGCATGCCGCCGGAAAGCTCATGCGGATATTGCCGCAGGCGCCGCCCGGCGTCGGGGATGCGCACCTTGTCGAGCCAGTCCTTGGCCCGCGCGTTCGCCGCGCGATGCGAAAGGCCCAGGTGCAGCCGCAGCGGTTCGGCGATCTGCTCGCCGATGCGCACATGCGGGGTCAGCGCCGTCAGCGGGTCCTGGAAGATCATGGTGATCTTCTCGCCGCGCACCCGGTTCAGCCGGTTCGGCCTGAGCCCCAGCAGTTCCTGGCCGCGGAACTTCGCCGAGCCGCCGGCGCGGCCGTTCGGCGCCAGGAGCCCCATGGCGGCCATGAAGGTCTGGCTCTTGCCCGAGCCGCTTTCGCCGACCACCCCGACCGTCTCGCCGGCGGCGATCTGCAGGCTGACGCCGCGCACCGCGCGCACGCAGCCGTCGGCCGTGTCGAAGTCCACCGTCAGGTCTTCGAGCTGGAGGACAGGCTCAGGTGCGGGCAAGCTCTGCTCTCGAGGCGGCGGGCTGGACGTCGGATGCTGGGACACTAGACGCGCCACGGGCGTTTTAGAAATCGCGCCGCCACATATCCTCATTATATTCGCCTCGTGCCCGACGACCTGCCTGCCTCCGACCGGCGACCCGCCCTTTTCCTGGACCGCGACGGCGTGCTCAACGAGGACCAGGGCTACGTCCATCGGTGGGAGGACTTCCGCTGGATCCCCGGCGCGCGCGAGACGGTGGCGGCGTTCAATCGCGCCGGCTGGCTGGTGATCGTGGTGACCAACCAGTCGGGCGTGGGGCGCGGCTACTATACCGAGGCCGACATGCACGCCCTGCACGCGCGCATGGTCGAGGACCTGGCGGCGGCGGGGGCGCGGATCGACGCCTTCTACTTCTGTCCGCACCACCCGGAGTCCGCCGAGGCGATCTATCGCCACCCCGACCCGCCCGACCGCAAGCCGAACCCGGGCATGATCCTGCGCGCGCTGGCCGACTGGCCGATCGACCGCGAGCGCTCGCTGCTGGTCGGCGACAAGGAGTCCGACATCGAGGCCGCCGAACGCGCCGGCGTCCGCGCCCTACGCTTCCACGGCGGCGACCTGGCGCAATTCCTGGCGGCGGAGGGACTGCTGCCGGTGTCGGGCCAGGAACCGGCCATCCCGCTTTCGCGGGGATGACCGGAGAAGGGTGGTCATGCCGCCCGCGGCATTGGCCCAATATAGTGCGACTGTGGTCGGATCAGGCGGCCGCCGGCGAGTTGCTCGCGGGCGTGGGCGATCCAGCCGGCCGAGCGGCCCATGGCGAAGACGCAGGTGAAGGCCGCCGGCGGCAGGCCGAGCGCCTCCAGCAGCAGGGCGGTGTAGAATTCGACGTTGGTGTCGAGCGGCCGGTCGGGCTTGCGATCGCGCAGGATCGCCAGCGCCGCCGCCTCCACGGCTTCGGCCAGGGCCAGCCGGCCGGGCCGGGCGCTGGAGGCGAGGTCGAGTCGGCGTACGGCGGCCTTCAGCGCGTCGGCGCGCGGATCGCGCACCCGGTAGATCCGGTGGCCGAAGCCCATCAGTCGGTCGCCGCGCGCCAGCGCCCGCTCGATCCAGGGACGGGCGTTCGCCGGTGCGCCGATCGCGTCCAGCATGTCGATCACCGGACCGGGCGCGCCGCCATGTAACGGCCCCTTCAAGGCGCTGATCCCGGCCAGCACCGCCGAGGTCAGCCCCGCGCGGGTGGAGGCGACGACCCGGGCCGCGAAGGTCGAGGCGTTGAGGCCATGATCGCTGACCGTCACCAGATAGGCGTCGAGCGCCTCGGCCTCGGCGGCGGCTGGGGCTGCCCCGCGCAGCATGCGCAGGATGTCGGCGGCGTGACCCAGCGCGGGGTCGGGGGCGACCGGCGCTTCGCCGGCGTGGCTGCGGACCACGGCCGGCGTGAACACCGCCGGCGCGGCGATCAGCCTGAGGGCCGTGGCCAGGTCGTCGCCGTCGGCCAGCCGGGCCGTCAGCGCCCGCACCGCCTCGACCGGGGCGCGGTCGAGCAGGCCGGTGTCGAGCGCCGCCACCTCGGCGAACACGTCCGCCCGCGCCTGGCCAAGCGTCGCGGCGAGATCCGCCGGCAGGTCTGGGAAGAAGCCATCGAACAGGAGGCCGACCAGAGCCTCATAGCGGGTGCGGCCGGCCAGCTCTTCGAGCGAGCGGCCGCGGATGATCAACCGGCCGGCCTTGCCGTCGACCTCAGAGAGCACGGTTTGCGCCGCGATCACGCCTTCGAGTCCGTCGGACATTCGATCCTCCTGGAGAGCTTGCCGAGCTCCAGATTTGCCGCCAAGCTCGCTTCGTCAATCTTGATCAATCTAATCAACATGAACGATGCCTCGGATTGGATCTCCGCCCAGGACGCCCGAGCCCGCCTGGGCGTACGGCCGCAGACGCTCTATGCCTATGTAAGCCGCGGTCGCGTGCAGGTGCGGGCCGATCCGGTCGATCCTCGCCGCAGCCTCTATCGCGCCGCCGACATCGACGGGCTGACCGCGCGCAAGTCGCGCAGCCGCAAGCTGTCGGAGGTGGCGGCCGGCGCCATCGCTTGGGGCGAGCCAGTGCTGGCCTCCTCGATCACCACGGTGAGCGGCGGGCGGCTGTTCTATCGCGGGCGCGACGCCATCGGCCTTGCCGAAACCGAGACGCTGGAGGCGACCGCCCGCCTGCTGCGCGGCGGCCATGGCGCGGCCCTCAAGCGCTCGGACCGGCCGGCGCCGCCGGAGCATCCTGACCTCGGCGGCCGCGCCTTCCTGGCGCTCGCCCTTCGGGCCGGCGTTGATCCGCCGGCGCTTGGCCGAAGCCCCCTGGCCTTGGCGGTGGAAGCCGCCACCCTGCTCGACATCCTGACCGACGCCGTCGCCGGCGCGGTCGGCGGCGGGACGATCCACAACCGGCTGGCGCTCGCCTGGGGCGCCGGGCCCGGCGGCGAGGCGGCGGACCTGATCCGCCGCATGCTGGTGCTGGTCGCCGACCACGAACTCAACGCCTCGGCCTTCGCCGCCCGGGTGGCGGCCTCGACCGGCGCTTCGCTGGCGGCGGCGGCGCTCGCCGGGCTCGCCGCGCTGTCGGGACCGCGCCACGGCGGGGCGACGGCGGCGGTGCGCACCTTCGCCGCCGAAGCCGAACGGCTCGGCCCCCGCGAAGCGATCGCCCGGCGACTGATCGAGGATCGCACTCTGCCCGGGTTCGGCCACCCGCTCTATCCACAGGGCGACCCGCGCGCAGCGGCGCTGCTCGCCCGTTTCACGCCGCCGCCGTCGCTGGGCGCCCTGAACCAGACGGTCGGCGCGGTCACCGGCCAGGCGCCGAATATCGACTTCGCGCTAATCGCCGCCTGCGCGGCGCTGGGCCTGCCGCAGCAAGCCCCCTTTGGCCTCTTCGCCGTGGCCCGCTGCGCCGGCTGGATCGCCCACGCCATCGAGCAGGGCCAGTCGGACGTGCTGATTCGGCCGCGCGCCCGCTATGTGGGCCCGGCTCCGGAAATTGCTGACGGGTAACGAAAAACCGCTTCTGCACCCCATGGCGCCTCTGTAAGAGGCCTGCACCCATATCAAAGCGGAGCTCACCGTGCCGGACTGGATCTACGCCGTCATCCTCGGCGTCATCGAAGGCGTCACGGAGTTTATTCCCGTCTCGTCGACCGGGATGCTGCTGCTGACCAAGACGGCGCTGGGGCTGCCGGACGGGTTCTGGGACACCTTCGCGGTCCTCATCCAGCTCGGCGCCATCCTGGCGGTGGTGGTGCTCTATTTCCAGAAGCTGTGGGGCGCGGTGGTGCGCCTGCCCAGCGATCCGCACGCGCGCCGATTTGCGCTGAGCGTGATCGTCGCCTTCCTGCCGGCGGCGGTGCTCGGCGTGCTGCTGCACGACTTCATCAAGGCGGTGCTGTTCGACAGTCCCATCGTGCAGTGCATCTCGCTGATCGTCGGCGGGGTCATCCTGCTGTTCATCGATCGACTGGCGCCGTCGCCGCGCCGCAGCGATCCGATGAAGCTGCCGCTGCTGACCGCCTTCGTCATCGGCTGCTTCCAGGTGCTGGCGATGATCCCCGGCACTTCGCGCTCCGGCTCGACCATCGTCGGCTCGATGCTGATGGGCGTGGAGAAGCGGGCCGCGGCCGAGTTCTCGTTCTTCCTGGCGATCCCGACCATGGCCGGGGCCTTCGCCGTCGACGCCTTCAAGAACCGCCACGAGCTGATGGCGGCCAAGCCGGAGATCGCCCTGATCGCGATCGGCTTCGTGGTCTCGTTCCTGGTGGCGATGGTGGTGATCCGCGGGATGCTCGCCATCCTCGCCCGCCGCGGCCTGGCGCCCTTCGGCTGGTTCCGCATCCTGGTCGGCGGCGTCGGCCTGGCGGCCCTGCTGCTGGGCTGAGCGCGAGGGCGATGCGCGGCGGCTAGGCCCGCTGGATCGCCATCTCGCGGTCTTCCTGGTCGGCGTACTGGCCGCCCTTGCGGTAGCGGTAGAGATAGGTCGGCAGCACGGCTTCCAGGGTGGTCGGCGTGACGCCGAGCTCGGCCAGGCCCGGATAGGCCCCGCTGACCACATTGTCGGACTTCAGGAGCTCGACCTGATCGGAGGTGAGCGGCGGCGGCAGGATCCCGGCCACCACGTCGCCGGCCTTGCCCAGCAGGCTGGCAACCGGGAAGGGGATCGGCGCCAGGATGCGCTTGCGGGCGATCTCCGCCAGCATCATCTCCATCAGCTGTCGGAAGCTGAAGACCGCCGGGCCGCCCAGCTCATAGGTCGCGCCGGCGGCGGCCTCGAGCGTCGTCGCCGCAGCCAGCGCCTTGCCGACGTCGCCCACGAACACCGGCTGGAATCGGGTCGCGCCGCCGCCGATCAGCGGCAGCACCGGGCTGACCGAGGCCAGCTGGGCGAAGCGGTTGAAGAAGCGGTCCTCCGGGCCGAACACGACCGAGGGGCGGATGACCACGGCGTCGGCGTAGACCGCCCGCGCGGCGAGTTCGCCCTCGGCCTTGGTGCGGGCATACTTCGAGGCGGAGTTTGCGTCGGCGCCCAGGGCCGACATCTGCACCAGCCGGGTGACGCCTTGCTCGCGCGCCGCTTCGGCGACGGTCTTGGCGCCCATGGCGTGGATCGCCTGGAAGCCCTGGCGACCGGTCTCGTAGAGCACGCCGACCAGGTTCACCGCCGCCGTCGCGCCGTCCAGGGCGCGCTGCACCGAGGCGGGGTTGCGGACATTGGCCTGGACGAGATCGATCTGGCCGACGTCGCCGAGCATCCGCATGCGATAGGCGAGGTTGGGATTGCGCACCGCGACCCGGATGCGCCAGCCGGCCTTGGCGAGCTGCCGCACCGCCTGGGCGCCGACGAAGCCCGAACCGCCGAAGACCGTGACGAGATTCTGCATGAGAGTGCGCCGGCTGCCCCTGGTGTCTTACCCCCTGCCGATAGACGATGCGCCCGCGCGTCGCAATCGAGTTGCAGCAAGCTCGTCACGGGCCGTTGACCGGCGGCGGGCGGCGCCATATGTAGCCGCCTCCGTTCGAACGGACGGGCCCAGGTGGCGGAATTGGTAGACGCGCTGGCTTCAGGTGCCAGTGGCTTAACGGTCGTGGAGGTTCGAGTCCTCTCCTGGGCACCACCGGATCGGTGGTGAGGCGTCCGGCTCTCGGGGCGCGAATTTCAGCGACATTGCGGCCACAGGGCCGCCACAGTAGAGCCCGGCGCCGCCGCGAAGCGGGAACGACGGCTTGTTCGCGCATCTCCGACGGCATAGATAACGGACGACAGGTTCGGCTTGGCCACCAGCGGATGCGTCCTGTCTCCTGCGGGTGAAAAGCGCGAAGGATCAGCGTCCTGCTCGGCCCCGGCGCCTCCGGATCAGGGGCGCGGCCATCGTCGGAGTTCTGAGGCGAATTGACCAATTTCCTGCACAAGCGCGATCTGCCGGCCGACGCGCTGGTCGGCGCGACGTCGGTCGCCATCGATTCGGAGACCATGGGGCTGAGGCTCGGGCGCGATCCGCTGTGCGTCGTGCAGCTGTCCGACGGCCAGGGCGACGCGCACGTCGTCCAGCTCGACCGCTCGACCTATGACGCGCCGAACCTGAAGCGGCTGCTGACCGACCCGGCGGTGACCAAGCTGTTCCACTTCGGCCGCTTTGATATCGCCATGTTCTACCTGCACCTGGGAGTGGTGACGGCGCCTGTCTACTGCACCAAGATCGCGTCCAGGTTGGCGCGAACCTATACCGACCGCCACGGCCTGAAGGACCTGACCAGGGAGCTGACCGGCGTGGAACTGTCGAAGGCGCAGCAGAGCTCGGACTGGGGCCAGGGCCAGCTGTCCGAGGAGCAGATCGCCTACGCCGCCTCCGACGTGCTGCACCTGCACGCCCTGCGCGCGAGGCTCGACGCCATGCTCGTGCGGGAGGGCCGCGACGGGCTCGCCCGCGCCTGTTTCGAATTCCTGCCGCAACGCGCCATTCTCGACGTCGCCGGCTGGGAAGACGTCGACATCTTCGCGCACGCCTGAGGCGGGAGGGGTGTCGGTCTCGCACATCGTGGTCACCGCCCCGCCGGACCGGCGCGAGCAGGTCCTGCGCTGGCGTCGGCGCTCGCGAATCATCCGGGTGCTGCGGATCGCGCTGCCCGTCCTCATCGGCCTGATTCTTTTGGCCCTCGCCGGCGCGGTGGCCTTCAACACCCTGACCGCTCAGCCGGTGCAGCCGCGGGAAACCTCGGCCCCGATCCGGCTGGTGAACCCCCGGTTCGTCGGCCGTGACGACAAGGACCGCGCCTTCGTCATCACCGCCCAGAGCGCGACGCGCGATCCGCACGAATATCAGCGGGTGTTGCTCGATCATCCGGCGCTGGTGCTCGACGAGCAGGGGCCCGATCCGCTGCGGCTGGTGGCGGCCGCGGGGGTCTATCACGAGGGCGAGTTCAAGCTGGACCTGCACGGCGGGGTTCGCCTGGTCAGCTCGAAGGGGGCCTTCGACACCGCCACGTCGCTGTTCGACACCAAGACCGGGGAGGTCGTCGGTTCAGGTCCTATTCAGGGCTCAGGGTCGCTTGGAGAAATCAACGCGAAGTCCTATGCGGTGTACGGCAAAGGTGACCGGGTAGTCTTCAAGGGCGGGGTGCACACGCGCCTGGACCGGAAATGAGAGCGGGCGACGTAATGCGACGGATCGGTGTTTCCTCCAGCCCGGCTTTGGCCTGGAGCCCTGCGCTGGCTTTGAGCACGTTGTTGCTCGGCGCCCTGCTGGCGGGCCCGGCGGCGGCGCAGCTGGCGACCAACTCCAGCGCTCCCGTGGACATCACCGCCGACGAGCTGGAGACGGTCAACAGCGGCTGCACCTCGATCTGGCGCGGCCACGCCGAGGCGCTGCAGGACACCGCCCGGCTGCGGGCCGACACCCTGACCGCCGATTTCCAGGTCAAGCCGGGCGGCAAGGCCGGCGCCTGTGGCGACCTGATTCGCATGCGCGCCGACGGTTCGGTCTATTATGTGACGCCGCAGCAGAAGGTGCACGGCGACGCCGCGGTCTACGAGGCGACCAGCGACACGCTCACCGTGACCGGTGACGTTGTGGCCACGCAGGGACAAAATGTGCTGCGCGGATCGCGCATGGTCTTCAATACCCGCACCGGGCAGGGCCATATGGAAGGCTCGGCGAAGGGCCGCAACAAGGCCGAGCGGCCGCGGGGCGTGTTTTATCCGAAGTCCTCCAATACGCCCGCCGCTTCGCAGCGCTAGGCGAGACCCGCAGGAGATCCCTTGAAGCAGGAACGCTTCCCCTCGCTGCCCGGCCTCGTCGGCGAAGGCCTGGTGGTCGACAACATCGGCAAGTCGTTCCGCGGCCGGCCGGTGGTCAAAGGCGTGTCCCTGCGCCTCGCCCGTGGCGAGGTGGCGGGCCTGCTCGGCCCCAACGGCGCCGGCAAGACGACCTGCTTCTACATGATCACCGGCCTGGTGCCGGCCGACTACGGCGCCATCTACCTCGACGGCGAGGACATCACCTCCCAGCCGATGTACCAGCGCGCCCGCATGGGCGTGGGCTACCTGCCGCAGGAGACCTCGATCTTCCGCGGCATGACGGTGGGCGAGAACGTCATGGCGGTGGTCGAGCTGCGCCAGAAGGACCGCAAGAAGGCCCGCCAGACGGTGACCGAGCTGCTCGAGGAGCTGCATATCGAGCACCTGCGCAACGCCCCGGCGGTGTCGCTCTCCGGCGGCGAGCGCAGGCGCGTCGAGATCGCCCGGGCGCTGGCGTCCGAGCCCTCCTTCATGCTGCTCGACGAGCCGTTCGCCGGCATCGACCCGCTGGCGATCGCCGATATCCGTGAGGTGATCACCTATCTGAAGACCCGCGACATCGGCATCCTTATCACCGACCACAATGTGCGCGAGACGCTCGACATCATCGACCGCGCCTCGATCATCCACGCCGGCGAGGTGCTGTTCGAAGGCCGCCCCGACGAAATCGTCGACGACCCCGAAGTGCGCCGCGTCTACCTCGGCGACCGGTTTACCTGAGGCCCCGGTCCGCGGAACGCGCCCGGCGGTCTCGATCGTCATATGAACCCGGCGGTGAGCTTGCGGATCGCCGACGCCGCCGACGCCCAAGCCATCGGCGCGCTGACCCGCGAAGCCTATGCGAAGTGGGTCGAGGTGATCGGGCGCGAACCCTTGCCGATGCGGATCGACTATTCGCGAGCGGTCCTGCGCCACCGCTTCGACCTGCTGTACGTCGGCGCTGACCTGGCCGCGCTGATAGAGACGGTCGCGAAGGACGAATACCTGCTGATCGAGAACGTGGCGGTCCGTCCGGCCTTCCAGCGGCGTGGCCTCGGCCGCAGGCTGCTCGCGGCGGCCGAGGAGCTGGCGGCGTCGTCCGGCCTGAGAGGTTGCCGGCTCTACACCAACAAGCGTTTCGCCGAGAACCTTCGGCTCTATGCGTCGCTCGGCTACCAGGTCGACTGCGAAGAAGCGCTGAACGGCGGGGTCGCCGTCCATATGTCCAAACAGCTCGCCTGAAGAGTCCTAGCGCGATGCGTCGCCGCCCGCCGCCTCGCGCTCTGCCCGGCGCCGGGCTTGCAGTTTCGACCACTGCGCCCGCAGGCGCGCCGGGCGTTCGGGGTAGGGCTCGTCGAGGAAGTCGGCGGCCAGCACCCGGTCGGTGCGGAAACTGCGGTAGTCGCCGCGCAGTTCGCACCAGGCGAGCAGCAGGCGGGTGGTCTCGAAATAGCCGACGGCGAATGGCCAGACGGTGCGCAGGCTGGCCCGGCCCTGTTCGTCGCTGTAGTTGAGCCGCAACTTGCGGGCTTCGCGGATCGCGCCCCTGACCGCAGCCATGTCGAGCCCGTCGACCGCCCGCTCGCGGGTCGGCCCCGCGCGGATGGAAGGCTCCACCACCAGCGGCCGCAGGCGGTCGGGGATCACCGTGTGGATCTTCGCCAGCAGATCCTCGGCGGCCCGCGCCAGGCCGGGATCGCCGCGCTGGGCGACGAACTGGGCGCCCAGCACCGCGGCCTCGATCTCCTCCGGCGTCAGCATCAGCGGCGGCATGTCGAAGCCCTCCTCCAGCACGTAGCCGACGCCGGCTTCGCCGCGGATCGGCATGCGCTGGCCGATCAGGTCGGCGATGTCGCGATAGATGGTGCGCTTCGAGGTTTCGAGTTCCTGCGCAATCGCCTCCGCAGTGATCGGCCGGCGGCTTCGCCGCAGCACCTGGACGATCTGGAAGAGCCGGTCCGCGCGTCGCATCGTTCCTGCCGCCGGGCTGCTGACAGAATGGTGGCGGCAGAGGCCGCCTAGTCTCCCGCCCTGTCAAGACACGGGAGACGCACGATGATCATCCTCTACGGCGCTGGCGAGGGCTTCGGCCTGCCGGAGACGAGCCCCTATGTGACCAAGTCCGAGGTCCAGCTGAAAATGGCGGCGCTCGCCTACCGCAAGGAGCGCGCCAGGCCGCAGGAGGCGCCTAAGGGCCAGGTGCCGTTCATCGAGCATGACGGCCAGCGTATCGGGGATTCGACCTTTATCCGTGGCTATCTGGAGCGGACCTTCGGCCTCGACTTCGACGAAGGCCTGTCCTTGCGCCAGCGCGCCGAGGCCTGGGCGCTGGAGCGGATGCTGGAGAACCACCTCTGCTGGTTCGGCGTCCAGGCGCGCTGGCTGACGCCCGACAACTTCGCCAAGGGTCCCGCGCACTTCTTCGACGGCGCCCCGGACCTGGTCCGCGACCAGGTGCTCGAGCGGGTGCGCGGGGCGGTCCACGCCGTGGGGGTCACGCGGCACACCGAGCCGGAGATGCTGGCGCTGGCGACCCGCTCGCTGGCGGCCCTGGACACGGTGCTGGGCGAGCAGTCCTACCTGTTCGGGGCGCGGCCCTGCGGCGCCGACGCCACGGCTTTCGCCATGCTGGCCTTCCTGCTGACCCCGTTCTTCGAATCACCCCTGCGCCGGCAGGCGGAGCGGTTCGACCGGCTGGTGGCCTATGCGGATCGCATGATGGGCGAGTTCTATCCGCAATTTCCCTGGGGACAGAGGGCGTCCCAGCACTCAGCGGCGGCATGAGGCCGGCGGCAATTAACCAATCGGTGGGAAAGGCCCGGCTAGCCTCCAGCAAGAAACAGGCCAGAGGGGGCGGGTTTGGCGCTTGGCGCACGTTTAGAGCTTCGGCAGGGCCAGGGTCTGGTCATCACGCCGCAGCTGCAGCAGGCGATCAAGCTGCTGCAGCTGTCGAATCTCGAGCTCGAGGCGTTCGTCGAGGCCGAGCTGGAGCGCAATCCGCTGCTCGCCCGCGACGAGGCCGAGCGGGAGCCGGACGCCCAGGTCGAGGCCGGCGAGCCGGCGGCGGTGGAGACCGCCGCCGACTCCGAGGCCCGCGCAGATCTCGACGCCGCCTATGACGAGGTCTCGCCGGGCGAGCGGGCCACCGGCGACGCCCCGCAGCCGGCCGCCGACGCGGGCGGCGCGATCGACTGGTCGCGGGCCGGATCCGGCGGCGGCTTCGACGGCGCGCCGGATGGGCTGGAGGAGATGCTGAGCCGCGAGCTCACCCTCGCCGACCACCTGCACGACCAGCTCGCCGTCGCCGGCCTGACGCCGGCCGAGGCGGCGATCGCCAGCGTGCTGATCGACGGGATCGACGAGGGCGGCTACCTGCGCCTCGACCTCGACGAGGTCGCCGAGCGGCTGGGCTGCCCGCTGGAGCGGGTCGAGCGGGTGCTCGCCACCGTCCACGGCTTCGAGCCGACCGGCGTCGGCGCGCGCGACCTGCGCGAGTGCCTGATGTTGCAGCTGAAGGACCGCAACCGCTTCGATCCGGCGATGGACGCCCTGCTGGACAATCTGCAGTTGCTGGCCCGCCGCGACTTCGCCGCGCTGAAGCGCGCCTGCGAGGTCGACGACGAGGACCTGCGGGAGATGATCGCCGAGCTGAAGGCGCTGACGCCACGCCCTGGTGCGGCCTTCGGCGGCGAGCCGGCCCAGCCGATCACGCCGGACGTCTATGTGCGCGAAGGCTCGGGCGGGCTGTGGCTGGTCGAGCTGAACAGCGAGACCTTGCCCCGGCTGCTGGTCGACCAGCGCTACCACGCCCGCGTCAGCGCCGGGGCCCGCTCGGACCAGGAGAAGACCTTCGTCTCCGACTGCATGGCCCAGGCCAGCTGGCTGGTGAAAAGCCTCGACCAGCGCGCCAAGACCATTCTCAAGGTCTCCTCGGAAATCGTCCGCCAGCAGGACGCCTTCCTGGCCTATGGCGTCGAGCACCTGCGGCCGCTGAACCTGAAGACCGTGGCCGATGCGATCGGCATGCACGAGTCCACCGTCAGCCGGGTCACCTCCAACAAATACATCGGCACCCCGCGCGGCCTGTTCGAGATGAAGTTCTTCTTCACCTCGGCGATCAACGCCACCGAGGGCGGGGAGTCGCATTCGGCCGAGAGCGTCCGCCACCGCATCCGCCAGCTGATCGAGGCCGAGGCCAGCGAGCGCGACGTGCACTCCGACGACCGCATCGTCGAGATCCTCAAGGAGGCGGGCGTCGACATCGCCCGGCGCACGGTCGCCAAATACCGCGAGGCCATGCGCATCCCCTCGTCCGTGGAGCGCCGGCGCATGCTCAAACAGGCCGTCTGACAAACGTCACTTGGCGTCGGGCCGGCTTGCGCCCATCTGATCCGACGATGGCCACCTCCGATCCCGACGACCGACCGCTTTCCCAGGTGGTCTGCGACCTCGCCCGCAGCGAGGCCGCGACGATGAGCCTTGGCGAGCTCGTCGACGCCTTCGGGGCCAGCGCCCTGGCCGGGCTGATCCTGGTGTTCGGCCTGGCCTGCGCCCTGCCGTTGCCGCCGGGCGCCACGACGGTGTTCGGCGCGCCGCTGCTGCTGCTCTCGCCGCAGCTGCTGTTCGACCAGCCGGCGCCGTGGCTGCCCCGCAAGCTGCGCGAGCGGCGGCTGGCCATGCCGCAGCTGCGCCGGGTGCTGGAGCGCATGGCGCCGTGGCTGCGGCGCATGGAGGCGGTGTCGCGGCCGCGGCTGGGTTTCGTCGTCGGCCGCCAGGGGCGGCGGCTGATGGGGCTGATCTGCACCGTCTTCGCCTTCGTCCTGATCCTGCCGATCCCGCTCGGCAACATGTTGCCGGCCGCCACGGTGAGCGTCTTCTCGCTGGCGCTGATCCAGCGCGACGGGGTGGTGGCCATGGCCGGCTATGCGTTCGCCGCGGCCAGCGTCGGCGTCCTGGTCCTGGCCGCCAACCTCGTCGGCGCCCTGTTGCGCGTCGGGCTTTCGGCCTTCGCATTGGCTTGACACCATCGCCTCGCAGGCGCGTTCATGGAGCCATGCAAGTCCAAGTCACTGGCAAACATGTCGACGTCGGCGATGCTCTGCGGACGCGGGTCGCCAACGAACTCTCCACCAGCATCGGCAAATACTTCGACCGCGGCGGCGGCGCCGACGTGGTCGTCAGTCGTGAAGGCCACTCCTTCAAGGTCGATTGCGCGGTCACCCTGGCCTCCGGCCTGCAGCTGACCACCCACGGCCTCGGCGGCGACGCCTACATGGCGGTGGATGCGGCGGTGTCGAAGATGGAGAAGCGGGTCCGGCGCTATAAGAAGCGGCTGAAGGACCACCACCTGCAGGCCCTGGCCAAGCAGCAGGAGACGGCGGCCTATTTCGTGCTGCAGCCGACCGACTTCGAAGAGGACGAGGCGGACGCCGAGCCCGACGAGGCCGCCGACGCCTTCCCGGAACCGATGGTCATCGCCGAAACCGAGACCCCGGTGCGGACCATGACCGTCTCGATGGCGGTGATGCAGCTGGACTTGACCGAAGCCCAGGCAATCGTGTTCCGAAACGCCGCACACGAAGGATTGTCCGTGGTATACCGCCGCGCCGATGGCAACATCGGCTGGATAGATCCGGAACGGACAAAAAATTCCAACGGGGCGGGGACCGACGGAACCGCAGGAAGCTAGCCGCGCTTGGACGTTCCGTCACGGCGCTCTGCTAGTTCAGCAGGGCTGTCAGATGAGTTTGGGACACATGCAGATCGGCGAGCTTCTCGATCGCAATGCGATCGCTCTACGCGTCAGCGCGGCCAACAAGCGTCAGGTCCTGGCGGTGGTCGCCGAGATCGCGGCGCGCAGCCTGGCCATCGACGCGCCGGAGATTCTCGATGCGCTTTCGGAGCGCGAGCAGGCGGGCTCCACCGGCGTCGGCCATGGGGTGGCGGTGCCGCATGCGCGCCTTGAAGGGCTGCAGCGAATGCGCGGCGTCTTCCTGCGCATGGACCAGCCGGTCAATTTCGAATCGGTGGATGAGCAGCCGGTCGACCTGATCTTCGCCCTGTTCGCCCCGTTCGACGCCGGCTCGGAGCATCTGCGGGCGCTCGCCCGGGTGTCGCGGCTGCTGCGGCAGGCCGACCTGCGCCAACAGCTGCGCCAGGCCCGCACCGCCGACGCCGTCCACGCCCTGCTGGTGCAGGACGGCGGCGCCGCGCGGTCGTCGGCGGCTTAACCGGAGCGGCTCTGGCGGGATCGCCGACAGCGCGCCTCGCATCCGGGCGAAGCGCAAGAAAAAGCCGGTTCGCTCGAAGCGACCGGCTTATTCTCTCGCCGATAGGGCGTGGGTCGATGGGTCAGTGCACCGACACCGGCGCCAGCTCATGCGCCAGGGCCGCGGCGACCGCGGCGTCGCGATCGGTCAGCACCGCCAAGCGTTCGCCGTCGGCGCGATGAACTGCGTATAGCGTCTGCTCCGGATCGAGATCAAATCCCTGCACTTGGGCGGACGGCACGCTGGCGATGATCTCCGCGGCCTTCACCGGCCGAACATAAACTAAGTTCGGCGCGCCGAGTGCAGCGAAGGCTTCAGAAGTCAATACCGGTGTCATATGACCACCTCCAAAAACTGAACGCTTCGAACGGGCGCCGGTTCAGCCGACCGTCCGCTCCGATAGGCGCCGGGGATCCGCACGCCCTGTACTGTCTCTTTTCCGCATCAACCCGCGGTGCGAATCGGCACGTTGGTGACGCGCTTCTCCGGCTCGGGACGGACGAGGTCGATGTGGAGCAGGCCGTGCTCCAGCGTCGCGCCGTCCACTACCATCCCATCGGCCAGCACGAAGCTGCGGATGAAGCCGCGCGCGGCGATGCCGCGGTGCAGATAGGCCTCGCCGGGCTTTCCCGGGTCCCCGTCCCGCCGGCCCTGGATGGTCAGCTGGCGGTCCTCGACGGTCACGCTGAGCTGGTCGGGCGTGAAGCCCGCGACGGCCAGGGTGATTCGCAGGCTGCCATCGCCGCAGTCCTCTACATTGTAGGGCGGATAGCTTTCGGCGGCGGCCTTGGCCGCGCGCTCGATCAGACTGCGGGTGTGCTCGAAGCCCAGCAGGAAAGGGCTGTCGAAAACGATCGACCGGTTCATGCGCGAAGAGTCCTCAACGGAAGCGACTCTCCGGCCGGGCCGCCCGGTAGCGGCGCAGCTCGGCCGGACCTTCGATATGTGGGGGTTGCGGCCGGGGTTCGCAATGCTGCTCCGTCAGCCGTCCAGCCTGACGCTTCGCAGGCGCAGCGCATTGGCGATCACGCTCACCGATGATAGCGCCATGGCCAGGGCTGCGAGCTGGGGCGACAGCACCAGGCCGAGCCCGGGGTAGAGCGCCCCCGCGGCGATCGGTACGCCGAGCGCATTGTAGGCGAAGGCGAAGGCGAGGTTCTGGCGGATGTTGGCCATCACCGCCCGGGACAGCCGTCGCGCCCGCACCAGGGCCGCGAGGTCGCCGCCCAGCAGGGTGACGCCGGCGCTCTCGATCGCCACGTCGGCGCCGCCGCCCATCGCCACGCCGACCTCGGCGGCGGCCAGCGCCGGGGCGTCGTTCACCCCGTCGCCGGCCATGGCCACGCGCCGGCCCTCCCGGCGCAGGCGTTCGACGACCGCCGCCTTGTCCTGCGGCAGCACCTCGGCCTCGACCTCGGCGATGCCCAACCGCCGGGCGACCGCCTGGGCGGTGGCGCGGTTGTCGCCGGTCAGCATCACCAGCCGCACGCCGGCCGCCTGCAGCGCCTTCACCGCCGCCGGCGTGGTGGCCTTGATCGGGTCGGCGATGCCGAAGGCGCCCGCCACCTGCCCATCGAGCGCCAGGAAGATCGCCGTCGCGCCGTCGCCCCGCAGGGAGGCCGCCGTGTCGGCCAGGCCGGAGACGTCAACGCCCAGTTCGCCGAGGTAGCGCTCCGCGCCCAGCGCCACCTGCCGCCCGTCGACCAGGCCGCTGACGCCGCGGCCGACCGGCGACGTGAACTCGGCGGGTTCCGAGAGCGGCAGGTTGCGCTCGACGGCGGCGCGGACGATGGCGTCGGCCAGCGGATGTTCGCTGCCGCGCTCCAGGCTGGCGGCGAGCCTGAGCAGCTCGGCCTCATCCTGGCCGGGGCTCGGCCGGATGGCGGTCACCGCCGGGCGGCCTTCGGTGAGGGTGCCGGTCTTGTCGACCACCAGGGTGTCGATCGCCTCCAGCCGTTCGAGCGCCTCGGCGTTCCTGACCAGGACGCCGGCGTGGGCCCCGCGGCCGACGCCCACCATGATCGACATCGGCGTGGCGAGGCCGAGCGCACAGGGGCAGGCGATGATCAGCACCGAGACGGCGGCGACGATCGCATAGGCCATGCGCGGCTCCGGGCCGAGCGCCGCCCAGCCGACGAAGGCCAGGGCCGCGATGCTCAGCACCGCCGGCACGAACCAGCCGGCCACCCGGTCGGCCATCCGCTGGATCGGGGCGCGGCTGCGCTGGGCCTGGGCGACCATCTGGGCGATGCGCGCCAGCAGGGTGTCGGCGCCGACCCGCTCGGCGCGCATCAGGAAGGAGCCGGTCTTGTTGAGCGAGCCGCCGACCACCTTGTCGCCGGCCTCCTTGGTGACCGGCATCGACTCGCCGGTGACCATCGACTGGTCGACGGCGACCGGGCCGTCGAGCAGGACGCCGTCGACCGGGACTTTCTCGCCGGGGCGGACGCGCAGGCGGTCGCCGACCTGGATCTCGCCCAGCTCGACGGCTTCGTCCGTCCCGTCGTCGCGGACCCGTCGCGCCGTCCGGGGCGCCAGCGCCAGCAGGGCGCGGATCGCGCCGGACGTCTGGGCGCGGGCGCGCAGCTCCAGCACCTGGCCCACCAGCACCAGGGTGGTGATCACCGCGGCGGCTTCGAAGTAGACAGCCACCGAGCCGTCGTGGCCGCGGAAGGCCGCCGGGAAGACCTGCGGCGCCAGGACGGCGACCAGGCTGTAGAGCCAGGCCACGCCGACTCCCATGGCGATCAGGGTGAACATGTTGAGGTTGCGGCTCGTCAGCGAGGCCCAGCCGCGAGCGAAGAAGGGCGCACCGGCCCAGAGCACCACCGGGGTGGCCAACGCCAGCTGCACCCAGTTGGACACCGTGGGCGGCAGGCCGTGCAGGCCGAAGAGGTGGCCGGCCATCTCCAGGGCGAACACCGGCAGGGTCAGCGCCGCCGCCGCCCACAGCCGCCAGGTCATGTCGGCCAGCTCGGGATTGGCCTGCGGCTCGGCGGCGACCAGCTCCGGCTCCAGCGCCATGCCACAGATCGGGCAGGCGCCGGGTCCAACCTGCCGGATCTGCGGATGCATCGGACAGGTGTAGATCGTCCCGGCCGGAGCCGCGGGCGCCGCAGGCGCGCGCCCGGTCGCGAGATATCTTGCCGGTTCGGCGACGAACCTGGCTCGGCAGCCGGCCGAGCAGAAGTGGAAGTCGCGCCCGGCGTGCTCGGCATGGTGCGGCGTCGTCGCCGGATCCACCCTCATCCCGCAGACCGGATCGCGCGCCTTGTCATCCGCGGGGGCGTGTCCGTGACGACACCCGGCGTGGGAATGGGCGGGCTCGGTCATGGCAGGCTCCTCGCGAGAGGAGATATACCCTGGGGGGGCATATTGGCAATTACCCCACAGGCCTATATTGTCTGTGGACGCGGTTCGCCTCTCGGCCGACGGAGTGCGTCGATGGACCATCACGATAAGCCGAAGCTGCTGGGGCGGCTCAACCGCATCGAAGGCCAGGTGCGCGGGATCGCCCGCATGGTCGAGGACGACCGCTACTGCATCGACATCCTCACCCAGCTGCAGGCGGCGCGGGCCGCGCTCGCCCGGGTCGAAGGCGAGATCCTCAAGCAGCACCTCGGCCACTGCATCGAGGGCGCCATCGTCAGCGGCGACAAGCACGCCCAGCGCGAGAAGGCCGCCGAGCTGATCCAGCTGCTGGAGCGGGCTTCGCGCTGAGCGCGGCCACTGAGGGCTACTGCAACGTCGGGCCGAGCGACGCGGCGGCCTCGCGGCAGGCGGCTTCGCAGCGGCGGCAGGTTTCGCCGCAAATCCGGCAATGCGGCATCGCCTCGGCGTGACGCTCGCACTCGCGGGCGCAGATCCGGCAGGCGTCTTCGCAGGCCTGCAGCATATGGGCGACCAGGCTGGCGTTCGACCCGGTGCGCCGGGTGGCCAGGGCGCCCATGGCGGCGCAGACGTCGGCGCAGTCGAGGCAGGTGCGGATGCACTGGGTCATCTGCTGCAGCATCGGTTCGCCGAGGCAGGCGTCGGCGCAGGCCGTGCAGGTCTGCGCGCAGTCGTAGCAGTCCTCGATGCAACGGATCAGCGAGTCGCTGGTCTGGCCGCGCACCTGCGGATGGGTGACGATCATCTGCTGGGCGTGCATGGCGCGCCTCCTTCGCTTCGGCTGGCGGAACGGCCGATCAACGCCAGGCGGCGGCCGGCGTTCCGAACATCGCGAAGAGATGGGGCCGAGCCAGCTTGACCACTGGCCATGGATGACGAAGCTTGTCCCCGGGGCGGCGACCACATCCAGAAAAGGCGAAGGCCCGACGGGGTTACCGGCGGGCCTTCATGGTGGAGCTAAGCGGAGTCGAACCGCTGACCTCTTGAATGCCATTCAAGCGCTCTACCAACTGAGCTATAGCCCCGGGGTCTCGGGTCTCTGGAGCGTCGCCGCCCCGAAGAGGCGCGGAACCTATTCAAACCGTTCCGCGGGATCAAGCCCGGCGGGAGACATTTTTTCGCCCCCCGCCACAGCCCGTCTTAGTCGTCGTCGCCCTCGCCCGGGAGGCCGTCGAGTTCGCTGTCGTCGAAGTCGTCGTCCTCGTCCTCTTCGAGGAACGGAACGTCGTCGGCTTCCTCGACGTCCTCGTCGTCGGAGAACTCGCCAAGGTCGTCGGCCACCGGGCTGACGCCCGGCTCGGCCGCATCCTCGTCGTCGTCGGCGACCAGCGGTTCGTCGACCACCTCGTCGAGTTCCGGCGTGGCGATCTCTTCTTCGTCTTCGGCCTCGGCGTCGTCCGCCAGCACCTGGCTCGGACGCTCGTCATCCGCCTCGGTGTCGGGCGTGATGGCGCGCGCCCGGACGCGGCGGTTGCGAACCGCCTCGTCAGGATCGAACTCGGCGGCGCACTTGGGGCAGTGAGCCGGACGCTTGTTCAGGTCGTAGAACTTCGCTTGGCATTGCGGGCAAATTTGCTTGTTGCCCAGTTCAGGATTGGCCAAAGGCGCGACCTCTAAACGGCGGTGTTTCTTGAAGCGCGCTCACTTGCCACGCACGAACACCGCTGTCAAAGCAATCCCCCTCTTCTGTGCAAACGCCTCCGGAGGCCCGGTTTTGACAATGACGGCGGCGGCTTTGACCGCCACGCGGGCAGGCCCCTTGCGGGGCCGCGTGCGGGCTCCCGGCGACAAGTCGATCTCTCACCGCGCACTGATTCTCGGCGCGCTGGCCTGCGGGGTCACCGAGGTCGAGGGGTTGCTGGAGGGCGATGACGTCAAGCGGACCGCCGCGGCGATGGCCAGCTTCGGCGCCGGCGTCGAGCGCCTGGGCCCAAGTGCGGCCGGCGGCGGCTGCTGGCGGATCGAAGGGCGCGGCGGCTTCGCCGAACCGCTCGACGTGGTCGACTGCGGCAACGCCGGCACCGGCGTAAGGCTGATCATGGGCGCGGCCGCGGGCTTCGACCTGGCGGCGACCTACACCGGCGATGCCTCCCTGCGCGGCCGGCCGATGAACCGGGTGCTGAAGCCGCTCGGCGAAATGGGCGCGACCTGGATCGCCCGCGCCGGCGGACGCCTGCCGCTGACGCTGCAGGGCGGCCGGCTGAAGCGCATCGCCTACCGGCTGCCGGAGCCCTCGGCGCAGGTGAAGTCGGCGGTGCTGCTGGCGGGTCTGCACGCCGAGGGCGGCGCCGAGGTGATCGAGCCGGAAGCCACCCGCGACCACACCGAGCGGATGCTGCGCGCCTTCGGGGCGGAGGTCGAGGTGAGTGAGGCCGGCGGCGGACGGCGGATCGTGCTGGTCGGCGGGCAGCGGCTGACCGGCGCCAAGGTGCGGGTGCCGGGCGATCCGTCCTCGGCGGCCTTCCCGCTGGTCGCCGCCCTGATCACCCCGGGCTCGGAGGTGACGGTCGAAGGCATGCTGCTGAACGCCCTGCGCATCGGCCTGCTCGACACTCTGGGCGAGATGGGGGCCGACCTTGCGGTGACCAATGTGCGCGACGAGGGCGGCGAGACCGTCGCCGACGTCACCGCCCGGCATTCGGAGTTGCAGGGGGTCGAGGTGCCGCCGGAGCGCGCGCCCTCGATGATCGACGAGTACCCGATCCTGGCGGTGGCCGCGGCCTTCGCCACCGGCCGCACGGTGATGCGCGGCATCGGCGAGATGCGGGTGAAGGAGAGCGACCGCATCGCCCTGATGGCCGCGGGCCTCGCGGCCTGCGGCGTCGAGGTCGAGGAAGGCCCGGAGCATCTGACTGTGGCGGGGGCGGGCCGGGTCCGCGGCGGCGCCCGGGTGGCCACCCATGGCGACCACCGCATCGCCATGTCGCACCTGATCCTCGGCCAGGCCGCCGAACAGCCGGTGTCGGTCGACGAGCCGGGCATGATCGCCACCAGCTTTCCCGGCTTCGTGCAGATGATGCAGGGCCTCGGCGGCCAGATCGAGGAGGCGGCGGCGTGATGAGGCCGCGGAAATCTCCTCTCCCCCCGCGAAGCGGAGAGGGAGAGGGTAGGGGGAGGGCGGCTCGGCCTCGCAGCGGCGCGAGCCTGCGATCAATCGCCGTTCGCCGGCCGGTCCCGCCCTCTCCCTACCCTCTCCCTCTCTCGCTGCGCTCGGGGGAGAGGGGATGAGCGGCTTCGTCATCGCCGTTGACGGTCCCGCGGCGTCGGGCAAGGGGACCCTGGCGACCCGACTGGGCGCGGCTTATGGCCTCCCGGTGCTCGACACCGGACTGCTCTATCGCGCGGTGGGGGTGCTCGCGCAGCGCGCCGGCAAGAATCTGGACGACCCGGAGGCGACGGCGCAGATCGCCGCCGGGCTCGCCGCCGACCTGCTCGACGACCCGGCCTTCCGCACCCGCGCGGCCGGCGAGGCGGCGAGCCAGGTGGCGGTGCATCCGCAGGTGCGCGCCGCTCTCCTGGCCTTCCAGCGCGGCTTCGCCGCCCAGCCCGCCGGCGCGGTGCTCGACGGCCGCGACATCGGCACGGTGATCGCCCCCGAAGCCCCGGCGAAGCTCTACGTCACCGCCTCGCCGGAGGTGCGCGCCGAGCGGCGCTGGAAGCAACTGACCGGCCAGGGCGAGCATGTCGCGTTCGAAGAGGTGCTCGCCGACATCCGCACACGCGACGCCCGCGACAGCGGCCGCCAGGCGGCGCCCCTGAGGCCCGCGCCCGACGCCGCCTTGCTGGACACCTCGGAAATGACTATAGAACAGGCCACCGATGCGGCCCGCCGCATCATCGAGGCGGCGCGAGCCCGCTGGATGGCTTCCTAAGGGGCCGCTCCGGTGGGCAATCCAACCGCGCCTTTCCCTTCGGCAGCCGCGGGCAAAGACAACGACGGCGGGACTCCCGCTTCTTCGGTTCAACCTCCAACCCGACGCGAGGACTCCGCGGGTCCGCCTCTGGCGACCGCACCCTCGGTCATTCGAAGACGAAAGAAAACATGGCTGACGATATGAGCCTGAACCCGACGCGGGACGACTTTTCCGCCCTGCTCGACGAGTCCCTCGGCGGACGCGACTTCATGGAAGGCCAAGTGGTCCACGGCAAGGTCGTGGCCATCGAGAAGGACTTCGCCATCATCGACGTGGGCCTCAAGACCGAGGGCCGGGTTTCGCTGAAGGAGTTCGGCGGCGACGACGGCAAGGTCACGCTGAAGGTCGGCGACACGGTCGAGGTCTTCCTCGAGCGCGTCGAAAACGCCATGGGCGAGGCGGTGATCAGCCGCGACAAGGCCCGCCGCGAAGAAGCCTGGACCCGCCTGGAAGCGGTCTACGAGCGCAATGAACCGGTGATGGGCGCCATCGTCGGGCGCGTGAAGGGCGGCTTCACCGTCGACCTCGGCGGCGCCTCGGCCTTCCTGCCGGGTTCGCAAGTCGACATCCGTCCGGTGCGCGACGTCGGCCCGCTGATGGGCCGCGAGCAGCCTTTCGCGATCCTGAAGATGGACCGCCCGCGCGGCAACATCGTCGTTTCCCGTCGCGCGATCCTCGAGGAGGCCCGCGCCGAACAGCGCACCGAGCTGGTCAGCCAGCTGGTCGAGGGTGAAGTCCGCGAAGGGGTGGTCAAGAACATCACCGACTACGGCGCATTCGTCGACCTCGGCGGCATCGACGGCCTGCTTCACGTCACCGACATGAGCTGGAAGCGCGTCAACCACCCGAGCCAGGTGCTGGCGGTGGGTGACACGGTCAAGGTGCAGATCGTCAAGATCAACCCGGACACCCAGCGCATCTCGCTCGGCATGAAGCAGCTGCAGTCCGACCCCTGGGACGGCGTCGAAGCCAAGTACCCGGTCGGCGCCAAGTTCACCGGCCGCATCACCAACATCACCGACTACGGCGCCTTCGTGGAGCTGGAAGCGGGCGTTGAGGGCCTGGTCCACGTGTCCGAGATGTCCTGGACCAAGAAGAACGTCCACCCGGGCAAGATCGTCTCCACCAGCCAGGAAGTGGAAGTGGTCGTCCTGGACGTCGATCCGTCCAAGCGCCGCGTCTCGCTCGGCCTGAAGCAGGCGATGCAGAACCCGTGGGAGTCCTTCCTGGAAGCCCATCCGATCGGCTCGACCGTCGAAGGCGAAGTCAAGAACGCCACGGAGTTCGGCCTGTTCGTCGGGCTCGACAACGACATCGACGGCATGGTGCACCTGTCCGATCTCGACTGGTCGACGCCGGGCGAAGAAGCCATCGCGCGCTACACCAAGGGCGAGATGGTCAAGGCCCGCGTGCTCGACGTCGACGTCGAGAAGGAACGCATCTCGCTGGGCATCAAGCAGCTGTCGGGCGACCCGATGGCCGGCGACGTCTACCGCAAGGGCCAGACCGTCACCTGCACCGTCACCGAGGTCACCTCGGGCGGCATCGAGGTGAGGTTCGGCGACGAGGCGGCGCCGGTCTCGGCCTTCATCCGCAAGTCTGACCTGAGCCGCGACCGCGCCGACCAGCGCCCCGAGCGCTACGCCGTCGGCGATCGTCTCGACGCCCAGATCACCAACGTGGACAAGGCCGCGCGCCGCGTCTCGCTGTCGGTCAAGGCGCTCGAGATGGCCGAAGAGAAGGAAGCCATCGAACAGTTCGGCTCCTCCGACAGCGGCGCCTCGCTCGGCGACATCCTGGGCGCGGCTCTGCGCGAGAAGGCCCAGAAGGACTAAGAGCTTCGGCCGGCGCGTCCGGCCGAGCTATGCGACGACAGAGCGCCCCGTCCGGTTCGCCGGGCGGGGCTTTCTCGTTTTTCGGCGGTTGCAGCGGCGGCGGGGCGGCTCGCCTTAAGGTCGCCACAAGCCACCCCTCAAAGAAGCTCTGCATTAACTCAGACCACGCTGCTTTCCGCCTTGAAACCGAAAACGGAGTCGCCCATGGTCGCGCCGCTTGTGGACCGAAGGGCCCAATGATCAAGTCTGAACTGATCGCCAAACTCGCCGAAGAGAACCCGCACCTCACCCAGCGCGACATCGAGCGCGTGGTGGGGGTGATCCTGGAGCGGATGATCGGGGCGCTGGAAGAGGGCGGCCGGGTCGAGTTGCGCGGCTTCGGCGCGCTGTCGGTGCGCTCGCGTGACGCCCGCGCCGGCCGCAATCCGCGCACCGGCGAGCCGGTGGACGTGCGCGCCAAGCACGTGCCCTTCTTCAAGAGCGGCAAGGAGCTGCGCGAGCGGCTCAACGCCACCGACGAATAGGCCAGTCGTGGTCAGCGTCCCGAAGGAGGTCGCCTTGCTCGAGCGCAAGGTGCCGATCCTGGGCGAGTTCCGCGAATTCATCGCGCGCGGCAATGTCATCGACCTCGCCGTTGGCGTGATCATCGGCGCGGCGTTCAACGACATCGTCAAAAGCCTGGTCGACCAGATCGTCATGCCTCCGGTCGGCCTGCTGCTCTCGGGCATCGACTTCTCGCACCTGCAATGGGTGCTGAAGCCCGACGACCCGGCCACCAAGCTCAACGAACTGGTCGCGATCCAGTACGGCGCTTTCCTGAACACCCTGATCAAGTTCGTGATCGTCGCCTGGGTGGTGTTCCTGCTGGTCAAGGGCGTGAACATGATCCGCCGCCGCGAGGCCGAGCGCCCGGCGGGGGAGGAGGCCGCGCCGCCGCCGCAGGAAGCCCTGCTGGGCGAGATCCGCGACCTGTTGAAAGCCCAGGCTGTCCGCGACGAAGGCCCGACGCGGCACTGATCGCCCCGGCCCGGCGCGTCCTAAGCCGCCTTGAAGCCTTCCCAGTTCATCATCTTGGTCAGCTGGGCGTTTTCGTCGCGGCTCAATTCCTCGCGAAAGCGTGGGAAGATCTCGGTCTCCTCTTCACGCACGTGCGTCTGCAGGGCGGTCCAGAACTCGCGCGCCCGGCCGATCCAGGCCGGGTCGGTCGAGGAGATGCGCCGCAGGTCGTAGATGAAGGTCTTCACGTGGCCGTGGTCGTCGATCAGGCGATGCGCCTCCTCGTGGCCCGCCTCGGCGAGCGCCGGATAGATGACGTTCTCCTCCTCGATCGCATGCTTGGTCAGGGCGTACCCGATCTTGGTCAGCAGCAACTCGCGCTTGGCCATCTCGTCGTTGCGGGTCGCCAGCAGCGCCTCGAAACTCTTCTCGACCAGCCGATGCTCGGCGGTCAGCGCGTCCACCCAGTCGCCGGCGGCGATCGAGGGGCCCTGCATCACCGCCTTGCGGGCGTGCGGCAGGGCGAGGCCGGCGAAAAGGCCGAGCGCAGCGCCGGTGGCGAGTCGGCCGAACGAGCTTCCGCCTTGGGCTTGGGGCATGTCGGTTCTCCTGAAATCCCACGACAACGGGCGGCGGCATGGGCGTGTTCCCGACGTCGCCGCGGCCCCTTCCGCCCTTCGGGTCCCCCTCGCCGAGAGGGGTGGGAGCGGTGGGCGCAGCTTCGATTTTCCTCCGCTGTCGGGGAATGCGGACCCACGAAGTGGTGCAGGGGGCTTGCAGCCCACGCCGTGGCGCCCCTAATCCGCCGCATGACGCTGAAGGCGAAGATCTGCGGGATTTCCACCCCCGAAGCGGCGCGGGCGGCGCTGGACGGCGGCGCCGGCTGGCTGGGCTTCGTGTTCTTCCCGAAGAGCCCGCGCAACCTCGACCTGGCGGCGGCGGCCCGGCTGGCCGAGCCGGCGCGCCAGCGCGCCCAGGTGGTCGCCCTGCTGGTCGATCCCTCCGATGACCAGGTCGAGGAGGTCGCTCGTGGGCTAAGGCCCGACCTGATCCAGTTGCACGGCCGCGAGACCCCGTCGCGGGCGCGCGAGATCGCGGTCCGTTCGGGCTGCGGAATCATCAAGGCGCTGCCGGTCGCCGAGCCCTGCGACCTCGACGTCGCGGCCGCCTACGAGAGCGTCGTGCAGCACCTGATGTTCGACGCCAAGCCGCCGAAGGACGCCGTCCTGCCCGGCGGCGCGGGTCGCGCCTTCGACTGGAGCCTGGTGGCCGGACGGCGCTTCCGGCGGCCCTGGTTCCTGGCCGGGGGCCTCGATCCGTGGAACGTCGCCGAGGCGGCCCGCGCCGCCGGCGCCCCCCTGGTGGACGTTTCCTCTGGCGTGGAACGCGGTCCCGGCTTAAAGGACCCGGCCTTGATCACGGCGTTTCTGGACGCCGTCCGTCGCGCCTGAAGAGCAGCTTTTCCGTGAACGCGCCCGCCCCGCCATCTGGCCGCCCCCCCTCCAGTCGGGCCAACGACTACTCGGCCTATCCCGACGCCCAGGGGCGGTTCGGTGAGCATGGCGGCCGCTATGTCCCGGAAACCCTGATGCCGCTGGTGCACGAGCTGGACGCCGCCTATCGGGCGGCCCGGGCCGACCCGGCGTTCCAGGCCGAGCTGGACTCCTTCCTGAAATACTACGTCGGTCGTGAGAGCCCGCTCTATTTCGCCGAGCGGCTGACCGCGCATTTCGGCGGCGCGAAGATCTATCTGAAGCGCGAGGACCTGAACCACACCGGCGCGCACAAGATCAACAACTGCATGGGCCAGATCCTGCTGGCCCGGCGGATGGGCAAGACCCGGATCATCGCCGAGACCGGCGCCGGCCAGCACGGCGTCGCCAGCGCCACCGTCTGCGCCCGCTTCGGCCTGCCCTGCGTCGTCTACATGGGCGCGGTCGACGTCGAGCGGCAGAAGCCCAACGTGTTCCGCATGAACCTGCTGGGCGCGGAAGTGCGTCCCGTGACCTCGGGCGCGGCCACCCTCAAGGACGCCATGAACGAGGCGCTGCGGGACTGGGTCACCAACGTCGACGACACCTACTACATCATCGGCACCGCCGCTGGTCCGGCCCCCTATCCGGAGATGGTCCGCACCTTCCAGTCGGTGATCGGCCATGAGGCCCGCCGCCAGATCCTCGCGCTCGAGGGGCGACTGCCCGACGCCATCGTCGCCTGCGTCGGCGGCGGCTCAAACGCCACGGGCCTGTTCCACCCCTTCCTCAACGACGAGAGCGTCAGGATCTTCGGCGTCGAGGCCTCCGGCCACGGCATGGATACCGGCAAGCACGCCGCCGCCATCAACGGCGGCCGCCCGGGCGTGCTGCATGGCAACAGGACCTATCTGCTGCAGGATGCCGAGGGCCAGATCACCGAGGCTCACTCGATCTCGGCGGGCCTCGACTATCCCGGCATCGGTCCGGAGCTCTCCTGGCTGCACGACGTCGGTCGCGCCAGTTTCCTGACCGCCACCGACGAAGACGCCCTGGCCGCCTTCCAGCTCTGCGCCGAGCTCGAAGGCATCATCCCGGCCCTGGAATCCGCCCACGCCCTCGCCCGCCTGCCAGAAGTGGTGAAGGAGGTCGGCAAGGACGGGATCGTCGTCCTGAACCTCTCCGGCCGGGGCGACAAGGACGTCGCGACCGTCGCCGAGCGTCTTGGCCGCGAGATCTGAGGGGACCTGAAGGCTTGACCACCGCCCGCATCGACGCGCGCTTCGCCGAGCTGAAACAGCAAGGTCGCGCCGCCTTCGTCGCCTACGTCATGGGCGGTGATCCAGACCTCGCCGCCTCGCTGGAGATCCTCAAGGGCCTGCCCGCCGCCGGCGCCGACGTGATCGAGCTGGGGTTTCCCTTCTCCGACCCGATCGGCGAAGGCCCGACCATCCAGCGCGCCGCCCAGCGCGCGCTGGCCAACGGGACGCGACTGGACGATGTCCTCGGTCTCGCCCGTGCGTTCCGGCAGGACGACCAGACGACCCCGCTGGTGCTGATGGGCTACCTCAATGTGGTGGTGAACCGCGGCGAACAGGCGTTCGCCCGCGATATCGCCGCGGTCGGCATCGACGGCGTGATCATCGTCGACTGCCCGCCGGAGGAATCGAGCGCCCTCGCCGACGCCTTGGACAAGGTGCAGATCTCGCTGCTGCACCTCTTCACGCCGACCAGCGACGACGCACGGCTGAAGACGATCGCCGAGCGCACCACCGGCTTTGCCTACTATGTCTCGGTCGCCGGGGTTACCGGGGTCAAGGAAGCCGACGCCGCGGTGGTCGCCCCGGCGGTCGCCCGCGTGCGCCAGGCGTCGGGCCTGCCGGTGGCGGTGGGCTTCGGCATCAAGACCCCCGAGCGGGCTGCGGCCATCGCCCGGATCGCCGACGCCGCGGTGGTGGGTTCGGCCCTGGTCGAGGAGATCGCCGAGGCCGCGGCGCGCAACGAAGACGTGACCGCCCGCGTGCTTTCCAAAGTAAGGGCCCTGGCTGAGGCTGTCCGCGGCGCGCGACTCGCCCAGCCCGCCGCCTAGAGACCCGCGTGATGGCCGACTCCAAGACCGACAAGACCCCGCGTCACGCGCCCCCCCGGGAGCGCAAGGGCTGGCTCAACCGCCTGCGCCCGGGCGTGCGCAGCGACATCAAGAAGGGCGACACGCCGGAGAACCTCTGGGTCAAGGATCCGGAGACCGGCGAAATGCTCTATCGCCCCGATCTCGAAGCGGCCCAATGGGTGACGCCGTCGGGCCATCACATGCGGATCGGCGCGGCGGCGCGCCTGCGCTTCACCTTCGACGACGGCCAGTTCGAGAAGATCGCCTCGCCGAGCGTGGTCGAGGATCCGCTGAACTTCCCCGACGAGCGCCCCTACAAGGAGCGCCTGGCGGCCGCCCGCCGGGCGACCGGCGAGCAGGATTCGATGGCGGTCGGCTTCGGCAACGTCGCCGGCCAGCCGGCGGTGGTGGTCGTGCAGGACTTCTCCTTCATGGGCGGCTCGCTGGGCATGGGCGCGGGCGAGACCTTCGTCGAAGCCGCCCAGCAAGCCGTCGCCCGTGAGGTTCCGCTGGTGATCTTCACCGCCTCCGGCGGGGCGCGGATGCAGGAGGGCACGCTCTCCCTGATGCAGATGGCGCGTACGACGCTGGCGGTGAACGAGGTCAAGGCCGCCGGCCTGCCTTACGTCGTGGTGCTGACCGACCCGACCACCGGCGGCGTGCTCGCCTCCTACGCGATGCTGGGCGACATCCACCTGGCCGAGCCAAAGGCCACCATCGGCTTTTCCGGCCGCCGGGTGATCGAGCAGACCATCCGCGAGATCCTGCCACCGGCTTTCCAGAAGTCCGAGTTCCTGGTCGAGCACGGCATGATCGATCGCGTCGTCGCCCGCGCCGACATTCCGGCGGTGCTCGGCAATATCCTGCAGACCCTGATGATGGGGCGCGCGCGCCGCGCGGCGTAAGGCATGGTCACGCCGCCGCGTCCCCTCAACCCCGTCGGGGTCCGCCTCCCTCACAGGGTGAGGAGAGTCGAGGTTGCGCTGTCCCCCCTCGGGGGAAGCGGTTCGCCGCGGCTGGTGCGCCATGTATGACCCCATCCGCGCCTCGGACCAGGCGATCCTGCGGTTGCGCGCCAATCATCCGAGCCTGATCGACCTGACCACCGGGCGGGTTCAGCGGCTGCTGGCGGCGCTGGGGCGTCCGGAGCGGCGGCTGGCGCCGGTGATCCATGTGGCCGGCACCAACGGCAAGGGATCGACCCTGGCCTATCTGCGCGCCATCGCCGAAGCCTCCGGCCTGACGGTGCACGTGCTGACCTCGCCGCACCTGGTGCGTTTCGCCGAGCGCATCCGCGTGGCCGGCGAACTGATCTCCGACGAGCGCCTGGCCGAGCTGATCGGGGTGGTCGAGGCGGCCAACGCCGGCGAGCCGATCAGCTTCTTCGAGATCGCCACGGTGCTGGCCTTCGAGGCCTTCGCGCAGACCCCCGCCGACCTCTGTCTCATCGAGGTGGGCCTGGGCGGCCGGTTCGACGCGACCAACGTCTTCGACGCCCCGGCCGTCAGCGTCATCACCCCCGTCGACTACGATCACCTGGAGATGCTGGGGCCGGAGCTCTCGAAGATCGCCTGGGAGAAGGCCGGGATCATTAAACGCGGCCGCCCGGTGGTGGTCGCCCGCCAGCCGGACGAGGCCTTGGCGGCGATCGAGCGCGAGGCCGAGGCGCTCGCCGCCCCCATGCTGCTGATGGGCCGCGACTTCGACGCCTGGGAGGAGCGCGGCCGGCTCCTGGTGCAAATGCCCGAACGGCTGCTCGACCTGCCGGCGCCGGCGCTGTTCGGCGGCCATCAGTTCGCCAATGCCGGCCTGGCGGTCGCCGCGGCCCTGACCTTCGACGCCGGCCTGGGCGAAGACTCCGTCGGCCAAGGTGTCGCCTCCGCCACCTGGCCGGCGCGCTTCCAGCGCCTCACCAAGGGCCCGCTGGCGGAGCTGGCGCGGGCGCGCGGCTCCGACCTCTGGCTCGACGGCGGACACAACCCGCACGCCGGCCGGGCGCTGGCGGAATCCGCCTCGCGGCTGGTGGACCGCGACCCGCGGCCGCTGGTGCTGGTGGTCGGCATGTTCGCCCGCAAGGACGCCAAGGGCTTCTTCCTGCCGTTCACCGAGATGCGCCCGCGCGTGTTGGTCACCACCTTCGACTCGCCCAACGCCGCCAGCGCGGAGGAACTCGCCGAAGCCGCCGCCGCCGCCGGCCTGTCGCCGCAGATCCAGCCCGACGTCACCGCCGCCGTGCAGGCGGCGCTTGCCGTCGACGGCCCCGCGCCCCACGTCCTGATCTGCGGCGGCCTGCACTTCGCCGGCGAAGTGCTGGCGATGAGCCCGCAGACCTGGCCCCGATGAGGCGCCCAATGAGGCGGATGCCATGAAGCGCAAGATCGTCCTGCCCTGGCGCTACTTGGTGATGCTGGCGGTCGGGCTGGCGGTGCTCTGGGCGCTGATGGCCCGCTACGGCCGCACCGACGCGGTGCTGATCGGCTGGCTGATCACCTGGCTGTTCGTCAGCCGCGGCGTGGATTTCCTGATGCGGCGCCGGCGGAAGCGGGTGCGCTTCGAAGACGAAGGCGCCTGAGGGGGCGGACCGCGAGTATCAAGAAGAAAAGCGCCCGCCCAAGGGGCGAGCGCTTCTCGGATCAAGGCTCGGCGCGGCGGCTCAGGCCGCGGCGACGCCGGCTTCGCTGAGCCATTCGAGGATCTTTTGCTTGGGCATGGCCCCGACCTTCATCGAGGCCATCTGGCCGCCCTTGAACAGCATCATGGTCGGGATGCCACGCACGCCGTAGCGGGACGGCGTCGTCGGGCTTTCCTCGATGTTCAGCTTGGCGATGGTCACCAGACCGGACAGCTCGTCGGAGATCTGTTCGAGAGCCGGCGCGATCTGTTTGCATGGACCGCACCACTCCGCCCAGAAGTCGACCAGCACGGGGGCATCGGCCTGCAGAACGTCCTTGTCGAAGGATTCGTCGGTGACCTTCACGGTGCTCATTTAAGGCTCCTTACCCGGGCCTCGAAGGCGCGCCCGGAAACTTCTTCAGTCGCCGATGTAGGCGGGCTGCGGCCCGGTATCAACTGCTGCGGCCAAGCTGGGCAAGGCTTTGGGCCATCAGGTTTTCTGGAACGAGCATCAGCTTCGGCCCATCGGTCCAGATCAGGGCAGCTTCGATGCTTCGGCCCGGGAAGACTTCGGCCAGCACCGCGGCGTAGATCGCCATTTGCCGCAGGTAGGCGGGATCGGCGTCCTCGATGCGAGCCGGCGAAGGGCGGTTGGTCTTGAAGTCGGCGACCAGCACCCGGTCGGGCAGCACGACCAGCCGGTCGATGCGGCCGGAGATCTTCAGGCCGTCCGGCAGGGCGGCCGCGGCGCCGGCGATCGCCACTTCGGCGCGCGAGCCTTCGCCGAACACCTCGGCGAAGCGGGAGTCCTGCAGTACGGCCAGCGCCGCTTCCGCCATCTCGACCCGCTGGGGCTCGGTCAGGTCGCGTTCGCGGGCCAGCAGCGCCTGGGCGCCCGCTGCGCGCTCGCCGGCCGGCAGGTCTGGTAGGATTTGCAGGAGCCGGTGGAGCAAGTCGCCGCGCCGGAAGCGGCCGAGGCCGGCGGTTTCGGCGAGCGGCGAGGGGGCGGCGGCCTTGGCCGCCTCGCCCAGGTCTGACGGCGAGGCGAAGCGGGCGAAGGCCTCGGTCCTGGGATCCTGCGCGATCCAGGCGGGGGGCGCCGGGGACGCGGCCGTGGCGATGGCGACCGGCGGGGCGAGCCGCTCGGGATCCGACCCGTAGCGCAGGATGTCGAACGTCGCGCCGGCGGCGGGTCGGACGTGCGGCTTGATGTCGGCATGGGCGAAGCCCTCGCGGATCGCCGCCCACCAGCCCCGGAGGTTCTCCTCCTTGCGGTTCGCCGGCCGCTTGCCGCAGATCACCAGCCGTTCGCGGGCGCGGGTCAGGGCGACGTAGAGCAGGCGCTGGGCCTCCTCCTCCTCTCTTTGCAGGCGCAGGGCGCGGGCCGCGGCCGAAGCCTCGCAGTCGCCCTTGGCCGACGCGCACCAGAGAAAGCCGCCATCGGCGGTCTCCATCAGCGGCGAGCCGCGCGGGCTCTGCTGGCTGGTGGTCTCGGGCAGGAAGACGATCGGCGCCTCCAGGCCCTTGGCCCCGTGGGCAGTCATCACCCGCACCTCGTCGCGGCCGCCTTCCAGCTCGCGCTTCACCACGATATCGAGGCGGGCGAAGTCGGCGGCGAGGGATTCCAGGTCGTGCACTCCGCGCGCCTCGGCGGCGAGCAACTGGGCCAGGAATTCCTCCAGCGCGTCCTCGGCCTCGGACCCCAGCCGGCGCAGCAGCCGCGCGCGCATCGAGCGGCCGCCTGGGCCGTCGCGCCGGGCCAGGGCCTGGGCGTAGAACTCGAACGGCCGTTGCTTGCGGCCTTCGCCGGCCAGCCAATCCAGCAGGGCCGCCGCCGCCGCCCACTCGGGCCGCTCTTCGGCGCGGCGCCGCAGCGTCGCCCACAGCGGCGCCTTGCGGTCGTGGGCCAGCTTATAGAGGCTCTCGTCGTCGAGGTCGCAGAACGGGCTGCGCAGCAGGGCCGCCAGCGTCAGCTCGTCGTCCGGGAACAGGGCGAAGCGGGCGAGGGCCAACAGGTCGTCGAAGATGATGTGCTGCGACAGCGCCAGTCGGTCGGCGCCGGCGACCGGCGCGCCGGCCTGTTTCAGCGCCCGCAGGATCTCCTCGAACAGCGGCCCGCGCTTGCGCACCAGGATCAGCATGTCGCCATATTGCGCCGGCCGCCATTCGCGGCCGTCCGCCAGGCCGCGGTCGAAGACGGCGTCGCCGCGCGCCACCGTCTCGTGGATCTCGGCGGCGATGGCGCGGGCCAGCTGCTTGTTGGCGCTGGTCTCCGCCTCGGCGTCGAGCGGCGTGGTCCAGGCGGAGCGTTCCTGGGTCTGCGGCTCCTCGACCAGCGGCCAGAGATCGACGCAGCCGCGGTGGCCCTTGCGCATCGCCGGATGCGAAAGCGCCTCGGGGGAGGGCGGTACGCCGCCGGCGAACACCGCGTCGACGAAGCCCAGCACCTCGCCCGTCGAGCGCCAGGAGGCTTGCAGCGGCACATGTTCGGCGCGGCGGCCGGAGGCGCGGATCTCGGTGACGTAGCGAGAGGTTTCGCTGATCAGCCGGGCCGGATCGGCGCCCTGGAAGGAATAGATCGACTGTTTTTCGTCGCCGACGACGAACAGCGTCCGCTCCAGCGGCCGGCTCCGCGGCCGTCCTTCGCCGGAAAAAAACTCCCCGGTCAGCGCCTGGACGATCTTCCACTGGTCCGGCGCGGTGTCCTGCGCCTCGTCGACCAGAATGTGGTCGACGCCGCCGTCGAGCTTGTAGAGCACCCAGGCCGCGGCCTGGTTCTTCGACAGCAGCGCCTGGGTCCGCTCGATCAGGTCGGCGAAGTCGAGGCCGCCGAGGGCCTGTTTCTCCAGGCGGTAGGCGGCGAGGTAGGCCTGGGCGAGGCTGAGCGCGTCCAGCGTGCTGACCGCCACCCGCGCCCCGCGCTGCCGTTCGCGCAAGCTCTGCAGCCGGTCCTGCTCGGCCAGCAGGCGGCTGCGCAGCCCCTCATGCTCGGCCAGCGCCTTGGTGGTGGCGCACCATTTGGCCGGCGTGCCCTCGCCGGCCTCGGTGAACAGGGCCGAGAGCATGTCTGCGAGCGTCAGGTTCGACGCGGCGGCGAGGGCGGCAAGATCGCCGGCGCAGGCCTGGTCGCGCTTGCCGCTGCTCTGGGCGAGCACGCGGGCCGTCTCGCGCCACAGGCTGCGCTCGAAGCCGGCGAGCGCCTCGGCCTCGATGACCTCCGGCGTCTGGCCGGGCGCCACGCCGACCGCAGCCCAGACCCAGGCGACGGCGCCTTCGACCCCGTCGTGGCGCTTGAAGAAGTCCTGCAGCTTGCCGCGCCGGGCTTCGAAATCGAAGAACATCTGCTGGAACGCGCCGTAGTCCAGCTCGACCGACATCCGCGCATAGGCCATCGCCACCTCGCCGGTGGTGCGCAGGGCGTAGTCGGCGACGAAGGCCCGCGCGGCGGCGGCCACGGCGGCGCTGGCGGCGTCGTCCATCACCCGGAATCCCGGCGAGACTCCCGCCTCGAGCGGAAAGCGCCGCAACAGCTTCTCGCAGAAGGCGTGGATGGTCTGGATCTTCAGCCCGCCGGGGGTCTCCAGCGCCTGGGCGAACAGGGCGCGGGCGTCGGAGAGCCGCCGGGCGTCGTAGCCGTCGGCGCTGCGGCCCTCCAGTTCGGCCAGCTGGGCGGTCAGCTCGGCGTCGGCCATCACCGACCAGTCGCCCAGCCGGCGGTAGAGCCTGCGCTGCATCTCGGCGGCGGCGGCCTTGGTGTAGGTGACGCAGAGGATGGTTTCGGGCTTCGCGCCGTCGAGCAGCAGCCGGGCGACCCGGTCGATCAGGGTCTTGGTCTTGCCGGAGCCGGCGTTGGCGCGCACGAAGGCCGAGACCTGCGGGTCGGCGGCGGTGCGCTGCGGGTCGTGCTTTTCGGGATCGTGCAGCAGGTGGACGCTCACGCCTCGCCCTCCTCGCCGCTGGTCGACCACTCGAACACCCGGGCCAGGTGGTCGTAGTCGCCATGGTGCTGGCGCACGAACTGCGGGGCGGTGCGCGAGGCATAGGCCTGGCCGGGATCGAAGTAGCGGCGCAGCAGCTCGCGCAGGCCGTCCAGCGCCTCCGCCGCCGCTTGGGCGCTGTCGGGGATCTTGTCGCCGGCGCCGCCCGGCAGGGCGCGCAGCTCCTCGCGGCCCGCCGGCTTGCGGCCGGTGACCTCGAGATAGGTCAGCTCGCCGGGCTTCAGCCGGCCGATCGCCTCGAATCCCCCGGCGGCGAGGATGGCCGCGGTCAGCGTCAGTTGGGGCGAAAAGCCGGTGTCGACCATCTTCTGGGACGGCGCGCGGCCGGTCTTGTAGTCGAGGATGTGGCCGTAGCCTTCCGGGTCGGCCTCGATGCGGTCGGCCTTGGCCGTCAGGGTGAAGGCGCGGCCGTCGACCGCGATCTCCAGCCGCCCCTCCTGCTCGACATGCAGCGTGCGGCCGTCGGCGCGACGCACCCGCTCCAGCTCGGCGACCCAGGCGGCCGCCTCGCGCGCCAGGGCGGCCTCGCGGGCCAGGCCCTCGCGCGGCATGCCGGCGGCGCGCAGCTCTTCGAGATAATACCCGGAGAAAATTTCCGCCGTCGTGGCGGGCAGCTCGCGGGGGAAGTCGAGGGCGAAGCGCTCGAAGGCCGCGTGTATGGCGACGCCGCGGGCGCGGGCCTCGACCGGCTCGTCCGGCCGCTCCATCGGGAACAGTTTGAGGATGTCGCGGGCCCAGACCGCATAGGGATCGCGCGTCAGCGCCTCGATGCGGGTCACAGCCATCCGGGTCGGGCGGTGCTCCAGCGGCGGGCAGGGGGCGGGCCGCCTGGCCGGGGCGTAGCCGTCGGGGGCGTCGAGGCCGCGGGCCCAGGCTAGCAGTTCGGGCTGCGCGCGGATCTCCACGCCGGCGCCGCGGGCCAGGGTCTCCAGCCGCCACAGCCAGCGCGACTTCACCGCCGGCTGCGCCTCGCGGCGCTCGGCGTGCAGCAGCACCACCTCGGGCGAGCAGGCGGCCTGGGCGAAGTCGTGGGCCGATAGCCCCACCCGGCGCTCCGGCGCGGGCAGGCCCAGCCGCTCGCGCATCGGTCGCGACAGGAAGGGATCGACGGGCGCGCCGCGGGGCCAGACGCCTTCTTCCAGCCCGGCCAGCACCAGCCGGTCGGCGCGCACCAGCCGCGCTTCTATGGCGCCAAGGATCCGTAGGCGCGGCTGGGTGGCGCCGCCGGCGCGGATGGTTTCGCCCTGCATCAGCTTGTCCAGCAGGTCGGCGTAACCCCGCGCATCGACCGCCGGCAGCCCGTCGCCCTCGCGGATCAGGCCAGACAGCAGCCGGCTCGTCGCCTCGCCGCCGGGGCCGCTCCAGAGCTCGCCGAGCTGACCGTCGGCGTCGCGGGCGAGGGTTTCGAGGGTTTCCGCCAGGACCCGGGTGACTTCGGTCGCCGGCGCCGAACGCCCCCTCCGTCCCGCTTCGCGGTCCACCTCCCCCGCTACGCGGTGGAGGATCTGGGCCGAAGATGCTCCACCGCTCGCGGGGGAGCTGTCGCGTAGCGACTGAGGGGGCGTTTCAGCATTGAAGACGTCTGCCAGCGGCGCCAGGACGGCCCCAAGCCGCGCCAGCAGGGCCTCCGCCGCGTCGATCTCAGGGCCACGCGCCGGAGACCTGGCCCGAGCCGCCTCCAGCTTGGCGGCCAGCGCCTCCCAGCCGTCGGTGCGGGCGCCGCGCAGGGCGTGGCGCTCCAGGGCCTGCGCTTGGCGGGCGAGTGTTTCCCCCGTCAGGCCCAGCCGCACGAACGGGTGCTTCAGCACCGCCAGCAGGCTCACCGGGTCGGTCGAATCCACGGCCAGGCGCGCGATCAGCGCGGCCAGGGCGCCGCAGCGGCAGCCCGCCAGCGCCTCGCCGGCGGAAGAGTCCGGGATCACGCCCCAGCGGGCCAGCTTGGCGGTGACGCGGCGCGCCAGGGTCTGGTCCGGCGTGACGAGGGCGGCGGTGCGCTCCGGCGTCTCCAGGGTCTCGCGCAGCAGGAGGGCCGCGACGGTGGCGGCCTCCTCCTCGTTGCGGGCGCTGATCAGCGACAGGCCGGAAAGGCCGACCTCGATCGGATCGAGATCCTCGCTCAGCCCTTCCTCACGCAGCTGGTCGATGGCGCGCAGCCAGTCGGCGGTGGCCTCGGCGGGGCGCAGGGCCTCGTTGATCACCCGGCGGCGCCAGCGCGCCTCGGCGACGAAGCCTTGCGAGGCCGGCCAGGTCGCCACGTCGCGACGATCGACCCCGGCGCGCGCCAGCAGCCGTCGAATGGCGCCTTGCGGATGTTGTTCGCCGACGCGCAGCCAGGCGTCTTCCGCCAGGCTGTCGTCGAGCCCCGGCAGCACCACGCAGCCCTGCGGCGCCTCGGCGATCACCCGCAGCAGGTCGGCGGTGGCCGGCGCCGTGCCGGTCGAGCCGGCGGCCACCAGCACCCCTTGCGGCGGCCGCAGCGTCCAGGCCTCGGCCAGCTTGCGCAGCAGCCGCACCCGCCGTTCGGAGACGTCGATGACGCCGAGCTCGGCCAGGCGTCTTGGCCATTCGCGCAGCGCCGCCTCCAGGAAGTCGCGCGACAGCCGCCAGTGTTCGGCCAGGTCGGCCTCGACCAGGTCGGCCAGCCGGTCGCCGGCCGCGATCTCCTCGATCTGCAGGCTGTCGAGGAAGCCGCCGAGCGCCTCGCCCAGCTCCAGCGCCGAGGCCGCCGTCAGCTCGCGGCCGGGCAGCAGGTCGGCATGGCCGACGACCAGCCGGGTGAGCTCGAACCGCCTTCGCAGAGGCTCGATCGCGACGGGAAGATCCAGCGCCAGGTCGCCCGGCTCGAACGGCGGCTCGCCCTCCTCCAGGTCGCCCAGCGGGCGCATCTGCGGCGGCAGGACGGCGCGGCCTTCCGCGGCGGCGACGAAGGCGTCGGCCAGCGCCCGGGCGCCGCGGCGGGTAGGCGTCAGCACCGTCGCCTGCGAGAGCGCCTCCGGCCCCAAGGGGCTGAGCGCGGCGTGCAGTCCGCGGGCCAGGTCTTCGGCGAATGGCCGATGCGCCGGGATGTTGAACCAGCGCGGCGCCGGCCCGCCGAACAGGCCGCTCATCCGAGCCGCGCCTCGGCCGCCTCCCGTGCGGCGGGATCGCCGACATGCATCCAGAAGGCGTCCATCACCGCCCCGTAGAGCCGCCCGTCGGTCTGCAGCCGATGCCAGGTGGGCACGATCGAGAACGGGCCCTGCTTCGGGGCGGAGTCAAGGATCTGCGGCTTCATGATGCCGAAGCCGACGTTGGCCAGCGGGGTCACGAGGCCGGGCGCGGCGGAATGGGTCAACCGGCCGTCGGCGTCCATCAGGAAGCCTTGAGGTCCTTCGAAGCCGATGCCGCGGCCGCGCGAGACCAGCAGCAGCAGCAGGTCCATGGCCTGCGGATCCCAGGTCCGCTTCAGCGTCTCCAGCGGCGGTTCGACGGCGTTGATCCACAGCGAATCGATGTTGGCGACGAAGACCGGCGCGGCGCCCAGCGTCGGCCGCGCCTTCTGGATTCCGCCGCCGGAATCCAGCAGCGCGTCGCGCTCGTCGGAGATCAGCACTTCGACGTCGCTGCGCCGGGCCAGATGCTCCTCCATCTGGTCGGCGAAATGGTGGACGTTGACCACGGCCCGCTCGACCCCGGCGGCGACCAGTTCGTCGAGCACCCGGTCGATCAGGGGGCGGCCGGCCACCGGCACCAGGGCCTTGGGCAGGGTGTTGGTCAGCGGCCGCATGCGGGTCCCAAGCCCGGCGGCCAGCACCATCGCCGTCTTCGGCCCGGGCAAGGTCATGCGCGCGCCTCCGCGGGGACATGGGTGTCGAACCACTGCTTCAGGCCTGCAAGCTGCGGATCGCGGAGATTGCGCTCCAGATAGCGCCAGGTCCTCGGCATATAGGCCCGGTACTGCTCGCGGCCGGCGAGCGCCTGGCGGGCGAACACCCGCCCCAGGATCCGCGCGGCGTTGGCGGCAGCCAGCGCCCGGTAGTCGGCCAGGAAAGCGTCAGGCGCGAGGCTGGGCCGGGCGGCCATGAACCGCTCGAGCATGGCCGCCTCCAGCTCGGCGGAGACATCGCGGCGGGCGTCCTGCAGCAGGTGCGTCAGGTCCCAGGCCGGGTGAGCGCGCAGGGCGTCCTGGAAGTCGAGCAGGCCGACCCGGGCCGGCCCCCTCCGCTCCGGCAGCCAGAGCAGGTTCTGGGCGTGGAAGTCGCGATGGGTGAAGACGCTCGCCCCGGCCTCGCCGCGGACCCAGATCGGCGCCCAGAGCGCCTCCCATTCGGCGACGGCGTCGGGTGTAAAGGCGGCGATCCCGGCGAACTTCGGCCAGAACTCCAGGAAGGTGTCCGTGCCGATCTTCAGCGCCAGGGCGTCATAGCTGAGCAGCGGCCAGGCGGCGGCGTCGGCGGTCAACACGGCGGGCGGCGGCTCGCCCTGCAGGGCGGCCTGCAGGTCGACGGCCGCCTCGTAGAGCGGACGTTCGGCCTCGCCCTCAGCGACGAGGGTGGCGAACAGCCCGTCGCCGAGATCCTCCAGCACCGCCAGGCCGGCGGCCGTGTCGTGCGCCAGCACCTCCGGGGCGGAGAGGCCGCGGCTGCGCAGGAAGCCCGCCACCGCCACGAAGGCCGCCACTGAGCCCGCCGCCAGGCGACTGGCGGCGTTGTAGCCGAGGGCGATCCGTTCCTGCGGCGTGGCGTCGGGCGGACAAACCGAGCTTTCCAGCGCCGGCGGCTGGTCCATGAAGATCAGCCGCGCGCCGTCGGCCAGCTGCAGGCGCTCATAGCTGCGCGTCGAGGCGTCGCCGCTCAGCGGCGTGCGGCGCGCACGGCCGAAGCCGTGGCGGGCCAGGAAGTCGGACTTCAGCGTCTCACGATCCGAACTCAAGTCCCGATGCCTCCCAAATCACGCCCTTCCCAGGCCCCATGCCGCGTCAGCCGCGCTTCGCGACTCTCGGCCTTGTCCATGTCCGAAAGCGCTATGACTATATCGAGTCGGTCGCGCGGCAGCCGACCCTCGAGCCGTTCAGGCCATTCGATCACCGCCGCCCCCTCGTCGAGCGCTTCGTCCAGACCGATCTCATAAGCCTCGTCCGCAGACGAGAGCCGATAGAGATCGAAGTGGGCGACGTTCAGCCGCGTCCCCGCATAGAATTGCACCAGGGTGAAGGTCGGCGACGGCACCTCCTCGTCCGGCGAGGTCAGGGCGCGAACCAGCGCCCGCGCCAGCGTCGACTTGCCGGCGCCCAGCGGCCCCGACAGGCAGACCGCCTCGCCGGCGCGAAGCGCCGCGGCCACCGCCCGCCCGAGCCCTGCGGTCGCCGTCTCGTCGGGCAGGGTAATGGCTACGAGGCTCATGGCGTCGGCCTCGAGCTATCACTCAAGGCTCTCCCCGCATGGGAGAGGGCGATCGCGACGGGGCGGCTCATGCGAACGGCTGGTCCGGGGCGGCGGGCAGGGTCTCTTCAACATAGGCTTTCAGCCGCGCCGTCACCTGGGCGGCGTCGCCGGCCAGGGCCTCGGGCGGGATCGGCGCCCCGATGGTGAGCTGAAATGTCCGGCCCTGCTTGTTCAGCAACTCGTGGAAAAGGGTGATGTCGCGCAACTCGCCGGAGACCCGGTGGAACAGGTGGAACAGCGTCGACCACGGCCCGGCGACATGCACCGGCAGCACTGCGGCCTGGTGTTTGCGGGCGACGGCGATCGCGGTCGCGGCCCAGGGCGGGTCGACCAGGCGGCCGCTGGCCTGGCGCCGCGCCAGCCGGCCGGAGGGAAAGATCACCAGGCAGGCCTCCGCCTCGATCGCCGCGCGCGTGTGCTCCAGCGTGCGCCGGGCCGTCTCGCGCGTGCGCTTGGCCTCGACCCATTCGACGGGGATCAGCACCTCGTCGAGGCGCGGCGAAACCCGATGAGCGTCGGCATTGGCGTAGAACACCAGGTCGCTGCGGACGGTCTTCAGCGCATCGTGGACGGCGATGCCGTCGGCGATCCCGGTGGGATGGTTGCAGACCACCACCAGCCGGCCGTTCGCCGGCGTCCGCGCCAGCCCGCGGGCCTCGACCTTCAGCGCCAGCAGCTCCGAGACATGCGCCAGCGCCGCGCGGCCGGGCAGCGGGGCGATGGCGTCGGCCAGCCGCCGCGCCTTGCGGTAGTCGAGCAGGGCGTAGAGCAGCGGCCTGGCCAGCGGCCACAGCCGGCTCGCCGCCAGGCGCGGCGCGCGTTCGACGATCAGCACATCGACGATATGCGGCGCGGGCCTGCGGCGTGACAGGGCATGGGCGGGCGAGGCGAACGTCATCTCGCCTGAAGATGCGCCGCGCCGCTGTCGCGGAGCAAGCGGGCGCGATGTGGCGGCGCGGGTTCCGCCGGGACGGCCCGGGAAATCTGCAGGCGCCCTCAAAACTTCTCGTCTCCCCCTGGCCGGTCGCCGCAGCTAAGACAGCCTCGATCTTTGGAGCCGAGAGGGGCCCATGCTGCGATGTCGAAAACCTGACGGCCGAATGCGGCCCTGACGCAGCTTCGCGGCGAACGTCATCATGGCGTCGCGCGACATCCCTACACCGCACCCGCGAGTGGCGAGGACGCTTCTCGCGCAAAAGTACAGGAGCTCAGCTATGGCTCTGAGGATTTCCGTCGTCCCGCTCGGGGACGGCTGGGCCGTGCGTTCGCCCAGCTTCGAGAACGACATGCTGTTCGCCGCCGGCGCCAAGGCCGAAGCGGCTGCGCGCGACCTCGCGCGTCGCTACGCCGACCGCGGCCAGAGCGCCGAGGTCGCCGTCTTCCTGCGCGACGGAGCGCTGGCCGGGCGTTTCCTGCATCCGGCGTCGGCCCGATTCATGGAGGCGATCTCCGCCTGAGGCGTCCCCCCCGGGTCGCGCCAGCCTTTGCCAATCGCCGCCGGGCGCCTAAGTCTACCCTGGACTGGTCGGGATTGGACCCGGGCCAGGAAGGGCTGCGGCATGCGACGGTTCAAGCTCTGGGGCTCGGCCCTGCTGGTGCTGGCGGTGATCGCCGCCGGCGTCTGGGCGATGTGGAACTTCGAGCTGCGCTGGCGGCCGAAGACGATCGCCAAACACCAGGAGGAAATCGCCCAGCTGCTGGAATCTGCCGGCTGGGTCTCGCCGGGGCTGAAGGGCAAGCCGTTGTACATGGTCTCCTTCCGCAGCTGCCCGGACTGCATTCGCTTCAAGACCGAGCAGTTTCCGGCGCTGCAGGCGGCGGGCGTCGACACCCGCGTGATCGAGATCGCCCGGCGCGACGTCAACGGCCTGGCCAAGTCGACCCCGGTCGAGCGCGCCACCGTCGCCCAGCTCTGGCTGACCCGCGACTGGAAGCTGATGGAGGCCTGGGAGTCGGTTCCGGTGGACGCCTGGAAGGCGCCCGGCATCCCGCCCGCCGATGGCGACATCGCCCGCACGGCAGTGGTCGAGAGCGGGCGCTCCCTGGTCGACCGGCTACGGCCGCTGCTGAAGGACAACGGCGTCGACCTGCGCTACCCGACCCTGGTCTGGTGGAACGCCAAGGGCCAGATGCGCGCCTGCGCCTGCGAAAAGCGCCAGACCTACCGCTTCGTGCGGAAGGAGCTTGGGGTATAGCGCCGCGGAGGGGCCCGGACGCCGCCCTTCCGCCACGCCGGCCGCGGGGCGGCTCAAGTCCGGCGACTGACGATGTCCTTGTTCAACTGGCGGGTCTTGGCGCCCTGGCCGCGTTCGGCCTCGATGCGCAGCCCCTTGCGGGTGTTGTCGGACGAGTAGGTGGCGCCTTCGCCGGCGGGTTCGCCCCACGCCTCTTCGGGTCGGTCGCTCTGGCCGAGGTTGTGGATGTCGACATTGGCCGGCGTCGAAGCGCCGAGGTCGCCCGCCTCGCCCAGGCCCACGGCGTTGCGGTCGTTGAGGCGAGATCCGGGCGGTTCCGGCGCGGCGTCAGCAGGCCCGACATCCTGGCCGGAGACGTCCGCCGGGCTCGGACGGTCGGCGTTGGTCGTGGGGTCGAGCCCCTGGTCGAAGGGCTCGGTCCGCTCCGGGTCGGTAGCGGAGGCGGCGCGATTGGGCGAGCGCTGCTCATCGACCTCCCGCTGGCCCATGCCCAGGCCCTGCCGCGGCGCGCGGTTGGCTGCGGCGGCCTTGGGGTCAAAGCTGCGGTTTTCATCGGCCATGGCTTGGTCCTCCTCTTGGCCGCACATCAACCCGCCTGGTCCGACCCCGTTCCTTGCGCAAAGCCGCGCTGAGGGTTAGGCGGGGCGCCCATGGCCTCAGCGCTCCAAGCCGCCTACGACGCCCGCCTGGAGCGCGGCGAGATCCGACCCGACCCGGCCCAGCAGGCCGGCTTGGCCGCCCTGTTGCGGCTGGAGGCCGACCTCGCCGAGGCGCAGCCGGGCAATGGCCTGGCCTCGCTGTTCAGGAAGCAGCCGGCGGCTTCCCAGCGCGGCGTCTACCTGTGGGGCCCGGTGGGCCGCGGCAAGTCCATGCTGATGGACCTGTTCTTCGAGACCGTCCCGGTGGCGGCGAAGCGTCGGACCCATTTCCACGTCTTCATGGGCGAGATCCACCGGCTGATCGACGCCTGGCGCAAGGGCGACGCCGCTGCGCGCAAGGCCCGCTTCGGCCAGCACAGGGGCGACGACCCGATCGCGCCGATCGCCGACGTGGTGGCGAAGGCCGCGACCCTGCTCTGCTTCGACGAGCTGCAGGTCACCGACATCGCCGACGCCATGATCCTCGGCCGGCTGTTCGAGGCGCTGTTCGCGCGTGGCGTCACCCTGGTCGCCACCTCCAACCGCGTGCCCGACGACCTCTACAAGGACGGCATCAACCGCCAGCTGTTCCTGCCCTTCATCGGCATGCTCGTGGCGCGGCTGCAGGTGGTCAGCGTGGCCGGCGTCCACGACTACCGGCTCGACCGGCTACGCGCCGCCGGAACCTGGTTCTCGCCGATCGATGCGGACCACGAGCGGTCGTTCGACGCCTTGTGGCGCGAAATGCTGGCCGGCCAGGAGGAGACCGGCGCCGAGCTCGAGGTGCTCGGGCGCAAGATCACCCTGCCGCACGCCGAAGGCGGGTTGCTGCGGGCCACCTTCGCCAGCCTCTGCTCGGTGGCGCTCGGGCCGAACGACTACATCGCCCTGGCCCAGGCCTTCCACACCGTCTTCCTGGAGGACGTGCCAAAGCTGACCCCGGCGCGCCGCGAGGAGGCCCGGCGCTTCGTGACCCTCGTCGACGCCCTCTACGAGGCGCGCACCCGCACCATCGTGCTGGCCGAGGCCGACCCCGTGCGCCTCTATCCGGAGGGCGAGGGCGCCTTCGAATTCGAACGCACCGCGTCGCGACTGCAGGAGATGCGTTCGGCGAGCTGGCTCGAGGACCGCTGAGCGGGCGTTCGGCGCAAAGGCCGTCAGGCGCTCGGGGTTCTCGGAGGCAAAGCTTGACCGTTGCGCGCGCCCAGGTTGCGACTATCCTCAGGTCGTACGCAGGGGCGTAGGATCCGGGGGATGCAATGAAACTGAGGACTGCGACGGTCGCCGTGGCCGCCCTGGGGCTGATCGCCTGGGTCGATCCAAAGACTGCAGCGCCTGTCATTTCAAAGGACGCTGCGGCCGATGAGGCGAAGCGGCAGATGGTCTATGTGCTCACGGCGCGCGCCCGGGAGGCGCGGCGTGTCGACGATATCGCGTTCCGCCTCATGGTCGCCAACCAGGACCTCTGTGCCGACCGCGCGCCGCGGCTGGGCCTGGCGTGGGAGACCGCGGCGGCCTTCAGCGACAAGGCCAGGCCGGCGGCGATCGAAGCCTTTCATCTCGGCGACGGACCGACCGTGACCCAGGTGCTCGCCGGCGGCCCGGCGGCGGCCGCAGGCCTGCAGCCCGGCGACGTCGTCGTCTCGGTCAATGGGGAGCCGGCGCCGAGCGGCAAGGCGGCGACGGAAAAGCTCGCCAAGCGCCTCGGCGAAATCATGGGCGCCGCCACCGCGCCGGTGACCTTCGTGGTGCGGCGAGCCGACCAGGAGCAGACCTTCGCCGTCACCCCGGTGATGGCCTGCGCCTATGGGGTCGCGGTGGAGGAATCCTCCGAGATCAACGCCTTCGCGGACGGCAAGAACATCCACATCAATCGACCGATGCTGCGGCTGGCCGCGTCCGATGAGGAGCTGGCGCTGGTGATCGCGCACGAGATCGCCCACAACGGCCAGCACCACATACAGGCCAAGCAGCACAACGCGCGCATCTTCGGGGTTCCCGGCCTGATCATCGACGTCGTCGCCGCGGCGAACGGGGTGGACACGAAGGGCGCGTTCACCAAGGCGGGCGTGCAAGTCGGCGCGGCGCATGCCGCCCCGGCCTTCGAGGCCGAAGCCGATTATGTCGGCATGTACTATATGGCCCGCGCCGGCTACTCGACGTCCGGGGTCGAGGACTTCTGGCGCAAGATGGCCGTGGAGGCTCCCGAGGCGATCTTCATCAAGAGCGACCATCCGGCCACGCCGGACCGGTTCCTGGGGATCGCTGCGACCGCCAAGGAGATCGAGGACAAGCGCAGCCGGAACGAGCCGCTCGTCCCCAACCAGAAGAGCTAGACGGGCCGGGCCACTAGGCGGCCTTCAACGCCTCGACCAGGTCGCGGGCGTAGAGGCCGAGCGCGGCCGTCGCGCGGACGCAGATGCGCAGCTCGCGCTCGGCCCAGTCGTCGGCCAGCCTGACGACGCCCAGCTTCATGGTCTTGGCCGCCCGCCGCGCGGTGGTCTGCGGCACCACGCCGATGCCGACCCCGCATTCCACCAGCCGGCAGACGCCGTCGAAGCTGCGCAGCTGGACCCGCAGCCGCAGCGGCCGGCCTTCGCGGGCGGCCTTGGCGCCCAGGAAGCGCTGCAGGGAGCTGGACCGTTCGAGGCCGACGAAGTCGTGCGCCAGGACTTCGGAAAAGGCCACCGAGGGGCGGCCTGCCAGCGGATGATCGGCGCTGGTGACCACCACAAACCGGTCCGTGCGGAACGGAAAGGTTTCCAGCGCGCCCATGTCGACCGTGCCGGCGACGATGCCGATATCGCCGACGCCCTCGGCGATCAGCCCGACGATCTCGTCCGACAGCCGCTCCTCCAGGTCGACGCTGACGTGGGGATGGCGGGCCAGGAAGGAGGACAGCGCCTCCGGCAGGAATTCGGCCAGCGCATTGGTGTTGGCCAGCAGCCGCACTTCGCCCGAGAAGCCGCCGGCGTAGGCCCCGAGATCCTCCCGCATGCGGGCGTTCTGGGCGAGGATGCCGCGGGCGTGCTTCAGGAGCGTTCGCCCGGCCGGCGTCGGGGTGACGCCCTGCCGCGAGCGCATCAGCAGCGGCGCCCCGAGCTGCTCTTCCATGCCGCGGATCCGCGTCGAGGCGGCGGCCAAAGCCAGCGCGCTGCGCTCGGCGCCGGCGGTGATGGTGCCGGCCTCCACCACATCGCAGAAGAGCCGCAGGTCCGTGAGATCGTAACGCATCCAGTCTCCCAGGTTTGAGGGAAGCGGCGGCGGATCGGCCGCAACGCCCGTGCAGGTGCTTCGCCACGGCCCCCGCCAAGCGGTGGAGCCGGCTCCCGGGCGCGAGGTCATCCTTCGCCTTTCGCGAAGGAAGGCTAGTACAAAGACACATTGCGTCAACGGTTGTGCAAAGCGAGATTTCGGGTTCGGCGAAAGTCGTTGCGAACAGTTCGCAAGGAGCCTTGCGCCGGTTTCGTTGACACCCCATGGCGTCCGTCTAAAAGCCAGCCGCTGTGGGAAGATGACGAGGGGCCTGGAAGACGATGAGCGACGCTGCGAAAGCGCCTCGTGAGCGGCCGATGTCGCCGCACCTGTCGGTGTGGCGCTGGCATATCACCATGGCGACCTCGATCGCCCACCGCGCCACCGGCGTCGCCCTCTATGTCGGGGCGCTGATCGCCGCCGGTTGGGCGGTGGCCCTGGCCAGCGGACCCGACGCCTACGCCGGCTTCAAGGCCCTGCTGGGCTCGCCGCTCGGCCTGCTGGTGATGTTCGGCCTGACGCTGTCCTTCTTCTACCATCTGGCCAATGGCGTCCGGCACCTGGTGTGGGACGCCGGCCACGGCTTCGACCTGAAATCGGCCAACGCCAGCGGCGTCTTCGTCTTCGCCTTCGCCGCCGCCGCGACGATCGCCGTCTGGGTGGTCGCCGCCATGACCGGAGCGCTCTGAACATGGTCAGCTATCGCACGCCGCTGTCGCGCGCCCGCGGCCTGGGCGCGGCCAAGCACGGGGTCTCCCACTGGATCGGCGAGCGCGTCGGCGCGATCGCCCTGGTCCCGCTGACCCTCTGGGGCGTCTTCGCCGTGCTGCGGCTCGCCGCCGGCGACTACGACTTCGCGGTCCACTGGATCGCCCAGCCGCTGAACGCCGTGCTGATGGTGCTGCTGCTCGCGATCAGCTTCTGGCACATGGCCAGCGGCGTGCGGGTGATCATCGAGGACTATATCCACATCGCCCTGACCAAGTCGGCGCTGCTGATCCTCAACCTCTTCGTCTGCGGCCTCGCCGGCGCGCTGGCCGTGTTCTCGATCCTGAAAGTCGCCTTCGGCGGCGGAGCCTACTGAGCCATGGCTGCTTACGATTTCATCGACCACAAGTTCGACGTCGTCGTCGTCGGCGCCGGCGGCTCGGGCCTGCGCGCGGCGCTCGGGTGCGCCCAGGCTGGCCTGAAGACGGCCTGCATCTCCAAGGTCTTCCCGACCCGCTCGCACACCGTCGCCGCCCAGGGCGGGATTTCGGCCAGCCTCGGCAACATGAGCCAGGACGACTGGCGCTGGCACATGTACGACACCGTCAAGGGGTCGGACTGGCTGGGCGACCAGGACGCCATCGAATACCTCTGCCGCAACGCGCCGGCTGCGGTTTACGAGCTTGAGCACTGGGGCGTGCCGTTCTCGCGCACGGCCGAGGGCAAGATCTACCAGCGCGCCTTCGGCGGCATGACCCGCAATTTTGGCGAGGCCCCGATCCAGCGCACCTGCGCAGCGGCCGACCGCACCGGCCACGCCATGCTGCACACCATGTACGGGCAGAGCCTGGCCAACGACACCGAGTTCTTCATCGAGTACTTCGCCCTCGACCTGATCATGGACGAAGGCGTCTGCCGCGGCGTCACCGCCTGGAAGCTGGACGACGGCGCCCTGCACCGCTTCCAGGCGCAATTGGTGATTCTCGCCACCGGCGGCTACGGCCGCTCCTACTTCTCCTGCACCAGCGCCCACACCTGCACCGGCGACGGCAACGCCATGGTGCTGCGCGCCGGCCTGCCCTTGCAGGACATGGAGTTCGTGCAGTTCCACCCGACCGGCATCTACGGCGCCGGCTGCCTGATCACCGAAGGCGCGCGCGGCGAGGGCGGCTACCTCACCAACTCCGAGGGCGAGCGCTTCATGGAGCGCTATGCGCCGTCGGTGAAGGACCTGGCCCCGCGCGACATGGTCAGCCGCGCCATGACCATCGAGATCCGCGAAGGCCGCGGGGTGGGTCCGAAGAAGGACCACATCAACCTGCACCTCGACCACCTGGACCCCAAGATCCTCGCCGAGCGCCTGCCGGGCATCTCGGAGAGCGCCAAGGTGTTCGCCGGCGTCGACGTCACCAAGCAGCCGATCCCGGTGCTGCCGACCGTGCACTACAACATGGGCGGCATCCCGACGAACTTCTACTCCGAGGTGGTCACCCGCGTGGGCGACAACCCCGACCAGGTGGTGCCGGGCCTGATGGCCGTCGGCGAGGCCGCCTGCGTCTCGGTGCACGGCGCCAACCGCCTGGGCTCCAACAGCCTGATCGACCTGGTGGTGTTCGGCCGTTCCGCCGCCCTGCGCGCGGCCGACACCATCAAAGCCGGCGAGAAGCAGCCGGAGCTGAAGCCGGTGATGACCGATGGCCACCTGGCCCGCTTCGACAAGCTGCGCAACGCCAACGGCGCGGTGAGCACCGCGGCCCTGCGGCTGGAGATGCAGCGCGCCATGCAGGAAGACGCCGCCGTCTTCCGCACCGGCGAGAGCCTGGAAAGCGGCGTGAAGCGCCTGCAGGCCGTGCACGATAAGCGCGCCGAGCTGAAGGTCACCGACCGCGGTCTCGTCTGGAACACCGACCTGATGGAGACGCTCGAGCTCGACAACCTGATCGGCCAGGCGGCCGTGACGGTGAACGGCGCGGCCAACCGCACCGAGAGCCGCGGCGCCCACGCCCGCGAGGACTTCCCGGACCGCCATGACGACGAGTGGATGAAGCACACCCTTGCCTGGTTCGACGACGCCACCGGCAAGGTGAAGATCGACTACCGCCCGGTGCACAACTTCACCATGACCAACGACATCGCCTACATCCCGCCCAAGGCGCGGGTGTACTGAGCCGCATAGGAACACGTCCCCATGGTTCAGCTTCGGCTCCCGGCCAATTCCCGCGTCAAGAAGGGCAAGCATCACGCCGCCCCCGCCGGCGCAGGCAAGACCAAGACCTTCCGCGTCTACCGCTACGATCCGGAAGAACCCGGCAATCCGCGCTGGGACACCTATGAGGTGGACGTCGAGGCCTGCGGCCCGATGGTCCTCGATGTCCTCATCCACATCAAGAACACCGTCGATCCGACGCTGGCCTTCCGCCGGTCGTGCCGGGAAGGGGTCTGCGGCTCCTGCGCCATGAACATCGGCGGCCGCAACACGCTGGCCTGCACCCACGGCTGGGAAGAGGCGGCCGGGCGCGAAATCTCGATCAGCCCACTGCCGCATATGCCGGTGGTCAAGGACCTGGTCCCGGACCTGACGCTGTTCTACGCCCAGTACGCCTCGATCGAGCCCTGGCTGCACACCGAGACGCCGGAACCGCAGAAGGAGTGGATCCAGTCGCCGGAAGACCGCGAGAAGCTCGTCGGCCTCTACGAGTGCATCCTCTGCGCCTGCTGCTCGACGTCGTGCCCGAGCTACTGGTGGAACCAGGAAAAATACCTCGGCCCGGCGGCGCTGCTGCACGCCTACCGCTGGCTGATCGACAGCCGCGACGAGTCGACCGGCGAGCGGCTGGACGAGCTGGAAGATCCCTTCAAGCTCTACCGCTGCCACACCATCATGAACTGCGCCCAGGTCTGCCCGAAGGGGCTGAACCCGGCGAAGGCGATCGGCGAAATCAAGAAGATGCTGGTGGAGCGCGTCGTCTAGGCGGTCGCGGGCAAGCACGGTCTCAGGCTTGACGTTGACCGGCGGCGGAGTTTTCGGCATCGGGGGCCCATGAGCGATCTGAACGCGCACGTCGTGATCATCGGAGCGGGCCATGCTGGCGGCACGCTGGCGGCCCTGTTGCGGCAGTATGGCCACACCGGGCTGATCAGCATGGTCGGCGACGAGCCGATTCCGCCCTATCAGCGGCCGCCGTTGTCCAAGGCCTGGCTGAAGGGCGAGGCCGACGCCGATTCCCTGGCGCTGAGGCCGCTGGCCTTCTACGGCGAAGCCAACATCGACTTCCGGCCCAGCGTGCGCGCGGTCAAGCTGGAGCGCAGCGCTCGCAAGGTGCACCTCTCCGACGGCTCGGAGCTTTCCTACGACTTCCTGGTGATCGCCACCGGCGCGCGAGCGATCGCCCTGCCGATCCCCGGCGCTGACCTCAAGGGCGTGCTGTCGCTGCGCACCGCCGCCGACGCCGAGGCGCTGAAGGCCCAGGTCGGGCCGGGCAAGCAGCTGGCGGTGGTCGGTGGCGGCTATATCGGCCTGGAAGTCGCCGCCTCCGGCCGCGCGCTGGGCGCCGAGGTGGTGGTGCTGGAGCGCGAGACACGGCTGCTGGCGCGGGTCGCCAACGAGGTGCTGTCGGAGTTTTTCCGCGACTATCACCAACAGCGCGGCGTCAGGTTCGAGCTGGGCGCCAGCGTCACCGGCTTCGAGGGCGTCGACGGCCACGTCAGCGGCGTCAAGCTGGCCGACGGCCGGATCGTTCCTTGCGACGCGGCCGTCGTCGGGGTGGGCGTCATCCCGAACGACGAGCTGGCCGCCGACAGCGGGCTGGAGACCGCCCGCGGGGTGGTCGTCGACCTGGAGGCGCGCACCGCCGATCCGCACGTGTTCGCCATCGGCGACGTCGCCCACCGGCCGATGCCGATCTACGGCCGCATGTTCCGCATGGAGAGCGTGCCCAATGCGCTGGAACAGGCCAAGCAGGCGGCCTGCGCCATCACCGGACGTCCCGCGCCCATGGGCGAGGTGCCGTGGCAATGGTCCGACCAGTACGATCTCAAGCTGCAGATCGCCGGCTATGCCTTCGACGTCGACGAGATCGTCGTCCGCGGCGATCCGGCGAGCGGCAAGTTCGCGGTTTTCCACCTGAAGGGCGACCAGCTGCAGTCGGTCGAGGCGATCAATGCGCCGCCGGAGTTCATGATGGGCCGCCAGCTGATCGGCAATCGCAAGCCCATCGACAAGGCGAAGCTTGCGGACCCCACCGTCTCCATGAAAGAAGTCGCGGCCTAAACCTGAAGAAGAGTCAGATGGCGAAGATCACCTACATCCAGTTCGACGGGACCGAGACCGTCATCGACGTCAAGCCGGGCCTCAGCGTCATGGAAGGCGCGGTGAAGAACAACGTCCGCGGCATCGACGCCGACTGCGGCGGCGCCTGCGCCTGCGCCACCTGCCACGTCTTCGTCGATCCGGCCTGGTTGGACAAGGTCGGGCAGAAGTCCGCCATGGAGGAATCCATGCTCGATTTCGCCGAGAACGTCGAAGAGAACAGCCGGCTCTCCTGCCAGATCCCGGTCACCGAAGCGCTCGACGGACTGATCGTCCGCCTGCCGGAAAGCCAGCACTAAAGCCCAAGATGCTCCACCGCGAAGCGGGGGGGCTCCCGCGAAGCGGGTGAGCGGGCGTCCGGACCTCTGGCCGGTTCTAGCCCGACGGGGAGGATCTCACCCTACTGCGCGAAGCCCAGCTCGGGCTGGGCGGCGGTGGCCTGGGCCTCTTCCGGCAGGTGACAGGTGAAGGTCGCCCCGGCGCCCGGCTCGCTCTCCAGCGCCACCCAGCCGCCGTGCAGCTCGGTCAGCGACTTGACCAGCGCCAGGCCCAGGCCGGGGCCGCCGCGCTCGCGGCCGACGAACCGGTCGAAGATGTGCGCCTGGACGTGGAAGGGGATGCCGCGGCCGGTGTCGGACACCTGCAGCTGGATTTCGCCCAGCGCCCGGCGCGCGGCGATGGTGACGGTTCCGTCCTGCGGCGTCTGGCCGAGCGCATTCTCCACCAGGTGGTCGAGGATCTGGGCCAGCCTGCGGGTGTCGCCGCGGATTACGCCGACGTCCTCCGGCCGCTCCACCACCAGGGCGATCTTCAGGCTCTGCGCCTCGGCGCGCCAGCGCGCGGCGACCGCCAGCAGCAGGTCGGCGACGCGTACGTCGGCCAGGTCCAACGCCATCTCGTCGGCGTCGATCTGGGCCATGTCGAGGACGTCGTCGATCGACCGGGCGAGTTGGGTGGCGGCGGCCTTGACCGCCCCGGCGTGGCTGCGGCCGCGCTCCGACAGTGCCTCGCCCGAGCGCTCCAGCAGTTCGGAGTAGCCGATGATGGTCGTGAGCGGCGTGCGCAGCTCGTAGGAGACGTTGCCGACGAAGTCGCGCTTCAGCCGCTCGGCCTCGGCCAGCGCCGCCTCGCGGGCGGCCAGCGCGCTCTCCAGCTTGCGCGCGTCGGTGACGTCGGTGAAGGCGATCAAGGTCGCCCCGTCCGGCAGCGGCCGGGATTGATAGGCCACGATGCGCGAGTCCGAGGTCTTGGCCTCGCCGGACATCGGGGCGCGGGCGCTGGGATCGGGGTCGGCCACCCGGCCCTTCACCTCGCGCCAGAAGCCGAGGTCGTGCAGCTTCGGCACGCAGAGCTCGACCACGCCTTCGAAGTCGCCGGCGGTCTCCAGCTGTTGCGGGGTGATGTGCCAGAACTTGGCGAAGGCCTCGTTGTGCAGCCGCAGCCGTCCGTCGGAGCCGAACACCGCCACCGCGTCGCTCAGCTTGTCGAGGGTCGCCTGCTGCACCTGGATCAGGGCGTTGTACTGCGCCTTCAGCCTCAGCTCGCCGGTGATGTCGGAGAACAACAGCAGCAGGCCGCCCATCGGGTGCGGCTGGCGGACCACCTTCAGCGTGCGTCCGTCGGGCAGGCTCCAGAGGTCGTCGGGGCTGGCCGCCAGCTGCTCGTAGCGGTCGAGCTCGGCCGCCTTCCACTTGCCATAGTCGGCGGTCTCGGGCAGCCGCCGTCGCTGGCGCAGCCGGTCGAGCACCTCCGAGTGGCTGGGCAGCTCGGCCAGCCAGGCCGGTTCCAGGCCCCAAAGCTCGGCGAAGGCGGTGTTGTGGAAGATCAGCCGCTTGGCCTGGCTGAACACCGCCACCGCCTCGGCGATGTGGTTCAGCGTCTCGTCGTGCGCCTCGACGTTGCGCTTGATGACCTCGCGCAGCTCCTCCAGCTCGGTGGCGTCCTCGGTCCAGACGCCGACGCCGCCGCCGTCCAGCGGCTGGGCGACCACCTGGAAGGCGCGCCGCCGGCCGCCGGCGGTGATCCAGCGCACGCCCTGGCGGCGCTGGCCAAGGTTGGCGGCTTCGCTGGCGAGCGCGTCGGCGCCGCGGTCGAACGAGGCCCCGCGCAAGGCCGCCTCGTCGAGGCTGGCGGCGTCGACTGCCTGCAGCCAGGCGGCGTTGACCCAGACCGGCGAGCCGTCGGCGGCGGCGATCCAGGCCGGGCAGGCCCGCGCGTTGAGGAAGGCGGCGAAGCGCGGGGCGGTCGGCAGGCCGGGCGCCTCGCCGAGGATCGCCGACAGCCGCAGCCAGGCCAGCGCCCCAGCCGCGCGGCCCTCCACCGACACCGCCCCGCCTGGCCCCTGGACCTCGAACGCGCAGGCTTCGCCACGTTCGAACAGGGCCCGCAGGCCGCGGGCATGGTCGGGGTCGGCGCGCATCAGCGCGTTGACCAGCGCTTGCGGCGCCGACTCGTCGAGCCCGAGCGCTGTGGCGCAGGCGGCGAGCGACTCCTCGCCGGAAGCCAGGCTGGCCTGGCCGTCCTCCACCGCCAGCAGGGCGGAATCGAAGGCTTCCGCCGAGGCCATGGCGGCGTCGGCGCGGATCTCGATCTGCCGCAGCCGGCGGCCGAGCTCGCCCACCCGGGCCTCGGCGCGACGGCGCTGGGCCAGCGCCCACAGCACCGAGCAGATCGCCAGGGACACCGCGCCGGCCGCCACCGCCAGGATCAGTTCGTGCGCGCTCATGCGTTCCGTCCGCGCCCGCCGCCTCGCGCGGCGAATCAGCCTGCTCGAAGCTTAGGCGGCTTGGAGCCCGCCCGCACGCGTGGCGCGTTTATCCGGAAACGCTTTTGCCCCATATGATCCGCGACATGACCGCCATCCTCTACCCTCTCGCCGCCAATGCCGAGCTGGCGCTGAGCCAGCCGAAGGCCCGTGCGGCGCGCGAACGCGAGGCCGCCGCCGCCGCCGGCGAGGCGGTGGTCTTCACCACCGACGTCGTCGGGCCGGCCTTCGCCACCCGCGAGGCTGCGCTCGACGCCTACGCCGGGCGGCTGGAGGACGAGCGGAGCGGCTTCACCCCGGCGATCGAGGATCGCTGGTGCAAGCTGGTCGAGCACGTCGTCGTCGAACCGGGCCGCACCGCGCCGCTGGCCCCCGTCGCCCCGACCTTCCAGGACGGCCGCCGCTGGCCGGCGCCGCCGCAGACCCCGCCGCGCACCGCATGGCGGCTGCTGGTCTCCTACTGGCGGATCGCCAGCGCCGAGCGGCCGCTGGAAGCGCCCCAGGCCCGAAAGGCCCGCCGCTCGAGCCGTGAGCTCGACGCCGCCACCCTGCGCGCCATGGCCCGCCAGCCGCTGCGCCCGGTAGAGCCGCAACGGGCGCTCGACATCGGCCTGTTCGAAACCCGCCTGCCCGAAAACCCCAGCATCGTGGTGCCGGACGAATGACGGCGGGCGCCGCAGCCTGCCGGCCGCATGACTGAGTTCGGGCCCGCCCCCAGCCTGGACGACCTCGCCGCGCTGGCGGAGGCGGCGTTCGCGGCCCTGCCGGAAGCGTTCCGACGTCTGGCTGGCGAGGTGCTGTTCCGCGTCGAGGACTTCGCCCCCGACGTGGTGCTGGAGGAACTGGGGATCGCCGATCCCTTCGATCTCACCGGCCTCTATCAGGGCGTCGACCTGGGGCGCCGCTCGGTGCTGGGCCCGGCGCCGCAGCCCTCGATGGTCTTCCTCTACCGTCGGCCGATCCTCGACGAATGGGCCGAGCGCGGCGACGTCGCCCTGGAGAGCCTGGTGGAGCACGTCCTCATCCACGAGATCGGCCATCATTTCGGCCTCTCCGACGCGCAGATCGAGGCGATCGAGGCGCGCGCTTAGGCGAGGGGGCGTTGCGTCGTTATGCAGCGCGGGCCGCGCCGTCGCCGCCGTATCTTTCGTCATGATCCGTCTGTATCGAAAGTTAATGTCAAAGCGTGTGATCCTCTCCATCGCGGCGCTGCTCGCCGTTTTCGTCGCGGGCCCGGCGACCGCGGCGGTCGGCGCCGAGCCGAAGATCGAGCTCACCAGCATCATGGGCCGCTGGTACGAGGTGGCCCGGGTTCCCAACCAGCTGCAGCACGGCTGCACCGGCGGCGCCTCGGAATGGACCCGCACCCGCGACGGCTTCTCGGTCGTGCAGTCCTGCCACAAGGGCGCGCCCGACGGCCCGCTGGCCGAGTGGCGGGCCCAGGCCCGGGTGGCCGACCCGTCGAACACCCGCTTCCGGATGAGCTTCTTCGGCGGTCTGATCACCCAGGACTACCAGGTGCTCGACCACCGCCCGGCCGAGGGCTGGCTGCTGCTGTCGACCCGCGACGGCAAATACCTGTGGCTGATGTCGCAGAAGCCGGTGCTGCCGGCGGCGATCAAGGCCGAGGCCATCGCCCGCATCCGCCAGCTCGGCTTCGATCCCGGCCGCCTGGAGTTTCCGCTGCCCGCGCGCAGCTGAGCGCCGCCCCACGGCCGCAGACCCCCTTGCATCCGGGGAACGCATGCGGAACATTGAGCTCCGCATGGAGATCGCCGTCAGCCTCGTCACATCGCGGCCCGAGACCACCGCCCAGGTGACGCGCGGGGCCGCGCGCCTGCTCAGCGCGCTCGGTTACGCTGCCCTGCCCGAGGTCACCCTGCCGAACGGCCGGCGCGCCGACCTGATGGCGCTGGGGCCGAAGGGGCAGGTCTTCATCGTCGAGGTGAAGTCGAGCGTCGAGGATTTCCGCACCGACCAGAAGTGGTGGGAGTACCGGCCCTATTGCGACGCCTTCGCCTTCGCCGTGGGGCCGGAGTTCCCTCGCGAGATCCTCCCTGAGGAGCCCGGGCTGATCGTCGCCGACGCGTTCGGCGGCGCGGTCCTGCGCGAGGCTTCCTCCGCGCCGCTCGCCGGCGCCCGGCGCAAGGCGCTGACCCTGGCCTTCGCCCGCCTGGCGGCGATGCGCGCGGCCGGCGTCATGGCGGGGGCGCTGGAGTAGCGGCGATCTTCACGCCCGCCGGGCGCAGGGGCTTGCGCCATGCTACCATCGTCTGACATCCAGCGGCGATCCGAGTCTCGCCGGCCGGGGAGGGCCGCCATGATCCATCACATCTCCATCGCCGCGGAGGATCCGCGACGTGTCGCCAGCGTGCTCGCCGAGCTCTGGCGCGGCCGCGCCATGCCGTTTCCGCCGGTCGCGGTGGGGTCGTGGGTGGCGCTGGCCGGGGATGACCGCAACAGCCTGATCGAGGTCTATCCGTTCGGCAGCGAACTGCACCCGGCCGAGGGCGACGCCGACGCCGCCGCGGTGGTCAATCCGCAGCCGTCGCGCTTCACCGCCAGCCATGCCGCAGTGGCCTCGCCGCTCGAGGAGGCGGAGGTCTTCGCCATCGCTCAGCGCGAGGGCTGGGTGGCCAAGTACCGCAAGCGCGGGGGGCTGTTCGGCGTCATCGAACTGTGGCTCGAGAACCGCCAGATGATCGAAGTGCTGACCGCCGAGATGCAGCGCGAATATCTCGCGGCCAAGCCGCCTGGCGCGCCGGCGTAACGCCTGCCGTCGCGTGGACTGGGCTCAGCCCAGCGCCGTGGCCAGCAGGTCCGCCAGGTCGACGGGGTAGATCTGCTCCTCGGCGGCGGCGATCTCGTCGGGCGTCCACCAGCGGTGCTCGGTCATCACCTCGCGCTCCAGCTCGGTCCAGCCGGCGTTGGCGAGGGTGAAGGGGGCGACGCGGACCAGGAAGTAACGTTCCTCGGCGAGCACCTCGTCGCCCTCGGGCGCGCGCATCACGAACGTGCGGCGGGCGATCTGCGGACCAGGATCGGCGATGACGAGGCCGGTTTCTTCGGCGAGCTCGCGCCGGGCGCCATCCTCGAAACTTTCGCCGGGCTCGAGCGCCCCGCCCGGCGTCGCCCAGAAGATCCGACCGGCCAGCGGGCCGCTGGGGAAGGCGAAGCGGAACAGTAGCACCCGGCCTTGGGGGTCGATCACCAGCAGGCGCGCGGACGGGCGCGGGCGCATCCCCACGGCTCGCGCCGCCCGTCAGCGCGGCGCGCGCTTGGCGAGGATCCGCTGCAGGGTGCGGCGGTGCATGTTCAGCCGCCGCGCCGTCTCCGAGACGTTGTGGTTGCAGAGCTCGTAGACCCGCTGGATGTGCTCCCAGCGGACCCGGTCGGCGCTCATCGGGTTTTCCGGCGGCGGCGGCGAGGCGCCGCCCGAGGCCAGCAGGGCGCGGGCGACGTCATCGGCGTCGGCCGGCTTGGAAAGGTAGTCGACGGCGCCGGCCTTCACCGCCTGCACCGCAGTGGCGATATTGCCGTAGCCGGTCAGCATGATGATCCTGGCGTCGGGACGCGCCTCGCGAACCGCCTCCACCACCTTCAGGCCGTTGCCGTCCTCCAGCCGCATGTCCAGCACCGCGAAGGCCGGCGGGCTGGTGCGCACGGCGATCAGCGCTTCGGAGACGCTGCCGACCAGGGTCGGCTCAAAACCGCGCTGCTCCAGGGCGCGGCCGAGCCTGGTTCGCAAGGGGGCGTCGTCGTCGAGCACCAGCAGCGACCTGTCCGGCAGGGCTGCAACGTCAGCGGAAAGGTCGGTCATCAAGCCACCCCCAGGAGGGGCCTCCCTAATCCATCGCCCGCGTCATCCTGTCGCACGTCGCCCTGGTTCGGCAACCCCGCTCAGGTATTTGGCGCCTCGATCTTCGCGCGGACCCAGCGGGCCGAGACGACGGCGCCGCGTGGCCTGCCGTTCTGAAACGTCACCGCGGCCCCGGTTCGTTCCAGCAGCGTCTTGGAGATGAAGAAGCCCAGCCCCATGCCGATGTGGCCGGTGCGCGAGCCCTCCGCACCCGGACGGGAGGTGACATAGGGCTCGCCCAGCTTGGCGAGGATCTCGGGCGCGAAGCCCGGGCCGTCGTCGCGCACCTCCATCGACACCGTCTCGGCGTCGAAGCGGGCGGTGATCAGCACCTCGGAGGCGGCGAAGTCGACGGCGTTCTCGACGAAGGAGGTGAAGGCGTGGGTGATCTCGGGCATGCGGCGGATGTCGGGGGCCGCCACGCCCGGCGCGCCGGTGACGATCGCCTCGACCCGGACGTCGCGCGTGTCGGCATGCGGTTCTATGACCTCCTGCACCAGCTGGCGCAGCGACAGCCGCTCGTGCACTTCGTCGGAGGCGGCGTCTGGCCGGTCGGTCAGCCTTCGGAGGATCTCGCGACAGCGTTCGGCCTGCGCCATCAGCAGCTCGGCGTCCTCGCGGACCTGCGGGGTCGGCGCCTCGCGGATCAGCTCCTTGGAGACGATCGAGATGGTCGCCAGCGGAGTGCCGAGTTCATGGGCGGCGGCGGCGGCCAGGCCGCCCAGGGCCGAGAGCCGCTGTTCGCGCGCCAGCACCGCCTGGGTGACGTCGAGCGCCAGCGCCATGCGGGCCGCTTCCTCCGCCGCTTGGCGCACGTAGCCGGCGATCAGGGCGACGCCGGCCATCACCGCGATCGCCGCGCCGATGCGGTAGCTCGCGCCGCTGATCATCTGCCCAGCGCCGGGAAGCGGCATCGAGTAGAAGGCCAGGCCGACGGCGGCGGCCCAGGCCAGCGCGCCAAGGCCGATGACCGGGCGGGCCGGCAGGGTGGCCGCCCCCAGCGTCACTGGAGCCATCAGCAGCAGGACGAACGGATTGGCGGTGCCGCCGGTCAGATAGACCAGGCCGGTGATCTGCAGGATGTCGAGCGCCAGCTGGCCGGCGCCCTCCCAGTCGCCGATGATCCGCTGGCCGGGGGAGGCGACGCCGGTCAAAAGGTTGACCCAGGCGGCGGCGCCGACCACGGCGAAGCACAGCGGATAGGGCGCGTGGAAGCCGAATCCCAGCCCGACGACCAGCAACAGCAGCACCTCGCCGGCGATCACCAGCCAGCGCAGGCTGACCAGGGTGCGCACCCGAAGATAGCTGCGGCGCACCGCGACCTCGTCCATGGCGCCGGCGCCCGGCGGGTCGCCCGCTTGCGCCAGCGACGGCCCCGGCCTATCGAGCACTCCAGGCTTCAAGGCCGCCGGCATGCGCGCGCCCGCCATTTCAGCAGGGCGCTGCGAAGCCGGCCCGTCGTCTCGGCGGCGCGCCAGCCTCAGGGAAACCGCTCATGAACCGCCGTCTGCTGGTCATTCTCGCGCTCCTCGCCGTGACGTTCGCCATTCTGACGGGGGTCGCCGTCAGGCGCGGAGTCCTGGCTCCCAAGCCCGAAACCGCCACCGTAGGCGGCCCGTTCCAATTAGTGGACCAGACCGGCCGAAAGGTCGACCAGGGCGTGCTGAAGGGCAGGTGGAGCGCGGTCTTCTTCGGCTTCACCAACTGTCCGGACGCCTGCCCGACCACCCTGTTCGCCCTGGGCCAGGCGGAGAAGCAGCTCGGCCCCAAAGCCTCCGACTTCCAGACTGTCTTCATCTCGGTCGATCCGGCGCGCGACACGCCGCGGCAGCTGGCGACCTATCTCTCGACGGACGCCTTCCCCAAGCATGTGATGGGCTTGACCGGGGCGCCGGCCCAGGTCGACGCGGTCGCCAAGGCCTATCACGTCTACTACCAGAAGGCGAGCTCTGGGTCGTCCTACAACGTCGACCACACGACCTTCACCTATCTGATGAACCCGCGGGGGCGGTTCGCCTGCGTCATCCCCTACAACCAGACGCCGCAGCAGATCGCCGCCCACGTCGAGGCGGCGATGGCCAACGGCGATGACGCCGAGAGCTGCTGATCATTGAGGCGCCGACTTGCCGCGAACGGACGCGGCCGCGTCGTTTTGGCGCCCCACACGCAAGCTTGACGGTCACATTTTTGCCGCCGGTCCGGCCGAAGGCGTTGAATTCACGACGTTCCGGGCCTGTTGGGAAGGTCTGGCGCGGCCGGAAGAGGCGGCAAACGGTGGACCTGTTTGCCGTTTTGAGTGTTATGCTGCGGCGCACAAGGGGCCTTCTCCCATGCTCTACACGTTCTACGAGGCGGGGTACTACGCCGCCACGCCGCTTCGCACCGCGGCCATTGCGACGCGGGACTTCTGGAGTTCGCCCCTCAACCCCTTGCGAGAGACCGAAGGGGCGCGCCGGCTTTACGCTGGGGCCGACCTGTTCGTGAACCTGACCCGCCGCTACGGCCGCCCGGAGTGGGGCATCGACGAGGTGATGGTCGACGATCAGCGCGTGCGGGTGACCCAGGAGACGACCTGGAGCTCGCCCTGGGCGAAGCTTACCCATTTCGCCCGCGACAGGGGCGACCTGCGGCTGGCCGGCCGGCGCGAGATGGAGCCCGCCGTGCTGATCGTCGCCCCCCTGTCGGGCCACTACGCCACCCTGCTGCGCGGGACGGTCCGCACCTTCCTGCAGGACCACGAGGTCTATGTCACCGAGTGGTCGAACGCGCGCAATGTGCCGATCCTCGAGGGCCGCTTCGACTTTCACGACTTCATCGATCACATCCGCGAAATGCTGCGCGCCCTGGCGCCGCGCGCCCATGTGGTCGCCGTTTGCCAGCCCGGGCCGCCGACCCTGGCCGCCGCCGCCCTGATGGCGGAAGACGACGAGCCGGGGCGCCCGGCCTCGATGACCTTCATGGGCTCGCCGATCGACGCGCGGCTGTCGCCGACGGTGACCAACCGGCTGGCCGAGGACAAGCCCTTCGCCTGGTTCGAATCGAACGTGATCTACACGGTGCCGCCGCCCTATCCGGGCATGGGCCGCCGCGTCTACCCCGGCTTCGTCCAGCTGGCCGCCTTCATGTCGATGAACCTGGAGCGGCACCAGCAGGCGCACCTGCGTTACCTGCAGCACCTGATGCGCGGCGACGGCGACTCCGCCGACCAGCACCTGGAATTCTACGACGAGTACCTTTCTGTGCTCGACCTCACCGAGGAGTTCTACCTCCAGACCATCGACAAGGTGTTCCAGCGCTACCTGCTGCCGAAGGGCGAGCTGGAGCACCATGGCCAGCTGGTGCGGCCGGAGCTGATCACCGACATCGGCCTGCTCACCGTCGAGGGCGAGAACGACGACATCTCCGGCATCGGCCAGACCCAGGCCGCCCACGCCCTCTGCTCGGGCCTGCCGGAGGAGCTGAAGCAGGACTATGTCCAGCCGCTGGTCGGCCATTACGGCGTGTTCAACGGCAAGCGCTTTCGCGAAGAGATCTATCCGCGGGTGCGGGACTTCATTCGACGCACCCAGCCGGCCTTCGACAAGAAGCGCCGCACCGCCTAGATTCAGCGGCGATGAGTCCATTCGGCCGCGCCTTCGCCGACGGTGACCGGCTAAGCGTGGCCGGCGCCGTGGTCACCCTGAAAGTCCATCGTCGCGCCCGGCGGGTCTCGCTGCGGCTGGACCGCGCCCGCGGCGAGATCGTCGCGACGGCGCCCTCGGCCCGCAGGCTGGGCGAGGCGGCGGCGTTTGCCCGCGAGCGGGCGACCTGGATCGCCGAGCGGATCGCCGAGCTGCCGCGGGTCTCGCCGATCCAGCCCGGCGTCACGCTTTCGGTGTTCGGCGAGACGGTGCAGCTGGAGGCCGCGACCGGCCGCGCCCGCTGGCTGGCGGCGACCGACGAACATCCCGCCCGCATCGCCGCCATGGGCGACGGCGAGGGCTATGCGCGGGCGGTGATCCTGGTGCTGAAGCGGCGCGCGCTGCAGGTGCTGACCGAGCGGACCGCTCACTACGCCGCGCGCCTGGGGGCGCCGATGCCGAAGGTGGCGGTGGCCGACGCCAAGGGCCGCTGGGGCTCCTGCCGCGCCGGGCGGCCCGGTCAGCCCGGCTCGATCCGCTACTCCTGGCGCCTGGCGCTGGCCCCGTTCGAGGTCGCCGACTATGTCGCAGCCCATGAGTGCGCCCATCTGCTGGAGCTCAACCACGGGCCGCGGTTCTGGGCGCATGTGAAGGCGCTGGTCGGCGAGGCCCGTCCCCATCGCGAGTGGCTCCGCGCCGAAGGCGCCCGGCTGCACGCCTTCGGGCGGGGGTAGGCCGGGGCTTTCAGTACGGCGGCGAGTTGGGGTCCTGGGCAGGCGTATCGGAGCTCGGCGACGGCGGGCGGACCAGGGTGGCGTCGCCGCTCAGCATGTCGCCGATGGCGTCCTCGCCGGGCTGGGGCTCGGGCGGCGGCAGATCGCCGGGGATCGCCGCGGCCTGCACGTGCGGCAGGGCGGCGGCCATATAGTCGTGCCAGATGCCGGCCGGGGCGCCGCCGCCGGTGACCTTCTTCATCGGCGTGTTGTCGTCGCGGCCGACCCAGACGGCGGTGACGAAGCCGCCGGTGTAGCCGATGAACCAGGCGTCGCGGTAGTCGCTGGTGGTGCCGGTCTTGCCGGCCTCGTCATAGCCCGGGACATGCGCCCGGGTCCCGGTGCCGGAGATCAGCACCTGGCGCAGCATCTGGTTCATATAGGCCAGCGCCGGCTGGCCGATGACCGGGCGCTGATCGCCGGCGGCGGGGCCGGGCCCAGCGGCGGCGGGCACGACGCCGCCGCTGGCCTGGGCCCGCGCCGGCTGGCCCAGGCCGTGATCATAGAGCACCCGCCCGGTGGCGGTGCGAATGCGCTCGATGCCATAGGCCTTGGCGTAGAATCCGCCGTTCGACAGCGGCGCATAGGCCTGGGCCATCTCCAGGGGACTGACCTCGACCGCGCCCAGCGCCATCGACGGATCGAGCTGGATCGGCGAGGTGATCCCCAGCCGGTGGGCCGTGGCCGCGACATTGGCGGTGCCGACCTCATTGGCCAGCCGCGCGGCGACGGTGTTGATCGACTCCTTCAGCGCCGTCTGCAGATTGATCGGCCCGAGGTATTTGCCGGTGTAGTTGCGCGGCTGCCATTTGCCGATGGCGATCGGCTCGTCGACCACCGGGGTGTCCGGCGTGCGGCCGGCCTCCATCGCCGTCAGGTAGACGAAGGGCTTGAAGCTGGAGCCGGCCTGGCGCCGGGCCATGGTCGCCCGGTCGAACTGGGTCTGCAGATAGTTGGTCCCGCCGACATAGGCGCGCACCCGGCCCTCGCCATCGACCGAGACCAGTGCGGCTTGCTGCACGCCCTGCGCCGCGGCCGCGTCGACCCCTGCCCGCAGGGTCTGCTCGGCGGCGGCCTGCAGCGGCAGGTCCAGCGTGGTCTCCACCACCAGGTCCTCCGTCGGCTCGCCCACCAGGGCGCGCACCTGGTCATCCACCCAGTCGACGAAATACTGCGCCCGCTGGTTGGCGAGCACGGGATTGACCTTCACCGGCGTGCGCAACGCCTCGTCGCGCTGCTGCGGGGTGATGGCGTGGATCCGCACCATCTCATCCAGCACGGTGGTGGCGCGGCGACTGGAGCGGTCGGTGGCGGCGACCGGCGAATAGCGCGACGGCCCCTTCATCATCCCGGCCAGGATGGCGCTTTCGCCGACCGTCAGCTGGGAGGCGGGCTTGTTGAAATAACGCTGGGAGGCCGCCTCGATGCCGTAGGCGCCGGCGCCGAAATAGACCCGGTTGAGGTAGAGTTCGAGGATCTGCTTCTTCGAAAACCGCGCTTCCAGCCAGACCGCCAGGATCAGCTCCTGGGCCTTGCGGCGATAGGTCTGGTTCGGCGTCAGGAAGAGGTTGCGCGCCAGCTGCTGGGTGATGGTCGAACCGCCGCGCAGCGGACCGCCGCGGTGCGTCACATTATAGAAGGTGCTGCGCGCGATGCCCCACGGGTTGAAGCCCAGGTGCTGGTAGAACCAGCGGTCCTCGATGGCGATGAAGGCCTTCGGCACATAGGGGGGCAGCTTGTCGAGGTCGACCGGCGGCGCGTACTGGCTGCCGCGCACGGCGATCATCGCCCCGGATCGGTCCAGGTAGGAGACCGACGGCTGGCGCTTCACGTCGTAGAGCTTGGAGGTGTCGGGCAGGTCGACCGAGAAGACGGCGAAGAAGGCGACCACGAAGATCACCGCCCAGAGCCCGAGCACCATCGCCCAGTACAGCGCCGCCTGCAGCGGAGAGCGCCGGCCGCGGGGTTCGCGAGGTTCGCGACCGCCCGATCCTGGCGACTGCGCTCTGGCCATGTGTCGTCCTGTATGAAACTCGCCCGCCCAGCGGCGTCCTTAGCATCGCCGCCATGGCCGCAACAACATGGACGAGGGGGATCGCGCCGCTTGGACGGGATCGCGGCGTCCGCGCGGAATGGCGCCTGGCGAGCGTCCAGCGACTGTCGGATTTCTCCGACAAAACACGCCCGATCGGCCCGGTGCTTTTACAAATACCGTGGTTGCGGCCAGAACCGGCCGGGGTTTGGTTGCGACGCGGAAATCTGCGTGCTATCAGGCCCGCGGCTGTGAGCCAGGGGCTTTCGGGTCTTTGCGCTCGATCTGCTTTTTCCAAGCGTTTACCAGCAGTTAGGCCGTAGCGGAAAAAACCCTCGCTGCGGCTTTTGTTGCGCACCGGACGGACAAATACGTGGCGGACGATCCCCAGACTTCGAATGTCGGCGGCAGGTATGCCCAGGCCCTGTTCGATCTTGCGAAGGACCGGAACGAGGTGGCCAAGGTCGAGGCGGACCTGAAGTCTCTCAAGGTCGCCATCGCCGACAGCCGCGACCTTCGCGTGCTGTTGGACTCGCCGACCTTCGGCGCCGAAGACAAGGCCAAGGGCCTCGCGGCGATCGCCGCCGCCGCCGGCTTCAGCGTCACCACCCGTCAGTTCCTGGGCCTGCTGAGCGCCAACGGCCGCGCCGGCGCGCTCGGCGCCGTGATCAGCGACTTCGCCCGGCTCGCCTCCGAAGCGCGCGGTGAAGTCCAGGCCCAGGTGACCACCGCCCTGCCGCTGACCTCCGCCCAGGCCAAGGGCGTCGCCCAGGCGCTGCGCCAGGCGCTCGGCAAGGACCCGCAGATCGAAACCCGCGTCGATCCCGCCCTTCTCGGCGGCATCAAGGTGCGGGTCGGCTCCCGACTGTTCGATGCTTCGCTTCGTTCGAAGCTCGATTCCCTGAAGTTCGCCCTGAAGAGAGCGTAAGAATATGGACATCCGCGCTGCCGAAATCTCGGCCATCCTCAAGTCGCAGATCGCCAATTTCGGCGAGGAAGCCGACGTCTCAGACGTCGGGTCCGTGCTGTCCGTCGGTGACGGCATCGCCCGCGTCTACGGGCTCGACAACGTCCAGGCCGGCGAAATGGTGGAGTTCCCCTCCGCCGGCGTGAAGGGCATGGCCCTGAACCTCGAACGCGACAACGTCGGCGTGGTGATCTTCGGCGAAGACCGCGCCATCAGCGAAGGCGACGAAGTCCGCCGCCTCAGCGAAATCGTCGACGTGCCGGTCGGCCGTGGCCTGCTCGGCCGCGTCGTCAATCCGCTCGGCGAGCCGATCGACGGCAAGGGTCCCCTGGTCAACGTCGCCGAGCGTCGCCGCGTCGACGTCAAGGCGCCGGGCATCATTCCGCGCAAGTCGGTGCACGAACCGGTGCAGACCGGCCTGAAGGCGATCGACACCCTGATCCCGGTCGGCCGCGGCCAGCGCGAGCTGATCATCGGCGACCGTCAGACCGGCAAGACCGCCGTCGCCATCGACACCATCCTGAACCAAAAGTCGATCAACGCCGGCGACGACGAGAGCGCCAAGCTCTACTGCATCTACGTCGCCATCGGCCAGAAGCGCTCGACCGTCGCCCAGATCGTCAAGACGCTCGAAGAGCGCGGGGCGCTGGACTACACCATCATCGTCTCGGCCACCGCCTCCGAGCCGGCGCCGCTGCAGTTCCTGGCCCCGTTCGCCGGTTGCGCGATGGGCGAGTGGTTCCGCGACAACGGCATGCACGCCGTCATCATCTATGACGACCTTTCCAAGCAGGCCGTAGCCTACCGCCAGATGTCGCTGCTGCTGCGCCGTCCGCCGGGTCGGGAAGCCTATCCGGGCGACGTCTTCTACCTGCACAGCCGGCTGCTCGAGCGCGCGGCGAAGCTGAACGCCGACAACGGCTCCGGCTCGCTGACCGCCCTGCCGATCATCGAGACCCAGGCCAACGACGTGTCGGCCTACATCCCGACCAATGTGATCTCGATCACCGACGGCCAGATCTTCCTCGAGACCGACCTGTTCTTCCAGGGCATCCGCCCGGCGGTGAACGTCGGCATCAGCGTCAGCCGCGTGGGCTCCTCGGCCCAGATCAAGGCGATGAAGACCGCCGCCGGGCCCATCAAGGGCGAGTTGGCGCAATATCGGGAGATGGCCGCCTTTGCGAAGTTCGGCTCCGACCTCGACGTCGCCACCCAGCGCATGCTGGCGCGCGGCGAGCGCCTGACCGAGCTCCTCAAGCAGCCCCAGTACTCGCCGCTGGCGGTCGAGGAGCAGGTGGTGTCGGTCTATGCCGGCACCCGCGGCTTCCTCGACAAGATTCCCACCGCCAAGGTCGGCCGCTTCGAGACCGAACTGCTGAGCCACATGCACGCCCAGCACCAGGACGTCCTCGACACCATCCGGACCAAGAAGGACGTCGGCCCGGTGGAAGACAAGCTGAAGTCGGTGCTCGCCGCCTTCGCCGAAAACTTCGCTTAAAGCCTGGCCCCGGAGAGAGATCTTAAGGGATGGCCAGCCTCAAGGAGATGCGCAATCGGATCGGAAGCGTGAAAGCCACGCAGAAGATCACGAAGGCGATGCAGATGGTGGCGGCGGCCAAGCTGCGCCGGGCGCAGGACGCGGCTCAGAACGCCCGTCCCTACGCCCAGCGGATGGCTGCGGTGATCGCCAACCTGGCGGCGGGCGTGTCGGGCGACGGCGCGCCGAAGCTGCTGATCGGCACCGGCGCCGATCGCCGCCACCTGGTGGTGGTGGCGACTTCCGACCGCGGTCTCGCGGGCGGCTTCAACTCGTCGATCGTGCGCGCCGCGCGCGAGCGGATCGCCTCGCTGCTGGCCGAGGGCAAGGACGTCCGTGTCCTGACCGTCGGCCGCAAGGCGCGCGACCAGCTGCGCCGGCTCTACGGCGACCTGTCGGTCGGCGCCTTCGAGACCGGCGGCAACCCCTCGCTGTCACGGGCGGAAGAGGTCGCGGCCAAGATCCGCGAGCTGTTCGAAGCCGGCGACGTCGACGTGGTCACCCTCGTCTACAGCAGCTTCAAGTCGGTGGTCACCCAGACCCCGACCCTCAAGCAGCTGATCCCGGCCGAGGTCGCGGCCGGGGCTCCGGTGGTCGACCTGAGGGGCGCATCCTACGAGTACGAGCCCGACGAGGCCGCCATTCTCGAGGAGCTGCTGCCGCGCAACCTGACCACCCAGGTCTTCTCCGCCATGCTGGAGAACCAGGCCGGTTTCTTCGCCTCGCAGATGACGGCGATGGACAACGCGACCCGCAACGCCGGCGACATGATCGCCGCCCTCACCCTGCAATATAACCGTCAACGCCAGGCGCAGATCACCAAGGAGCTGATCGAGATCATCTCCGGCGCCGAAGCGCTCTAGTCCGAAAGAGCCCACATGTCCGAAGCTCCCGCCAAGAAGCCCGCCCGCCGCACGCCCGCCAAGGCCGCGGCCCTGCAAACGCCGCCTGCCCAGGCTGTCGCCACCGGGAAGATCGTCCAGGTCATCGGCGCCGTCGTCGACGTCGAGTTCGAGGGCCACCTGCCCGCGATCCTCAACGCGCTGGAGACCACCAACACCGACCAGAAGACCGGCGCTCCGTTCCGCCTGGTCCTCGAAGTCGCCCAGCACCTCGGCCAGAACACTGTCCGCACCATCGCCATGGACACCACCGAGGGCCTGACCCGGGGTCAGCCGGTGGCCGACACCGGCAAGGTCATCACCGTCCCGGTCGGCCCGGCCACCCTCGGCCGCATCATGAACGTCATCGGCGAGCCGATCGACGAAGCCGGCCCGATCTCCTCGGAGCTGACCAGCGTCATCCACCGCGAGGCCCCGTCCTTCGCCGAGCAGTCCACCTCCGCCGAAGTGCTGGTCACCGGCATCAAGGTCATCGACCTGCTTTGCCCCTACACCAAGGGCGGCAAGATCGGCCTGTTCGGCGGCGCCGGCGTCGGCAAGACCGTGACCATGCAGGAGCTGATCAACAACATCGCCAAGGCCTACGGCGGTTACTCCGTGCTGGCGGGCGTGGGTGAGCGGACCCGCGAAGGCAACGACCTCTACCACGAGATGATCGAGTCCAACGTCAACAAGCCCGGCGGCGGCGAAGGCTCGAAGTGCGCCCTGGTCTACGGCCAGATGAACGAGCCTCCGGGCGCCCGCGCCCGCGTCGCGCTCACCGGCCTCGCCCAGGCGGAGTACTTCCGCGACGTCGAGGGCAAGGACGTGCTGCTGTTCATCGACAACATTTTCCGCTTCACCCAGGCGGGTTCGGAAGTGTCGGCCCTGCTCGGCCGCATCCCCTCGGCGGTGGGCTATCAGCCGACGCTGGCCACCGAGATGGGCAACCTGCAGGAGCGGATCACCTCCACCTCCAAGGGGTCGATCACCTCGGTGCAGGCGATCTACGTCCCCGCCGACGACCTGACCGACCCGGCGCCGGCGACCTCCTTCGCCCACCTGGACGCGACGACCGTGCTCAGCCGCGACATCGCTTCGCAGGGCATCTTCCCCGCGGTCGACCCGCTCGACTCCACCTCGCGGATCATGGACCCGCTGGTGATCGGCGAGGAGCACTACGAGACCGCCCGCCGCGTGCAGGAGATCCTGCAGCAGTACAAGGCGCTGAAGGACATCATCGCCATCCTCGGGATGGACGAGCTGTCGGAAGACGACAAGCTGATCGTCGCCCGCGCCCGGAAGATCCAGCGCTTCCTGTCGCAGCCCTTCTTCGTGGCCGAGCAGTTCACCAACCAGCCGGGCAAGTTCGTCGAGCTGGCGGACACCATCCGCTCCTTCAAGGCGATCTGCGACGGCGAAGGCGACCACCTGCCGGAACCGGCCTTCTACATGGTCGGCTCGATCGACGAAGCCGTGGCCAAGGCCGAGCAACTGGCGTCGGAAGCCTAAGCCCAGATGGCCGCCAAGCTTCACTTCTCGCTGGTCTCGCCGGAGCGTGAGCTCTTCGCCGGCGCCGTCGATCAGGTCGACGCGCCGGGCGCCGAAGGCGACTTCGGGGTGCTGGCCGGTCACGCGCCCTTCATGACGACGCTGAAGCAAGGCCCGCTGCGGGTCTTCAGCGACGGCAAGGTGCGGACCTTCGACATCCGCGGCGGTTTCGCCGATGTGACGCCGGAAGGCCTGACGGTTCTGGCCGAGCACGCGATCGAACAGCCAGCCGGCTGAGGTCGCGCCGCAGAGGCATCGAAAAAGCCCCCGTCCGGATCCGGACGGGGGCTTTTTTTGCGTTTGGCCACCGGCTCGGGGCGCGACGACCAGCTTGAGCCTTGCGTCGAGGACGGAGCGCCCGTTTTATGCCCTCGCTATCAATTGGGGGAAACGTCATGCGCACCGCGCTCGCCAGCTTGATCGTCATCGCCGGCCTTGCGGGCGCCGCCCGCGCCCAGGAGACGCCGGCAGCGCCGCCGCCGCCCGTGGACGCCGCGCCGGCAGCCCCGGCGCCGGCCCCCGCCGAGCCGCCGCCGGTGCTGCCGACCGCCGGCGACGGCGCGCAGATCGTGCAGGTCATCGAGAAGGTCTGCGCCCCCGCCGTGCGTGGCCAGGGCCTGGATGCGGCGGCCAAGGCCGCCGGGCTGAAGGCCAACCGGCGCGACGGCACCTGGAGCCTGCCGCTGGCCAGCGGCCGCGACTACGCCGTTGTCTTTCAGCCGCAGTACTCGCAGACCAACGTCTGCCAGGCCGAGGTCCACTACGCCGTCGGCCAGGATGCGCCGATCGTCAGCGCGCTGAACATCTGGTCCTTCCTGCACCAGCCGCGGCTGGTGCTGCAGGCCAACTACGTCAACATCGACGCCGATGGGGTGAAGCGGATCCGCAAGTCCTGGGAGCACGTCGAGGCCAATGGCGCCTCGACGGCGGTGAACTTCTCGATCTGGCGTAAGCCCGACGACACGCCGCTGAACCCGAAATATGAAACCGGCATGCTCTTCTACCAGGAGCGCGCCGGCCAATAGGCCTCGCCGCCGCTCCGCCGTTGGTGTCCGGAGCCTTCAGGCCGCGGCGCGGAGCTCGCGGCCGATGAACTCGAGCGCGGTTTCGGCCACCGCCTCCCAGCCCGGCTCGCCGACCAGCCAGTGGCTCATCTCCGGGAAGTTGAGGAACTCGCCGCCGATGCGCTCGGCGACCAGGCGACCGCTGGCCGCCGAATGGACCTGATCGGCGCCGCCGGAGATCACCAGGCTGGGGATCGGCAGCGGGCCGGAGCCGATGCTGCTGTTCATGAAGGGATCGAGCCACCAGTTCAGCGTCTCGGCCACGGCGCGGGCGCTCTCCGGGCGCATGCGCTCGAGAATCGGCTCCGCGGCGTGCGGCGGCATGCGGTCAAGCGTGCCAAGGCGCATGATCTCGCGGCTAGGCTCCAGCGCGCCGTTGGACATCAGGCTGGCCATCTGCGCGCCGACGGCGGTCAACGCCGCCTCCATGCTCCAGCCCACCAGGCCCCAGGGGGGCGAAGGCGCCAGCAGCACCAGGGCTTTTGGCCGCACCCTGCGCGCGGCCAGCTGGGCCACCAGCCCGCCCATCGAGTGGCCGATCAGGATCGGCGGCTGCTCGAGGTCGGCGCACAGCTCCACCACGTCATCGGCGTAGTCGCGAATGGAGACGCCGATCACCGCATCCGAAGGCTCCTTAGCCCCATGACCGCGCAGATCTGGCGCCAGCACCCGATGGCCGGCGGTTTCGAACGGAGAGCGGAAGGTTTCGAACGACCAGCCGCCGACAAAGGCGCCGTGCACCATGACTATAGGAGTGATCGCAGGTCTCCGGGCGCGGAAGGGCGCCGGGAGCGGCGCTGGGAAGCGATAGCTAGCAGAGGATGGCGCGAAGCGGTACCGGCCTTAGGCCGCAGGCGCCCCGTCTGATTTTGGCGCCGCGAAGCTGGCGAAGGCCTCGGCCACCAGCTCGTAGGAGGTCCTTTTAAACGGAACGATCAGCTCGGCGGCTTCGTCCAGGTAGCTCCAGCGCCAGGCGTCGAATTCCGGCTCGCCGTGGGCGGCCAGGTCGAACTCGCTCTCCGCGCCGTCGAACCGAAAGGCGAACCAGACCTGCTTCTGCCCGCGCCAGCCGCGATAAGCCTTGGGGCCGCCGTGGTTTTCCGGGAAATCGTAGGTGATCCAGCCGTCGGTGCGGCCGAGATAGGTGACGCTGTGCGCGCCGGTCTCCTCGGCCAGCTCGCGGCGGGCGGCGGTCTCCAGGTCCTCGCCGTCGTCAACGCCGCCTTGCGGGAACTGCCAGTTGTGCGGTTCCGGCGTGTGGATGCGGCGGCCGAGCCATACGCGTCCGTCGGGGTGGAACAGCACCACGCCGACATTCGGCCGGTATTCGGAGAGTTCGGTCATTTCTTCATCGCCAGCGCCGAAGCTGGCGCCAGCTGATAGCCCCTCTGTTCGACGCTGTGAGTCCAACGCGCGACCTTGTCTAGCGTTACCGGGTAGGCGAAGCCCGCGCCCAGCGCCTGGCCCTTCTGCAAGGCGCTCGCTTCAAGCTTGAGCAGCTGCGCGTCGATCGCCGTCTGGGTGAGCTGATCATCGATCACCCGCTCGGCGGAGGCGCGCGGCGCGCCGCCGCCCATCCGCCGGCCGGCGGCGCCGTCGTCGACGAAGCCAAGGCCGCGGCCGCGCACCGCCCCCAGGAAGCCCTCATAGGCCTTGTCGTCGGCCAGGAAGCGCGAGCCGAGATAGTTGCTGAGGGCGAAGTAGCCGGTGGCCCGCGAGAGGATCCAGTCGAGCTTCTTGGCGGTTTCCGGCCCCGGCGCATCGGCCATCAAAGTGTAGGGACCCGGGTCGTTGTCGGGGTAGTCCAGCGGCTCCATCGGGGTTTCGAGCAGCACTTCGTGGCCATGGGCGCGGGCCATGTCGATCCAGCCCTGCAGCCCCTCGGCGTAGGGTGCGAAGGAGAGGGTGATCTGCGGGGGCAGGCTGAGGATCGCCGTCTGGGTGGCGCGGGCGTTCAGGCCCAGCCCGCCGATCACCAACGCCACCTTCGGCCGGCCATTGGAGGTGAAGGGCCGCGAATAGGCCTCGAATGGGGTGCGGCCGTCCTGGGCGATAATTGGCAGCAGGCCGCCGGGGCCGGGCGCGAAAAATCCGGCGATCGGCGCCTGGGGCAGCGCGCTCGCGGCGACCGGCGGCAAGGCGCTTACTGGCCTTGCCGTCGCCTGCGTCGGCGCCTGCGACATCTGCAGCACGCCCTCGCTCAGCATCATCATGCTCGAGGCGGCCAGGTGTTCGCGCCAGCCTTCCGGCGCGTGGTCGAACACCGGGCGCAGAGGGATGCGGACCGGCTTGCCGGCGGCCGGACCGAGCAGCATGACCACGGCGGCGGCGCAGGCCGCGAACAGGCCGGCGGCGGCGACGGCATGGAGTTTCGGCGAGCCGAGCGCCGCCTTCAGATCGTCCAGCTTCGGCATGTTCGGACGCGGTATGGCGATCGTGGCCAACGGTGGGACCCTCCCCTGGAAAGGAAGCTCCGCCGATACGGTTAATCAAGTCTTCCGCGACGCGCCGAAGCCCTGCCTCGCGACCGCGCGTGCGCCTGCCCCCGAAGCCGCCGCCGCGCAAAAAAGGCGGCCGCGCGAGCAGCCGCCTTTGAATGGCAGGCGCCAGCCGGCGCTACTTGTCGGTCTGCGGCGGTTTCACCGCGGCGACCTTGGCCTTCGAGCCGCCGAGGACTTCCGCCAGCTTGGCGGTCGGCTTCGGCAACTTCGGCGTGGCGGCGACCGAGCCGTAGTGCAGCACGTCTTCGGCGCGGGCCAGCTGGAAGTCCTTCTTCGGATCGAAGGTCTCCGGCGGCTCCTCGGCGGGTGTGTGGGCGCTGGCGCGGACCTTGCCCTCGTCGGCGTTCAGCGCGTTGCGGAACGAGGCCTCGGAGAACTGGAACGCCTTGTTCGCGATGCTCTGCGCCTCGTCGCGGGTCGAGGCGACCTCCAGGTCCGGGGTGATGCCGGTCTTCTGGATCGAGCGGCCGGACGGCGTGAAATAGCGCGCCGTGGTCAGTTTCAGCGCCCCGTCGAGGCCGCCGCGCAGCGGGATCACCGTCTGCACCGAGCCCTTGCCAAAGCTGGTCAGGCCGACCACCTGGGCCCGCTTGCGGTCCTGCAGGGCGCCGGAGACGATCTCGGCCGCCGAGGCGGTGCCGGAATTGATCAGCACCACCATCGGCAGGCCGTTGGCGATGTCGCCGGGGCGGGCGTTGTAGCGCTCGACGTCGCGCGGATCGCGGCCGCGCTGGCTGACGATCTCGCCGCCTTGCAGGAAGAGGTCGGAGACCCCCACCGCCTGGTCGAGCAGGCCGCCGGGATTGTTGCGCAGGTCGAGGATCAGCCCCTTCATGTTGGGGTTCTTCGCCTTCAGCTGGGCGAAGGCGGCTTCGGCCTCGTCGGTGGTCTTCTCGTTGAAGGCGGAAACCCGCAGCACGCCGAAGTCGCCATCCATCTTGGCGGTGGCGGACTTCGGCTTGATTACCTCGCGGACCAGCTTCACGTCGAAGGGATCGGCCTTTTCGCGGGCGATGGTCAGGGTCACCGCCTCGCCGGGCTTGCCGCGCATCTGCTTGACCGCGTCGTTGACCGACAGGCCGAGCACGCTCTCGCCGTTCACCGCGGTGATGTAGTCGCCGGCCTTCAGCCCGGCGGTGGCCGCCGGCGTGCCGTCCATCGGCGAGATCACCTTGACCACGCCGTCCTCGGTGGTGACCTCGATGCCGAGGCCGCCGTACTCGCCGCGCGTCTGGTCGCGCATGTCCGAGAAGCTTTCGGGGTCGAGGTAGCCGGAGTGCGGATCGAGCGAGGTCAGCATGCCGTCGATCGCCGACTGGATCAGCTTGGTGTCGTCGACCTCGGTGACGTACTGGTGCTCGACGGTGTCGAGCACGTCGCCGAACAGTCCGAGCATGCGGTAGGTCTTGGCCCGCGGCTCGGCCGAAGCCAGCGCCTGCTGGCTGACGTAGGCCATGGAGCCTGCGCCCAGGACGAAGGCCGAAACGCCGATCAGTAAGTACTTCTTCATAGCCCGAAGGCTCCCTCTGCGGTCCTGCGACCGCCGCTGACATAACGCCCCTGGGAAGCGCACTCGCTCGCGCCCAGCCGTTTATCTTGTCATCCAACGTTCCGGGTCGACCGGCGCGCCACGTTCTCGAACTTCCAGATAGAGTTCCAAGGACGATTGTCGAGCATCGGGCATCCATCCAACAGGCTGTCCCGGCGCGACCGATTGTCCGACGGCGACCGAGGCTTGGGCCAGTCCAGCCAGCACCAGATGGTATCCGCCGGTCAATCTGAAGATCAAGATGGTCCCCCAGCCCTTAACAGGTCCGACATATTGCACGACTCCGGCCGCGGGACTGCTCACGCGTGCGCCACGCGATGCTGCATAGCTGAGCCCGTTGGCCTTGCCGCCGCCCGGCGCGGGCGCCGCGAAGCGGCGGATCAGCTGGCCGGCGACCGGCGGCAGCAGCCGTCCGGGCTGGACCAGCGGGCCCTTGAAGGGCGCGACCTGGCCGGCGCGCAGCGCTGGCGTCGGCGCCACCGGTTCGGGAGCGGCTTCGGCGCGCTCGCTTTCGCTGGTGAACACCGCGGCGTTGGCGACGGCGGCCAGTCGGCGCTGGCGCATCATCTCGCCGGCCTCGCGGGCGTAGACGCGCGCGCGGGCCTGCAGCTCGGGCGTCAGGGCCTTGACCAGGATGGCGGCCCGGGCGGCGTCGCGGGCGTCCTGCGGCGAGACCAGCAGGGCCGGCGGCGGGTCGCGGCGCAGCTGTTCGACCACCGAGAGCAGCCGCGCCAGCTGGCTCATGTTGTGCGCCTGCTCGGCGGTGAGCTCGGTCTCGCGCAGGTTCAGCCGCGCGAGCGGGGGCGGGTTCTGCGCCAGGGCGACGGCGGCGATCGCGGCGACGCCCAGGCCCATCGGCCAGCGCCAAACGCCCCCTCCGTCTCGCTGCGCGAGCCACCTCCCCCGCTGCGCGGTGGAGGATCTGGGGCGTAGATGCTCCACCGCTTGCGGGGGAGCTGTCGCCCCGGATCCGGCCCTTGGCCGGTCCGCTCCGGGGTAAACTGGACTGAGGGGGCGTTTGGCGCGGCGCATCAGTCGCGATGATACGGCGAGCCGGCGAGGATGGAGACGGCGCGGTAGACCTGTTCGGCGAGCATGGCGCGGGCCAGGGCGTGCGGCCAGGTCTGGGGCCCAAACGCGAGCTTGCCCTGCGCCTGCGCGATGAGGTTGGGGTCCAGTCCGTCCGCCCCGCCGACGGCGAAGGCCAGCTTGCGCACGCCGCGGTCGCGCAGCGTCGCGATCTCGGCGGCGAAGGCGCGCGAGGGTCGGGCGGCTCCATGCTCGTCGCAGGCGATCAGGTGGCAGCCCTCCAGGTGCGGACGCAACACCTCGGCCTCGGCAGCCTTGCCGGGCTTGCGGGCCTCGACCTCGATGACCTCGACCGGCCCCAGGCCAAGGGAGCGGCCGGCGTGGGTCGCCCGCTCGACGTAGAGCTTGACCAGTTCGGTCTCCGGCGAGCGGGCCAGACGGCCCACCGCCACGATGCTGATGCGCAAGGCGCTGCGCCCGTCAGCGCGATCAGATCGCGGTGCGGTGCGCCGAGTCGACCGACCAGATCTTCTCGATGTTGTAGAAGGAGCGGACCTCGGGCCGGAACAGGTGGACGATCACGTCGCCGGTGTCGATCAGCACCCAGTCGCAGCTGGGCAGGCCCTCGACGCGGCAGCGGCCGTAGCCGGCTTCCTTCAGGCTGCGCAGCAGGTGGTCGGCCATCGCGCCGACGTGGCGGTGCGACCGGCCGGACGCCACCACCAGGCCGTCGGCCATGGCGCTCTTGCCCTTGAGATCGATGAAGATGACGTCCTGGGCCTTGTCGTCGTCAAGCTTGGCCAGGATCAGGTTTTCCAGGGCGGCTATGCGACCCTGGTCGTCGGGAGAGGAGCCGGCGTCCGGATAAGGGACTTGGGCCGGGCCCTCATGCGCACGTGGCGCGGCGTCTCGTTGCAGCGGGGTAGCTCCTTTGTCGTCCTCGCTTTGAAACGAACCCTATCATGCGGGAGACCGCGGGTCAGCCTGCCATCACGATTGGTTCAAATGGCCTCGGCGCCGCGCCCGCAGCAGGGTCGAGGACTGGAAGTTCAGCGGCCCGGTCAGGAACACCCAGGCCGGCGGGACCGCCCCGGGCAGGCTGGCGGCGCGGGCTGCGGGGCGGCGAAAGCGGGCGAACCGCCGGGCGGCCGGGGAAAACCGGCTTTTCAGCGAGATCCACGGCCGCGAGACCACCGCCACCGGCGTCTCGCGCAGGATCTCGGTCCAGCCGCGCCAGCGGTGGAAGCTGGCCAGGCTGTCGGCGCCCATGATCCAGACGAACTCGACGCCGGGAAAGCGCGCCTTCAGCGCCCGGACGATGTCGATGGTGTACTGCGAGCCCAGGCGGGTCTCGGCGTCGGAGACGATCATCGCCGGGCCAGCCGCCAGCTGGCGCGTCGCGGTCATTCGCGCGGCGAGGCTGGCGGTCTCGCCGGCGCTCTTCAACGGGTTCTGCGGCGAGACCAGCCAGATCACCTTGTCCAGCCGCAACCGCTTGCGGGCGGTCTCGGCGACATGGGCGTGGCCTTCGTGGGCCGGGTTGAAGGATCCGCCGAACAGGCCGACCCGCATGCCGGGCGTCAGGCTGAAGCCGAGCCGCAGCCCGCCCGACCGTCCGCCGACCGGGCGGCGCGGCGCGCGTCCGGCGGCCCACATCGGCGCAGACTTCAAGCTGGCGCCCTCAAGCCTTGCGGGACGGCGTCGGCGCGTTCGCGCGGTCGAGGTCGGGGTCGGTCTGGCGCACCCGGGCGCGCACGGTGAACACCCCGTCGCCGGCCAGCACCCCGCCGCGCGCGAACAGCCGGCCGTTCTCCCAGTTGGAGAGGCCCAGCTCCGGCCGGTTCAAGGCATACTGGCCATCGACCCAGCGGGTGAAGCCGTCGCCGACAAAGGGAGCGTCGACCGCCTCGTAGAAGCGCGCCTGGGCGGCTGGATCCTCGGCGATCAGGCTGACGTCGAAGCGCGGGCTGTAGCGGTTGAACAGCGCGGCGGCGGCCGCGGCGCTCTCGACGATCTTCAGCGTGACCTCGGGGGTCTCTTCCCACTCCCATTCGCGGCCGAGCTCGGCCTCGGCGATCGGTTCGACCCGCGGCTCCTCACGCGGGCCCTCGGCGCGAACCACCTCGCCGCGGGCGGCGCGGACCGCCGGGGGCAGGCGGGCGAGGTCGGCCTCGGCGACATGCAGCTTCCAGCCGCGCCGGCGCTCGCCGGCCTGGGCCAGGGCGTCGAGGAAGACCGCGACCAGCTCCTCGGCGCGGCCGGCGACGATACAGCAGGTGTTCAGGGTGTTGCAGACCTTGCGATCCAGCGAGTGGTAGACGGCGGCGAAGAAGCGCTGCGCATCGGCGCTCTCGTCGGCCACCATCCAGGCCCCGCCGGTCCCGTGCAGGCTGACCGGGGTCCCGGCCTGGCGGGCGATGGCGCCCAGCTGGGCCACCGCCGGGCCGGAGCCGCGCGCCACCGCCAGCGCCAGCCCGGGGTCGGCGAACATCGCCCAGCCGGCGGCGTGGGCTGCGGACTCCACCAGCACCGCCGCGCCCGGCGGCAGGCCGGCGGCGGCGAGCGCGGGATCCAATGCCGCGCGCACGATGGCTCGCGCGGTGCCCAGCGCGTCGGAGCCGATGCGGAAGACCACGGTGTTGCCGGCGCGCAGCACGCCGGTGGCGTCGGCGAAGACGTTCGGCCGGCCCTCGAAGACGAAGCCCACCACGCCCAGCGGCGCGGTCAGCTGCTCGACGCTCCAGCCGGGATGCTCCACCCGCTCGATCAGCCGCCCGCGCGAGGGCGCGGCGTCGCGCCAGGCCCGCAAGCCGGAGATCATCTCGCGCCGCATGGCCTCGCCGGCCAGCAGGCGGGTGGTGGAGCGGCCGCGGGCGCGGGCCTTCTCGACGTCGGCGGCGTTGGCCGCGGCGATCTCGCCCCAGCGGCCGTCGTCCGCAAGGTTGCCGGCGAAGGCGTCGAAGAAGGCGCTGATCGCGTCGTCCGTGACCTCGCCCATGGCGGCGAAGGCTGCGCGGGCCCGGCCCACCGCACCGGCGGCGATCGCCTGTTCGGCGGCGGGGATGTGCAGCAGGCTTCCGGTGTCCGGCGCGACCAGCAGTCGGTCGCCGGCCCGGAAGGCGGCCGCCAGCTCGGCGCTCACATAGGCCACCCGGTCGCCGCCGTAGACGATCGCCTGACCCGGCTGGAGGCGCTCCAGCCGCGTGGCCTGCGTCCTGCTGTCTGTGGTGCCGCTCATTGCGGCCTAACTAGGCTTTCTGAGGGATGCGGGCAAATCTGAAGGCCGCCGTAGTCGGGACGGAGCTGGGCGCGAAGATGCTCCACCGCGAAGCGGGGGAGCTGTCGCGAAGCGACTGAGGGGGCGTTTAGGGCTGCGCCGCCATCCGCTCGGCCGCCAGCTCAAGCCCGCCATGCGCCACCGCATGCGGATTCTGCAGGACGGATGTCGTCAGGTTCGCGCATGCGGTGAAGTTAGCGCCGAACGCCCCCTCCGTCTCGCTGCGCGAGCCACCTCCCCCGCGTTGCGGTGGAGGATCTAATCTAAGCCGGCGCCTGTTCGGCGAGCGCCAGGTCGTCGGCGTGGATCATCGGGCCTTCAGTGTAGCCGATGGCGGCTTCGATGGCGTCGGACTTCAGGCCGAGGATGCGGGCCGCGTCGGCGACGTCGTAGCGGACGATGCCGCGGCCGATCTCGCGGCCGGCCTCGTCGCGCACCACCACCGCGTCGCCCTTGTCGAAGCCGCCGGCGACGCCGGTGACGCCGGCGGCCAGCAGGCTCTTGCCGCGGCGTAGGGCGGCCGCCGCGCCGGCGTCGACCGACAGCACGCCGGCCGGGGCCAGGCTGCCGGCGATCCAGGCCTTGTAGGCGGCGGCCGGGGTGGTCGACGGCTCGATGACGGTGGCGCGCTCGCCGTGCTCGACCGCCCATAGCGGCGAGGGACGATTGCCCAGGGTGATGATGGTGGCGCAGCCGGCGGCCGAGGCGATGCGGGCGGCGGCGATCTTGGTGGCCATGCCGCCGGTGCCGACGCCGGCGGCGGCGTTGGCGCCTCCGCCCATCGCCTCGATCTCCGGCGTCAGCCGCTCGATGCGCGGCAGGTGGCGAGCGTCGGAGTTGGCGCGCGGGTCGGCGGTATAGAGGCCGTCGACGTCGGACAGCAGCACCAGCACGTCGGCGCCGATCATCTGCGCCGCACGGGCCGCCAGCCGGTCGTTGTCGCCGTAGCGGATCTCCTCGGTGACGACGGTGTCGTTCTCGTTGACCACCGGCACCAGGCCCAGCTGCAGCAGGGTCTCGACGGTGGCGCGCGCGTTGAGCCAGCGGCGGCGCACCTCGGTGTCGTCACGGGTCAGCAGGATCTGGGCGGCGGCCAGGCCGTGCGGCTCCAGCGCCTCTTCCCAGGCGTGCATCAGCGCCGACTGGCCGGCGGCGGCGGCGGCCTGTTTCTCCGGCAGGGTCAGCGCGCGCTTCTTCGGCAGCGAGAGCCGCCGACGGCCCAGCGCCACGGCGCCGGAGGAGACCACCAGCACCTGCTGGCCGCGTCGGCGCACCCGCGCCAGGTCGGCGGCGAAGGCGGCCAGCCAATGCCGGTCGGGGCCGTCCTCGCCGACCACCAGGGCCGAGCCGACCTTGACGACGATGCGGCGGGCGTTGGCGAGACCGTTCACGGCCGCCAGTCTCCCGTCTCGTTCAGGTCGTCGTCCTCGGCGTCGAACGCCTGGCCGGCGGCTTCGGCCTTGCGCCGGCGGACCATGCCATAGGCCTCGCGCAGCAGCTCCTTCACCCCGATGCCGGCGACGCCGGAGACCCGTCGGGGCTCGAGGCCCGCGGCCGCCTTCAGCTCGGCCGCCTTCTCGGCGACCGTCGCCTCGTCGAGGGCGTCGATCTTGTTCAGCGCCAGGATCTCCGGCTTGTCGGCCAGCTCCTCGCCATAGGCCTGCAACTCGTGGCGTACGGTGCGCCAGGCCTCGCCGACGTCCTCCTGAGTGGCGTCGACCAGGTGGATCAGCACGGCGGTGCGCTCGACGTGGCCGAGGAACCGCGTCCCCAGGCCCGCGCCTTCGCTGGCCCCCTCGATGAGCCCGGGGATGTCGGCCAGCACGAAGCGTTCGCTGGTCGACAGATCGACGACGCCCAGGTTGGGGGTCAGGGTGGTGAACGGATAGTCGGCGATCTTCGGCTTGGCGGCGCTGGCGGCTGCCAGGAAGGTCGACTTTCCGGCGTTCGGCAGGCCGACGAGGCCGACGTCGGCAATCAGCTTCAGCCGCAGCCAGACCCATTTCTCCTCGCCCTCCTGGCCGGGGTTGGCGTGCTTCGGGGCCTGGTTGATCGGCCCCTTGAAATAGGTGTTGCCGAAGCCGCCGTTGCCGCCCTTGAGGATGCGCACCCGCATGCCCGGCTTGTCGAAGTCGTAGAGGACGGTCTCCTTGTCCTCGTCCAGCACCTCGGTGCCGACCGGAACCTTCAGCACCACGTCGGCGCCATTGGCCCCATGGCGGTTGCGGCCCATGCCGTGGACGCCGGTCTCCGCCTTGAAGTGCTGCTGGTAGCGGTAGTCGATCAGGGTGTTCAGCCCGTCGACCGCCTCGATCCAGACATCGCCGCCCTTGCCGCCGTCGCCGCCGTCCGGGCCGCCGTATTCGATGAACTTCTCCCGCCGGAACGACACGGCGCCGCCGCCGCCGTTGCCGCTGCGGAGGTAGATCTTGCACTGGTCGAGGAATTTCATCGGGAGGAAGAGTGCCTTTCAGGAGAGGCGCTTAGCACAAAAGCGGGGGCGATCCCCATGGTCTGGGCGGCGGTCGCCGGGAAGAATTTGGAACCACGAAATACACGAAATACACGAAAGGGGGCTGACCTCGGTCGGTCTGGTCAACCCCCTCTCAGGCCGATTGACCGGCCGCGGGCCGGTCAGTTCCAAACGATATCGGCGCCAGTCGCCCGATCGCTCTCGGCGCGGCCCTTTCGTGTATTTCGTGTATTTCGTGGTTCCAACTCGCAGCGTCCCCGCCCGCACAAGGCGAGCGGGGATCCACGTCTTAGGCCAGCCAGACCATCAACCGCGTCCTCACCGGCCCCTGGCGCGCCTGGCTCCAGCGCAGCTCGGTGTCGCCGGTGTAGAGGAAGCCCGCCTTGCAGAGCACCTGGCCGGACGCCGGGTTGTCGGCGAAGTGGCCGGAGACCACCAGCTTGCGCCGCCAGTCGCGCCGCGCCCAGGCCAGGGCCGCGCGGCAGGCCTCGGTGGCGTAGCCGCGGTTCCAGAACGGCCGTCCGAGCCAGTAGCCGATCTCCGGCCGGCCGTTGGGGCCGGGCTTGAACCCCAGGCCGCCGACCACGCCGAAGTTGCGGTGCTCGATGACGAAGTTGGGCTCGCGATCCCAGTCGCGGGTCTCGCAATGGGCCACGAAGGCCTCGGCGTCCGCCAGCCCATAGGGATGCGGGATCGCGGTGGTCATCTTGGCCACGCCGGGATCATTGGCCAGCTGCGCCAGGCGCTCGGCGTCGGAATGCACCGGGCCGCGCAGCAGGAGCCGTTCCGTCGACAGCGTCGGCGTCACATCGATCGCGCACATCATGCCTACCTCCCGGGCCGGTTCAGCGAAGTGAAGGGCCCAAAAACAAAGCGGGGAGCCCGGCGTTCCGGACTCCCCGCTCGAAGTCTTGTCCGGTTCGCCTGTTTGAGGAGGCGGAACCGGAGAGAGGTCGGTTTCGCCTGTTATTCGGCCGCCATCACCTGAGCCGGGATGACCGTCACGTAGGTGCGGTCGTCACGCTTGGTAATGAACTTCACCGCGCCGGTGACGGTCGCGAAGAGGGTATGGTCGCGGCCCATGCCCACGTTCTCGCCGGCCCAGAACTTGGTGCCGCGCTGACGCACGAGGATGTTGCCGGCCAGGACGTTCTCGCCGCCGTACTTCTTCACGCCGAGACGGCGGCCCGCGGAGTCGCGCCCGTTGCGCGAGGAGCCGCCAGATTTCTTGTGAGCCATAACGCTCTCCTAAAGCTCGTTCTTGACGAAGGCGGGCCTTACTCGGCCGCGCCCTCTTCGGGGGTGGGGGCCTCGGCGGCCGGCTTGGCGGCGGCCTTCTTCGGCGCGGCCTTCTTCTTCGGGGCGGCTTCGACCGGAGCCTCGACCACCGCGGCCGGGACCGCGGCGACAGCCGGGACGAACGGCAGGTTGCGGGCCCGGGCGTTCAGCTCGGCCTTGGTCACCAGGCTGACTTCGCCGTCCCACTTGGCGTCGACGCCGGCGCCGGTGATGCCGGTCACCCGCAGCACGCTTTCGATCTGCCGGTGGCCCTTGGTGCGGCGGTAGCCCTGGCGACGGATCTTCTTGAAGATCTTCACCTTCTCGCCCTTGCGGGTCTCGATCAGGGTGGCCGCCACCGAGGCGCCTTCCACGACCGGGGCGCCGATGGTCACGGCCTCGCCGTCGCCCAGCATCAGGACGTCGCCGAACGCCACGTCCGCGCCGGGCTCGCCGTCGAGCTTTTCGACGACCAGCAGGTCGCCGGGCTGCACCCGGTACTGCTTACCGCCGGTCTTGATCACCGCGTACATGGTTCGCGCGCCTTCGTACTTTAAATAGGTATGTGCAAAACGGAATGCGCCCGCAGGAAGGCCCACGGGCGAGAGCGGCGGTCTTATACGCAGGCAGGGTGCAGAGTCAACGGACCGAGGTGGGCGTTTGCGGGTCACGGTCCCGGGCCCGCTGGTGGATCAGGCCGAGGTATTGCGGCGCGGCTGGCGGGCGTTGTCGCGCAGGGCCGGGGGGCGCCCCGGCGGTGAGCCTAGTCGGCCAGCGCCTCCAGGGCGGTGGTCACGTGACTGCGCACGGCCGGGTCGCGGGTGGTCTCCAGCATCGCGCTGAGGCTGCGGCGCGCGGCGGCGGCGTCGCCCACGGCGCGTTCGATCCGGGCCCGCTCCCACCATCCCGGGCTGTGGGCGGGCGCCACCGTGGTGACCCGCTGCAGCACGGTCAGCGCGCGCGACAGCTGCCCGGCGAGCTCCGCCCGCGTCACCTGGTTCATCAACAGCCGCACCAGCACCGCGCGGTTGGTCATCGGCTCCAGCCGCTTGGGGGCGACGGCGTCCAGCTGGTCCTCGGACACCTGCAAAAGGTCGGCGAGATGGCTGCGGGCCACCGGACGGCCGCGATGGAAGGGATCGATCACCAGCGCCGGCTGGCCGACCGCCGCCAGCAGGTGGCGCGGCGTGTTGAGCGCGCAGGCGACCCAGCCGACCCGCCGGGCCAGCGCCACATAGAGGATCGACAGGGTGACCGGCAGGCCGCGGCGCCGGTCGATCACGCGGATCAGGTCGGCGTTGGCGGGATCGTCGTAGGAGGCCCGATCGCCCTCGAAGCCGAACTCGAAGGCCAGCACCGCGGCAAGCGCCTGGGCCTGGTCGCGCGGCGTCCGCGCCGTCGCGGCGCGAGCCTGCAGCCGCTCGGCCAGCCGGTCCAGCAGGGCCAGATAGCCGGCCAGCTCCGTCTCCGGATGATCGAGGGCGGCGATCTCCAGAGCGGCCTTGTCCAGTTCGATTTCGGCCTCTTCGACGAGTCCGAGACTGACGATCGGCTCGAGCATGGTCCCACACCTTCCGCGCGGTCACCCATCATGGCGCCGACCGCGACCTGTTCCCAAGACCACTTTGGCCAAAGCGACATGGGGGCCAAAGCGACACGGGGGCCAAAGCGACATGGGCGCGATGCGCCAACGCGCCGTGGACGCTTTGCGATGCAAAGGCTATGCGCGGGGCCGCGCAACAATCCGCCAGGGCGGATGCCAATTCCCGCGGCGGGTCAAGCGGCGCCGGTTGGCGCCGACCCGTTCCTCTCTGAAGTCAAGCGCCCGGATCGTTGAGGAAGTTGATCGGGCGATCGTCACCCGCCGGACGCACCTCGCGCCGCCGCGCGATGGCGGGGCCCAGCGCCTCGAGCCGCTCGATCTCCTCGCGCGAGCGCTCGTAGAGATCTTCCGCCCGCGACGAGACGAAGAAGCGCAACAGCCGCAGGTCCGCCGAGGGCGCCTCGGGCGCGCCGGCCAGGCCGGCGGTGCAGGTCAGGCAGTCGCCGGTATTCAGCGTCAGCGGAGTTCCGTCGGGCGCCGCGAAGCCTACCGCGCCCTGCACCACCAGATAGACCTCGAGCCCGCCGGTCTCGCCGGCGATCTCCAGCGGCATGGCCTCGCCGGCCGCCGGGCCTTCGCTGGCCGCGCGCAGGATCTGGGTCGCCACCAGGCGGTTGCTCGGCGCCCAGGTCGCGCAGTCGCGGACCTGCAGCGCCGGCAGGCCGACGACCGGCCGCCAGGCGGCGCCGGGGTCCTCGGCCGTCTGCAGGGCGAAGCTGGCCCCGGGGGCGTGATAGGGATGGTCCCAGGCGGTGGCCTGGTCTTCCGCGGTGACGGCGGCGGGCGCGACCAACTCGACGTCGGCGATGGTGCGCGGAACGAAGAACTCCAGGAAGGAGAAGGATCGCACCGGCGCGTCCGGCGACGGCGGATCGATGGTCACCGGGGTCTTGCGGTTCTCCTCGGCGGAGGCGGCCGCGTAGCTGTAGACGAACTGGTCGTGCACCGTGCCGCCGTGCTGGCAGATCACCGAGCCCGGGATCGCCTCGGTCACCACCCCGTCATAGGAGAAGGCGCCACGCCCGGAGGAGGGCAGGATGATGTGAACGTGGGCGAGGTGGCAATGGATGCCGGTGCGCCCCGAGGTCTCCGACGGTCCGAAGCTCAGCACGTGCTGGAACAGCACCAGGCCGTCGGTGGCGCCGTCGGAGCCGTAGTCCTTGTAGCCGGCCCAGGCGCGGAAGGCGCCGATCTCGTGCTCGGCCTCGTGGGCGCGCTGCAGGTGGAAGATCGGGCCCGGCGGCAGCGCCAGGCGCCGGCCGCCGGCGGCCTCGTGCGGGGATTGGTCGTCGGCCATGCTGGCGCCCAGGATCGCCACGCCCGGGCTTGGGCGCGGCCTCGCCGCGACGGTGCGGCCGCGGCGGAGGCCCGGCAACCATAAGGGCCCGTCACGGCCGCCAAGCCGGTCTCGGCGCCCGACAGACGGGCGGACGGCGCGCCGCGTCGGCGGGCCATGGCTATTTCGTCGGCGCGGCGCTCAGAATTCGACCTCAAGCTCCTCGACCTCGTCCGGCTCCAGCCGGGCGGCGGCGGTCCACTCGGCCATCTCCGGCAGGGCCAGGATGCGGTCGCGATAGGCGGCGCAGACCGGGTCCAGCTTGACCTCGTAGGTCGCGAAGCGGGTGCAGACCGGCGCGTACATGGCGTCGGCCATGCTCCGCTCGCCGAACAGGAAGGGGCCGCCGGACTCGGCGAGCGCCTCGCGCCAGATCAGGCAGATGCGGTCGACGTCGGACTGCGCCCCGGCCCAGACCTTGAAGCCGGGATGGCTGGCCTTGAGGTTCATCGGCAGGGCGGCGCGCAGGTTGGCGAAGCCCGAGTGCATCTCGCCGCTGATCGAGCGGCAGCGCGAGCGGGCCCCCGGATCCTTCGGCATCAGCCCGGAGTCGGGCAGGATCTCGTTGAGGAACTCGGCGATGGCCAGGGTGTCCCAGACCTCGACGCCTTCATAGGTCAGGCATGGCGTCAGGAACGAGGGAGCGAGTAGCAGGAGTTCGGCGCGGGCCTCGGCGTTGTCCAGCGGCACCTTGACCGCCTCGAACTCGAGGCCGGCGAACTTGCAGAGCAGCCAGCCGCGCAGGCACCACGACGAGTAGTTGCGGCTGCTGATCGTAAGTGAAGCCTTCGCCATCCGTCGGTCGCCTTCAGCCTGGGTCCCCATGGCTAGGGCGGGGGCGCCCGCCGCGTCCAATGGCGCGGCGGCTGCGGGGGGGGCGGGGCGGTGATGGCGTCTTTTGCGGCGCCGGGCGCGCCTGGGCGCCTGGATACGTGCAGTCCGGTGCGACGGCGCGCCCGGCCGGCCGGGGTAATCACACCGAGCGTGGCTTTGGCCGGATATGGCGCATGGCCAGCCTCGAACCCCTCACCGAGCCCCTGCTTTACCGCGCCTTCCAGTCCGCGACGGACCTATTGACGCCGGCGCGGCTCGCCGCCGGCTGGGCCAGCAGCGCCCTGGCGCTGACCGCCCCTTGGGTTCGCGACGTGCCGTCGGTGTCGCGCATGGCGGCGGGCTGGGAGATGCTGGTCCGCGCCGGCATGACCCACCACCGGCCCAGCTACGGCATCGACAGCGTCCGGGTCGGCGCCCACGAGACGCCGGTGGTCGAGGAGGACGTCGTCGGCACTCCGTTCGGCGGTCTGGTGCGGTTCCGCAAGGAGGGCGTCGGCGAGCAGCCGAAGGTGCTGCTGGTGGCGCCCCTGTCGGGCCATTTCGCCACCCTGCTGCGCGGCACGCTGACCACCCTGCTGCCGGACAACGACGTCTACATCACCGATTGGCGCAATGCCCGCGACGCCCCGGTCAGCGAAGGCGCCTTCGGCTTCGACGAATATGTCGCCCACGTGATCGCCTTCCTGGAGGCGATCGGCCCCGGCGCGCACCTGATCGGCGTCTGCCAGCCCTGCGCCCACGCCCTGGCGGCGGTCGCCCTGATGGCCGAGGACGACAATCCCGCCACCCCGCGCAGCATGACCCTGATGGCCGGCCCGGTGGACACCCGCATCAATCCCACGACGGTCAACCGGCTGGCCACCGACAAGCCGATCGAGTGGTTCGAGAAGAACCTGATCAGCACGGTGCCTGCGCGCTATCCGGGGGCCGGCCGGCGGGTCTATCCGGGCTTCCTCCAGCTGACCGCCTTCATGCTGATGAACCCCGGCCGCCACGTCGACCAGCACGTCGACCTCTGGACCCACCTGGCGCTCAACCGGCGCGAGGAGGCCGAGACGATCAAGACCTTCTACGACGAGTATTTCGCCGTCCTCGACCTGACCGCGGAGTTCTACCTGGAGACCGTCTCGCGGGTGTTCCAGCAACACCTGCTGCCGAAGGGCGAGCTTGTCTGCGCCAACCGCAAGGTGGATCCGCGGGCGATCCGCAAGACCGCGCTGATGACGGTCGAGGGCGAGCGGGATGACATCTGCTCGGTCGGTCAGACCGTCGCGGCCCACGGCCTGTGCTCGAACATCTTCGCCAACCGCAAGCGCCATCACCTGCAGCCCGGCGTCGGCCACTACGGCGTCTTCAGCGGCCGCAAATGGACGACCCAGGTCTATCCGATGGTCCGCAACATGATCCTGGCGGCCGATTAGAGCCTCGACTTAGGCCTGACGACACAAGGCCCTGCCAGTCCGCTCGTTTGCGGAAAATTACACGAAAGAAGACCCCTCCCCGAACCCCCGGAGCCGGGGATCCAAGCAGCCTGTTCGCCCACCGCAAGCGCCCAGCCTTCGCGGGGTGGTCCCCGGGTCCCTTTTGGGTATTTCGTGATTCCTTGAGATTCCGTCGCGCGACCGGCATAGATTACAGTAAATTGCAATTATCCATGATCGACGGTCGTGTACCTGCGCCAAGGATGTGAGTATATATTCCCAATACGTGTAACACGGTAACCTATGCTTAGCCTCTTCGTGGCATATCGATGCTCATCAATTCGTCGAATGCGAAAAAGAGGTGGGGTATGAGGAAGATCGTGTTTGCGGCGCTTGCGGCGTCGGCGTTTCTCGGTGCGGTCAGCGCCGCCCAGGCCGAAGAGGGGCAGATGCGGGTGAAGCTGGCCGACGTCAACGTCGCCAGCCAAGCCGGCGCCAAGACGGCCCTGGCGCGCATCCGCTTTAGCGCCGCAGCCTTCTGTGAACAGAACTCCGGCCGAGAGTCGCTCGAGCGTGAGCAGGCCAAGGCCCGTTGCGTCGCCAGGATGACCGGCAAGAGCGTCAAGCAACTGAATGCGCCGATGGTCACCGCCCTGTTGGACGACAGGTCGAACGGCGAGAAGCCGGCTCAGGTGGCGATGGCCAACTAGGAAGGTTCGTCGTCGGGCGCCCGATCGCGCCCGAGAGAAGCAGGGGCGGCGTCGACGACGCCGCCTTTTTTTCATGCCGGGTAGCCGACGATCGCCGGATTTGGCCCCGTAACATCCTGCCATTCCGCAGAGGCGTCGCACAGACGGCGGGCGTCATTGGTGTGTATTTGATGTAACGAATACCTGCTCGTGAGACATCTTTGATTAAGTAAGTGTCATAATTTTTAAGTTGTCGCTGAAGATAACGACGCTATCTTGCGCGGGCCTGCGCTGTTGCCGCGGCAGCAACATTTAAAATATTTTAGAATTTCAGCAAGGAAACAAGATGATGAAGCGCGCGATCTTGTGCGCGGCGCTTGCCGCATCTGCTTTGATGGGTGCGATGACCGCGGCGCGAGCCGAAGATGGCCAGATGCGAGTGAAGCTCGGCGACCTCAACCTCGCCACGGCTGACGGCGCCAAAGCCGCGCTGGCCCGGATCAACTACGGGGCTGGAACCTTCTGCGACTCGGCCGCCGGCCGCCAGTCCCTTGAGCGCACCGGCGCGGTCGCCCGCTGCGTGAGCGACATGACCGCCAAGAGCGTCGCCCAGCTCAACGCCCCCCTGGTGACGGCGCTGCTGGAGGGCCGTTCGCTGAATACGCAACCGGTGGACCTGGCTCAGAAGTAAGGGTCGAACTCGCCGTCCGGCCGGGCGGCGAAAACAGCAAGGGCGGCGCTCATGCGAGCGCCGCCCCGTCAGGGTCACCTCACAGGTGGCGACCTGAACCTCGATCTTGGAGGCGTCGAGCCAGGAGTCGTCGCCGAGCCTGTCGTTGACGTCGCGCCCCGCGGCCAGCGGCATCACAATCAGGGCGGCTTCGCCGTCGCCCCGCGCCCGGCCGTCAGCGGATCAGCGTCAGGTCCGACCAGCGCCAGGCCCCGGCGCCGAGCACCACGCGCGGCGCGCCGGGCGCATCGTTCAGCGACAGCAGCACCAGCCCGCGCATCGGCTGGCTGCGGCAGGCCCGCGGCGCAAAGGCGACTTCGACGGCGATCGCCTGGCGCACGCTGGCCAGGCCCTTGCCGTCCTCATAGCCATGCCGGACCCAGTCGCCATTCCAGACCACCAGCGGCCGGCCGGCGAAGCCGGGCGCGCGCTGGGCGTGGGCCAGGGCGGACCGCACGCTGGCGTCGTTGCGCAGCGCCCGCTGCAGCCGCCGGACCATGTCGCAGCGGCCACTGCCCCCGCCGCCCTCGCCGCCGCCCGAGCCCGCGCCGCCTTCGCCGCCCAGCCCGCCTTCGCCCGCCGCCTCGCTCTCGGCCGTGGTCGCCGCAGCCAACTGCGCTGCGCTGACCGTCACCTCGGGCGCGGGCTCCGGCGGGGCTGGGGGAACCAGCCGCGGCGGAACTTCGCTGGGCGCCAGCTTGTGGACGACGTGCTGCGGGATCGGCGGCGGCTTCTTGGGGGCAGGGCGCGGCGGGGCGGGGAGCTTCGGACCCGCCGGCCTGTCAGGGCTGGCTTTCGGCGCCGGCGCGGCTGGCGGTACGATTACGGGCGGCGGCGGCGGCGGCGGCGGCTCGACAAGGGTGAGCTGGATCGCCGGGTCCTCGGGCGCGAGCGGCGCCGTGGGGCGGGAGGCCAGCACCCCCGCCACCAGCAGGCAATGGAGCGCCAGTGTCGTCGCGCCCGCCAGCAACCGGCGCCGGCGCAGCCTTCGTGCGGTCCGGCGGTGCCTTGCCCGAGGATCTGGAGGTTCCCCAGTCATACGCCTCCTGGGCCGCTCGGCGGCGCGGCGCTCTTGGTCGGGGCGCAGAAATCATGCAGGCGGGGCAGCATCGTGGCGAAGCGCGGGAGCGCGGCCTTAGTTGCGCTTAACAATCCGCAAGTCGCCATCTTCCGGTCACCGACACGTCATCACCGCGCCCTGAAGGCTGCGCCTTTTTGCAAGCTGCGCAACATCGGCGCCGGGGCGGGTCGATCAGAAGGAGAGACTGATGAACACCCATGTTCTAATTCGAACCGCAGCTCTTGGGGGGACTTTGCTCGCCCTCGGGCTCGGGACCAGCGGCTGCGCCAGCCACCGTTTCGTGCGTGACCAGGTCGCGGTCGTGGAAGCGCACACCACCCAGGTCGAGGGCACTGCCGGCCAGGCGCTCGACCGCGCCAACGCTGCGCACAAGCTGGCGGAGGGCAAGTTCCTCTACCAGGTGGTGCTGTCCGACGATTCGGTGAAGTTCCCGACCGACCGCCACGCCCTGTCGCCGGAAGCCCAGCAGCGGCTGGCCGAGCTGGTCCAGCGGCTCAAGAGCGAGAACCGCAACGTCTACCTGGAAATTCAGGGCTACACCGACGCCACCGGATCGGACGACTACAACGAGAAGCTCGGTGAGGCCCGCGCCGAAGCGGTGCGTCGCTATCTCAACGAGCAGGGCGTCGCGCTCAATCGAATGGCGACCATCTCCTACGGCAAGGACGCGCCGGTTGCGCCGAACGACACGCGCGAAGGCCGGGCCCAGAACCGGCGGGTCGCCATCGTCGTCCTGAGCTAGCTGCAAGCGGCCGGGCGGCCGGGGGACCGCCCGCCGGTCACGTCACGTCTTCGTCCGCGCCGCGGCGCGCGGTGCGGACGACAAGGCGCGCGTGAGGCTAACGGCGCCGGTGGGATTGCCGAAGAGCAGAAGGAACAGCAGCATGAGCCTATCCGTGAGCGGTGGAATGCTGCAGCAAGGATCAGCGCCGCAGCTTCGTTCCTAACGCCAAGCTGCGCCGAGTCGCGGCGTACGCAACGCCGCCTGCGCCGCCTGCGACAATCCTTCCCAGTCGATCTCGCTGGCTCGCCCATGCGGCTGACGAAAAAAGCCCGCGCGCCGAGGCGCTGCGGATCCTGATCTCGCTGTCAGAAAAGTGGAACACCCGGCCGCGGCGAACCGCCGACGGTCGGGTGCGCAGACGGCTACTTGCGGGCGGACTCGTTGCAGCTGGCGATCTGCTCGGCGCTCAGCGGCTTCGAGGACAGGCCGAAGTTGCTGACGCCGCCGACCTGGCGGGCGAGTTCCTTGCAGCCGCGGACGCTGGCGGTGTCGGCGCTCGGCGCGCGGCTCGCGCACACGTCGCCCAGGCATTCGAAGACGGCGCCGCCGGCAACCGGCTTGACCGGGCTCGTCGTGCTGACCGTCAGCTTGGCGACGACGGGTTCGGCCATCGCGCCCGAGGCGACGGCGAAAATGGCGGCGGCGGCCGCCAGAGTGGTCTTCAGCTTCATTCTGAGCCTCACGATATGGACGTTTTTCCCATGGGCCAGAAAAACCAGCCCGCCGCCTGAGTAGCCGAAAGAGGTGAACAGGGCTTTATTGACAGCTCTGCAAAAAGTGCTGGGCGGGAAGGAACACCGTTCTTGTAAATGACCGCGAGAATGCGCCGACCGGACCCCGGCGGACGGCGGCGTGGCGGTCCGGGCCCGGAGCTCTCGCTTAGGCCTTTACAACGCGATGGACGCTTGCCAATGGTTCGCAGAACTCAGAGCCGGGCCGGATCGCCGCGCCCCAGGGAAGGAATACAGCATGGCTGCAAAGCTGGGCGGCGGGGGCGGCAGCCGCTTCGATCTCGGCCAGAACAGCGACATCAACGTCACGCCGTTCGTCGACGTGATGCTGGTGCTCCTCATCATCTTCATGGTGGCCATTCCCGCCGCCACGGTGTCGATCAAGCTCGACCTGCCGCCGGCGATTCCGCCGCCGCCGGGCTCGAAGGTCGAAGAGCCGGTGCTGGTCAACATCCAGCAGGGCGGAGGCATATATATCGGCGACCAGGCGACCTCGCTGGATCGCCTGACAGGCGACCTTTCGGTGATCCTCAGCCGGAAGGATCCGAGCAAGCCGGCGACCGAGCAGCGGGTCTATATCCGCGCCGACCGCACGGTTCGCTACGGCGACTTCATGTCGGTGATGAACGACCTGCAGGGCAACGGCTTCTATCAGGTCGCCCTGATCAACGAAGAACTCTAGGGCTCTTCGACAAGCCTTGCGACAGGCCCGCCGGGATCCCGGCGGGCCTTTTTGCTACCCGCGGCAAAAACCCGCCGGCGGTCGGGCGACAAGCTGCAGGCCGCCGTCGAAGGGTTGGACGGGGGCGCGGCTGCGGGACCTATTCCGCGGCGCCGCCCGGCAGCGGCCGCTGGGCCAGGTCGCGCAGGTAGCGGCCGTATTCGCTCTTGGCCTGGACGCGGCCGAGCTCGGCCAGCTGGGTGGCGTCGATCCAGCCCTTGCGGAAGGCGATCTCCTCGATGCAGCCGATTCGCAGGCCCTGGCGCTGCTCGAAGGTGCGGATCAGCTCGCCGGCCTGGATCAGGCTGTCGTGGGTGCCGGCGTCCTCCCAGGCGAAGCCGCGGCCCAGCAGCTCCACGTGAAGCTCGCCGGCCTCGAGATAGAGCTGGTTGAGCGCGGTGATCTCCAGCTCGCCGCGGGCGGAGCGGGGGAGGGTGCGGGCCATCTCGCTGGCCCGGCCGTCGTAGAAGTAGAGGCCGGTCACCGCATAGTTGGACTTCGGCGCCGCCGGCTTCTCCTCGATCGACACGGCGCGGCCATCGGACGTCAGCTCGACGACGCCATAGCGCTCGGGATCCTGCACCGGATAGCCGAAGACGGTGGCGCCGCCCTCGCGGGCGTGGGCGTTGCGCAGCATCTGGCCGAAGTTCTGGCCGAAGAAGATGTTGTCGCCGAGGATCATCACGCTGGGCTCGCCGGCGACGAAATCCTCGCCGAGGATATAGGCTTCGGCGAGCCCGCCGGGGTTCGGCTGGATGACATATTCGAACCGCACGCCGATCTGCGAGCCGTCGCCGAGCAGGCGCTTGAAGCTCGCCTGGTCTTCGGGCGTGGTGATGATCAGGATCTCGCGCACGCCGGCCAGCAGCAGCACCGACAGCGGATAGTAGATCATCGGCTTGTCGTAGACCGGCAGCAGCTGTTTCGAGGTGGCCAGCGTCAGCGGGTGCAGCCGGGTGCCGGAGCCGCCGGCCAGGATGATTCCGCGCCTCATGCGACCGACGCCTCCGCCGCCCGGGTCAGCTCGGCCAGGATCTCGGCCAGCGGCTCGCGCCAGGGTCGCGGCGCATAGCCGAAGGTGTGTTCGAGCTTGCCGGTGTCGAGCGTGCCGCGCACTGGGCGCTGGGCGGGCGAGGGGCGCTCGGCGGTGGTGATCGGCTCGACCCGCGGCGCCTGCCCGTTCAGCGCCATCTCCAGCGCCGCCTGGGCGAAGCCGCGCCAGGTGGTCTCGCCGGCGTTGGCGAAATGGAACAGGCCGAAGGCCGGATCGTCGGCCGCCGCCGCCGCCAGCCGACGCGCCTGGGCCAGCACGAAGCCGGCGAGGTCGGCCGCCGCGGTCGGCCGGCCGAACTGGTCGTCGACGACGCGCAGCGGCTGGCCCTCGAGGGCGAGCCTCAGCATGGTCTTGACGAAGTTCTTGCCGTGGGCGGAGACCAGCCAGGAGGTGCGCAGCACCAGACTGCGGGGGCAGGCCGCCAGCACCATCCGCTCGCCGGAGAGTTTGCTGGCGCCGTAGACGCTGAGCGGGTGGGTCGGGTCAGCCTCGACGTAGGGCGCGCCCTTGCGGCCGTCGAAGACATAGTCGGTCGAGACGTGCACCAGCACCGCGCCCTGGGCGGCGCAGGCGGCGGCGATCGCCGCCGGGGCTTCGCCGTTGATCTCGTGGGCGAGGCCGGGCTCGGCCTCCGCCTGGTCGACGGCGGTGTAGGCGGCGGCCAGGATCACCAGGTCCGGCCGGGCGGCGCGCACCTGGCGGGCGGCGGCCTCGGGCTCGGCGAGGTCGGCCTGGGCGCGCGACAGGGCGGTCAACTCGACGTCATGGCCCGGCGCCTGGCGGATGAACTCGCGCGCCAGTTGGCCGCTGGTCCCGTACTGCAGGATCTTCAAGGTCATGCGCCGACCAGGCCCAGCCGCTCGGAGGTGAAGCCGCGTTCGCGGATGCGCTGCACCCAGTCGCGGTTGTCGACGTACCAGCGCACGGTGTCTTCCAGGCCCGCCTCCAGCGCCGTCCGCGGCCGCCAGCCGAGCTCCCGCTCGAGCTTTGTGGCGTCGATCGAATAGCGGAAGTCGTGTCCCGGCCGGTCGGTCACGAAGGCGATCTTGTCGGCGTGGGCGGTGTTGGCCGGCGCGTAGGCGTCGAGATGCGCGCAGAGCATCCGCACCACGTCGATGTTGCGCTTCGAGGCGTCGCCGCCGATGCAGTAGGTCTCGCCGAGCCGGCCCTTGGCCAGCACCAGCAGCAGGGCCTCGGCGTGGTCGTCGACGTGCAGCCAGTCGCGGACCTGCCGTCCGTCGCCGTAGACCGGGATCGACTTGCCCTCCAGCGCCCGGGTGATCACCGTCGGGATCAGCTTCTCGGGAAACTGGTGGGGGCCGTAGTTGTTCGAACAGTTGGTCAGCACCACCGGCAGCCCATAGGTGCGGCCCCAGGCGCGCACCAGATGGTCGGCGCCGGCCTTGGAGGCCGAATAGGGCGAATTGGGATCGTAGGCGGTGGCTTCGCTGAAGTCGCCGTCCTCGCCCAGCGCGCCGAACACCTCGTCGGTCGAGACATGATGGAAGCGGAAGCCGGCTTTGCGCGCGACCGGCAGGTCGTTCCAATACGCTCGGGCGGCTTCCAGCAGGACCGCCGTGCCGACGACATTGGTGCGCACGAAGTCGAGTGGCCCCTCGATGGCGCGGTCGTTGTGCGACTCCGCGGCCAGATGCATCACGGCGTCCGGGCGATGGTGGGCGAAGACCTCGGCGACGCGGCCGGGGTCGCAGATGTCGGCCTGCTCGAAGGCGTAGCCCGGGTCGGCGGCGACCGCGGCGACGTTCTCCAGATTGGCGGAATAGGTGAGGGCGTCGAGGTTCACCACCTGGTGGCCGTCGGCGACGGCCCGTCGCACCACAGCCGATCCGATGAATCCGGCGCCCCCCGTAATCAGGATCTTCATGCCGTCTTTCTAACGCTTCCCGCGGCCAGCGGCGCCACCAATCCACTGTCTGTCCCGCGTCTTACAACGAAACGGCTTGCGCTCAACCCCGCGTCGCAACGGCGAAATTCGGCGGCGGCCCTTGAAGCGGCGAGCGTGGCGGCCCTACAAGCGTCTCTCCTCCGACCGAAGCGGAGGTTCGGCGTCCCAGCGGATCGGAGCGGCAGATCGTGGAAGGCGCCAGCCAACAGAAACCCCGCCGGCGCGGACCCGATCTGACGACCGGCCCGATCGGCCCGACCCTGGTCGTCTTCGCCCTTCCGGTGCTGGGCTCGAATATCCTGCAGACGCTGAACGGCTCGGTGAACACCGCCTGGGTCAGCCATATCCTCGGCGAAGCCGCGCTGACCGCCAGCGCCAACGCCGGCCAGGTCTTCTTCCTGATGATCGGCGTCGTGTTCGGCATCTCGATGGCCGCCAATCTGATGATCGGCCAGGCGGTGGGCGCGCGCGATGAAGCCACAGCCCGCCGGGTGGTGGGCACCTGCACGGTGTTCTTCATCGTCGCGGCGCTGTCGCTGGCGGTGGCCGGCTGGATGCTGACGCCGCGGATCCTCGACCTGATGGGCACGCCGCAGGACGCCCGCCCCGGGGCCATCGTCTACCTGCGCATGCTGTTTGCGGCGATGCCGTCGGTCTACTTCTTCAACTTCGTGATGATGGCGCAGCGCGGCATCGGGGATTCGCGGACGCCCTTCTACTTCGCGATCCTGCAGGTCGTGCTCGACACCGTGCTGAACCCGCTGCTGATCATCGGGGTGGGGCCGCTGCCGCGCATGGGCATCGTCGGCTCGGCGACCGCCACCCTGGTCTCGCAGTCCTTCGTGCTCGCGGTGATGCTGTTCCACCTCTACCGCAAGGGCTCGATCCTGGTGGTCCGGCCGAGCCAGTGGCGACGGCTGATCCCCGACCTGCAGATCCTGCGTAACCTGGTGTTCAAGGGCATGCCCATGGGCTTCCAGATGATCGTGATGAGCCTCGCCGGGCTGACCATGATGCGCTTCGTCAACCAGTACGGCACCCAGACCGCGGCCGGTTACGGCGCGGCCCTGCAACTGTGGAACTATGTGCAGATGCCGGCCATGGCGCTCAGCGCGGCGATCTCCTCGATGGCGGCGCAGAATGTCGGCGCCCGGCGCATGGACCGGGTGGAGCGGGTGGCGTGGATCGGCGCAGGCTATTCGCTGGTTGCCGCCGTCGTGCCGATCACCGCCATCCTGCTGAGCCAGCGGTTCGTGCTGCAGGCCTTCCTGCCGGGCGACAGCCCCGCCTTGCCGATCGCCGAGCGCATCAACATGATCGCCATCTGGAGCTTCGTGCCGTTCGGCGTGGCCTATGCCTTCTCGGGCGTGGTGCGGGCGACCGGGGTGGTCTGGCCGCCGCTGGCGGCGATGGTCGTCGCTCTCTGGTTCGTGCGTATCCCGTTCGCGCAGGTCATGCAGGTCTACTGGGGCGCGGACGCGGTCTGGGTGAGCTTCCCGCTGGGCAGCGCCGTCACCCTGGCGATCGCCGCCGGCTACTACCGCTGGGGCGGCTGGCGCAAGGCGCGGCTGATCGACACCGTGCCGCACGGCGAGACCCCGGACCCGGGCCAGGGGCCCTCGACCGGCATCGAGGAAACCGAGGTCCAGGCCGAAGTCGTCGAACTTCTCCGGGCGCGCCGGCAGGAAGCTGGCTGACCGGCCGGGCCTGCGGCCCGCAGCATCGCGTCAAAAGAGCACACCTGCGTCGCTGCAACCGGCTGCGGAAACCATCGCTTAACGACGTACTCCCATTCTCGCGCAAACGGAGGCGCCAGAATGGCCAACTACCTAGGTGACGATCGCTTCGCCGCGACGTCTCGCGAAGACGTCGCTGCATGAGCAAGATCGTTCTGACGGTCGATGACTCGCGGACCATGCGGGACATGCTTCGGCTGGCCCTGGTCGACGCGGGTTTTGAGGTTATCCAGGCGGAAGACGGCGTGCACGGGCTGGAGGTGCTCCAGGGCGCCCATCCGCACGTGATCATCACCGACATCAACATGCCGCGGATGGACGGCTACGGCTTCATGCAGGGCGTTCGCTCCGATCCGCAGCACCGCGCCGTGCCGATCCTGGTGCTGACCACCGAGTCCAGCGCCGAGAAGAAGCTGCGGGCGCGCGACGCCGGGGCGACCGGCTGGATCGTCAAGCCGTTCGATCCGCAGAAGCTGGTCGACGCCATCAACCGCGTCGCCGCCTGACGCCGGAAGATGACGAGGACCGATAGCTTTGCGGAGCGTCGGGCCGCGCGCCTGGCGCACGCCCCGGCGCCGCCCCCGGTGCAGGTCCGCCGCTCGACTGCCGACGGCGACGTCGTCCACATCGTGCAGGGCGAGCAGTTCGTCAGCGAAGATCCCAACCTGGTGATCGCCACGCTGCTGGGCAGTTGTGTCGCGGCCTGCCTGCGCGACCCGATCGCCAAAGTCGGCGGCATGAACCACTTCCTGCTGCCTGGCTCCAACTCGCCCCGCGGCGAGGCCGAGGACCTCGGCATCGGCGTGCACGCCATGGAGCTGCTGGTGAACGCGCTGCTGTCCCATGGGGCGCGGCGCGAGCGCATCGAGGCGAAATTGTTCGGGGGCGCCCAAGTGGTCGCCGGCCTGACCGCGATCGGCGAGAAGAACGCCAGCTTCGCCGAGGACTTCCTGCACCGGGAAGGCATTCAGCATGTCGGCGGCTCGCTGCGCGGCGACGCCGGGCGTCGCCTGCAGTTCTGGCCGGTCAGCGGGCGCGCCCGGCAGGTGTTCATGGGCAGCGTGGCGCCGGAGCTGATCGCCCGCGAAACCCGGGCGATCGTGGTCCCGAAGGGTGAAGACTCCGGCGAACTCGACCTGTTCTAGCTTCCAGGCTAGGCCGCCCTTGGTTCCAGCAACGCCGAATAGACCAGGGTCCGCAACTCCCGGCGCACCGTGGTGGCCGACGAGGGGAGCAGCTGGGTCATGAAGATGGCGATGATGTCCTCGACCGGATCGCACCAGAAGGCGGTCGAGGCCATGCCGCCCCAATAGAACTCGCCCGGGCTGGACGGCAGCAGCGTCTGCAGCGGGTCGAAGACGACGGCGAAGCCGAGGCCGAAGCCGACGCCGGCGTAGGTGCTCTCCGAGAACAGCGAGCGGGAGTGGCGGGTCAGGTCGCCGCCGCCCGGCAGGTGGTTGGCGGTCATCAGCTTCAGCGTCCTGGGCGCCAGGATCCGCGCGCCGTCGAGCTCGCCGCCGTTCAGCAGCATGCGGGTGAAGCGCAGATAGTCGGCCGCCGTCGACACCAGGCCGCCGCCGCCGGACAGCAGCTTCGGCGGCGCCAGGAAGGGACTGGTCCGCGCATCGTCCTGCAGCTTCAGCCCGCCTTGCGGGGTGGCCTCGTAGCAGGCGGCGAACCGCGGCAGCTGGTCCTCGCGGACGAAGAAGCCGGTGTCGACCATCTTCAGCGGGGCGAAGATCCGCTCCTGAAACACCTGGTCGAGCGGCTTTCCGGCTAGCTTCTGCACCAGGTAGCCGACCACGTCGGTGGAGACGGAATAGTTCCAGGCAGAGCCGGGAGAGAACTCCAGCGGCAATCGCGCCAGCGTCTCGATCATCCCCTGCAGGTCGCGTTCGCCGTGGAACCCCTCAAGGTTCAGCTGCCGGTAGGCCGCATCGACGTTCGACCGGTACTGGAAGCTGTAGGTCAGCCCCGAGGTGTGGCGAAGCAGGTCGACCACCTGCATCGGCCGCTCGGGCGGGACCGTGAGGAAGCCGCCCGGAACGCCGGCCTGGAACAGACCAAGGCCCGCCCACTCCGGAATGTGCCGCGCGACTGGATCATCGAGGGCGATCAATCCCTCTTCGACCAGCGACATCAGCGCCACCGAGGTGACCGGCTTGGTCATCGAATAGATCCTGAAGACGGTGTCCTCGGCGAGCGCGACGCCGCGCTCGGGATCCTGCTGGCCGAGCACCGACTGGTGCGCCACCTCGCCGCCGCGGGCGACCAGCAGCTGGGCGCAGGGCATGCGCCCGGACCCGACGTAGCGGTCCTGCAGGAAACGATCGATCCGCTTCAGCCGCTCGCGCGAGAAGCCATGGATCGGGGCGCTGCTCATGGCTCTCTCCCGATTGTTCGCGCAACTTTGCCCGTGCGAGGCTCGCCCGGGCAAGGTATTGGCGCAACAGACGATCTCTGGGCGCATATTGGCGACGGCGGACCCACCGCAGGCGATCATCGGGAAAGAAGGAGTTTGGCGCGTGAGCGAACAGGTTGAAGGCCGGCGGCCGTTGATCGTCGGAATCGGCGGGACGGTCCGCGCAGGCTCCACGACGGAGACGGCGCTGATCGGCAGCCTGCGCGCGGCCGAGGCCCTGGGCGCCGAGACCCGCCTGTTCGGCGGCGACTTCCTGGCGACGCTGCCGATCTTCGATCCGCGTCCGGGCGAGGCCACGCCGGAGCAGATGGAGCTGGTCGAGGCCGTGCGCGAAGCCGACGGCATCATCATCGCCAGCCCCGGCTATCACGGCTCGATCTCCGGCCTGGTGAAGAACGCGCTCGACACCCTGGAGATCACCGCCAAGGACGAGGCGCCCTATTTCCATGGCCGTCCGGTCGGCGCGGTGGTCACCGCCTACGGCTGGCAAGCCACCGGCAGCACATTGAACGCCCTGCGCGGCATCATACATGCCATGCGGGGCTGGCCGACGCCGTTCGGCGCTGCGCTCAACTCCACGGCGGGCCTGTTCGACGAGACCGGCGGCTGCCGCGATCCGAAGGATGCGTGGGCGCTCTCGACCGTCGCAGGACAGGTGATGGAGTTCGCCAGGATGCGGGTTAGCTGATGACCAAGCCCTATCTGATGCCGCCGGGCGGCGGAGCCGCCGACGAGGACGACGCGGTGATCTCCGCCATTTCTCCCATCGAAGAGATCATCGAGGACGCGCGCAACGGCCGCCCGTACATCCTGGTCGACGCCGAGGACCGGGAGAACGAGGGCGACGTCATCATCCCGGCGCAGTTCGCCACCCCGGCGCAGATCAACTTCATGGCCCGGCATGCGCGCGGCCTGATCTGCCTGTCGATCGCCAGCGAGCGGGCGCGCCAGCTGCGCCTGCCGCCGATGTCCTCCGACAACCAGTCCGGCCACGGCACCGCCTTCACCGTCTCGATCGAGGCGCGCGAAGGGGTGACGACCGGCATCTCCGCCCACGACCGCGCGCACACCATCGCCGTCGCCATCGACCTGACCAAGGGCCCCGACGACATCGTCTCGCCCGGCCATGTCTTCCCGCTGGTGGCCAGGGACGGCGGCGTCCTGGTCCGCGCCGGCCATACCGAGGCGGCCGTCGACATCTCCCGCCTGGCCGGCCTCAACCCGGCCGGCGTCATCTGCGAGATCATGAAGGACGACGGCTCGATGGCCCGTCTTCCGGATCTGGTGGCCTTCGCCCAGCTGCACGGCATGAAGATCGGCACCATCGCCGACCTGATCGCCTATCGCCGGCGCACCGAGCGCCAGGTGGAGCGGGTGCTGGAGACGCCGTTCGACAGCGTCTACGGCGGCCGCTTCCGGATGTTGATCTACCGCAACGTGCTCGACCGCACCGAGCATGTGGTGCTGACCAAGGGCAAGATCGATCTCGAGAAACCCACCCTCGTGCGGATGCACAAGGTGGACATGGCCGCCGACATGCTGGGCCACGTCGACGCGCGCCAGGACTTCGTGCCGCGCGCGCTCAGCGCCATCGGCGCCTACGACGGCGCCGGCGTGGCGGTGTTCATCCGCAGCTCCGATCCCGACGCCCTGTCGCAGAAGTATGGCCAGCCGGATCTGCCGCAGGACACCCAGCGCGACTACGGCATCGGCGCGCAGATCCTGCTCGATCTCGGGGTCCGCGACATCATCCTGCTCTCGGCCCACAAGCGGAATCTGCGGCTCCCGGGCTCGAGCGGCTATGGCTTCCGCATCGTCGGCCGCCAGGAGCTTTAGCGCCGCAAACGCGGCCGATGAGGGCAACGGCTGAGGGCCGCAAAGCATTGCAGGCGCATGAGCGCGCTTCGCATCGGCTGCTCCGGCTGGGCCTACAAGGATTGGCGCGGGCCCTTCTATCCGCCGGAGGTGAAGGACCGCGGTCGGCTGTCCTGGTACGCCGCCCGGTTCGACACCGCCGAGATCAACGCCAGCGTTTCATCACCCACAACAAGAAGCTCAAGGACTGCGAAGACCCCGTCGCCCTGGTGTTCGGCCGCATGGCGGCGCTGGGTCCGGCCTATGGTCCGGCGCTGATCCAGCTGCCGCCGCAGCTGCGACGCAACGACGACCGGCTGGCGGCCTTCCTGGCGCTGCTGCCGCGGTCCGGGCGCCACGCCGTCGAATTCCGCCACGAGAGCTGGTACGCGCCCGGCGTTTTCCAGATCCTCGCCGACTTCGACGCGGCGCTCTGCATTTCCGACCACCATTCTGCGCCCGCGCCTTGGGAGGTCACCGCATCCTGGGTCTATCTGCGGGGCCATGGGCCGGGCGGGCGCTACGTCGGCCGCTATCCGCCGGTCGACCTGCAGCGCTGGGCCGAGGCCATCGGCGCCTGGCGCCGGCAGGGGCGGGACGTCTACGCCTATTTCGACAACGACGTGAAGAGCGCGGCGCCGTTCGACGCCCTGGCGCTGAAAGCCCTGGTCGAGCCTCGGCTTCAGCGCGTCCGATTGCGCAATCTCGACCGTCGCAAGCGTTCATGGCGTTGATTTACCTGGATTGAACGCTGGCGGCTTAACGATTGAGGGCCAGATCACTTCCGAGCGCACCACAGTCCAGGTGATTGCCAGCCTGTTGGGATCACTTCAGCTTCGTGTGGCGTTGGTGGATAACCAGAGTTGAGTACCGGGATGGCGTTCACGGAGCTTTCCGAGCTGCAGCCCCAGGCCTATCTGAACGCCGACGCGCGCGCCGGCTACGGCGCCAATGGCAAGGTCAGCTACACGATCGACCAGGCCGCCAACCAATTGCTGCGCGGCGAACCGGGCTGGTCGGCGGCGTTCGGCCAGCCGTTCGCGGTCAGCTACGCCTTTCGCTCGACCGCCCCGACGACCATGCCGTCGGACACCGTCGGGTTCCAGCGGTTCAATGCGGCTCAGATCAACGCGACGGAACGGGCGCTGAAGGCCTGGTCGGATGTCGCCAACATCCACTTCGTCCGGATCGGGGCCGGCGCCTTCGGCGAGACCGCCTATTCGAACAATGCCGCCATTCTGCTCGGCGACTACACATCCGGCGAGGACGGCGCGTCCGCCTTCACCTACTTTCCGGGCTCGACCGCCGCCAGCGCCTCGTCCGGCGACGTCTGGGTGAACATCAGCCTCGGCTACAACGCCAGCCCGTCGCTCGGCGGCTATGGCGCGATGGTGCTGGCGCACGAGCTCGGCCATGCGATCGGGCTCGACCACCCGTCGGACTACAACGCCGGCGGCGACTTCACGCCGACCTATGCCGGAGACGCGAGCTACTACGAGGACTCTCGCCAGTACTCGATAATGAGCTATTTCAGCGAGACCAACACCGGGGCCAATTTCGCCGGCGCCTATGCCGCCTCGCCGATGCTCGACGACATCGCCGCCGCCCAGCTGGCCTATGGCGCCAACATGGCCACCCGCACTGGCGACACGGTGTACGGTTTCCACGCCAACGCCGACGAGCCCTGGTTCATCGCCGGCTCCAGCGCCGCCAAGCTGGTCTTCGCGGTCTGGGACGCTGGCGGCACCGACACCCTCGATTTGTCGGGTTACGGAGACGACCAGCTCATCGACCTGCGCGCAGGGTTCTTCTCCAACGTCGGCGGCCTGGTCGGCGACGTCGCCATAGCCGAGAACGTCGTCATCGAGGACGCCATCGGCGGCTCCGGCGCGGATGTGATCCACGGCAACGCAGCCGGCAACAGCATCAACGGCGGCGCCGGCGCAGACACCATCGACGGCGGCCCGGGCGGGCACAACCAGCTGTTCGGCGGCGACGGCGACGACCAGATCACCGGCGGCGCCGACTTTGACGCGGTCAACGGCAACAAGGGCGAAGACACCATCGACGGCGGCGCCGGCGGCGATGACTGGCTGCTCGGCGGCCAGGGCAACGATGTCGTCACCGCTCACAGCGGCGCCGTCATCCTCAACGGCAATCTCGGCTCCGACACCCTCACCGGCGGCGGCGGCGGCGACGCCGTCCGCGGGGGCCAGGGCGACGACCGGCTCGATGGCGGCGGCGGCGCGGACAGGCTGTTCGGCGATCTCGGCAATGACACCCTTACCGGCGGGTCCGGCGCCGACACCTTCTACTTCGCCCTGGGCGGCGGCCTCGATCGGGTGCAGGACTTCAATGTCGCCGAGGGCGACCGTCTCCAACTGCTCGGCGTCGGCGGCTACATGGCGACCCAGAGCGGCGCCGACACGGTGATCAGCATAGGGACGGCGGGCGACCAGATCGTTCTGGTCGGCGTCCAAGCAACCAGCCTGGCCGCCGGCTCGATCCTGCTGGGCTAGGCTTGGCGACCCCGCCGTGAGATGGCTGGTTCCCAGCCTGCCCGATCCGGCCTATATGACGACCTTGCACCGCCCGGCCGAATGGCCGGGCGCCTTCATTTCGGACTGCCGGAAAGTACCATGACCGAAATCCTGATGCCGAAGGCGACCGCCGTCTGGCTGGTGGACAACACTTCGCTTACCTTCGAGCAGATCGCCGACTTCTGCGGCCTGCACCCGCTCGAGGTGAAGGGCATCGCCGACGGCGAGGTGGCGCGCGACATCCGCGGGGCAGACCCGATCGCCAACGGCCAGCTGAGCCGTGAAGAGCTCGACGCCGCCCAGAATAACGCCGCCTACCGCATGAAGGCCCAGAAGAGCCGGCATGCCGAACTGCTGAAGCCGGTCAAGAAGGCGCCCCGCTACACGCCGGTGTCGCGCCGTCAGGACCGTCCGGACGCCATCGCCTGGTTCCTGCGCAACCACCCGGAAGTGCCCGACAGCCAGGTTGCGCGCATCCTCGGCACCACCAAGGCCACCATCGACCAGGTGCGCAGCCGCAGCCACTGGAACTCGGCCAATATCAAGCCGGTCGACCCGGTCACGCTCGGCCTGGCCAGCCAACTGGAGCTGGACGCCGTTGTCCGCAAGGCGGCGGACAAGAAGGCCAAGGAGGACGCCCGCCGCGGAATCGACACCGACGGCCCGACGCTCCGCCCGGCCTCGGAGGCAGGCGACTACGAGGACGTGGAGGTCCCGGAGGAAGACGAACGGCCGATGAAGACCGATCTCAGCAACGTCTTCGCGCGAAACGACGCCTACGAAGGCGCCGATCACGACGAAGATTGATTGCTGGGCAAAGACGAACGACTGGGGAAAACTGTTCGCTCGGCAGACCAACTTCCAGTCTGGACCGAGGTTCGGCGGGCCGACTCCGGCGGGGCATCGCCTCCGATCCCGGATCGCCCGCCCACCCCGCGGTTAGCGCAAGGGTGGGCGGGGGCCCCGGAGCGCCGCGGCGGGGGCTAGTGGGCCCGCGCTCGCAGGCTTTCCATCTCTTCCTTGAGCCTGAGTTTCTGTCGTTTGAGTTCCCTCAGCCTGAGGTCGTCGGCAGCGGGTCTGCGCAGTTCGTCCTGAATGGCTTGGTCGATAGACTGGTGGCGAGATCCGAGTTCGCGGATTCGGGCTTCCACGGCCATGACGATATGTCTCCTCGCTGTGGGATCGAGCGCGAGTGAACACCCGCTTCCCCTGCGTGTCAGATCACATATCTTTGCAGTGGGTGGAGCTCTCAGGGCGCCGTCGATTCAGGCGCTTAGGGCCGCATTAATGTCAAAAGATAGACAACATCCACTGATAGTCGGGATCTCGGGCGCCTCGGGCGTGTGCTACGGCCTGCGCGTGCTCGACGCCTGCCGCGAGCTGGGCGTGACGACCCATCTGGTGGTCAGCCGCTCGGCGGTGCTGACGCTGGCCCAGGAGAGCGGTTTGAGCCTGGCCGAGGTCCAGGCCAAGGCCGATGTGGCGCACAAGGTCAGCGATGTCGGCGCTTCGATCGCCTCCGGCTCCTTTCGCGCCCTCGGCATGATCGTCGCCCCCTGTTCGGTCCGCACCATGAGCGAGATCGCCAGCGGCGTGACCGCCTCGCTGCTCAGCCGGGCGGCTGACGTGACCTTGAAAGAGCGCCGGCCGCTGGTGCTGATGATCCGCGAGACCCCCTTGCATCTCGGCCACCTGCGGACACTGGTGCGACTCGCCGAAATGGGCGCGATCATCGCCCCGCCGCTGCCCGCCTTCTACGCCAAGCCCGCGAGCTTGGAGGAGATGGTCGACCAGTCGGTGGGGCGGGCGCTCGACCTGTTCGGCCTGGCCTGGCGGCCGGTGCGGCGCTGGGGCGAGGACATCGCGCCGTTGAACGAGGGGGACTGAGCCGATGGGGCTGTGGGATTGGATGCTGGCCGTCTATGAGCGTCCGGGCGTGCCGGCGACCTGCCTCAGGCTACAGGACGAGTTCGGCCAGAACACCTCCCTGCTGCTCTGGGCGGCGGGGGTCCGGCCGATGGACCCGGCGGTGCTGCAGGCGGCCGCGCGGGCGGCGCAGGCCTGGGACGAGACCGCGCTGCATCCGCTGCGCGGCGTGCGCCGGGCGCTCAAGGCGCCTGCCCCGCCGGTTCCCGACGCCGCCCGCGAAGGCCTGCGCGAGGCGGTCAAGGCCGCCGAGCTGCGCGCCGAACGCGTGCTGGTCGAGACGCTGGAGACGCTCGGCGGGTCGTCGCCTGGCGCAGGCGGCGGCTCGGCGCTGCAGGCGATGACGGCGGCGGTTCGCGCTTGGGGCCGGCCGGCGCCCGAAGACGCCCTGGCTGCACTCGCCGCAGCCCTCGCGTAATGTCCTTCTCCATGGACGACCTCGACGAAAACCAGTTGCGCGCCCGGCTGGCGGAACTGCGCCAGGAGCACGCGGACCTCGACGCCGCGGTCAACGCCATCTCCCTCTCGCCGCTGCCGGACATGCTGCTGATCGGCCGGCTGAAGCGCAAGAAGCTCGCGATGAAGGACGAGATCTGCCGCATCGAAGCCTTGCTGACCCCGGACATTATCGCCTGACGCCTGCGCGCTCCGCGGGGGGCCTAGCCCCGTGCGGCGCGGCGGGCGTACATGGCGGCGTCGGCTTGCCCGATGACGGCCTCCGGGTCGGCGTCGGGGCGGATCTCGGCGACTCCCCAGGAGACCTTGATCCGCCACGCCGGCGGCAGGCCGTCGACCGGCGCGGCGGCGATGGCGGCGGCCAGCGCCTCGGCCTTGGCTTCCGCCTGGAAGCCGTTGGTCTGGGCCAGGATCACCGCGAACTCGTCGCCGCCCATCCGGCCGGCGACGTCGGAGCCGCGGATGTGGCCGAGGAGTTGAGCCGCCACCGCCTGCAGGGCCGCGTCGCCGGCGGCGTGGCCGAACCGGTCGTTGATCGCCTTCAAGCCGTCGAGGTCGAAATAGGCGAGGCTGGCCGGCCCGCCGTAACGCTCGGTGAAATCGCGGGTGCGGACCAGTTCGCGCAGCAGCGCGCGGCGATTGAACAGCGGGGTCAGGGCGTCGCGGTCGGCCAGCCCCTCGGCCTCGGCCAGGCGCGCCTTGAGGTCGGCGACTTCAGCCCGCAGCGCGGCGTTCTCTTGCGCCAGAGCCGCTGCGTCGGGGGGCGGGGGCGGGTCGTTGTCCACAGCCGTGATCGTCATGCCGCGCGGTTTCACCAATGGATTCAGCCGCAAACCGGCCCCCAGGGTGAATTTACCCAACTTGGTTGCGGCGGCAATGCCGGCGCCTATACTTCGCGCCCTTCCGGCTGGCGCTTGTCAGGCGAGAGCGCGCCGGTCTCGCCGTCCGGCGCGCTCATATCTCTATTGCTCTGGGCTTACAGGGGTCTGTCAGGAAAATGAGCGCCGCCGCGCCCGTCGCCATCATCATGGGCAGCCGATCCGACTGGCCGGTGCTGCGCCACGCCGCCGAGATGCTGGACCAGCTCGGCGTCGCCTATCAGGCCAAGGTGGTTTCGGCCCACCGCACGCCGGATCGGATGTACGAATTCGCCAAGGGCGCCCAGGCGGCCGGGGTCAAGGTGATCATCGCCGGGGCCGGGGGCGCCGCGCATCTTCCTGGGATGACGGCTTCGCTCACCGACCTGCCGGTGCTGGGCGTGCCGATCGAGTCGAAGGCGCTGAAGGGCATGGATTCCCTGCTCTCCATCGTGCAGATGCCGGCCGGCATTCCGGTGGGGACGCTGGCGATCGGCGAGGCCGGGGCCAAGAACGCCGGCATCATGGCCGCCAAGATCCTCGCCCTCGCCGACGCCAGGCTGGCCGGTCGCCTCGCCGAGTTCGCCCGGCGCCAGACCGACAGCATCCCGGAAAGCGTCGAGGACGCGTGAGCCGCGTGCCCAGCTTCCCGCTTCCGCCCGGATCGACCATCGGCGTGCTCGGCGGCGGTCAGCTCGGCCGCATGCTGGCCGAGGCCGCCTCGCGCCTGGGCTTCGACATCGTGGTGCTGGAGCGCGACGCCGACAGCCCCGCCGGGCGCGTCGCCGTGCGCACCCTGGTCGGCGGCTATGACGACCCCGAGGCGCTGACGGCGCTGGCCGAGTTGGCCGACGTCGTCACCTATGAGTTCGAGAACGTGCCCGCCGCCTCGGTCGAGGCGCTGACGGGGCTCGGCGTCGAGGTCGCGCCGGGGCGCAGGGCCTTGTCGGTGGCCCAGGACCGCGTCGACGAAAAGAGCTTCCTGAACGCCCAGGGCGTCGCCACCGTCGGCTTCGCCGCGGCCGCGAGCGCCTCCGAGGCGGCTTCGGCGGTGGCCGCGATCGGCGCGCCCTGCCTGATGAAGACCCGCCGCGAAGGCTACGACGGCAAGGGGCAGCGCTGGGTCGAGCATGTCGCCGACGCCGAGGCCGCCTACCAGGCGCTTGGCGGCCGGCCGGTGATCGTCGAAGCGCGCGCCGACTTCGTGCGCGAGCTGTCGGTGATCGCCGCGCGCGGCCGCGACGGCGCGATCGCCGCCTATCCCTTGGCCGAGAACCACCACGAGAACGGCGTCCTGCGCCGCACCCTGGCGCCGGCGAAGGTCTCGCCGCCGCTCGCCGAACAGGCCGAGCGGATCGCCGCCAAGGTGCTGAGCGGCCTCGACTACGTGGGGGTGATCGGCATCGAGCTGTTCGAGCTCGCCGACGGCGGCCTGCTGGTCAACGAGATCGCGCCCAGGGTCCACAACACCGGCCACTGGACCCAGGACGGCTGCGTCGTCGACCAGTTCGAACAGCACATCCGCGCCGTCGCCGGCTGGCCGCTGGCGCCGGCCCGCGCCGTCGCGCAGGTGGAGATGCTGAACCTGCTGGGCGCCGAGGTCGACGCCTGGCCGAAGTACGCCGCCGAGCCCGAGACTCGGATCCACCTCTACGGCAAGCGCGAAGCCAAGCCCGGCCGCAAGATGGGCCACATCAACCGGGTCAAGCCGCTGCGGTAGGTCTCGCCGGGATCCCGGACAGCCGCTGCGCGGCGTCCAGGACGACAGACGGGAAGAGTGGGTGGAGCCTCAGCCGGCCCCCAGGATCTCCGCCGGGGCGACCCGGCCGAGGTCGGCGACGTCGCGGGCGAAGGCCGGCGCGAAGCTGTCGGCCTGGGCCCGCGCCCATTCCTGGCCGAGATCGCCCTCGACCCCGTCGACCAGCAGGACGCCTGGCTTCACCGGCGGATAGACGTCGTCGCCGCGGACGATGGCGCCGCTCTGGTGGCGGATCTGCAGGTGCCAGGGCTTGATCTCGCCTGGGTGGCGCAGGCCTGCGGCGCCGAGCAACTCGGCCAGGGCGCGCAGGGTGTTGCGGTGGTAGCTCGCCACCCGCGGGGCCTTGTCCTCCACCACCAGGGCCCGCTGGCGCAGCGGGTCCTGGGTCGCCAGTCCGGTGGGGCAGAGGTTGGAATGGCAGCTGCGGGACTGGATGCAGCCGGCGGCGAACATGAAGCTGCGCGCCGCCATGGCGTAGTCCGCGCCAATGGAGAAGACCCGGAACAGGTCGTAGGCGGTGACCAGCTTGCCGCTGGCGCCCAGGCGGATGCGGTCGCGCAGGCCGGCGCCGACGAGGGCGTTGTGGGCGAAGCTCAGGCCCTCGCTCAGCGGCAGGCCGACGTGGTTGCTGAGCTCGGCCGGCGCCGAGCCGGTGCCGCCCTCGCCGCCGTCGATGACGATGAAGTCCGGCGTGCAGCCGGTCTCCAGCATGGCCTTGACGATGCCGAGGAACTCGTAGCGGTGCCCCACCGCCATCTTCAGTCCCACCGGCTTGCCGTCGGAAAGCTCGCGCAGCTGCTGCAGGAAGCCGATCAGCTGCAGCGGCGTCGAGAAGGCGCTGTGCGCGGCCGGGGAGACGCAGTCGCGGTCACGGGCGACGCCGCGCGTGGCGGCGATCTCGGCGGTGATCTTGGCCTTCGGCAGCACGCCGCCGTGGCCGGGCTTGGCGCCCTGGCTGAGCTTCACCTCGATCATCTTGACCTGTGGCTCGGCGGCCTGGCGCCGGAAGGCCTGCGGGTCGAACTGGCCGTCCGGCGTGCGGCAGCCGAAGTAGCCGGTGGCGATCTGCCAGATGATGTCGCCGCCGCCCCGCCGGTGATAGGGGCTGATGGAGCCCTCGCCGGTGTTGTGCGCGAAGCCGCCGAGCCTTGCGCCCATGTTGAAGGCGGTGATGGCGTTGGCGCCCATCGCCCCGAAGCTGGTGCCGGAGATGTTCAGCACCGAGGCGGAATAGGGCAGGCGGCAATCCGGTCCGCCGATTTGCAGGCGGAACTCGGGGTCGGTGATGGTCAGGGGCCGGATCGAGTGCGAGATCCAGCCGTAGCCGACCGCATTGACGTCCTTGACCGTGCCCATCGGCTGGGAGTCCTGGACGTTCTTGGCGCGGCGGTAGACCAGCGCCCGGTGCTCGCGGCTGAACGGCACGGGATCGCGCTCGTCCTCGATCAGGTACTGCCGAAGCTCCGGCCGGATCGCCTCCAGCAGGAAGCGGATATGGCCGATGACCGGGTAGTTGCGCAGCACCGCGTGGCTTGATTGGGCCAGGTCATGGACGCCCACGCAGATCAGCGGCAGCAGGACGATCAGGCCGCCGAACCACCATGGGCTCAAGGCGAGGCCGAGCCAGACGGCCCCGGCGGCCAGGACGACGATCAGCTGGAAAACGAAATAGCGTGAGAGAACTAGGCCCATGGTCGCCGACGCGCCTCCCGGATCGGCGATCCTAGCCCAGCTTGACCTTACCGTTAAGGCGTCGGGCGCTCGGCCCGGCCGTAGCGCATTCGCCCCAGGGCGCCGGCGGCGGCCGACAGCAGTTCGCTCGGCCGGAAGCCGCTGGCGGCCTTCCAGCGCTCGAACCGCATGACGTCGCCGATCCGCCGTTCGGCGAAGCGCACGGCGCCGCCGCGGCCGGCGTTCAGCCGGATGGCGAGCGCGCCGCTCAGGATTCCCGCCAGCAGCGCGCGCTTGGAGTAGTGGTTTTCGTCGGTCGCGGTGTCGCCGGCCCAGCGCCAGAGGACGTCGGCGCTCTCCCAGGCGAGTTGGCCGCCGAGCGCCAGATTTGGTGGCAGCGCCAGGAAGCCGGCCCAGCGCAGGGCGGCGGCCTCGTCGTCGCCGGCGGCGTCGATCCGCGCCTCCACCGCGCGGCCGATGCGCTCGCGGATCTTCAGCGCCTGCGGATCCACGGTCTGCAGCAGCAGCAGGGCGCGCGCGTCGTGGCGGCGCGAGAAGAGGGCGGCCAGGTCGGCTGGCCCGCGCGGCAGCAGCAGTTCGGTCTCGCCCTCGGAAAAGCCCGCGGCGCGGCCGGCGAGCCGGGTCATCCGCCCGGTCCAGCCCTCGTGCGGGGCGATCCGGATCGCCTGCTCGAGCAGGCGAAGCTCGGCCTCGTTTGTCCAATCGGCAGGGTCGCTCATGAAACCTAGTCTAGCCCCTTCAGATGACGCCGTCGCGGCGTGGACACGCCTAGCCTGATCTGCTATTGCGCCCCGCTCAACCCGAAGGCCCCAAGCCTCCGGGCCCCAGATATTTGTCGGAACCCATTGTTCGCTCGCCGCCGCCCCTGCAAGAGGGACGAGGGGGCCGGGCGGTCTAAGCGTGCAACAGGAGAGATAGCCCTGGTTCAGATTTTCGTCCGCGACAACAACGTCGATCAGGCCCTCAAGGCGCTGAAGAAGAAGATGCAGCGCGAAGGCTCGTTCCGCGAGATGAAGCGCCACGTGCATTACGAAAAGCCGTCCGAGAAGCGCGCCCGCCAAAAGGCGGAAGCCGTGCGCCGGGCGCGCAAGCTGGCCCGCAAGCGGGCGCAGCGTGAAGGCCTGATCGCCGCGCCGAAGAAGCCGACCCGTTAAGGCGACGCTGGCCTGACGGGATCAGCGCCTATGTGGAAGGGCCGCGCCGAAAGGCGCGGCCTTTTCCATTTGATGGTCGAGGCGCGGTCTTCCGTCGCGTCCTCGGCCGGATTCCTGGTGAAACGCCGGTCGGCGTCCTATCTTCGTCTCATAGGGCTGTCGTCCGGCCCAGAACCTTTCGAACGGTCTGAACACCGATGAACCTGCGAAATCTCGTCATCTGGGGCGTCATCGTCGTCGTCCTGATCGGCCTCTACAGCATGATGACTGGAGGCGGTCACGCGGCCGGCGCCAGCGAGATCACCTATTCGCAACTGCTGTCGAAGGTGAACGCCGGCCAGGTGAAGCAGGCGGTCATCCGCGGCGCCGCGGTCGAGGTGAAGGACCAGTCGAACCGCAGCTACACCGCCGTCACCCCCAACAACCAGGACGACCTGGTCAAGCGGCTCGAGGGGCAGGGCGCCGATATCTCGGTCAAGCCGGCCGGCGGCTTCACCCTGATCGGCTTCATCCTGAACAGCCTGCCGATCCTGCTGCTGATCGGCGTGTGGATCTTCTTCATGCGGCAGATGCAGGGCGGCGCGCGCGGGGCCATGGGCTTCGGCAAGTCCAAGGCTCGCATGCTGACCGAGAACAAGAACCGGGTGACCTTCGACGACGTCGCCGGTGTCGATGAGGCCAAGGAAGAGCTGACCGAGATCGTCGACTTCCTGAAGGATCCGCAGAAGTTCCAGCGCCTGGGCGGCAAGATCCCCAAGGGCGCGCTGATGGTCGGCCCGCCCGGCACCGGCAAGACCCTGCTCGGCCGCGCCGTCGCCGGTGAGGCGGGCGTGCCCTTCTTCTACATCTCGGGCTCGGACTTCGTGGAGATGTTCGTCGGCGTCGGCGCCAGCCGCGTGCGCGACATGTTCGAACAGGCCAAGAAGAACGCCCCCTGCATCATCTTCATCGACGAGATCGACGCCGTCGGCCGTCACCGCGGCGCCGGCCTGGGCGGCGGCAACGACGAGCGCGAGCAGACGCTGAACCAGCTCCTGGTCGAGATGGACGGCTTCGATCCCAACGAGGCGATCATCGTCGTCGCCTCGACCAACCGGCCCGACGTGCTGGACCCGGCGCTGCTGCGGCCAGGCCGGTTCGACCGCCAGGTCGTGGTGCCGAACCCGGACATCAACGGCCGCGAGCGGATCCTGCGCGTGCACATGAAGAACGTGCCGCTGGCCGCCGACGTCGACGTCAAGGTGATCGCGCGCGGCACCCCCGGCTTCTCGGGCGCCGACCTCGCCAACCTCGTCAACGAGGCCGCCCTGATGGCGGCGCGCAAGAACCGCCGCATGGTCACCCAGGCCGACTTCGAGGACGCCAAGGACAAGGTCATGATGGGCGCCGAGCGCAAGTCCATGGTGATGACCGAGGAAGAGAAGAAGCTCACCGCCTATCACGAGGGCGGCCACGCCTTGGTGGCGCTGTCGGTGCCGGCGACTGACCCGGTGCACAAGGCGACCATCATTCCGCGCGGCCGGGCGCTGGGCATGGTCATGCAACTGCCCGAGCGCGACAAGTTCTCGATGACCTTCGAGCAGATGACCTCGCGCCTGGCGATCCTGTTTGGCGGCCGGGTCGCCGAGGAGCTGATCTTCGGCAAGGAGAAGGTGACCTCGGGCGCCTCCTCCGACATCGGCCAGGCCACCAAGCTCGCCCGCGCCATGGTCACGAAGTGGGGCTTCTCGGACCTGCTGGGCGCCGTGGAGTACGGGGAGAACCAGGAAGAGGTGTTCCTCGGCCACTCGGTCGCGCGCAACCAGAACGTCTCGGAAGAGACCGCCAAGCTGATCGACCAGGAGGTCAAGCGCCTGGTGAAGGCCGGCGAGGACGAGGCCCGGCGGATTCTCACCGAGAAGATGGAGGACCTGCACACCCTGGCCCGCAGCCTGCTCGAGTACGAGACCCTCAGCGGCGACGAGATCATCAATGCCCTGAAGGGAGTGCCGCCCGTGCGCGAGGAGGCCGAGGCTAAGCGTCCTGCGGGACCGGCGGTGTCGGTGCCGCTGTCGCCCAGGCCGGATCCCGAGCCGGCGTAAGGCGCACGCCCGGGCAGGCCCATGGCGGCGAGCGCTGCGCAGCGCTCGCCGTGCGGCGTTGCGCAGCCCGGCTAGAGCAGCTTGATCGCCTCTTCGACGACGCTGCGGCCCCATCGCGTCAGGTCGGGTCGCTTCAGCTTTTCGAGGGCGGCCTCCCGGGCCCCGTCTCCGAAACGACGTCGCAGATCCTGGCTTTCCTCCCGCGCCTTCTCCAACAGCCATTGCCGGCGGCGGTACCAGCGGAATGGATCGATCTTCATGGCCGCACCCTTGATGCCGCGGCGAAATACCCGCGGAGGCGCCTTCGCATGGCGCCCGGAAGGGCGATAACAAGCTTCGACATAGGTTTTGCAACGGAGGTCTAGCGCCGTGACGGCCGTACCCGCCAAGTCGTCGCGTCCTGCCCAAGTCATGGGCGTGGTGAACGTCACGCCGGACAGTTTTTCGGACGGCGGCCGGTTCTTCGATCCCGCTGCGGCGCTGGCGCACGCTCGTCGGCTGATCGCCGAAGGCGCCGACCTCCTCGATGTGGGCGGCGAGTCCACCCGGCCGGGCGCGACGCCGGTCTCCGCCGAGGCGGAGATCGCGCGGATCGTGCCGCTGGTCCGCGCCTTGCGCACCGAAACCGACATCGCGATCTCCGTCGACACCATGAAGCCGCAGGTGGCGCGCGCCGCCGTGGCTGCCGGGGCGAACCTGTGGAACGACGTGACGGCGCTGCGCCATGCGCCCGACAGCCTGGCGGTCGCCGCCGAGCTCGGCTGCCAGGTGGTGCTGATGCACATGCAGGGCGAGCCGCGCTCGATGCAGGCCGAGCCGCGGTATGGCGATGTGGTGGCCGAGGTGACGGACTTCCTCGCCGGGCGCGCCGAGGCCGCCCTGGCGGCCGGCGTCGCGCGCGAGCGGATCTGGCTGGATCCCGGGATCGGCTTCGGCAAGCAGATGATCCCTCACAACTTGCCGCTGCTCGCCGGGTTGCACCGGATCGTCGCCCTGGGTTTCCCGGTGCTGCTGGGCGTCAGCCGCAAACGCTTCATCGGCGCCCTGGATCACGACGCGGCTCCCGACCAGCGGCTGGGCGGCTCGATCGCCGCAGCGCTGGCCGGGGTCGCCGCCGGCGTGGCGGCGGTCAGGGTTCACGACGTGCGCGAGACGGTTCAGGCGCTGCGGGTCTGGCAGGCGATCGCCGCGGCGCAGGCCGGTTGAACGTGCAATCGGCGGGCGAAAGCGGTATCGGCCGCTGCATGTCGCCAGCTCTCGGTCGCGTCCTGATCCTCGCCGGCTCCGATTCCGGCGGCGGGGCCGGCGTGCAGGCCGACATCAAGACGGTGACGGTGCTCGGCGGCTATGCGGCCACCGCGATCACCGCCATCACCGTGCAGAACACCCTGGGCGTCACCGGCGTCCACCCCATTCCGACCGCGGTGGTCGAGGCCCAGGCCGGCGCCGTGCTGGACGACATCGGCGCGGACGCCCTCAAGACCGGCATGCTGGGCGACGTCGCCATGGTCGAGGCGGTCGCCCGCGTGCTCGATCGCGCCGCCGGGATCCCGGCGGTGATCGATCCGGTGATCACCGCGAAGGGCGGCGCGGCCCTGCTGGCGTGCGAGGCGGTCGGCGCGCTGCGCACCCTGCTGGTTCCGCGCGCGGCCCTGCTCACCCCCAATGCGCCCGAAGCCGAGGCCCTGACCGGCCTTCCCGTCGCCACCCCCGATGACCTGCGCCGGGCGGGCGAGGCGCTGCTGCGGGCCGGCGCCAAGGCCGTGCTGATGAAGGGCGGACATGTGCCGGGCGCGTACGTCGTCGACGTGCTGATGACCCCGGCGGGCGAGACCGCCTTCGAGGGCGAGCGGTTGGAGACCCGCCACACGCACGGCACCGGCTGCACCCTGGCGTCGGCCTGCGCCACAGGTCTCGCCCAGGGCCTGCCGCTGGTCGAGGCGGTGGCCCGCGCCCGGAGCTATGTGCGCCAGGCGATGCTGAACGCCCCGGGCTTCGGCCGCGGGCATGGCCCGCTCGATCACGGCTGGCCGCTGCGGGAGCCTCGATGAGCCAGGCTCTCGCCGCCCGGCTCGAGGCCGTCCTGCGCGGGACGCCGCAGCTGATGCGGGTGCTGACGACCGCGCGGGCGCTGCAGTTGCCCGACTGGCTGGTGTTTTCCGGCGCGGTCTACCAGCCGGTGCTCAACCACCTGACCGGTCGGCCGACGGACTACGGCCTGAAGGACTACGACCTCGCCTATCACGACGCCCGCGACCTTTCGTATGAGGCGGAGGACGTCGTGATCCGCCGCGCCGCCGCGGCCTTCGACCTCGACCTCGCCCCGCTCGTCGAGGTGCGCAACCAGGCCCGGGTGCACCTGTGGTTCCAGCAGAAGTTCGCCGAGCCGGACTATGGGCCGCTGAGCTCGTCCGCCGAGGCCCTGACCCGCTTCACCAGCGCCACCTTTGCGGTCGGCGTCCGGCTCGAGGCCGACGATACACTGACCGTGCTGGCGCCGTTCGGCCTCGACGACCTCTTCGCCCTGCGGCTGCGGCCCAATCCGCTGCGCCCCACCCGAGGCTTCCAACGCACGGCCGAGGCGGTCCGCGCGCGCTGGCCTGAGGTGGTGGTGGAAGGCTAGGGCGACGCCGAACGCCCCCTCAGTCGCTTCGCGACAGCTCCCCCGTAGGCGGGGGAGCAGCTGGTCTGGCTCCTCCACCGCAGCGCGGGGGAGGTGTCGGCGAAGCCGACGGAGGGGGCGTTGGGCCTCGCGGCCTCTTGGGCGACGACCGAGCCCTCCCCATCTAGCCAGCTCCACAGGAGTATCCGGCCATGCGCCAATGGACCGTCGACGCCTTCGCCGCCCAGCCGTTCCGCGGCAATCCGGCCTGCGTTCTGGAGCCGCTGGACGCCTGGCCCGACGCCGGCTGGATGCAGGCGCTGGCGGCGGAGAACAACCAGGCGGAGACCGCCTTCCTCACCCGCACCGCCGATCCGGCCCGCTTCGGCCTGCGCTGGTTCACCCCGGCGCTGGAGGTCCCGCTCTGCGGCCACGCGACCCTCGCCTGCGGCCACGTGCTGTTCTCCGAACTGGGCGTCGAGGCCGACCGCCTGGTCTTCGACACCCAGTCCGGCCCGCTCGCCGTGGCGCGCGCCAAGCCTGGCTATGAGATGGACTTCCCGGCCCAGCCGCCGACGCGGATCGCCGCGCCGCCCGGTCTCGCCGATGCGCTCGGCGTCGAGCCGCTCGAGGTCTGGGCGGGCGCCTATCTGGTGGCGATCCTGGCGGACGAGGCGGCGGTGCGCGCCCTGAAGCCTGACTTGGTCGCGCTCGAACAGGTCTCCCGCGCCGAAGCCCTCGGGCGCGGCAATGTCGGGGTGGCCGCGCTGGCCGACGCGGGCCGCGCCTACGATGTGGTCGACCGCTTCTTCGCGCCGGGCTCCGGCATTCCGGAGGATCCCGCGACGGGATCGCTGCACTGCATCCTGGCGCCGCTGTTCGCTGACAAGTTGGGGCGGGCGCGGCTGGCTTTCCACCAGGCCTACCCCGGCCGCGGCGGCGACCTGGTCTGCGAGGCGCGCGGTGAGCGCGTCGCCCTCGGCGGCCAGGCGGTGACCGTGGCCGAAAGCCGCCTGCGGCTGCGCCCCTGAAGCCTCGCCCCTGAGAGGGGACAGACGAAAAGCGCCCCCGGATCGCTCCGGGGGCGCGGCATGCGCAGCTTGGCGGCCTACCTGCGCCAGCCGTTGTCGCGGCGGTCGTAGTCATGGCGCCGGTCGTCGCGCCAGCCGTCCCGACCGCGGTCGTTCACCGCCCATTCGATGCGGGTGACGGTGCGCTGAAGGCGATCGGCCTCCCATGGGCTGGCTTGGCCGGTCTGCACCCGCCAGGCCAACGGCTGCACTCGGCGGAATTCGCGGCGCAGGTTGCGCGCCTCGTCCCAGGAGATGCGGCCTTCGCGGGCGGCGTTGGTGATCTTCCAGTTGAGGCTGTCGACGTAGCCGGTGGTCAGCCGGCCGCGGTGGTCGGCCTCGTAGCGGCCATAGCCGTCGCCATATCTGCCCCAGGGCTGGGCGGCGGCCGGCGCGGCGGCGGCGGCGAGGGCGCCGACGGCGGCCAGTGAAAGCAGGATCTTTTTCATTTCAAGGTCTCCAGAAGCCGTTGGACGCCGGGGGGTGGCGTCGTCATGGGCGGCAGAAGACCATTGGGCAGGTGACGCTGGCCTGAGGCTGGCGTTGTCCCCCGTTCAGCTAGTTGAACCGGGGTTCAGGCCGCGGCGGAGGCTGCGTGCGGCTCGCCGCCGACGGCGGCCGCGTTGAGCGCAGTGCTGATCGCCTCGTAGAGTTTGGCGATCTCGATCGGCTTGGCGACGTGGCCGTCCATGCCGGCGCCCAGGTATTCCTCGATCTGATGGGTGAGGGCGTTGGCGGTGAGCGCAATGATCGGCGTACGGCTGCGCCCGTCCGCGCGCTCCGCGGCGCGGATCTCGCGGGCCGCGGCGATGCCGTCCATCACCGGCATCTGGATGTCCATCAGGATCAGGTCGTAGGGGCAGGCGCGCCAGGCCTCAACGGCCTGTTTGCCGTCGGGGACGATGTCGATGTCGATGCCGAGGGACTCCATCACCGCGGCCAGCACCTGCTGATTGGTGGCGTTGTCCTCGGCGGCCAGCAGGCGCAGGCCCTCCTGCTCGGGGCGCGCCGCATCGGCCGTCTCGGCGCCCGCCGCCTCGCAGCGCGCCAGCGGAAGCTCGACGATGAAGGTCGAGCCGCATCCCTCGCGGCTCTGCACCTCGATCGTGCCGCCCATCATCTGGGTCAACTCGCGGCAGATCGCCAGGCCGAGCCCGGTGCCGCCGAACCTGCGCGTGGCGGAATTGTCGGCCTGGGTGAACTTCTCGAACAGGACCGGCAGCTTCTCGGCGGCGATGCCGACGCCGGTGTCGCGCACCAGGATGCGCAGCCTGTCGCTCGCGGGATCGATGTCGACCGTGGCGGCGACCGAGCCCTGCGGCGTGAACTTCACCGCGTTCGACAACAGGTTGCCGATGATCTGGTGCAGCCGGTCGGCGTCGCCTTCCCACCAGCCGCAGGCGGCGGGGGCGAGCTCGACCTGGAAGTCGAGGCCCTTGCCACGCGCCATCGTCGTGAAGCTCTCGATCACCGGCCGGACGGTGGCCTCCAGTTCGAAGGGCTCGTTGATCAGCGTCAGCTTGCCGGCCTCGATCTTCGACAGGTCCAGCACGTCGTTCAGCACCGCCAGCAGCAGGCCGCCGGACTGGCGGATGATCTGCAGGCGATCGCGCTGAACGGCGGCCAGTTCGCCCATGGCCATCACCTCGGCCATCGCCAGCACGCCGTTCAGCGGTGTGCGGATTTCGTGGCTCATGTTGGCCAGGAACTGGGTCTTCAGCACGTTGGCGGCGTTGGCGGCGTCGCGCGCCTGCTCCAGCTCGCGCATCGCTCGTTTCAGCTCCTCCTCGCGCTCGGCGAGCTTGCCCAGCAGGTGGTTGAAGCTATTCGTCAGGCTACGGAACAGTTCGTCCTGCGCGGCCACCTCGACCGGCTGGAAGTCGCCGCCCTCGGCGACGGCGTGCATCGCCTTCGACAGCTTCTGCACCGGGGCGATCACCCGGAAGGCCAGGCTTCGTGACAGAAACAGCGCGGCCCCGACGCCGCCGAACAGCAGCACGAAGGTCAGCGCCACGAATTTCGGAAGCAAGGGAGCCAGGCCGGGCATTTCCGCCGTCAGCTCCAGCTGACCGACCACCCGGCCGTCCTTGACCATCGCCTGGCGGACGGTTTCCAGGCGGCTGTCCGCCGCCGGCGGCTGGGCGCGCCGATAGGCGAGTTGGAGCCGACCTCCGGCGTCGACCATCCGTACGGAGACGACCTCGTGAGCGCCCGAGAAGGCGGACGAGACCGGCGCGACCAGCTTCGTCCAGGCGCCGCCCGCGGCCACCGGGGCCGCTGCGGCGGCGGCGAAGTTGGCCAGCGCCGCATGGTGGCGATGGGCCTCGGTGCGGGCCACCGCCCATTGCTGGCCCAGGAAGACGGCGCAGGCGGCGGCCAGGGCGACGACGGTCGTGATGAGGCCGACGCCCGCCACGCGCGCGTGGAAGCTGACCACCGAAACGCCGCCATTCTGGCTCTGCACTCTACCCATGTCTCTTCTGAGGCTGGAGTCAGCCATCAGCTCTACCGAAATATTCCTAACAGTTCGCTTCCAGGCGCCGGACTCCGCGGCAAGGTGCTGCATTTGCTTAGGTAATTATGAGTTATCACGATGTAATTCACACAACTCCAGATGGCCTATTCTCGCCGGTGTTCGTTGAGATGGGCGCGGCGGCCGATTCTGGACCGCTGAAAAATAAGTCTTGCAATGGCGGCCAAACGAGCGTTTTTCCGCGCCGGGCCACGCCCCCCCAACGGGGCGCTGCCCATCTGTAAGGATGGGAGACATCGCTATGACGACCGCCAAGCCGGCCATGCGCCCGGCGCGACCCGAATTTTCCTCCGGCCCGTGCGCCAAGCGCCCCGGATGGTCCCCAGAAAATCTCAGCAGCGCAGTGCTCGGCCGGTCGCACCGTTCCAAGCTCGGCAAGGCTCGGCTGAAGGAGGCCATCGACCGCACCCGCGAGGTGCTCGAGGCGCCCGACGACTATCTGATCGGCATTGTGCCCGGCTCGGACACTGGCGCCGTCGAAATGGCGATGTGGTCGATGCTCGGCCCCAAGCCAGTGCAGCTGCTGGCCTTCGAATCCTTCGGCAAGGACTGGGTGACCGACGTCACCAAGCAGCTGAAGATCCCGGCCGAGGTGCTGGACGCCCCCTACGGCCAGCTGCCGGACCTGAGCAAGGTCCGCAAGGACGCCGACCTGGTCTTCACCTGGAACGGCACGACCTCGGGCGTGCGGGTGCCGAACGCCGACTTCATCGCCGACGACCGCGAGGGCGTGGTGATCTGCGACGCCACCAGCGCCGCCTTCGCCCAGGCGCTCGAGTGGAAGAAGCTCGATGTGGTGACCTTCTCCTGGCAGAAGGCGCTCGGCGGCGAAGGCGGCCACGGCGTGCTGATCCTGTCGCCGCGAGCGGTCGCCCGGCTGGAGAGCTACGTCCCGGCCTGGCCGATGCCGAAGCTGTTCCGCATGACCAAGGGCGGCAAGCTGAACGCCGAGATCTTCGAGGGCGCGACGATCAACACGCCTTCGATGCTGTGCGTGGAGGACTATCTCGACGCGCTGAAGTGGGCCTCCTCGATCGGCGGCCTGGCCGAGATGCAGCGCCGCGCCGACGCCAACCTGGCGGTCCTGGAAGCCTGGGCGGCCAAGACCCCCTGGGTGGACTTCCTCGCCGAGGACAAGGCGATCCGCTCGAACACCTCGGTGTGCCTGAAGGTGGTCGACCCGCGGATCACCGGCCTGGCCGATGCGGCCCAGGCGGACTTCGCCAAGAAGCTCGCCTCCGCGCTCGAAAAGGAAGGCGTCGCCCTCGACGTCGGCGGCTATCGTGACGCCCCTCCGGGCCTGCGGATCTGGTGCGGCGCCACCGTCGACACCTCTGACCTGGAGGCGTTGACGCCGTGGCTCGACTGGGCCTTCGCCGGCGTCGCTTCCGAGCTCGCGGCGGCCTGAGCCGCAAGCCGGCCTCGCTTCCGTTTTTCCCTGATCGCCAAGGCGGCCACGGCGTGGTCCGGGCCGCCCTTCTCCTGAAGGAGACCGCCCATGCCCCGCGTTCTGATCGCCGATGAACTTTCGCCCGCCGCCGTCGCCATCTTCCGGGAGCGTGGCGTCGACGTCGACGTGCGAACCGGCCTGAAGAAGGAAGACCTTCTCAAGATCATCGGCGACTACGACGGCCTGGCCGTCCGCTCGGCCACCAAGGCCGACAAGGACGTCATCGCCGTCGCCAACAAGCTGAAGGTCATCGGTCGCGCCGGCATCGGCGTCGACAACATCGACATCCCCTCGGCGACCGCGGCCGGCGTCGTGGTGATGAACACCCCCTTCGGCAATTCTATCACCACCGCCGAGCACGCCATCGCCATGATGTTCGCGCTCGCCCGCCAGCTGCCGGCCGCCGACGTCTCGACCCAGGCCGGCAAGTGGGAGAAGAACCGCTTCATGGGCGTCGAGCTCTACGGCAAGACGCTCGGCCTGATCGGCGCCGGCAACATCGGCTCGATCGTCGCCGACCGCGCCAATGGGCTGAAGATGCACGTGGTCGCCTTCGACCCCTTCCTGTCGCCCGACCGGGCGGTGGAGATCGGCGTCGAGAAGGTCGAGCTCGAAGACCTCCTGCGGCGGGCCGACGTCATCACCCTGCACACCCCGCTGACCGACAAGACCCGCAACATCCTCTCGGCCGAGAACCTGGCCAAGACCAAGAAGGGCGTGCTGATCATCAACTGCGCCCGCGGCGGCCTGGTCGACGAGGCGGCGCTGCGCAAGCAGCTGGACGAGGGCCACGTCGGCGGCGCGGCCTTTGACGTCTTCGTGTCCGAGCCGGCCAAGGAGAACGTTTTGTTCGGCGCGCCCAACTTCATCGCCACCCCGCACCTGGGCGCCTCGACCAACGAGGCCCAGGAGAACGTGGCGCTGCAGGTCGCCGAACAGATGAGCGACTACCTGCTCACCGGCGCGGTCACCAACGCCCTGAACAGCCCCTCGGTCACCGCCGAGGAAGCCCCGCGCCTGAAGCCCTTCATCGCGCTCGCCGACAAGCTGGGCGCCTTCGCCGGCCAGATGGTCGACTTCGGCATCAAGGCCATCGACATCGCCTATGAAGGCGAGGTCGCCCGCCTCAACGCCCGCCCGCTGACCGCCGCGGCGCTGGCCGGGGTGATGCGGCCGATGCTGGCGGAGATCAACATGGTCTCGGCGCCGGCGGTGGCCAAGGAACGCGGCATTACGGTTTCGGAATCCCGCCAGGAAGACTCGCCGATCTACGAGAGCCTGATCCGCATCACCATCACCACCGAGAAGGGCAAGCGCTCCTTCGCCGGCTCGGTGCTGGCCGGAGCCCCGCGGGTGGTCGAAGTCAAGGGCATGGATCTCGACGCCCCGTTCGCGCCGCGGATGCTCTACGTCAACAACCTCGACAAGCCGGGCTTCATCGGTGCGCTGGGCGCCCTGCTGGCCGATGCCGGCGTCAACATCGCCACCTTCAACCTGGGCCGGGTCAGCGCCGGCGAAGACGCCATCGCCCTCGTCGGCGTCGACCAGGAGCCCACCGGCGACCTGTTGGACAAGCTCCAGCATCTGCCGCACGTGAAGGAAGCCCGGGTGCTGAACTTCGCCTGACCGCGGCGGGGGTCGGATTCCGGAAAGGCGCTCGCGTTCGTGGCGGGCGCCTTTTCTGTTTGTCGACGATCCACACGAACAAGCAGGACGAAAGGGAACCTAACCGCCGCTTAGCGCGCCGAAGATCATCAGCTCATCCCCCGGCGCCAGGGCCCTTCCCACGTCCTTGGCCTCGTCCAGGCCGACGAAGATGCGCATGTGCCGGCGGATGCGGTCCTGCTCGTCGACGACGCGGAACTTCAGTCCCGGGAACCGGCGGTCGAGGTCGTCGAGCGCCGCCTCGACGGTCGCGCCGTCGGCCGCCACGCGGGTCGCCCCGTCGGTGTAGGCGGTGAGCTGCGAGGGGATCAGCACCTGGATCATGGGCCGGGACCTCAGAGCGGGGCCGCGACCACGGAGTAGATCTCCGGCAGGTGCGCGGCGATCTGCCGCCAGCTTCCGCCCTCGTCGCCGCTGGCCCAGAGCTCGCCGTTGGTGGCGCCCAGATAGAGGCCCACCGGCGCGCCCGCATCGGCGCAGAAGGCCTGGCGCTTGACGGTGAACCAGCCCTGTTCGCGCGGAAAGCCGCGGTCCTGCCGCTCCCAGCTCGCGCCGCCGTCGCAGGTGCGATAGACCGCCGGGCGCCCGCCGGGGCTGACCCGCGGCCAGACCTCCGTCCCGTCCATCGGAAACACCCAGGCGGTCTGGTCGTCTGCGGGGTGGGCGAGGATCGTGAAGCCGACGTCGCCGATCTCTGCGGGCATGGCCTTGCCGATCCGCGCCCAGTGCTCGCCCGGGCGGTCCAGCCGATAGACGCCGCAGTGGTTCTGCTGCCAGATGCGGTCAGGATTGGTCGGCGACAGCGCGATGTAATGGGCGTCCTGGCCGAACTCCGGATAGGGGTCGGGCAGGAAGTTGGCCTCGACGTTGCGGTTCAGCGGCCGCCAGCTCTGCGCCCGGTCGGTGCTCTCGAACACCCCGCCGGTCGACGTGGCGATGTAGATGTGCGCCGGGTCTCGCGGGTCGATCGTGATCTGGTTCAGCAGCGCTCCGTCCGGCGTGCCGGCCTCCGGCGGGCACCAGGCCGGGTACATCGGGTTGTCGTTGAAACCTTCGACGCTCGCCCAGCTCGCGCCGCCGTCGCGGCTTTCGAACAGCCCCGGTGGCGAGGTCCCGGCCCACCAGACCTCGGGCTCGGACGCATGGCCGGGTTCCAGCCAGAAGGTGTGGTGCACCGCCCGCGCGGTCGCCGGATCGGCGGCCTTCGGGAAGGCCGGCGGCCGGGGGGCTTCGGCCCAGCTCTTGCCGCCGTCCTGCGAGCGGTAGATCGTCGGCCCGAGGTGGCCGGTGGAGGCGGCGATCATCAGCACCCCGGGCGCGCGCGGGTCGGCGACGAAGTGATGGATGATGTGGCCGAGGAACAGCGGTCCCTCGACCGTCCAGGCCTGGCGGGCCGAGTCGCTGCGGTAGATCCAGGCGCCCTTGCGGGTCCCGACAAGAAGCTGAACCGGTGGCGACATGGGCGGTTTCCCTGGGTTGGTTGGATCCTAACCGAAGCCGCGCCGTCAGTGGAAATCCCGGCTGCGGATCAGCCGGCCGGACACTTTGGAACGGACGTCTGGCGACGGGAGCTCTGGGGACGGGACCTCTGGCGAAGGACGTTCGGCCTCGCGCATTTCCGACAGCTGATGCGACAGGTCGGTGAATTTTTCCGCCACCAGGTGGATGACCTCGCCTTCGCGCTGCAGCCTGCCCTCCACCAGCAGGAAGGCCGCGCCCATCACCAGCCGGCGGTTGGCCTCGAAGGCGTCTCGCCAGACGACGATGTTCGCGACGCCGGTCTCGTCCTCCAGGGTCAGGAAGACCACCCCCTTGGCGGTGCCCGGCCGCTGACGCACCAGCACAAGTCCGCCGACGCAGATCCGCCGGCCGTCGCGCAGCGTCTTCAGCCCGGCCGCGGGGATGGCCCGCAGCTGGTTCAGTTCGGCGCGGAAGAAGCCGACCGGGTGGGCTTTCAGCGACAGGCTGGTGGTCCGGTAGTCCTCGGCCACATGCTGGGCGGGGCTCATGAAGGGCAGCTGCACCTGCGCCTCCTGCGGCCGGCTGCGGGTCAGCAGGGGCGCCGCCGCCCCGATCTCGCCGCCCAACCCCTTCACCGCCCACAGCGCCTGGCGCCGGTCGAGCCCCAGGGCGCGGAAGGCGTCGGCCTCGGCCAGCAGCTCCAGGGCGCGCCGGCCGACGCCCGAGCCCAGGGCGAAGTCCTCGAAGCTGCAGGCTCCGGCCTTGCGCGCCGCCACGATCATCAGCCCCTCGGTCTTCTTCAGCCCACGGACCTGGCGCAGGCCGAGGCGGAGCGGGCGGAGATTGCCCACGGCGCCGAACGCCCCCTCCGTCGCTTCGCGCCACCTCCCCCGCTGCGCGGGGGAGGATCTGGGCCGAAGATGCTCCGCCGCTTGCGGGGGAGCTGGCGGCGCAGCCGACTGAGGGGGCGTTGTGGCCTCGCCGCCATCCTCCAGCGTGCAATCCCAATCACTGAACATCACGTCCGGCGGGCGCACCTCGACGCCGTGCTCGCGGGCGTCGCGGACCAGCTGCGCGGGCTGGTAGAAGCCCATCGGCTGGCTGTTCAGCAGGGCCGCGCAGAAGGCGTCGGGGTGGCGCAGCTTCACCCAGGCCGAGGCGTAGACCAAGAGGGCGAAGCTGATCGCGTGGCTCTCCGGGAAGCCGTAGGAGCCGAAGCCTTCGATCTGCTTGAAGCAGCGCTCGGCGAAGTCCTGGGGGTAGCCGCGCCGGACCATGCCGTCGACGAACTTGCGCCCATATTCGCCCACCGTGCCCAGGTTGCGGAAGGTCGCCATCGAGCGCCGCAGGCCATCGGCGTCGTCCTCGGAAAACTCCGCGCCGACGATCGCCACCCGCATCGCCTGCTCCTGGAAGAGCGGCACGCCCAGGGTCTTCCGCAGGATCGTCTCCATCTCGTCCTGTGGATGGTCTGGTCCGGGTCGCGGATAGCTCACCAGGCCGGGGTTGTCCCGCCGCTTCAGATAGGGGTGCACCATGTCGCCCTGGATTGGCCCCGGCCGGACGATCGCCACCTCGATCACCAGGTCATAGAATTTCCGCGGCTTCAGTCTCGGCAGCATCGACATCTGCGCCCGGCTCTCGACCTGGAAGACGCCGATGGAATCGGCGTGGGAGAGCATTTCGTAGACCGCGGGATCCTCCTGCGGGATCTCGGCGATGTCGGTGATGCGCCGCCCGTCCGGCCCCGGCGGCAGCAGTTCGAGCGACTTGCGCAGCGCCGTCAGCATGCCCAGAGCCAGCACGTCGACCTTCATCAGGCCGAGCGCGTCGATGTCGTCCTTGTCCCATTCGATGAAGGTGCGCTCGGCCATGGCGGCGTTGCCGATCGGCACGGTCTCGTCGAGCCGCCGCTTGGTCAGCACGAAGCCGCCGACGTGCTGCGACAGATGGCGGGGAAAACCCAGCAGCTGTTGCGCCAGCGCCGTCGCCCGGCGGATTTCCGGCGCGTCGGGGTCGAGGCCGGCCTGGCGCACATGCTCGTCCGGCACGCCGTCGCCCCAGGAGCCCCAGACCGTGCCGGCCAGCGCCGCGGTGATGTCCTCGGTCAGCCCCAACGCCTTGCCGACCTGGCGGATCGCCATGCGCGGGCGGTAGTGGATGACGGTGGCGACGATGGCGGCGCGGTCGCGGCCATAGCGGCCGTAGACGTATTGGATCACCTCCTCGCGCCGCTCGTGCTCGAAATCGACGTCGATATCCGGCGGCTCGCCGCGCTGTGCGGAGATGAAGCGGGAGAACAGCAGATCCTGGCCGGGCTTGGTCGGGTCGACCGCGGTGATCCCGAGGCAGAAGCAGACCAGCGAATTGGCCGCCGAGCCGCGGCCCTGGCAGAGGATCTGCTGCTCGCGAGCCCAGCGCACCACGTCGTGGACGGTCAGGAAGTAGTTGGGAAATTTCAGCTTCTCGATCAGGTCGAGCTCGTGGGCGATGGTCTGGGCCTCGCGCGGCGGAATGCCGTGCGGAAACCGCCAGGCTGCGCCGGCCCAGGTCAGGTCGCGTAGATGCTGGATCGCCGTCTTGCCGGGGGGCACGGGCTCGTCGGGATATTCGTACTGCAGCTGGCCCAGGTCGAAGCCGATGCGCCCGGCGATCTCGACGCTGCGCTCCACCGCGCCCGGGAAGCGGGCGAACAGGCGGGCCATCTCCTGCGGCGACTTCAGGTGGCGCTCGGCGTTGGCGGCCAGCCGCAGGCCGGCCTGGTGGATGGTGCAGTTCTCGCCGATGCAGGTCAGCACGTCCTGCAGCGGCCGCCGCTCGGGGCCGTGGTAGAGGACGTCGTTGGTGGCGACCAGCGGCGCGCCGCCTTGCTGCGCGAGTCCCGCCAGCCGCGACAGCCGCTGCAGGTCGCGCGCGCCATAGCGCCGCGCCGCCGCCAGCCAGAGATTTCCGGCGAGCTCGCCGCAGAGCCGTTGCAGCGCGGCCTCGAAGCCGGCGTCCAGCCGCTCCGGCGGGATCACCAGGCAGAGCTGACCGGCCGCATGCTCGAGGAAGTCGGCGAGGCGCAGCTCGCAGTCGCCCTTCTCCGCCCGCCGCTGGCCCAGCGTCAGCAGCCGGGTGAGGCGGGCGTAGGCCTCGCGGTCGGAGGGATAGACCAGCAGGCTGGGGGTCGCGTCGACGAACTCCAGCCGGCAGCCGGTCAGGGCGCGGATCTTCGACCCCGCAGCGCGCCGCTTCTTCGCTTCGGCCCAGGCCCGCACCACCCCGGCCAGCGAGTTGCGGTCGCAGATCCCCACGGCGTCCAGCCCCAAGGCCTCGGCCCCCAGCACCAGCTCGCCCGGATGCGAGGCGCCCTTGAGGAAGGAGAAGTTGCTGGTCGCCTGCAACTCGGCGTAGCGGACGCTCATCAGGCCCCCTCCACCGCTTCGCGGTCCCCCTCCCCCAGAGGGGGAGGAGAGTCGAGGTTGCGCCGCCTCTCTCCTCCCCCTTCAGCCGCCCGCTTCATCCGAACACCCCGTGCAGCCACCACTTCGCCGGCTGCTCCGGCGCGTAGAGCCCGGCCCGGAACAGCCAGAAGCGGCCGCCGTCCTGGTCCTCGACCCGGTAGTAGTCGCGGACGTGACCCACCGAGACGGCGTCGATGTCGGTCTTCCACCATTCCTCGGCGATGCGCTCCGGCCCCTCGGCGCGGCGCACCCGGTGGACCTGGCCGCGCCAGCAGAACTGGCTGGGCGGGTCGTCGGGGGTCAGGGCGATCACCCCCTCAACCGGCTCGGGGCGGCGGAACAGGCGGACCGGGCGAGGCGTCTGTGGCGACCAGCCGGGGGCGCCGGCCAACGGACCCTTCGTCAGCGGATGACCGCGGGCCGCGGCCAACTCCGGCAGATGGCTTTCGACGGCCTCCGCGCGCCAGAGGCGGGCCTCGCCCAGTCGGTTGGCCAGCCGGTCGACCAGGGGCGCGAGGCCATCGTCATTCGTCTGAGGATCGGCCTCGAGCCGCGCCTGGCGCGCGGCGGTCGCCTCGACCTGATCGGCGGTGAGGGTGACCACCTCGATGCCGAAGCCGGGGTCGAGCGCCTCGATTTTCGGGGCGAACAGCTTGCCCAGCCGCAGCGGATCGCGGCCCGCCAGGGACAGGCCGACGTTGAGGCTCAGCACCTTGCCGTCCAGGCGGTGGTAACAGAGCTGGAAACGCCGCGCACCCTGGTCCTTGGCCTCCAGCTGGGCGCACAGCCGGGCCGCGACGTCGACGGCGACCCGGGCCATGTCCTGCGGCGCGCTGATCGGCTCGGCGAACGCCAGCCTGGCGAACCAGGGCGTCGGCGGGCGGCGGAAGGTCAGGGCCTCGGCCGCGCGGCCCAGCGCCTGGTCGAGACGCGTCAGGGTCTGCGCCCCGAACCGCCGGGCGAGCGGCGCCCGGGGCAGGGCGGCCAGCTCGGCGAGGCGGCGCAGGCCCAACCGCTCGATCTGGGCGGCGGTCTCGGCTTCGAGCCGGAGCGCCGCCGGCGGCAGCGGGGCCAGCAGCGCCGCCTGGCCGTTCGGCGGGGCGATGGTTCCATCGGCGCCGAAATGGGCCAGCGCCCAGGCTGCGCCGGGGGTGTCGGCGATCGCCAGGCGGAACGGCAGGCCGTCCCTCGCCAGCCGGGCGCGGAAGTCAGCCAGCATCTGCGCCTCGCCGCCCCACAGATGGGCGACGCCCTCGACGTCGAGGAACAGGCCGTCGGGCGGATCCAGCGCCACCGCCGGCGAGAAGCGGACGCACCAGCCGGCGAGTTCGGCCAGGGCGGCGGCGTCGGCCTGCGGCTCGGCCTCGGCCGTGACGAGGTCGGGGACCCGGGCGAAGGCGTCGGTCGCCTTCTGGCCGGGGTAGAGCCGCAACCGCGCCGCCTCCAGGCTGACCGCGGCGAGCCGCCGGGTCCCGCCCACGGTCTCGATCAGCGCGAAGGGGGGCGGGGAGGCCGCGGCGGCCCCCTCCACCCCTCCGCGGTTCCCCTCCCCCAAGGGGGGAGGAGAGGGGCGGTGCGGCTTCGCTTTTCCTCCCCCTCTGGGGGAGGGGGACCCCGGAGGGGTGGAGGGGGCGTTCGGTTCAGGCGACGCGGCGGACGGATGGCGCCGGCGCCAGTTGGCGATCGCCCAGGTCGGCGACCAGGCGCAGAGGATGCGTCCCATTCCAGGTCTCCCCGCTTTGGGAAAAGGCGCTCTTCGCTTCGAAGAGCCAGGCGCCGGGGCGTCCACCCCGGCAGCGTTCGAGCGCCACCGCAAAGCGCGGCGCGCCGAGGCCGAACTCCCCCGCCGGCGGCTCGGAGGGGGCCGAGGCGACGCGCCAGCGGGTGGCGGCCGCCGAGCCCGGCGCCTCGCGCGGCGCTCCTTTCGGCAGGCTGGGGCCGCCGAATGGCCGGCGGCGGATCACGAAGCCGGTGGCGCCGCGCTTTTCGCAGGCGAGCTGCAGCCGGCGCCCGGCGGTCAGGCCCACGGCCTCGACCTCGCCGACCACGGCGGCGACGCCGGCGGCGGACAGGGCGTCCTCCATCACGCCCAGGGCCTCGGCCTCGTCGCGGGCGCAGACCTGGATCAGCCGCTCCGGCGGAAAGCCCAGGCCCTCCAGCCCCGGGGCCCAGAGGTCGTCGCGCCGGAGCACCCAGACCGCCCAGCCGCGGCGGGCGAGCGGCGCCGCCAGCAGGGCGGTGAAGGCGGCCGGGGCGGCGGAGGTTTCCGCCTCCATCCCCTCGCCGCCGATCTCGTGCCAGCGGCCGAGCGGCAGGCCGCCGCCCAGGGCCGCGTCCACCGCCGGGGCGCCCAGCCCCAGCCGTCCGCAGTCGGGCCGCCCGCCGGTCTCCAGGGCGGAGACCTTCGCTCGCACGGCGGCCAGGCGGCGCGGATCGGACATCGGTAAGGGACTCCTTTCGTTCCGCTTTTGTTCTGAAACTCCCGAGGGAGAGAGTCAAGTTCCGCAAGCCCTCCGTGATCGCCCTTGCCGGTCGCCGCTTGCAGCGTCGCGGGCCGCTCCCTATCCTTTCTGGCGCCCAAGAGGAGCCGCAGTCGCCCATGTGATCCGAACCCGACCGCAACGCCGCCCTGCCTTGCCCCTCGGGATTCCGTATTCATGCCTGCGTCCATCGCGCTCACCGACCTCGCCTGGTCGACGCCAGACGGCAAACAGCTGTTCTCCCATCTCGACCTGACCTTCGGTCCCGAGCGTGCGGGCCTGGTCGGCCGCAATGGCGTCGGCAAGACCACGCTGCTGAAGCTGATCGCCGGCGAGCTTGCGCCCCAGGCGGGCGGCGTCGCCGTCCAGGGCCGGCTGGCGGTGCTGCGCCAGACGGTGCAGGTCGCCGTCGACGACACCCTGGGAGACCTGTTCGGCGTCGCCGATCGCCTGGCCATCCTCGCACGCGCGGCCGCCGGCGCGGCGACCGAGGCCGATCTGGCGCTCGCCGACTGGACGCTGGAGACCCGCATGGCCGAGGCGCTGGCCCGCCTCGGTCTCGCCGCCGAGCCCGGCGCCCGCCTGGCGGCCTTGTCGGGTGGGCAGCGGACGCGTGCGGCCCTCGCGGCCCTGGTGTTCGCCGCGCCGGACTTCCTGATCCTCGACGAGCCGACCAACAATCTCGACCGCGACGGCCGCAGGGCGGTGGCCGAGCTCCTGGCCTCCTGGCGCGGCGGGGCCATCGTCGTCAGCCACGACCGCGAGTTGCTGGAGACGATGGACGCCATCGTCGAGCTGACCGCGCTGGGCGCCGCCCGCTACGGCGGAGGCTGGAGCGCCTGGCGCGCGCGCAAGGCGCTGGAGCTTGCCGCCGCCGAAGGCGAGCTGGCCGACGCCGAGAAGCGGCTCGCCGAGCTCGCCCGCACAGCCCAGGCCACAGCCCAGCGCAAGGCGCGCAAGGACGGCGCGGGCCGCCGGAAGGCCGCCCGGGGCGATGCGCCGAAGGTTCTGCTGGGGATGATGAGGGACCGCAGCGAGACCACCGGTGGCGAGCAGGCGCGGCTTGCCGAACGCCGTCGCGGCCAGGCCCAGGCGGCGGCCGCCGCCGCGCGCGAGCGGATCGAAGTCCTGCAGCCGATGTCGGTCGCCCTGCCGCCGACCGGGCTCGCCGCCGGCAAGACGGTGCTGCAGGTCGAGCGGGTCACCGCCGGCTACCTGCCCGGTCAGCCGATCCTGCAGGACTTTTCCCTGGCCGTCGCCGGGCCCGAGCGGATTGCGCTGACCGGCCCCAACGCTTCGGGCAAGACCACCCTGCTGGCCCTGATCTCCGGCGAGCTTCAGCCCTGGTCGGGGCAGGTGCGCACGCCGACGCGGTTCGCCATGCTGGACCAGCGGGTGAGCCTGCTCGACCCTTCGCTGCCGATCCGAGACAACTTCCGCAGGACCAATCCGTATGCGGACGAGAACGCCTGCCGCGCCGCCCTGGCCCGCTTCATGTTCCGGGCCGACGCCGCCTTGCAGCTGGCCGGCGCCCTGAGCGGCGGCCAGCTGCTGCGCGCCGGCCTCGCCTGCGTGCTCGGCGCCGCCGTCCCGCCGCCGCTGCTGATTCTCGATGAGCCGACCAACCACCTCGACCTCGACTCCATCGCCGCCGTCGAGGCAGGCCTGCGCGCCTACGACGGCGCCCTGCTGATCGTCAGCCACGACGAGGCCTTCCTGCAGGCCGTCGGGACCAGCCGGCGGGTGAGCCTGGGCGGTTAGACCGGCGTCAGGGGCGCGGACGGCACTTGCGGGTGGCGTAGACGCCGCGCAGGAAGCCGCGCCGGGCGTAGCCGGCGTTGACGGCGGCCTGCAGCCTGCGATCCGCCGGCGCGGCGCCCGACACCTCCCGCACCAGGCCGCGGAACGGGATGATCGAGTTGACCACCGTCTTGCCGCCGGCCTGGGCGAGCTTGGCCATGCGGTTCTCCTGGTATTTCTCGCCGGGCTGGAAGTCTGGGCCGAGAACCTCGTTCAGCTCCGCCAGGGCGGAGCCCAGCTGTCGACAGGTCTTCAGCCCCGTCAGGCCATAAGGATCGTCGGTCGCCTTCAGCAGCGGCGGCGGGACCTTGGAGCGGTTGATCCCCACGTCGCGAGCCGGCTGGGTGACGATCTCGCCGGTCCGCTTCTCCACCGACTCCTGGCGGCTTTGCGTCGGCGCTGGCGTCGCCGTCGGCGCCGGTGTGGCGGGCGCCGGAGGCTGGGCGCAGGCGCCACCCGAAATCCAGAAGACCAGGGTCATCGCCAGGGCGGCGGCGGCCTCGGCTGCGCGCGTCATCGATCCGGCTCCCCTTCGCCGAAATGCGCCGAACGCCTCGCCTGCTCGCTCATGCCGTCTGCTCCGATTACGGCAACGTGCGGCGGGGGAGCAAGGTTTCAGCCCTTGCCCCAGCCCGCCCGGACCACGCCGTGCGGCGTCAGACGGTCTCCGGCTCCTCGGCCTTCAGCACCATGCGCTCGCCGCGGGCGGCGAAGGCGAAGCGGTGCACGAAATCGCAGAGCGTCCGCATCTCCTTGGCGGCGGCGGGGTCGCCGCCCAGCTCCTCCGCCGACTGCCCGCTCTCGACCACGGTCTGGTAGGGCGCCCGGCTGCGGATGATCGCGGGAGCCACCGGCAGTTTCAGAAGCCGCAGCGCCTCGATCGTCCGCGTCACCGCCGGCGGCTCGACCGCCTCGCGCGCCACCGGCGCCTGGTTCAGCACCACCAGGCCCGGCTTGCGCAGACGGCGGATGATCTCGCTGGTCCGCACCGCCGCCGCCAGGTCGAGAAAGGTCGGCCGCAGGATCAGCAGCGCCAGGTCCGCCAGCACCACGGACTGGGCCACCTCCTCCTCCAGCACCGCCGGGGTGTCGATCACCATGGCGTCGGTGCGCGACCGCGCCAGCGCCAGCTGCAGGGCGAACAGCTTGGGCGCCGCGGTGGCCACCACCTCCGGCCCTGGCGCCCGCCGCCCTTTGAAGACATCCATCACCGAGCGTTGGGGATCGGTGTCCGCCAGGACCGTGGCGCACCCCCTTAGGTGTAGTCCTATGGCGAGATGCACGGCTATAGTTGTCTTGCCGCACCCGCCTTTGCGGCCAATGACTGCAATTGTTCTCATAAGCCGCCCAGTTCCCCGACGCAGCTACGGTAACCGACGCCGTGAGTCCCTGAACTGTCTTCTGCGTGAACTTTACGCGTCAGGCTCCGGCGCAGTCCGCAGGGCAGTTGGCGGATCCGGCGCCTGGATTTCGGGCGCGGCCGCGATCGCCGTCAAGACGCCCACGGGAGGAACGGAAGCGAAGCTGCGGAAGGCGGGAGCTCCGCGGGCCCGGAGTCGATCTTCGGTGCGGCCGCGGAGCCGGCGTCGTCGATCCTGCAGCGGATCTCGCAGCGAACGCCGTCCGGCGCGAAGCTCAAGGCGACGTCGCCCTGCAGATCGCGGGCGAGGCTGCGTTGAAGCAGCCGCACGCCGAAGCCGGAGCGGGCGGGCGCGGCGACCGGCGGCCCGCCTTCCTCGGTCCACGAGAGCGCCAGCTGGTCGCCGGCAAGGCTCCAGCAGAGCGTCACCCGCCCCTGCGGAACCGACAGGGCGCCGTACTTCACGGCGTTGGTGGCGAGCTCGTGCAGCGCCAGGCCGAGCGCCAGCGCTCGATGCGCCGCCAGCCAGACGGGTGGTCCCGAGCGGATGATTTGCGGCCGCTGGCCCGTCTCGAAGGGCGCGAGCGCGCTGACCGCCAGGTCGCTGAGCCGCGCGCCGCGCCAGCTTTCCGCCGTCAGCAGGTCATGGGCGGCGGCGAGCGTCACCAGCCGGGCTTCGAACAGGTCCCGGGCGACTTGAAGGTCGGGCGCGGAGCGCAGCGTCTGGGCGGCGATCGATTGCACCGTGGCCAGTGTGTTCTTCACCCGATGATTGAGCTCTTTGATCAGCAGCAGCTGCCGCTGCTCGGCCCGGCGCTGTTCGGTGACGTCGTCGACCACGCCGACGACCCGCGTCAGCCGTCCGTCGGCTCCAGGGAAGTAGTCGTTGATGCTGACGATGTCGCGGACGGAGCCGTCGGACAGGTGGATCCGGTACTCGCATTGTCGCCGCGTCAGGCCAGCCGCCTCGTCGGCGGCTCCCTGGGCGAGGATGCGCGGGAGATCCTCGCTGTCGATCCGTGTCATCACGACTTCCGGCGTCAGGTCCTCATCAGACCCAAACTCGAAGATCTCCCGGGCGCGCGCGTCGAACGTCGCCTGCCGGGCCTCCATGTCCATTTCGAAGATGCCGACGCGCGCCAGCGACATGGCGGTGTTCAGCCGACGTGCGGTCTCCGCCGCCTCCGCCTGGGCGCGAACCTGCTCGGTGACGTCGAAACCCTCGACGAAGACCCCGGTGACCTCGCCGTCCTCTTCCATCACCGGCTCGAGCACGAGGTCGAGGTAATGCGTCTTGATCGGTCCGCCCGGCGACGTCGGCAGCAGCACCCGCGAGGCCCGATGGATGATGCGCTCCCCGGTCGCGTAGACGCGGCGGATTGAGTTTTCGGCCGCCTGGTCGACGAGATCGGGATAGACCTCGTCAAAGGCCCGGCCGACGGCGCCGCGGTCACCGAAGAGGCGCTTGTGGGCTTCGTTGACGAACTCGAAGATCAGCTGCGGCCCGCGGAGCAGGCAGATGAAGCCCGGCGTCTGCTCGAACATGCGCCGCTGACGGGCGGCTTCCAGGGCGACCTTGCGCTCGGCGAGCACCCGCTGGGTGGCCTCGACGCAGATCGCCAGCACGCCGGCGGGCCGACCGCTGTCGTCGGGGACTGGCGAACAATCGACATCGATCCAGATCTGCTCGGGCTCGCCGCAGCGACAGACCGTCAGCTCCAGGTTTCGGAACACCCGGCTTGCGCCGTCGAGCCCGGCCCTGAGGGCTTGGCCGTTGAGCTCGGCGTTCTCCGGCCAGCTCTCCAGCACCTTGGTTCCGAGAACCTCCGGGTGATGCCGGCCGATCAGGTTGGCGTAGCCGTCGTTATAGACCAGGACGCCGTCCTCGCCCCACATCAGCGCCATCGGCAGGGGCGCGCGCAGCAGCATCGCCGTCGCCATCTTCAGGCTCGCCGGCCATGCGCTCAGCGGGCCGAGCGGCGTCGACGCCCAGTCGTGCCGTGCGATCAGCGCGCCCAAGGGGCCGCCCCGCAAGAACGCCGCCTCGTCCACGCGAGAGCCGGAATTTGTCGCTTCGAGCTGCACGTCGGTCGCCAGCAGACACACCATCGGCGGTCGAAGACAACCAATCAGGACGAGAACCGAACGCCGGCGTTCGCATTTGGTGGCCGCATAGGGGTCAGGCGACGAACTCGTGGATGGCCTCGGCAAGCAGTTCGTTGCGGGATCCGAAGGCTTGCAGCCGCAGCACGTGCGCGCCCGGCTGTGGGGCCCCGCTCAGCCAGACGAGCTCCTGGGTCGCCGGCCTGGGAAACGTTTGGGCGAGGACCGCCTCGACCGCGCAGAGCAAGGGCATTCCCTGCTGGCTGGAAACCTTCGCCTCCAGCCGGCTGGGAAGCTTCGTGCGGAGGCCGGCGACAAAACTCGAGGTCGCCTCGGCGACGGATTGCAGGGGTAGGGGCGGGGACATGAATTTCTCCTGGGGCGGGTCCCGGCCGGAGAAGGTCCATGAAAAACCCCGCGTCCTGGCCGGAGCGGGGTGCAAGTCTCGCGATCGAGCGGGTGTCAGGCCGCGCGGGATCGCCCCCGTCCGTGATGGCCGGTGGTAATCATTTTCGTCGCGAGGGTCGGAGGGTCGAGGGGCATGGGTCTCATCGTCGATGCCCGCCCCTCATAGTCCCTAGCCGTGCCGGCGCCAACAGCCCGCATCACCGCGGCCCGACGTCCAGCTGCTGATGGCGCCCCGCCCGCTGACGCTCGGCGAGGACGCTGTCGTCGACAGCCGCCTGCGGGTGCGCGGCCTCGACGGTCTTCGCATCGTCGATTGCTCGGTGATGCCGACCATCCCGGCCGGCAAAGCTGATCCTGCAGGATGCCGCGAGCGCCTGAACGCGGCCCGCTAAATTCTGCCGTGCATTCGAAGCATTTGCGTGTGCACGGCGCCGGGGCGGCGCCTACGATCGTTTCGGCGCCAATTTCATGGGTTGTGGATTGATGCTGGTGCAGGGACCCGGCCCACGTCGAATGAATTTTCAGTTCTCCAGTGTCGAGGCGATCACCTACAACGGCTTTGCTGTGGCCGGCGCGGACGAACCCGGCCTGGCCGCCGCGCCGAGCAGCGACGGTCTCGCCGCCTCATCCGGCCACCGCCGCCGGGCGCCGGGCGGGCGAGGCGTCGCGGCGCTGCTGCTGGTCGCAACGATGTTCGGGGCGGGGATCGGCTATTCCGTCGGGACCGTGAACTCCATGCCCGCGAAGGTGGCGAGCCGATCCGCCGCGCCTGCTCAAGCCGCCGCGCCCGGGGCCGCTCCACCGCTGCTGCCGGCGCCGCTGGAAAGCGATCTCCCGTTCACGGCGCGGCCTTTCGAAGTCCCTCAGATCGTCACCGACCCGCCAGGTGCGACCGGCGGGCGGCGCCCGGCGGTGGCGGCGTCTCCCCGGAAAGCGAGGCCCGCGGCTTCACCCCGCCGCAGGAGATCGACCCCGCCTGCCGCCCAGACCGCCTCCCGCGGGAAGCCGGCTGCGCGTCTGGCCGCAGCCGAGCGCCGCCCCAGGACCAGCTGCGAACCGAGGCGCCGTGGCTCCGCGGGGACTGATTGCGCAAACGAGGCGCTGCCATTTTCCCGTCGCCTCGACCTGGCCTTCGAAAGGGCCTTCCCCTCGGGCGGAAACCAGCACGAGGCGGCGCCGCCCTACTAGGTCGACCGTCGGGGCCGCGGGACAATCCGGCTGCGCGCCCGACGTGGTCAGGGCTTGCGGGCGACGAGCGCGTGCAGGCGTCCGGCCGGGGCGTTGTGGGCGATCCGGAAGCCGAGCGCCTGGAGCTCCGCGGCGACCCACTCGGCCGGGAGCCGCAGCTTGCGGTAGCTGCTCTTGTCCATCCGCCAGCCGCCGTCTTCGCGCTGGTGGATGATGTCGGTCACCGTGACGCTCTCGGCGGCGAAATCCAGCAGGCAGGTCATGATCCGCGCGTCGTCGGCGCGGATCGGCAGGATCCGGTCGAGGCCCTCCAGTGGCTGCGAGAGGTCGCGCCAGGTCAGCGCCAGGGCCCCGCCCGGCTGCAGCGCCCCATGGGCGTCGGCGAACAGGGCGCGCACCTCTTCGCGGCTGGCCAGGTGCGGAAGCGTGTCGCCCATGCAGGTCACGGTCTCGACCGAGCCTGCGGCGGCCAGGGCCGCGAGGCTGCGGATGTCGGCCAGCCGGGCCTGCACCGGGCGGCCGGCGAGGTTGGCCTGCAGCTCGTCGAGCAGGGCCGGGCTGGTGTCCACCGCCAGCACCGGGCGCGCACCGAGCTCGGCAAGCGCGAAGGCCTGGTAGCCCGGCCCGCAGCCGAGGTCGACGGCCGGCCCGGTCAGCGCCGGGCCGATCCCCAGCTCGCCGAGCAGGGCGCGCTGCTCGGCGACCTTCTCCGCCAGCGATTGACCGAACATCCAGCTGTAGCTCTTCGCCAGCAGGCGCTCGTAGTGCTGGGTGACCGGGTCGTCCGTGGCTGGAGGCTCCATGCCGCCTACTCCTGCGACGTCAGCGCCGCGATTTAGAAGGGGCGGTTTCGGCGCGACGCGCTTTGGCAGGATGGCATGGCCCGGCGCGGGCTGTCAGTCGTCGTTGTCGCCGATCAGCATGTGCAGCCGCTCCAGCAGTTCGGCCGGACTGAACGGCTTGGGCAGAAAGAGCGCGCCCGTCACCCCATTGGCCCTGAACGAGCGCTCGGAGCTCTCCCCGCTGACGAAGATGATCGGCAGGCCGGCGTCGAGCGTGCGGGCGAAGCGGGCGACATCATAGCCGGTGGTGCCGACGCCGAGGTTCACGTCGACCACCATGCAGGCGAACCGGCGATGGCTGCGCAGCGCCGCATAGGCCTCGTCATCCCGTTGCACGCAGTGCGGCTGCAGGCCTTCGGCGCTCAGGATGTCGCTGACCAGCTCACAGATCTGCGGCTCGTCTTCGACGACCAGCACGGTGGCGGCGGGCCGGGGCTGACTGGCGAGTTCGGACATGCGACCTACGAAGTTGCGACCACCCAAACCGCAAACCCGCGTGTCGGGTTCCCGACAAATGTGTTTGTCGCCGGGCCGGGTTGCTGTTCGCGACTGGCCTAGCGCGACGCCGGCGCGCAAGAAAGGCGTATGTCCGATCCGCCGCCAGGGGCCCTGAGCTCGCCGTCGACCCTCCGCAACCGTGATCCCATACTGGGCGTGCTGCGCGCCTGCCTGCCGCCTCGCGGCCTGGTGCTCGAGATCGCCGCGGGGGCTGGCGAGCACGCGCTCTACAACGCCGCAGCCTTTCCCGGCCTGCTCTGGCGGCCGACGGACGCCGACCCCCAGGCGCTGGCCAGCATCGCCGCCTGGCAGGCCTACGCCGGCCCGCCGAACCTGCTGGCGCCGCTGCGGCTCGACGCCGGCGACCCGGACCGCTGGCCGGTGGCCCACGCCGACGCCGTCGTCAACATCAACATGATCCATATCTCGCCCTGGTCGGCGACCGAGGGGCTGATGACCGGCGCCGGACGGGTGCTGCCGTCCGGCGGCGTGCTCTATCTCTATGGTCCCTACCTTGAAGCCGACACGCCGACCGCGCCCAGCAACCGGGCCTTCGACGAGAGCCTGCGACGGCGCGACCCCGCCTGGGGCCTGCGCCGGCTCGACGATGTGACGGCGCTGGCGGCCCGCCACGGCCTGCGACTGGCCGAGCGCGTGGCCATGCCCGCCAACAACCTCTCCCTGGTGTTCCGCAAGGCCTGAGCGCGTGGCGCCCCGGTTGACGACCAAGTGTCGCGGCTCGGCGGCTGGCGCCTGGCGCCGCCGGTGCTGGTCGAGCGGCTGGCGGTGGTCGCTCGCAAACCTGACCGGCTCGACAGGGGGGGTGCGGCGTCGGAGCCCTTGTCTGGCGGCGTGTTGTCCACGAAACATACGCTCTAAGATTGTAGGAGCTGAAGCGTGGACCTTTCCGACGAGCTGGCGGCGGCGCGGCCGTTTGCCCAGGCGACCGCCGGAACGCCGGAGGCTGCGCGGCTGATCGCCGTGATTCGCCAGCTCGCCGTCGCGCCCAGCCTGGCGCAGACCATGGAGATCGTCACGCGGGCGGCGCGGGACCTGCTGCACGCCGACGGCGCCACGTTCGTCCTGCGCGACGGGGATCTCTGCCACTACGCCGACGAGGACGCGATTGCGCCGCTGTGGAGGGGGCGGCGCTTCCCGTTGGACGCCTGCATCTCCGGCTGGTGCATGAGGCGAAACCAGGCGGTGGCGATCGCCGACATCTACCAGGACGATCGCATTCCGCACGACGCCTACCGCCCGACCTTCGTGCGCAGCCTGGCGCTCGCGCCGGTCCGCCGCCGCGAGCCGTTTGCGGCGGTCGGCGCCTACTGGTCACAGCCGGGCGAAGCGACCCCCGACAGGCTCGAGCTGCTGCAGATGCTGGCCGACGCCTCGAGCCTGGCGATTTCGGTCGCCCAGCTGACCCCGCTCGCCGAAGCGCGGCAGGCCGCGGATGCGGCGCAGGCGCGTTACCGGGCCGTCTTCGACCAGGCGGCGGTCGGGGTGGCGCGGGGCGGGTTCGACGGACGGTTCCTCGAAGTGAACGCCCGGTTCTGCGAGATCGTCGGCTACCCGGCCGCCGAGCTGCTCGATCGCGATTTCGCCCACCTCACCCATCCAGACGACCTGGCGCACTGCCTCGCAAAAACGGCCGCGCTGATGGCCGGCGAGATCCCGACCTATTCGATGGAGAAGCGCTATCTCCGCCGCAACGGCGAGCCGGTCTGGGTCGACCTGACGGTGTCGCTGGCGCGCGATTCCGACGGCTCGGCGGCCTACCTGATCGCCGTCGTCGTGGATATTTCCGAGCGCAAGGCTGCGGAGGCGGCGCAGAAGCATCGCGCGGAGGAGTTTTTCGCCCTCGCCGAGAACGTGCCGATCCTCTGCTGGATGGCCTATGCCGACGGCCAGATTTATTGGTGCAACCAGCGCTGGCGCGAATACACCGGCCTCGGTCCCGACAGCCCGGGGGGCCTGGCCGAGAAGCAGATCGTCGACCCCGAAATGCTGCCGATGGTCCGCTGGCGCTGGGCGCGCTCGTTGAAGACGGGACTCCCGTTCGAAATGATCTTCCCGCTGCGGCGCCACGACGGGACGTACCGCTCGTTCCTGACGCGGATCGTGCCGATCCTGGGCGAGAACGGCCGCATCTCGCGCTGGTTCGCCTCCTGCACGGACGTCGCCGATCAGCAGGAGCAGGAGGAGCATCTGCGGCTGCTGCTCAACGAGCTGAACCACCGGGTGAAGAACATCATGGCCACGGTGCAGTCGCTGGCCGCCCAGACCTTGCGCGCCGCCACCGATCCTCAGGAGGCGTTCACCCGGCTGGAAAGCCGGCTGCTGGGCCTGTCGGCGGCGCACACCATCCTGACGGAGCACAATTGGGAGGGGGCGACGCTTGCCGAAGTCGTCGCGCGCACCCTGGCGCCCTTCGTCATGGACGCCCCGCAGCGGGTGCGGGTGGCGGGCGACGAGGTCTGGCTGGCGCCCGCCGCGGCGGTGGCGCTGTCGCTGGCCCTGCACGAGCTGGCCACCAATGCGGTGAAGTACGGCGCCCTCTCCGGGGACCAGGGCCAGGTCGAATTGGCATGGACCCGGCGTCAGGGGGAACTGGTGATCTCGTGGCGCGAGACCGGCGGCCCTGCGGTGGTCAAGCCGACCCGCCGGGGCTTCGGCTCGCGGCTGATCGAGTGCAGCCTGCCGCGCGAACTCGGCGCGCCGTCGGTCCTCAGGTTCGAGCCGGAGGGGCTGGTCTGCCAGGTCGGCGTGGCGCTGCCGGCGGGATGACGCAGGGTCGTCGCTCTATATCGAGAGCCCTTCTTGTCCACTCACGATGACCGGGCGTGAGTGGGAAGGGCGCCAGTGTCCCGATTCCGCAGTTCGCCAGCGCATTGTGGCCGGCTCGGGCGAACTTCAGATCCGGCACGCTAGCCGGTGTTGTCGCCGGCCGCCGCCGGGGTCGGCACGCCGAACCGATGCGGATCGTCGCCGAGCGCCAGGCGCACCTTGGCGATTTCCGGCGCGGTCTCCAGCGCCTCGACCAGCTGGTAGAAGGCTTCCTTCTCGTCGAGGCCGCCCTGCTTCGCCAAATGATCGGCGACCAGGTCTTCGAGCCGGTTGAGCAGGGCGTTGGCGGCGACGAGCGCGTCGTGTTCCGAGGTCATCGCTAAGGGACGCCCGACGGCCGCGGTGGTTCCGGCCTGCCGCGCCGTCCGGCCGCGGTCCGCATCAGCGCACGCTCGTCCACGGCTTGGACAGCAGGGTCGCGCAGTTGATCAGGCCGACCAGGGAGTAGGTCTGCGGATAGTTGCCCCAGAGCTCGTCGCCGTCGAAGGAGATGTCCTCCGAGAGCAGGCCCGCGGCGGTGCGCCGTTCCAGCATCTCTTCGAACAGCGTCCGCGCCTCGTCGCTGCGGCCGGAGAGGTGCAGCGCCTCGATCAGCCAGAAGGTGCAGAAGTTGAAGGCCGTCTCGGGCAGGCCGAAGTCATCGGGCGCGGCATAGCGCAGCATGAAGGTCCCGCGCCGCAAGCCGTCCTCGACCGCCTGCATGGTGGCCTGCATCCGCGGATGGTCCGGCGGGCAGAAGCGCACGTCGACGAGTTGCAGCAGGCTGGCGTCCAGCCCGTCGCCCTCGAAGGTGGCGGCGTAGCGGCCGAGTTCGGCGTTCCAGGCGCGGCGCTCGATCGTCTCGCGCACCTGCGCCGCGCGGTCGGACCAGTAGGCGGCGCGCTCGCCCAGGCCCAGCTTGACCGCGGCGTTGGCAAGCCGGTCGCAGGCGGCCCAGCACATCACCGACGAATAGGTGTGCACCGCCTCGCGGCCACGGAACTCCCAGAGGCTGGCGTCGGGCTGGTCGTGCAGCTCGAACGCCCGCTCACCGATCGGCTCCAGGGCGCGGAAGTCCTCGACGGTCGCCGGCCGGAACAGCCGCTCGTCGAAGAAGGCCTGCACGGCGGAGAGCACGATCTGGCCGTAGACGTCGTGCTGCAAATGCTGATGCGCCTGGTTGCCGACCCGCACAGGCCCCATCCCGCGGTAGCCCGGCAGGTGCGGCGCGATGGATTCCGTCAGCACCGGCTCCAGCCCCACGCCATAGACCGGCTGCACGTGGCCGCCCTTGCAGCCGCGGACAGGGCCGGCGTCTGCCGGCGGCCGCGTGGTCGAGGTCTCCACGGTCCCGGCCGGGGCCGGGGCCGGCTCCTGCGGGACGCCCCGGCAGGCCTGGTCGACCAGGTTGCGCAGGTAGACGAGGTAGTTCTCCAGCATGTCCGCCGCGCCGAGGCGGTTCAGCGCCTGCACCACGTAGTAGGCGTCCCGTAGCCAGCAGTACCGGTAGTCCCAGTTGCGGGCCTTGCCGTCCTCGGCGGCGTGCTCGGGGATGGAGGTGGTCAGGGCGGCGACGATGGCCCCGGTCTCCTCGTAGGCGCAGAGCTTCAGGGTGATGGCGGCGCGGATCACCGCTGTCTGCCATTCCAGCGGCACCGACAGGGTGCGCACCCAGTCGCGCCATTCGTCGAGCGTCTGGGCCAGCATCAGCCCGCAGGTATAGGCGACGTCGCCTTCGAAGCTCTCGTCCGGCCCGAGGAACATGGCGATCGGCTTTTCCAGCCGGAAGTTGCGCTCGGCCTGGATGTGGCTGACCGGGGCGTCGGTGGTGAGCCGAAGCGTCGCCGCGCGCCCGACGTAGCGGATATGGTTCGAGCCCACGGTCTGGGCGGCTGGGCGGGCGCCGTAGTCGTCGGTCGGCCGCAGCCGGATGGTGATCCTGGGCGCCCCGCTCAGCGGCCGGATCAGGCGGATGAAGGCCAGCGGCCGATAGGTCCGGCCCTGCTGGCGATAGCGCGGGCAGAAGTCGATGATCTCCAGGCTGGCGCCCGAACCGGCGGTGATCACCGTGCGCAGCACCGGCGTATTGCGCTCATAGGCCTGTTCGGTGCGCACGGCGTCCTCGACCACGACGTCCCACAGGCCCTGGGCCTCGGCCGCGCCGGCCTCGCGGCCGCCCAGCAGGGCCGAGAAGAAGGGATCGCCGTCCACCCGGGGCACGCAGGCCCAGACGAACCGGCCCTCCCGGTCGACGAGGGCGCTGGCGGTGCAGTTCCCGATCGGGAACAGGTCGAGCATCTGCTGCAATGGCGAACTTCCCCGACGTGGGTGGGCGAGGCGCGGGGCTCCCCGCTCCCGCTGACGCGACGTTAAACGTTCCTTGGCTATGCTTGGCTCCGAAGCTGTGCGAGACGCTGTGGCGTTCGCACGTGATCCCAACTCCCTAACGGACGAGAAGCCGGATGATCCGCGCCCGCCACGCCCGCATTGTCGCGACCCTGGGGCCCGCCAGCCGCACGCCGGACGCGGTGCGCCAGCTGGCCACGGCCGGCGCCGACGTTTTCCGGGTGAACTTCAGCCACGGGACTCACGAGGACCACGCCAGGACCATCCAGGCGGTGCGCGAGGCCGAGGCCGCGCTCGACCGGCCGCTCGCGGTCCTCGCCGACCTGCAGGGGCCGAAGCTGCGGCTCGGCCAGTTCCGCGACGGCCGCGCCGACCTGCACGCCGGCCAGGCCTTCCGCATCGACATGAGCGGCGAGCCCGGCGACACGACGCGCATCGGCGTGCCCCATCCGGAGGTGTTCGCCGCCCTGCGCGAAGGCGCGCTGATCCTGCTCGACGACGGCAAGGTGCGCCTGCGGGTCACCGCCCACGGCCCCGACTTCGCCGAGACGGTGGTGGAGGCCGGCGAGAAGCTCTCCAACCACAAGGGCCTGAACCTTCCCGGCAACGCCATCCCGATCCCGGCGCTGACCGACAAGGACCGCAAGGACCTGGCGTTCGCGCTGAACACCGGCGTCGACTGGGTGGCGCTGTCCTTCGTCCAGCGCGCCGCCGACATGGCCGAGCTGCGCCAGCTGGTGCAGGGCCGCGCCGGGGTGCTGGCGAAGATCGAGAAGCCCGCCGCGCTGGAGGTGCTCGACGAGATCCTCGACCTCTCGGAGGCGGTGATGGTGGCGCGCGGCGACCTTGGCGTAGAGCTGGCGCCGGAGGATGTCCCGGTGGTCCAGAAACAGCTGATCCGCGCCGCGCGCGATCGCGGAATCCCGATCATCGTCGCCACCCAGATGCTGGAATCGATGATCACCTCGCCGGCGCCGACCCGCGCCGAGGCCTCCGACGTCGCCGGCGCGGTCTATGAGGGCGCCGACGCCCTGATGCTGTCGGCCGAGACCGCGGCCGGACAGTACCCGTTCGAGGCGGTCTCGATCATGGACCGCATCATTGCGCGGGTGGAAAAAGACCCTCGCTGGCCCGAGCTGATGGCCGCCGAGCACGCCGTCGACGACGCCGACGCCTTCGTCGCCGCGGCCACCCAGGCCGCCGAAATCGCCCATACCGCCTGCGTCGCCGCCTTCACCGCCACCGGCCAGACGGCGCTGCGGCTGTCGCGCGAGCGGCCGCTGACCACCACCCTGGCGCTGACGCCCAACCTGTCGACCGCGCGGCGGCTGGCGTTGGCCTGGGGCGTCGAGCCGCGGATCGTACCCGACATCCGCGACCCCGAGGACATGCCCAGGCTCGCCGGCGACATGGCGATCAAGACCGGCCTGGCCGATCCCGGCGACCGGATCCTGATCGTCGCCGGCCTGCCGATGGGCTCGCCCGGCGCCGCCAACATCCTGCGCCTGACCCACGCCCCGCGGCGCTGAGGCGGCGAGCACGCGGACGGACGCCTAGCTGATGCGCCGCCGCAGCCCCCTCCACCCCTTTGGGGTCCCCCTCCCCCCAGAGGGGGAGGAGATTGGAAGCCGCACCGCCCTTCTCCTCCCCCCTCGGGGGAGGGGGACCGCGAAGCGGTGGAGGGGGGGGCGCCGGTGTTGACGGAAGAGGCTGACGAGATGATCGAGATCTTCCCCACTACGGCGGCGGCGGCGGAGGCCGGCGCCTACGGGATCGCCCGGCAGCTGTCGGACGCCTTGAAGACCCGTGGCCGGGCGAGCCTGGTCGCCACCGGCGGGCGTTCGCCGGGCCCGGTGTTCGACCGCCTGCGCGAGGCGCCGCACATCGACTGGGCCCGTGTGGTGGTGACTCTGTCGGACGAGCGCTGCACCGGCCAAGACGATCCGGCCTGCAACGCGATGGGCGTGCGTGCGCGGCTGCTGACCGGCGCGGCGGCCAAGGCGCACTTCCTGCCGCTGTGGCCCGCGCCGGAGCCGGCGGCGCTCGCAGCGCTGCTGCCGTTCGACGCGGTGATGCTGGGCATGGGCGAGGACGGCCACATCGCCTCGCTGATTCCCGGCGACCCTGGGCTGGCCGCCGGGCTGGATCCGGCCTCGCCGGCGCTGACCGTTTCCGTGCCTGCGGGGCTCGGCAAGCCGCCGCTGCCGCGCATCAGCCTGACACTTTCGGCCTTGCTGCAGGCGCGGGCCATCTTCCTTCTGGTCGCCGGCGAGGCTAAGCGCGAAATGATCGCACAGGCCGCGGCCGGCGGCGACCTGCCGGTGACGGCGCTAATCTCCCAGGCGCGCGTTCCTGTCAGGGTCCTCTGGTCCCCGGCTCACGAGGGTTAATCCATGCATCCGGTCACCGCCGAAGTCACTGAGCGTATCGTCGAACGCAGCCGCGAGGCCCGCGCCGACTATCTGGCGCGCATGCAGGCCGCCCGCCATTCCGGTCCGGGCCGCGCCAAGCTTTCCTGCGCCAACTGGGCGCATGCCTTCGCCGCCGAGGACGACGCCGCCAAGACGCGGATGCGCGACCCGACGGCGCCCAACGTCGCCATCGTCTCGGCCTACAACGACATGCTCTCGGCCCACCAGCCGCTGGAGCGCTTCCCCGAGATCATCAAGCGCGCCGCCCGCGAGGCGGGGGCGACCGCCCAGTACGCCGGGGGCGTGCCGGCGATGTGCGACGGCGTCACCCAGGGGCGGCCCGGAATGGAGCTGTCGCTGTTCAGCCGCGACGTGATCGCCATGTCGACGGCGGTGGCCCTGACCCACGACGCCTTCGACGCGGCCCTGCTATTGGGGATCTGCGACAAGATCGTGCCGGGCCTGTTCATCGGCGCCGCCGCCTTCGGCCACCTGCCGACCATCTTCGTCCCCGGCGGGCCGATGAGCTCGGGCATCTCGAACGCCGAGAAGGCGCGGGTGCGGGCCCTCTACGCCCAGGGCAAGGCGACCCGCGAGGAGCTGCTGACCTCGGAGATGAAGTCCTATCACGGGCCGGGCACCTGCACCTTCTACGGCACCGCAAATTCCAACCAGATGATGATGGAGATGATCGGGCTCCATCTGCCGGGCTCGGCCTTCGTCTCGCCCAACACCCCGCTGCGCGACGCCCTGGTCGCCGCCGCTCCGAAACGGGCGGTGGAGATCCGCGACGGCGGCAACGACTACATCCCGTTCTCCGCGGTGGTCGACGCCAAGAGCATCGTCAACGCCCTGGCCGGCCTGCTCGCCACCGGCGGCTCGACCAACCACACCCTGCACCTGGTGGCGATGGCGCGCGCCGCCGGCGTGCTGCTGAGCTGGGAGGACTTCGACGACCTGTCCCGGGTGACGCCGCTGATCGCCCGGGTCTATCCGAACGGCTCGGAGGACGTGAACGCCTTCCATGCCGCCGGCGGCATGGCCTATGTGGTGCGCCAGCTGCTCGACGCGGGCCTGGCCCATGACGACGTCGTGACCGTCGCCGGCGCCGGCCTTCGTCGGTATCAGCACGAGCCCTTCCTCGACGGCGCCCAGCTGGTCTGGCGCGAGGGCGCGGCCGCCTCGCTCGACCGCGACATCCTGCGGCCGGTCGACGATCCCTTCCAGTCCGAGGGCGGCTTGCGCCTGCTGACCGGCCCGCTCGGCCGCTCGGTGATCAAGACCTCGGCGGTCAAGCCGCAGCACCTGGTGATCGAGGCGCCCGCCCTGGTGTTCGAGGACCAGGACGACCTGCTGGCGGCCCACGCCCGCGGCGAGCTGAACCGCGACTTCATCGCCGTGGTGCGCTTCCAGGGGCCGCAGGCCAACGGGATGCCGGAGCTGCATTCGCTGACCCCGCCGCTCGGGGTTCAACTCGACAAGGGCTTCAAGGTGGCGCTGGTCACCGACGGGCGGATGAGCGGCGCCAGCGGCAAGGTGCCCGCCGCCATCCACATGACCCCGGAGGCCGCCGCCGGCGGGCCGCTGGCCTATGTGCGCGACGGCGACATCCTGCGGCTCGACGCGGTGACCGGACGCCTGGAGATCCAGGTTGATCCGCAAGAGCTGATGTCCCGCACGCCGGCGGTGGCCAAGCCGGCGGGTTTCGGCTACGGCCGCGAACTGTTCGGCTGGATGCGCCGGGTCGCAGGCCCGGCGGACGCCGGCGCCTGCACCCTTTTCGAGGCCGCCTGATTTGAAACCGCAGTTCGAAGGCCTGGTTGGCGACGTCGGCGGCACCAACGCCCGCTTCGCCCTGGTCGACAGCCAGGGCCACATCCGCCATCCGCGCAGCTTCCCGGCTCGCAACTATTCCAGCCTGGCCGAGGTCATGGCCGAATACCTTGAGCAGACCGCCGGTCGCCGGCGGCCGCCCCGCGCGGTGATCGCCGTCGCCGGCCCGGTGCTGGACGGCGAGATCGAGTTCACCAACCTCGACTGGCAGATCTCCGAAGGCGACCTCCTGGCCCACTTCGACTTCGAGGCGGTCAAGCTGATCAACGACTTCTGCGCCCAGGCGATGGCCTGCACCCTGCTGGAGCCGGACGACCTGCGCACCTTGGGACCGACGCTGCGCCCGGGCGGAAACTGTCCGTTGGTGGTGCTGGGGGCCGGCACCGGCTTCGGCGTCGCCGGCCTGGCGCGGGGCGACCGCGGCGACATCGCCATCGCCACCGAAGGCGGCCACGCCGCCTTCGCGCCCAACGACGAGATCGAGATGGAGGTCTGGAAGCGGCTGCGGGCCCGGCACGGCCGCGTCTCGATCGAGCGGCTGCTCTCCGGTCCGGGACTGTTCGACCTCTACCGCGCGCTGGCCGACATCGACGGGGCCAATGCCGAGCTGGCGGACGACAAGAGCGTGATCGAGGCCTGCAGCGCCGGCGACGTCCGCGCCGCGGCGACGGTCGACCGGTTCTGCGCCATTCTCGGCTCGGTGGCCGGCGACCTGGCGCTGAGCTTCGGCGCCCGCGGCGGGGTCTTCGTCTCCGGCGGGCTCGCCCCGCGCATCGCCGACCGGCTGGCGGTCAGCCAGTTCCGCGCCCGCTTCGAGGACAAGGGGCGGCTCAGCCCCTTCGTCGCCCAGATCCCCACCTCGCTCGTGCTGCATCCCTATCCGGCGATCGTCGGCGCGTCGCGCGAGCTCGCCCAGATGGAGCGGCTATGACCCTCGACCAGATCCTCGCCCGCTGCCCGGTGATCCCGGTGCTGATCATCGACGAGGTCGCCGACGCCGTGCCGCTGGCCCGCGCCCTGGTGGCCGGCGGGCTGTCGGTGCTGGAGATCACCCTGCGCACCCCGGTGGCGATGGAATGCGTCGAGCGGATGCTCGGCGAGGTCGAGGGCGCGGTGGTCGGCGTCGGCACGGTGCTGAACGCCGCCCAGCGGCAGGCGGTCGCCGACCGCGGCGCGGCCTTCTGCGTCAGCCCCGGCCTGATCGCCGACTCGCCGGCCGACGGCCCCGTCCCGCTGCTGCCGGGGATCGCCACCGCCACCGAGCTGATGGCCGGGCTGGCGCTCGGCTATGAGCGGTTCAAGCTGTTTCCGGCCAATATCGCCGGCGGGATCGACGCCCTGAAGGCCTTCGCCAGCCCGTTCGCCCAGGCCAGGTTCTGCCCGACCGGAGGCGTCAACGCCAAGAACGCCGCCGACTACCTGGCGCTGCCGAACGTGGCCTGCGTCGGCGGCAGCTGGGTGGCCCCGACCGACGCGGTGAAGGCCGGCGACTGGGGCCGCATCACCCAGCTGGCCCGCGAGGCCGCCGCCTTGGCCCAGCCGGCGTCGGCGTCCGCGGAGGGCTGACGGTGGCGGAGCGGCCGAGCCCGCCCAGCGATCAGCTGCGCTGGACGGTCAGCGCCACCGCCCAACCTGCCGAGCCGGGCGTGGCCAAGGTCAAGGTCGCGGCCCGCAACGCCATGGCCCCGGAGCTGGCCTTCGACATGGCGGTCGACTGGCACGCCGGCGCCGAGGCCGCCGACGTCGAAGGCCGCGCCTTGATCATCCTGTCGCTGCTGTTCCGCGAACTCGCCGCCGAATGCGAACGCATCGCCGGCGACCGCTTCGACGCGGGGTGAGAGTCCGAACCCCCGCCAGGAGACGCCCGAATGAGCCCCGAGGACCGCGCCCGCCAGTTCGCCGAAATCCAGCAGGGGACGCTGCCGGGCGACCTGGGCCTGGTCTGGGAAGCGGTCGAGCGCGGCCGCGTGGAGGGCAGTCTGGCGGTCGAGCGCCGCCACATGGCTCCCAACGGCTTCCTGCACGCCGCCGCGGTGATCGCGCTCGTCGACACCGCCTGCGGCTACGGCTGCGTCGCCAGCCTGCCCGAGGGCGCCAGCGGCTTCACCACGGTCGAGCTGAAGTCCAACTTCCTGGCCAGCGCCCAGCCTGGCGACCTTGTCGGCTGCGAGGCCCGCCTGGTCCACGGCGGCCGCCAGACCCAGGTCTGGGACGCCGAATGCGTCAACCGCACCCGCGGCAAGACGATGGCGCTATTCCGCTGCACACAGATGGTGCTCTACCCGCGTTAGAGGCGCTTGCGCAGGCGGGAGTGTATGAGTAGGTTCCGCGCCTCGCTCAGCGGGCCCCCTCTGTGGAGCCCCGCACCCGGCTCGGAGAGGTGGCTGAGTGGTCGAAAGCACCGCACTCGAAATGCGGCGTGCTCGCAAGGGCACCGTGGGTTCGAATCCCACCCTCTCCGCCATCGCTCGACGCGGCCGGCCTGCAGCCTGAGCCGACGACGCAAGGCCTGACGCCTCAGGTGGCCTGGGCTCTCCAGGTTTCGTTGAATTGCTCGGCTCAAAATCTCAGTACAAGCGTCACCGTCATTCAAAATATTCAAAGGTTGTTTGCATCCAAAGCTAAGCAATTCGGCGATGTCTAGGCTTGGCTGTGAAGATGTCGGTCCCGTTTAACTGAAGGGCGTCCCCAGGGCTGGGGACGATTGTGGGGGTGGGGCGTCGGCGATATCGGCGCCGGGCTCTTGAGCTTCGTCTGAGCTGCGCCATCGCCCTGACGGGGGATGCTCAGGTTGGATCGGCCGCAAGCCCGCCACTTTCTGCCTGCCGGGCCGCGTGCGGCCGACCGGTCAGGTTCCAGCGGGACGGGGTTCACATGCAGACGCTTAGATCGTTCCCGACGGCCGCCCGATGGCTCGTGCTGCTGGCGACGGCGGCGTGCGTTCTTGTGATCGGGATCCGCCGGCCGCTGTATGACTGGGACATCATCGGCTACGTGGCGTCCGCCTACCAGCTCGACGGCCACTCCGGGCAGGACCTGCTGGGCCGCACCTTCAAGGACATAAGATCCGACGTCGACGCGGAAACCTTCCGGACCTTGACCGAGGGCGGCGACCAGCGCGCGGTGCGTGACTACCGCAAGACGGTGGCCTCGGATCCCGTGGCCCTGTCTCAGCAGATCCCGTTCTATTCCATTCGCGTGATCTACGTGGGGCTCATCCGGGCCGTGGGCCGGTTGGGCCCGAGCTACAGCCAGGCCTCTACCCTGGTGAGCGCCGTGTCGGGGGCGCTGGCGGTGCTGGTTCTGGGCCGGATTCTGGTCGTGGCGGGCGTTCACGTCGCCCTGCTTCCGCTGGTCGCCCTCGCCAGCGGATTCGCTGAGCTGGCGAGGAGTTCTGCGCCAGACGCCCTGGCGCTATTTTTCGCCCTGCTGTGCGCCTTGGCGCTGCTGAAGGGCAGCGCGATGTCTCTGGTGTTCGCAGCTGTCTTGCCGGCGACGCGAACCGACTTCCTGCTCGTGTCGCTGTTGGTATTGTGCGTCGAGTTCGTGCGCGGGCGAAAAGTTCCGGCGCTGATATCGATGGCGGCCGCCTTTGTCGTCTACGTCGTCGTCAACAAGTCGTCTGGCAACTATGGTTGGACGACCCTCATCACGCTGTCGGAAGTCTCCCTTCTCGCCTATCCTGCCGAGCTCACCCACGGGCCAAGTGTGCCGGAGTATGTGAAGATCTACGCCTTTGGTCTCTTCAATTTCGTCTCAAGCATACAATTCATGATTTATCTGCTTGCGGCCTATCCACTGTATTTCCAATTGAAGAAAAACGGCGCGCGGCTTTCGCTTGGTTTCGGGAAATTCCTCCTGAAGATGGGGCGCCGGGACGGCGGATTGGTGGCCCTTTATTTTGTTCCGGTGCTCTACGCCGTCGGTCACATCGTGTTGTTTCCACATTACGAGCCGCGTTATTTTGTCTTCAGCGTGACCCTGGTCTCTGTCTGGATCCTGTCGCGCGCCAGGAGCCAGGTTTTCCGCCGTCCCAGCCAGACCCGGAAGGTCGAGACGGCGGCGCAGGCCGAGGGCGTCGACGTCGGCCTCGGCGCCGCCGGGGTCGGCCCGCGGATGAGAACGCGGCCGGTGCGCGAGCCGACGCCGACCGCCTGGCTCTCGAACCGGGTCCAGTTCGGCCGCAGGTCGACCCGGCTGACGGCCACCGGCTCATTGCAGCCCGGGGCGAGCGGGCTCTCGCCGCCGCCGCTCGGCCGCGGAGCAGCCTAGCCGCCCATGCCCTCGTTGGACGCGAGGGCGGTGGCGCGGAAGGCGAAGGCGATGACCAGACTCTGCGCCAGGCACAACGAGACGGCGAGTGAACGGACGTTGCGCACCTCGGCTTCGCGGACGAGAAGCACTTCGGAGGCCGGGGCCGCGAGCGGACTGACTGCAGAATCGGTGATGGCCAGGATCGGCGCGCCGCGCTCCGCCGCGATCGTGGCGCAGCTGATCGTCTCCTCGGCATAGGCGTGGTAGCTGATGGCCAGCAGGAGATCGTCAGGCGTCAGGGTTCGTGCGGCCTGGGCGTGGAAGCCGCCGACGCCGTCGATGAATATGGTCTTCTTGCCGATCTGCTGGAACGAGTAGGCGAGGTACGACGCCACGGGAAAGGCGCGCCGGGCGCCGGCGACATAGATTGTGTCGGCCTGGTCGAGACGGTCCACGGCGCGGTTGAAGGTCTCCTCCGTGATGGCTTCCTTGAGGTTGGCGAGCGCTAGAGCATCGGCGTCGGCATGCTCGGCAAGGATGCCGACGTCGTCGGAGGCGCCCTGGGCGTTGCGGGCGAACTGCCGGACCCGCTCGCCGTAGGCGAGATCGACCCGCCGCGACAAGAGGTCGTCGCGAATCAGCCGTTGCATCTGGTTGGCGCCGGAAAACCCCAGGCTTTTTGCGAAGCGGACGACCGCCGAAGGTTGGACGCCGGAGCGCTGGGAGACCCGCGAAAGGGTCTCGAAGGCGAGGTCGTCCGGCTGATCGAGCACATGGCGCGCGACCTGTTTCATGCGCTTGCTGAGACCGTCGTAGACGTTGAGAATCTGCGCGCGAAGAGCTTCAGCAGTTTCCGGTGGCGCCATACATGGGTCCGCTTGACATGGAGGCGGCATCGTCCTGGCTGAGGGCCGGCGCCGCGGCTGCTCGCCACCTGACGGCGTAAAGCAAATCAGCCGGCGGTCAAATGCGGAAAATTCCAGGTTTGAAGTTGTCGCAATCGTCATTCCAAATGAGCGAAGGCGCGGGCGGCCCGCAAGGCGCCGCGGACACCGGTCGCGGCGTGACGGCCGACCGGCCTTAGTCACCCGCCGACGTAGACCTTCAGCAGGTCGAACAGGTAGTCGCGGCCGTCGTAAAGCGACTGCACGCCGATCCGCTCGTTGAGCCCGTGAACGCCGTCGCCGTCGGCGTCGCGGAAGATGCCGGGAACGCCGAAGATCGGCACATGGGCGGGCGCCAGGTAGACGGCGTCCGTGGCGCCGGACGACATGGCCGGGACGAAGGGCACGCCCGGGAAGTATTTGGTCGACAACGCGCGCATCGGTCCGATCACCTTGGGATCCAGCGCGGTGGGGACGGCGAGCGGCTTGTCCGGATCGGTGGCCTCGACCGTCACGCCGGGGTCGGCGATCAGGCGCACCAGGGCCTGGCGGGTCTCCTCCACCGTCTCGCCGGGGAAGATGCGGCAGTTGACGTTGGCCGTGGCGCGCTGCGCCAGGGCGTTGGGCGCATGGCCGGCGGCCAGCTGGGTGGCGACGCAGTTGGTGTGCAGGATGGCGTTGACGTCGGGGTCGGTCATGGCGATCCGCGCCGCCTCGGCGTCGCCGGGGTCGGCCAACAGTCGGGTGAGCGCCTGGCCGACCGGGTCGCCGCGCGCCGCCCGCGGCGTCAGCGAGGCGCGGGTGGTGTCGCTCAGCCTTACCGGGAAGACGTAGCGGCGCAGCCTCTCGAGCGCGTCGGCCAACTGGTAGATGGCGTTGTCGGGCCGCGGCCGCGAGGAGTGGCCGCCGGGATTGGTCACCGTCAGGTGGTAGTCCTGGTAGGCCTTCTGGCCGACCTGGACCGTCATGGCCTCACGATGGCCCTGCTCGTCCAGCTGGCCGCCGCCGCCCTCGTTCAGGCCGAAATCCGCCCGCACCAGGTCCGGCCGCCGGGTGGCCAGCCAGGAGGCGCCGTTGAAGGCGCCGTCGGTCTCTTCGCCGCAGGTCAGCGCCATCTTCAAGGTCCGGCGCGGCGGGCGCTTGGCCTGTTTGAGGCGGATCAGGCTGTCGATCCAGATGGCGTCGATGCTCTTCATGTCGGACGCGCCGCGGCCTTCCACCAGCACGAACGGATCGCGGGTCCAGTCCTCGCGCCGCGCCTCGACCACGTCGAGGTGGCCGAGCAGCAGGACCGCGCCGGCCTTGGCGTCGGACCCCTTTAGCACCGCCACCAGGCCCCCGTCCTTGGGGAACGCCGGGTCGGCGAAATAGGTCAGCTCGGCGGGGGAGAAGCCGGCGGCCGCAAGGCGTGCGCCCATCTTCTGCGCCGCCTCGGTGCAGCTGCCGACCGAATGGCTGGTGTTGGTCTCGACCAGCTCCTTGTAGATCGCCCGGAACTGCACCTGGTCCGGCCGCAACGCCGCCGCCTGGCCCGCCCCCGCCGCCAGCAGGCCGAGGCTGGCCATCGCCGCCATCAATGCGCGCATCCATGCCCTCCCAACTCATCGGGCAGCGATGCACGCCCCCGCGGCGACGAAAAGCCCGCGGCGTCGCCGGCGAGCAGGCTCGCGCATTTGTCCCGATCGCTAGGCATGGCCCGTCGGGGCTCTTGCGCGCACGCCGCGGTTGGCGGCAAATCTTTCCACAGTGAGAGGAGGACGGCCGCAATGATCCGCCTGATCGATCACGTCAACATCGCCACCGAGAAGCTGGCCGAGACCCGCGACTTTTTCGTCGAGGTGCTCGGGTTGGCGGAGGGGCCGCGGCCCGATTTCGCGTTTGAAGGCCATTGGCTCTACGCGGGCGGCCGTCCGATCGTGCACCTGCAGCGGGCGAGGGGCCCGGCCGGCCCCTCGAGCCTCAGCGCGCTCAACCACGCCGCCTTCGAGGTCGGCGATATCGACGCCGTCGCCGCCCGCCTGGACGCGCGCGGCGTGACCTACAGAATGACCCAGGTCCCCGGCGCGCCGGTGCGGCAGATCTTCCTGGAGGATCCCAATGGCGTGCTGGTGGAGCTGAACTCGCCGCGGCCGATCTGACGGGCGCGCCAAGCACGGGCGGGCCGCCATTTGCGACCTGCGGCGACTGCCGCGAGGACGAGATCCCGCAGAAGGCGTGAGCCGCCATCCTTATCAATTCCGAATTTTGCGGGCCCGGCCCCGCGGAACGATGTTTGCACGCGGACCGTTTCTGCAGCCGTCAGAGGAGCCGCGGTCCATGCAGAAGAAACGTTTGGGACGGCGCGAGACCGAGGCCTGCAGCTTTGAGGCCTGCCGGACGATCGACGTCACCGACCAACGCGCCATGCGCTTCTGGTCCGACCGCCTGGGCGTCACCCCGGAAGAAATCGTCCAAGTGGTCAAGGAAGTCGGCCCGAACACCACCGCCGTGGCGCTCAAGCTGGACGCGCCGGAGGAACCGCGGAGCCTCCCGTCGAACCATTCGCCGCGCTAGAGCAGCCCTTCCCACAGGGTCTAGCCGGCCTTGATCGGCGCCGCGTTCGCCGACCATCGTCATGTGCAAGGTGTTGGTTTTGCGGCATAATTTCGTCTCGGAAACCGTCTGTCGGCGGAATTTTCGCGAGGCGTGAGCTCGCCTGCGACGTGAATGCAACAGTCAAGCTGCAACCTGCGACTGTGGCGATACAGCCACAGGCTGATGCGGCGTTGCCCGATAGCTAGGCTGAGCTGTTGCCGCTGAAGGCGCCGCGGGGGTAGAGGCCGCCCTCCGTTTCACGGGAACCAGAAAAAATGAAAACGTCTCTCCTCGCTACCGCCGCGGCGATCCTCGCCCTGGCCGCCACCGCCGCCCAGGCGCAAGTCGCCGCCGGCTATGTCGGCGCCAACTACGCCCGCACCAACCTCGACGTCGTCGGCCCGAACCCCAAGCTGGACAACTACCAGCTGGAAGGCGCCACCCAGTTCAACCTCGGCCAACTCGGCCTGCTGGTCGACGGCGCGGTGACCGATGTCGGCGGTGACGTCGACGACCAGGTCGACTACGCCTTCACCGGTCACCTGAACGGCAAGCTCGGCGCTGCGCTGGTCGGCGGCTTCGGCGGCGTCTACGCCACCAGGGACCTGACGGTGTGGAGCGTGGGCGTCGAAGGCCAGGCGGCGCTCGCGCCCAACCTGACCCTCTACGGCCAGGCGGGCTACGGCTATTCGGACGACCTCGACCAGGCCAACCTGTGGGCCGTCCGCGGCGAAGCCCGCTACTTCGTCAACGACAACGCCAAGCTGCAGGCCCAGGCCGGCTGGTCGAAGGTCGACACCGACAACCTCGGCGCCTACGACACCTGGACCGTCGGCGCGACCGGCGAATACCAGTTCGCCGGCACGCCCTGGAGCATCCTGGCCAGCTACGACTACGCCGACTCCAAGGACCTCGACGTCAAGTCGAACACCTTCCGCATCGGCGGCCGCTACACCTTCGGCGGTCAGACCCTGAAGGCGCGGGACGCGGCGGGCGCCGACCTCGGCTCGGTCCGCAAGCTGTTCACCGGCGTCACCGGCTTCTAAGCAGCTTCCCCTCGCTCTCGAGCGAGGGGAATTCGGCTTCGATGGCCAGAAAGCCCCCTTCGCCTGGCGCGCGGGGGGCTTTCGCGTCTCAGAGCCTGACCCTGAAGCTTTCCAGGCCAGCGACGCCGGCGTCGTAGGCGAACAGCGAGCCGGCCAGCCGGTCGGACTCGCTGGTCATCATCGCCGCGGTCGTGATGTAGAGGGTCTTCAGGTCCGCGCCGCCGAAGGCGCAGGTGGTGACATTGCGCGCCGGCATCTCCAGCACCTGCTCTATATTGCCGTCCGTCCCGACGCAGACCACGCAGCCCCCGCCGAAGCGGCAGTTCCACAGCCGGCCCTCGGCGTCGATCGACGAGCCGTCCGGCTCGCCGCGCTCGAAGCCTGTGAAGAACGGCCGCTCGCGCGAGATCTCGCCGCTCGCCGCGTCATAGTCGTAGGCCCAGATGGTGTTCTGCTGGGTGTCGCCGAAATAGAAGGTCCGGCGATCGGGCGACCAGCAGACGGTGTTGGAGATGCCGAGCTCGCGTTTCTGCTCGCTGGCCAGTCCGCCGGGCCGGATCCGGTGCAGCACGCCGCGGCCGAAGGGGGCGTCTCCCGGTTCGCCGTTCGGCCCGACATTGTTGCTCATGGTGCCGATCCAGAGGTCGCCGTTCGGCGCGGCGCGGCCGTCGTTCAGGCGCGCCGCCGGCCACTCGGCCAAGTGGAAGCCGTGGTCGCGGCGGCTGTCGTCCGCCGGCCGCCAGAGGATCAGCCTGGAGGCCAGCGCCACCAGCCACAGGCCCGGCTCCTCGGTCAGCGACAGCGCGGTGACCGGCTCGTCGAAGAACCAGCTGGCGACCCGCTCATCGGCGTCGAGCCTGTGGATCAGGAAGCGGTTCACGTCGCACCAGTAGAGCGCCTGCTCGTCAGGGCTCCAGGTTGCCGCTTCGCCGCACTTGTCGCCCACCGGCGCCACGCACCGCAGCCGCTCGTCCATTTCAATACTCCTACATAAGCGAGGCGAGCCTAGCCTCGGCGGTCGCGGCGAGGAAGGGACAGTTCCGGCCCTGACCCGCTAGCCGGCGTCGCCGCGGCGCGCTTCGCGCTCGCGCTGCGTCCGGGGGGCGCTCAGAGGAGCGGCTTGCCGCCAGTGACCGCCACCGTCGCGCCGGAGACGTAGCTCGCCTCGTCGGCAGCCAACATGACGTAGACGGGCGCCAGTTCCTTCGGCTGCCCCGGCCGCTGCATGGGGACCTGCTTGCCGAAGTTCTTCACCTTCTCGGGCGGCATGGTCGAAGGGATCAGCGGCGTCCAGATCGGACCCGGCGCCACGCAGTTCACCCGGATTCCCTTGTCGGCCAGCAACTGGGCGAGGCCGGCGGTGAAGTTCTGGATCGCCCCCTTGCTGCTGGCGTAGGCGAGCAGCTGCGGCGAGGGGTCGTCGGCGTTGATCGAGGTCGTGTTGATGATCGCCGAGCCCTGGCGCATGTGCGGGACGGCCGCCTTGGCCAGATGGAACATGGCGAAGATGTTGGTGCGGAAGGTGTAGTCCCACTCCTCGTCGGAGATATCTTCGAGCGAGTCGAAGCTCATCTGGTGGGCGGCGTTGTTCACCAGGATGTCGACCCGGCCGAAGGCCTGCACCGCCTTGTCGACCACCGCCCGGCAGTGCGCCGCCTCGGAAAGGTCGCCGGCGACCAGCACCGCCTTGCGGCCGGCCTGCTCGACCAGTTGCGCGGTTTCCCGGGCGTCCTCGTCCTCATTCAGATAGGCGATCAGCACGTCGGCGCCTTCGCGGGCGAAGGCGATCGCCACCGCCCGGCCGATGCCGGAATCACCGCCGGTGATGATCGCCGTCTTGTCCTGCAGTCGGCCGGAGCCGCGGTAGCTGGTCTCCCCGTGATCCGGCCTGGGGTTCATCTCCCGGGTCAGGCCGGGAGGCTGGGTGTGGGGCTGGTGGTCGAACGGCGGTGTCGGCGCATCGCTCATGGCGGGCTCCTCGGAACTGGACCGGGAAGGCTCGCCAAACCTCAGGCCTGGCGATTTCCCTCGCCTGCGGCCAACATCCCTGCGGGGCCGGGCGTTCCCACGAAAAAACCCCGCCCGGGATCCGGGCGGGGCCTTCGTTGGCGTTCCATCTCAAGCTGTCGCTAGAGCGCGCGGCGGCCCACGATGGCATGGTAGATGAACAGCACGACCACGGCGCCGATGATGGCGACGAGGATGCTGTAGAGGTTCAGGCCGGTGACGCCGGCTGCGCCGAAGCGGGTGAACAGGAAGCCGCCGACAAACGCGCCGACGACGCCGAGGAGCAGGTCGAGCACGAGGCTGCCGCCGCTCCGGTTCACAAGCTTGCTGGCGATGAAGCCGGCGATCAGGCCCAGAACGATCCAGGCAAGGATGGACATCAGACTTTCTCCAATGACGCCGGCCGAGAACGAGAGTCCGCAAGCCAGCTGACGCCGCAAAAAAGCCCTCACATGCAGATGGGTTCCGCCAGCGCCTGGCGGCCCAGGGGCGCCGGGGGGCGCAACCTTGAGCACGGCCGGGGGTTTTGTCTCCGTGCGTGTCGCAGCAACCCAGGAGATTTCCTTGCGCAAGACGTTAACCGCCAAAGCCCTGCTCGCCGCTTCCGCCCTGGCCGTCATCGCGGCGCCGATCGCCGCCGAGGCCCGTCCGCAGCATCGCTACCTGGTCTGCAACACACGCAGCGCCGTGCGCCGCAACGCCAACAACGGCGCCCTGATCGGCGCGGTCGGCGGCGGCCTGGTCGGCCAAGCGATCGGCAAAAACACCACCGGCACCCTGATCGGCGCGGGCGCCGGGGCGGTGGCCGGCCACGAGATCGCCAAGAGCCGGGCCAAGCGGAAGTGCCACTACGTCTATCGTTGAGCCGCTGCGATCACGCCAACGACACCTAGGGCGCCGCGCCTGGCTTGACGCAGAGCCAGCGGGCGCGGTGCCGGTTCTGGAGGTTGTCCACCCAGCCGGTCACTTTCGGGTTCACCAGGCTGCGGCTGACGCCGAAATAGACCGGCGCCACCGCCTCGTCCGCCAGCATGATCTGCTCCGCCCGGGCCAGCAGGGCGGCGCGACGCCGCGCGTCCGGCTCCTGGTCGGCGGCGGCGAGCTCGGCGTCGTAGGCCGGGTTCGCATAGTCGCCGTAGTTCTGTGCGCCGGTGTTGGACTGGAACAGGCTCAGGAACGTCAGCGGGTCATTGTAGTCGGCGATCCAGCTGACGAAGCCTGCCTGGAAGTTGCGGGCGTTGAGATCGGCGAAAAGGATCTGGCCCTCGGTCTGGGCGATCCGCACGTCGACGCCGACGTCGCGCCAGTCCGCCTGCACCGCCTGGACCAGCAGCAGGCTGTCGGTCACCGTCGCCGTCTTCATCTCCAGCTTCAGCGGATGGCCTGGTCCGTAGCCGGCCTGGGCCAGCAATCGGCGCGCCTCGGCCTGGCGTTCGGCGAAGGATCTCTTCGCCCAAACCGTCGCAGCGCCGGGCTCGGCGTTCGCCGTGCCGGGGGGAACGAAACTGTAGGCCGGCGCCTGGCCGGCGCGCAGCAGCTTCTCGGTGATGAATTGGCGGTCGATGGACTCCGACAGGGCGCGGCGGACGCGCAGGTCCCGTAGCGGACCGGGGTCGTGGTTGTTGAAGGTGATATAGGCCGTCAGCATCCAGAGGTGGGTGCGCGCATAGCCGGGCAGGACCTCGCGGATGTGCTGCAGCCGGTTGGACTGAAACTGGGTGATCAGGTCGAGCTCGCCGCGGCCGATCCGCCGCTCGGCGGCGACATAGTCCGATGTCGGATAATAGTTGATCCGATCGACGCAGACGTGGGCGGCGTCGAAGAACCGCGGGTTCTTTTCCACCGTCATCTTGTCGCCGAGCCGCCAGCCGACCAGCCGGTAGGCGCCGTTGGAGACATAGCGGCCGGGCTGGACCCAGGCGTCGCCATAACGCCGGACCACGTGCTCCGGGACCGGATAGAAGCTGTTGTGCGTCAGGATCTGCGGCAGATAGGGCGCCGGGTGCTCCAGCCGCAGCTCCAGGGTGCGCGGACCCAGCGCCCGCGCGCCGATGGTCTCCGGCGCCGCCTTGCCGGCGGTGACCGCGGCGCCATTCTTCAGCAACTCGACCATGTAGGCGTAGGGCGAGCCGGTCTTCGGATCGAGTATCCGGCGGTAGGCGAAGACGAAGTCGTCGGCGGTCACCGGCGCGCCGTCCGACCACTGTGTCGGCCGCAGGTGGAAGGTCCAGGTCAGCCCGTCGGGACTGGTCTCCCAGCGCGCGGCCATGCCGGGGATCACGCTGCCGTCCGCAGCCTCGGTGGTCAGTCCCATCATCAGGTCGCCGATCACCAGGGATTCGGCGACCAGCTGCGCCATCGAGGGGTCGAGCGTCGCCGGCTCGATGTCGTTGCCATATTCGATGCAGACCTTGCCGGCGGGGCAGGTCGGCCGCCGCGAAGGGTCGTGGCAGGCGCCCAGCGCCAGGGCGAAGATCAGGACCAGGCGCGCGAACGGACGGAGCGGATTGGGCGCCAAGACGGCCTCATGCAGCGAAGGGGCCGCCCATCACGCCTGGGAAGCTGCGCCTTGTCGAGGGGCGCGCCAGACGCTCCCACCCGCTTCGCAGGAGCTCCCCCGCAAGCGGTGGAGCCGCTGGGCCCTCAGTGCAGCCGGAACTCGCCGTCCAGGGCCTTGATCTCCGCCGGTTTGATCAGCCGGCAATGGGCGATGCTGACCTTGAACAGCGGGCCTTCCAGGGTGCGGCTCCAGAAATCGAGAAACTTCTTCAGCTCCGGAAATTTCGGAAACAGATCGTATTCCTGCCAGATGTAGCTCTGCAGCAAGGCCGGATGGTCGGGCATCCGGTAGAGGATCTCGGCGGTGGTCAGCCCATAGCCTTCCAGCTGTTTGCGGAACTCAGGCGACGGCTTCATCAAGCAACCTCGCGACGGTTTGACCAGGCGCGGCCCGGATCGCGGCCGCACAGGCGAGAACTATGCCTGATTCTGTAAAATATTCCATTAATTCAGTACGTTAGCACTCAAGTCGAGGGTCTGCTGCCAATTTGCAGATCATCCGTCGCCGAACGGTCGCGGCAGCAGGCGCACCGGGATCGGCTGCGGCAGCCAGGTCCAGCCGCGGCGGGCGATCGCCGCATTGCTCTCGCTGGCCTCGCGCCCCGGCGCCAGCGACCAGGTGATGTGGTAGGTGGCGCCGTCCGGGCGGTCGGTCGAGCCGGCGATCCGCACCACCAGGGCTTCGACGCCCCGGCCGTCGTCGGCGTGGCCGACGATCTCGCCCACCGTCTCCGTGGGCGGAACAGCCTGCCGATCGCCGAACTTCAACGTCACATGGTGGGCGACGACCTCGGCGTAGCGCGGCGGAAAGCGCCGCAGCAGGTTCTCGCGATCCTGCGGACCGAGCAGCCAGCCGGTGTAGAAGCGCCGGGGATCGCTCATCGAATTCAGGCTCCGAAGAGATCGGGCCGCCGCACGCGCAGGGCCAGGATCAGGGCCAGGGTCTTCATGTCCTCGATCTTCCCGGCCTCCGCCCAGGCGAAGAGCTGGGCCAGGGGGACCTCCATCACCGTGATGTTCTCGTCCTCGCCCGCGACGCCGCCGCCCGGCGCCTTGCGGTCGCCCGGCGAATAGGGGGCCAGAAACAGGTGGATGCGCTCGCTGGACACGCCCGGCGAGCTGTAGGCGGCGCCCAGGGGCTCCAGCGCCTCCAGGCGTACCCCCGCCTCCTCCATCGCTTCACGACGGATGCAGGCCTGTGCGTCCTCGCCGTCGAGCATGCCGGCGATCGCCTCCAGCAGCTCTGGCGGCCCGTCGGACCAGATCACCGGCGCCCGCGGCAGGCTGACGACCAGGGCCGTGCGGCCGGACGGATCGTAGGGCAGGACGGCCGCGGCGTGGCCGTGATGCTCGATCTCGCGCTGGAAGCTGCGCCCGTCCGGCCCGGTCAAGGTCGCCCGCATCAGGGTGGAATAGCCCTGGTAGATCGTCTCCAGCTTGCGCAGCTCGACCGGCATGACGGCTCCTCCTGGCGGGGAACCGGCGGCGTCCGCCTCGGGTTGCCTTGCCGCCATGCCTGGAACGCTCGACGAAATCCTGCCGTCGCGCCAGCCTCGCGACAGGCTTGTGCAAGCGCTCGCCGGAGTGGCTGAGCGCTTGCCGGACATCGACGATCCGCTGTTCGGCCTGCGCTTCGATCGCTTCACCGAGGGCGCCCGGGTCGTGCTGCTCGGCGAGGCGAGCCATGGCACGTCGGAATTCTACCGCGCGCGAGCAAGCCTCGCCCGCTGGCTGATCGACCAGCGGGGTTTCAACGTCGTCGCCCTGGAGGCCGACTGGCCGGACGCCCGGGTTCTCGACGCCCATGTGCGGCATCGGCCCAGGCCGGTCGGTGCGGCCGACGCCTTCACCCGCTTCCCCACCTGGATGTGGCGCAACCGGGAGTTCGACGCCTTCCTGCAGTGGCTGCACGACCACAACCGCTTTCGCGGCGCGGCGCGGCGGACCGGGATCTACGGGCTCGACCTCTACAACCTGTCGGCTTCGATGCGGACGGTGATCGACTATCTCGACCGCGAGCACCCGCAAGCCGCGCAGCTGGCGCGCGAACGCTACGGCTGCCTCGAGCCCTGGGCGCATGAGCCCGCCGGCTATGGTCGCCAGGCGATCTCGGGCGGTTACGGGCGTTGCGAGACCGCGGTCACCGCCATGCTGCGCGACCTTTTGCAGCGACAGCTGAGCGACGGGACGAAGGATCCCGAGGCCCTGTTGGACGCCGCCCAGAGCGCCCGGCTGGTGCGCGACGCCGAGGCCTATTACCGGGCGATGTACTATGGCGGGCCGGAGAGCTGGAACCTGCGCGACCGGCATATGTTCGACACGCTCGACTCGCTGCTGGCCGCCAAGGGGCCGGACGCCCGCGCGGTGGTCTGGGCGCACAACTCCCACATCGGCGACGCCCGGGCGACCGAGATGGGCGTCGTGCGCGGCGAGCTCAACATCGGCCAGCTGTGCCGCGAGCGCTGGGGTGAGGCCGCGCGGCTGATCGGTTTCGGGACGCACGCCGGCACGGTGACCTGCGCCGACGACTGGGATGGGCCGACTGAGGTGAAGGCGGTGCGGCCCTCGCTGCCCGACAGCATCGAGCGGGCGGCGCACGACTGTGCGGCCCCGCGCGCCCTGTTCGACCTGGCGCCGCTGCGCGAGGCGCGGCTGGAGCCCAGGCTGGAGCGGTTCATCGGCGTCATCTACCGGCCGCAAGCCGAGCGCTGGAGCCACTATGTGGACTGTAACCTCGCCGAGCAGTTCGACGCCTACGTCTGGTTCGACGAGACCACCGCGGTGATCCCGCTGCCGACCCGCACGGTCGAGGAACACGAGGCCGGCGACGAGGAGACCTGGCCGTTCGGCTTGTAGCGGCTACGGCTTCCCGGTCAGCGTCTGGCCCTCGGCCGCCAGCCGCTCGAGCCGGGGCGCCGGCTTGTACTGGGGGCCGTATCTCAGCTCGAATTCCTTCAGCTTGGCGACCACCTTATCCAGGCCGACCTGGTCGGCGTAGTACATCGGGCCGCCGCGATCGACCGGCCAGCCGTAGCCATTGACCAGGGCGACATCGATGTCCGAGGCGCGGATGGCGATCCCCTCTTCCAGCACCTTGGCGCCCTCGTTGACCTCCAGATAGAGACTGCGCTCGAGGATCTCCTCGTCGGAGACCTCCTTGATCGTCGCGCCCGAGGCGGCGCGATAGGCCGCCAGGACCTGGTCGGCGGCGGGCGAGGGCTGCGGATTTCGCTTGGCGTCGTAGTCGTAGAAGCCGCCGCCGCCCTTCTGGCCGCGCCGGCCGGCCTCGACCATTCGTCCACGGATAGTTTGATGGCCCGGCGGGTCGGCGATGACGTCCAGTCCCACCAGGTCGAGCATGGCGAACGGGCCCATCGGGAAGCCGAATTCGTAGAGCACCTTGTCGACCCGCGCCGGCGACAGGCCCTCCAGCAGGAAGCGGTCGATCTCGGCCAGGCGCGCGCCCGCCACGCGGTTGGCGATGAAGCCCGGCCCGACGCGGGAGACGACCGTGGTCTTGCGGATGCGCTTGCCCACCTCCAGCGCCGTCGCCAGCGCCTGCGGGCTGGTCTTCGCGCCGCGGACGATCTCCAGCAGCGGCATCACCTGGGCCGGCGAGAAGAAGTGCAGGCCGATGACGTCCTGCGGCCGGCCGGTCGCCGAGGCGATTTCGTCGAGGTTCAGGAACGAGGTGTTGCTGGCCAGGATCGCGCCCGGCTTGCAGGCCTGGTCGAGCTTCTGGAAGACCTGCTTCTTGACCTCGAGGTTCTCGAACACCGCCTCGATGACCAGGTCGCAGCCGGCCAGGTCGGCCATGTCGAGCGAGCCCTTCAGCAGGCCCATCCGCGTCTCGGTCTCTTCCGGCTTGGCGCCGCGGGAGCGCTCGTAATTGCCGCGGATGACCGCCAGGCCGTGCTCCAGCGCCTCGGGCTTCATCTCGATGATCGTCACCGGCAGGCCGATGTTGGCGAAGTTCATGGCGATGCCGCCGCCCATGGTCCCGGCGCCGATGACGCCGACCCGCCGGACCTCGCGGGCGGCGGTGTCGGCCGGCGCATCGGGGACCTTCTGAGCGTTGCGCTCGGCGAAGAAATAGTAGCGGCGGGCGGCCGACTGCGGGCTCATCGCCGCCTGGAAGAACCGCTGCTTCTCCAGCGCCAGGCCCTCGTCGAACGGCTTTTCGACGGCGGCCGCCACGCACTCGATGATCCAGGCCGGCGCGACCTGGCCGCGGAAGCCTTTCGCCGCCTGCTCTCGGAATGCGTCGAACAGCTCCGGCTTGCCGCGGAAGGGGGCGACCTTGTCGTCGCGGTCGCGCAGCCGCACCCGCGGCCGGCCCTCGGCCACCACCCTGCGGGCGAAGTCCACGGCATGCGCTCGCAGCTGGCCCTCGGGCGCCAGCTCGTCGACCAGGCCGAGCTGCAGGGCTTCCGGCGCGCGGACCGGCTTGCCGGAGGTGATCATCTCCAGCGCCTTCTGTGGCCCGACCGCGCGGGGCAGGCGCTGGGTGCCGCCTGCGCCCGGCAGGAGGCCGAGGTTGACTTCGGGCAGGCCCAGCCGGGCGGTCGCAACCGCCACGCGGAAATCGGCGGAGAGGGCGATCTCCAGGCCGCCGCCGAGGGCCGTGCCATGAATGGCCGCGACGATCGGCCGGTCGGCGCCGTCCATCTGCGTCTGGATGGCCTCGATGCTCGGGTCCTTGAGCATGTCGGCGAGGTTGGAGATGTCGGCCCCGGCGATGAAGGTGGCCCCCTCGCAGATCAGCAGCACCGCCCTGGCCGGGCTCGCCAGCGCCTGTTTCAGGCCCTCGTGCAGCCCCTCGCGCACCGGCAGCGAGAGCGCATTGACCGGCGGCGAGTTCAGGGTGAGGACGGCGACCTCGCCGTCATGGCTGAGGTCCGTCACCGCATTGATGGCCGTCATCGTGCATCCTCCTGGCGCCTGGAGCCGCGCTCGCCTTGTCCGCTGGGGTCGCGCTGAAACGGATTGGCGGCGCTGGAGGGGGCCAAGTCAATCGCGCGGCGGCTTGAACACGGGCGCCACGCTTTGGCTCGGTTTGCGATATCACCTTGGCCGCACGATCGAAGGACCGCCGTTTGACCGAAGCCCCGCCGCCCGCGCCTAACCGCCGCCTGCGCCTGACGCTGACGGTGCTGGGCGCGACCGTGGTGCTGGCGCTGCTGCTGCTCTACGCCGCGCGCCGGACGATCGCGCGCGAGGCGCTGACCGGCTGGCTGAAGTCGAAGGGCGTGGCGGCTTCGGCCGAGGTGCAGGCGATCGGGCCCACCGGGGTCACGGGGTCCGTGGTCATCGGCGATCCGGGCCGCCCCGACCTCACCATCGAGCGCGCCGAGGTCGGCTACGGCCTGCGGGGGCTGAGCTTCGAGGTGCGTTCGGTTCGCCTGGTGCGGCCGGTGCTGCGCGCGCGGCTGCGCGGCGGCCAGCTGTCGGCCGGCGGGCTCGATCCCCTGATCGCCGCCTTCCGCAAAAGCCCGCCGCGTCCCGGCGCGATCCAGCCGCGGATCGTCGTCGACGGCGGGGTGGTGGCGCTCGACACCGGCTATGGCCGGGTCCGCCTGGAGGCGGACGCCAGGATGGCGGACGGCCGGCTGCAGCAGCTTTCGGTGCGGACCGCCCCGGTCCGCCTGGGCGGCGACCGCTTCGACCTCAGCCTCGGCGCCACTCAGCTGACGGCGCGGGCCGCCGGCGGTCGCCTGGAGCTCAGCCTCGATGCGCCGATCGCCAGCGGGAGGGCCGGCGCGCTCTCGGCGACCAATGCGCGGCTGCGGTTGACCGCCGCCGGCCCCTATCCCGACCTGGCGCGCCGGCAGGAGACGAGCGCGGTGGTGGCCCACGCCGAGCTCTCCGGCGGCCGGCTGGCGCTCGGCGACCAGGCGCTGCGCAACGGACTGGTCTCGGCCGCCCTGACCGGAGAGGCCTCGGGCTGGATCGATGACCTGACGGTCTCCGGCCGCGCGGTGGCCGATCTGCGCGCAGCCGCCGCCGAGGCGGGCGGCGGCGAGGCCGGGACGTTGCGCGCCGCCGCCAGCGCCGAGGACCTGCGCTGGACCCGCAAGGGCGGCGACCGGCTGCAGGCCAGGCTCGCCGCCAGCGCCACGCTCGACAGCTATGTGCGGGGCGAACTTGCGCTGAACGAGCTCGCCGCCGCCGCGCGCGGGCCGCTCAGCCTGAGCCGCAAGGGCGCCGACTTCGACCTCGTCACCCACGCGCTCGGCCATGGCGCCTGGACCGGCCTCGGCGCGCCGACCGGAGAAGATTCCGCGAACATGGCCGCGGTGAAGCGCGCCGCCCGGGGCTTCCGGTTCGCCGCCCCGGCGGTGGCGGTCGTCAGCCGCAGCGGGAGGGTCCACGCGCGGCTGATCCAGCCGGTCAGCCTGGCGCCGGACCGCGGCGGGGCGGTGAAGCTGGCGCCCACGGCGTCCGGCTGGAAGCTCACCGCGGCGGGCGGCGGCCTGCCGAAGGTGGAGGCGAAGATCGCCCGCTTTGCGCTCACCCCGGGCGGGGCGGCGGCGAGCGGCCAGGTCACCGCCGCCCTGTCGATCGGCCCTATCGAGCAGGGAGTGTTCGACGCTTCCGGAGCGCTGCGCCTCGTCGGCGGGGGGCTGAGCTTCACCGGCGACCGCTGCGCCCAGGTGACCGCCCGGCGGCTGAACTTCGGAACCAACGACGCCCGCAACGTCGTCACCCGCCTGTGCCCCGGCGGAGCTCCGCTGCTCAGCCTGACGGGCGGCGACTGGCGCATCCTCGGCCGCGCCGAAGCGGCGGCGGCGGAGGTCCCGTTCCTGCAGGCGAAGATCACCAAAGGCGCCGGGGCGGTGAACCTCGCGTCGCGCCGCGGCGAGCTGCAGGCGCAGATGCAGGTCGCCACCGCTGAGGTGTCCGACGCCGCCCCGGCCACCCGGTTCAATCCGATTGGCGTCAGCGGCCAGGCGCAGCTGGCGCGCGGCCTGTGGACCGGCGCCCTGGGCGTCCGCGACGGCGCCGGCCATCCGTTGGCCACCGCGCGCCTGAAGCACGCGGTGGTCAGCGGCCGTGGCGGGGTCGAGATCGACAGCGGAACCCTGGCCTTCGCGCCGGGCGGATTGCAGCCGGCCGCGCTTTCGCCGCTCGCCACGGCGATCGGCTCGCCGGCCGAGGGGCAGACCCGCTTCGTCGGCGGCTTCGCCTGGACGCCTGCGACCCAGACCAGCTCCGGCGTGCTGCAGGTCCCGCGCCTGGACTTCCAGAGCCCGGCGGGCAAGGTCAGCGGCCTATCCGGTCGGATCGAGTTCACCAGCCTGGCGCCGCTGGTCGCTGCGCCGGGCCAGACGTTGCAGGCCGCCTCGGTGGCGCTGCCGATGGCGCCGCTGAACGACCTGCGGATCGCCTTTGGCCTGCAGCCCGACGCGATCCGCGTCAGCAGCGGGCAGGCGGCGGTCGGCGGCGGGCTGGCGCGCATCGAGAGCCTGGAGATTCCGCTGGTCGTCGGCCAGCCGGTCCGCGGCGTCGTCGACCTCGAGGGCGTCCAGCTGCACGACCTCGTCGAGGCCTCGCCCTTCGCCGACCGCGTCGATCTCGACGCCAAGGTCAGCGGCCGCATTCCCTTCACCAACCAGGGCGACAAGGTGCGGATCCAGGGCGGGGCGCTGCGGGCGATCCAGGCCGGGCGGCTGTCGATCCAGCGCAGTGCGCTCACCGGCGTCGAAGCCTCCGGGGCGGTGGAAGCGCCCGGCGCGCCGGCCGTGGTCGCGCCCGAGGCCTCGACCGACACCTTCAGCGACTTCGCCTACCAGGCGATGGAGAACCTGGCCTTCTCCACGATGTCGGCCACCGTCGACAGCCGCCCGGACGGCCGCCTGGCGGTGCTGTTCCACATCATCGGCAAGCACGACCCGCCGCAGCACCAGGAGATCCGCCTGACGCTGCTCGACCTGATCCAGAAGAAGTTCCTCGGCCGCAAACTGCCGCTGCCGTCGGGAACCGGCGTGGATCTGACCCTGGACACAACCCTCAACCTGGACGATCTGCTGGCCGACTACGCCGACTTCCGGCGGCTGCACGGTTCAGCTCAGGTTCAGCCCTGATGCAGAAGGATGACACAGTGAGACGAACGGAGACCTGCGCATGACCGGCCGGTGGAAGACTAAGCTGCCTCCCGCGGCCGCGCTCGGCGGATTGCTGCTGCTGGGCCTGGCCCAGGCGGCTTGCAGCCCGACCGTCACCGTCGACGTCAAGCCGATCACCATTTACGCGAAGCTGGACGCCGACGTCCGGCTGCGCCTGGACCAGGACGTGAAAGACCTGATCCAGAAAAACCCGAACCTTTTCTAGGCGGATAAGATCATGCAGACGCGAGACATCCTGGGCGTGGGCGCGGCGGTTCTGGCCGCCCTGGCGCTGCCCGTCGCGGCCGTCGCCCAGACGGCGCAGGCCAAGGCGGCGGTCGACGCCGCCAAGGCTGCGGGCGTCGTCGGCGAACAGGCCGACGGTTTCCTGGGCTTCGTCACCGCCGCCGCCGACCCGGCGCTGCGCGCCGCGGTGGCCGAGATCAACGCCGGCCGCGCAGCGGTCTACCGCGAAGCCGCCGCCAAGTCGGGCGCGACGCCGGTCGCCGCCGGCGCCTCGGCCTATATCAACGTCATCCAGCCCCGCCTCCAGCCCGGCCAGTACTACAAGCCGAACGGCGGCGGCTGGGTGAAGAAGTAGGCTGGCGCCGGCCGGCTCGCCCGCGCGTTCGCCCTGCGGCGCGGTGGGCGCCTTGAGAAAAATAAGGGGCCGCTCAGTCGCTGAGCGGCCCCTCTCGACGCGTCTTCTGGCGCGTTTCCTCCCAAGCTTGATCAGCGCGGCAGGTTCAACCGCTCGGCCGTGATGGAATATTTGGCGGTGGCGCAGCTGCGGGTGCTCTCGGAGATCTGCTGCCAGGCCGCGCGGGCTTCTTCGCGGGTCTTGAAGGGGCCGAGTACGTCGGGTTGGCCCTGCTTCAGCGTGTGGAAGGTGGTGCTGCTGTACTCACCGCCGACAACCCAGAAACGTTCCGTATCCATGGTCCTCACTCCTTCATTTCCCGGCGGACGGTGGGACCGCCCGCCGGTCGTCTGATTTGGTTCAGGCGAACTGGTTCATGGTGTTGTGGACGCCGCCGGCCTTGAGGGCCGCTTCGCCGGCGAAGTATTCCTTGTGGTCGTCGCCCAGGTCCGAGCCCGACATGTTCTGGTGCTTCACGCAGGCGATGCCCTGGCGGATTTCCTGGCGCTGGACGCCGAGGACGTAGCCCAGCATGCCCTGGCTGCCGAAATACTCCTTGGCCAGGTTGTCGGTGGAGAGCGCCGCGGTGTGGTAGGTCGGCAGGGTGATCAGGTGATGGAAGATGCCGGCCCGCTTGGCCGCGTCCGCCTGGAAGGTGCGGATGCGCTCGTCGGCCTCGATCGCCAGCGGGGTGGCGTCGTAGTCGACGCTCATCAGCTTGCTGCGGTCGTACTGGGCGAGATCCTTGCCGGCCTTTTCCCAGGCGTCATAGACCTGCTGGCGGAAGTTCAGCGTCCAGTTGAACGACGGCGAGTTGTTGTAGACCAGCTTGGCGTTCGGGATGACCTCGCGGATCTTGTCCATCATGCCGGCGATCTGTTCGATGTGCGGCTTTTCGGTTTCGATCCACAGCAGGTCCGCGCCGTTCTGCAGGGCGGTGATGCTGTCGAGCACGCAACGTTCGGCCCCGGTGCCGGCGCGGAACTGGAACAGGTTGGAGGGCAGGCGCTTGGGGCGCAGCAGCTTGCCGGCGCGGTTGATGACGACGTCGCCGTTCTTCAGCTCGGCGGCGGAGATCTCCTCGCAGTCAAGGAAGCTGTTGTACTTGTCGCCCAGGTCGCCCGGCTCGCGGGAGACGGCGATCTGCTTGGTCAGGCCCGCGCCGAGGCTGTCGGTGCGCGCCACGATGATGCCGTTGTCGACGCCGAGTTCGAGGAAGGCGTAGCGGACCGCGCGGATCTTCTGGATGAAGTCCTCGTGCGGAACGGTGACCTTGCCGTCCTGGTGGCCGCACTGCTTCTCGTCGGAGACCTGGTTCTCGATCTGGATGCAGCAGGCGCCGGCCTCGATCATCTTCTTGGACAGCAGATAGGTGGCCTCGGCGTTGCCGAACCCCGCGTCGATGTCGGCGATGATCGGAACCACGTGGGTCTCGTAGCTGTCGATCGTCTCGATGAGCTGTTCTTCCCTGGCGGTGTCGCCGGCCTTGCGGGCGGCGTCCAGCTCGCGGAACATCCCGCCGAGCTCACGGGCGTCGGCCTGGCGCAGGAAGGTGTAGAGCTCTTCGATCAGCGCCGGCACCGAGGTCTTCTCGTGCATCGACTGGTCAGGCAGCGGTCCGAACTCCGAGCGCAGCGCCGCGACCATCCAGCCCGACAGATAGAGGTAGCGGCGGTCGGTCGACTTGAAGTGCTTCTTGATCGAAATCATCTTCTGCTGACCGATGAAGCCGTGCCAGCAGCCCAGCGACTGGGTGTATTTCGAGGAGTCCGCGTCATAGGCCGCCATGTCCCGGCGCATGATGTCGGCGGTGTAGCGGGCGATCTCCAGGCCGGTCTTGAACCGGTTCTGCAGGCGCATGCGGGCTACGGCCGATGGATCGATGCCATCCCAGGTCCCGCTTTTGCTGCTGATCAGCTGGCCCATCTCGATGACGTGGTCTTGGTACGACATTTACTGTTTCCGCGATTTGGGTCGGCGTCGCTTTGACAACCGGTAGACCCCTCTAACTCCTGATTTCGCAGAAAGGATACATCTGGCCGGGCCGTAAAAGGCTAAGCTGTCACAGCCCGACCTTGTCATAGATGTAAATCTGTGACAACTCACACAGATGGCTGGCCCGACCCCCGACCGCAAGCTGTTCCTCGGCGCGCGCCTGAAGCGCCTGCGCCGCGAGCTGGGGATCACCCAGACCCGGATGGCCGAGGACCTCGGCGTCTCGCCGAGCTACCTCAACCTGCTGGAGCGCAACCAGCGTCCGGTGACCGCCCAGGTCCTGCTGAGGCTGGCGGAGGCCTATGACCTGGACCTGAAAAGCCTCTCGGGCGACCCGGATTCCTCCGGCGCCACCGGCCTCTCGGAGGTCTTCACCGATCAGCTGTTCCGCGACCTGGGCCTTCCGCGTCACGAGGTCGCAGAGGTGGCCGAAAGCGCGCCGGGCGTGGCCGAAGCGGTAGTGCGGCTCTACCGCGCCTATCTCGACCAGCGCAGGCTGTCCGAGCTGGGCGCCGCGGCGCGGCCGGAGGAGGGGGCGACGATGGCGCCGGTCGCCATGCCGTCCGACTGGGTGCGCGACTTCATCCAGGCCCAGAAGAACTACTTCGGCGAACTCGAGGACGCCGCCGAGGCCACCGTGGAGGACATGGCGGTCGAGCCGCAGGAGTTCGCCTGGCAGGCCCGCGAGCGGCTGGCCCGCAAGCACGGCATCCAGGTGCGGGTGGTGCCTGTCGAAGTGCTGCCGGAAAGCGTCCGCCGCTTCGACCATCACCGCAAACGCCTGTTCCTGTCCGAGGCGCTGACCGGGGAGGGGCGGGCTTTTTCGCTGGCCTTCCAGCTGGCGATCCTCGAGCACCGCGAGCGGCTGGACCGGCTGGCGGACCGCTCCAACACGCCGGACCGGCCGACGCGCAACCTGCTGAAGGTCTCGCTGGCCAACTACCTGGCCGCCGCCATGCTGATGCCCTACGCCGCCTTCCACGAGGCCGCGGAGCGCACCGCCTACGACATCGACCTGATCCGCGTCCGCTTCGGCGTGTCATTCGAGCAGGCCTGCCATCGGCTGACCACCCTGGCCCGGTCCGGCATGCGCGGGGCGCCGTTCTTCATGATGCGGGTGGATTCCGCCGGCAACATCTCCAAGCGGTTCGCCGGCTCGACCTTCCCGTTCTCGCGGTTCGGCGGCGCCTGCCCGCGCTGGAACATCCACTCCTGCTTCCGCACGCCTGGCCGGATCATCACCCAGATCGTCGAGACCCCCGACGGCCAGCGCTATTTCACCATCGCCCGCACGGTGAACCGGGTGGCCACCGCCTACGCCGGGGAGGACGCCGAGCTGGCCATCGGCATGGGCTGCGAGCTGAAATACGCCGAGCGGCTGGTCTATTCCCGCGGCCTCGACCTGAAGGATCCCCGGGCCACGGCCATCGGACCGGCCTGCCGGATCTGCGAACGCCCGGCCTGCCCGCAGCGCGCCGCCGAGCCGATCAGCCGCACCCTCACCGTCGACGACTTCACCAAGTCGATCTCGCCCTATCCGTTCGCCGAGGGATAGCGGCGGCCCCCTCCACCGCTTCGCGGTCCCCCTCCCCCAACGGGGGAGGAGAAGGCGGTGCGGCTTCGACTCTCCGGAGCCTCTGGGGGAGCGGGCTGCAGCGCCGCCGCCGCCTTTCAGACCGTCAGCACCACCTTGCCCACATGCGCCCCGCCCTCGAGGTGGGCGTGCGCCTTGGCGGCGTCGGCGAGGGGGAAGCTGGCGTCGATCCGCGGGCGGAGCTTGCCGGCTTCGATCCACGGCCAGACCACCCGCTCGACCTCCGCCGCCAGCCTGGCCTTCTCGTCGGCGTCGCGGGGGCGCAGGGTCGATCCGGTGACCACCGCGCGCTTGGCCATCAGCCGGAAGATCGGCAGGGTGACCTCGCCGCCGGCGAGGCTGGCGATGAAGACGATCCGGCCGCCGGTCTTCAGCGCGTCGAGGTTCTTGCGGAAATAGTCGCCGCCGACCATGTCGAGCACCACGTCGATCCCGCCTTCGCGCTGGCAGACCTCGAGGAAGTCCTCGGCGGTGGCGTCAACGGCGACATCGGCGCCCAGCGCCCTGGCGGCGGCGGCCTTCTCCGCCCCGCGGCCGGTGGCGATCACCCGCGCCCCGGCGGCCTTTGCCATCTGGATAGCGGCGACGCCGATGCCGGAGGTGGCGCCGTGCACCAGGAAGGTCTCCCCGGCCTTCAGGGCGCCATGCTCGAAGACGTTGGCGTAGACCGTGAAGATGGTCTCCGGCAGGGCCGCAGCCAGGACGGCGTCGAAGCCGGCGGGGATCGGCAAGGCGTGCCGGGCGTCGCAGGCGGCGTACTGCGCATAGCCGCCGCCGCCCAGCAGGGCGCAGACCCGGTCGCCGGCCTGCCAGCGCTCGGCGCCCAGCACCACCTCGCCGGACACTTCCAGCCCCAGGGTCTGCGGCGCGCCGGGCGGCGGCGGATAGGCGCCCTGGCGTTGCAGCAGGTCGGGGCGGTTGACGCCGGCGGCCTGCACCGCGATCAGGATCTCGCCGGGCTTCGGCTGCGGCGTGGCGATCGTCTCGGCGTGCAGCGCCTCGGCCGGCCCTTTGCCGCCGGCGATGGCGATGGCCTGCATGGTGGCGGGGATCGATTTGCTCATGATTGTGGCTCCGGCGTGCTTGCGCGAGACGAGGATGCAGGTTTGGATAGCCGGCTGTGGGGGGCCGGCAAAGGAGGCTCGCTAATCGATGGATGAACCCGCTGACGTTCGACCTGGCCGCGGCCAGCGGCTGAGCGAGGCGCTTCGGGAAGACCTGGAGCTCTATGCGGTGGCCGAACTGGAGGAACGCATCGACGTGCTGCGCTCCGAGATCGCCCGCGTGCAGGCGCAGATCGACCGCAAACGCGCCGGGCGCGCCGCCGCCGACGCCCTGTTCTCGCCGCGTTCCGCCTAGCCTCGTTTAACCAAGCCTGGCACGGGTGTTGCACCTGCGCCTTCGACAACGACCATTCGTCCCGCGGCAGGACTGACGCGGGGGCGGGGATCCAGATGACCGAAGCAAACACCGTCCTGCCCTGGCGCGCCGACGTGATCCAGGACTTCGCCCGCTCCGAACTGTTCGAGCGGACCTTCCAGGAGGGCATGGACCTGGTCGAGGAGACCGCCGGCTATCTCGACGGCTCGGGCCGCCAGGAATCCAAGATGCTGTCGCGCAATGCGGCGCTGGCCTATGCGTCGGACAGCATGCGGCTGACCACCCGGCTGATGCAGGTGGCCTCCTGGCTGCTGGTGCAGCGCGCGGTGCGCGAGGGCGACATGGCGCCGACGGCGGCCTGCGAAGACCGCTACCGCCTCGCCGCCGAAGACGTCTGCCGCGGGGCCGAGCCACCCGAGGATTTGCCGGCGGGACTGCTCTCGCTGCTCGACCGCTCGGAACGGCTCTACGAGCGCGTCCGCCACCTCGACCGCCGCATGTACGTCGAGATGGGCGAGGCCGCTCCCCACCCGGTGCTGTCCCAATTCGACCGGCTGAAAACGGCGCTCGGGGCGTTTTAAGCCTGGTCCACCTCGTGTCATCGCGGATCGGCCTTTCAGGCCGTCCGGGATGACACCGATTGTAAACGTCCGCGCACAGCAAAAAACGCCGCGAAGGTCTCCCCTCGCGGCGTCTCGAACGCGTGCCGGCGAACGGCTACTTGCGCGTGAAGGCGCCGAACTTGGCGTTGAAGCGCGACACGCGGCCGCCGCGGTCGAGCAGCTGGTGGCCGCCGCCGGTCCACGCCGGGTGGGTCTTCGGATCGATGTCCAGGTTCAGCGTCGCGCCTTCCTTCCCGTAGGTCGAACGGGTCTGGTAGGTGGTGCCGTCGGTCATCACCACATTGATGAAGTGGTAGTCCGGGTGGGTGTCTTGTTTCATCGCGCGGGCGCCTGACGTAAAGGAGCGGCCAAAGTGAACGGCAGCCCGCAGGGGCGGCCAGGAAATGAAGCCGGGCGTATAGCCGAAAGCCCGTCCAAAACGCAAGGTGTGACGCGTCATGAGTGAAGAGACGGCCGCCGCCGCGGATCCGGCGGCCTCGGCGGACGGGCGGCCAAGCGCGGGACAGTCGCTGGCCCAGAGCCTGGACGAGGCGGCCGGCCGACGTCCGAAGAGCCGCAACGTCGGCGCGCTGCGACGGCTTTCGCCCTTCATCGCCGCCCACTGGGGCGACGCCAGCCTGTCGGCGATCTTCCTGCTGGTCTCGACCAGCGCCACGCTTGGCCTCTCAGGCGCGGTGCGGCTGCTGATCGACCGCACCCATATCAACGCGGCCGGCCTCAACCCCGCCTTTCTGTTGCTGGGCGCGGTGGCGCTGACGCTCGCGCTGGCGACCGCCGGCCGCTACTTCTTCGTCACCAAGCTGGGCGAGCGGGTGGTGGCCGACCTGCGCAAGGTCGTCTATGCGCGGATCCTGACGCTGGACCCGACCTTCTTCCTGCACACCCGCACGGGCGAGGTGCTCTCGCGGCTGACGACCGACATCCAGATCATCGAGACCCTGGTGGGCGGCTCGATCTCGGTCGCCCTGCGCAACCTTCTTACCCTGGTCGGCGGCGTCGCCCTGATGGTGGTGGTCAGCCCGCACCTGACCGGCCTGGTCCTGCTGCTGATCCCGCTGGTGGTGGCGCCGCTGGCGCTGTTTGGACGCCGGGTGCGCCGGTTGACGGCGGCGACCCAGGACCGCTTCGCCGAAGCCGTGGGCCTGGCCGGCGAAAGCCTCGACGCGCTCGAGACCGTGCAGGCGTTCGGGCGCGAGCGCGCCGCCGCCGAACGCTTCGGCCTGGCGGTGGAAGCCTCCTTCAACACCTCGCTGAAGCGGATCGGCGCCCGGGCGCTGATGACCGCCCTGGTGATCGGCCTGGTGTTCGGCGGGGTGGTGCTGATCTTCTGGTTCGGCGTGCACCAGACCCTGCAAGGCGCCCTGTCGAGCGGGGCGCTGATCCAGTTCGCCATCCTGGCGGTGCTGGCGGCCGGCTCGGTCGGCGCGCTCGGCGAGACCTGGGGCGACGTGCAGAAGGCCTCCGGGGCCATGGAGCGGATCGGCGAGCTGCTGGACGCCGAACCGAACGTGAGGGCCCCGGCCCAGCCGCGGCCGCTGCCGGCGCCGGCGCGCGGCGAACTGGCCTTCCAGGACGTCACCTTCGCCTATCCCGGCCGACCGGAGCTGCCGGCGCTCCGCGACTTCTCGCTGTCGGTGCGGACCGGCGAGCGGGTGGCCCTGGTGGGCCCCTCGGGCGCCGGCAAGAGCACGGTGTTCCGGCTTTTGCTGCGCTTCTACGACCCGCAGGCCGGCCGCGTGCTGCTCGACGGCGTCGACCTCAAGGACGCCGATCCCGCCGAAGTACGCGCCCGCATGGCCCTGGTGGCCCAGGACTCGCCGCTGTTCTCCGGCTCGGCGCTCGACAACGTCCGCTTCGGCCGTGAGAGCGCGAGCTCCGAGGAGTTGCGCGCCGCCATGCGCGCGGCCCAGGCCGAGGGCTTCCTCGCCGCCCTGCCGCAGGGCCTGGACACGCCGGTCGGCGAGCGCGCCCGGGCTCTGTCCGGCGGCCAGCGCCAGCGGCTCGCCATTGCCCGCGCCCTGGTGCGCGAGGCCCCGGTGCTGCTGCTCGACGAGGCGACCAGCGCGCTCGACGCCGAGAACGAGCGCCTGGTCCAGGCCGCCCTCGACCGCGCCATGGCCGGCCGCACCACCCTGGTCATCGCCCACCGCCTGGCCACCGTGCTGAAGGCCGACCGCATCGTGGTGATGGATGAAGGCCGCGTCGTCGAGCAGGGCGCCCACCACGAACTGGTGGCCCGCAGCGGCCTCTACGCCCGGCTCGCGGCGCTGCAGTTCGGCGAGGCGGCGTAGAGAGAAGATCGAACCACGGAAGACACGGAAAGCACGGAAGGCCAATCGACGGCGCGCTGCCCTGATCGACCCGCCGAAGGCGGGTCATTGCTAGCCCGCGAGAAGGAGCCTGGGTCTAGAGCTTTCCGTGTTTTCCGTGCCTTCCGTGGTTCGACTCATTCGGCCCGGCTCAGCCTCGCGCGGCGACCGCCAGGCCGGGGAAGTCGCTGAACAGGCCGTCGACGCCGGCGGCGTAGAGGGCGTGGTAGAGCGTCTCGACGTCGCCGTGGGCCGCCGGCTGGTCGCCGCGCCGCAGGGCCGGGGGCAGGAAGGCGTTCTCCGCCCGAACCGTCCAGGGATGCACCATCAGCCCGGCGGCGTGGGCGTCGGCGACCAGCGGGGCGGCCGGCGCCAGGGTCCCGTCTTCGGCGATGGGCAGAACCATCTTCCAGTCCGGGCCGATGCCGTCGGCATAGGTCGCGACCTGCCGCAGGCCCGCGGGCGAGCTCATCTCGCGGTAGCTCAGCTGCGCCAGGTCGGCCGGCCCGGCCTCCGCGTCCATCAGCTGGATCAGCGGCGCGCGCGACAGCCGGCGGAAGGTCTTCAGCGCGCCGACCTCGAAACACTGGACGAACACCGGAGCGGCGGCGCTGTCGAGCCCGTTGGCCTTCAGGGCTGCGTGCAGCCGGCCTTCCAGCGGCAGGCCGATGGAGGCGAAATAGGTCGGGTGTTTCATTTCGGGATAGGTCCCGATGGTGCGCCCGGTCCGCCGGCTCTCGGCCTTGGCCAGGTCGACGACCTCCTGGAAGGTCGGGATCGGCTCCAGCCCGTCGTACTTCGCATTGCCGGGGCGCAGCTGCGGCAACCGCTCGCGGGCGCGCAGGGACTTCAGCTCCGCCAGGGTGAAGTCCTCGCTGAACCAGCCCTCCAGGCTCTCGCCGTCGATCAGCTTGCGGCTTCTCCGCCCGGCGAACTCCGGCCGGCTGGCGATGTCGGTCGTGCCGCCGATCTCCGGTTCGTGGCGCACCACCAGGTGGCCGTCCCGGGTCGGCACGAGGTCGGGCTCGATCACGTCGCAGCCCTCGGCGATGGCCAGCCGATAGGCCATCAGCGTGTGCTCGGGCCGCTCGCCGCTGGCTCCGCGGTGGGCGATGATCAGCGGTGTGCGGCGGAACGGCGAGCTGGGCCGCGAGCGGGCAGGCGCGGGCAGCGCGGCGGCGGCGGCGGTGAGGGCGGCGAAGGCGCGGCGGGTCAGCATGCCCGCCCGCATAGGCCGGCTGCATGACAGTTCGGCTTAGGCCCTACTGCGCGCTCTTCAGCTTGTCGAGCAGCTGCGGGTGGATCTCGAGGTTGCCGGTGCAGATCGAGCCCGCCGTCAGCATCTCCTCGCCGCCGTCGGCGTCGGTCACCTTGCCGCCCGCCTCGGTCACCAGAAGCAGGCCCGCGGCGATGTCCCAGGCCTTCAGGTCGCGCTCCCAGTAGCCGTCGTAGCGGCCGGCGGCGACATAGGCGAGGTCGAGGGCGGCCGAGCCGAAGCGGCGGATGCCGGCGACCCGCTGGCCGATCTGGTGCAGCTCCTTGAGGAAGCGGGCGTGCTGGCCATGGCCCAGGTAGGGGATGCCGGTGGCGATCACCGTCTCGTCCAGCCGGGTGCGGGCGGCGACGCGCAGGCGCTTGTCGTTGACGTAGCAGCCCTTGCCCTTCTCGGCCCAGAACAGCTCGTTGCTGATCGGGTTGTAGGTCACCGCCGCGACGATCGCCCCTTCGCGCTGCAGGGCGATGTTGATGGCGAAATGCGGGATGGCGTGCAGGAAGTTGGTGGTGCCGTCGAGCGGGTCGACGATCCAGGTGTGGGTCTTGTCGGTGCCCTCGATCAGGCCGCGCTCCTCGCCCAGGAAGCTGTAGCCCGGCCGCGCCTTCTCCAGCGCCTCGAACAGGGTCTGCTCGGCCTTCAGGTCGGCGGCGGAGACGAAGTCGGCGGGCGCCTTGCGCGCCACCTGCAGCTCGGCGAGCTCGCCGAAATCACGGTTGAGCCCGCGCGCGGCCTTGCGCGCAGCGTCGCTCATCACCTTGAGAAGTGCAGATTGGCTGATCATGGGCCGCGATACCTATTGGTCGCGGGACGGCAAAGCAAGGATGGCCTCGTCGCGCTCGGCGAGGCCGGCGGCGATCTCGGCGTTGAGCGCGGCCACCGCAGCCGCGGGACCCTCGCCGAAGCTCCAGACCCCGGCCGAGACGGCGGCGAAGTCGGCGCCGGCCCGGGCCACCTGGCGGACGTTCTCCACCGTGACGCCGCCGATGGCGACGCACGGCGTCTGCATGGTCTCCTGCCAGATGCTCAGCACCTCCAGCTCACACCGGGTCTTGGCCGCCTTCGTGGTGGTCGGGAAGACGGCGCCGAAGGCGACATAGTCTGCGCCCGCCTCGGCCGCCTCCATCGCCAGGTGGCGGCTGTCGTGGCAGGTGACGCCGACGATCCGGTCGCGGCCCAGCAGCCGGCGCGCCTCGGCATAAGGCGCATCTTCCTGGCCGATGTGCACCCCGTCGCAGCCGAGGCGGGCGGCGAGGTCCGGCCGGTCGTTGAGGATCACCGCCACGTCGCGGCCCGCGGCGATCGGCGTCAGCACGTCGACGGCGGCGGCGATGACCGCCTCGTCGACATCCTTCAGCCGGATCTGCAGGGCGGCGACGTCGCCGGCGTCGAGGGCGTGGGCCAGCACGCGGCCGAAACCGGCCAGGTCGTCGAGCTTCGGCGGGGTGATCAGGTAGAGCCGGCAGAGCGGGATGGTCATGGCCGCCTCATAGCGCGTCTCGTCGCCCCGGCGAAGGCGTGGAACCGCGGCCGAGCCGGCGGAGTTCCGGCAGGTCAACAGCGGAGGTCTCCCGATGGCGTCGATCGTGCGAGGAGCCGTGGACAACCTGGCCAACAGCCGTGGCCGCTCGACCCCGCACCTGCTGATCGGCCTGGGGGTGACCGTCGGCGCGGTGCTGGGCTCCGCCTTGATCGCCCGGATGAATGCGCCGACGCCGGACAATCCGAAGCGCCTGGCGCAGTATGAGGCGCTTGACCGGCCGCCGTTCACCCCGACCAGGCAGGCGTTCTCGATGATCTGGCCGCCGCTGTTCCTCGCCCTGACCGTCTCGGGCGTGAGGATCTGGAATGCGCCCAAGAGCCCAGCCCGCACCCAGGCGCTGACCCTGTGGGGCGTGGTCCAGGCGCTGAATGCACTGTGGATGGCGCTGGGCCCGCGCCGGCTCGGCGGCCAACTCGTCGCTGCGGTGACGTCGCTGGGGACCTCGGCGGCCTATGCCTGGCGCGCCCGCAAGGTCGACGCCCCGGCCGCCCGGATGGTCGCGCCCTACGTCGGCTGGATGGGCTTCGCCAACGTCCTGACGGAAGAGCTGTGGCGCAAGAACATCCCCAAGCCGACGATCCACTGAAGCCGCCAGGACAGGGGATCCTTCTTACGGCGGTCCGTCGGGGTCGATGCGGTCGTCAAAGCCGTGGCTGGCGGAATAGAAGGCCAGCCACATCAGGAAACCCGCCAGCGCCGCCACCACCACGCAGCCGCCCAGCACATAGGGCCAGATCGGCCCCAGGCTGCGCCAGCCGCCGCCCAGTTGCGAGCTGGCGAAAAACGCCCAGCCGGCGAACACCGCGAAGGCCGCGAGGGCCACGAAGGTGAGGCCGAGGATCAGGGCGTGCTTACGCATGACTCCCGGAAATCCTCGATCGGGCCCAACGGTTCCATGGCTTAGCTCACCAACCGCGCGCCGGAGCGAACCTTCTACGTCGCCACCTTGGCCAAGCGCCTCAGCCCCGGCCTGCGGATCGCCTATGTCGTCAGTCCGGCCGTCTGGACCGCGCGCGTCGCCGACGCCCTGCGGACGACCGCCCTGATGCCTGCGCCGCTGATGGCGGCCGTCGCCATCAACGACGGCGCCCAGCCGCGGCGGGTGATCGTCTAGGCACGTCAGCTTGTGCGGCCGTGGCGCGTGGCGCAGGCTAGGTTGTGACGGTGGGAGCTCGGCGAACAGATGACGTCGTTCAGGGCCTCGATGGCTGCCTATGAGGCCGGCCTGCGCCGGCTGTTCGGCGCGAGCTTTCGTGAAACGGACCTCAAGCACAAGCACGGCCAGATGGGTAAGGACGCCTTCAAGTTCCTGCGCGGAACGTGCTGGCGGTGGGCGGAGTCCGCGCCGACGCTCTGTCCCGACTTGATGCAGGCGCCCGCGGTCGGTTCCGTCGGCGACGCCCACGCCGGCAATTTCGGCCTCTGGCGCGATGCGGAAAGCCGTCTTGTCTTCGGGGTCAACGATTTCGACGAAGCCGCCGTGACGCCCTATCCGCTCGACCTGGTGCGGCTTTGCGCAAGCCTGCTGGTGGCCGGGCCGCAACACGCCGCCGACGAGATCGCCGACCTGGCCCTGCAGGGCTATCTCGCCGGGCTGCGACGGCCGTCCGGTCTGGTCCTCGAGCGCGAGCATCTGTGGCTCAGGCGCGCCTTCGCCGCCACGCCGAGAGTGCGCGAAGACTTCTGGCGCGACCTGGACGAGGGTGCGCCCGAGACCCCGCCGCCGCCGTACGACGCGCGGCTGGCGGCGGCCATGCCGGCGGGGAGCGGCTGGTCGACCGTCGCGCGGGTGGCGGGCGTCGGCAGCCTTGGACGCCCTCGCTTCGCCGCCGTGGGGCGTCTACGCGGCGGTCCGGTCGCCCGTGAGATCAAGGGGCGGGCGCCGTCCTGCTGGGGCGGCTCCCAGCCCGCCCTGGCTCAGCGCCTGGCGACCGGGCCCTGGCGATCGCCGGATCCTTGCCTCGACTATGCCGACGACAGCGTCTTGCGGCGGCTGGCGCCGAACAGTCGCAAGCTGAAGTTCAACGAGGTGCGCGCGCGCCGCACGGGCCGCCTGGTGCAGGCCATGAGCGCCGATATCGCCGCCATCCACGCGAGCGAGCCAGGGATCGCCGAGGCCATCCTGCAGGATCACAAGGCCCGCCCGGACGGCTGGCTGGCGCAGGCGGCGCAGCGGGTCGCCGCCTGGACCCTTGCGGAGTTTCGCGCCTTCAGGTGAGGGGGCGTGTGCGCGGCCGCACGAAAAAGGCCGCCGGTCGCCCGGCGGCCTTTCGCGTTCAGGCGTGAGCCGGAAGCCTATTCCGCGGCCTGGCGGGTGATGCCGATCTTCGGGGCGAGATCGCCCGCGGCGTAGCGCTTGGCCATGGCCGACATCGGCAGCGGCTTGATCTTCGAGGCCTGGCCGGCGGCGCCGAACTCTTCCAGGCGCTGCTTGCAGACCGCGCGCATGGCTTCCATGGCCGGCTTCAGATACTTGCGCGGGTCGAACTCGCCGGGGTTCTCGGCGAAGATCTTGCGGATCGCGCCGGTCATCGCCATCCGGTTGTCGGTGTCGATGTTGATCTTGCGCACGCCGTGCTTGATGCCGCGCTGAATCTCCTCCACCGGCACGCCCCAGGTCTGGGGCATCTCGCCGCCGTACTTGTTGATGATGTCCTGCAGGTCCTGCGGCACCGAGGACGAGCCGTGCATCACCAGGTGGGTGTTGGGCAGGCGGCGGTGGATCTCTTCGATCACGTTCATCGCCAGGACGTCGCCGTCCGGCTTGCGGGTGAACTTGTAGGCGCCGTGGCTGGTGCCCATGGCGATGGCCAGGGCGTCGACCTCGGTGGCGCGGACGAAGTCCACCGCCTGGTCGGGATCGGTCAGCAGCTGGTCATGGTCCAGCTTGCCTTCGAAGCCGTGGCCGTCTTCCTTCTCGCCCATGCCGGTCTCGAGGCTGCCGAGCACGCCCAGTTCGCCCTCGACGCTGGCGCCCACCCAGTGGGCCATGTCGACGACGTTGCGGGTGACCCGCACGTTATAGTCGTAGTCGGCCGGGGTCTTGGCGTCGGCCTTCAGCGAGCCGTCCATCATCACGCTGGTGAAGCCGTACTGGATGGCGGTGGCGCAGGTGGCTTCGTTGTTGCCGTGGTCCTGGTGCATGCAGATCGGGATGTCCGGGTACATCTCGGCCAGGGCGTCGATCAGGTGCTTCAGCACGATGTCGTTGGCGTAGCTGCGCGCGCCGCGGCTCGCCTGGATGATCACCGGCGCATCGACCAGGGCGGCGGCCTCGAGGATGGCGAGGCCCTGTTCCATGTTGTTGATGTTGAACGCCGGAACGCCGTAGCTGTGCTCGGCGGCGTGGTCGAGAAGTTGTCGAAGCGTAATTCGAGCCATTTGAAATCCCCAACCTGTCCTTTAACGGGTCAGCGCAGCCACGCCGGGCAGCACCTTTCCCTCCATCCATTCAAGAAACGCACCGCCGGCCGTCGAGACGAAGGTGAAGTCGCCCGTGACCTCGGCTGCGTTCAGAGCCGCAACGGTATCACCACCGCCTGCAACCGCCACGAGCGCGCCGCTTTTGGCGAGCTTTGCTGCGTGATGTGCTGATTCAACAGTCGCTTTGTCGAACGGCGGCACTTCAAACACTCCCAGCGGACCGTTCCAGACCAGGGTGGCCGAGGCGTCCATGGCCGCGATCAGCCGCGCCAAAGTCTTGGGACCGGCGTCCAGGATGCGATCCTGCCCTCCGATCGCGTCAAGATCGCGAACGGCTGAGCTGGCGCCCGGTTCCACCTTCTCGGCGGTGACCACATCGATTGGCAGCAGCAGCTCGCAGCCGGCCGCCTGGGCGGTGGCCATGATCTGGCGGGCGGTGTCGGCCAGGTCGTGCTCGCAGAGCGAGGCGCCGACATCGATCCCCTGGGCGGCCAGGAAGGTGTTGGCCATGCCCCCGCCGATCGCCAGCCGGTCGAGCTTGCCGACCAGATTGTTCAAGAGGTCGAGCTTGGTGGAGACCTTCGAGCCGCCGACGATGCCCAGCACCGGCCGCTTCGGATTGCCCAGCGCGGCGTCGAGCGCCTCCAGCTCTCGACGCATCTGCTCGCCGGCGTAGGCCGGCAGGGCGCGGGCCAGCGCCTCAGTCGAGGCGTGCGCCCGGTGCGCCGCGGAGAAGGCGTCGTTGACATAGAGGTCGCCGTTGGCGGCCAGCGCCTTGGCGAACTCCGGATCGTTGGTCTCTTCACCGGCGTGGAAGCGAACGTTTTCCAGCAGCAGCACGCCGCCGGGCGGCAGGGCGTCCACCGCCGCCTTGGCGGCCTCCCCGATGCAGTCGTCGGCGAAGGCGACCGGCGCGCCGAGCAGCTTGGCGAGCGGCTCGACCACCGGCTTCAGGCTCATCGCAGGAACCCGCTTGCCCTTCGGACGGTCGAAATGGGCCAGCAGGATGACCTTGGCGCCGCCCTTGCGGAGCTTCTCGATCGTCGGCAGCGCCGCGCGAAGGCGGGTGTCGTCGCTGACCCCGCCGTCGGCCATCGGAACGTTGAAGTCGACACGGACCAGGGCGCGCTGGCCCGAGAGATCCGCTTGATCAAGCGTCTTGAAAGCCATCAGTCCCCCTCTCCCCCGCTCGTCCCGGCGAAAGCCGGGATCCAAGCAGCGAAGGCAGAAATAGTGTTGAGGTCGCGGCGCGCGCGGCGGCTCGTCACGCCCTCAACCTGGGCCCCGGCTTTCGCCGGGATGAGCGGAGAAAAAGCCGGAAGCACTCGGTCAGATGAGTTTCGCCATGGCGAGGGCGGTGTCGCTCATCCGGGTCGAGAAGCCCCACTCGTTGTCGTACCAGGAGAGCACGCGGCCGAGCTGGCCTTCGATCACCTGGGTCTGCGGCAGCGCCGCGGTCGAGGAGGCGGCGATGTGGTTGTAGTCGGTCGACACCAGCGGCTCGTCGGAGACCGCCAGCACGCCCTGCAGCGGGCCGGCGCCGGCCGCCGCCTTCAGGGCTTCGTTGATCTCGTCCTTGGTGACGGTGCGGCCCGGCACGAACTTCAGGTCGACGACCGAGACGTTCGGGGTCGGCACGCGGATCGACGAGCCGTCCAGCTTGCCCTTGAGGTTCGGCAGCACCAGGCCCACCGCCTTGGCGGCGCCCGTCGAGGTCGGGATCATGCTGAGGGCCGCGGCGCGGGCGCGGTAGAGGTCCTTGTGCATGGTGTCCAGCGTCGGCTGGTCGCCGGTGTAGGAGTGGATGGTGGTCATGTAGCCGCGCTCGATGCCGCAGAGGTCGTCAATGACCTTGGCGATCGGCGCCAGGCAGTTGGTGGTGCACGAGGCGTTGGAGACCACCAGGTCGGCGGCGGTCAGGGTCTCGTGGTTGACGCCGAAGACGATGGTCTTGTCGGCGTCGTCGCAGGGGGCTGAGACCAGCACGCGCTTGGCGCCGGCGTCCAGGTGGGCCTTGGCCTTGTCCTTCGAGGTGAAAAGGCCGGTGCACTCCAGGGCGATGTCGACGCCCAGTTCCTTGTGCGGCAGCTCGGCCGGGTTACGGATCGCAGTCACCTTGATCTTGCCCAAGCCGACGTCGATGGAGTCGCCATCGACCGTCACGATGCCCGGGAACCGGCCGTGGATGCTGTCGTAGCGCAGCAGGTGGGCGTTGGTCTCGACCGGGCCGAGGTCGTTGATGGCGACGACTTCGATGTCACGCCGCGCGTGCTCCACGATCGAGCGCAAGACCAGTCGGCCGATGCGACCAAAACCGTTGATGGCGACGCGGACAGGCATGGGCAGATCTCCTTGTGGGCGCAGGCAGCGGCTTGAAGACCGCCGCAACATCTCTGCGCGGCGTTTTTCGACCGGGGGGCCTCTGAGTCAACCCCCACGGACAGCAAAGCTTGTTGCACCGCAGCGTGACAGTCACATTCACGGCTCGCCGCATGCGGCATTTCAACCCCGAAACGCCAAGCTTTCGGCTGGCGCTCCGCGCCATGGGTCATTTTCGCTCAGATTTTGACCGGGCGGACCTTCGAAGCGGCGGTTCGCGCACGTTCGCGGGCTTCATCGACCGCCCCGCCGCGGGCCAGGGCGACCCCCATCCGGCGACGCAGGAAGCTCTCCGGCTTGCCGAAAAGCCGCAGGTCGGCGCCCGGCGTGCGCAGCGCCTCGGCGACCCCGTCGTAGGCGACGCCGCTGGCCTCGAGCCCGCCATAGATCACCGCGCTGGCCCCCGGCTCGCGCAGGCGGACGTCGACGGGCAGGCCGAGGATGGCCCGAGCGTGGATGGCGAATTCGCTCTGCACCTGGCTGACCAGGGTGACGAGACCGGTGTCGTGCGGCCGCGGGCTGACTTCGGAGAACCAGACCTGGTCGCCCTTGACGAACATCTCGACGCCGAAGATTCCCCAGCCGCCGAGCGCGTCGGTTATCGCGCGTCCGATGTCGCGGGCCTTTTTATGGGCGCCGGGCGCCATGCCCTGCGGCTGCCAGCTCTCGACATAGTCGCCCTTCACCTGCCGGTGGCCGATCGCGTCGCAGAAGGCGGTGACAGTCGCCCCATCGTGGCCGCAGGCGCGGACGGTGAGCAGGGTGATCTCGAAATCGAAGTCGATCCGGCCCTCGACGATGACCCGCGGCTGCGGGGCGCGGCCGCCTTCCAGGGCATAACGCCAGGCCTCGGCGATCTGGTCGGGACGTTCGACGTAGGACTGGCCCTTGCCGGAGGAGGACATGACCGGCTTCACGAAACACGGAAAACCGGTGACCGCGGCGGCGGCCTTCGCCAGGTCGGCCTCGGTGGAGGCGAAGGCGTAGGGGCTGGTCGGCAGGCCGAGGTCTTCGGCGGCGAGGCGGCGGATGCCTTCGCGATTCATGGTCAGCTGGGCGGCGCGCGCGGTGGGAACGACCCGCGCCAGGCCCTCGGCCTCGATCCTCACCAGCTCGTCGGTGGCGATGGCCTCGATCTCCGGCACGATCAGGTGCGGCCGCTCCGCCTCGATGAGCGCCCGCAGCGCCGCCGCGTCGGTCATGGCGATCACGTGGCTGCGGTGCGCCACCTGCATGGCCGGGGCGCCGGGATAGCGGTCAACGGCGATCACCTCGCAGCCGAGCCGCTGCAGCTCGATGGCGACCTCCTTGCCGAGCTCGCCGGCGCCCAGCAGCATCACCTTGACGGCGGTGGGCGAAAGCGGCGTGCCGAGGCGCATGGGATCAGGCCAGCTTCGACTTGGCGGCCTGGACGATCGCCTCGGCGGTGACGCCGAAATGCTCGTAGAGCGCCTTGTCGGGCGCGCTGGCGCCGAAGCCGGTCATGCCGACAAAGGCCCCGTCGACGCCGATGAAGCGGTCCCACCCCTGGCGCACGCCGGCCTCGATGGCGATGCGAACCTCGGTCTCGCCGATCACCGCCTCCTGGTAGTCGGTCGGCTGGGCGGCGAACAGCTCGAAGCAGGGGACGGAGATCACGCGCACGCCGACGCCCTGAGCTTCCAGCTGGTCGCGGGCGGCCATGGCGATCGAGACTTCCGTGCCGCTGGCGAAGATCGTCACCTGGGCCGGCTGGCCGGCGGCCGCCAGCTGGTAGGCACCGCGGGCCGACAGGTTCTCGCCGATCGGCTGAGTGCGCACCGCCGGGACCTTCTGGCGCGACAGGGCCATGACCGAGGGCGTGGTCCTGGCGTCCAGCGCCGCCTTCCAGCACTCGGCGGTCTCCACCGCGTCGGCGGGGCGGAAGACGTTGAGGTTGGGCATGGCCCGCAACGAGGCCAGGTGCTCGACCGGCTGGTGGGTCGGGCCGTCCTCGCCCAGGCCGATGGAGTCGTGGGTGCCGACATGGATCACCCGCGCGCCCATCAGCGCCGCCAGCCGGATCGCCGGGCGCGAATAGTCGGTGAACACCAGGAAGGTGCCGCCGTAGGGGATCACCCCGCCGTGCAGGGCCATGCCGTTCATTGCCGCCGCCATGCCGAACTCGCGCACGCCGTAGTTCACGTAGCGGCCGGCGTAGTCGGGGGCGTCGAGGACGGCGGTGTTCTTGACGAAGGTGTTGTTCGAGCCGGTCAGGTCGGCCGAGCCGCCGACCAGGTCGGGGATCGCGCCGAAGATCTGTTCCAGCACGGAGCCGGAATGCTGCCGGGTCGCCGCGGCGGGCCTGGAGGCCTCGGCCTGGGCGATGAATGCGTCGAGCTGGTCGAAGGCGTGCTTCGGCAGGTCGCCGGCCATCGCGCGCTCGAACTCGGCCTGGGCGCCGGAGGCGGCGAGGCGGGCTTCCCAGGCCTTGCGGTCCTTGGCGCCGCGGCGGCCGGCGGCGCGCCAGGTGCGGCTGACCTCCTCGGGGATGACGAAGGCTTCGTGCGGCCAGCCGAGGTTGGCGCGGGTGGCGGCGACCTCGTCCTTGCCGAGCGCCTTGCCGTGGACGTCGTGGGTGCCTTCGAAATTGGGCGAGCCCTTACCGATCCGGGTCTTGCAGGCGATCAGCGTCGGCCGGTCCTGCTTGATGGCCCAGGCCAGGGCGCGGCGGATCTGGCCGGCGTCGTGGCCGTCGATCGCCTTCACCGCCCAGCCCGCGGCCTTGAAGCGGGCCGGCTGGTCGGTGGCGTCGGACAGCGCCACCGCGCCGTCGATGGTGATGGCGTTGTCGTCCCACAGCACGGTCAGCCGGGCCAGCTTCAGCCGGCCGGCGAGACTGATCGCTTCATGGCTGATCCCTTCCATCAGGCAGCCGTCGCCGGCCATCACCCAGGTGCGGTGGTCGACCAGGTCGGCGCCGAAGCGGGCCGCCAGGTGGCGCTCGGCGATGGCCATGCCGACCGCCGTGGCCAGGCCCTGGCCGAGCGGGCCGGTGGTGGTCTCGACCCCGGGCGTGTGGCCGTATTCCGGGTGGCCGGGGGTCTTCGAGCCGAGCTGGCGGAAGGCCTTGATCTCGTCCAGCGTCATCGCCTTGACGCCCGACAGGTGGAGCAGGCTGTAGAGCAGCATGGAGCCGTGGCCGGCGGACAGCACGAAGCGGTCGCGGTCGGCCCAGTTCGGCTGACCGGCGTCGTACTTGAGGAACTTGCTCCAGAGCACGGCGGCGACGTCGGCCATGCCCATCGGCATGCCGGGGTGGCCGGAGTTGGCCTTCTCGACGGCGTCCATCGAGAGCACGCGGATCGCGTCGGCCATGGTCTGGAGATTGGCGGGCATCGTAGTCCAGGTCTGTTCGGAGAAAAAAGTTGGCGCGCCCTCGCACGCGCGAGCCCCATGGTCAAGGAATGGCCCCATGCGCACGGCATCTGGAGGAACCGGCCGACGCCCTATAGATTGACGGCCTTGCTGCTGCCGACGGAGGGCGCATGATCCGGGAGACCGCGGGGGAGAGCGCGCTGGGGCTGGCCGCCAAGCGGCTGGACCGGGCGTTGGCGGCCCTGGAGCAGCGCCTGTCGAACGGCGCCAAGGGCCGCGGCGAGGCCAAGGGCGACCTCTTCGAGCACGCCGGCGAGCCGCCGGGCCTGACCGCCGAGCTGGAGCGGGTGCGCGCCCGCGAACGCGAGCTGGAGAGCGCCGGGGCCGAAGCCTCTGCGGCGCTCGGTCGCGCCATCCTGGAAATCCGCACGGCGCTGAACGGCGCCGGGCCCGAGGAGCACTAAGCCATGGCCCAGGTCACCCTCAATGTGAACGGCAAGCCCTACGCCGTCGGTTGCGAGGACGGTCAGGAACCACACCTGGCCGAGCTCGCCCGCATGTTCGACAAGCAGGTGCGCCAGGTCACCCAGGAGATGGGCCAGCTCGGCGAGACCCGCCTGTTCCTGATGGGCGCCCTGCTGCTGGCCGACGAGCTCGCCGAGACCAAGGCGCGGATGGCGGCCATCCAGGCCGACCTCGGCCGCCTGCAGTCCGACCAGGCCCGCATCGAAGCCCGCGCCGTCGCGGCCCTCGACAACGCCGCCAGGCGCATCGAGAAGCTGGCCAGCGACGAGGCGGCTTGAGGCATCGCCAGGGCGGTTGAGAAACCGCGCCCGACGCACTACCTTACCTGCTAGGCGGGTCTGCTGCGGCTCGCGTCGAAGGCGACATATCCCAGCGACCTTAATTCTCTCAAAGGGAGCTGTCCCTGTCCGAGACCGTGGTCTCGGGTATACGGCGCCCACCTGGTTAGCCAGGTCGAGGGGATGAAACAGTCCTTCACGGTTCTCGCGGCGCCGCCACTCTTGGCCTAGTATCCCGGCGTGACTGCGCCTTTCGAAAAGACCGCGCTTCGCGTCCGCCTCCGCGGCCTCCGACGCCGCCTCGCCGGCGAGATCCCCGATGCGGCGGAGCGCGCCGCCGTCCGGCTGCCGCTGGAGCGACTGCCGCCGTTCAACATCTTCAGCCTCTACACGCCGATGGGCTCGGAGCTGGATCCCCGTCCGCTGCTGGAGCCTCTTCGCCGCGCGGGGGCCAGGCCAGCCCTGCCGGCGGCCGGCGCGCGCGACGCGGCGCTGGTTTTCCGCCTGTGGGACCCGGCCCTGGCGCTGCGGCCCGACGCCTTCGGCATTCCCGCGCCGTCGCCGCTGGCCGAGGAAGTCGAGCCGGACCTGGTGATCGCCCCGGTGCTGGCCTTCGACCGCGCCGGCCGGCGGCTCGGCCAGGGCGCGGGACACTACGACCGGACGTTGGCGAACCTGCGGGCGCGCAAGCCGGTTTTTGTCGTCGGGCTCGCCTTCGCAGGCCAGGAAGTCGCCCAATTGCCCGAAGAAGCTCACGACGAGCGCCTCGACGCCATCCTGACCGAGACGGAGTATAGGCCGGTCAGGTAAGGACCACGGATGAAGTTCGCTTTCTTTGGAGACGTGATCGGCCGATCGGGCCGCGACGGCGTGGCCGAGCATCTGCCGGGCCTGCGTCGGCGGCTGGGGCTCGACTTCGTCATCGTCAATGCGGAGAACGCCGCGGCCGGCTTCGGCATCACCGAGTCCACCGCGCGCGAACTGTTCGATGCCGGCGCCGACTGCCTGACCCTCGGCAACCACTCCTGGGACCAGAAGGAAGCGCTGACCTACATCGTCCGTGAGCCGCGGCTGATCCGGCCGCTCAACTACCCGCGGCTCGCCGACGCGCCGGGCCGCGGCTCGCAGCTGTTCGAGACCGACAGCGGCCATCGGATCCTGGTGGTGAACCTGCTGGGCCGGGTGCACATGGACAGCCTCGACGATCCGTTCGCCGCGGTGGACCACGAGCTGGAGGCCTGTCCGCTGGGAACGGTCGCCGACGCGGTGGTGGTCGACATGCACGCCGAGGCCACCTCCGAGAAGATGGCCATGGGCCATTTCTGCGACGGGCGCGCCAGCCTGGTGGTCGGCACCCACACGCACGTTCCCACCGCCGATGCACAGATCCTCACCGGCGGCACCGCCTACCAGACCGACGCCGGCGGCTGCTGCGACTACGACAGCGTGATCGGCAACGACAAGGAAGAGCCGCTGCGGCGCTTCACCACCCGCATCTCCAGCGGCCGGTACAAGCCGGCGAGCGGGCCGGCGACGGTCTGCGGCGTGTTCGTGGAGACCGACCCGGCGACGGGTCTCGCCCGGCGCATCGAACCGATCCGCATAGGGGGCCGCCTCTCGCAGCACGTGCCGGCGGCGGAGCGGATCGAGGCCTGACCTCGGCCCGGATCAGTCCGGGGCGTCCTGGCGGGCGTCGAGCGCCTGGCTGATCGCCGCCAGCAGCTGCGCCGGGCGGATCGGCTTGGTCTGCAGGGCGTCGAAGCCGACCCCTTGCAGTCGCGCACCGGCCTGCGGATCGTCGTCGGCGGTGAGGGCGATCACCGGCAGGTCCGCGGGCCCGGCCTCGCCGGCGCGGATGCGTCCGACCGCCTCGATCCCGCCCATCACCGGCATCTGCAGGTCCATCAGCACGACGTCGAAGCTTTCGTCGCGCAGGCGGCGTAGCGCCTGCGCGCCGTCGCAGGCAGTCTCGATCAGCAGGCCGGCGGCCTCGAGCAGGGCGCGCGCGAAGGCGAGATTGACCGGATTGTCGTCGGCCACCAGCACCCGCAGCTGCGGCGGCGCGTCGGTAGAGGGCCTTGCACCCACGGCGAGATCTTCCCTTGAGCGCCGCATTCGACGGTGCGGCAGGGGCCTGTACATCATTTGCCGACCTGGTTCACCGAACGCTTGCCGGGCGAGCCGAATCTACGGCTTCGGCGGGGCGCGGAGCGCCGCCGCGGTCAGGCGGCCGGCCAGGGTGCGGTCCAGGCGGGCGAACCGCCGCGCCGTGGCGCGGGCCCACTCGGCGCGGGTGACCTTGCCGTCGACGTCGTCGTCCGCCGCCAGCAGCGGCTCCGGTTCGTTCAGCAGCGAGAACCGCGCGGCGCCGGTCGCGCCGGCGCCGCGGAACGCAGACGCCGCATCCGAGAGCGCGCCGTCACGCCGGTCTGCTGGCGGGTGCTGGCGTCCGCCGCCGCGCGCGCGGCGCCGACGGCCGCGGTCGCCGTCGCCGTCCTCCTCGCCACCGAAGGCGAATTCGCTGATCTCCGGCACGCTCTGGCGCTCGTAGGCCTGAATCTCCAGCCCGTCGATCACCCCGTCGCCGTCGGTGTCGTAGAGTTTGAAGGCGCGCTCGGCGTCGGCCTGGAACTCGGCCAGGGAGACGGCTCCGTCGTGGTCGGCGTCAGCCTGGGCGAACCAGGCGGAAAACCCGTCCGGCCCGCGGAACGGCTCGCCGGAGGGGCTGATGAAGAGCTGGCGATGCGGGCGGCGGCCGGTGTCCGGCGGCGCGTCGCGCCGGGGAAGCGGGTCCGGGAAGGGCTGGCTATGCGCCGGCAGCGCGACGACCGCGAAGGCGGCGGCGAGGAGGAGAAGCTTGCGCATGGCGGACGGACCCCGATCTAATGGCGCAGCTATAGCCGCGCCGGGCGGCCGAATTGCGCCGCTTGCGTATCGGTTAAACCTCGGCGGCGCGCGGATTCCGTCGGAGGATTGCAATGCTCGCCAGGTTCGTCGTCCGCGCCATCTTCGCCGCCCTCGGCCTATGGGTCGCCGCGGCGCTGGTGCCCGGCATGGGCTTCACCAACCTCGGCAGCCTGATCGCCGCGGCGGTGCTGCTGGGGGTGGTCAATGCGATCGTCCGGCCGGTGGTGTTCGTGCTGACCTTGCCGCTGACCGTCATGACGCTGGGGCTGTTCCTGCTGGTGGTGAACGCCGCCATGATCGGGCTGGTCGCCACGCTGCTCGGCGGCTTCTACGTGCACGGCCTGATCCCCGGGGTGCTGGGCGCCATCGTCACGGGCGTCACCAGCTGGATCGGCGGCATGGTCCTGGGCGACGCGCGGCGCTGAGGCGCCTGAGAAACGAATAGCGCGCTCGGAACAAAGAAAAAGGGCGGAGCCTCGCGGCCCCGCCCCCAATTCCTGGTGCTGGTCGACGGACCTTAGAAGTCCATGTCGCCCATGCCGCCGGGCATGCCGCCGCCGCCCGCCGCCGGGGCGTTCTTCTTCGGCGCTTCGACGATCGCGGCTTCCGTCGTGATCAGCAGGCCGGCCACCGAGGCGGCGTCCTGCAGAGCGGTGCGGACCACCTTGGCCGGGTCGATGACGCCGGCCTGGACCATGTCCACATACTCTTCGGTCTGGGCGTTGAAGCCGAAGGTGGCCGAGGGGTTCTCGAGCACCTTGCCCACGACGATCGAGCCTTCGACGCCGGCGTTTTCCGAGATCTGACGGATCGGAGCCTGCAGCGCGCGACGCACGATGGCGACGCCGGCTTCCTGGTCGTCATTGTCGCCCTTGAAGCCGTCGAGAACCTTCGACGCCTTCAGGAGCGCGACGCCGCCGCCCGGGACGATGCCTTCTTCCACCGCAGCGCGGGTGGCGTTCAGGGCGTCGTCGACGCGGTCCTTCTTTTCCTTCACTTCGACTTCGGTCGCGCCGCCGACGCGGATCACCGCGACGCCGCCGGCCAGCTTGGCCAGACGTTCCTGCAGCTTTTCCTTGTCGTAGTCCGAGGTGGTGTCCTCGATCTGACGCTTGATCTGGGCCACGCGGCCTTCGATGCCCGACTTGTCGCCGGCGCCGTCGACGATGGTGGTGTCTTCCTTGGTGATGGTGACCTTCTTGGCGCGGCCGAGCATGTCGACGGTGACATTCTCGAGCTTGATGCCGAGGTCTTCGCTGATCAGCTGGCCGCCGGTCAGGATGGCGATGTCTTCCAGCATCGCCTTGCGGCGATCACCGAAGCCCGGCGCCTTGACCGCCGCGACGCGCAGGCCGCCGCGCAGCTTGTTGACCACCAGGGTGGCCAGGGCTTCGCCCTCGACGTCCTCGGCGATGATCAGCAGCGGACGGCCCGACTGGACCACCGCTTCCAGCACCGGCAGCAGCGGCTGCAGCGAGGCCAGCTTCTTTTCGAAGAGCAGGATCAGAGGCTCTTCGAGGTCGGCCTCCATCTTCTCGGCGTTGGTGATGAAGTAGGGCGACAGGTAGCCACGGTCGAACTGCATGCCTTCGACGACGTCGAGCTCGGTCTCGGCGGTCTTGGCTTCCTCGACGGTGATGACGCCTTCATTGCCGACCTTTTCCATGGCGCGGGCGATCATCTCGCCGACTTCCAGGTCGCCGTTGGCCGAGATGGTGCCGACCTGAGCGATTTCGCTGTTGGCCGAGACCTTCTTGGCGGACGACTTGATCTCTTCGATGACCTTGGCGACGGCCTTGTCGACGCCGCGCTTCAGGTCCATCGGGTTCATGCCGGCGGCCACCGACTTCAGGCCCTCGACGACGATGGCTTGCGCCAGCACGGTCGCGGTGGTGGTGCCGTCACCGGCCTTGTCGTTGGTCTTGGAGGCGACTTCGCGGATCAGCTGCGCGCCGAGGTTCTCGAACTTGTCGGTCAGTTCGATTTCCTTGGCGACCGACACGCCGTCCTTGGTCGAGCGCGGGGCGCCGAAGGACTTCTCGATGACGACGTTGCGGCCCTTGGGGCCGAGGGTGACCTTCACCGCGTTGGCGAGGATGTTGACGCCGCGCAGCATGCGGTCGCGCGCGTCGGAGGCGAAATAGACGTCTTTGGCAGCCATCTGTTGCTGTCCTTTTTCTGGAGAGGTGGGAAGTGCGAGCGGTTAGGTCGGCGCTTAGGCCGGGACCTTGGACGGCTCGAGCACGCCCAGGATGTCGCTTTCCTTCATGATCAGCAGGTCCTTGCCGTCGAGCTTGACCTCGGTGCCGGACCACTTGCCGAACAGGATGCGGTCGCCGGCCTTGACGTCGAGCGGCTGGACCTTGCCCGCGTCGTCGCGCGCGCCCGGACCGACGGCGATCACTTCGCCTTCCTGCGGCTTTTCCTTGGCGGTGTCGGGGATGATGATTCCGCCGCGGGTCTTTTCTTCTTCCTCGACGCGCTTGACGAGGACGCGGTCTCCCAGGGGACGAAACGCCATGATGTTCTTTCTCCGTTCGAGACGGTTGGAATGGTAGGTGACGTCTGCGCCGAAGGGCCCGTCAGGCCGTGTTAGCAGTCGGGGTCCTTGAGTGCTAACGTCGCCAGCCAATTAGGAAAGGGCGCGGCGAGAGTCAAGCGTGGGGATTTCCGGACCGGCCTGAACAAATGAGGCTCCAGGAACCTGAGCTGTCGCCCCATCGTTCCAGGTCAGGGACGAGAGGCTGCAAATGGCTCTGCAATCCTTCCTGCGCAAGGTGGTGCGCGAAGGCTCCTTGACCGTGCGCTCGCCCGACGGCTCCAGCTTCCATCTCGGCGACGGTTGCGGCCCGCCGGTGACGGTGGCCATCACCTCCAGGCGCTGGGCGGCGCGGATCGCCGCCAACCCCGGCCTGGCGCTCGGCGAGGCCTATATGGAGGGCGGCCTGGTCGTCGAGCGCGGCGGCATCTACGACTTCGTCGAGGTGATTGGGCGCAATGCAAGGCTGCGACCGCGCCGGCGCGCCGGCCCGCTCGAACGCTGGTGGCTGGACCGCCGGCTGCAGGCCAACCAGCGGGCCGAGGCGCGGCGCAACGTGGCCCATCATTACGACCTCTCGGTCGATTTCTACCGGCGTTTCCTCGACGCCGACCTGCAGTATTCCTGCGCCTACTTCACCCATCCGGGCGCCAGCCTGGAGGAGGCCCAGCTCGCCAAGAAGCGGCACATCGCCGCCAAGCTGCTGCTCGCGCCCGAACAGCGGGTGCTGGACATCGGCTGCGGCTGGGGCGGGCTGGGCCTGACCCTGGCCCAGGAGGGCGGGGTGCAGCTCGAGGGCGTCACGCTTTCCGAAGAGCAACTGGCTACCGCCCAGGCGCGGGCGGAGGCGGCGGGCCTGGCCGGCCGGGCGAAGTTCTCGCTGACCGACTATCGCGACGTCCAGGGCCCCTACGACCGGATCGTCTCGGTCGGCATGTTCGAGCATGTCGGCCGGCCGAACTTCCAGACCTATTTCGACCAGGTCTCGCGGCTGTTGAAGGACGACGGCGTGGCGGTGATCCATTCGATCGGCCGCTCGGAAGGCCCGTCGTTCACCCAGGCCTGGATCGCCAAATACATCTTCCCGGGCGGCTATATCCCGGCGATCAGCGAGGTGATGACCTGTGTCGAACGCGCCGGCCTGATCGTCACCGACGTCGAGATCCTGCGGTTGCATTATGCCGAGACGCTGCGGGCCTGGCGCGAGCGCTTCAACCTCCAGCGCGCGGAGATCGCCCAGCTTTACGACGAGCGGTTCTGCCGGATGTGGGAGTTCTATCTCTGCCTCAGCGAGATCGCTTTCCGCTACCGCGACCACATGGTCTTCCAGCTGCAGCTGTCCAAGAAGGTCGACGCCGTCCCGGTGACCCGCGACTATATCGGCGAGGCGGAGCGGCGGCTGGCGCGGCCGCAGCGGCGCGCAGCGTGATTCCCTGCTCCACGAGGACAGGAATATTGCGGCTCAATCGGTGTCTTCCGCCTCCAGCCGCGCCAGGTCCTCGGGCGAGTTGACGTTGGCGAAGGCGGCGGCCGCGTCGGGTCCGAAGTCGACCACCGAAAGGCCGCAGGCGGCGGCGAAGCCGCGCAGCGAGCTCTGGCCGGAGGCGAGGTAGGCCGGCAGTCGGTCGAGGGCGGCGGTGCGCCAAAGCCCGCAGGTGGGCTGCAGCTCGCCTTCGATCCGCGGCAGGGCGACGCCGTGGTCCACAGCAAGCGCGGCGGCCAGCTGGGCCGGCAGGGCCGGGGGCAATCGCGGCATGTCGCAGGGCAGGGTGAAGAGCCGCGTCGCGCCGGCGGCCCGGGCGTGCTGCAGGGCGGCCGCCAGGCCGGCCAGCGGCCCGGCGATGTCCGTCCGATCGAGGGCCAGCTCCGCCTCGATGGCGCCCGCCAGCTGGCCGGCGTCGCGCACCGCGACCACCACCTGGTCCGACCAGCGGCGCGCCAGGCCCAGTGCATGAGCCACCAGCGGCGCGCCGCGGAAGGGCCGCAGCGCCTTGATCCCGCCCATCCGCCGGCCCTCGCCGCCGGCCAGCACGGCGATCATGAGGATCTCGGTCATGCGAGCGCTTTCGCAGTCATTCTGCTTCCATGGCCCGGCCGGTCCGCACCATCCAGCGCAAAATTCCGGGCGGGGCCGTTGCCGGCTCGACGCTGCGGCCGGCTTGGGTGTAAGCGCCGCGGCGTGAGTCTCGTGGCCTCGCTCTATATCCTGGTCGTCGCCTTCGGGACCGCCACCCTGTCGGGGGTGTTCGGCATGGCCGGCGGGCTGGTGCTGATGGGGATGCTGGCCCTGGTGCTGCCGGTCAAGGCGGCCTTCGTCGCCCATGGGCTTCTGCAGCTGGTCGCCAACGGCTGGCGCGCCGTCCTGCACCGGCGCCATGTGCGCTGGGAGATCGTCGGCGTCTACGCCCTGGCCTCGTTGGTGGCGGGCGGTGTGGTGTCCTGGCTGGCCTTCACCCCGTCGAAGCCGATGCTCTACCTGCTGATGGGCCTGGTTCCCGGGGTGCTGTGGCTGCCGCGCAGCTGGCTCAGGCTGGACGCCGCCCGGCCGCCCCAGGCCTTCCTCTCGGGGCTGCTGGTCACCGGCCTCAACCTCACCGCCGGCGTCGCCGGGCCGCTGCTCGACATCTTCTTCGTGCGCACCGAGCTCACCCGCCACGCCATCGTCGCCACCAAGGCGGCGACGCAGGTGTTCGCCCACCTCGCCAAGATCGTCGTCTATGGCCTGCCGCTGGTCGCCGCGAGCCAACCCGGCCTGCCGCCGGCCTGGGTCTTCCGCCTGGCGGTTCCGCTCTCGATGGCCGGCGCCGTCGCCGGCGGGGCGATCCTCGAGCGGATGAGCGACGTGGACTTCAAGCGCTGGACCCGCTGGCTGGTGACGGCGATTGGCGTCGTCTATCTGGTGCAGGCGGCGAAGCTCTGGCTTGCGCGATAAGCCGGGCGCCGGGCGCGGGCAAAAAAAGAGCCGGACCCGAGGGTCCGGCTTCAAGTCATTAGGGAGGAAACGCCCAGGATGGGCAGCCACTGAGATAGGCGTGCTTTGTGGCGATGCAATGGCCAAGCTTCAAAAATTTTCGACGATAGGTTGAGGTCGCGAATGCAGCTCGAACCCGCGGTCCTGGAAGACGCCTTCGTCCGGCTGGAGCCGCTGAGCCCGGCGCACCGCGAGGGCCTGCGCGCCGCCTGCGCCGCCGACACGGAGATCTGGGCCTCGCTCTATCCGTTTTCGATGGCCGGCGAGCATTTCGACCCGCGCTGGGCCCAGCTGATGGCCGACGCCGGCCGGGGCGCGACGCTGCCCCTGGCGGTGATCGTCGGCGGCGAGGTGGTCGGCATCAGCTGCTTCCTCGCGCCGGATCCGCTCAACGGTGCGACCGAGATCGGCTCCACCTACTACCGGCCCGACGCTCGCGGCGGCCCGGTCAACCCCGCGGTCAAGCGGCTGATGCTGGCCCACGCCTTCGCGGCCGGGGCCCGCCGCGTGCAGTTGAAGGTCGATGCGCTGAACGCCCGCTCGCGGGCGGCGGTGCTGAAGCTGGGCGCCGTGCAGGAGGGCGTCCTGCGCCAGGACCGCGTCACCTGGACCGGGCGGGTGCGCGACACGGTCTACTTTTCGATCCTCGCCGCCGAGTGGCCCGGCGTGCGGGCGCGGCTGGACGCACGGCTGGAGGGCTTCGCTGATCCGTCCTGAGACTACTTTGCGCGCCGGGCCCTGAAAAAGCCCCGCAGCAGGGCCGCGCTCTCTTCCGCCAGCACCCCGCCGGTCACCTGCGGGCGCCAATGGCAGGTGGGCTGGGCGAAGAACCGCGGGCCGTGGACGACGGCGCCGCCCTTGGGATCCTCCGCCCCATAGACCAGGGCGCCGATGCGGGCGTGGCTGATGGCGCCGGCGCACATGGCGCAAGGCTCGAGCGTGACGGCCAGGCCCAGGCCGGTCAGCCGGTAATTGCCGAGCTTTCGCGCCGCCGCGCGCAGCGCCACGATTTCGGCGTGGGCGGTCGGATCGTGCGCGCCGATCGGCTGGTTGGCCCCGGCGGCGATCACCTCGCCCGAGGCCGGATCGAACACGACGGCGCCCACCGGGGTTTCCCCGGCGTCCGCGGCGGCTTGCGCCGCTTCGAGGGCGATGCGCATGGTGCGCTGAACATGGTCCACGATCCCCAACGAACCGACCGGCCCGCGTCCGGTCAAGCCCGCACTGCGCCCGACACCGCCGCCGACGCCGGCGGCGACCGCATCGCCAAGGCGCTGGCGCGGGCCGGCGTCGGCTCGCGCCGCGACGTCGAGCAGATGATCGCCGCCGGCCGGGTGGCGCTGAACGGCGCCGTGTTGACCACGCCCGCCGTCAAGGTCGAGCCCGGCGACATCCTCACCGTCGACGGCAAGGTGGTGAACGAGGCCGAGCCGGCGCGGCTGTTCCGCTACCACAAGCCCGTCGGCCTGGTGACCACCCACAAGGACCCCCACGGCCGGCCGACGGTGTTCGAGTCGCTGCCGCCGGGTTTGCCGCGGCTGATCTCGGTGGGGCGGCTGGACATCAATTCCGAGGGCCTGCTGCTGCTGACCAACGACGGCGGCCTGGCCCGCGGCCTGGAGCTGCCGGCCACCGGGATCCAGCGCCGCTACCGCGCCCGCGCCCACGGCCGCGTCACCCAGGAGCGGCTCGACAAGCTGAAGGACGGCGTCACCGTCGAGGGCGTCCGCTACGGCGCCATCGAGGCCAAGCTGGACAAGGCCAAGGAGGGGCCCCAGGGCTCCAACCTGTGGATCACCGTGACCCTGGCGGAAGGCAAGAACCGCGAGGTGCGCCGGGTGCTGGAATCGCTGGGCCTGAAGGTGAACCGGCTGATCCGCCTCTCCTACGGCCCGCTGGCGCTGGGAACCCTGCAGATCGGCGAGATCGAGGAGGTCGGTCCGCGGGTGATCCGCGAGCAGCTGGCCGGGCACATCGCGCCGGAGAACCTGCCGAAGGGCGACCGCCCGCAGTTCCAGCGCGCCCAGACCCCGACGCCGGGCCGTCGTGCGCGGCCCGTGCCCGACGCCAGCGGCGAGATCGCCCCGCGCGCGCTGCGGGTCCCGCGCCGGCAGACGCCGGGCCGCGCCACCGCCGAGCCGGCGCCGAAGAAGGAATACAAGGCCGGCTGGGCCAAGCCCAAGCCGCGCGCCGCCGCGCCGAAGAAGCCTGGAGCCGCGGTGCGCAAGCCCGGCCCGGCCAAGCCCGACGCCGCGCGCAAGCCCGATATCGCGCGCAAGTCGGAGACCGTGCGCCGGTCCGGCCCCTCGAAGCGCCCCAGTCCCCCGAAGCGCGGGCGGTAGGGCTCAGGACGTGCGCATCGTATCGGGGGAGTTTCGCGGCAAGGCGCTGGCGACGCCTGGGGGGCAGACGACCCGGCCGACGTCGGATCGCGCCCGCCAGGCGATCTTCAACATCCTGGAGCACGCCGCCTGGTCGAAGGGCGTGCGCGACGCCCGCGTCATCGATCTCTTCGCAGGCTCAGGCGCGCTGGGCTTCGAAGCCCTGTCGCGCGGGGCGGCTTTCTGCCTGTTCGTCGAGACCGACGAGGCGGCGCGCGGGGCGATCCGCGAAAACGTCGACGCCATGGGCCTGTTCGGCCGCACCCGCGTGCACCGGCGCGACGCCACCCAGCTCGGCCAACGGCCGGGCGCCGACGGCCCGGCTTTCGATATGGCCTTCCTCGATCCGCCCTACGCCAAGGGCCTGGGGGAGACGGCGCTGGCCAAGCTCGCCGAGGGCGGCTGGCTGGCGGCCGAGGCGACCATCGTCTGTGAGCGGGGCGTTGAGGAGCCGCCGCTCTGCGTTGCGGGCTATGAGCAGCTCGACGCGCGGGACTATGGCGCGGCCCGGGTCTGGTTCCTGCGGTATCTCGGCGCGTAGGCTTCAGCGCGGCAAGGTTTGGTTAACCCTGTCGTATAGTTTTCGCAAAATATTCATACAACCATAAGACGTATATAAACTCAAACTTAGGGCTGAGATCTATATTTGTGCCGCACTCCCGGAGTGCAGCATGACGCTTCTTTTCGACATCGCGCCGTATGCCGAGCCGGTGACCGCCGACGTCGCCGGGCGTGAGATCTACAAGCGCTTCCAGGACGAGCCGGACACCCTGGTCATCGCCGTGGTCGATGCGACCGGGCGGCCGATCGGCCTGATCGAGCGCAACGCCTTCCTGGTGCGGATGGCGGCCCAGTACGGCTACGCCCTGTGGTCCGGCCGGCCGGTCTCCTTCTGGATGCGCACCGATCCGGTGATCGCTGACGGCGAGATGACCGTGGCGGAGTTCTGCGGCCGGGTGCTGGAGGAGCGGCCCTCCGAGCTGCTGCAGGGCTTCATCGTCACCTGCGGCGGGCGTTACGCCGGCGTCGGCACGGCGCTCGCCCTGCTGCAGACCACCGCCACGACGGCGGCCACCTATGCCGGCGAGATGCGCCGGATGGCCGCCGAGGCGCAAGCCGCCCTGGCCGCCAAGGAGCGCTTCCTGGCGGTGATGAGCCACGAGATCCGCACGCCGCTGAACGGCGTCCTCGGCGTCGCCGAGATCGTCCGGCGCAAGTCGCGGCAACCGGACCTGGCGCCCTTCGTCGACACCATCCTGGAGTCCGGCCGCACCCTGCTGCGGCTGCTGAACGACGCGCTGGACCTGTCACGCGCCGAGGCCTCCGGACTCGAACTGCAGGAGGAGCCGCTGGAGGTCGCCACCCTGCTCGACGACGTGATCGGCCTGTGGTCGGCCCAGGCCGAGCTGAAGGGGATCGACTTCCACGCCGCCTACGAGGGCCCGAAGGACCTCTGGCTGCTCGCCGACCGCGACCGGTTGCGCCAGGTGCTGAACAACCTCGTCGGCAACGCGCTGAAATTCACCGGCCTGGGCGCCGTCGAGGTGCGGCTTCGGGCGGTGGCGGAGGGCGACTGCGCGCGCCTGAGCGGCGAGGTGACCGACACCGGACCCGGCGTCCCGGCCGAGCTCCGCGAGACCATCTTCTCGCCCTTCCATCAGACCGAGGCCGGCGTGCGGCTGGGCGGGGCGGGCCTGGGGTTGGCGGTCTGCCGGCAAATCGTCGAGCGGATGAACGGGACGATCCGGGCGCTGGAAAATCCCGCCGGACCCGGCGCCCGCTTCGTCTTCGAGACGCCGCTCTACCGGCTGCCTGCCCCGGCCGAGGCCGAGGGCGACGCCGAGGTGGTGGAGGCCGAGGGCCGGGCGCTGCACGTGCTGATCGTCGACGACAACGCCACCAACCGGCTGGTGGCCGCGACGCTGTGCGAGATGTTCGGCTGCACCAGCGAGGCGGTGGGCGACGGCGCCGACGCCGTCGAGGCCGCGTCGAGCGGCCGCTTCGACCTGGTGCTGATGGACATCAAGATGCCCGGCATGGACGGGGTCGAGGCGACCCGCCGGATCCGCTCCGGCGCCGGGCCGTGGAGCCAGGCGCCCATCATCGCCCTGACCGCCAACGCCGACCCGGCCGACGCCGCCTTCTACCGCGCGAGCGGCATGAACGGCGTGGTCGAAAAGCCGCTCAAGCCGGAACGCCTGCTGGCGGCGATGAGCGCCGTCCTGAAGATCGACCCCGCGCCGGAAGAGTGCGCGGCCTGAGCGGCCGGCGCGCGACGCTGCCGCTGCGCGACAGCTCCCCCGCAAGCGGTGGAGCATCTACGGCCCAGATCCTCCACCGCGAAGCGGGGGAGGGGGACCACGAAGTGGTGGAGGGGGCGTTGCGGCATGTGCGATAAACCCGGGGGAAGGGCTTTCGCCGAACGCTCGGCGGGCGACGCTCCAGTTGCGTTTGAAGCATTGCTGATACAAGGCCGCCGCGCTCGCGCCCCGGCGGGCCCGCAGGATCGGCCTTCGCACTGCTGCGGAGGTGATCATCGTGTCCACGCTCGAAGAGCCGCTTGGCGCCGACTTCGAAGATCTCAGGATCATCCGGCCGAAGACCGGACGCCGTCCGCCCATGCTCGCCCTCGCCCTGGGCGTGGCGGTGATCGTCTTCATCGGCGTTTTTTGCGCCATCTGCGCCGGCGCGGCGCTCGGCGTCGCCCTGCTGGCGATGAGCTGACCGCTACCGGCGCCCGAACAGCCGCTCGATGTCGGCCAGCTTGAGCTCGACATAGGTCGGGCGGCCGTGGTTGCACTGGCCGGAGTGGGGGGTGGCCTCCATCTGCCGCAGCAGGGCGTTCATCTCCGGCGCGGTCAGCCGACGGCCGGCGCGCACCGAGCCGTGGCAGGCCATCGTCCCGCAGACCTCTTCCAGCCGCTCCTTCAGCGCCAGGGCCTGGCCGTTCTCGGCAAGGTCGTCGGCGATGTCGCGCACCAGCCCGGCGACGTCGGTCTCGCCGAGCAGGGCCGGGGTCTCGCGGACCAGCACGGCGCCGGGGCCGAACGGCTCCAGCAAAAGGCCCAGCTGCGCCAGCTCCTCGGCGCGGGCGGCGACCCGTTCGGCCTCGGCCGGATCGAGCTCGATCACCTCCGGCAGCAGCAGCGCCTGGCGGGCCACGGCGCCGCCGGCCATCTCGGCCTTCATCCGCTCGTAGACCAGTCGTTCGTGGGCGGCGTGCTGGTCGACGATGACCACTCCGTCACGGGTCTGGGCGACGATATAGGTCTCGTGCACCTGGGCGCGGGCGGCGCCCAGCGGGAAGTCGACGGGATCGAACACCTGGGCGGCCGCCCCCGGCTCGGCGACGCCTGGCGGTTCGTACGCCGGCTCGGCGCGCGCGGAGACCTCGGTCAGGCCGGGCAGGGCCTGGAGGGCGGCGGCGCGCCCGCCCCCGCCGCTCGGCGTCCAGCCGCCGGAGCCCCAGGCCGAGAAGCCCGCGCCGGACGGGGGCGGGGAGTAGCCCTGCCCGGGATAGGACTGCGGCCGCAGCCCGCCGAGCGCGGCGGCCGCGACGGTGGTCGACGCGCGGTGGCCGGCGCTGGCCAGGGCATGCCGCAGGCCGCCGACGATCAGCCCGCGCACCAGGCCGGGGTCGCGGAACCGCACCTCGGCTTTCGCCGGATGCACGTTGACGTCGACGTAGGCCGTGTCGAGCTCGACGTAGAGCGCCGCCAGCGGATGACGGTCGCGCGCCAGGAAATCCGCATAGGCCGCCCGCAAGGCGCCCTGAAGCAGCCGGTCGCGCACCGGCCGGCCGTTGACGAACAGGTACTGGTGGGCGGCGTTGCCGCGGTTGAAGGTCGGCAGGCCGGCGAAGCCCGACAGCCGCACGCCTTCGCGCTCCTGCTCGATGGCCAGGGCGTTGTCGGCGAACTCGCGTCCCATGATCGCCGCCAGCCTTGCAAGCCGCCCGTCCGGCCCCTTGGCCTCGGCGGGAAGACGAAGCGTGCGGCGCCCGTCGAGGTCGAGGGCGAAGCTGACGGCCTCGTGGGCCATCGCCTGGCGCTTGATCTCCTCGGTGATCGCCAGGGCCTCGGCGCGCTCCGACTTCATGAACTTCAGCCGGGCCGGGGTGGCGTAGAACAGGTCGCGGACCTCGACCCGGGCGCCGTGCGGACCCGGGAAGCCGGCCGGCGCGATCGAACCCACCGCGCCTCCCTCCACGAGTATCGCGTAGGCGTCGGCCGCCCCGCGGGCGCGGCTGGCGATCGAAAGCCTCGCCACCGAGCCGATCGAGGGCAGGGCCTCGCCGCGAAACCCGAGGGTGGCGATGCGCAGCAGGTCGTAGTCCCCAACGGCGTCAGGACTGAGCTTGGAGGTGGCGTGCCGCTCGATCGCCAGCGGCAGCTCGTCGGGGCCCAGGCCGGACCCGTCGTCGGCGACGAGGATGCGGGTCAGACCGCCGCCGTCGGCCTGCACCTCGACCTTGGCGGCTCCGGCATCGAGCGCATTCTCCACCAGCTCCTTGACGGCGCTGGCCGGCCGTTCCACCACCTCGCCGGCGGCGATGCGGTTGACGGTCTCGGGCGGAAGACGGCGGATCGGCATGGGAACATCCTCGCGGACCCGCCACTATAGGACGATTCCGACAGGGTGATGGGCGTGAGAAAAGGTCTCGGACTGCTGGCCCTGGCGCTGATTCTCGCCTGGGGGCCGCCTCGGGAGAGCCTGGCGCAGGGCGTGCTGCTGCAGCCGGTGGCGCCGGCGCCGCCGGCGATCGACCCCGACGCGGTGCTGGTCGAGGAACTGGTGGTCGTCGCCCGGGAGCGGGGGCCGGCCTGGTGGACCGTCTCCAACGGGACCAGCACCGTCTACGTGCTGGGCGCGCCGTCGCTGGCGCCGAAGCGCACGCCCTGGGACCTCACCCTGCTGCAGCGGCGGCTGCAGGGGGCCAATGTGGTCATCCTGCCGTTCCAGGAGGTGAAGGTGCACCTGGCGGGGTCGCTGGGCGCGGCCTGGAACCTGATGCGCCTGCGCACCACGAAACCCTTCGAGGACAGCCTCGATGGGGACGGCCGCGCCCGTTTCGCCGCCGCCCGCGAGAAGATCGGCCAGCCGGCCAGCCGCTACAAGACCAACAACGCCCTGGCCGCGGGCCTGCTCCTGGCCGGCGACTACCGCGACCATTCGAACCTGACCAACGCCGACACCGCCAAGGTGGTGAAGGTCTACGCCAAGATGGCCAAGGTTCCGGTCGTCCAGAAGAGCTACGACATCGGCTCGCTGATGGGGGCGATCATCCGCACGCCCAAGCCGGCGGCCCGCGCCTGCCTGGATGCGGTGCTGCAGCAGGTCGAAGCCGGCCCGGGCGTCACCGTCGCCGCGGCCAGGGCCTGGGCCGAGGGCGACACGCCCGGCGCGCTGGAGAACGAACGCACCTACGAGCGCTGCATCAACCAGGTGCCAGGCGCCCAGGCGTTCGACGCCCGCACCAAGGCCGACCAGGTCGCCGCCATCGAACAGGCGCTCAAGACCCCCGGGCATTCGGTGGCCGTGGTCCAGCTCCGGCCGCTGCTGGCCCAGGGCGGCGTGCTCGATCAGCTACGCGCCAAGGGCTATCAGGTGAAGACGCCCGGCGAGGTGTGAGGGAGCGGTCGAACGCCCCCTTAGTCCGCTTCGCGGACAACTCCCCCGCAGGCGGGGGAGCAGCTTAGGCCCGCTCCTCCCCGCGAAGCGGGGAGGTGGATCGCGCGTAGCGCGAGACGGAGGGGGCGTTCGCCGCGCCCTACAGGCCCGGCAGCTTGAAGCGCTTGTTCTCTTCGCGCTGGATGACGATCGGCTTGTCGCCGATCAGGCCGGTGATGCGCTGCTGTTCGGAGGCGGCGTCGACCGGGGCCGGGGTTGACTGGTCGGCGGCCGGCTTGCCGGAGCGCCAGAACATCACGCGGTCGGCGAAGCTCTTCTCCTTGTGGGCGATGTCGCCGAACTCGTCGTCGACCACATAGCGGATCAGCGGGTCGGCCTTCTCGGCCCCGGCCTTGGCGACGAGGATCTTCTCGCCCTCGGAGCGGACCTGGGACTCGCGGGCGCCGAGCAGGGCGCTGCGCGCGGCGCTTTCCGGCTGCAGTTCCTGCGGCCGGGGCTCGCCAGGCGCCGGCGGGCGCAGGGCGAAGTCGGGGGGAACCACCAGGGGGGCCTTGGTGACGACGCGGAATTCGTCGGGCGTGACCTTGCTCATGCCCAGCGCCTTGCCGGCCGACTGGCACCCGGCGAGACCCGCCGCCGCAACCAGGGCCGCCGGAAGCAGGGCCGACCTAACGAACTTTCGGTTGACGCTCATGAACCCTTACACAGCTCCAACAGGCCGCCCCCGGCCGAAATCGGCGATTTAATTAGCGCAATCCCGGCCCGGGCGCCACGCGCATTAGACGGCGTCCCTTTGCGCCCGCGGCGAGCTCCCCTCCCGCTCCTGCAGCAGCATGTCGAGCAACAGCAGCAGGATGCCGACGGTGATCGCCGCGTCGGCCAGGTTGAAGATCCAGGGGAACATCAGCCGGGAGAAGTCCAGGAAGTCGGCGACCGCGCCGAAGCGGATCCGGTCGATGACGTTGCCGATCGCCCCGCCTATCACCAGGCCGAGCGCCACTGCGGCGAGCTTGCGGCTGGCGTTGCGCACCCAGACCGCCAGGAAGGCCGCGACGATGATCGAAAAGGCCGCCAGCGCCCAGCGGGTCAGGTCGACCTCGGCGCGCAGCAGGCCGAAGCTGACGCCGCGGTTCCAGACCATGGTCAGGTAGAACGGCCCGGCCACCGGCGTGGTGGTCTTCAGCGGCAGGTCGAAGACCTGCAGGATCCAGTGCTTGGAGGCCTGGTCAAGTCCGACCACCACGGCGGCCAGCAGATAGGAGCCGAAGCCCAGCTTGCTCACGCCCTTCATGCGGCGACGGTCCGGTGCGCGGCGTCCCAGGTCTCCACCGCCGCGTCGCAGCGCAGGCAGAGCATCCTCGGCGGCGCGACCTCGGCCAGCACGCGCCAGCAACGGGCGCATTTGCAGCCGTCGGCCCGCCGGGGCTCGACCGCCACGCCGGCGACGTCGGCCAGCCGGAAGGCCTCGGCCGGTCCCTCGCCGGCGACGAGTTCGGCGTCGCTGGTGCGGAACACCTCGGCCGGATCCAGCCCGTCAAAGGCGGCGAGCAGCTCGGGATCGGCGACATGCACCCGCGGCGCGGCCTCCAGCGCAGCGCCGAGGCGCTTCTCGCGCCGCTCGACCTCCAGCGCGCCGGTGACCACCGAGGTCACCTGGGCGACCTTGGTCCAGCGCTCGGCCTCGGCCTCGTTGCGCCAGGCTTCCGGCGTCGGCGGCATGATCCGCAGGCAGTTGGAGCCGGCGTCCGGGAAGCGGGTGGTCCAGGCCTCTTCGGTGGTGAACGGGAGCAAGGGCGCGAGCCAGATGGTCAGCCGCTCGAAGGCCAGGTCCATCACCGTGCGCGCGGCCCTGCGCGTCGGCGAAGCCGGAGCGTCGCAGTACAGGCTGTCGCGGCGGATGTCGAAGAACAGCGCCGAGAGGTCCGTCTGGCAAAAGTCGACCACCGCGCGGGTCACGTCCTGGAACGCGTAGCGCCCGTAGGCCGTCCGAACGTCGTGATCCAGCCGCCACAGCCGGTGCAGCACATAGCGCTCCAGCGGCGGCATCTCGTCCAGCGGCAGCCGTTCGGCCTCGCTGAAGCCCGCCAGCGCGCCCAGCATGTAGCGGACGGTGTTGCGGATCTTGCGATAGGCGTCGGTCGTGGTCTGCAGGATGGTCTTGCCGATCCGCGTGTCGTCCCCGTAGTCGACCATCGCCGCCCACAGCCGCAGGATCTCCGCGCCGCTGTCCTTGATGACCGACTGGGGGTCGACGGTGTTGCCCAGCGACTTGGACATCTTCTCCCCCTTTTCGTCGAGGGTGAAGCCGTGGGTCAGGACGGCCTTGAACGGGGCGCGGCCGCGCGTGCCCGAGCTCTCGAGCAGCGAGGACTGGAACCAGCCGCGGTGCTGGTCGGAGCCTTCCAGGTAGAGGTCGGCCGGCGAGCGGGTCGGCTGGCGCTCGGCCGGGCGGTTCTCCAGCCCGAAGGCGTGGGTCGAGCCGCTATCGAACCAGACGTCGAGGATGTCCTCGACCTTCTCGTAGCGGCTGGCGTCGACGGCGTCGCCCAGGAAATCCTCAGCCGGCCGGGTGAACCAGGCGTCGGCGCCTTCGCGGGCGATGATTTCGACGATGCGGGCGTTGACCTCGGCGTCGTGCAGCGGCTGGCCGTTGTCCTTCTCGACGAACATCGCCATCGGCGAGCCCCAGGCCCGCTGGCGGCTGATCAGCCAGTCGGGCCGGCTCTCGACCATGGCGCGGATGCGGTTCTGGCCGGCGGCCGGATAGAAGGCGGTTTCGTCGATCGCCGTCAGCGCGGTGTCGCGCAGGGTGCGGCCCTCGTGCACGGCGTCGTCGATGGGGTGGTCCATGCGGATGAACCACTGCGGGGTGTTGCGGAAGATCACCGGGGCCTTGGAGCGCCAGGAGTGCGGGTAGGTATGCTCCACCCGTCCGCGCGCCAAGAGGTTCCCCGCCTCGATCAGCCGGTCCATCACCGCGGCGTTGGCGGGGCCGAACTTTCCGGCCTTCTTGCCCTCGGTCTCCAGCACCTTCAGGCCGGCGAACAGGGCGACATGCGGATAGTAGGCGCCGTCGGGGTCGACGGTGTCGGGGATCTCGCGATGGCCGTGGGCCAGCCAGACCATGTAGTCGTCGGCGCCGTGGCCCGGCGCGGTGTGCACGAAGCCGGTCCCGGCGTCGTCGGTGACGTGGTCGCCGGCCAGCATCGGCGCCGAGAAGCCGTAGTAGCGGTCGAGGTTTGCCAGCGGATGCGCCAGCTCCATGCCTTCGCAGTCGACGCTCTCGACCTTGCGGAAGCCGGCGACCTTGGCCGCCTTCATCACCTCGTCGGCCAGCTTCTCGGCGAGGATCAGCTTGTCTCCCGGCTTGGCCCAGGGGGCGAAGGCGAGGTCGGTCTCCATCGCCTCGACCTCGTAGACGGCGTAGGCGATGTCGGGATTGTAGCTGACCGCGCGGTTGGCCGGGATGGTCCAGGGGGTGGTGGTCCAGATCACCACCGAGGCGCCCTCGACGGCGTCGGCGCCCTCGACGACTGGGAACTTCACCCAGACGGTGGGGCTGACGTGGTCGTGGTACTCGACCTCGGCGTCGGCCAGCGCCGTGCGCTCGACCGGGCTCCACATCACCGGCTTGGAGCCGCGGTAGAGCTGGTTCGAGGTGAGGAACTTGTGGAACTCGGCGACGATGGCGGCTTCGCTGGCGAAGTCCATCGTGGCGTAGCGGTTCGCCCAGTCGCCGGTGATCCCCAGGCGCTGGAATTCGCGCATCTGCTCGCCGATCCAGTGGCCAGCGTAGTCGCGGCACTGCTGGCGGAACTCGGCCACCGGCACGTCGTCCTTGCGCCGGCCCTTGGCGCGGTACTGCTCCTCGATCTTCCACTCGATCGGCAGGCCGTGGCAGTCCCAGCCGGGCACATAGTCGACGTCGAAGCCGAGCGCGAAGCGCGAGCGGACGACGAAGTCCTTGAGGATCTTGTTCAGCGCGTGGCCGATGTGGATGGCGCCGTTGGCGTAGGGCGGCCCGTCGTGCAGCACGAACAGCGGCGCGCCGGCGTCCTGTCGCGCGCCACGCATCGCGGTGTAGAGATCCAACTCGCGCCAGCGCTCGAGGATCTGCGGCTCCAGCTTCGGCAGGCCGGCCCGCATCGGGAACGGCGTGTCGGGAAGGAAGACGGTCTCGCGATAATCGCGCCCGCCATCGGCTTCGGAGGCAGAGGTCGCTTCGGCTTGGGTGGTGTCGGCGTCGTCGGCCATTGGACTTTCCAGCTTGGCTCGGAAGTTAGGGTGCGGGGCTAGACCCGGCGCGCGCTGCAACGATCTCGTCCGGCGTCACGCCGGGCGGGTAATTCGCAATGCTTTCCGACCCGAAGTCATCGCCTGAGCCTCTAACAGACGCGCGCCTTGAACCCAAGCGCGCCGTGCGGCGCTGCTCAGGCCGGCTCCGTCGCCTCGCGTTCGCAGAACGACGCCAGGCCTTCCAGGGCCGCCGCGCCGTCGCCGCGCAGCGAGGAGCCGTGCATCACCGCCAGGGTGGCGGGCTTCAGCGCCGCCAGGCCGCGCAGGATCGCTGCGGTGCCGGGGGCCAGCGTCATCGCCCGGAACATCCCTTCCGCCTCCAGGGCCGGACCCAGGATGTCGGCGTCGGTCAGCGGCGGCCCGTCGCCGACGTGGGTCAGGAGGTCGCCGCAGAACAGCGTCTCGGTGGTCTCCTCGAAGAACACCCCGGCTTCCCAGCCGTGCGGCACGTGCGGGGTCGAGATCCAGCGCATCCGCCGGCCGCCGAGGTCCAGCACCTCGTCCTCGGCCAGGGGGCGCGGCAGGCGGTCGGCGAGGTCGTTCAGCGAGACCTCGCAGCCGAGGCCGCCATGCGCCACCTGGGCCTGCGGCGCGGCGGCCAGCCAGAGGTTCATGGCCCCGCATTCGTCGGCCTCGACATGGCCGAAGCTGATCCAGCGCAGCCGCTCCGGCGGCAGGATCCGGCTCACCGCCTCGGCGACGAGCGGAAACAGCTGCCGCTGGCCGCAGTGGAAGAGCATCGGCTCGTCCGCGTCGATGAGGAATTGGTTGAAGGTGAAGCCGGCGGGCGGGGCGACCTGGGCCACCCAGGTCGACAACCGATAGACGCCCGCGGCGATCTCGCTGACCTGCGTCTGCATCGCCCGATCCTCCGCTCGCCGCCAGCAAGCGCGCGGTGCCGGGCCCTGACAAGTCCGCGGGCATCACGTTTTTGCGGAGGCCGGCGCGAGCGCTCAGGCGTTCAGCAGCGTCCGGGCCGCCTGGGCGTCGACCCTGATCTGCACGACCATGGTGTCGAGGTCGGGGAACTTCTCCTCTGGGCGCAGGAAGGCGATCAGTTCGGTCTCGATGACCTGGTCGTAGAGGTCCTCGTCGAAGTCGAACAGCCAGACCTCCAGCACCGGATCGGTCTGGCCCTCGATGGTCGGGTTGACGCCGATGTTGGCGACGCCTGGGAAGCGACGGCCGTCCGGCAGTCGGGTGCGGGTGGCGTAGACGCCGAAGCGCGGCACCACATAGCCGGCGATCGAGACGTTGGCGGTGGGGAAGCCGAGCTTGCGGCCGAGCTGGCGGCCGCGCTGCACCTCGCCCTCGATGGCGAACGGGCGGCCGAGGATCTCGGCGGCCTCGTGCGGCCGGCCCTCGCGCAGCGCCTCGCGGATCCGCGTCGAGGAGAATTTGCCGCCCTCCTCGCCGGTCACCGCCGGGGCGACCGAGACGCCGAAGCCCAGCTCCTGGCCATAGCCGCGCATGGCTTCGGGCGTGCCGCTGCGGCCCTTGCCGAAGGTGTTGTCGAAACCGACGGCGATATGGCGCGCGCCCAGTCCTTCGGCCAGCACCTTGGTGGCGAACTCGCGATCGGTCATCTCGGCGAGCTCGGGCTCCAGCGGCAGCAGGTACAGCACCTCCACCCCCAGCGCCTCGAGCGCGCGCGCCTGCTGGTCGCGCTTCTGCAGGGCGAACGCCGGCTCGCCCTGGCGGAAATAGGCCCGCGGGTGCGGGGCGAAGGTAATGACGCCGAGCGGCACGCCGAGCTGCTTGGCCGCCTCGGCGGCGAGCGCGATCACCTGCTGGTGGCCGCGGTGCACGCCGTCGAAGCTGCCGACCGCGATCGCCGAGCCCTTGTCGGAGGCGGGCAGGTCCTTCCAGCCGCGGACGACGCGCAGGCGTTTCATGCCGGACGCCTCGGCACCATGATCAAGGCCTCGCCGTCGACCACCACCTTGCCGCCCACCTCGCAGACGGTGGTCAGGATGGCGTGGGCGCGCGAGGCGTTCAACGTCTTGACGGTCACCCGCGCGGTCACCGAGTCCCCTATGCGCACCGGCCGGCGGAAGGTCAGGCTCTGCTTCAGGTAGACGACGCCGGGACCTGGCAGCCGGGTCCCGACCACTGCCGAGATATAGGCCGCCGCCAGCATGCCGTGGGCGATCCGCCCGCCGAACGGGGTGGTCTTGGCGTAGACCTCGTCCAGGTGCAGCGGATTGCCGTCGCCCGACAGCTCGGCGAAGGCCTCGATCACTGCGGCGCTGGCCACCCGGGTGTGCTCCGCGCTCTGGCCCTCGCTCAGATCCTCGAAATAAAGCCCCTGCACTCTCAAGCGCTCCTCGCTGGCGTCTGGTTTCCCATACGGGACCGCAGCCACGGTTACCAGACGAGGCCGTTACCAGACGAGGTCCGTCATCGCGAAGCGGGCGTGCAGTCCGTCCTGGCGCAGCAGGTCGGCGGCCACGTCCGGCCTCAGGCCGTCCGGCCCGACGGCCTCGGCGGCGTGGATCCCGCGGGCGATGAACAGGGCGTCCAGGCTCTGGGCGTTGGCCCCGCGGATGTCGGTCGGCAGGCCGTCGCCGACGCAGAGCACGCGGGCCCGGTCGAGCGGCTTTCCGAGCCGGCCGGCCGCCTCGGCGAGCGCCAGGTCATAGATCGCCGGATAGGGCTTGCCGGCCATCAGCACCTTGCCGCCCAGGCTGGCGTAGAGCTGGGCCAGGGCGCCGGCGCAATAGATCAGAGTGTCGCCCCGCTGTACGACGATGTCGGGGTTGGCGCAGATCATCTCCAGGCCGCGGGCCACCGCCTCCTGGAACGCCTGGCGATAGTCCTCCGGCTCGTCCTCGACGTCGTCGAACGGCCCGGTGCAGCAGATGAAGGCGGCCTCGCCGAGCCCGGCTTCCTGCAGCGGCAGGTCTTCGTACAACGGCCAGTCGCGCTCCGGCCCCAGCTTGTAGACCGGACCTGGCGCGCGCTGAAGGAGCAGCTCGCGGGTCGCGTCGCCGGAGCTCACCACCCGCGACCAGGCTTCGCGCGGAACCCCCAGGCTGTCCAGCTGCTCGAGGATCGGCGCGCTGGGCCTGGGCGCATTGGTGATCAGGATCACCGGCCCGCGCTCGGCCTTGAAGCGCGCCAGCGCCTCGCAGGCGGCGGGAAAGCTCCGCTGGCCGTTGTGGATCACGCCCCAGACGTCGCACAGCAGCACGTCGTAGCGATCGGCGATCTCGGACAGGCCCTGGGGCAGGTCGGGGAGGGTCATGGGCGGGCGGTAGCTCCCGCGGCGCGCGGGGTCAATGCGCGCGCCGGTTCCTCACCCGCCGGGCGGGCAAGCCGGGGAGGCAAAGGGTAAGTCGGCGCGTCTTCGCAGCCTTTTTCATCAGCATTCGGAATTGTAGCGGTCTACCCAATTTTCTTATTTCAAGAAGATTTCGGGGTTTCATCGAGAAGTCATCGAACGGGGTTACTCGCCCATTCGCCGGCAAACAGATCAATAGACATCCGGCTTCATTGCAACACTGCGGACCGTCTCCGGGGCGGAGTACGAGAAGGCCGCCTGGCGGGTCGGCTCCCATGTGTTGGAGCGCGAACGATGTACTTGGCTGTTTCTGTCATGTCCGCCGCTCTTGCGGCGGCGTCCGCACCGATCGCCAACCTCGATCGTGAGGCGGCCGCGCCGAGGTCGGCGTCCGACCAGGCGGTCCAGCTCAGTGTCCTGACCTATAACGTCCATGGATTGCCCTGGCCGCTGGCGAGCCGGCGAGGCGCCGCTCTGAGAGCGATCGGGCGTGAGCTCGCGGCGCGGCGAAAGGCCGGCCAGCAACCCGATGTCGTGCTCATCCAGGAGGGCTTCCGGGACGAGATCACCGATCTCGTCCGGCTCAGCGGCTACCGCTTCTGGGCGCAGGGGCCGAGCCGCTCCGACCCCGCCCCCGCCCGGCCGCCGGGAGGACGGCGGTATGCGGCGGTGCGCTATCCCCTGTCCGGAGAGGGCTGGGGCAAGCTGACCGGAAGCGGGCTGCACGTCCTCAGCGACCTGCCGATCGTCGCGGTGGAGGGCGAAGCCTTCCGGGCCTGCGCCGGGCTCGACTGCCTGGCGAACAAGGGCGTCATGCTGGCGCGCCTGGCCCTGCCGGACGGGGCGGGCGAGGTCGACGTCGTCAACACCCATATGAACGCAAAGCGGGCCTCCCGGACGCCCGTCGCGCGGTTCCAGCAAGCCCACAACCTGCAGACCGAGCAGCTTGTCGCCTTCATCAAGCGCGAGCACCCGTCGGACCTTCCCCTGCTGGTCGGCGGCGATTTCAACGTCAAGGGGACGCCCGCCCGCTACGACTACGAGGCGACGACGCGTCCCTATACGGTGGTCAGCGAATTCTGCGACGCCCGCGAAGCGCATTGCGAAGGTCAGGCGCCGGCCGCGGCGCACCAGCCTTGGCTGGACTCGCAGGACCTGCAGGCCTTCCGCGCGGGCGGACCGGTCAACGTCCGGCCGGTCACGGTCGCAACGGTGTTCGATTCCGCCCTGGGCAGGCCGGCGCTCTCCGACCACGTGGGCTATCTGGTGCGCTACCAGTTGAACTGGTCGCCGACCGACCCGGCCCGGGCGCCTGCGCCGCCCGCCATCCAGGTGCGCCCGACGCTGGGGCGGTGGGGCGTCAAGGTCTCCTGGCGGCGCTGACCCCCCGTCGCACGCGCGTCGCGTTGACGCCTTAGGCTTTGCGGTCCGGCCACGGTCGAGGCCGGGAGGACCCAGGGAGCTCGATGATGATCGGCTTGCTCGCCGCAGCGGCCCTGGCGCTTCAGCCGGCCGCCCTCGAGCTGCGTCGCTACCCGGCGGCGGAGGCGAATCAGGGCGTCGCCGTCGACGCCCGTCACCTCTACGTCGTCGACGACTCCCGGATCGGCAAGTACGACAGGTCCACGGGACGCAAGCTCGGCGAATGGGTCGGCGACCCGGCGCGGTTTCCGCATCTCAACTCCTGCGAGATCATCGGCGCCGACCTCGTCTGCGCCAGTTCGAACTATCCGCAGACGCCGATGGCGAGCTCGGTGGAGATCTTCGACCCGGGCCGGATGGCGCACGTCAGGTCAGTCGCGCTCGGCCCGCAGCCGGGCTCGCTCACCTGGGTCGACCGCAAGGACGGCGCCTGGTGGGCGATGTTCGCGAACTACGACGGCCGCGGCGGCGAGCCGGGCCGCGACCATCGCGCCACGGTGCTGGTGAAGTTCGACGACGCCTGGCGCGCCATCGGGACCTGGAACCTTCCGCAATCTGTGCTCGATCGCTTCGCGCCGAAGAGCAGCTCCGGCGGCGGCTGGGGCGACGACGGCCTGCTCTATGTCACCGGCCACGACAAGCCGGAGCTCTACGTCCTGCGGCTGCCCGCGGCGGGATCGACCCTGGAGGCCGTCGGCGTCATCCCGGCGCCGATCGAGGGCCAGGCGGTCGCCTGGGACCGCAGCCGGCGGCGCGTCCTGTTCGGCATCGTCCGCTCGAAGCTCGAAGTGGTCGAGATGCGAATCCCTGCGCCGCCCAGGTGAGCCTCAGTACCGCCCGGCCATCCGCCGCAGCGGGGCGCTGCGGCCGAGGTTGGCGGCGGGCGGGGAGCCGGTCTCGGCGAGGACGGAGTCACGGATGGCGCGCGGCTCGCCGAACAGATGGCCCTGGCCCAGCGGAATGTTGAGCTCGAGGATGTCCACCACCTGGCGCTCGCTCTCGACCTTCTCGGCGATCAGCTGCATGCCGTAGCGGCGGGTGAGCGCGGCGAAGTCCTCCGCCGCCAGGTCGGGCATGGCCCGCAGCACCATCCGGCCGTCCAGCTCGACCAGCTCGTTGAGCAGCATCTGGGCGCCGACCTTGACGAAGCTGACGTCGGCGCGGGCGAAGTCCTGCAGGTCGAAGTCGAGGTCGGTGATCTTGTCGATCGAGAAGCGGAAGCCGAGGTTGGCGAGCTTGCCCATGTTGCGGTTCTCGACCGGCCCGCGGGCGTCGAACGCCGCCTGGCCGAGCTCGAAGATCAGGGCGTTGGAGAGGTCGCGGTTGGCCGCCAGCAGTTCGAGGAACTGCGGGAAGAACTCGGCGTCGGCCAGGCTGGCCATCGAGATGTTGCAGAAGATGCCGATGCGGCGGTCCTGCTTGGCGAGCCGGCGGACGATCTGCACGCAGCGGAACAGCAGCAGGTTGTCGATGGCGGTGACCAGGCCGCCGGGCTCGGCGACGCTCAGGTATTCGGTGGGCATGATCACCCGGCCGCCTTCGTCGCGCAGGCGGGTGAAGCTCTCATAGAAGACGGTCTTGCGCTGGGGCAGGGCGACGACCGGCTGCAGGTAGAGGTCGACCCGGTTCTCGGCCAGCGACTCGCGAACGGTGTCCATCAGCGTCGCCGACGAACGGTGGGCGGAGTTGTGGCCCATCCGGCCGGAATAGGCGCTGTGCTCGACCGGCGCCGGCGTGCGGGTCTGCAGGCGCTGGACCAGCTTCTCCAGCATCTCGACCTCGCCGGTGAGGGCCTCGCCGCGGCTGAGGTCGTCGGCGACCGCGCCCGCCATGTCGGTGACCCGGGCGTCGAGCCGCTCGACCTGGTCCAGCAGCAGCGCGTGGGCTTCGCGCAGGGAGTCGAGGTCGGAGCGGACCGCGCCCTGTTCGAGGGCGCGCTCGATCAGCCCGTGAAAGGCGAAGCAGAGGCCGAGGCCTCCGACCAGGGCCGCAACGCCCGCGCCCCAGCCGCCGCCGTTGCGCCACAGGGTGAGCGCGACGATCAGCGAGAGGCAGAGATAGGCGCCGCAAAGCAGCGCAAGGGTGAGCCGTCGCATCATCCCGCCATCCGAATCGAGCGGAAGTATCGGCCAGGGACTCAGGCGGTGTCGAATGATTAACGGACGCAGCCCCCCGCCGCCTCCGGCGGCCTTCCCTGTGGAGGGGAGCCGTCGGCTATTTCACCGACTGGTTCATGCCCCAGTTGATCCCGTAGGGATCGCGCAGGCCGCCGTAGAGGTCGCCCCAGAACATCTGCTGCACCGGCATCACGGCCTCGCAGCCGGCGTCGACGGCGCGCTGGTATTCGGCGTGGATGTCGCGGGCGATCAGCACCAGGCTGAAGCCCTGGGGCGCGACCTTGGGCTGGCCGTGCTCGGGGAAGAAGTCGCTGAGCATCAGCGACGAGCCGTTCACATAGAGGTGGACGTGCATGGTCCGGCCCTGGTCGTCGGCCGGCTGCTGGGCGGCGATCTCGGCGCCGAAGGCCTTCTTGTAGAATTCGGCGGCGGCCAGCGCCCCGTCGACGGTCAGATAGGCGACCAGGCCGCCCTTGGTCTCGGCGGTGGCGGGCGCTTCGGCTTGCAGAACGTTCGACATCACGGGGCCTCCTTCAGGGTTGACCTCTCAAGGACGCGTCACGCTGGCGGCTTCCGACAGGGCGCGTGACGATTCCGCCGCCAGCCGGTCGAGATGCTGGCGGATGTGATTGGCTTCGGCGGCGGTGTTGGCCAGCGCGATCGCCCGGTCGAAGCAGGTGCGGGCCTCGCGCTCGCGGCCGAGCTGCAGCAGCAGCGCGCCGCGGGCGCCGTGAAAATGGAAGTAGCCGCCGAGCCGCTCGGCCAGGGGCTCGATCATTTCCAGCGCTGCCGCGGGGCCTTCGACCTTGGAGAGGGCGGCGGCCCGGTTGAGGGTGATCACCGGCGACGGCTGCAGGATCTCCAGGGTGGCGTAGAGCCGTTCGACGCCGCGCCAGTCGGTGTCCTCGAAGCGCGCGGCGCGGGCATGCAGGGCGGCGATGGCGGCCTGGACCTGGTAGGCGCCCGGCGCGCGGTGGCGCATCGCCTTGTCGATCAGGGCCAGCCCTTCGGCGATCAGCTTGCCGTCCCACAGGCTGCGGTCCTGGTCCTCCAGCAGCACGATCTCGCCCGCCGGATCGAAGCGGGCAGGGCTGCGGGCGTGCTGCAGCAGCATCAGCGCCGTCAGGCCCATGATCTCCGGCTCGGCCGGGAACAGGCGCAGCAGCAGGCGGGCCAGCCGGATCGCCTCGTCGCAGAGCTGGGCGCGGGCCTCGCCGTCGCCGGCGGAGTAGCCCTCGTTGAACAGCAGGTAGAGCATGGCCGCGACCGCCCCCAGCCGCTCGGAGCGCTCGACGGCCCCAGGCGCCTCGAAAGGCACTTCGGCCTTGGCGATGCGGGCCTTGGCGCGGGTGATCCGCTGCTCCATCGCCGCCTCGCCGACCAGGAAGGCGCGGGCGATTTGTTTCACCGACAGGCCCGAGACGATGCGCAGGGCGAGCGCGATCTGCTGGGTGGCCGGCAGTTCGGGATGGCCGCAGACGAACAGCAGCCGAAGCACGTCGTCGCGATAGTGCGAGCCGTCCAACCGCTCGGCCAGCGGCGCCTCGACGTCCTCCAGGTCGGAAAGCGCCGCCTCGTCCGGAAGGACCGCGTCGCGGGAGCGCTTTCGCACCCCGTCGAGGGCGGCGTTGCGGCCGACCAGGATCAGCCAGGCGGCCGGGTCGCGCGGCGGCCCGTTGCGCGGCCAGCTCTTCAGGGCCCTGAGGCAGGCCTCCTGGAAGGCCTCTTCCGCCTGGTCGAGGTCGCGGAAGTAGCGCAGCAGGGCGCCGACGGCCTGGGGCCTGGCGGCGACCAGCGCCGCATTGATCCAGGCCAGGTCGCTCATGCCGGAATCTTCTGCCGCTCGTCGCCGAAATAGAGCGCCACCGGGCGGATCTCATAGCTGCTGGTGGGATTGGCCTCGCCCAGTTCGCGGGTGATCGCCAGCGCCTCCTCGAGGTCGGCGACGTCGAGGATGTAGAAGCCGAGCAACTGCTCCTTGGTCTCGGCGTAGGGGCCATCGATCACCAGCGGCTCGCCGCCGGTCTTGCGCACCGTCGTCGCCGAGGTGGTGGGCAGCAGCCGCAGCGACGGGCCGAGCTTGCCCTCGCCGATCAGCCGCTCCTGGACGGTGCGGATCTTGCCCATCACCGCGGCGTCCTGTTCGGCGGTCCAGGACCAGACCATGTCTTCGTCGTTGTAGCAGAGCAGGGCGTAGAGCATGCGCGAAGCCTCGTGTGTCTTCGAAGGACGCCCGAGTATGCGATGGCCCGACAGCGGCGGGCAAAAAAGTTGCTGGCAGAGCGTCCGGTTCTGGAGTCAGGTCACCGCGTCGGGACGGGGGTGTCGCCGCGGTAGTCGTAGAAGCCGCGGCCGGCCTTGCGGCCGAGCCAGCCGGCCTCGACGTATTTCACCAGCAGCGGGCAGGGACGGTACTTGGAATCCGCGAGGCCTTCGTAGAGCACGTTCATGATCGCCAGCACCGTATCCAGGCCGACGAAATCGCCGAGCTCGAGCGGGCCCATCGGATGGTTGGCGCCCAGTCGCATGGCGTTGTCGATGGCCTCGACCGTGCCGACGCCCTCATAGAGGGTGTAGATCGCCTCGTTGATCATCGGCACCAGGATGCGGTTGACGATGAAGGCCGGGAAATCCTCGGCGTTGGCGGTGGTCTTTCCCAGCGACTTGGCGAAGTTGACGGCGAGTTCGTAGGTCGCCGCGTCGGTGGCGATGCCGCGGATGATCTCCACCAGCTTCATCACCGGCACCGGGTTCATGAAGTGCAGGCCGATGAACTTCTCGGGACGGTCGGTGGTCGAGGCCAGGCGTGTGATCGAGATCGACGAGGTGTTCGACGCCAGCAGGGTCTTGTCGCCCAGGTGCGGCGACAGCGCCTTGAAGATCGCCTTCTTGACGCCTTCGTCCTCGGTCGCGGCTTCGATGGCGAGGTCGGACGCGCCGATCGCCTGCAGTTCCTCGGCGGCCTTGATCCGCCTCATCCCCGCGTCCATCTCGTCCTGGCCGATGATGCCGCGGGCGACCTGGCGGGTCATGTTGTGTTCGATCTTCTCCAGGCCCGCGGTGATGCGGTCTCGGCTCACGTCGTGCAGCAGCACGTCGTAGCCGGCCAGAGCGCTGACGTGGGCGATGCCCGCTCCCATTTGACCGGCGCCGATGATGCCGACCGTTCTGATGTCAACCATGCCTCAAAGGCCCCAATCACCGTTGCGGACTTCGCCGCTCACTTTGAGCGACTTTGTAACACCCGTTCCACAGCCGGGGAAAACGCTTTTGCTGCGTCGCAGCGTAGAGCGCGGCAGCCGCTGCCCGCAATGCTTGCGGCGAGGTGGCTTTATCATTTGATGATTTGTAGCGGCCTTCCGGCGCCCGCTCAGCCGCCGCCGTGCAGGACGGCCCAGTCGACTGGCTCGCTCATCGGCGCGAAAAACGCCTGCGCGGGGACCGCGCAGGCGTTTCGGACGGTCGTGGCGACCTGGGCCTGGATCGGCCTTAGGGCGGGGGGTCAGCCCAGCGCCGCCATCAGCTCCGGCACGGCGGACTTGTAGTCGGCGACCAGGCCGTAGTCGGCGACCTGGAAGATCGGCGCGTCGGGATCCTTGTTGATCGCCACGATCACCTTGGAGTCCTTCATGCCGGCCAGGTGCTGGATGGCGCCGGAGATGCCGACCGCCACGTAGAGCTCGGGGGCCACCACCTTGCCGGTCTGGCCGACCTGATAGTCGTTGGGGGCGTAGCCGGCGTCGACCGCCGCGCGGCTGGCGCCCACCGCGGCGCCCAGCTTGTCGGCCAGCGGCTCGATGATGCGCTGGAACTCCTCGGCCGAGCCGAGGGCGCGGCCGCCGGAGACGACGATCTTGGCGCCGGCGAGCTCGGGACGGGCCGACTTCACCAGCTTCTGCTCGATAAAGCGGGTCTTGGCCGGGGCGGCCGGGGCGGCGATGCTCTCGACCGCGGCCGAGCCGCCTTCCGCCGCCGCCTTGAAGGCGGTCGGGCGCACGGTGATCACCTTCTTGGCGTCGGCCGACTGCACCGTCTCCAGCGCGTTGCCGGCATAGATCGGGTGCACGTAGGTCGAAGCGTCGACCACCTCGATGACGTCGGAGATCTGCGCCACGTCAAGCTTGGCGGCGATGCGCGGCGACAGGTTCTTGCCCTGCGAGGTCGCCGGCGTCAGCACCGCGTCGTAGTTGGCCATGAGCGGGACCACCAGGTCCTGGAAGGCCTCGGCCAGGCCCTGGCCGAGCTCGGCGCTCTCGGCCAGCAGCACCTTGCGCACGCCGGCGATCTTGCCGGCGGCCTCGGCCACGGCCTTCGCATCCTGGCCGGCGACCAGCACGTCGACGTCGCCGGAGACGGCCAGCGCCGCGGTGACGGTCTTGTGCGTCGCGTCCTTCAGCGACGCGTTGTCGTGATCGGCGATGACGAGAACGGCCATCAGAGCACCCCCGCTTCGTTCTTCAGTTTCAGGACGAGGTCAGCGGCGGACTCCACCTTGATCCCGCCGGCGCGCTTCGGCGGCTCGGTGACCTTGAGCACCTTCAGCCGCGGCGCCACATCGGCGCCCAGCGAGGCCAGCTCCTTGATATCGAGCGGCTTCTTCTTGGCCTTCATGATGTTGGGCAGGCTCGCGTAGCGCGGCTCGTTGAGCCGCAGGTCGACGGTGATCACCGCCGGCAGGTCGACTTCCAGCGTCTGCAGTCCGCCGTCGACTTCGCGCGTCACCTTGGCCTTGCCGCCCCCGAGCTCCACCGCGGAGGCGAAGGTCGCCTGCGGCCAGTCGAGCAGGGCCGCCAGCATCTGGCCGACGGCGTTGTTGTCGCCGTCGATCGCCTGCTTGCCGACGATCACCACCTCCGGGCTCTCCTCGGCCACCAGCGCCTTCAGCACCTTGGCCACGGCGAGCGGCTCCAGGTCCTCGGCGCCGGCGTTGACCAGGATGGCGCGGTCGGCGCCCATGGCCAGCGCGGTGCGCAGCGTCTCCTGCGCCTGGGTCGGGCCGACGGAGACCGCGACGATCTCGCTGACGACGCCCTTCTCCTTCAGCCGCACGGCTTCTTCGACGGAGATTTCGTCGAAGGGATTCATCGACATCTTCACGTTGGCGAGGTCGACGCCCGTCTGATCGGGCTTCACCCGCGCCTTCACGTTGTAGTCAATCACCCGCTTGACCGGGACCAACACCTTCATGGTTGACGAGGCCTCAAACTTTGCATGGGGGAAATTCGGTCGGTGGGGCAATAGCGGTTCCGTCACGCATTGCAAGCCGTGCGGCGTGACACGGGTCGCAATTCGTCGCCGCGTAAGGCTGGCTCCGCGCGGCTGGGAATACTAAGTACGCCCTCATGAACCCGACGCTAGAGCGGCTGAAGCTCATCTTCCTCGCGGTCTTCGCCGGCCTAACCATCGCAATGATGATATGGCAGGTCGGCTGGATCTGGCCGCGGCAGAACTGTGAAAAGTCCCACAAGTGGTGGGACGACTCCCAGCGCGCCTGCGCCCAGCCGGTGTTGATCTCCGACATCACCGGCAGGGTGATCGCCGACCCACAGGCCCGCGCCGAGGCGCTGAAATCCCTCGGCCGGCCGGGCAGGTAGCGGCGCGGGCGGCGCTACCGCGTGGCGCCGGCCTGCCAGAAGACCTCGGCTGCGCCGCGGTCGTTGGCGTACCGCGCGGCGACGAACAGCAGGTCGGAGAGCCGGTTCAGGTAGCGCAGCGCGGGCGGGCTCACCGGCGCGCCCGCCTCGACCAGCCGCACCGCCTCGCGTTCGGCCCGGCGACAGACGGTGCGCGCCAGGTGCAGGGCGGCCGCCGCCGCCGTCCCGCCCGGCAGGATGAACGACCGCAGTTCCGGCAACTCGGCGTTCATCGCATCGATCTCGCCCTCCAGCCGCGCCACCTGGCCTTCCAGGATGCGCAGCGCCTGGCCCTCGACCTCGTCGGCTCTGGCCGGGGTGGCGAGGTCGGCGCCCAGGTCGAACAACTCGTTCTGGATGCGGCCGAGCAGGGCGTCGAACGCCGCATCGCCGGCGGTGTGCAGCCGCGCCAGTCCGACACAGGCGTTGGCCTCGTCGACCGCGCCATAGGCCTCGACCCGGGCGTCCGTCTTGCTGATGCTCTCGCCGGTGGCCAGCCGCGTGCGGCCGGCATCGCCGGTGCGAGTGTAGATGCGGTTGAGGGTGACCATCGCCTGCGTCCTAATGCCTCGACCGCCACCAGAGCGCGCCCACAAGGACCGCCACCGCGGCGGCCTGCGTGACCACGCGCAGCCGCATCAGCCGGTTCGAATAGGAGCGGCCGAAGTCGCCGCCCCGGTAGAGGGCGTAGATCCCGAGCGCCAGAACGACGGTCACGGCGACCAGCGCGACCGGGATCAGATAGCTGAAAATGTCCATCAACCCAATTTAGGGCGTTGTGTGGTTGCGGGCCACCACGGATCGACGCTATTCCGCCAAACTTCAACCTCATTGAGCATGTTCACCGAGTCTGTTGCGTGAGTGCGCCTGATGGTAAGTCCCGCCCGCGACGCCGATTTGCCGAGCGACGGAATTCGGACGGCGCCGCGTGAACATGCTCGACGAGCGCCGCTCGTCATTCGGCGGTCGGCCGTCAGGCTGGTTTGCTGACGGCGGGAGGCGAATCGGCCAAGCCGACCAAGCCGACGGTCGTCGGCGATGGCTGGAGTGGGCTTAGTGCGTAGCGATCAAGACGAGCGCGGATCCCGTGCTCGAGAAGGTTCAGAACTGATGAAACACGTTTCCCCTACCGCGGTTACCGGCGAAGCCCGCGTCAAGGGCCCTACCCGGCGCGCCCTGGCCAAGCAGCAGACCCGCAACAAGGTCATCGCCGCCGCCCGCAAGCTGTTCAGCGAGAACGGCTATGAAGGCGCCACGATCCGCGACATCGCTGCGGCCGCCGGCATGTCGACCGGCGCGGTGTTCGCCAACTTCAGCGACAAGTCCGACCTGTTCCGCGAGATCATGTTCTCGGACTTCTCGACGCTGGTCGCCGACATGCGCGCCGCGGCCGCCCGCGCCCGCAGCATCGAAGACGCCCTGCTGAAGATTTTCTCGACGGGCTACGCCTTCTACCAGACCCAGATGCCGCTGGCGCGCGCCGCCTTCAGCGTCTCCTGGGCGCCGCAGGAAGGCGAGCTGTTCCGCAAGCTCCCCCCGCTCGGCGAAATCCAGCAGCTCATGCTCGAGCAGCTGACGCTGGCGGTCGAGCGCGGCGAGCTCGGCCAGGAGGCCGAGGTCAAGCTGCGGGCGCAGATGCTTCACGAAGCCTACCTGGCCAACTACCCGCAGGCGATCTTCGAAGGCTGGAGCCTGGAGGCCCTGCAGGCGCGGGCGCGCGATCAGATCCGCATCCTCCTCGCCGGCGCTCGCCGGGGCTAGCGTTGAGCTCGGGGGGCCGCCGTCAGACGCAGAAGGCGGCGACACGCCAGCGCGTGCTCGCCGCCGCCCGCGACCTGTTCGTCGCCCAGGGTTACGAAGCCGCCACCATTCGCCAGATCGCGCAGCTCGCCGGGGTCTCGGTCGGCAGCGTCTTCACCACCTTCGCCTCCAAGGGCCAGATCCTCAGCGAGGTCATGCGCGAGCGGCTCGACGGGCTCTACGCCGAGCTCGACGGGGTGATCCCGCACCTTCGGGGCTCGACCGCCGACCGTCTGCGGTCGATCTTCGCCATCCATTTCGCCTTCGAGATCCGCCACGTGAGGCTGTTCCTGGCGCATATCGCGGCGGCCTACGACTGGACGCTGGCGCCCGACGCCACGCCGTTCGGCCGCAACCAGCGCCTGAAAGGCCTGATCCAGGACTGCCTGGCGAAGGGGGTCGCCGGCGGCGACGTCGACCCGCACGCCGACCCGCGCGCGGTCATCGACCTGATCATGGCCGCCTATGCCTGGACCTACCGCCTCGCCGCCTGGGAAGCCGCCGGCTCCGAGGCGATGACCCGGGTGATGGACCAGCAGATCGGCCTCATCGTCGACGGCCTGAAGCCGCGCTGAGCAGATATCTCTACGGCGCCTGCGGACTTTCGCCGGTCCATTCCCAGTGCCAGGGCTCGAACGGGTAGTTCACGAAGCCGAAGCGGTCGGCGTTGGCCAGCAGCCAGCGGTAGGCCGGACCCTGGACCATGTAGAGCCGGTTGGCGTCGGCGCTGGAGTCCGCCGAGTAGCCGGGCGCGTGGCCCAGGTAGACGTCCATGGCCAGGCCGGTGCGGTGCGACGAGCAGCTCGCCCGCTCGCGGCCGTTGCAATTGTTCTGCGCGGCGCAGCGGGCGGCGTCGTAGGTCGGGCTGCGGTAGGCGGAGAAGATCTTCAGCAGATCCGGGTCGGCGGCGATCTGCGGTTCCTCGGTGCGGGCGAGGGCCACCATCCGGCGGTAGGCGGCGAGCGCGCCGGGCCGCAGCTCCACGGCCTTGCCGCCGAGGCCCTCGTCCGGGCGGGCGGCGGCCAGGCTCGCGGGGTCGGCCGGGGCGGCGCAGACGCCCTGGGCCGACAGCAGCACGAAGGGCCGCCGGCCCTGCACCTCGCCCTTCATGCGGATGAAGCTGAACTGGCTGACCAGGCCGCTGCCCGGAAATCCCTGGCGCTTCTGCCAGGCGGCGAGGGCGCGGGCGAAGCCGGTCGAGTGCGCCGGGCAGTCGACGCCGATCTCGCGGGCGATCATCGGGGCGTAGACGCGCCAGCCGACCTCGTCGCGGCCGAACGGCGCCCAGTAGAGGCCGCGCAGCGAGCTGGCGTTGACGTGGGCGGCGTGCTCCCAGCCCGGCGCGCGGCAGTCGCGCGACAGGGTCCGGCGCGGCGGGATCGCGGTCGCCACAGGCGGCGCGGGCGGCGGCTTCGGGACCGGCGTCGGAGCGCAACTGGTCACGCGCAACGCCACCAGCCCTAGCAGCGCCGCCGTCACAGCCAGCGGCCAGAGGAGCCGCGACAGGAATGCCAGCCCTCGATGCACGCCCGCGTGAACGCACATCCGGCCCACTAGCTGCGCCAGCGCAGCGTCACCGGCTCCACCGGATTGACGAAGGGGCGGCCGTCCCTGCGACTGGCGAACCATTCGCGTTTCAGCTGCTGGTACCACTTGGCCTGGCGGTCGGCGTCGTCGACCCAGAGCAGGGCGGGGTCGTACTTCAGTCCCTGGTTCTGCAGGTTCACCATGTCGCCGTCCTGCCTAAGGAAGGCGCGGGCCCCGGCGGCGATCAGGGGTTTCAGCAGCACGAAGGCCGGATGGTCGGACCAGACGATCTGGGTGATCCGGGTCCTGCTCGGATGCACCGGGGTCAGGCAGGTCAGCGACAGCACCTGGCGCTTGCCGACGGTCACATGCTCCCAGCGCAGGCCCGGCAGGCGGAAGGTGATCTCGGTCAGCGGCTCGCCGCCCAGCACCGCGTAGGCGCGGGAGTTCTTGGACGGCGGGTGGCGGACCATGGCGAAGCCGGCCTCGCGCGGCTCGAAGCGCTTGGCCTTCTCGTGCTGGCTGCGGGCCGAGCGCCACCACCACTGCTGGTGCACATAGGGGCCGTGGGCCGGGTCCATCAGCCCCACCACGGCATGATCGATGTGGGCGTCGAACACCCTGCGGTCGACCAGCTTGGGCGGTCCGCCCACGACGCCGGGGAAGGTCGGCGGCGCCTGGTCGGGCTCGACGTCGCGGCGGGCTTCGCCGGCCATCCAGACGAACACCAGCCCCTGGCTTTCGGCGACCGGATAGCGGCGCACGCGCACCCGGCCGACGTCCATCGCCTGGTCCTCGACCAGGCTCGGAATCGCCGTGCACGCGCCGTCCGCGCCGAAGCGCCAGCCATGATAGGGGCATTCGACGCTATGCGCCCCGCCCGGCTCGGAAGTGAAGCGGCCTGCCGACAGCGGGGCGGCGCGATGCGGGCAGATGTCGCGCAGCGCGAACACCTCGCCGCTCGGCGCCCGGCCCAGCAGCACCGGCTCGCCGAGGATTTCGTGGCGCGCGAGCTTGCCAGTCTTCAGCTCGCCGGACAGGGCGGCGAAATACCAGATGTCGGTCAGGAAGCCCTGGCCGAAGCGGGTGTCGTTGCGGCTGGTCTTGGCGTCGCCCTCGGCCATGTCCGGGTTCTAGCTTCCCCTGGGCTGCGCCGGAAGCCTCCGGGATGTTCCGCGAAGCGCCGGAGGGGACGTTACGGCCTCACCGCGACGAAGGCCGCCGCCCAGGGGGCCAGGCCGAGGGAGCCGCCGCGCAGGTCGGCGTCGGCGGCGCGCAGCGGGTGCAGGGCGCCGCCGTCCACCTCCGGCAGCTCGACGAAACGCGGCGCGTCGCTCAGGTTGAAGACGCAGGCCACCGCCTCGTCGCCCTCGCGGCGGATGAAGGCCAGCACCGGGTCCGGGGTGTCCAGCATCTGCAGTTCCCCGAAGCTCAGCGCCGGCGAGGCCTTGCGCAGGGCGATCATCTGCCGGGCGAAGGCCAGGTTGGAGTCCGGATCGGCCTCCTGGTCGGCGACGGTGAGGCCGCGGTGCTCGGCCGCCGCCGGCAGCCAGGGCTCGCCCTCGCTGAAGCCGAGGTTCGGCCGCTCGCCATCCCAGGCCATCGGCGTGCGGCAGCCGTCGCGGCCGCCGTCATGCGGCCAGTAGAGGTCGCCGACCGGATCGCGCAGCTGGCGCCTGGCGAGGGCGGCCTGCGGCAGCCCCAGTTCCTCCCCCTGGTAGATCAGGGCGGTGCCGCGCAGGCTGAGCAGCAGGGCGAACATCAGCTTGGCGAGGTCCGGCGGGGGCCTGTCGCCGCCGAACCGGCTGACCGTGCGCGGCACATCGTGGTTGGAGAAACAGATCGTCGGCCAGTGCGCCGGGAACCGCGCCAGCGTCTCGTAGTGCTCGCGCACGAAGGCCGGGGTGAGCCTGTCCTGCAGCAGCAGGACGAAGGTGTAGGCCGAGTGCAGCCCGCGGTCGGCGGGCAGATAGGCGCCGCTGCGCTCTTCTTCCTCGGAGAATTCGCCGAACACGAAGCGCTCGCCGTGCGCCTCGACCCGCTTGCGGATGCGCTCGAGCAGCAGCCGGTTCTCCAGCAGGTTGGCGTCGTGCAGGTGGCGCTGCAGATTGCCGGCGTGGCCCCAGCTGGCCGGCGTGCGCTCCTCCGGCGGGACCGGCGGATTGTCGCTCAGGCTCGCGTCGTGGAGGAAGGCGTTGGCGACGTCGAGCCTGAAGCCGTCGACGCCCTTGGCCAGCCAGTGGTCGAGGACCGCGAGCGCGGCCTCCTGGGCGGCCGGGGCGCGCCAGTTCAGCTTCGGCTGCTGGCGCAGGAACTTGTGGTGGTAGTGCTGGCGCCGCCGCGGCTGGTAGGCCCAGGCGGGCCCTCCGAACACCGACAGCCAGTTGTTCGGCGCGGTCCCGTCGGCCTGCGGGTCGGCCCAGACGTACCAGTCGGCTTTGGGCCCGCCCGGCCCGCCGGTGAGGCTTTCGACGAACCAGGGATGTTCGTCGGAGGTGTGGGCCAGGACCTCGTCCAGCAGCACCTTCAAGCCGCGCTGGTGGGCGGCCTGCAGCAGGTCTTCGAAGTCCTCGAGGGTCCCATAGTCGGCCTGGATCGCCTCGTAATCGGCGACGTCATAGCCCCAGTCGCGATTGGGCGAGGGGTGGATCGGCGACAGCCAGATTCCGTCGACGCCGAGGCCCTGGATGTAGTCCAGCTTGGCCAGGACGCCTGCGAGGTCGCCCTGGCCGTCGCCGTCGCTGTCGAAGAAGCTGCGGACGTAGACGTGGTAGAGGACGGCCCCCCGCCACCACGGCCGCATCTCGCTCAGACCTCGGAGGTATTCTTGATGATCCGCGAGACGATGCCGTAGTCGACCGCTTCCTCGGCGTTCATCCAGAAGTTCCGCTGGGTGTCCTTGACGATCCGCTCGACGGTCTGACCGGTCTCCTTGGCGATCATCCGGTTCACCCGGTCACGCATGCGGATGATCTGCTCGGCCTCGATCTGGATGTCCGAAGCCTGGCCGCGCATGCCGCCGGCCGGCTGGTGCAGCAGGAAGCGGGTGTTCGGCAGGCAGAGCCGGCGTTCCTTTTCCGCGCCCAGGAAGATGTGGGCCCCGGCGCTGGCGACCCAGCCGGTGCCGATCACCGTCACCGGCGCGCCGCAGAAGCGGATCATGTCGTGGATGGTGTCGCCGCTTTCGACGTGGCCGCCCGGCGAGTTGATCAGCATCCGGATCGGCGCGTCGCTCTCGGCGGCGAAGGCCGTCAGCTGGGCGGTGACCCGCTCGGCCAGGCGCATGTCGATCTCGCCGAACACCAGCACCGTGCGCGACTTGAACAGCGCGTTCTGGACCGGGCCCGCCGTCATCGGCAGGTCGGGCTGACGGCCCTTGTCTTCGTCGTCGCCGTCATCGTCCAACAAAGCCGTCCACTTCGTCATGGGATCTCCTAAGGCGTCCGCTCGCGGCCCGCCGCAGCCAGTAATGCTCGCCTATGAGTTATTGGTCGCCGCGCCGTCCGGCAAGCGCGCACGGCTGCAATTCGGCGAAGAAGCCGAAGGCGCCCCGCCAGAGCTCCAGTCCACGCTTCCGTGGTTTCAGTGTCTTCCGTGGTTCTCAGGCCGGCCCCGCCGCCGGCTGAGGTCCCGCGCTTTCGCCAGTCGCACGACCGCCTCGTCGAGCACCGCGTCGCGCTTGGCGAAGCAGAGGCGCAGGATGGTGGTGACGGCGGCTTCTTCGTAGAGGGCGGAGACCGGGATCGAGGCGACGCCGGCCTCGCGCACCGCGCGCAGCGCGAAGGCGCGGTCGGTCTCGTCGACGCCGGAGGCCGGCAGGTCGAGGTTGAGGAAATAGGTGGCCTGGCTGGGCAGGACGGCGAAGCCTTCGCGGGCCAGCCCCTCGCTGAGCCGATCGCGCGAGCGCGCCAGCTCCCGCGGCATGGCCGTGAACCAGTCGGCGCCGGTCTCGAGCCCGAAGGCCACCGCCGCCTGCAGGTTCGGCGGGGTGGTGAAGGTCAGGAACTGGTGGGCGCGGGCCAGCGTGCGGCAGAGCCGGGGCGCGGCGCAGAGGAAGCCGACCTTCCAGCCGGTCAGGCCGAACATCTTGCCGGCCGAACCGATCTTCACCGTGCGTTCGCGCATGCCGGGGAAGGCCATCAGCGGCCGGTGCGCGGCGGGCTCGAACACCACCTGCTCCCAGACCTCGTCGCAGATGGCGGTGACGTCGTGGCGGACGCAGGCCTGGGCCAGCAGGGCGAGGTCCTCCTGCGGCATCGCCACGGCGGCCGGATTGATCGGATTGTTCAGCACCACGAAGCGGGTCCGATCGCTGATGGCCGCCTCCAGCATCGCACGGTCGAAACGCCAGTGCGGCGGCGACAGCCGCACCAGCTTCGGCGCGCCGCCGGCGCGGCGGATCAGCGGCAGGTAGGCGTCATAGACCGGCTGGAAGACGACCACCTCGTCGCCGGGCTCGATCAGGCCGAGGAAGCTCGCCGCCAGCGCCTCGGTGGCCCCGGAGGTGACGACCACCTCGCTCGCCCAGTCGAGGTCGAGACCCTGGCTGCGGGCATAGTGGGCGGCGGCGGCCTGGCGCAGCTCCGGCAGGCCGGCCATCGGCGGGTACTGGTTGTAGCCGTTGAGCACGGCGTCGGCGGCCTTGGCGCGGATCGCCTCGGGCCCGGCGTCGTCGGGAAACCCCTGTCCCAGGTTCAGCGCGCCCAGCTCGCGCGCCAGGCCCGACATCTCCTCGAAGATGGTGGTGGGCAGGCTGGAAAAGATCGCATCGGCCATCAGCGAGCCTTGCCCGTCGCGAGGCGCTCCGTCCAGCGGTCGGCGCCGTTCAGGCGACCGCGCCGAGCTCTTCGGAGGCGCGGCTGATGGCGCCGGCGAGGGCGGCCAAAAGGCCGGTGGCGGTCACCGGCCGGCGCATCGCCAGGTCGGCGCCGGCGTCGAGCGCGGTGGCGCAGGCCTCGGCGTCGGGGGCGATCGCCAGGATCGGCGAGCGACGCCGCCTGCTCTGGCGCTCGATGCGGCGGATCGCGCGGATGCCGGCGATCGACTCGGCGGTGGCGATGTTGACCAGGATCAGGTCGAACATGCTGGCTTCCGCGGCCAGCGCCGCCTGCAGTCCGGTGGCCACTTCGGCCAGGTCGATCGGCGTCTCGGCGGCGTCGAGCATGGCGCGCATGGTGAAGCGGCTTTCGGCGTCGTCGTCGGCCGCCAGCACCCGGATGATCTCGCGCGGCGCGCGGCTGCGGCGGTCGCCGTGCTCCAGCGCCTGCACCAGCAGGGTCTCCAGCGCGCCGACGGCGGCGTCGACCATCTGCACCACGTTCTTCAGCTCCGGTGTGACGCAGATCCGGGTGAGCACGCCGGCGGCGCGCAGCACCCCGGCCAGCGGCGTGCGCACGTCGTGGCCGAGCTGCGACAGCTGGGCCGCGGTGTTCTCCGCCAGCACAACCGCCTCCTGCAGCCTGGCGAGGCTGGTCTCGAGCGCCCGGTTCGGGTCCTCCTCGCGACGACGGCGGACCTGCATCTCGGCGCGCGCATAGGCGAGCTCGATGTCGACCGGCCGCGGTATGCAGTCGTTGGCCCCCAGGGCCAAGGCTTCCGTGGCGTCCTCGCCGGCGGCGCGGTCGACCACCATCAGCACCGGCAGCTCGGTGCGGCTGCGGCTCGCGCGCAGCCGCTGCAGGATCTCCAGGCCGTTGGCCGCCGGGCCCTCGATGTCCAGCACCGCCAGGTCGAAGGGGATCATGCCGATCAGCGCCAGGGCCTTGGCCCCCTCGGCGACGTCCATCACCTCGTAGCCGATGCGCGTGAAGCGCCGGCGCAACTGGCCGCGGCTCTCGTCCGCGTCGCTGACGAGCAGCAGCCGGGTCGGCGACAGAGACTTCGCCATGGTCTTCCTCATGATCCTTGCGCGGTCCGCGCGCCTCGGATGCAGGATTAGGCCGAACAGGCTTAAAACCCGGTGCACGCCTGACGCGAAGGGGCGGGCGCGTTCACGCGGCGCGGGGGCGTGCACCTTTCGTCAAGCATTTCCCCGCTCCATGGGGCATGGTTCTGGAACGTATGCCGAACGTGGCGATTCGACCTGTCCGCATCCTGGGGCTGGACCCGGGCCTGCGCCGCACCGGCTGGGGCCTGGTGGCGGTCTCCGGCGCGCGCCTCGCCCACATCGCCCACGGGGTGATCGCGCCGAAGGACAGCCTGCCCTTCGCCGAACGGCTGCTGATCCTGTTCGAGGGGATCGCCGCCGTGATCGCCGAACATGCGCCGGACGAGGCCGCGGTCGAGGAGACCTTCGTCAACACCAACGCGTCGTCGACCCTCAAGCTCGGCCATGCGCGCGCCTGCTGCCTGATCGCCCCGGCCCGCGCTGGCCTGCCGGTGGCGGAATACGCCGCCACGGTGGTGAAGAAGGCGGTGGTCGGCACGGGCGGGGCCGAAAAGGACCAGGTCGGCTTCATGATCCGCCGCCTGCTGCCGAGCGCCGGTCCGACCACCGCTGACGCCGCCGACGCCCTCGCCGTGGCCATCGCCCATGCCCACCATCGCACCGCCCGCGCTTGCGCCTGAGGCTCAGGGCCGCAAGACGATTGATCCGGCCCGGCGGCGCGGGCTAGACCTGGAACAGATGTCGAACATGATTTCCTTCCCCGCCTTCCCGGAGCGCTCCGCATGATCGGCCGGCTGCGCGGCCTCGTCGCCGAGGTCGGCGAGGAAGATGCGCTGATCGATGTCGTCGGCGTCGGCTATGTCGTCCGCTGCGGGGCGCGCACCCTGTCGCGCCTGCCGGCGATCGGCGACGAGGCGCTGCTGCACGTCGAGACCCAGTGGTCCGAGCAGACGGGCGTCACCCTCTACGGCTTTCTCTCGCGCGACGAGCGGCGGGCCTATCTGGCGCTGCGGGCCATCCAGGGGGTCGGGCCGAAGGCGGCGCTCTCGGTGCTCGACGTGCTGCCGCCCGGCGAGCTCGCCGCCGCCGCCGCGCGCGAGGACAAGGCCGCCGTCGCCCGCGCCCAGGGGGTCGGCCCCAAGCTCGCCCAGCGCATCGTCACCGAGCTGAAAGGCAAGCCGCTGAGCGAGCTTTCGGCGAGCGGCTTCCATCCGACCCCGCTCGCCGCGGCCGAACCCGCCAAGGCCTCCGTCGCCGGCGAGGCGGTGGCCGCCCTGATGGGCCTGGGCGTCGCCGAACCGGCGGCTCGCCGGGTGGTCGAACAGGCGGTGGTCCGCCTCGGCGAAGACGCCGAGCCGCCGGCGGTGATCAAGGCGGCGCTGCAGGAGCTCGGCCGGTGAGGGGGGCGAACGCCCCCTCCGTCTCGCGCTGCGCGCGATCCACCTCCCCCGCTGCGCGGTGGAGGATCCGGGCCGTAGATGCTCCACCGCTTGCGGGGGAGCTGGCCGCGAAGCGGACTGAGGGGGCGTCTGGGCCTATCCGCCGTCCGGAATCGGGACGGGCCGCCGCCCGATGACCCGCATCGTCTCCGGCGACGCCCAGCCGTTCGAGGGGCACGACAAGGCGTTGCGGCCGCAGACGCTCGCCGAGTTTGTCGGCCAGGAGCAGGTCAAGGCCAATCTGCGGGTGTTCATCGAAGGGGCCAAGGCGCGCGCCGAGTCGCTGGACCATGTGCTGCTGTTCGGTCCGCCAGGACTGGGCAAGACCACGCTGGCGCAGATCGTCGCCCGCGAGCTGGGCGTGAACTTCCGCGCCACCTCCGGGCCGGTGCTGGCCAAGGCCGGCGACCTGGCGGCGATCCTGACCAACCTCGAACCGCGCGACGTGCTGTTCATCGACGAGATCCACCGGCTGCCGGCCAACGTCGAGGAAATCCTCTACCCGGCGATGGAGGACCATGTCCTCGACCTGATGATCGGCGAGGGACCTTCGGCGCGCTCCATCCGCATCGACCTGGCGCCCTTCACCCTGGTCGCCGCCACCACCCGGGCCGGACTGCTGGCCACCCCGTTGCGCGACCGCTTCGGCATTCCGCTGCGGCTGGAGTTCTACACCTGCGAAGAACTCGCCTGGGTGCTGAAGGGGGCGGCGGCCAAGCTGGGATTGATGCTGGCCGAGGACGGCGCCTTCGAGATCGCCCGGCGCTCGCGCGGCACGCCGCGCGTGGCCGGCCGGCTGCTGCGCAGGGTCCGCGACTTCGCCGCCGCCGACGGCTCGGAGGTGATCGACCGCAGGGTCGCCGGCTCGGCGCTGGCCCGGCTCGATGTCGACGAGCAGGGGCTGGACGCGCTCGACCGCCGCTACCTGCGGGCGCTGATCGAGAACTATGCGGGCGGCCCCGCCGGGGTCGAGACCCTGGCCTATGCGATCGCCGAGGCGCGCGACGCGGTCGAGGACGTGATCGAGCCCTTCCTGCTGCAGCAGGGCTTCATCCAGCGCACCCCGCGCGGCCGCATGGCGGCGTCGAAGGCCTACGCCCACCTCGGCCTCGCCGCCCCTCCGCCGACCGGCAGCCCGCCGGCAGGCGACCTGTTCGAGTAGGCGGCGTCCTCTTCGAACCCCCGAAGATGGATGGTTTGACCGGCCGGAGGCCGGTCGCATGTTGGGGCCGGGCTCGCTGGACGGCCACGTCAGGCTCAGCGCTTCCGTGTTTTCCGTGGTTCAAACCTTCCTTGTTCGTGGGGTTCGTGGACAACTGGCTTCGCTTGAGGCGGAAGGAGGGCGCGCGTGAGCGATGAACCTAGCGCCGGGTGGCTGGAGGGGCCGGAGCATGTCCTGCCGGTGAGGGTCTATTACGAGGACACCGACTTCACCGGCGTGGTCTACCACGGCAACTATGCGCGGTTCTTCGAGCGCGGCCGCACCGACTTCCTGCGGCTGGCGGGAATCCGGCATGCGGCGCTGCTGGAGCGGCCGGATCCGCTGGCCTTCACCGTGACGCGGCTGGCGATCGATTTCCGCCGCGCGGCGCGGATCGACGACGGCCTGCAGGTGCGCACCCGCTATCAGGCGATCCGCGGCCCGCGGCTGTTCATCCGCCAGCGTATCCTGCGCGGAGCGGAGCTGATCGCCGTGGCCGAGGTGGAGGCCGCCTGCATCGATCTCTCCGGGCGCGCCCGGCGCCCGCCAAGCGATCTCGTGGCCGTGCTTAAGCCCTACTTCGCCTGATATCAGCTGCCGCGGCGATGCCGGCGTGCAACAGATTCCTTCGCGCTGCGAAGCACATTAGCCTTGCCACAAGTTCGCCATTCCGGCGCGCCAACCCCTCGCAACGACTTCGACCCGGAGCCCAAATCTGCATGGACGCCGCCGCTGTGACGCCCGACAGCTTCAACTTCATCTCGCTCTTCATGCGCGCCGACTGGGTCGTCAAGGCGGTGATGGTCGGCCTGGGCGTGGCCTCGCTCTGGTCGTGGAGCGTGATCCTCGACAAGACCTTCCGCTTCGCCAGCCTCAACCGCGAGGCGGACCGCTTCGAAGGCGAGGTCGGGCTCGGCCAGAGCCTGGAGGACATCGCCGCCCAGGCCGGCGAGCGGCCCCGGCACGCGCTGCCGCGGATGCTGCAGGCCGCCCTGCGCGAATGGCGCGAGACGCGGGCGAAGCCGGCCTCCGAAGGCCAGACCGTCTTCCTGGTGCAGCGCATCGACCGCGTGCTCGACGCCATCATCGCCCGCGAGAGCGCGCGGGTGGAGGACGGCCTGGCCATCCTGGCCATCGTCGCCACCGCCTCGCCCTTCATCGGTCTGTTCGGCACTGTCTGGGGCATCATGCACGCCTTCCAGGCCATCGCCCTGCAGAAGAACACCAACCTGGCGGTGGTGGCGCCGGCGATCGCCGAGGCGCTGTTCGCCACCGCCATCGGGCTGATCGCCGCCATTCCGGCCTACATCGCCTTCAACGCCTTCTCGACCAAGGCCGGCAAATACGCCGCCCGGCTCGAGGGCTTCGCGGACGACCTGTCGACGGCCATCCAGCGGCGGCTGGCGGAGAAGCACTAGCCATGGCGCTCTCGGCCAACGACGCCTTCGCCGCCTCCGGCGGACGCCGCGGCCGCCGTCGGCGCGGCCGCCAGCGCGGCACCCTGTCGGAGATCAACGTCACGCCGCTGGTGGACGTGATGTTGGTGCTGCTGATCATTTTCATGATCTCCGCCCCGCTGCTGACCGCCGGGGTCCCGGTGGAGCTGCCGAAGACCGAGGCGGGCTCGATCCAGGACCAGGCCAAGCCGCTGTCGGTCTCAATCCGCGCCGACGGGGCCATCTTCATCGGCGAGCGGCAGGCGCCCTTCTCGAGCCTGGCCCCGCAGTTGCGGGAGATGGCCGGGCCGGACGCCAAGACACCGGTGTTCGTGCGCGCCGACGGCCGCGCCTCCTACGCGGTGGTGGCCCAGGTGATGGCCGCGCTCTCCACCTCCGGCTTCACCTCGATCAACCTGATCACCGACACCGGCGGCCCCTCGTCCGGCGGATCTGGCTCCAGGCCGATGAGCTTCGCGCCCGGCGGCGCCGGCGGGGAGCCGCGGGCGCCGTGAACCGTCGGGAGATCTCGCCAGCGCTGATGGGCTCGGCGGCCCTGCACCTGGCCGTGGCCGCCGCCCTGCTGATCTCCTGGCGTCATCCGCGCGACCTCAAGATCGGCGCCGTCGTGCCGGTAACCATCGTCAGCGATGCGCCGGCCGCTGAGCTCAGCCCGGCGAGCGAGGCGCCGCAGGACCAGGCCGCCCAGGTCGAGGAGCCAGTCCCGACCGCGCCGCCGCAGCCGGTTCCCCCCGCGCCGCAGCCGACGCCGCCCGCGCCCAATCCGTCGCCGAGCGCCAAGCCCGCTCCGGCGCCGGCGAAAACCACGGCGCCACAGCCGACGCCGGCCAAGGCGGAGAAGCGCCTCGACCTCGACGCCCTGGCGGCCAGCGTCTCGAAGATCGCCAGGCCGGCCTCCGGCGCCAAGGGTGCGACGCGGGCCGCCACCGCGCCCCAGGCGCGCACGGGCGCGGGCGAAGCCGCCGTCTCCGCCGCGCTGAACGGCCTGGCCGACGAGTTGCAGCGGCGGTGGAATCCGAACTGCGCGGTCGCCGACGCGCGCCAGGTGGTGGTCGCCGTCACCTTCACGCTGAACTCCGGCGGCGGGGTGGTGGGCGCGGTGCGCGGGCAGCTGACCCAAGGCGCCCAGACCCCGGCCGCCAACACCGCCGCCGATCGCGCGATCAGCGCCGTCTACGCCGCCGCCCCCTTCCGCAGCCTGCCGCAGGAAGTCTACGGCCAGCCCATTCGCGTGAACTTCGACGCCAGGAAGGCCTGCTCATGAGGATTCGCTTGCTGGACCCCCTCTGGACGCGACGCCTCAGGGCCTTGGCGACCTCGCTCGTCGCGGCCGTCTTCGCCCTGGCCATCGCCGCCCCGGCGGCGCGCGCCGAGATCGAGGTCAACGTCAACCGCGGCGACGTCCAGCCGCTGCCGATCGCCGTGCCGGCTTTCGGCGGCGGCCAGGTCGGGGCCGACATCGCCTCGGTGATCGGGGCCAACCTGCAACGCTCCGGCCTGTTCCGCTCGCTCGATCCGGCGACCTTCATCGAGAAGGACCTCAACGCCGCGGTGCAGCCGCGCTTCCCGGACTGGAAGCAGATCAACGCCCAGGCCCTGGTGAACGGCCAGGTCACCGTCCAGGACGGCCATCTGGTGGTCGACTTCCGCCTGTGGGACGTGTTCTCCGAACAGCAGCTGCTCGGCCTGCAGTTCACCTCGAGCCCGGAGAACTGGCGGCGGGTGGCGCACAAGATCTCCGACCAGATCTACGAGCGGCTGACCGGCGAGAAGGGTTATTTCGACACCCGCGTGGTCTTCGTCGCCGAGACCGGCGGGCGCTCCAAACGCACCAAGCGACTGGGGATCATGGACCAGGACGGCGCCAATCCCAGCTATCTGACCGACGGCTCCTACATCGTCATGACGCCGAGGTTCTCCTCCACCAGCCAGGAAATCACCTACATGGCGCTGCGGCCGGAGGGCTCGGCCATCTATCTGTTCAACCTGGAGACCGGCCGCCGCGAGAGCCTGGGCGAATTCAAGGGCATGGTCTTCGCGCCGCGGTTCTCGCCGGACGGCGGCCGCGTCGCCTTCTCCGTCGAGCGCGGCGGCAACAGCGACATCTACGTCATGGACCTGCGCAACCATTCCACTGCGCGGATCACCACCGATCCGGCGATCGACACCTCGCCGTCCTTCTCGCCAGATGGCGGCAAGATCGTCTTCAATTCCGACCGCTCGGGTTCGCCGCAGCTCTACGTCATGGGGGCGGACGGCTCGAACCCGCGCCGGCTGTCCTACAGCCAGGGCCGCTACACCACCCCGGTCTGGAGCCCGACCGGCGAGTTCATCGCCTTCACCAAGCAGACGGGCGGCGAGTTCCACATCGGCGTGATGCGCGCTGACGGCTCGGACGAGCGCCTCCTCACCTCGAGCTACATGGACGAGGGGCCCACCTGGGCGCCCAACGGGCGGGTGCTGATGTTCTCGCGCGAGACGGCGGACGGGGTCTCCAAGCTGTGGAGCGTCGACGTGACGGGCAGGATCCTCCAAGCTGTGCCCTATCCTGGCGACGCGTCGGATCCCGCCTGGTCGCCACTGCTCAATTAGTTGCGCTTGGCGTGAGCCTGTGAACTCTGTTGCGGCCTAAAGTCGCACAACCAAGGAGATGCTTCGTGACGCCTACGACCGGCAGGACCGCCCTGCGCCTTGTGCTGATCGCCACCGCCGCCGCCTCGATGGCGGCCTGCGCCTCGCGGCCGAAGCCGGCTCCGCCTGCGCCGGCCGCCCCGCCGCCGCCGCCGGCCGCGGAGCCTGCGCCGCCCACCGGCGCTGTCGGCGAGAGCGTCCTGCCCGGGTCCGAGCGCGACTTCGTCATCAACGCCGGCGACCGGGTCTATTTCGACTTCGACCGCTTTGACCTGCGCACCGACGCCCAGCCGATCCTCGACGCCCAGGCCGCCTGGCTGCAGCGCTATCCGGCGGTGCGCGTGCGCATCGAAGGCAACACCGACGATCGCGGCACCCGCGAGTACAACCTGGCCCTGGGCGCGCGGCGCGCGAACGCCGTGCGCGACTACCTGGTCGCCCATGGCGTGACCTCGGACCGAATCGCCACCGTCTCCTACGGCAAGGAGCAGCCGCTCGATCCGGGCACCGGCGAGGAGGCCTGGGCGCACAACCGCAACAGCCACACTGCGATCGTCAGCGGCGCGCGCTAGCGGCGGGGCGTCCGATGAGCTTCCCCCGCTTGCGCATCGCCTCGACGGCGCTCGCCCGAATCGGCGTGGCTGGGCTCCTGGTGGTCGGGGCGATGATCGCCCCGCCCGCCCTGGCCCAGACCTCGATGGACGATCCGCTGGACGCGCGCGACGCCAAGCGGGTGGACCGGATGGAGAAGGTGGTGCGGGAACTCCGCTCCATCGTCTACCAGTTCAAGCAGACCGGAAAGCCGGTGGTGGTCCAGCCGGCCGACACCGACGCCCGGCTGCAGGACCTCACCAACCGCCTCAGCGACCTGGAGCAGTCGCTGACGCGGATCAACGGTGCGTTCGACACCACGGCGCACGAGCTCGACGAGGCCCGCCGCGCCAACACCGACCTGCAGGCGCAGGTGAAGGTGCTGGGCGACCGGCTGACCGCGATCGAGCAGCGCGCCGCGGCTGCCCCGCCGGCCGCCGCGGCGGAGCAGCCCGCGCCGGCGACCGCGCCGCTGGCCAGCGCCTCCGACGCCTTCAGCAAGGCCCGGGAGCTGATGCTGGCCGGCGACTATGACGCCGCCGAGAGCGCCTTCGCCGCCTATGTGCAAACCTATCCGGACACGCCGCGGACGCCGGAGGCCCGCTACTGGTGGGGCAAGACCTTGAGCGTGAAGGGCGCCCACGCCCAGGCCGCCAGCGCCTACATCGGCGCGATCCGCGGCTGGCCGAAGACCAGCTGGGCGCCCGACGCCGTGGGCGAACTGGCGCGCTCGCTGGTGACGCTCAACAAGCCGGGGGACGCCTGCGCGGCGCTGGCCGAGCTCGCCAAGCGCTACCCCAAGGCTCCGGCCGCGGTCACCGGCCGCGCCGCCGCCACCGCCCGCCAGGCGAAGTGCGCGGCGTAGGCGGCGAGCCCCCTGAACCGCTTCCGGAGCGGGCCTGCCACGCCGTCCTCGACCGCCGCCTGCTCCCCGACAGCCCGCGCCCGGTCGCCGTCGCACTCTCCGGCGGCGGGGATTCCGTCGCCCTGCTGCTGGCGGCGCAGGCCTGGGCGCAGCCCCGGGGGCGGCGGCTGGTGGCGTTGAGCGTCGACCATCAGCTGCAATCCCAGAGCCAGGCCTGGACCGCGGCCTGCGCGGCGTTCGCCGAGCGGGTCGGCGTCGACTTCCAGGCGCTGACCTGGGAGGGCCCCAAGCCGGCCCGCGGCCTGCCTGCCGCGGCCCGGGCGGCGCGTCATCGGCTGTTGGCCGAAGCCGCCCGCGGCCTCGGCGCGCGGGTGCTGCTGCTCGGCCACACCGCCGACGACGTGCTGGAGGCCCGCGCCATGCGCGCCGCGGGCGCCACCACCCCGCAGCCGCGGGAATGGTCGCCCTCGCCAGCCTGGCCCGAGGGGCGCGGGCTCTATCTGCTGCGGCCGTTGCTGGCGCTGCGGCGCGGGGCCCTGCGGGCCTGGCTGAGCGCGCGGGGCGAGACCTGGATCGACGATCCCGCCAACGTGGACCCGCGCTCCGCCCGCGCTCGCGCGCGGGCGGGGCTTGCGCCCGCCGGCGAGGTCGCGCTCGCCGACGACGCGCGCCTGCCGCTGGCCGGGCTCTGCCGGTTTGAGCCCTGGGGCGGCGTCGCCGTTCCGCGGGCTGTCTTGCGCGCCGCCCCGCTCGCCGAGGCGCGGCGGCTGCTGGGGCTGGCTTCAGTCTGCGCCGGCGGCGGCGCGCGGCTGCCGGGGTCGGCGGCGCGCGACGCCTTGACCGCACGCCTGTGCGGAACCGGCGACGTGGTGGCGACGCTCGCCGGGGCGCGGATCGAAGCCTCCGCCACCGAGGTGCGGATCGTGCGCGAGGCCGGCGAGGCGCGCCGCGGCGGGTTGGCGCCGCTGGCGCTGGCGCCCGGCGCGGTCGGGGTCTGGGACGGGCGCTTCGAGGTGGCCGCCAGCGAGGCGATCGAGGTCCGGACGTTGCGCGGCCTGGCCCGGCGGCTGCCCGCCGATCAGCAGCGGGCGGTTGCGGGCCTGCCGGCCGCCGCGCGCGCCGCCCTGCCGGCGATCGTCGCGGCCGATGGCGGCGTCAGCTGCCCCGTGCTCGGTGCGTCGCCCGGGCGAGCGGAGAGCCTGGTCGAGGCGCGCCTGTGCGCCGCCGCGGGGCTGGTCGTGGGGGAGCCGGCCTAGCCCGGATGGCCGGCGGCGGTCAGCACGTGCTCGACGCCGCGCACGATGGGGTCGGCGAAGCGGCGGCCGAGCAGGTTGGCGTGGCCGGCCCTGGCCACGTGCTCGACGTAGCCGTGGCGCGAGCCGAGCGCCGGGATCGCCTGCAGGGCTTTCAGCGCGGTCCGGGTGTTCTCGGCGCCGGCGGTGACGACGGCGATCGGCATGTGCGGCGGGAATTCGGCTTCGCCGGCTTGGTCGGAGGTGACCGGCCACCGGGAGACCTCCTCGGCCGACCATTGGGCGTGCGGGCCCGAGCCATAGATCCGGCGTTTCTCGGCGGAGGCTTCGCCGGTCAGTCCGATCCTGTCGCCGGAGAGGACGGCGATCGGCCGCATCATGCCGAACCGGGCGCCGTGGCTGACCCAGCGCAGCGCCCGGCCGAAGGCGCGCACCGCGCCTTGGCCGGCGGCGCTCTTCATGATGTCCGGGGTGACCGCGTCGACCAGCACCACGCCCACCGTCTGCGCCGGATGGGTGAGGGCGTAGAGCCGCACCATCAGCCCGCCCATGGAGTGGCCGACCAGGACGTAGGGGGCGGGCTCGTTCAGCTCGCGCAGCAGGGCGGCGAGGTCGGCGACGATGGCGCGGCCGTCGCGCGGCTTGGGGCCGGGGTCGGAGTGGCCGAGGCCGGCGCGGTCGTAGGCCACGCTGCGCAGCCCCTTTGCCGCCAGCCGCTCCTGGACCACCGCCCAGTCGGCGGCGCAGCCGAAGGCGCCGTGTTCGAGGATGATGGTCGGGCGGGTGCTGTGCGGCCCGGCGCGGACGACGCGCAGGGCGCGGTCGCCGAGACCAATTTTCTCGCCCCGGAAGGGCGGACGCTGGGACACGGACATCGAACTCAAGAACGCCTCAGCGCCGCCGACCGAACCTGCAGCTGGAATAGGCCCGCGCGCCCGCGCCGTCGAGAGCGTCGGGTCCGGTTTCTCCGATCCCGCGCCGGGCGCCTCCGATCGGGCTCAGTGGTTGTCGGGCGTGCGCACCAGCTCGAGGAATTCCTGGCGCGTGCGGGGGTCGTCGCGGACCACGCCCAGGAGGCTGCTGGTGGTCAGCCGCGAGCCCGGCGTGTTCACCCCGCGCATGGTCATGCAGCTGTGCTCGGAGACCAGCACCACGCCGACGCCCTTGGGCTGCAGGATGTCCTGGATGGCGTTGGCGATCTCGGCGGTCAGCTTCTCCTGGATCTGCAACCGCCGGCCGAAGCCGTTCACCACGCGGGCCAGCTTGGAGATGCCGACCACCCGGTTCGACGGTAGGTAGCCGACGTGGGCCCGGCCGAGGAACGGCAGCATGTGGTGCTCGCAGAAGCTGACCACGCGGATGTCGCGCAGCACGACCAGCTCGTCGTAGCCGCCGACTTCCTCGAAGGTCCGCTGCAGGTATTCGCGCGGATCGCTCTCGTAGCCGGAGAACAGCTCCCGGTAGGCCTTGGCCACGCGTTTGGGCGTCTCCAGCAGGCCTTCGCGGGTCGGGTCGTCGCCGGCCCACTCGATCAGGGTGCGCACCGCCGCCTCGGCGTCCTCCTGGCTGGGGCGTTTCTTGGGCTCTTCGGACATGTGGAAATCCTCCCGCGGCGATCCGTCTCAACGTGTGACCTGAAGTCAAGGTTCAAGGCGCGGATGACATCCCCGAACCGCGCAGCTAGGTTCCGGCGCTTTCCGACATCCTGAACCTAGCTTAAGGCATCGACCTATGGCCGACGACGCTTCCCCCCATTCCGACGTGCTCAACGGCACGGCCCAGACCCAGCTGAAAAGCATCATCGAGCGCGTCGAGCGCCTCGAACAGGAGAAGGCCGAGATTTCCGAGCAGATCAAAGAAGTGTTCGCCGAGGCCAAGGGCAACGGCTTCGACGTCAAGATCCTGCGCAAGATCGTGCGCATCCGGAAGCAGGACCGCGCCAAGCGGATGGAGGAGGAGGCGATCCTCGATCTCTATCTGTCGGCGCTCGGAGAGGTTTGAAGCGCAAGCCTCCCGATCCCAGGGCGCAGGCCAAGAAGGCCGCGCTCAACGCGCTGAAGCGCGCCCGCCGTCAGGCCGAGCGCGCCGGCGTCAAGCTCTCCGACTGGGAGGGCGACTTCCTCGGCTCCGTCGAAGACCGGCTGAAGACCTTCGGCCGCGCCTTCGGCGATCCCGAGAAGGGCGGCGCCGGTGACGCGCTCTCGATGCTCCAGCGGGTCAAGCTGAAGGAGATCGCCGTCAAGGCGAAGGGCGAGACGCCGGCGCGGTTCGGCCGTCGGCGTGCGAAGCCGGCCGCGGAAGACTGACCCGTATCCGGGTGTCGGCGCAGGCCGCAACGCCCCCGCCGGCTTCGCCGAGACCTTCCCGAGCCCCGGTTAGTTATCGCCGCCACGATGCGGAAGGGCCTTGTCCTCCTCCCGTCGCCGGGCGCAATCATGACCCGGTGATCGCCATCGGGGTTCCGGCCTAGGTTACGTCGTCAGGCGGGGCGGCCCGGATTTCCGGCGCCGGCCCGCGACTGACCGTACGAAGGAGCGACCCTGCGATGGCGAGAGCGCAGTCTGCCACGGCCCAGAAGGAATCGCTGAGCCACAACCTGCTGGGGCAACGGCTCGGGCGCAAAGGCCGCGACACCCGCGACCGGATCATCGCCGCCACCGAGAAGCTGCTCGCCGGGCCGGCCGATGCGGCGATCTCGCTGAGCGCCGTCGCGCGCGAGGCCTCGCTCGGCATGACGACCCTCTACCTCTATTTCAGCGACCTGCCGGAACTGCTGCTGGCGATCCTGGCGCCGGTCACCGCGACCGCCGAAGAATCCTATATCGCCCACCTGCGCGAGCCCTGGGCCGACCAAGACCTCGGCGCGCACTGCCTGCGGTTCATCGAGGCCTATCACGCCTTCTGGGTGCGGCACTCGCGCATCCTGCACCTGCGCAACGCCTACGCGGACGACGGCGACGAGCGCATGCGGTTGAACCGCATCGCCTTCTCGCGGCCGGTAATGGACATGTTCGTGCAGCAGATGGAGGGCGACCCCGGCAACCTGCGCACGCCGAACTACTACATGTCCTCGGTGCTGATGACCGGAATCGAGCGAATGATCACCATCGCCACCGACGAGAAGTTCCGCAGCTTCTTCCAGGAGGATTCCGACTCCCATATCCGTAACCTGCTGCGGACCGAAGCCCGCCTGCTGGAACTGGCGCTGCGCGACGGCCGCGCCCAGAGCCGCGGCCTGCAGACGACGGTCGGCTAGATGGTGTGCCGGATCTGAAGAAGCCGGCGAAGGCGTCGCGGGGTGGCGCGCCGGGGGCGCGGTTGGCCCCGACCTCGGCCTGTTCCTGGCCTCGGGTGAAGCCCGCTTCATCGACTGCGAAATCGTCCATTGCGACGCCGGCAGCCGGTTGAGGGGTTGGCGAGGCTAGTTTTTCGCTTGATATACCAGCGATTTTCCACTTGGCCGCCTTGCCCGACAAGCGCGGTGGCGGCCGCTCAACCCATTCGTTATCGAAGGAAAACGTCGACCATGGCCACTGACGTTGTGCTCCCGAAAATCGGTTTCGCCATGACTGAAGGTCAGATCACCGAATGGCTCGTCGAAGACGGCCAGCCGGTCACCGAAGGCCAGCCGCTGTTCACCCTGGAAGCCGACAAGTCGGCCGACGAGGTCGAAGCCCCGGCCACCGGCACGCTGCGCATCCTACGGCCCGCCGGTTCGATCTACGAGGTCGGCACCGTCATCGGCAGCATCGACTAGTCGTCCTGAGGCTTCCCGCCGCGGCCCGGGTGGAGCCCTTTGAGGATGACGAGGGTTAGGCCGCCGCTTCCTGACCGCCGCCCTTGATCATGTCTTCCAGGCCGTTCTCGCGGACCTTGCGGTAGAGGGTCGAGCGGCCGATGCCGAGCCGGCGGGCGACTTCGCTCATGTGGCCGGCGTAGATCTCGATGGCCAGCTGGATCAGATCGCGCTCGATGTCTTCCAGCGTGCGCAGGTGGCCGCGGCCGTCGAGGATGCGCACGGGCGCTTCCGCCGCGCCCTCCACGCTGGCGACCGGCCCTGAGACGGCCGTGGGCCCGGGCGAGCCCGCCGGGATTTCCGGCGGCGGGGCCGCGACGCCCGAAATCGATGGAAAGTCGTGCGGCTGCAGATACGGCGCGTCGGCCAGCACGATGGCCCGATAGACCGCGTTTTCCAGCTGGCGGACATTGCCCGGCCAGTCGTAGGCGGTGAGGAAGCCCAGGGTTTCGGGGGCGGCGCCCACCACCGACTTGCCTTCCTCGATGTTGAAGCGGCGCACGAAAGCGTCGACCAGGGCCGGGACGTCCTCGCGGCGTTCGCGCAGGGCGGGCGCCTCGATCGGGAAGACGTTCAGGCGGTAGAACAGGTCTTCGCGGAACCGGCCCTCGGCGACGGCTTGCGACAGGTCGCGGTTGGTCGCCGAGACGATGCGGACGTCGACCTTGACCGAACGCTTGGCGCCGATCGGATCGATCTCGCTCTCCTGAAGCGCGCGCAGCAGCTTGACCTGCACGTCCAGCGGCAGCTCGCCGACCTCGTCGAGGAACAGGGTGCCGCCATTGGCCTCCTGGAACTTGCCGAGGTGCTTGTCGGTCGCCCCGGTGAAGCTGCCCTTCTCGTGGCCGAAGAGGATCGACTCCACCAGGTTTTCCGGGATCGCCCCGCAGTTGACGGCGACGAACGGCTTTCCGGCGCGGTCGGAGGAGCCGTGCACCGCGCGCGCGATGACCTCCTTGCCGACGCCGCTTTCGCCGGTGATCAGGATCGGAATGCCGGACTTGGCGCCGCGCTCGCCCAGCCGCTTGACCATGGCCATCGCCGGCGAGCCGCCAATCAGGTCCTCGAAGGTGGTGCGGCCGGCGGCGTGCTTCTTCAGCCGCTCGACCTCGCCCTTGAGGGCGCCCATGTTGAGGGCGTTGCGAATGGAGACGAGAATCCGCTCGGGCGCGGCGGGCTTGACGAAGAAGTCGACCGCGCCGGCCTGCATCGCCTGGACGACGGTCTCGATGCCGCCGGTGGCGGTGACGACGATCACCGGCTGGTTGAATCCGCGCGCGCGCATCTCCGAAAGCGTGTCCTGGCCGGAAAGCCCGGGCATCATCAGGTCGAGCAGGACGACGTCGACCTTGGCCCCGGACATCAGCCGCTGGACGGCGTCGTCTCCGTTCTCGGCATGGACGACGGCGAACCCTTCGCGCTCAAGAACAGCCTGAATAAGCCGGCGCTGGGTGGGATCGTCATCGACGACGAGAACTGTTTTTGCCATTTGAACAACACCCACCTGGAACCGGCGCTCGTCTCATCGTGCGAGGCTCTTGTGTCGCGAATTGATACACGCGACTCGTAAAGAGCGGGTTTCGGAGAGCTGAGTCAGGCGTTAACGCGCAAGGGTGGGTTGTAGGGGCCGGGAGGCTCCCGTCATCGCGAGGCCGGGCCGCAGGCTCAGGGCAGGGTGGCGGCGAACTGGTCGACGATCCAGTCGGCCTGGTCGTCGGTGAGGATCAGCGGCGGGGCGATGCGGATGGTGTGGTCGTGGGTCTCCTTGGCCAGCAGGCCGCGCTGCTGCAGGGCCTCGCAGACGCTCCGGGCGCCGCCGGCCTCGGGGTGCAGCTCGACCGCCAGCATCAGGCCGCGGCCGCGGACCTCCCGGACCGCGTCGGTCGCCACGGCGGCCAGGCCGGCCTTCAGCCGTTCGCCGACCCGGGCGGCGTTGTCGATCATGCCTTCCTCGACGAGCACCCGCAGCGCCGCGCGGGCGACGGCGCAGGCCAGCGGATTGCCGCCGAAGGTCGAGCCGTGCTCGCCCGGATGCAGCACGCTCATCGCCTCGGCGTTCGAAAGCACCGCCGAGACCGGATAGAAGCCGCCGGACAACGCCTTGCCGATCAGGGTGAGGTCGGCCTCGACGCCCTCGTGCTGCTCGGCCAGCAGCTTGCCGGTGCGGCCGAGGCCGGTTTGGATCTCGTCCAGGATCAGGAGGACGTTGTTGGCGCTGCAGAGCTCGCGGGCGCGCTTGAGGTAGCCCGCCGGCGGGATGATCACGCCCGCTTCGCCCTGGATCGGCTCGACCAGGAAGGCCGCGGTGTTGGGCGTGATCGCCGCCTCCAGGGCCGCGGCGTCGCCGAAGGGGACGACCTTGAACCCGGCCGGGAAGGGGCCGAAGCCGTCGCGCGAGGCCAGATCGGTGGAGAAGCCGACGATGGCCACGGTGCGGCCGTGGAAGTTGTTGCTGCAGACGATGATCTCCGCCTGGCCGTCCGGCACGCGCTTTTCCAGATAGGCCCACTTGCGGGCGATCTTCAGCGCGCTCTCGACAGCCTCCGCGCCGGAGTTCATCGGCAGCGCCTTGTGCGATCCTGTCAGCGCACAAAGCTCTTCATAGAAGGGGGCCAGCTGGTCGTTGCGGAAGGCCCGCGAGGTCAGGGTCAGCCGGCCAGCCTGGGCGACCATGGCCTGCAGGATCTTCGGGTGGCAGTGTCCCTGGTTGACCGCCGAATAGGCCGACAGGCAGTCGAGGTAGCGACGGCCCTCGACGTCCCAGACGTAGACGCCTTCGCCGCGGGTCAGCACCACGTCGAGGGGCTTGTAGTTCTTCGCCCCGTAGCGGGCCTCGACGGCGATCAGCTCGGACGCCAGCTGGGTGGAAAGCGAAATGTCGTTCATCGCAAGGCGTCCTATTCAGCGGCAAGGGTGACCGCGGCGGCGCAGCTGGCGCGGTCGAGCCTCAGCGTCATGCAGTAGGCGGCGCCGCCGGAGAGGATGAAGGGATCGAGGTCGACCTCGACCAGCCGGTAGCCGCGCTGGCCGAGCGTCGCGCGCAGGCTGTCCGGCGCGCGCGCCATGATCACCGTGCGCTCGATGTTCACTGCGTTGACGCAGAAGGCGGCAGCCTCGGCGTCGGTCGCCTCGATCCGCTGTTCGGGCGCCACCCGGGCGTGGATCTCCGCCAGCGCCTGGTCGGTGAAGGCGGGCGGATAGTAGAGCACCTCGCCGCCGCTCAACGGGCAGAAGCAGGTGTCGAGGTGGTAGAAGCGCGGGCTCGCCAGCTGCAGCGGGACCACCTGTTGGCCGAACACCTCGCGGATCACCCCCAGCGCCTCCTCGCTGGACCGCTGGCCATAGCCGCCCCAGAAGCAGCCGCGCACGGCGTCCCAGATGGCGTCGCCGGCGCCTTCGTGGAACAGGTGTTCGGGCAGCTCGACCACCTCGCGCACCCGGCCGCGCCGCTTGAGCTTCAGGAAGGCCGAGCGGAAGATCGCCTCCTCGCCCTGGCGCTCGGGACAGCGGAAGCGGGCGACGAGCACCCGGCCGTCCAGCACCACTCCGGCGTTCGCCGGGAAGACCAGGTCGGGCAGGCCGCGCACGCCCTCCAGGGTCTCGACCTCGGCGCCCGTGGCGCCCAGAGCCCGCTTCAGCGCCGCCGACGAGGCCTCGGCCCGCGCCCGGCAGGCGCCCGGATCGGCCCGCCAGGCGCTCGGCTGCATCCAGGGATTGATCTGGTAGCAGACCTCGAACCCCGAGGGCTCGGTCATCAGAAACAGCGGCCGGGGCATCCTCATCCTCGCGAGTGGCGTCGACAGGATGATGCGCTGCGGCAGTGCTAGCGATAAGCCGACAAGCTGCTACATTTCGTCAGAATTATTGGCGATATGCTGATTGGGATTGACGATCTGTGGACGAGCTCGATCGCAAGCTGCTGGCCCTGTTGCGGGCCGATTCGCGTACGCCGGCCGCCGTCCTGGCCGATCGACTGAAGGTATCGCGCGGCACCGTGCAGAACCGCATCGCCCGGATGCAGGCGCAGGGGACCATCCAGGCCTTCACGGTGCGCACCCGACCGGAGCTGGAGGCCCAGCGGATCCGTGCGATAATGAGCATCGCCATCGAGGGCGAGCGCTCGAGCGCGGTGGTCCGCGCGCTGAAGGGGTTTCCGGCGGTCGATCGCATCTACACCACCAATGGCCGCTGGGACCTGATCGCCGAGCTCGACGTCGCCAACCTCGGCGAGTTCAGCCGCGCCCTCGATGACATCCGCAAGCTCGAGGGAATCTCGATGACCGAGACTTCGCTGCTGCTGGCGCGCGCCTGAGCGCATTCGGCCCGCGGTCCGCAATTGCGCCGCATTCCAAATCGAGCGTCGCCAAATGTCTGCGACCACCCTGGCTTCCGTGGCGCCGCCGCCGGTTCGACCGGCGCCGCCGATCTCCGATGCGATCAGCATTGCGCGGCTGATCTGCATCCTCGGCGTCGTCTATGTGCACGGCTGGACCGGGCTCCACGGCGATCAGCTGGCCGCCCAGGCCGGGACGTTCCAGGGCCTGCTACGCTGGGCGATGGTCGAGGTGTTCGGCCGCGGCGCGGTTCCGCTGCTCAGCGTGATCTCGGGCTGGCTGGTCGCCCGTTCGCTGGCGCGGCGCAGCTACGCGGCCTTCGTCGGCGACAAGGCCCGCGTCCTGCTGGCGCCGATGGCGGCCTGGAATGCGATCGGCCTGGTGCTGGTGGTCGGCGCCGGCCTGCTGGGCTGGATCGAGGCGCCGCGCCCGGCGGGTGTCGGCTGGGTCATCGACGAGCTCTTCTGTGTGACACGCCCCGCCGACATCGGCGTGCAGACGCCGTTCCTGCGCGATCTCTTCCTGTGCATGCTCGCCGCGCCCTGGCTGGTGCGGACGTCGAGCGGCCGGCTGTTGGCGATGTCGGCGGTGGTGGCCGCATGGGTGATCGGGGGATGGAGCCTGCCGATCCTTCTGCGGCCGGCCATCCTGCTGTTCTTCATCGTCGGCGTCGTAGCGGCCCGCCACGGCCTGGCCGAGCGCATCGCCGCCCTGCCGCTGGGCATCGCGGTTTCGCCGTTCCTGCTGGTGCTTCCGCTGAAGCTCGCCCTGTCGGTCTGGGGCGGCGGGCTGCCGCCGTCGGATGGCCACCTGGTCGCCGCCGTCGACCTGGCGATCCGCTTCGCCGCCGCGCCGATGGCCTGGCGACTGTCCATCCTGCTGGCGTCGCGGCCGCTCGGCGCAGCGCTGCTGCGGCTGGAGCCCTACACCTTCCTGCTGTTCTGTTCGCACGTCCTGTTCATGTGGCTGCTGGGTCCCTTGCTGGGATCGGCGACCGGGCCGATGGGCCACCCCGCCTGGCTGCCCTACTTCCTGCTGCAGCCGCTGCTCGCCCTGGGGTTTGCGATCGCCCTCGGACGGGGAGTTGCGGCGCTGTCGCCGGCCGCGGCGCAGCTGTTGAGCGGCGGCCGGCTCGGCATCCCCGAAAAGCCGCGCAGGAGCGTCCAACACAGCCTCCCCACGCGGCGTCGGATGGCCTAACCTTTGCCCATGAACGCCCCCTTCAAGACCGACAGCCTGCCCGAGTGGCGTCTCGACGACCTCTATGGCGGGCGCGAGGACCCGCGGATCGCCGAGGATCTGGCGCTGGCCGAGCGCAAGACCCAGGAGCTTGTCCAGCTGAAGGACCAGCTGGTCGCCGCCCGGGCCGAGGCCGCGACGCTGGGCGAGCGGCTGGATCGCGGGATCCGGCTCTACGAGGCGGTGACCAACGCCCTGTGGGGCGTCGGGGCCTATGCCTCGCTGGCCGCCTCGACGGCGCGCAACGACCCGGCCTGGTCGAAGTTCGAGGCCGACTTCCGCGCCCGGGCCGCGCAGATCGGCGCCGAAAGCCTGTTCTTCACCCTGGAGATCAACGCCCTGGAAGAGGCGGAGCTCGAGGCGGCCCTGGCCGCCCACGAGGGCGCGGCGCATTGGCGGCCCTGGTTGCGGCGCGTGCGGCTGAGCCGTCCGCACGAGCTGTCGCCCGACCTCGAGCGGATCCTGGTCGACCGCGGACCAGCGGTCGCCAACTGGGGCCGGCTGTTCGACGAGACCCTGGCCAAGCTCGTCGCCCAGGTCGGCGACGAGAGCCTGACCCTGCCCGAGGCGCTGAACCGGCTGTCGGACCCGGACGGGGAGCGTCGCCGCGCGGCCGGCGAGGCGCTGTCGAAGGCGCTGGCGGAGCGCAGCTCGGTGCTGGCGCTCTGCCTCAACACCCTGGCCTTCGAGAAGCAGGTCGAGGACCGCTGGCGGAAATATCCGACCCCGTCCGCCGCCCGCCATATCGCCAACGAGGTCGACGCCGACGCCGTCGAGGCGCTGGAGGCCGCGGTGGTCGAGGCCTATCCGCGCGTCAGCCACCGCTATTACCGCCTCAAGGCCAAGGTCATGGGGATGGAGGCGCTGAACTATTGGGACCGCAACGCGCCGCTCGAGACGTCCGCGCCGCGGACCTATGGCTGGGACGAGGCGCGCGGCATGGTGCTGGAGAGCTTCGCCGCGCTCGCGCCCAAGTTCGCCGACACCGCCCGCAGCTTCTTCGCCCAGCCGTGGATCGACGCCAGGCCGCGCACCGGCAAGCAGTCGGGGGCCTATTCCCATCCGGTGACCGCCGAGCGCCACCCCTACGTCTTCATGAACTATATGGGCGAGCGCCGCGACGTGCTGACCCTGGCCCATGAGCTCGGCCATGCGGTGCACCAGACCCTGTGCCGGCCGCTCGGCACCCTGCTCGCCGACACCCCGCTGACGCTCGCCGAGACCGCCTCGATCTTCGGCGAAGGGCTGGTGTTCGAAAAGCTGTTGGCGACGGCGACGCCGGAGGAGCGCCGGGGCCTGCTCGCCGGCAAGATCGAGGACGGGCTGAACACGGTGGTGCGCCAGATCGCCTTCCACCGTTTCGAGACGCAGTTCCACGCCGCGCGCCGCGAGGGCGAGCTGTCGCCCGACGAGATCGCCAGCCTGTTCCTGCAGGTGATGGAGGAGAGCCTCGGCCCGGCGGTGCGGCTGAACGCGGGCTATGAGCACTACTGGGCCTACATCAGCCACTTCGTGCATTCGCCCTTCTACGTCTACGCCTACGCCTTCGGCGACCTGCTGGTCCGCGGGCTGATGGAGGCCCGCCGCGAAAACCCCGACGGCTTCGCCCCGCTCTACGAGCAGTTGCTCGCCAGCGGCGGGACCAAGACCTACGTCGAGGCCCTGGAGCCCTTCGGCCTGAACCCGCGCGAGAAGGCCTTCTGGGCCGCGGGCATGAAGCAGCTCGAGCGTCTGGTCGACGAGTTCGAAGCGCTGGTTTGAGGGCCGCCGAACGCCCCCTCAGTCAGCTTCGCTGACAGCTCCCCCGTTTCACGGTGGAGCATCCAAGGCCCAGATCCTCCACCGCGACGCGGGGGAGGTGGCGCGAAGCGCCGGAGGGGGCGTTCGGCGCAGGCTTCAGGCCGTCTCCAAACTCTTCCCCAGCTGCTCCAGCAGCTCCGCCGTGCCGCGTTCGCGCGAGCCTGCGTCGTCATAGCCGTCCAGGAAAGCGCCCTGTTCGGTGACCTTCAGCGTCGTGCCGCCGGCCGCCGGCTGGAACTCCAGCGTCGCCAGCGAGGCGGAGATCTTGGTCCCGTTGATCCGCATCTCGTAGACGTAGACGATCCGCTCGCCCGGCAGGATGTCGAGGTAGCGGGCCTGGAACTCGCTGACCTTGCCGTCGCCCCAGCGGCCGACGAGCCGCTCTTCGCCGCCCTCGCGGAAGTCGAAGCCCTTCTCCAGCAGCTCCCAGGCGCCGTGCTGCTCGCCGCTGAACCAGCGCTCCTTGCCCTGCGGCGTGGCGAAGGCGTCGTAGACGCGGCTCAGCGGGTGCGGATAGGTGCGCTGCAGCGTGAAGATGGCGTGGGTCACGGACCGTTGCGTCATGACGAGCTTCCTTCCTTGTCGGCGGTGTCGTTGAGATAGGCGCCCAGACGGTCGAGCTTTCGCTCCCATTCGGTGCGGCGGGCCTCGATCCAGCGCTCCACCTGCTGCAGGGCGCCGGGCTCCAGCTGGCAGGTGCGCACCCGGCCGACCTTGCGCGTCGAGACCAGGCCGCTGGCCTCCAGCACCTGCAGGTGCTGCACCACGGCCGGCAGCGACATGGCCAGCGGCTGGGCCAGCTCGCTGACCGAGGCGGGGCCGCGGCCGAGCCGCTCCAGCATCCCGCGGCGCGTCGGATCGGCGAGCGCCTGGAACATCTGGTCGAGGGTGGGGGATTGGTTGAGCACGGACTTAAGTAACGCGACCCGATTTGTAAGGCAATGACTTAAGTGATGGCGGGCGTCGCCCGCGAAGCCTCAGCCAGGTGGTTCGATCGTGTCTACGCCGGCTGGCCCTCTAAGCGGTCTGCCCGGCGCTCCAGCCGCTCGCCCACGCCCACTGGAAGTTATAGCCGCCGAGCCAGCCGGTGACGTCGACCACCTCGCCGATGAAGAACAGGCCCGGGACCGCCTTGGTCTCCAGGGTGCGGGACTCCAGGGCGGCGGTGTCGACCCCGCCCAGGGTCACCTCGGCGGTTCGGTAGCCTTCCGAGCCGACCGGCTTCACCCGCCAGCCGTTCACCGCCTGGGCGATCGCCCGCAGCCTGGCGTCGGACTGGTCGGCGAGGTTGCCGCGGATCTCCTGCTGCTCGACGATCAGCTGGGCGAGGCGCTTTGGCAGGTGTTCCGCCAGCACCGTCTGGACCGCCTGGCGCGCCCGCTCCGTGCGCGCCTGCCGCAGCACGGCGAACAGGTCGACGCCCGGCGCCATGTCGACGCCGATCTCCTGGCCCTCGCGCCAGTAGGACGAGATCTGCAGGATCGCCGGCCCGCTCAGGCCGCGGTGGGTGAACAGCATGGCCTCCTCGAACTTCGCCGTCCCGGCGCTCGCGCGGACGTCGACGGCGACGCCGGCCAGCGGCGCGAGCCGCGCGAGCAGGCCGGCCTCGAATGTCAACGGAACCAGGGCCGGCCGGGTCTCGGTGACCCGCACGCCGAACTGGCGGGCGACCTCGTAGCCAAAGCCGGTGGCGCCCATTTTCGGAATCGACTTGCCGCCGCAGGCCACCACCAGGCTCTGGCAAGCCACGGTGCGGCCGCCGCAGCGCAGGGTGAAGCCGGTCGCGGTCCGGTCGATCCCGTCCACGGCGGTCTGCAACCTGAGCTCGACGCCGGCCCGGCGCATCTCGGCCGTCAACATCTCGATGATCTGCCGCGCCGAGCCGTCGCAGAACAGCTGGCCCAGCGTCTTCTCGTGCCAGGCGACGCCGTGGCGATCGACCAGGGCGATGAAGTCGGCCGGCCGGTAGCGGCGCAGCGCCGAGATGCAGAAGCGCGGGTTTTCCGACAGGAAGGCTTGGGGGTTGGTGCGGGTGTTGGTGAAGTTGCAGCGGCCGCCGCCGGAGATGCGGATCTTTTCTCCGGGCGCGCCGGCGTGGTCGAGCACCAGCACACGCCGGCCGCGCTTGCCGGCCTCCAGCGCGCACATCATGCCCGCCGCGCCCGCGCCGATCACCACCACGTCGAACTGGTCCAAGCCGTCGCTCCTTCGCCGGGGGTGAGCTAGCACAGGCGCGGGCCGCTCCTCATCCTGTGTCATCCCGGAAAGCGCGCAGCGCTTATCCGGGACCCATGCGCGCTGAGCCTTCCGGTTGGCGGCGGCGCTGCAGTGCGATGACCCGGATAGCCGCCGCGCGGCTTCCGGGATGACACTGCGGGGTGGGTTCGATGTAGAGAGCTTCCTCTGAAGGATGTTGGAAGCGAATGGCCTGGACGCGCCGCTATGAGGAAGCCGAGCCGCAGCGGGTGAACCGCTGGCTGGCGCAGAACGGCGTCTGCTCGCGCCGCGAGGCGGAGGACCTGATCGCCCGCGGCCTGGTCTCGATCGACGGCGAGCCGGTCGCGGACGTCGGCCGCAAGATCAGCCCGGGCCAGACGCTCACCCTGGCCGATGCGGCGGCCGACGAGCTGCAGGCCAGCCTCTGCATCATGCTGCACAAGCCGGTGGGCGTGGTCTCGGCCCAGCCGGACCCCGGCCAGGTCCCGGCGGTGCGGCTGTTGACCCGCGAGGCCCTGGAGGGCGAGAGCCCGGTGATCCCCGACGTCCAGACCAGCCTGGCGCCGCTCGGCCGGCTCGACATGGATTCCCGCGGCCTGCTGATCCTCTCCGACGATGGGGTGCTGGCCAAGGCGATCATCGGCCCGGAGTCGGACCTCGAGAAGGAATACCTGGTCGACGTCGCCGGCGAGGTCACCGAGAAGAAGCTCTCGACCCTACGCTACGGCCTGCAGCTCGACCGCCGGCAGCTGCGGCGCGCCGAGGTCGCCCAGCTGGGGCCGCAGAAGCTGCGCTTCGTGCTGAAGGAAGGCCGCAACCGGCAGATCCGGCGGATGTGCCAGATGGTCGGCCTGCATGTGGTCGATCTGCTGCGCGTGCGGATCGGCCCCTTGCGTCTCGGCTTCCTGCCCGAGGGTCGCTGGCGCGTCCTGACGCCCGAGGAGCGCTCCGCCTTGATCCGGGCCGCGACGGGGAAGGCGCCGTAGGGTCGATCTTGCGGAAACGGCCGACCAGCCGCTGGCGCTGGTCGCGGCGATCCGCAGCCTGCTCGCCGCTTGGGGAAGCTGAGCGGCCGAGCTTGAGCGGCGCGGCGGTCTCGTGTAGCACCGCGGCGAACTTCCCGATCAGAGAGCAGTCTTCGGCGATGGCCAACCAAGCTTCCGACTACCACCGCGGCGAGATGGACATCCACGAGCAGGTGGCGACCTACAATTTCGTCATGGCCCTCACCAAGTGGGGCTCGCTGGCGGTGGCCGCCTTCCTGTTGTTCGCCACCCTGTGGTTCTGCACCCCGGCCGGCTTCGTCGGCGCCCTGGCCACCGCGGTCGTCGCGGTCGGCGTCGGCATCCTGGTGCTGCGCGGCGGCGGCGAGGGCCACTAAGCCCTCAGCCCCGGTCGCGACCTACGCAAAAACCCGCCGGGTGCGCCCCGGCGGGTTTTTCGTGTGTCTGGAGCCGGCCACGAATCAGGTCGCCGGCCGATGCCAGCGCATCCGACCCCTGCCGGATGCGCAAAAACCGAGCTCAGCCCTGCTTGGCTTTGAAGCGCGGGTCGGTCTTGTTGATGATGTAGACGACGCCCTTGCGGCGCACGAGCTTGCAGTCGCGGTGGCGCGTCTTGAGCGACTTGAGCGAGCTTCTGACCTTCATGACCGTAATCTTCTGGGCTGGGCCGGGCGGGCCCGTCCGGGTGGAAACTGAGCGCGCGCATATACGGGTCGGTCAGATCGGAGTCAACGCTGCGCCATCTCGCCGTTGTCATTGAGGCGCCCTGCGACGATGGTTAGGTTCCGCCGCATGCGTCGTCGATATCTGCTGCTGTGTCTCGTCCTGGCCGGTTGCGCCAGCCCCGCCGATCGCGGCCCCGCGCCCTATCGGTCGCCAGCTTCGCCGCCGGCGCCGGCGTCCGGCGTCGAGCCGCAGTTCTCCGGCCCGGTGCGGCCGCTGGTGGCGTCCGGCGACGTGCAGTTCGACACCTGGGCGGCGGGCTTTTACGGGCGCGCGGTGGCGGCGGGGATCGCGCCGGAGCTGCTGAAGCGGGAGTTCGCCGGCCTGACGCCGGATCCCCGCGTCGGCGGCTTCGACAACAAGCAGCCGGAGTTCTCCAAGCCGCTGTCGGACTATGTCCGCGGCGTCGTCACCGACACCCGCGTGGCGATCGGCGCCCAGAAGTCGGCCCAGGTCCGGCAGTTCCCCGCCATCGAGCAGCGCTTCGGCGTGCCGCGCGAGATCCTCGCGGGCATCTGGGGGATGGAGAGCGGCTTCGGCGCGATCCAGGGCGACTTCGACGTCATCCGCGCCATGGCCACCCTCGCGGCCCAGGGCCGACGGCGCGCCTTCGCCGAGGATCAGCTGATCTCGGCGCTGGAGCTGATCGGTTCCGGCGAGGTCTCGCGCAGCCAGCTGCGCGGCTCCTGGGCCGGCGCCATGGGCCAGACCCAGTTCATCCCCACCACCTTCGTCTCGACCGCGGTGGACGGCGACGGCGACGGCCGTCGCGACGTCTGGAACTCTGCGGCCGACGCCCTGGCCTCGGCCGCCAACCTGCTGCGGCAGGCGGGGTGGATCCCCGGCCAGGACTGGGCGCGGGAAGTGACGGCGCCCGCCGACTTCGACTTCAGCCTCACCGAGGGGCCGAAGAAGACGCCCGGCGAGTGGCAGGCGCTGGGGCTGCGACGGGCCGACGGCCAGCCCTGGCCGGCGGCCGACGCGGCGACCCCGGCCCAGCTGGTGGCGCCCACCGGGGCGGCCGGGCCGCTGTTCCTGCTGTTCCCCAACCATTTCGCCATCCGCAAGTACAACAACTCCCTGGCCTATGCGCTCGGCGTCGGCCTGCTGGCCGACCGCTTCGACGGCCACGGCGGCCTGTTGCGGCCCTGGCCGCAGGAGACCCCGCTGTCGCTGGTCGACCGGATAACCGCCCAGCGGGCCCTGGCCAACCTCGGGTTCGATCCTGGAGCGCCCGACGGCCTGATCGGCCTGAAGACGCGCGACGCCTTGCGCGCCTGGCAGAAGGCGCGCGGCCTCACCGCCGACGGCTATCTGTCGCCGGCGATGGTGGGCCGGCTGAAGGCGGAAGCCGGCGTGGCCTGACGCCGGCGCAGGGCTGCGGCCTTGGTCGCCCCAGCCTCAGGGTGGACGTCTGCGGGCGCGGAACATCGCCGCCGGTCGACGGTTGAGCCGGTCGGGGCGGCCAGACGCCACCCCGAGCCAGAGTTCGAAAGGACCAGCCATGTCAGATTGGACCACAGGACGCGACTACCGCCAGCGCACGAGCAGCTATGGCGGCCCCGGCGACTGGCGCCAGCGCGATGAACAGCGCAGCTTCGGCCGCGACGATCAGGACATGCCGAGGGAGCGGGGTTGGGCGCAGGAGCCGCCGGGCGGCTATCGCTTCGGACGTCGCGACAACCGCCGCTTCGACAACCGGGACGAGGAGCACCGGGTGCCCCGCAACGAGACCGAGCGCCTGATCGCGTCGGACAAGGTGGAGGGGACGCGGGTCTTCAGCCGCACCGGCGAGCGGCTGGGAACGGTGGAGAACTTCATGGTCGAGAAGCGCTCCGGCCGCGCCGAATACGCCGTGCTCTCGTTCGGAGGCGCCCTGGGCATGGGGGACCGCCACTATCCGATCCCCTGGAACATGCTCACCTACGACGAGGATCGCGGCGGCTATGTCGTCGACCTGACCGAGCGCGATCTCGAACGCGCGCCCAGCCACCGGGCGGGCGCGTCGCCGAACTATGACCGCAGCTATGAAGCCGACATCCACGGCTACTACGGCTGGTGACGTGACCGGCGTGGGCGCCGCCGCGCGCGTTCTTGCGTGTGCGGCGCCCAGGGCGTGGCCTTGTCATGCAGAAGGGCCACGCCGCACCTCGGGCCTTGATCCCCAGCCGGCTCCGGTATTGACACTCCCCGTGTTCAGGAGAAGTCAGGTCTTGAGGCGCGGTCCTCGGGGCGAGACGGCGATGGCGGCGGATTCTGGCGGTGACTGGCGGATGCCGGTCACGGTATTCGACTGGGATCCGGGCGGGGAGGTCACGTTCGAATACTTTCGCTGCATGGTCGAGCATCCGCAATTTCCCGCGGCCGCACGCGCGCTCGGGATCACCTCCGTCGAAACCTCGCGCGGCGATCGCGTCATGGCCTATATCGCCCGGGACGCCGGGCGCTACGTCGCGGGACTGCTGGTCATGTGGCTGGACCTGACCGGCGGCTTGACCCTGCCGCGGCTGAAGGCGGCGTGCGCCCGCTCGCGCGTGCTCAGCCCCGGCCGCGCGCGCAGCTTCCTGTTTTACCTGCAGCATGTCGGCTATCTGGAAACCGTCCGTCCCGCGCAGGCTGCCGTCGCGGCCCTCTACGCCCCCAGCGCGCGCTTCCGGGCGGCCTGGATCGATCATCTGCGCGGGCCGGTGGCCGCCGCGGCGCTGATCGCGCCGGACGCCGGCGTCCTCATCGACCGGCTGGACGATCCCGCGGTCCGCACGACGTTCCTGACGCTGCAGGGCGGCTGCCTGTTCGAGTCCACCGCCGCCACGGCGCTCGAAGGCCCGGTGTTCGACAGCTTCTACTATCCGCTGGCGGGCGTGCAGATCCTTTCCACCTTGATCGCCGCTGGCGAGGAGGGGCGCTTCCCCGCCCGCACCCCGGTTCCCTTGCCCATCAGCCAGATCGCCCGGGAATTGGACGTCTCGCGCATGCATGTGAAGCGGCTGCTGCTGGCGGCGCAGGCTGCGGGCGTGCTGACGGCGCATCCGGGCGGCGCCTACGCCCTGGCCGAGCCGGCCGACGAGGTGCTGCGCTTCATCTATGCGGCGCAATTGATCTGCCTGCTGATCCCGATCGGTCGGACCCTGCGGCAGCACGGCTAAGCCGCCGTGATCAAAAATGTTCAATTGTGACAGCCAAGCTGTCCACATACCGTCGTTCGGCGTAGTGTTACGCAAACCTCGAAGGGCGACGGAAATGAGAGTCTTTGCTCGCGCGGTCCTTGCCGGAGCGCTCGCCCTGGCGGCCATTGCGCCGGCCGCAGCCCAGGTGGCCGAGCGCACCTATGAAAACGGGCCGGTCTGGACTGTCGGCTATGTCGAGACCAAGCCCGGGATGTTCGACGACTACATGGCCTATCTCGCCGGACCCTGGAAGATCCTGCAGGAGGCCGGCAAGCGCCGCGGCGACATCCTGGCCTATCACGTGCTGGCGGTGGATGCGCCGCGCGAGCACGAGTCCGATGTCATCCTGCTCGTGGAATACAAGAACATGGCTGTCTTCGACCGGTCGCTCAGCGAGCAGGACAAGGACACCGCAGCGGCCTTCGGCTCCACGGTCGGCGGAAACAAGGCGGCGGTGAAACGCGAGGAAATCCGCGTGCTCCACGGCGGCGTCACCGCCCGGGAGCTGCTGTTCCCGAAGTAGGTCGCGGCCTTTTCGGCCGCGCGCCGCCGGCCGACCGCCGGCGCCGCCTACGCAACCGACCCCCCTTACAGTTGCGGTATCGAGTCATGTCCAGTTCCACTCTTGCGCCGAGCGACCTGTTCGATGCGAGCGCCCGGCCGGGTGATCCAGCCACGGAATCCTTGGCGGCCGCCACTGGCCTGCGCATCGGCTACCTGCCGGCCACGGCGGAGCCGGCGTGCGACGCGGAGCAGGCCCTGCACGCGGCGGGATGCAGCGCCATTCGTCGCGAGAGCGCCCGGGACGGCCGCGTCCTGGCCGCCCTGGTGGCCTTCCTCGACCGCGGCGATCTGCTGGCGGCGCCCGACATCGGCTGTCTGCCGGGCGGCTATGGCCTCAAGCGGCTGCTCGACGATCTGGACGCCTGCGGCGCGACGGCCGTCTTCCTCGCCGAGGAACTGAGCACCGCGGGCGAGGCGGGCCGCCTGCTGCGCAATGCGGTCCGCGCGGCGTCCGAGTTGCAGCCGGCCGCCGGGCTCGCCCGCCCGACGGCGGCGATGCGCGACCGGGCCCGGGCGATGGCCGCCGCCGGCATCCGTCCGAGCCGGATCGTCCGCGCCCTGGGGATCTCGCGGATGACCCTGTGGCGCTGGCTGAAGGAAGATGCGGCCCGTGCGGACGCCGGGGCGGCGCCGACATTGCTCGAACTCTAGCCGACCGTCACGTCGCCGGCGTCGATGTTTTAGTGGCTGGCGCGCGGGTAGCAGTTTACCTGACGTCAGGATACCGACAGCCTGCTCATCGAGCCTTAAGCATTCACGGCGAAGCTCCGCGGAACTTCGGGGCCCCTTCGTCCATGTTTCAGATCATCGGCATCGTTCTGCTGTTCGGCCTCGTGTTCGGCAGCTTCATCATCTCCGGAGGCAACATCGGGGTGATCCTGGGCGCCCTGCCGCACGAGATGATGTGCATCGGCGGCGCCGCCGTCGCCAGCTTCCTGATCGGCAACTCGATGACCGTCATCAAGGGAACCGGCGGCGGGGTGGGCAAGGCCTTCAAGGGGCCGAAGTGGAACGCCACCGACTATCGCGACCTGCTCTCGCTGCTGTTCCTGCTGACCAAGACGATGAAGTCCAAGGGCGTCATCGCCCTGGAGAGCCACATCGAGAACCCGCACGACAGCACGATTTTTTCGCGCTTCCCGCGGATCGGGAAGGACCATTTCGCCGTCGACTTCATCTGCGACACGCTGCGCATGATGACCATGAACCTGGAGGACCCCCACCAGGTCGAGGACGCCATGGAGAAGCAGCTCGAAAAGCACCACCACGAGGCCCTGTCCCCCAGCCATGCCCTGCAGAGCCTGGCCGACGCCCTGCCGGCGCTGGGCATCGTCGCCGCCGTGCTGGGCGTCATCAAGACCATGGGCGCGATCACCGAGCCGCCGGAAGTGCTGGGCGAGATGATCGGCTCGGCGCTGGTCGGCACCTTCATGGGCGTGTTCCTGGCCTATGGCCTGGTCGCGCCGATCGCGTCGCGGATGAAGGGAATCGTCGAGGAGGAGGGGGCCTTCTACCGGATCATCCAGTCGGTGCTGGTCGCCCACCTGCATGGCAACGCCGCACAGATCTCGGTGGAAATCGGCCGCGGCAACGTTCCGTCCGAGGCTCAGCCCAGTTTCCTGGAGCTGGAAGAGACCCTCTCGACCATGCCGCCGGAAGCTTGACATTAGCTTCAGTTATCACGGTCTCGTGAAATCTTGGCTTGTCTTGGTGACGCCTCAGCCTTACTCCTACGCCGCGTCCTGGGCTGGCGTTGCGCGCTGCGCAACCTGGCCTTGGCGTGATGACACTCCGTAAAAGGACCTCGGGACATGAAGACTCAAGCTTTCCGCACGCTGATCGTCGCCACCGCGGCCGTCGCCGCCCTGTCGGTCGCCGCCTGCTCGAAGAAGACCGACGAAGCCAACACCGCCGCGGCTGAAGCCAACACCGCCGCCGCCGCCGCCGACTCGGCGCAGGACGCCGCGGCCACCGCCGCCAACGCCGCCGCCGACGCCTCGGCCGCCGCCGGCAACGCCGCCGTCGAAACCGGCAACGCCGTGAGCTCGACGACGACCACGACGACGACGACCGGCAACGCGCAGTAAGCGTTTCCGACCCATCCGGGTTAGAGAGGGCCGCCCCCTGGGGCGGCCCTCTTGCTTTTGGGCGCGGTCTGCGGCCTAGGCCTGTCCGCGATGAGCGACGAACACCAGGATCGGCCGCAAGGCCCGCTCGAGTGGGGCGAGGACGGCCTGCCGCGTTCGCGCCTCTACGGCGACGTCTATTTTTCCAGCGACGATGGCCTGGCCGAGACCCGGGTGGTCTTCCTGCAAGGCTGCGGTCTGCCGCAGGCCTGGGTCGGCCGGCGCCGCTTCGTGGTCGGCGAGTTGGGGTTCGGCTCCGGGCTCAACATCCTGGCCCTGCTGGACCTTTGGCGGCGGAACCGGCCTGCCGGCGGCCGGCTGCAGGTCTTCACCATCGAAGCCCATCCGCTCGGCGCCGGCGACGCCGCGCGCGCGCACGCCCGCTGGCCGGAGCTCGCCGAGCTGAGCGCGCTCTTGACCGCTCGCTGGCCGGGGCGCAGCCGCGGGATCCACCGGGTCGAGCTGCCGGAGCTGGACGCGATTGTCGACCTGGCGGTGATGGATGTCGCCGAGGCGCTGGCGGGTTGGCGCGGCCGGGCCGATGCCTGGTTCCTCGACGGTTTCTCGCCGGCGCTGAACCCGGCGATGTGGCGCGACGAGGTGCTGGCCCTGGTGGCGGCCCGCTCGGCGCCCGGCGCGCGCGCGGCCACCTTCACCGTCGCCGGCCAGGTCCGGCGCGGCCTGGCCGTGGCCGGGTTCCAGGTGGAGAAGCGGCCCGGTTTCGGCCGCAAGCGGGAGCGGCTGGAGGCATATCTCCCCGGACAGCCATCGGACACCCCGGGCGCGACCGCCGTCGCGGTGATCGGCGCGGGGATCGCCGGCGCCTCGGCCGCCCGCGCGGTCCGGGCGCTGGGCGCCGAGGCCCAGGTGTTCGAGGCCCAGGGACTGGGGGCCGGCGGCTCCGGCAATCCCGTCGCCCTGGTGACGCCCCGGCTCGACGCCGGCCTGGGCGAGCCGGCCCGGCTGTTCGCCGGCGCCTTCCGCCGCGCCGTGCAGCTCTACGACCAGCATCCGGAGGCGGTGATCGCCCGCGGCGTGCTGCAACTGGCGACCGGCGAGCGGGACCTTGACCGCTTCGCCCGCATCGCCGCCTGCGACCTCTTCGAGCCGGGTGCGCTGGCGCTGATCGACGCCGCCGCGGCCAGCCAGCGATTGGGCGAACCCGCCCCGGCCGCCTTGGACCAGCGGACCGCGCAAGCCCTCGAGCCCGGCCCGGTGCTGGCCGCCTGGGGGCGGCCGTTCCACAGGGCCCGCGTCGCCAGCCTGGCCGGCGGCCCGGGCGGCTGGCGTCTGTACGACGCCGCCGGCGCCCTGCTGGCCGAGGCCGAGGCGGTGATCGTCGCCGCCGGCCCGGACGCCGGGCGGCTTGCGCCGGGGCTCGACCTGCGGCCGGTGCGCGGCCAGGCGAGCTGGGCCGAGCTCGCCGATCCGCCGCCGGCCTGCGCCTGGGGCGGCTATGCCGCGCCGACCCGCACCGGCCTGCTGTTCGGGGCGACTCACGACCGTGACGACGACGGCGTGGAGCTGCGAGCCGCCGACCATGCGCGCAATCTGGAGATCCTCGCCGGGCGTCTGCCGCAGCTCGCCGCCCGGCTGGAAGGCCGGCCGCTCGCCGGCCGCGCCGCCCTCAGGGCCACGACCGCCGATCGATTGCCGCTGGCGGGCGCGACGGACGACGGGCGTCTGCTGCTGACCGGCTTGGGTTCGCGGGGCTATTCGCTGGCGCCGCTGCTGGCGGAGCATGTCGCCGCCGTGGCGGTGGGCGCGGCCAGTCCCCTGCCGCAGGCTCAGGCGGCGCTGGTCGAGCCCGCCCGCTTCGCGCGGCGCGCCGCGGCGAAGGCGCGCGGCGCGGCGTCCGCCCCCTCGGCTCAGGCCATCCGCGGGTTCAGGCCCGGCGCGGCCTGACCGTCCTCGCGCGGCGACTTGCGCCGGCCGATGCCGGCGAGCTTGACGACCACATAGGCTGACCAGACGCCGGCGATCTGAGCCACCGCCGTGGCGGCCGAGGCTTCGTGGCCGAGCGCATCCTGCACGATGGAGACGAGGGCGACGAGCAGCGTCAATGACAAGGCGAACAGCGCGCGCCGGCCACGCGGCGGCGAGGTCACCAGCAGCAGCGAGGCGGCGTAGACCCAGGCCGCCTGGGCCAGCAGGTCCGGACTGTGGGTCAGGACGAAGGCGCCGAACGCCACCAGGCCGCCGGCCGCAAGGCCGACGGCCACCGTACCTGCGTTGATCGGCGGCGTTGCTGTGTTGGGCGTTTCCGAGATCATCACCGCTCCTTGGTTGGCGCGGATGTTCCCGCGCCGGCCCTAAGGCGCCGTGAGCAAGGAGGGTGAGCGGCGGTTCACCATGCCCGCGGCGGGCTTCAGCTCAGCAGCCTGGCGCCGACCAGCAGCAGGGTGATGGCCAGCAGCACCCGCAGCACCCGGTCGGGTGTGCGCGACGCCAGGGTGCTGCCCAGGATGATGCCGGGGATCGAGCCGGACAGCAGCGAGGCCAGCAGCAGCCAATCCACCGAGCCCATCATCCAGTGGCCGACACCGGCGACCAGCGTCAGCGGCACGGCGTGGGCTATGTCGGATCCGACCAGCTTGGCGATGTTCGTGCGGGGGTAGAGGATCAGCAGCACGGTCATGCCGAGCGCGCCCGCGCCGACCGAGGTCAGGGAAACCAGCACGCCGAGCGCAGCGCCCAGCAGCACGGTCAGCGCCGAGACTTGCCAGGGCTTCAGCCCCCGGGCGCGCGGGGCCAAGGCGCTGACGATGGTCTGGCGGAACAGCACCGCCAGGGCGGTGACGATCAGCGCCCAGCCCAGCGCGATCGTGATCGCCCCGCCCGCGCCGCCGCGCTGATGCACCAGCCACAGCGTCGCCATCGTGGCCGGAATGCTGCCGGCGGCCAGCCGCCCGACGATGTTCCATTGCACGGTGCGCTTGAAGCCGTGCACCCCGGTCCCGACCGTCTTCGTCGCTGCGGCGTACAGCAGGTCGGTGCCCACCGCCGTCGCCGGATGGATTCCGAACACCAGCACCAGCAGCGGGGTCATCAGCGACCCGCCGCCGACCCCGGTCAGCCCGACCAGGAAGCCGACGGCCAGACCGGAGAGGGTGTAGAGCGGGTTGATGTGGCGAAGAAGGTCCAACGCGGCGTCCGGCACAGTGAAAAGCCGCGGAGCTAGACCCTGGCGCCGGTCTCCGGTCAAGCAAGCGCAGCCTTGAAAGCCTGCCCGTCGCAGGATGGCGGGGGCGTAGCGGCCGCAGAGAGCGATCACCGGAAAAAATCGCGACGGATCGGCGCTGCGTCGACGTGCAAGATGCTGATCGGAGACTGTGGGCCGGACGCCGCGGCGGCCAGAAGCCCAGTGTCGCCGATCGGGGGGCGCCCAGCTCAGCACCCAATCTGCAGGTCGAGCCATGCGCATGTGGTTTCAGAGGCTGTTCTGCCGCCATCAATTCCGGGCCAGCAAGCGCTGGCTCGGCGTCAAGGTCTGCGAGAAGTGCGGCCGCCGGGCCGTCGGCGAGACATGAGTTGCGGGCGTCGATTGCAACCGCGACATTCGCGGGCGACCAAGCTGCGCTAAAAGCCCTGCCCCATGTACAAGAAATTGCGACGTTGGCTACGCGCCCAGCCGGATCGCGGCCTCACCTTCAAGGTTGCGGTCGTCAGCGCCCTTTTCGGCGTCGTCTGCATGGCGGTGGTGGCGGTCGAGCTGCACTGAGACCGTTTTCGCAAGGCCCGCTTCGCAACCGTCCCACCAAGCCTATCGTCGGGGCGCCCCATCTGGTGCGCCGGTTCGGGCGCTCGGGCGGATGGTGGACGCGACAGGGATTGAACCTGTGACCCCCTCGATGTCAACGAGGTGCTCTCCCGCTGAGCTACGCGTCCGGACCATGCGTCCCGGGCAGGCCGGGATCGGGAAGGCCGCGGATATAACGGCCCGACTTCGCTCGCGCAAGAGGGGTTTAGGCGGCGATCATCCGGTCCACTTCGTGGACGATCTCGCGCAGGTGGATCGGCTTGGACAGCACCTTGGCGCCGGCCGGCGCGCTCTCGCCGGCGGCGAGCGCCACGGCGGCGAAGCCGGTGATGAACATGATGCGCAGGCCCGGGTGTTTCGCGGCCGCCTGGCGGGCGACCTCGATCCCGTCGAGGCCGGGCATGACGATGTCGGTGAGCAGCAGGTCCCACGGCTCGTCGAGCACCGCCGCGGCCTCGTCGCCGTCGGCGCAGGCGGTGACGTCATAGCCGGCGCGTTCGAGGGCGCGAGCGAGGAAGCCGCGCAGCGAATCGTCGTCTTCGGCGAGTAGGATCCGGGGCATGGCGGCGCCTGACATTCGAAACCATCTATCGAGCTGAACAGCTAACATAGCGGTTTAAGCGTAAAGGGGCGATGAACCCTTTGACGGTTGAGGTGCGGAGCGTTCAATGGCGACGATGAACGCCTGGGAGCCAATCTGCGCCGACTCGCCCGAGCCAGGCGCCGGAGTTGCGCCGGCTTTTGACCTGCGCCGGGCCGTCGCCGACGGGGCCGCGCCGCTCTCGCCGCTGGTGTTCGCCTCGCCGCACTCGGGCCGCGTCTATCCCGACGAGATGATGGCCGCCGCCGCGCTGGACGCCCACGCGATCCGCCGGTCAGAGGACGTGCTGGTCGACGAACTGGTCGGCGGCGCGCCGGAGCTGGGCGTCGCCGTCATCGCCGCCCGCTACGCCCGCGCCTTCATCGACGTGAATCGTGAGGCCTTCGAGCTGGACCCGGCGATGTTCGTTGACGAGCTGCCGGACTTCGCCCGCGCCCGCACCGCCCGGGTCGCCGCGGGGCTCGGGGCGATCGCGCGGGTGGTGTCGGAAGGCCAGGAAATCTATGCCCGCAAGCTCACCTTCGCCGAGGCGCGCGGGCGGATCGAGCAGGCGCACCGACCCTATCATGCCGCGCTGCAGGCGCTGATCGCCGAGGCGCACGCGGCGCACGGCTTCGCCATCCTGATCGACTGGCACTCCATGCCCTCGGCGGCGGCGCGGGCCGGGCGCGACCGGTCGAGCGACTTCGTGCTGGGCGACCGGTTTGGCGCGGCCTGCGCTGGCGCGCTGACCGCCCAGGTCGAGCGCGAGCTGGAAGCCATGGGGTATCGCGTGGCCCGCAATTCCCCCTATGCCGGCGGCTACACCACCGAGCACTATGGCCGTCCGGCGCGGCGCACCCACGTCCTGCAGGTCGAGATCAACCGTGGCCTCTATCTCGACGAGACCACGCTGGAGCCGACGCCGCGGTTCGCCCAGCTGAAGGCGGACCTGGGGCGGCTGACGGCGTCCCTTGCGGCGACCGACTGGTCGGCGCTGCGGGCGGCCTGAGGTCTTTCACCTTCCTGGCGGGACGGCGGCCGGATCGGTTGGAGCTGCGCGAAAACCGGGATCACCCGGGGGGTTCAGCCCCGCGGGCGGCCTGAAAAGCGGCAGGCCGGCCGGATATCCGCGCGGGCCAAAAAAAAGCCGCGCCCGAAGGCGCGGCAAGTCATTAGGGAGGAAACGCCCAGGAAGGGCAGAAGCGTCAGGGACGCTTCACATCCTTCTTATACGGTGCAACGCACAACGCAGCAAGGGGCAGGGCATTGAATTTTGCTCATAGCACCATTAATTCGTCTGATTGATGAGCTATCTCAACAACTTGCGATCGAGGATGTCTCTCTTATATCGCTGCGACGCACAATGAATTCCTTCGGGGCGGCGAATCAGTCGCTGCCCTGAACACAACTCCATGCTGGCGGCGAAGCCCCGCCTCGCCTACAAGCCCGCCTTTCCGCCTCCCCCGAGACCCTCCAAGCTCATGTCGCTCCGCAACATCGCCATCATCGCCCACGTCGACCACGGCAAGACCACCCTGGTGGACCAGCTGCTCGCCCAGTCCGGCGTCTTCCGCGCCAACGAGGCGACGGTGGAACGCGCCATGGACTCCAACGACCAGGAGCGCGAGCGCGGCATCACCATCCTCGCCAAGTGCACCAGCGTTCTCTGGCGCGGCGAGGCGGGCGAGACCCGGATCAACATCATCGACACCCCAGGCCACGCTGACTTCGGCGGCGAGGTGGAGCGGATCCTCGGCATGGTGGATGGCTGCGTCATCCTGGTCGACGCCGAGGAAGGCGTCATGCCGCAGACCAAGTTCGTGCTGGGCAAGGCCCTGAAGATGGGCCTGCGGCCGATCCTCTGCCTGAATAAGGTCGACCGGCCGCACGCCGATCCCGACCGCATCCTCAACGACGTGTTCGACCTGTTCGCCGCCATGGGCGCGACGGACGAGCAGCTCGACTTCCCGCACATCTACGCCTCGGGCAAGAACGGCTGGGCCACGCTGGACATGGCCAAGCCGAACGACACCCTGGCCCCGCTGTTCGACCTGATCGTCCGCCACGTGCCCGAGCCCAAGGTGGTGGAGAACAAGGGCAAGCCGTTCCAGATCCTGTCGGTGCTGATCGAGAACGACCCCTTCCTTGGGCGACTGCTCACCGGCCGCATCCAGTCGGGCAAGGCCGTGCCCGGCCTGGCCATCCACGCCCTGTCGCTGGACGGCAAGGAGATCGAGCGCGGGCGGATCACCAAGGTGCTGGCCTTCCGCGGCCTGAAGCGTCAGCCGGTGGACGAGGCGGAAGCCGGCGACATCGTCGCCATCGCCGGCCTCTCCAAAGCCACCGTGGCCGACACCCTTTGCGCCATGGAAGTCACCGAGGCGCTGCCGGCGCAGCCGATCGACCCGCCGACCATCTCCATGACCGTCTCGGTCAACGACAGCCCGCTCGCCGGCCGCGAAGGCGACAAGGTGCAGAGCCGGGTGATCGCCGCGCGTCTCCTGAAGGAGGCCGAGTCCAACGTCGCCATCCGGGTCACCGAGACCAGCGAAAAGGACGCCTACGAGGTCGCCGGCCGCGGCGAACTGCAGCTCGGCGTCCTGATCGAAGGCATGCGCCGCGAGGGCTTCGAGCTCTCCATCAGCCGCCCGCGGGTGGTCTTCCAGATCGATCCGGAGACCGGCGAGAAGCTGGAGCCGATCGAGGAGGTGATGATCGACGTGGACGACGAGTTCACCGGCATCGTCATCGAGAAGCTGTCGGCGCGTAAGGCCGAGCTGAAGGACATGGGCCCGTCGGGCGCCGGCAAGACCCGGATCAGCCTGATGTCGCCGTCGCGCTCGCTGATCGGCTACCAGGGCGAATTCCTCACCGACACCCGCGGCTCCGGCGTGCTGAACCGCGTCTTCTCCCACTACGAGCCCTACAAGGGCGCGATCGACGCCGGCCGCAAGGGCGTGCTGGTCTCCAACTCGGACGGCGAAACCGCGGCCTATGCGCTATGGAACCTGGAAGAGCGCGGCGTGATGTTCGTCGGCGCCGGCGAGAAGACCTACGAGGGCATGATCATCGGCGAGAACAGCCGCGCCGACGACCTCGACGTCAACCCGATGAAGGCCAAGCAACTCACCAACGTCCGCGCCTCCGGCAAGGACGAGGCGATCCGCCTGACCCCGCCGCGCCGGCCGACCCTCGAACAGGCGATCGCCTATATCGAGGAGGACGAGCTGGTCGAGGTCACGCCGAAGTCGATCCGGCTGCGCAAGCGGGTGCTGAACCCGTCGTTCCGCAAGAAGCGCGTGAAGCAGGACGCCTGATAGGACGCCTGCGGCTCCCCTTTTCGGGGAGCCCTCCGCCTCACAGCCGCCGCGCCGTGAGGATCGGCACCGGCGTGCTGAGCATTTCGCCCTTCATCGAGCCTTCGCCCTTTTCGGGGTCCGTCGGCATGATCAGGATCTGCTTCACGATCGCCAGCCCCTCGGTCACGCGGCCAAAGGCGGCAAAGCCCGGCTCGGTCGGGGTGGCGTCGAGGTAGGTTTCGTCGCCAAGGCAGATGAAGAAGTCCGCCTGGGCTGTGCCCGGCGCGTTGCGCGCGATCGAGACGGTCCCGTCGACGTGCGACAGCCCGGTCTGGGCGGTGCTTTCGTGGGCGATCGGCGGCGCCAATCTCTCGGGATGGTCGGCGAGTCCGCCTTCCACCAGCCCCCTGTCGTCGGTCGTCGAGCCCTTGGGTCGCGAGGCGCGGTAGAAGCTGGCGTCGTCGTAGAGCTTGCGGTCGACGTAGCGCAGGAAGTTGCCGCTGGTGATGGGCGCGCGCGTGCTCTCCAGCGCTATGACGATCCGGCCCAGCGGGGTGGTCAAGGCCACCGACGTGGTCTGCGGCGTCGTCTCCTGCGCGAAGGCGGGCGGGGCGGCCAGGGCGGCGGCGAGCGCCAGCAGGTCGCGGCGGGTGGTCTCGGTCATGGCGCGAGCTTAGCGCCAGAAGTGGAAGGCCCTCCAGCCCTCGGCGACCATCTGCGGATCGATGCCGAAGGCGGCGCTCAGCCGGGCAGACGCCATGAACAGCGCCGCGCCCGCGCCCGGCAGCACGAAGACGGCGATCAGCAGCAGCGCCATGGCCAGGCCCTCGGCCTTGCGGATCTGCGGAGCCCAGGCCGGCGGCAGGAAGGGGCGGATGGCGTTGAAGCCGTCCAGGCCCGGGATCGGCAGCAGGTTGAGGATCAGCGCCATCCCCTGCAGGAAGGCCAGCAGCGCGAGCGCGGGAAACAGCGGCCCCTCCGCGCCGGCGTTCCCCCAGAGGCGCAGGACGCTCGCCAGCACGACCAGGACGGCGAAGGTGGCGACCGGGCCGGCCAGGGCGGCGGCGGCGCGCCAGCCGCGGCTGCGCATCAGGTCGTTGCGCAGATAGACCGCGCCACCGGGCAGGGCCACGCCGCCCAGCGCCAGGGCCAGCAGCGGCAGGACCAGGCTGACGCCGACCTCGCCATAGCGGCGGGGATCGAACGACAGATAGCCCTTCTGCGCCACGCTCACGTCGCCGCCGAGGTAGGCGACCGCGGCGTGGCTGAACTCGTGGGCCATGACGCTCAGCACCCAGCCCAGCATGACGAAGGCGAAGGTGACGAGGCCGACCGGGGCCTCGAGCCGGGCCAGCGCCAGGCCCAGGCCGCCCCAGGCCAGCAACAGCCCGGCGCCCAGCGCATTGGCCGGGCGCGGCGGATCGCTCGCGGGCGGGGTCTGGACGGTCTCGGTCACCTGTCGCAAAGGTGGGCGTACGGACCGCCCGGGTCAATGCGGCGCCACAGAACCGGCAAAGTCCGCCGCAAGGGTCCGCCGGAGAGATGACAGACGTGCCGCCGACAGACGACAACCCCTTCCAGCGCCCGTCCGCCTGGCCGAAGATGCCGCAAGGCGCTTTCCGCATCGGCCCGCTGCCGAAGCCCGGCGCGCCGGTTCCGCTGCGGCCGGCGCCGCCCCAGTCTCAGTCTCAGTCGCAGGCCGCGCGGCCGGCGGTGCTCGCGGCGCCGCGGCCCCACGGCGTGCTGAACGGCGGCGCCTCGCCGGCCTATTTCGGCGGGGCCGGCCTGGGCGGCTCGGCCCTGCCGCCGTCATCGCCGCAAGCCGCGCCCGGACCGACGCCGGCGTCGCCCGCCGACACGGCCGCCCCAGAGCCTGCCGCCCCAGAGGCTGCGCCCGCAGAACCGTTGATCGCAGAGCCGCCGATGCGGGTGGCGGAGGTGGAGGTGGTCGCGCCCGCGCGTACGCCCGCGCCCGATCTGCCCGCGCCCGATCTGGACGAGTCCGAGCCGGTCTTCTCGCAGTTCACGCCGCGCCTGACCCCCGAGGTCTACGGCCCGCGGCGCAGCGCCATGCCGATGATCGCCGCCGGCGCGGTGGCGGTGGTCGGCGTCGCCGTGCTTGCCGCGGTTCTCGCCAGCCATCGCTCCGAAACAAAGGCGGTTCCGGCGGCCCCGCCTGTCGCCGTCGCCGCTGCGCCGGTCCCGCAGCCTGCGCCGCCGCCGGCGGTGCCGGCCGCCGTCCCACCCGCGGAACCGGCGGTGAAGCCTGCCGCGCGGCTCGCCTCGGCCGCGCGCAGCGCGCGCCGCCCGGCCGCGCCGGCTGTCTCGCCTGCGCCCGCCGCAAGCGCCCCGCCGGCGCAGCCGCCGGTTCCGCTGCTGGTCGTGCCGCCGGCGCCGGTCGCCACCGCGCCGCCGGCCCCGGTCCTCGAGGCCGCCCCGCCGCCGCCGCCTCGCAAACCCGTGCCGAGCGATCCCGCAGCGCCGATCTCGACCCATACGGAATAGGCGCATGGGCCCCTCCGGGGCAGTCGCGCATTACGACTGCCGAGGCAGTGAGGATGAGCGGATGGTGCTGAAGGACAAGGTGGCGATCGTCACCGGCGCGGCCAGCGGCATCGGCCTGGCGGTCGCCGCCCGGTTCGCCGCGGAGGGCGCCAAGGTGCTGCTGGCGGACCTCGACCTCGCCAAGGCCCAGGCTGCGGCCGGCCAGCTCGGCGTGGACGGCGCGGCCGAGGGCGTGCGTTGCGACGTCGCCTCGGAGCATGAGGTGGAGCAGGCCTGCGAGCGGGCTGTCGAGCGGTTCGGCCGGCTCGACATCGCGGTCAACAACGCCGGCCTGATGACCTTCACCGCGTTGCGCGACCTCACCGAGGCCGAATGGATGCGGGTCCTCGGCGTCGACCTGCTGGGCGCCTTCTACGTCACCAAACAGCTGCTGCGGCGGGGCCAGGGCGGAGCCGTCGTCAACATCGCCAGCGTGCACGCGGTGGAGACCACGCCGAACGTCGCCCCCTACGCCGCGGCCAAGGCGGGGCTGCTGTCGCTGACCCGCACCACCGCCATCGAGGGCAAGCCCCAGGGCCTGCGCGCCAACGCCATCCTGCCCGGCGCGATCGACACGCCGATGCTGTGGAGCAACCCCAACCTGAAGTCGGGCGCCGAGGTGCTCGACAGGGCCGATGTCGGCCAGCCGCGGGACATCGCCGCCGCCGCCGCCTTCCTGGCCTCCGACGAAGCCGCCTTCGTCACCGGGGCGGCGCTGAACGTCGACGGCGGCCGCCTGGCGCGGCTGTAGCCGGCCGACGGTTTGGCGCCGCGCGGGGACGGGGTACAAGTCCAGCCCATGATCCGCCTCTTCGTCCCGCACGACCTCGCCCTGGGCGCCGTTCTCGCGCTTGACGAGGGGCAGAGCCGCTACCTCGCCGCGGTGATGCGGCTGTCCGCCGGGGACGAGCTGCTGGTGTTCAACGGCCGGGACGGCGAGTGGCGGGCGCGGGTGGCGAGCCTCGGCAAGCGCGCGGTGACGTTGGAAGCGGCCGAGCCGACACGCGCGCAGGCGACCGGCCCCGACCTCGACCTGGTCGTCGCCCTGGTCAAGCGCGCTCGGCTGGAGACCATCGTCGAGAAGGCCGCCGAGCTGGGCGTGCGACGCGTGCGACCGGCGATCACCGAGCGGACCAACTCCGATCACACCCGCGTCGACCGGCTGCGGGCGATCGCCATCGAGGCCGCCGAACAGACCGGGCGGCTGGATGTGCCCGAGGTGCTGGAGCCGGTCCGGCTGGAGCCGCTGATCGCCGGCTGGGAGGACGGCCGCCGGCTGCTGTTCTGCGACGAGGCTGGCGACGCCGCACCGGCGCTGGAGGCGCTGAGGGGCCAGTCGGACGCGCCGTGGGCGATCCTGATCGGCCCGGAAGGCGGCTTTTCGCCGAAGGAGCGGGACATGCTCCGGGCGCGGAGCTTCGCGACGCCGGTGACCCTGGGCCCGCGGATCCTGCGCGCCGACACCGCCGCGATCAGCGCGCTGACGCTCTGGCAGGCGGCGCTCGGCGACTGGCGGGCGTGAAGGACGGGCGCACTTGAGCTTCGACAGTTTGCACCCATCTCCCTCCTGCGCGTAAACACGCGGCCGCGGGGCCACGCCCGCCGACGTCAAAGATTCGGGCTGGAGAGCTTCATTGGCCAATACTGCTTGCCAGGACCGCCCGCTGGTCTTCGAGGATCTGGTCCGCTGGTTCGAAGCCGGCGCCAAGCCTGCGGCCGACTGGCGGGTCGGCGCCGAGCACGAGAAGTTCGTCTTCCAACTGGGATCGCACCGGCCGGTCCCCTATGAGCCGAACGGCATCAGGGCGCTGCTCGACGGGCTGACCCGCTTCGGCTGGGCTCCGGTCTATGAGGGCGAGAACGTCATCGCGCTGGAGCGCGGCAAGGCCAATGTCAGCCTGGAGCCCGGCGGCCAGTTCGAGCTCTCCGGCGCGCCGCTGGAGACCATCCACGAGATCTGCGAGGAGACCGGCGGCCACCTGCAGGAGGTCAAGGTGGTGGCCGACGAACTCGGCCTCGGCTTCCTGGGGCTGGGCTTCACGCCCGTCTGGCGCCGGGACGAGATCCCGTTCATGCCGAAGGGCCGCTACAAGATCATGCGCGACTACATGCCCAAGGTTGGCGGCATGGGACTCGACATGATGTTCCGCACCTGCACGGTGCAGGCCAACCTCGACTTCGGCTCGGAAGCCGACATGGTGGCCAAGTTCCGCACCAGCCTGGCGCTGCAGCCGATCGCCACCGCCCTCTTCGCCAACTCCCCCTTCGTCGAGGGCAGGCCGAGCGGCCTGCTTTCCAGCCGCGCCAACGTCTGGACCGACACCGATCCGGACCGCACCGGCATGCTCGACTTCGTGTTCGGCGAGGGCTTCACCTTCGAGACCTACGCCCGCTACGCGCTCGACGTGCCGATGTATTTCATCAAGCGCGACGACAGGTACATCGACGCTTCCGGCCAGTCGTTCCGCGACTTCCTGGAGGGCCGGCTGCCGGCGCTGCCCGGCCAACGCCCGACGCTCAAGGATTGGGCCGACCACACCACCACCCTGTTCCCGGAAGTCCGGCTGAAGCAGTACCTGGAGATGCGCGGCGCCGACTCCGGCCCCTGGAGCCGGCTCTGCGCCCTGCCGGCCCTGTGGATGGGCGTGCTCTACGATTCCGCGGCGCTGGCGGCGGCCTGGGACCTCTGCAAGGACTGGGCGATCGACGATCACGAGCGGCTGCGCGCCGACGTCGCGCGGCTGGGGCTGAAGGCCGAGGTCGGCGGCCGCACGGTGCAGGCCGTGGCCCAGGACATGCTGGCGATCGCCCGCGAGGGGCTGAAGCGCCGCAACCGCCTTTCCGGCGGCCTGGTCGACGAGACCGGCTACCTCGGCGAGCTGCACGAGATCGCCGACAGCGGGATCACCCCGGCCGAACGCCTGCTGGAGCTCTACAACGGGCCCTGGGCCGGGGACGCCGGCAAGGTCTTCGAGGCCTTCGCCTACTGAGGCGGCCGGCCGCTACCCGCGGCGGAGGCGAGAGCCCAGGTGCAGGGCGCCGGCCAGGGTGGCGCCGATCACCAGGCCGACCAGCGCCGAGCCCGCGGCGTAGGCCAGCCATCCCGCGGCCGGACCGACCACCGGCGCGGCGCCGGCCCAGGCCTGGGCCGCGTGGATCAGCCCGGGCGCCAGGTCCAGCCGGTAGTGCTCCAGGCCGTGGACGATGATGCCGCCGCCGACCCACAGCATGGCGGCGGTGCCGACGATCGTCAGGCCCTCCAGCAGCGGCGGCATGGCCTTGACCAGTCCGACCCCGATCGCCCGCACGCCGCGCGCCTTGCGGCGCGCCAGATGCAGGCCGATGTCGTCCATCTTCACGATGAAGCCGACGACACCGTAGACCGCCACCGTCAGCAGCAGGCCGACCACCGCCAGGGCGCCCGCCTGCACCGCCAGCGGCCGCTCGGCGACCGAGGCCAGCGAGATCGCCATGATCTCCGCCGAGAGGATCAGGTCGGTGCGGATGGCGCCCGACACCTTCTGCTTCTCCAGCTCCTTGGAGCTGAGCGCCAGTTCGGCCGGCTCGTCGGTCGCCGCGTCGCCGTGGGCGATCGCCTCGATCACCTTCTCGGTCGCCTCGAAGCAGAGGTAGGCGCCGCCCAGCATCAGCAGCGGCGTCACCGCCCAGGGTGCGAAGGCGCTGAGCAGCAGGGCGCCCGGCAGCAGGATCAGGAACTTGTTGCGCAGCGAACCCACGGCGATCTTCCAGACGATCGGCAACTCGCGGTCGGGCGTGAAGCCCACGGCGTAGCCGGGGGTCACCGCCGTGTCGTCGACCACCACGCCGACCGCCTTGGCGCTGGCCTTGCCGGCGGCTCCGGTGACGTCGTCGAGGGAAGCCGCCGCCAGCTTGGCGATGCCGGCGATGTCGTCGAGCAGTGCGGCGAGACCCGAGGCCATGGGAGTCCTTCGTTGCGGGCCCGATCGATCGAGCAGGGCGCGCGATGAAGTCGAAGATGGCCGCCGCGGGCAAGGGGGAAAGCAACCGAGGCGCGCGGCCGGGGCCGCAACGCCTTCGGATTGCGGTGAAGCCTCATCGGCGCAGATCATCCGCCGCGCAGCGGAGGAGGCGTCGGAGAAGACGCAAGGGGGCGTTCGGCGCCCGTGCGCGCCGCTAGCGCAGCCTGCCGTCGTCGGTGAGCGGCCTCTCGACGTTGGGCGGCCAGTGGTCGCGCTGACTGGCGCCGTCGCCCGCGTCGGTGTGCTGGATGATCTGGGCGACCTCGTCGCGGGCCATCCGCTCGTGGCGCCGATCGCGATGGTGCGGGTTCACCGCCGCGTCGTCGACGTCATAGATCTCGACCTGGTCGGGATAGAAGGCGATGCGCCCCTGGATGTCGGCCACCGAGTCGAACGGCGCCTCATAGGACCAGGCGACGTTTTCGGCGATCTGGCCGCCCATGGTCAGGGTGTAGTAGGCGGCGTCGCCCTTGAAGGGACAGTGGGTCCGCCGGTCGGTGCGGCCCATGTATTCCATGCTGACGTCCTGGCGCGGGAAGTAGACCACCGGCGGCAGGTCGCCCTCTCGCAGGATCAGGGCGTCGTCGGTGTCGGCGATGACATGGTGGTTGAAGTAGGCGCGCCAGCGCCGCTGGCCGCGCTCCAGGGTGATGCGATGGCCGGAGCCAGGGGTCTGCATGGCGGGATCCTCCTTCGCAGCTCAACGCCCAGGCCGGGGCTGCGGCTCCCCCGGCTCGCGGTGTTACGTCTTGTGACGCCCGCCGCTGCGTGATCTTCTCCGCCGATTCAAGGGACGCGCCCGGGCGGGCAGGCTCAGCCAAGTCGGCCAGGGCCGCCCCCCGCATCTGCAGGACTAGAGCAGCGATGGATATCGTCTTCGTCGTCGGCCTGGTGGTGACCTTCGCCACCGCCGTGCCCGTCGCCCTGCAGCTGCGACGACATCCGCGCGGCCTGGTGATCCTGTTCTTCACCGAGATGTGGGAGCGGTTCTCCTACTACGGCATGCGCGGCCTGCTGATCTTCTTCCTCACCCAGCAGTTCCTGATGGACGACAAGACCGCCACCGCTGGCTACGGGGCCTACACGTCCCTGGTCTTCCTGATGCCGCTGGTCGGCGGGATCGTCGCCGACCGCGCGCTGGGGACCCGCAAGGCCGTGGCCTTCGGCGCCCTGCTGCTGGTCGCCGGCCACATGGCCATGGCCTTCGAAGGCAAGCCTGCGGTGCAGGTCCTGACCTACCAGGGCGCCCGGTACGAGTTCGTCGCCGAGGGCCGCGGCGAAGATCGCCACGTGCGGCTGAAGCTCGGCCAGGGCGCCTACGACTATGCGGCGACGCCGGACGGCGGGCTGCAGTTCAAGGGCCTGCCCGCGGGCTCGGCCCTGCCGTCGGTGCTGCCGAAGGGCGCCTACCAGCTCAGCGTCCGCGACGACGTTCCGATCTACCGCAACGTGATGTACCTGGCGCTGGCGCTGATCATCATGGGCGTCGGCTTCCTGAAGGCCAACATCTCCTCGATCGTCGGCCAGCTCTATCCCAAGGACGATCCGCGCCGGGACGCCGGCTTCACCCTCTACTACTTCGGCATCAACATCGGCGCCTTCTGGGCGGCGATCGCCTGCGGCTGGCTGGGCCAGACCATCGGCTGGTGGGCCGGGTTCGGGGCCGCGGGCCTCGGCATGCTGCTGGGCTATGGGGTCTTCATGCTCGGACAGCCGCTGCTGGCCGGCCACGGCGGGCCGCCGGATCCCGAGGCGCTGAAACGGCCGAGGTTCGGGCCGCTGAACACCGAACACCTCATCTATCTGTCGGCGCTGGCCGGGGTCGTCGCCATCTTCGTGGTCGTACAGAACAGCCAGGTGGTCGGCGGCATGCTGGCGGCGGGCGCGGCTCTCGTCGTCGGCTACCTGATCTGGCACATGGTCACCAAGTGCGACCGCGTCGAGCGCCAGCGGCTGATGCTGGCCCTGGTGCTGGTCGCAGCCTCGGTGGTGTTCTGGGCGCTGTACGAGCAGGGGGGCTCTTCGCTCAACCAGTTCGCCGAGCGCAACGTCGACCTCAGGCTCTGGGCGGGCCAGTCGATGACGCCGGCCCAGGTCCAGGCCTTCCAGGGCGGCGGCATCCTGCTTCTGGCGCCGGCCATGGCGGCGCTGTGGGCCTGGCTCGGCCGCCGGGGCCAGGATCCGAACCCGGTGGCCAAGTTCGCCATCGGGCTGATGATGGTCGGCGGCAGCTTCTTCCTGATCGTCTTCGGCGCCCGCTTCGCCGGACCCGACTTCAAGACCCCGCTGCTCTACCTGGCGCTGGCCTATCTCATCCAGACCACCGGGGAGCTGTTCCTCTCGCCGGTCGGGCTGTCGGAGATGACCAAGCTGGCGCCGCGCCTGCTGATCGCCACCCTGATGGCGACCTGGTTTCTCGGCACCGCCGGGGCCCAGTGGGTGGCGGCGCAGATCGCCGCCCTGACCGCGGCGGACACCGTCGGCGGCCAGGTGCTCGACGCCGGCCGCTCGCTCGCCACCTACAATGCGGTGTTCACCAAGATCGGCCTGTTCGGCATCGCCGCGGGCGTCCTGATGCTGGCGCTCTCGCCGTGGCTGAAGCACTGGGCCCACGCCGCCCACGGCGGCCAGCCGCAGCAGCCGGAGCCGATCGCCCCGGTGCTGGACGGCGAACGCCAGGCGGTGAACCCGCAGGCGGTGCGGGCCGACCGCAAGGCCTGAGCGAACTTAGACGCTGGTCCCGCCGACAGTCAGGCCGGTGAGCTTCAGGGACGGCTGGCCGACGCCGACCGGGACGCTCTGGCCGGACTTGCCGCAGCTGCCGATGCCGGGGTCGAAATCGAAGTCGTCGCCGATCATGGTCACCCGGGTCAGCGCCGACGGGCCGTCGCCGATCAGGGTCGCGCCCTTGACCGGCGTGGTCACCTTGCCGTCCTCGATCAGAGAGGCCTCGGTGCACTGGAAGACGAACTTGCCGTTGGTGATGTCCACCTGGCCGCCGCCGAAGTTGGCGCAGTAGAGGCCGCGCTTGGTCGAGGCGATCATCTCCGCGCGCGGGGTGTCGCCGCCGAGCATGCCGGTGTTGGTCATCCGCGGCATCGGCATATGGGCATAGGACTGGCGCCGCGCATTGCCGGTGGCCTGCAGGCCCATCAGCCGCGCGCTCATCCGGTCGTGCATGTAGCCGACCAGGATGCCGTCCTCGATGAGGATGGTCCGTTCGGTCGGCGTGCCCTCGTCGTCGACGGTGAGCGAGCCGCGTCGGCCGAGAATGGTCCCGTCGTCGAAGACGGTGACGCCGGGCGCCGCCACCCGCTCGCCGATGCGGCCGGAGAAGGCCGAGGTGCCCTTGCGGTTGAAGTCGCCTTCCAGTCCGTGGCCGACCGCTTCGTGCAGCAGCACCCCGTTCCAGCCGGGGCCCAGCACCACGTCCATCTCGCCGGCCGGGCAGGGGACCGCGTCGAGGTTGACCAGGGCCTGGCGCAGCGCCTCCTCGACCTGTTCCTGCCAGCGCGCCGGCGTGATGAAGGTCTCGAACCCGGTGCGCCCGCCGGCGCCGCTGGTGCCGGTCTCACGCCGCCCGTCGCGCTCCACGTTGATCTGGACGTTGAGCCGGCACAGCGGGCGCACGTCGCGGACCAGCCGCCCGTCGGCGCGCAGGATCTCCACCTCCCGCCGCTCGCCGGCCATCGAGGCCATCACCTGCACCACCCGCGGGTCGCGGGCGCGCGCCCAGGCGTCGATCTCCTGCAGCAGCGCCACCTTGTCGGAGAAGCCCGGCGAGGCGAGCGGGTTCTCTTCGCCGTAGAGCTTGGCGTTGGTCGCCCGCGGCCCCTCCGCGGCGACGCCGGCGTGGCCGCGTTTGGCCAGGGCCGCGGAGCTCCCGGCGCGCCGGATGGCGGCTTCGGAAATTTCGCTGGCGTGGGCGTAGCCGGCCGTCTCGCCGGCCACCACCCGCAGGCCGAAGCCCTCGGTCGCGTCATAGGCCGCCGACTTCAGCCGGCCGTCGTCGAACAGGAAGGATTCGCTCTCCGAGCGCTCGACGAACAGCTCCCCGTCGTCGGCGCCGGCGAGCGCCTCTCGCAGGACGCTGACGGCGCGCTCGGGGTCGACGCCGGCGGCGTCCAGGATCGATGGGGCGTGGGCGTGGGCGTTCATCCCTGCAAGATAGGCAGCGGCCGGCCCTACGTCACCTGCGGCGTGGCGGCCCGGGGCTGGTTTCGTCCGGCTTCAGCGGGTCGTGGCCCCAGTTCATCAGGCTCCAGCGCCAGCGCGTGTCGGCGACGTCGCCTCCGCTCTTGCGGGCGGCGGGCCGCTGGGCGAGGTGGCGGCGGCAATAGCCGATCACCTTCTTCATATGGGCGTAGTCGGCTTCGGTGAGTTCGGCGATCGCCTTGCGGCGAATCTCCAGGATGCGCCGCGCCGACTGGCGGCCCACCGATTCGGTCTCGCCCCGACGCACCATGCCGACCTTGCGGCTTTCGGCGGTTTCGAGCCAGGCGCTCAGCTCCGCCGGCGTGAGATTCGCCAGGCGTTCGAACTCGCGTCGGATCGCCTCGGCGTCATCGGGGTGCAGATGCATCGCAATCCTTCGTAATGGCGGCGCAATTCGGCGCCTGGCGGGCGAGGGTTCGCCTTCGTCGGGGCGCTGTCGGCTCTAACTCATGCAGGCGCTTGGCAAGTTCCGGGGATGCGCGTATGCACGCCGCCTGAAGGGGCGGACTGGCGCGTAACGGCGCCTGCGCGTGCTCATTCTGTCAGGCGGCGGGCTCATCGGTTTCGCGAGACGCGGCCGCGCCAACCAGACCGAGGGGACATGAAGTCGAGGTTTAAGGGGATGCGGGCGCTGGCGACCGGTGTCGCCGCGGGCGCAATGACGGGGTTCTGGGGCGCTGCCGCCCTCGCCGCGGACCTGGTGGGGCAACCCACCCCGGGGGCGATCGACCTGCAGCCGGGGGTGACCCCGCTGAAGCACGACGCGATCTTCTTCCACAACGCGATCCTGCTGCCGATCATCACGGCGATCGTGGTGCTGGTGCTGGGCCTGCTGATCTGGTGCATCGTGCGCTACAACCGCCGCGCCAATCCGACGCCGGCCAAGTGGAGCCACAACACCGTGGTCGAGGTCATCTGGACCCTGGCCCCGGTGCTGGTCCTGGTCTTCATCGCCATCTTCTCGTTCAAGCTTCTGTTCGCCTATCACGACATGCCGAAGCCCGACCTGACCATCAAGGCGACGGGCTACCAGTGGTACTGGGGCTACGAATATCCCGACCAGAAGATCCCGGAATTCGTCTCCAACATCCTCCCCGAGGACCAGGCCAAGGCCAAGGGCGTGCCCTATCGGCTGGCGGCGACCCAGCCGATCGTGGTTCCGGTGAACAAGACGGTCCGCGTGCTGGTCACCGGCGCCGACGTGATCCACGCCTTCGCCGTTCCGGCCTTCGGGGTGATCATGGACGCCGTTCCCGGCCGGGTGAACGAGACCTGGTTCAAGGTCGACCGGATCGGCACCTATTACGGCCAGTGCCGCGAGCTCTGCGGCGTCGACCACGCCTTCATGCCGATCGAAGTCCGCGTCGTCTCCCAGCCGGAGTTTGACGCCTGGGTGGCTTCCAAGCACGGGACGACGGCGGCGGCCACGCCGACCACCGTCGCGGCCTCCGTCCCGACGGCGAGCGCCGCCGCCCCGGCGGCTCCGCCTGCCGCTGCGGCCGCCCCGAACAATCCCGCCGCGCCCGCGCCGCAAGGCGCGCCGGCCGCGCATTGATCCAGGACACGCGTACGATGGCCCACGCCGCCGCTCACGATCACGTCGATCATGGTCACGACCACAAGCCGCCGTTCCTGGTGCGCTGGCTGTTTTCGACCAACCACAAGGACATCGGCACCCTCTACCTGCTGTTCGCCATCATGGCGGGCCTGGTGGGCGGCGCGCTCTCCGGCCTGATCCGCTGGGAACTGGCCGAGCCGGGCATCCAGGTGTTCCGTCCGGGCAGCCTGCTGGCCCAGGTCGGCCTGATCGAGGCCTCCAAGCACGGCTACAACGCCGTGGTCACCGCCCACGCGCTGATCATGATCTTCTTCATGGTCATGCCGGCGATGATCGGCGGCTTCGGCAACTGGTTCGTGCCGCTGATGATCGGCGCGCCGGACATGGCCTTCCCGCGGATGAACAACATCTCCTTCTGGCTGCTGGTGGCGGCCTGGGTGATGCTGCTCACCTCGATGATGGTCGACGGCGGCCCGGGCAAGGGCATCGGCGGCGGGTGGACCATGTATCCGCCGCTGTCGACCACCGGCCACGCCGGTCCGGCCGTCGACTGCGGCATCCTGGCCCTGCACCTGGCCGGCGCCAGCTCGATCCTCGGCGCCATCAACTTCATCACCACCATCTTCAACATGCGCGCGCCGGGCATGACCCTGCACCGGATGCCGCTGTTCGTCTGGTCGGTGCTGGTGACGGTGTTCCTGCTGCTGCTGTCGCTGCCGGTTCTGGCGGGCGCCATCACCATGCTGCTGACCGACCGCAACTTCCACACCCACTTCTTCGATCCGGCCGGCGGCGGCGACCCGATCATGTACCAGCACCTGTTCTGGTTCTTCGGGCACCCGGAAGTCTACATCCTGATCCTGCCCGGCTTCGGCATCGTCAGCCACATCGTCTCGACCTTCTCGCGCAAGCCGGTGTTCGGCTATCTGGCGATGGCCTACGCGATGGTCGCCATCGGCTTCGTCGGCTTCCTCGTGTGGGCGCACCACATGTACACGGTCGGCATGAACATCAATCTGCGCGCCTACTTCGTGGCGGCCACCATGGTCATCGCGGTGCCGACGGGCGTGAAGGTGTTCTCCTGGATCGCCACGATGTGGGGCGGCTCGATCGAGTTCAAGACGCCGATGCTCTGGGCGGTCGGCTTCATCTTCCTGTTCACCGTCGGCGGCGTCACCGGCGTGGTGCTGGCCAACGCCGGCATCGACTACAGCCTGCACGACACCTACTACGTGGTCGCCCACTTCCACTACGTGCTGAGCCTCGGTGCGGTGTTCGCCATCTTCGCCGGCTTCTACTACTGGTTCGAGAAGATCTTTGGCGTGAAGTACCGCGAGTGGCTGGGCGCGGCCCACTTCTGGGTCATGTTCATCGGTGTGAACCTGGTGTTCTTCCCGCAGCACTTCCTGGGCCTGCAGGGCATGCCGCGCCGCTACGTCGACTATCCGGAGGCCTTCACCCTCTGGAACAAGGTGTCGTCGATCGGCTACGCGATCACCGTCGTCGGCGTGCTGATCTTCCTGGTCATGCTGCTGGAGGCGATGGTCGTGCGCCGCAAGGCCGAAGCGAACCCCTGGGGCGAAGGCGCGACCACGCTGGAGTGGACCCTGTCCTCGCCGCCGCCGTTCCACCAGTTCAACGAACTGCCCGTCGTCGAGCCCGAGGCCCACTAAACCCCCGAGCCTGCGACAAAGCCTTCGGGGGGCGCGCGCCGGAAACGGCGCGCGCCCCTCTACCTTTTCCGAGTAACCTCCATGGCCATGGCGACAGCCCCTTCCGACGCTCGCGCACCCGCCCGCTGGCAGGACTTCATCCAGTTGCTGAAGCCGCGGGTGATGTCGCTGGTGGTGTTCACCGGCCTGACCGGCCTGGTGGCCGCCGGCCGGCCGATCAACCCGATCCTCGCCGCCGTCGCGATCCTCTGCATCGCCGTGGGCGCCGGCGCCTCCGGCGCGCTGAACATGTGGTACGACGCCGACATCGACGCGATGATGCGGCGGACTCGCGGCCGGCCGGTCCCGGCCGGACGCGTCCAGGGCGCGGACGCCGCCGGCCTGGGCGTGGTGCTGTCGCTGTTCGCGGTGATGCTGATGGGCATGGCGCTGAACTGGCTGGCGGCCGGCCTGCTGGCCTTCACCATCGTCTTCTACGCCGTGGTCTATACGATGTGGCTGAAGCGCTCGACGGCGCAGAACATCGTCATCGGCGGCCTGGCGGGCGCCCTGCCGCCGGTGATCGGCTGGGCCGCGGCGACCGGCCAGGCCCCGCTGAACGCCTGGCTGCTCTGCGCCATCATCTTCATGTGGACCCCGCCGCACTTCTGGGCGCTGTCGCTGTACACCACGGAAGACTACGCCCGCGCCGGGGTGCCGATGATGCCGGTGGTCAAGGGCGCCGCCGCCACCCGCCGGCAGATCCTGATCTACAGCTGCCTGGTGACGCCGCTGGGGGTCCTGCCGGCGTTCACCGGCCTGGGCGGCCTGGCCTATCTGGCGGTCTCGACGGTCGGCGGCCTGGTGTTCCTGCTGCTGGCTGTGCGGCTGTTCCGCAGCCATGCGGGCGAGAGCCCGGATCCGCGCATGGACGACGGCCTCTACGACGTCCGCGCCGGGGCCAAGGACGCCCGCAACCTGTTCGCCTTCTCGATCCTCTACATGACCCTGCTGTTCGCGACCCTGCTGGTGGAGCACCTGGCCGGATTGCACCCCCTCCAGCTGTTCCACCCCCTCCAGCTGTTCCAATAGGGAGCTGTTCGAATGAGCGATCCCGCCCGGGAGACCGAGGCTGAAACCAAGGCCAGGCGCGGGCGCAACATCGCCCTGGCGCTCGGCCTCTTCCTGTTCGTCATCCTGATCTTCGTGGTGACCATCGTGAGGCTCAAGGGCAATGTCGCCCAGGTCTTCTAAGCCGCCGCCGTCGCCGCAGATGCGCCGCAACCGCAACGTCGCGGTGATCTGCCTGGCGGTGTTCTTCGGCATGATCGGGGCCGCCTACGCCTCGATCCCGCTCTATCGCGCCTTTTGCCAGGCGACCGGCTACGACGGCACCGTCAGCCGCGCCAAGGTCGCGCCCAGCCAGGTCATCGCCCACCAGGTGACGGTGCGCTTCGACGCCAACACCCACGACCTGCCGTGGGACTTCACCGCCGAGCAGGCGACCCAGTCGGTGCGCCTCGGCGAGACCAAGCTCGCCTTCTTCAAGGTGGTGAACAATTCCGACAAGCCGGTCACCGCCCGGGCGGTGTTCAACGTGGTGCCGGAACAGGCGGGGGCCTATTTCAAGAAGCTGCAGTGCTTCTGCTTCTCCGACCAGACCATCGCCGCCGGCCAGACGGTGGAGATGCCGGTGCTGTACTTCGTCGATCCGAAGTACGCGCAGGACTTCGAGACCCGGACTCAGCAGGAAATCACCCTCTCCTACACCTTCTACCCCTCGACCAAGGCGCCGCCGGCGGCGCCCAACGGCTGAGGCTCGTGGCCGCCGCGTTTCCCCCTTGGCGGACCCCGCGGCGCAGGTCTATAGCGTCACCCGAACCGGCCTGCGCCCGCCCCGCGATTTGCGGGCGCGTGGCCGCTTGGGGGAATTAGAGGATTAGGACCGAGATGGCCCAAGGCGTGAAGCACGACTATCACCTGGTCAACCCGAGCCCGTGGCCGCTCGTCGCGTCGATCTCGGCGACGGTGATGGCGCTCGGCGGGGTGACCTGGATGAAGGGCCTGTTCGGCCTGCCGAAGGGCACCTCGTGGCTGTTCTTCCTGGGTCTGGCCGGCGTGCTCTACACCATGTTCGGCTGGTGGCGCGACGTGGTGAAGGAAGCCAACGAGGGCGACCACACCCCGGTCGTCTCCATCGGCCTGCGCTACGGGATGATCCTGTTCATCGCCTCCGAGGTGATGTTCTTCGTCGCCTGGTTCTGGATGTTCTTCGAGATGGCGCTGTTCCATCAGCACCGCACCCTCTCGCCGATCGAAGAAGTGCGCACCGCCTGGGCGACCTGGCCGCCGCACGGCGTCGAGACGGTCGCCGCCTGGCATTTGCCGCTGGTCAACACCCTGACCCTGCTGCTCTCCGGCACGACGGTCACCTGGGCGCACCACGCGCTGCAGCAGGGCGACCGCAAGGGCGCCAAGCTCGGACTGCTGCTGACGATCCTGCTGGGCGTGCTGTTCACCTCCATCCAGGTTTTCGAATACAGCCACATTCTCGAGCACAAGTATTTCTTCAACACCGAGGCGGCGAACTCCGGCCTCTATGGCTCGACCTTCTTCATGGCCACCGGCTTCCACGGTTTCCACGTGCTGATCGGGACCATTTTCCTGACCGTCTGCCTGCTGCGCCTGTTGAACGGGGCCTTCACCCCGCAGAAGCACTTCGGCTTCGAGGCGGCCGCCTGGTACTGGCACTTCGTCGACGTGGTCTGGCTGTTCCTGTTCGCCTTCATCTACGTGATCTTCGGCACGCACGCGGGCGGCGCGGGCTGAGGGTGACGCAGCGCCCGAACCCGTTCCTGGCGGGGCTGGCGGGCCGCTGTCCGAACTGCGGCGAGGGGCGCCTGTACGAGGGTTTCCTCAAGGTGTCCCCGCAATGCGAAGCCTGTGGCTTCGATCTGGCGAAGGCCGATTCCGGCGATGGTCCGGCGGTCTTCGTCATCCTCATCGCCGGCTTCATCGTCGCCTTCGCGGCGCTGTTCACCGAAGTCGCCTTCCACCCGCCGGTCTGGCTGCACCTGGTGCTCTGGCTGCCCGGCACGCTGATCCTCTGCCTCGCCATGCTGCGGCCGACCAAGGGCCTGCTGCTCGCCGCGCAGTTCAAGAACAAGGCCGCCGAATCCCGCCATGGCTGATAGCTGGGAGCCCCAGCTGCCGCCGGCTCGGACCGCGCCCGCGCGCGCGTCCGGCTTTCCGCTCGGCCTGACCGTCGCGACGGCCCTGGCGCTGGCCCTGCTGGTCGGGCTCGGCGTCTGGCAGCTGCAGCGGCTGAAGTGGAAGGAAGGCCTGCTCGCCCACATCGCGGCGCTGCAAAGCGCGCCCGCCCGGCCGCTGGAGCCGGCGCTCGACGACCTGGCGGACGGCCGCAACATCGACTTCACCCGCGTGCGGGCGACCTGCCCCGGGCTGGCCAGCGCGCCGTTCGTCGAACTCTATGGGCTGAAGGGCGGGGAGGCGGGCTGGCGGCTGGTCTCGGCCTGTCCGGTGGCCAGCCGCCGCTACCGCAGCATCCTGGTCGACCGGGGCTTCGTCGCCGACACGGTGACCGACCGCCCGCCGGTGGACCCCGCCGCCACCGCTCCGGTCGAGGTGACCGGCGTGCTGCGCACCCCCGATCGCGCCAGCTTCATGACCCCGAAGAACCCGCCCGGCGCCGGCCGCTGGTTCTCACGCGACGCGCCGGCCATGGCCAAGGCCTTGGGCGCGCCCCAGCCGGCGCCGATCTTCCTGTTCGCCGAGACCTCGAGCGACCCCGGCTTTGCCGCCCTGCAACCGGCGCCGCTTCCCGCCGAGATCCCCAACCGCCATCTGGAATACGCCCTGACCTGGTTCGGCCTTGCCGCGGCCCTGGCCGGCGTCTATGCCGCCGTCCTCTTGAGAAGGCGGAAGAATTAGATGCGCTACGTCTCGACGCGGGGTCAGTCGCCCGCGGTCGGCTTCGTCGATGCGGTGCTCGCGGGCCTGGCCCCCGACGGCGGCCTCTATGTGCCGGAAACCTGGCCGCAGTTTTCGCCCGACGAGATCGCGGGCTTCGCCGGCCGGCCCTACCACGAGGTCGCCGCCGCGGTGATCGGCGCCTTCGCCGGCGACGAGATCGCGCTGGCGACCCTGACCGAGCTGTGCCGCGAGGCCTACGCCAGCTTCAAGCACGCCGCCGTCGTCCCGCTTGTGCAGCTGGCGCCCGACGTCTTCATGGCCGAGCTCTGGCATGGACCCAGCCTGGCGTTCAAGGATGTCGCGATGCAGATCCTGGCGCGGCTCTACGACCACGTGCTGGGCCAGCAGAACCGCGTGCAGACCATCCTCTGCGCCACCTCCGGCGACACCGGCGGCGCCGCCGTCGAGGCCTTCCGCGGCCGCAAGCAGGTCAAGGTGATCGCCCTCTTCCCCGAGGGCCGGATCAGCGAGGTGCAGCGCCGCTTCATGACCACCGCCGCCGACGCCAACGTCGCCTGCGTCGCGGTCAGCGGCACCTTCGACGACTGCCAGGCGATCGTGAAACAGGCCTTCCAGGACCCGGCGCTGCGCCAGGCGGTCGACCTATCCGGCGTCAACTCGATCAACTTCGCCCGCATCGCGGCCCAGGCGGTCTATTATTTCACCAGCGCCGTGGCGCTGGGCGCGCCGGGACGGCCGGTCAGCTTCTGCGTTCCCTCCGGCAATTTCGGCGACGCCTTCGCCGGCTACGTGGCGAGCCGCATGGGGCTGCCGATCGCCCGCATCATCGTCGCCACCAACTCCAACGACATCCTCGCCCACGCCTTCGAGGACGGCCGCTACGCCCGCGGCCAGGTGCACGCCACCATGAGCCCGGCGATGGACATCCAGTCGGCGTCCAACTTCGAGCGGCTCTACTTCGAAGCGGTCGGCCGCGACGCCGCCGCCACCGCCGAAGCCTTCGAAGGCTTCAGTGCGCGCGGCGTCATCGAGGTCCCGCCGGAAGCCCTGGCGGTGATGCGCGGGATGTTCCGTGGCGTCGGCGTCGGCGAGGACGACACCGCCAAGGCCATCGTCGCCACCCTGGAGTCCGCCGGCGAGCTGATCGATCCGCACACGGCGGTGGCGGTCTGCGCTCTCGGCCGGGCGGCCGACACCCCCGGCCCGGTGGTGGTGCTGTCCACCGCGCATGCTTCCAAGTTCCCCGAGGACGTGGCCAAGGTGGCCGGGCTGACGCCGCAACTGCCGCGCGGCGCGGCGGATCTCGCCGGCCGGCCCGAGCGGTTCGAGCGGCTTGCGGCCGAGACGGAGACGATCAAGGCCTATGTCCGCACCTTCGCCGAGGCCTGAGACGACCGCCCCTCGGGTTCACAGTCTCGCCAACGGCGTCCGCGTCGTCTGTGATCCGATGCCGGGGTTGCAGACGGTCGCGCTCTCCGTCGTCGCCGGCCGCGGCGCGCGCAGCGAGGACGAGGCCCGTTCCGGCTGGTCGCACCTGCTGGAGCACATGGTCTTCAAGGGCGCCGGCGGCCGTTCCGCCCGCGACCTCGTCGAGGTGATCGAGGCTGAGGGCGGCCACCTCAACGCCGCCACCGGCTACGAGCGCACCAGCTTCCAGGTCCGCGCCCTGCAGCACGGCCTCGACCTCGGCTCGGCGGTGATCGCTGACCTGGTGCTGCGCCCGCACATCGACGCCGACGACCTGGTCCGCGAGAAACAGGTCGTCGGCCAGGAAATCGCCGAGGCCGCCGACGCCCCCGACGACCTGGTGTTCGAGCTGGCCCAGAGCGCCGCCTTCGAGGGCCATTCGCTCGGTCGGCCGATCCTCGGCACACCGGACTCGATCGCCGAGGCTTCGCCGGCGACCCTGGGCGCCTGGCGCTCGGCCCTCTATGCGCCGGAGACCCTGGTCGTCAGCGCCGCCGGCGCGGTGGACGAGGCGCAGGTGCTGGCCCTGGCCGAGCGCGATTTCGGGGCCGCGCGGGCCGCAGCCCCGCCGCCGGTGGACCAGCCGGCCGCCTTCCACGGCGGACTGCGCCCGACCGCCAAACGGCTGGAACAGGCCAATCTGGTGCTGCTGCTGCCGGCGGTGGGCGCCCTGCACCCGGACTATTTCGCCCTGCGCCTGCTGGCCGAGATCCTCGGCGGCGGGATGGCCTCGCGGCTGTTCCAAGAGGCCCGCGAGAAGCGCGGCCTGGCCTACGCCATCGACGCCTATTGCGAGACCTATGCCGACACCGGCGTGCTCGGGGTGTTCGCCGGCTGCGCGGCGGGGGACGCCGCGGAGCTGGCCCGGGTCGCCGCCGGTGAGATCGCCGCGATGACCACGGCGGTGGACGCAGCCGAGCTCGCCCGCGCCAAGGCGCAGCTGAAGGGCTCGATGTTCATGGCCCGCGAACAGCCGCTGTCCCGCGCCGAACAGGCCGCCGCCCACGTGCTGATGTTCGGCCGGGTGCTGGGGCCCGAGGCCCTGGCCGCGGAGGTCGACGCCGTCCAACCCGCCGACCTGGTGCGCCTGACCGAGACCATCCTCGCCTCGCGCCGCAGCGCCGTCGCCGTGCTGGGCCCCAAGGCCTCGCTGAAGGCCGCGCCTGCGTTTGAGAGGGCGCTGTTCGGCTAGGGCGAAGGGGCGAGGAGGGCCTCGACTCTTCTCCCTGCTGCGGCGCGCGGCCAAACCTTGACGCAATCTGGAAATCGGCGACCCTGCGGAGATGGCCTTGCTGGACTGGATCGCGCCGGAGAGCGGCCTGCGTCTCGATTGGGAGGCGATCTATCTCCGTCCGCCGCGGGCTGCGGACTACGGCGAATGGCGCGAGCTGCGGGCGGCCTCGAAGTCGTTCCTGCAGCCCTGGGAGCCGACCTGGCCGTCCGACGACCTGACCCGCGCCGCCTACCGCCGCCGGCTGACCGCCTACGCCCGCGACCGGGACCTTGGGGTCGCCTATCCCTTCTTCGTCTTCCGCGCCGCGGACGACGCCCTGACCGGCGGCATCACCTTGTCGAGCATCCGCCGCGGCGTCGCCCAGATGGGATCGGTGGGCTACTGGTGCGGCCGACCCTATACGCGGCAGGGCCACACCCTGTCGGCGGTGCGCGCGGTCTGCGACTTCTCTTTCCGCTCTCTCGGCCTGCACCGGATCGAAGCCGCCTGCATTCCGGAGAACGCCCCCTCGCGCCGGTTGCTGCTGCAGGCCGGCTTCGAGGAGGAAGGCTACGCCAAAGCTTATCTGAAAATTAACGGCGCCTGGCGCGATCATGTGCTGTTCGGCCAGGTCTCGCCCTTCAGCGCGCCTGAGGGGCCGGATCCGGGGGTGTCGGTGTGAGCGGCGCCCGCAGTTTTTGAGTACGGCGCCTTCGGCTGTCCAGAACGGGCGGTGCGGACGCCGTGAGGCAGGCAAGCGCGCCCGATGACGGACGGCGGCTGGATCTGGGACGTCTCTGCGACGCTCGCCGCCCTCGGCGCGGGCGAGGCCGCGCTCTGGGCCTGGAGTCCCGGCGAGGACCGGCTGCAGATCGCCGGCGCGGCGCGCGCCCTGGGACTGGGACCGCTGGGGTCCGACTGCTCCTCCGCCGCCTTCCGCGCCCTGGTCCTGCCGCAGGACCGTCACCAAGCCGACGAGCTGCTGGAGCCACGCGAGCCCGGCGCGGAGATCGTCGCGCGGCTGCGGATGCGCGGGGCCGAGCCCTGCGTCTGGCGCGGCCAATGGCTGGAAGGCGGTCGCGCCGCCGGCCTGCTGACCCCGCAGAGCCGCTTCGCCGCCGTCGAGCAGGACAGCCTGACCGGCCTCTTGGACCGCAGGAGCTTCATCCGCCTCGCCCGCGAGCGGCTGCAGGCGCCGGGCCTGCACCAGCTGCTGGTCGCCGATCTCGACCGCCTGCGGCGGCTGAACGAGGCTTTGGGCCACGAGCGCGCCGACCTGGTGCTGGCGGCGCTTGGCTCGCGGTTGGCCGCGGCCTTGCCGCCGAAGGCCATCGTCGCGCGGATCGGGGAGGACGAGTTCGCCGCCCTGCTGCCGGCCGCGGCCGCACCTGCCGCCGACCATTTGCGCCGCGAGCTGGAGCGGCCGATGCGCGTCGCCGGCTTCGACATCCATCCGAAGCTGTCGGTCGGCGTGGTCGAGGTCCGCGGCGGCCCCGATGCGCCTGAAGCCACCGAGCTGCTGCGACGGGTCGAGCTGAAGGTCGAGGCCGGCAAGGCCGGCGGCCGTCGCCCGCCCGCGGCCCTGGCCGGCGACGGCCTCTCGCGGCTGGCGCTGGAGGCCGACCTGAAGGGGGCGATCGAGCGCGGCGAGCTCGGCCCCTTCTACCAGCCGATCGTCCGCCTCGGCTCCGGGGCGCTGGCTGGGTTCGAGGCGCTGGTGCGCTGGCGCCATCCTCGGCGTGGCCTGCTGACGCCCGAGCACTTCCTGCCGCTGTGCGAGGAGCTCGGCATGATGGGCGAGCTGGGCGTGATGATGCGCCGCGAAGCCGCCATCCAGCTGGCCGCCTGGCGGCGGGTGCGCCCGGCCGCCGCCGAGCTGACCGTGGCGGTCAACCTCTCAGTGGGCGAGCTGGACCGGCCGGACCTGCTGGCCGAGGCCATGGAGCTGCGCCGCAGCGCCGACCTGCCGCCGGGCGCGCTGAAGCTGGAGGTTACCGAGGGCGAGGTGATGCGCGATCCGGACCGCGCCGCCGTCACCCTGCACAACCTGCGCGCCGCTGGCGTCACCCTGGCGCTGGACGACTTCGGCGTCGGCTTCTCCTCGCTGTCCTATCTGACCCGCCTGCCGTTCGACACGTTGAAGATCGACGGCTATTTCGTGCGCACCATGGCCGATGACTCCGGCTCGGCGAAGATCGTCTCCTCGATCGTAAAGCTCGGCCAGGACCTGGCGCTGGAGGTGGTGGCCGAGGGGATCGAGGACGCGGCGATGGCGCACCGGCTGCAGGCGCTCGGCTGCGACTACGGCCAGGGCTTCAGCTTCTCCCACCCGCTCTGTCCCGAGGACGCCCGCGCCTATATCGAGGCTTGCGACATCCAGGGCCGGCCCGCGCGGAAGACGGGGTAGGAGGCGAAGCCTCCCCAGCTCTCCGCTAGGCCCGCCCCGCCGCCGAGCTCAGCCGTTCCGGGTCGACCCCGAGCTTGGCCAGGGCGCGGGTCCATTTGCCCGCATGGCCGGACCCGAAGATCAGCGGCTCGTCGGCCTCGCAGGTCAGCCAGACGTTTTCCTTGATCTCGTTCTCCAGCTGACCGGCGCCCCAGCCGGCGTAGCCGAGCGCCAGCAGCGCGCGGCGCGGACGGCCGTTGGCCTGGGCGATGGCTTCCAGGACGTCGCGCGTGGCGGTCACCGCCAGGCCGCCGCCGACCTCGAGCGAGGTCTCGCCGCGATAGTCGTCGGTGTGCAGCACGAAGCCGCGCTCGCGCTCGACCGGGCCGCCCATCACCACCAGGTCCGGCGGAGCCTTGATCTCCGAGTTGATGTCGAGCCGCTCGAGCAGGTCCGGGATGCTCAGCCCCTCGACCGGACGGTTCACCGCGAGCCCCATGGCGTGCTCGGCGTCGTGGGCGCAGATCAGGATCAGGGCGCGCTCGAATCTCGGGTCCGAGATGCCCGGCATCGCGATCAGCAGCTGGCCGGTGAAATAACCGTCATCCATCCCCAGGAGATTTGGCCTGGAACGACCGGCTTTCAAGCGAGATTGTGCGTGCCGGGTTGAAGGGTGCGGCGCTCTCGCTATCTGCCAAGCTTGAATTCCCGCCATGGTTGGGTTTCGCAGCTGGTTTGGCGAAGTTGGTTGAAGGAGAGACGGCTATGACGATCGAGGTTGGGGACAAGCTGCCGAGCGTGAAGCTGACCGAGGCCACGGCCGAGGGCCCCAAGCCGGTGACGACCGATGACCTGTTCAAGGGACGTCGCGTGGCCCTGTTCGCGGTGCCGGGCGCCTTCACCCCGACCTGCTCGGCCAAGCACCTGCCGGGGTTCAAGCAACTCGCCGGCGAGATCAAGGCGAAGGGCGTCGACCTGATCGCCTGCGTCTCGGTCAACGACGCCTTCGTCATGCGCGCCTGGGCCGAAGACCAGGCGGTGGGCGAGGACATCGTCATGCTGGCCGACGGCAGCGGCGACTTCACCAAGGCCATCGGCCTGGAGATGGACGCCACCGGCTTCGGCATGGGCAAGCGTTCGCAGCGCTATTCGATGATCGTCGAGGACGGCGTGGTCACCGAGCTGAACCTCGAAGCCCCCGGCGAGTTCAAGGTCTCGGCCGCGGACTACATGCTCGCCCAGCTCTGAAGATCCTGATGCTCCCCAGAGGGGGGGATCACGCCCGCGGGAACGGCCGGCTCAGGAAGCGCGACCCGGCCTCGCCGAAACGCCACGCAAGGTCGATGGCGCGGCTGATGCCGATGCGCGGCCCCTCGACGACGCCCGCCGCCTCGCCGGGGGCCAAGGCGAACGGCGCGGCGTCCAGAGCCAGGCCGTCCTGGGCGCGGGTGACCGCGAGCGCCTGGCAGAGCTTCCCTGGGCCGGAACAGAGGCTGCGCAGGTCGTCCAGGCCCCGCCGCTCGCGCATCCGGGCGATCCCGGCCTGAGGCTCCAGCGCGCGGATCAGCACCGCGTTGCCGGGATCCTCGCCGCAGACCAGGTTCAGACACCAGTGGATGCCGTAGGCGCGGTAGACATAGGCGCGGCCGACCGGGCCGAACATCACCCCGTTGCGCGGCGTGCGCCCATTGAAGCTGTGCGAGGCCGGGTCCTCGTGATGGTAGGCCTCGGTCTCGACGATCCGCCCGCCGACGCCGTCCAGCGTCAGGGTCCAGCCGATCAGCTCGCGGGCGACGACGGCCGGATGCCGGGCGAGGAAGGACGCCAGGTCCAAGAGCTGAGCCGCCTCAGCCCGCCAGGGCTTCCGGCGCGATCCCGGCCATCTCCGGCAGGGTCTCCATGATGGCGTCGGCGAGCCCGGGCGCACCGGCCAGCACCTGGCTGGCGTAGAGCTTGGCCAGCGGAGCCTTGGCCTGCAGCCACGGCGCGCTCCCCTCGTCCTTCAGCTGCTCGGCCGCGGCCAGGGCCTGGCGGCCCAGCACCCAGCCGCCGATGACGTCGCCGGCCAGCTTCAGATACGCCGTGGCCGACACCAGGCTGTCGGGCCCGGGATGGGCCAGCTGCCAGTCGGTGGCGGCGTGCAGGGCGGCGACGCCGGCGGCCAGGCGGCGGCCCACCGAGGCGAGTTCGGCGCGCGCGGTCAGGCGCTCGGCGATCAGCAGCATCTCGGCGCAGAGCTCGCGCATCGTCTCGCCGTTGGTCAGCCGCAGCTTGCGGCCCGAAAGGTCGAGCGCCTGGATGCCGTTGGTCCCCTCGTAGATCGGGGCGATCCGGGCGTCGCGGTAGTGCTGGGCCGCGCCGGTCTCCTCGATATAGCCCATGCCGCCGTGCACCTGCAGGGCGGCAGAGGCGACTTCGACGCCGATGTCGGTCGACCAGGCCTTGGCGACCGGGGTCAGGAGCTCCTGGCGGGCCAGCGCCGCGGCGCGCTGCTCTTCGGTCGCCGCGACCTTGGCGAGGTCCGCCAGCACCCCGGTCAGCAGGCAGATGCCGCGCGCCGCCTCGATCTTCGCCTTGGCCAGCAGCAGGGTGCGGCGGACGTCCGGATGGTCGTAGATCGGGCCGGCAGGGCCGCTCGACCAGACCGCCTTGCCCTGCACCCGCTCCTGGGAATAGGCCAGCGCCTGCTGGAAAGCCCGCTCGGCGATCGCCACCCCCTGGACCCCGACCTCCAGCCGCGCGGCGTTCATCATGACGAACATGTGCGCCAGCCCCTGGTTCAGCTCGCCGACGAGCTCGGCCTGGGCGCCTTCGTAGAGCATGACGCAGGTCGGCGAGGCGTGGATGCCCATCTTGTGCTCGATCGAGGCCGGGCGGAAATCGTTCAGCGAGCCGAGGTTCCCGGCCTCGTCGATCAGCTTCTTCGAGGTCAGGAACAGGCTGATGCCCTTCACCCCGGGCGGGGCGTCGGGGGTGCGGGCGATGACCAGATGGACGAGGTTGTCCGTCATGTCGTGGTCGCCCCAGGTGATGAAGATCTTCTGGCCGTACAGCTTGTAGCCGCCGGCGCCGTCGGGTCGGGCGACCGTCGCCAGCGCCGCCAGGTCGGTGCCGGCCTGCGCTTCGGTCAGCACCATCGCCCCCGTCCATGCGCCGCTGACCAGCTTCGGCAGCACCAGGGATTTCTGCCGCTCGGTTCCGTGCCGCGTCAGCGCCTCGATCGCCGCCAGGCTGAGCATCGGGCAGAGGCCGAAGGCCATGTTGGCGGACTGCACCATCTCCGAGACCGCCAGCTCGACGGCCTTCGGCAGACCCTGGCCGCCGTGCTCGGGTTTGGCGGTCAGCGAGGTCCAGCCGTCCTTGGCGAACGCCTGGTAGGCCTCTCCGAAGCCGGGCGCCGGCGTCACCCGGCCGTTCTCGTAACGGGCGCCGACCTGATCGCCAATCCGGTTCAAGGGCGCCAGCACCTCGCCGGCGAAGGCGCCGGCGGCCTCCAGGATCGCCTGCACCGTCTCGAAGTCGGTGTCCGCAAACCCCTGCGCCAGCAGCTCCTCGAGGCCCGCCGCCTGCAGGGCGAACACCAGTTCACGGACGGGCGCGCGGAAGGTCATGGATCAAACCTCAGAGCCAAGGCGACACGGGTGTTTAGGCCATGGGCGGCGCCTTCGCCAAGGGCGGGCGGCCGAGGGGCGCACATCGTCGGCGACAAGACTCGTCCGGGCGGTGTAACCAGCCGCGCGTGAACGCGGCCCGAACAGATCCCGAGACCGACGCCCTGGCCGCCGCGGCCGCGGCGCTGCGCGCCGGCGGCCTGGTGATCCTGCCCACCGAGACGGTCTATGGCCTGGCGGCGGACGCCTCCGATCCGCGGGCGGTGGCGGCGGTCTACGAGGCCAAGGGGCGGCCGAGCTTCAATCCGCTGATCGCCCATGTCGCCGACGTCGCCGCCGCCCGCCGCATCGCCGGCTTCGACCCCCGCGCCGAACGGCTGGCGCAAGCCTTCTGGCCGGGACCGCTGACCCTGGTGCTGCCGCTCGCCGACGGCCAGGCAGTGTGCGACCTCGCCCGCGCCGGCCTCGACACGGTGGCGGTGCGCGCGCCGGCCCATCCGCTGGCGCGGCGCCTGCTCGGCGCCTTCGGCGGCCCCCTCGTTGCGCCTTCCGCCAACCGCTCCGGCCGGCCGAGCCCGACCACCTTCGCCGACGCTGTCGAGGAGACCGGCCGCGCCGCGGCGGCGGCGCTCGACGGCGGAGCCTGCGCGGTCGGCCTGGAATCCACCGTGATCGCCCTGCTCGACGAGGCTCGGCTGCTGCGGCCCGGGGCGGTGACGCGCGACCAGATCGAGGCGTTGATTGGCCCGCTCGCCGAGGCCGAGGCCGACGCCCGCCGCTCGCCCGGCCGGCTGGCCCGCCACTACGCCCCGAAGGCGCCGGTGCGGCTGGACGCGAGCGGCCCGCAGTCCGACGAGGCCTATCTGGCCTTCGGGCCCTGGCCGGCGGCGGAGCGGGTCTGGAACCTGAGCCCGTCGGCGGATCTGCGCGAGGCGGCCGCCAACCTCTTCGCCCATCTGCGCGCCGCCGATCGCAGCCGCCCGGCGGCGATCGCCGTCGCGCCGATTCCGCAGCAAGGGTTGGGCGAAGCGATCAACGACCGGCTGAAGCGGGCCGCAGGCTTCATCGGCTGACGCGCAAGGCGCAGGGCTCCCGCTTCGAAAGGGCGAGGCTGCAGCCACGTCGGCCGCGGAGCCGCGCGGCCACAGGCCAGCCCGCGGTATCGCTGCGGCGTCGCGGTTGGCCTCAGGCGGCGGGCTGGCTGCAGGGAAAGACGGCGACCCTGCGCGTTCCCTGCCACAGTTCGACGCCGGGCGTGCCCTCCTCGCAGAGCGCGTGCGCCTTGTCGCGGGCATCCTGCTCGTCCTCGGCGTCGATCCATTCGCCGCTGACGATGGCGCCGGTTCGGTTGAGCTTGTAGACTCGGTAATCCACGCGACCATCCCTGGGGAGAGTTGTTCCCGGACGCGCGTATCGTAGGGGAAATCCGCGTTCGCGCCGATGCGGCATGACGAAGCTTCGCCGCCGCGAGCCCCGGCGGCGCATTCTGGAGTCCAGGCGCCCGAGGGATTATCCTTCGGCGCATGACCGCTCCCGTTCCCGCCGACGTCCTCTCCCGCCTGAAGTCCGTGCTGGGCGAGGGCGGCTGGAGCCAGGATCCCGATCGCCTGGCTCCCAAGCTGCTCGAGTGGCGCGACCGCTGGCGCGGGACCACGCCGCTGCTGGTGCTGCCGAAGACCACGGCGGACGTCGCCGCGATCGTCGGCATCTGCGCCGAGGCCGGAGTGGCGATCACGCCGCAGGGCGGCAACACCGGCCTGGTCGGCGGCCAGATCCCGCAGGGCGAGGTGCTGCTGTCGACCGAGCGGATGCGGGCGATCCGCGAGATCGACGTCGACGACGAGGTGATCGTCGTCGAGGCGGGCGCCACCCTGGCGGCGGTGCACGCCGCCGCTGCTGAGGTCCGGCGCCGCTTCCCGATCGGCCTGGCGTCCGAGGGCACCGCCACGGTCGGCGGGGTGCTCTCCACCAACGCCGGCGGCACCCAGGTGCTGCGCTACGGCATGGCCCGCAGCCTGGTGCTGGGGGTGGAAGCGGTGCTCCCCAACGGCGAGGTGTGGAATGGCCTCAAGCGCCTGCGCAAGGACAACACCGGCTATGACCTCAAGCAGCTGCTGATCGGGGCGGAGGGAACCCTGGGCGTGATCACCGCCGCGGCGTTGAAGCTGTTTCCGCTGATGGCCTCGCACGCCGTCGCCTTCATCGGGGTCGACAGCCCCGAGGCGGCGATCCGCCTGCTGGCGCGCGCCAAGGAGGAGACCGGCGGCGGGGTCGAGGCCTTCGAGCTGATGGCCCGCCAAGGCATCGAGTTCGTGCTGCGGCACATCCCCGGCGCGCGCGATCCGCTGGCCGAGGCGCATCCCTGGTACGTGCTGGCCGAATTCGGCTCGGGAGAGCCTGGCGCGGCCGAGGCGGCGATGGGCCGCTTCCTCGAAGGCGGGCTGGAGGACGGGCTGATCGGCGACGCCGCGGTCGCCCAGACCGAGGCCCAGGCCAAGGCGCTGTGGAATCTCCGGGAAAACCAGTCGCCGGCCCAGAAGACCGAGGGGGCGACCTGGAAGCACGACGTCGCCGTGCCGGTCAGCCAGGTGACCACCTTCCTGCGCGAGGCCGATGCGCGGGTGCGCGCGATGGCGCCCGACGCCCGCATCGTCGCCTTTGGCCATATCGGCGACGGCAATATCCACTACGACGTGCTGCGCCCTGACGGCGGCGACGACGCCGAGCATGCCGCCCGTCGCAACGACGGCTCGCGCCAGGTGCACGACCTGGTGGCCGGCCTCGGCGGCTCGATCTCCGCCGAGCACGGGCTGGGGTCGATGAAGACCGAGGAGGCCCGGCGCTACAAGAGCCCGGTCGAGATCGCCGCCCTGGAAGCCATCCGCCGCGCCCTCGACCCCCAGCGGATCATGAACCCGCGGGTGCTGTTCTAGAAGATCGGGAACCACGGAAGGCACGGAAAACACGGAAGGGATCCACGAACTCCACGAACCAGGATCAAGGCTGCGGCCCGGATTGCGCGCCGTCGGCGCGCTGTGATCCCTTCGGTGTTTTCGGTGTTTTCCGTGGTTCGGACTTGAGCCGCTCGTGTGGTTCGGGCGGGTCCGGTCGCCGATGGGCGGCCAGCGGCGGGGCCGCCGCGCCGCTGGCGATCTCCGCCTTGGCCCAGGCCTCTTCGGCGAGGCTGGCCCAGTCGGGGGAGAGGCCGAGGTCGCGGCAGACCAGCTCGATGATCTCGCTGACCGACCGTTCAGCCAGGTCGCCGTAGATGTCGTCGCGCTCCAGCCGCTCGCCGGCCTCGCCGGCCAGGCGCTCGCCCTCGGCCTCGCTGGCGGCCCCGGCTTCGATCACCCGGTCGAGGACGCGGTCGACGCGCTCGCGGTGCGCCCGGGCGCGCTGCTGGCGTTCGCGCTCGGCGTTGCAGCGCTGTTCGTGGCGACGGCTGCCGGCGGCCCGGTCCAGCGCCTGCGACGCCTCCAGCACCGTCGACTGAAGGGCCACGGTCAGCCGCACGGCCCGGGACAACCGGGCGTAGGCCAGCGCCGCCTCGGCCGCGACCACCTGGGCCCCTTGTGCCGTCACCTGCTGTTCGAGCGCCTCGGCGATGGTGAGCCCGATCTGCGCCAGCCGCGCCATCACCTGCAGCTGCCGCTGGACCACGGCGCGCGCCTCGGCCTCGGCGGCCTCCCAGGCGTCGGCCTGGGGCTCGGGAGCGGAGGTTGCGGCGGCAGCAGTCATTGGTGAACAAACCACGAACGATTGGGGCGGCTTGTCAAGCCGTCGCCCGGCCCTTGCGTCGCCGGCCACGCCGCCTTACTTTTTGACTTACCAGATGTAAGGAAGCGGCGGGATGGCGACGGCGACGATTTCGTCCAAGGGACAGGTGACCTTGCCGCGGGAGGTCCGGGCCGCCCTGGGGGTTTCCAGCGGCGACCGGCTGGACTTCATCCGGCTGGACGATGGGACCTACGCCATCGTTCCGGCGTCGCACTCGATCCGCGCGCTGAAAGGGCTGCTGCCCCGGCGCGGGCGCGCCGTATCGCTCGAACAGATGGACGCCGCGGTCGAGGCCGGCGCGAGGGACGCGTGATCGGTCTCGATACCAATGTCCTGGTTCGCTACATCGCCCAGGACGAGCCCGCCCAGGCGGCGCTCGCGACGCGGCTGATCGAAGGCTTCACCGCCGAGGCCCCGGGCTTCGTGTCCACGGTCACCCTGGTGGAGACCGTCTGGGTGCTCGCCCGCGCCTACAGGACGGCGAAGCCCGAGATCCTGCAGATCATCGAGGGCCTGCTGCGGGCCCGGGACCTCGTCGTCGAAGACGCGGAGACCCACTACCTCGCGCTGAACCTCTACGCGGCGACGGGCGTCGACTATGCGGACGCCGTGATCGCCCAAGCCGGACGCCGGGCGGGATGCGATTACACCGCCACGTTCGACCGGCGCGCGGCGGGCGGCGGGATGCGGGTGCTGGAGGGGTGAGGCGGGGGGAGCTCCGCCGGGGCGTCGCCCTGCGGGTGACACGGAAGGGATGTCGTCCACGAAATACACGAAATACACGAAAGCGGCGGCGCCAAGAGAGACCGCCGTCGCCCGGCCTCTGGCGGATCGAGCGACCGGCCATCGGCCGGTCTGTCAGGTCTGATAACTGATTGTTTTTCGTGTATTTCGTGTTTTTCGTGGACTGCACCGCCGGGCCCTCGACCCCCAGCGGATCATGGGCGCTGTTACAGGCGGCGGCTGATCTGGAAACGCGGACGAGACGGATGACAGGGAAGGGATGTCGTCCACGAAATACACGAAATACACGAAAGCGGCGGCGCCCAAGAGAGGCCGTCGCCCGGCCTCTGGCGGATCGAGCGACCGGCCCTTGGCCGGTCTGTCGTGGCGTCTAACTGACTGTTTTCGTGTATTTCGTGTATTTCGTGGACTGATCTGTCACCGCCGCGGCCCCCCCCCCAGGCGAGGCGGCGCAGGGGGCCGCCGGCGAGCAGGCCGGATAGCCGGGCGGGTCCAGTCGCCGATGGGCGGCGAGCGGCGGGGCTGGCGATCTCCGCCTTGGCCCAGGCCCCTTCGGCGAGGTTGGCCCAGTCGGGGGGGGGCGGCGACCAGGCGCGAACGATCAACCCTAGGCGGCGCCGCTAAGCTCCACCTATAGTGTCGAGCAGGCGGGCGGCGCGCTCAGATCGTCGTGACCACGCCCGTTCTTTGGCGCGCCTCGACGGCGGCGCGTCATGGGGGCCGTATGAAGACCTATTCGACTTTGACGGCCCTGGTGGCCGCCATGAACCTGCTGGCCGCAGCGCCGTCCGCCCTGGCGGCCTGTTCTCTGCATCCCGCGGCCATCCCCGTGAACATGCAGGGGCTGGCGCCGACCGTCCCGGTCAAGGTCAACGGCAAGGCGTTGACCTTCCTCGTGGACTCCGGGGCCTTCTTCAACACCATCAGCAGCCAGGTCGCTTTCGATCAAAGGATGAAGGCGGCGAAGACTGACGTGGCCGCCACCGGCTCGCATCTCCCATCGAACGCAGCCACGCTCTTCAGCGGCGTGGGGGGCGTGGTGAGGGTTTCGGCCTTGGTGCGGGCTGACGAATTCGAGTTCGCCGGCGTGAAGTTCAGAGACGCTGTGTTCCTCACCGCGAACACGCCACAAGACGGCATCATCGGCCAGAACCTGCTGGCGCGATGGGATGTGGAGTACGACCTGCGCAACGGGCTGATCAAGCTTGTCGAGGTCGAGGGCTGCAAGGACGTCGACCTCGCCTATTGGGTGACCAGCGGCGCCTATTCCATGATGCCCTTGGAGCGAACCCGGGGTGATCAGCACACGGCCGGCACAGTGTTCATCAACGGGGTGAAGATGCAGGCGGTGTTCGACACCGGCGCCACCACCTCATTTGTCACCCGGCGCGCGGCGGCCCGCGCCGGGGTGCAAATCACCGACCCTGGCGTGACAGAGGCCGGCTATGGGCGCGGCCTGGACCGCGACCGGATCCCGGTCTGGGTCGCGCGCTTCGCCAGCGTGAAGATCGCCGACGAGGATATCAAGAACGGGCTGCTGAAAATCGGCCAGACGGCCGCCGACTCTTTCGATGTCCTGATCGGGGCCGATTTCTTTCTCTCGCACCACGTCTATGTCGCCAACAGCCAGCAAAAAATCTACTTCTCCTACAGCGGCGGCCAGGTGTTCAACGTCGCGCCCCAGCAGGAAGCCTTGGCGTCAGCCTCAAGCGACAAGACCGCCAGCCAGGGGAAGTGAGACGGCGATGTCACCGTCGCTCCCACGTACGGCGTCACAGTGGTCGGCTGTTCTGGATGTGGCCGATTTGGAACCACGGAAGACACGGAAAATACGGAACTTTGTCCACGAAGGCGGCGCCTCGAAGGCGGCGCCTTCCGGGACAGGTGTTCCTGTCCCCATATTCCCGAAGGGATGTCGTCCACGAAATACACGAAATACACGAAAGGGGCGGCGCCAAGAGAGGCCGTCGCCCGGCCTCTGGCGGATCGAGCGACCGGCCCTCGGCCGGTCCGTCGTGGCGTCTAACTGACTGTTTTCGTGTATTTCGTGTATTTCGTGGACTGATCTGTCACCGCCGTGGGCCTCAAGGCGAGGCGGCGCAGGGGTCCGCCCGCCTTCGCGCCTTCGGGGACAGGTGCTCCTGTCCCCGTATTCCGTATTTCACGCAGGGGGCCGCCGGCGGGCAGGCCGCGCCTTCGGGGACAGGTGTTCCTGTCCCCGTATTTCCAAAGCCGAAGCGCGATGGCCCCCGAGACTTGCACCGCGTCGCACCGCAGCGTATATCCCGCATGGATATACGCGGGTGTTGAACATGGCCAAAACCACGCTGTTTTACTCGAACCGCAGCCAGGCCGTGCGGCTTCCGAAGGATGTGGCCTTTCCGGAGGACGTGCGTTCCGTGGTGATTTTGCGCGAGGGCCGACGGCGCGTGATCGTACCGGCCGACGCGGTCTGGGACGACTTCTTCGAGACGCCCGGCGTCGATCTTGGCCAGCGCGACCAGCCGCAGGCGCAGGAGCGCGATGGCTTCTGATGCTGCGCTACATGCTCGACACCGATCTGTGCATCCGCGTGCTCAGGGACAGACCGCCCGCTGTCCGGGAACGCTTCAACCGCGAGGCAGATGGCCTCTGCATCTCCAGCATCGTCCTCATGGAGCTGCTCTACGGTGCGGAGAGGTCCGCGCGTCCGGAACATCATCGCCGCGCGGTCGAGGATTTCGCTGCGCGGCTCGACCTCCTGGCGTTCGACGCGCCAGCCGCCGCGCATGCTGCGGAGATCCGGGCTGACCTGGAGCGCCGCGGTCAGAAGATCGGCGCATATGACCTGCAGATCGCCGGCCATGCGCGCAGCCAGGGCCTGGTTGTCGTAACCGGAAATCTCGCCGAGTTCCGGCGCGTCGATGGCCTGCGATCCGAGGACTGGCTCGCCGAGGGGCGCTGATCCCGAACTCCAGCCGGCCGCCAGGCCGGCGCCCTGACCGCGCCCGGGGCAGGCGCTGCAAGACGCCGCTTGCGCCGGGCTCGGGCTGGCGGCAAACCCGCGCCATGCTGATCGTGCTTTCGCCGGCCAAGGCGCTCGACTTCACCGCGCCTTCGACCGCGGCGCCGCTGACCACGCCGCAACTGGGCGGCGACACCGCCGAGCTGGCCAAGGTCACCCGCAGGCTTTCCGCGGCCGAGCTTCGCCGGCTGATGGCGCTGTCGGAGACCCTCGCCAAGCTCAACCGCGAGCGGTTCCAGGCCTTCGATCCGGCCTCCGAGGAGGGGCTGCAGGCGGTGTTCGCCTTCAACGGCGACGTCTATGCCGGGCTGGCGGCGCGCGAGCTCGACAAGAAGAGCCTCGCCTGGGCGCAGGACCATGTGCGGATCCTGTCGGGCCTTTACGGCGTGCTGCGGCCGCTGGACGGCATCCAGCCCTACCGGCTCGAAATGGGCGCGCGGCTGAAGACCCGGCGCGGCCAGAGCCTCTACGACTTCTGGGGCGACCGGATCGCCAAGACCCTCAACGACGCCGCCATGGGCCATAAGGACAAGACCCTGGTGAACTGCGCCAGCGGCGAATATTTCGGCGCGGTCGACCGCAAGGCGCTGACGCTGCCGGTGCTCACCTGCCGGTTCCTCGAGGAGAAGGACGGCGAGGCGCGGATCATCTCCTTCTACGCCAAGAAGGCGCGCGGCCTGCTGGCCCGCTTCGCCATCGACAACCGCATCGAGCAGGCCGGCGACCTGAAGGCCTTCGACGCCGGCGGCTACCGCTTCGTCGCCGGGCAGTCGAACCCCGATGAATTCACCTTCGCCCGCCCGCAACCCGTTCCCGTCGCGGCGCTGCGAAAACAGGAGGCCTGACGCAAGGCGTCATGGCGGCGCTTCGTCAGCGGGGAGCCGCAAGACGAAAAAGGCCCGCGGGGCGAACCCCGCGGGCCTCGTTCAGTCGTCGCCCGTCAGGCGAGACTAGACGTTGCCGGGCAGCTTGCAGCCGCCGGCGAAGGCGCAGCCGGTGGCGCCGACGGCGCTGACGGTCGGCTCGGTGTTGTATTCGATCACATAGCCCTTGTAGCCGTCGGAGCAGGCCACCTCGACGAGGACGGTTCCCTTCTGCGTCTTGCCGCTGACCCGGGCGTTGGAGACGACGCAGGTCTTCTGGTTGAACTTGCGCAGGTCCTCGGTCAGGGCGGCATAGCCGGTGTCCTTGGTCAGGCTGCACTTGTAGCCGGCGGCGAGCGCCCGGCCGCAGTCCAGCACCTGGCCCTTGCCGGTGGCCGGGAAGATGCCGACCCCGCCGGAGCCGTTCTTGCAGGCGAGCTCGACGACCTCCTGGTTCCCGCGCATCGGGAACTCCGCGTAATGGTCGACGTCGCAGGTCGAGCCGGCGTTATGGGCGAGCTTGGTGTAGAGCGCGGCCTGCTCGGCGGTGGCCTGGCGGGAGTCCGTCAGGGTGCAGCCGCCGAGGATGCCCTGGGCCAGGGCGCAGCTCCAGGACTGGGCGAGCTGGCCCTTGGCGACCTTGTAGATGTAGCCCTTGCCGTCCTGGCAGGAGGCTTCATAGAAGTCCGCGCCGTCCGTGGCGTTGCCGACGAAGCGGCGATCCTTGACCACGCAGCCGTTGTTGGCGGCCTGGGCGAACTTGTCGAGGACGGCCAGGCGGGTGGCCTTGTCGGTCAGCTCGCACTTCACGTTGCCGGCGGCGTCGTCGAAGTTCAGGCAATTCTGCGCCTCGGCGGGCTTGGTCACGTCCAGCGGCGAGCTGGCGACGAGGATGTAGCCCGTGCCGCCCTGGCAGGCGACTTCCAGGAAGGTGTTGCTCTTGGTCTGGCCGACGCCGCGGGTCTTTTCCGGCACGCACTGCACGCCGGCGCCGGCCAGCAGCGGCGCGAGCTGCGCCTTCGGGTCGGAGTTGCCGGGCAGCACGCAGGTGATGGCGCCTTCCTTCGGCGGCTGGCCGGGGGGCGGGGCCATCTCGATGCAGCTGTAGACCGCCGGCGGCGCGCCCGTGGCCGCCTGCAGGATGTAGCCCATGCCCGGACCGCAGGCGACTTCGTAGTAGCTGGTCGCCGCCTTGGTCTTCGGGTCGTTGGCCTTGCCGATGAAGCGCGCGTCGCTGACCTGGCAGCCCAGGCCCGCGGCCTGGACGACGGCCGGGGCTTCGGCCATGCCCTGCTTGCGCTGGGCCTCGGAAACCGGTGCGGCGGCTTTCGGGGCGGAGATCACCGCGACGGGCGCCAGCACCGCCGCACAGAGGGCCACGACCAGCCCCCAACCGATTGGCCTCATCTACTACTCCTGGGCGTTTTCATTGTTAGGGGCGCACATAAGCCCCCTCACCGCGTCACGGTCAAGTGAGGCGCCAAGGCGGCCAAACTATGACCTGAATCCAGGAGCTTAGCGTCGCCGCCTCAGGCGGCGCGGACCTTCAGGCGGGCTCCGGCGACGCCCGACACCGTCACCCGGGCGCCGGACTCCAGCGCCTCGCCGCCTTCGAGCTCGGCGGCCCACTCCTTGCCGTCGATGAAGACGCGGCCGGCGCCGGCCTGGAAGGCGGCGACCACCCGGCCCTCGTGCCCGATCAGCCGGGCGATGTTGTCGTTGATGTCGCCGGCGTCGGACGGCCGGCGCGGGACATAGCGCCGCGCGGTGAGCGTCGAGACGATGGTCAGCACGGCGAAGATCAGCACGGCCGCGGCGAGCGGCGTCTCGCGAAAGCCCTCGATGATCGCGACGACGCCGGCGGACGCCGCCGGCCAGAGCAGCCAGCCGGAGCCCGCCGCCACCTCGACCGCCAGCAGGGCCGCGGCCACCGCCGCCCAGATCCATGCCGGGTGGGCGATGTAGAGGTCGGCGAACACCGTCATCGGCTCAGCCGTCCGTCGGCGGCACGGCGGCGCCGCGCGGCCGCGGACGCGGAGGCGCGGGCGGCCCGTCCGCGCCGACGCTCTTCAGCAATTCGCCGACGCCGGCGATCGAGCCGACCAGCGCCGACATGTCGGCCGGCACGATGACGGTCTTCTGCTGCGGGCTCTCGGCCAGCTTGCCGAAGGCCTCGACATACTTCTGGGCGACGAAATAGTTGATGGCCTTGACGTCGCCCTTGGCGATGGCGTCGGAGACCAGTTCGGTGGCGGTGGCCTCGGCCTTGGCCGAGCGCTCGCGCGCCTCGGCGTCGCGGAAGGCCGCCTCCTTGCGGCCCTCGGCCTGCAGGATGGCGGACTGTTTCGAACCCTCGGCCCGGGCGATCGCCGCCTGCTTCTCGCCGTCGGCCTCGGTGATCACCGCGCGCCGCTCGCGCTCGGCCTTCATCTGCCTGGCCATGGCGTTGGTGATGTCCGGCGGCGGCTGCAGGTCCTTGATCTCGATGCGGGTGACCTTCACCCCCCAGGGGCTGGTGGCCTCGTCGATCACCGTCAGCAGGCGCGAGTTGATGTGGTCGCGCTGCGACAGCACCTCGTCGAGCTCCATCGAGCCGACCACGGTGCGCAGGTTGGTCATGGTCAGCTGGGCGATCGCGTAGTGCAGGTTGTCGACCCGATAGGCGGCCTGCGAGGCGTCCATCACCTGGATGAAGACGATGGCGTCGACCTGGACGGTGACGTTGTCCTTGGTGATCACCTCCTGGCGCGGCACGTCGAGGACCTGCTCCATCAGGTTCACCCGCCGCCCGATCGTCTCGACGAAGGGGGTGAGGAAGCTGATGCCGGGCTTCAGGGTGCGGGTGTAGCGGCCGAACCGTTCGACGGTGAACTCGCGGCCTTGCGGGACGATCTTGACCGCGCCCAGGGCGACCACCGCCGCCAGGATCACGAAGACGACGAGGATGGTGAAGCCCATGCGGTCCTCCGGGGAACAGGCTGGAGCTTACCCAGCGTCGGCAGCACGCGCCATCGTTGTCGCAAGCTGCTGGAATCCTCGCGCTGCGACATGCTCCCGCCCAAGTCCGCAGTTTGCTAAAGCCCTGTCATGCTGCGCCAAGCCATCGCCTTCACCGTCGCCGCCCTGCTCTGCATGGCCGCCGCGCCCAAGCCCCGGCCGGCCCAGGCCGCGACTCCGGCCCGCGCCGCCGCAGCCCACGGCGCCGGGGCCGCCGCGGTCGATGCGCGCAATCCGGCCAGCCTGGTGGCCCTTCTCGCCACCCTCAGCGCCAAGGCGGTGATCGCCCGGCGCGACGGCGACGCGGTGTTCCTGACGGTGACCTCGCCGACGGAGGTGTTCTCGGCCCAGTTCGCCGGCTGCGACGCCCAGGGGCGCAGCTGCCAGGCGCTGCTGTTCGACCGGCTGGGCGACGCCGGCTCGCCGACGCTTTCGCAGCTCAACGCCTTCAACCAGACCTCGGTGATGTGCCGGCTCTACCAGGACAAGGGCGGCCAGGCGCACGTGGAATATTCCGCCCTGCTGTTCCCGCGGGACGGCCGGCCGGAGATGCTGATGCAGTTGAACGCCTGGCGCGGCTGCATCGGCGACTTCAACGCCTTCCTGAAGGACCCCGCCGGCTACCTGGCCGGCGCGGCGTAGGGAAACGGTCACCCAATGCTAGCCACGCGCCCGTGACTCCCGCCCAGATCCGCGCCGACCTGCTCGCCTGGTATGACGCAGCCGCGCGCGACCTGCCCTGGCGGGTGCGGCCGCAGGCGCGGGCCGCGGGGGTGCGGGCGGATCCCTATCGGGTGTGGCTGTCGGAGGTGATGCTGCAGCAGACCACCGTGCCGCACGCGACGCCCTACTTCCTGAAGTTCACCGGCCGCTGGCCGACGGTCTCGGATCTCGCGGCGGAGGACGACGGCGAGGTGATGGCCGCCTGGGCGGGGCTCGGCTACTACGCCCGGGCGCGCAACCTGCTGGCCTGCGCCCGCGCCGTCGCCCGCGACCACGGCGGCGCTTTTCCTGACACGGAGGAGGGGCTGCGGACGCTGCCGGGGCTAGGCCCCTACACGGCCGCGGCCGTGGCGGCGATCGCCTTCGACCGACCGGGCAATGTGGTCGACGGCAATGTCGAGCGCGTCATCGCGCGCCTGTTCGCGGTCGAGGCGCTCCTGCCCGACGCAAAGCCCGAACTGAAGCGGTTGGCCGGCGGACTGGTGCGCGACGAGCGGCCCGGCGACTGGGCGCAGGCGCTGATGGACCTCGGCGCGACCGTCTGCCGGCCTAAGGCGCCGCTCTGCGATCGCTGCCCGCTCGCCTCGGCCTGCATTGCCTTCGCGCAAGGCGCGCCGGAGACCTACCCGCGCAGGCGCGCCAAGGCCGAGCGCCCACGGCGCTATGGGGTCGCCTATGTGCTGACCAGGGGCCGCGAGATCGCGCTCGTGCGGCGCCCGCCCAAGGGGCTGCTCGGCGGGATGCTGGCGCTGCCCACCTCGGAATGGCGCGCCAGCCCCTGGAGCGAGGCCGAGGCGCTCGCCGCCGCGCCCGCGAAGGCCCCCTGGCGCGGCGTGGGAGACGTCGACCACGTCTTCACCCACTTCAGCCTGACGCTGCGCCTGCTGCGCGCCGAGGGCGAGGCCGACGGCGTGATCTGGAGCCAGCGGCGCGACCTCGACGCCCTGCCGAGCGTCTTCCTCAAGGCGGCGAAGGCCGGCCTCTCAAACCTGCTTTGAGGCCCGCGGTTCGTGGTTTGCCTCGGATTTGTCAGATGGCGATCTGGCTGCGCACCCTGGCGCGCAGCACGTCGATCGGCGCTAGCCCCTTGTCCGACTTGAAGTGCCAATAGGTCCAGCCGTTGCAGGCCGGCGCCGACTGAACGAGCGCCCCGACCTTGTGGATCGAGCCCGAAACCTCGCCCACCACCAGGCTGCCATCGGCGCGCACGCGGGCGGCGTGGCGGCCCTTGGGATCGTAGAGGATGTCGCCGGCGCGCAGGAGGCCGGCCTCGACGATCTGGCCGAAGGGGATGCGCGGCTCGGACTTCTTCGAGCCGGTGACCATCACCTCTTCCGGCGCAGCCGGGACGACCCGGCCGATCCGCTCCTTCGCCAGCTTGGCGTAGGCCTCTTCCCGCTCGATGCCGATGAAGCGGCGGCCGAGCCGCTTGGCGGCCGCCCCGGTGGTGCCGGTGCCGAAGAAGGGATCGAGGATCAGGTCGCCGGGCCGGGTCGAGGCCATGATCAGCCGGTGCAGCAGGGCTTCGGGCTTTTGGGTCGGGTGGGCCTTGGCCCCGGTCTCGTCCTTCAGCCGCTCCTCGCCGGTGCACAGCGGCAGCGTCCAGTCCGAGCGCATCTGCAGCTCGTCGTTGGCCATCTTCATGGCGTCGTAGTTGAAGGTGTAGCGCTTGCCGCCCCGGCTCTTGGTCGCCCAGATCAGGGTCTCGTGCGCATTGGTGAACCGCGTGCCCTTGAAGTTCGGCATCGGGTTGGACTTGCGCCAGACGATGTCGTTGAGGATCCAGAAGCCGAGGTCCTGCAACACCGCCCCGACGCGGAAGATGTTGTGGTAGCTGCCGATCACCCACAGCGCGCCGTCGTCCTTCAGCACCCGCTGGCATTCGCCCATCCAGGCCCTGGTGAAGGCGTCGTAGGTCGCGAAGCTCTCGAAGCGGTCCCAGTCGTCGTCGACCGCGTCGACCTTGGAATTGTCCGGGCGCAGCAGCTCGCCGCCGAGCTGCAGGTTGTAGGGCGGATCGGCGAACACCAGGTCCACCGAGCGGTCCGGCAACGTCTTCAGTTCTTCCAGGCAATCGCCCTGGAGGATCGTCTCGGCCGGAAACGCCATTTTAGCCTCGTGAACTCAAGCGCCTGGAGTCCCACGCTCATGGTGAAGGTGGGGTTTCAATATATGGTGAATGAGAGGTTACGGGGGGGTTTACACGCGGCGAATCGCTGCGAACGCGGTGCGACTTCACTCAGGGACACAGCCGCATTCCGCCTTTATCGCCGTGTGCATGGGTCCCGGTCTTCGCTGCGCGAAACCAGGATGGCAGGCGTGGAGGAAGGGGCTCCGCCTCTACTCCGCCGCGTCGAAGCCCCGATCGTCCTCGAGCGCGTCTGCAAGACCCTCGATCGGAACCTGGCCCATCATCGCCAGCTTGACCGGCGCCCAGCTCATCCGGTGGATCTCGCAGGGACCGAGCGCGACCAGCGCCTCGGCGTGGGTCGAGGCGCCATAGCCCTTGTGGCGGGCGAAGCCGTAGCCGGGATAGAGGCCGTCCATCTCGACCATCAGCCGGTCGCGGGCGACCTTGGCCAGGATCGAGGCCGCGGCGATCGACTTCGACTTTCCGTCGCCGCCGACCACGGTCTTCACCTCGCACGGCAGCGGGAAGCGATAGGCGCCGTCGACCAGGGCGTATTTCGGCGGGGTCGCCAGCGCCTCGACCGCCCGGCGCATGGCCAGGCCGGTGGCGTGCAGGATGTTCAGCTCGGCGATCTCCTGGACCGAGGCGAAGCCGACGCCCCAGGCCAGCGCGCGGCCCTTGATCTCGATTTCGAGCGCCTCGCGGGTCTTGGCCGACAGCTTCTTGGAATCGTCGAGACCCTTGATCGGCTTCTTCGGGTGCAGGATCACCGCCGCGGCGCTGACCGGCCCGGCCCAGGGGCCGCGGCCGGCCTCGTCGACGCCGCAGACCGGCCCGTCGATGAAGGCCTTCTCCAGGATCAGGGTGGGGCCCTTCATCAGCGCGCCATCGCCTTCACCGGCGCGTGCCGGAAGCAGCCGGTCAGGTGGTCGTTGACGATGCCGACAGCCTGCATCCAGGCGTAGACGATCACCGGTCCGACGAACTTGTAGCCCTTCGCCTTCAGCGCCTTCGACATCTCGACGGCGAGCGGCGTCTGGGCCGGCACCTGGCCGACCTCGTCCCAGGCGTTCTGCAGTGGCCTGCCGTCGGTGAAGCTCCAGCAGAAGGCGGCGAAATCCTCGCCCGCCTCGCGCATGTCGAGATAAAGCCGGGCGCCGCTGATGGCGGCGTCGATCTTCGCATTGGAGCGGACGATGCCTGGGTCGGCCATCAGCCGCGCCCGCTCGGCGTCGCCATAACGGGCGACCTTCTCAGGATCGAAGCCGTCGAAGGCGGCGCGGAAGGCCTCACGCTTGCGCAGGATGGTGATCCAGGCCAGCCCGGCCTGGAAGCCGTCGAGCACCAGCTTCTCCCACAGCGCGCGCGCATCGTACTCCGGCACGCCCCACTCGTGGTCGTGGTAGGCCTCGTAAAGCGGGTCGCCGGCCATGCCGCGCCAGCCGCACCTGAGCAGGGGAGCGTCCATCGGCGCGACTTTCAGCCGAGCCCGGCGGCAAGCACAAGCGGGCTTTTCGGCGGAATCCGGACGCGGCTTCGAACTGTCGCATACTGCCGGCGGGGTCTACGCCGGCGTCGCGTCTCCGAGGGCCTCGACGATCCAGGCCGGGGGTTCCACCGCGACCGGGCGGCCGTCGACCGTCAGCTCGCCTCCGAGGCGATCCAGCCGCAGCAGGGCCATCGCCCGTCCCTCGACGCCCGAGCAGACCTCGCCGGCGCGCAAGCTCCCGGCCAGCACCTCGGCGCCCGGCGCGGGCGGGGCGCCCGCGAAGACGATCGGCAGCATGCGGGTCTTGATCTGGCCGCGACGCTTCATCCGCGACGTCGTCTCCTGGCCGACGAAACAGCCCTTCTTGAAATCGATCCCGCCCAGCAGGTCGAAGTCGGCCTCGATCGGATAGGTCTTCTCCGAGCCCCAGTCGGCCGGGCCGGGAACGCCCAGGCTCAAGCGGTAGGCCTCATAGGCGGCCTCGTCGGCGATCTCGGCGTCGGCCGGCGCGCTCGCGCCGTAGCCGCGCCAGCCCAGCGCCGGCAGGCGAGGATCGCGGACGAAGAGATTCTCGCCTTGAGAGGAAGGGTTGTCGCATGTGCCGCAAACGCCCCCTCCGTCCCTTCGGGCCACCTCCCCCGCGTTGCGGTGGAGGATCTGAGCCGTAGATGCTCCACCGCTTGCGGGGGAGCTGTCGCCCCGGATCCGGCCCTTGGCCGGTCCGCTCCGGGTTAAACTGGACTGAGGGGGCGTTGCGGCGTCGGCCGAGAACAGCGCCGACACGACCGCCTCGTCCGGCCCGATGTCCACCTTGGCCCGCAACCTGTAGAGCGTGAGGCGCTGGATGACGGCGGCGCGGTTCTCGCGGGCCACGTCGAGCCGGCAGCCGTCCTCGCGGCCAACCACGAAAAGATCCCAGATCAGCCGCCCCTGCGGGGTCAGAAGGCCGGCGAAGCGCGCCTCGCCCGGCGCCAGGGTCTCGACGTCCTGGGTGAGCAGGCCCTGCAGGAAGCTGCGCCAGTCTGCGCCGCCCACGGCGATGAGGGCGCGGCCCGGAAGCTCGGCGAAGGTCGGCTTGCTGGTCATCGAATCAATTTGGGCGCAGCGGCGGTGGAGCGCCAGCGGCGTGCGGCCTATAGATAACGAATGCCTCGCGGGTCCTTCCCGATTCTGTTCATCACGGCGACCAACATCGGCGACGCCGTGCTGTCGTCCGGCCTGATCAAACGACTGTCGGAGGAGATCCCCAACGCCCGCTTCACCATCGTCGCCGGCCCGGCGGCCGCGCCGCTGTTCGCCTGCACGCCGAACCTCGACGAGGTGATCGTCTTCACCAAGCAGAAGGACGGCAGCCACTGGTTCGACCTGTGGCGCAAGGTGCGCGGGCGCCGCTGGGGCCTGGTGGTGGACCTGCGCGGCTCGGCGATTTCGCGGCTGATCTCCACCCGGCGCCGCGCCGTGCACCGCAAGGTCGCCGGTGAGCCGATCCACAAGGTGATGGAGGCCGCGCGGGTCCTGAAAATCGAGGAGGAGCCCGCCGCCCCCTACATCTATGTCTCGCCGGAGGTGGAGGCCTACGCCAGCGACCTGCTCGCCGGCCAGGGACCGATCCTGGCCATGGCGCCGGCCGCCAACTGGGTCGGCAAGACCTGGCCGCTGGAGCGGTTCTCCCGCGTCGCCATGCGTCTGCTGGGCTCCGACGGACCGATGAAGGGCGGGCGGCTGATGGTGCTGGGCGGGGCCAGCGAACGCAAGGTCGCCCTGGGGCTGAAGGACTGCGTCCCGCGCCACCGCTTCATCGACCTCGCCGGCCAGGTCGACCTCGTCACCGCCTTCGCCTGCCTGCGGCGCGCGCGGCTGTTCATCGGCAACGACAGCGGCACCATGCACCTGGCGGCCGCCTCGGGCGCGCCGACGCTCGGCCTGTTCGGCCCCTCGGACGAGCGGCGCTACGCCCCCTGGGGCCCGAACACCCGGGTGGTGCGCGGCGGACGCAGCTACGAGGAGATCATGGCCAGCGACCCGGGTTCGAACCAGGCGCTCTGCCACATGATGGATTTGAGTGTAGACCGGGTCTACGAGGCCGCCCGCGCCCTGCTGGCGCAGACCGAGCCCAAAGCCGCGCCCACATCCTAAAGGAAGCCCCTCATGGCTGAGACCTTCGACCTGATCGTTCGCGGCGGCGAGGTCGTCAACCACGCCGGCCGCGGCCTGGCCGACGTCGGCGTGCGCGGCGGCAAGGTGGCGGCGATCGGCGACCTCGCCCAGGCCTCCGCCGGCGAGGTGTTCGACGCTTCAGGCCTGACCGTGCTGCCCGGGGTCATCGACACCCAGGTGCACTTCCGCGAGCCGGGCATGGAGTGGAAGGAAGACCTCGAGACGGGCAGCCGCGCGGCGGTGCTGGGCGGCGTCACCGCCGTCTTCGAGATGCCCAACACCGAGCCCACCACCACCGACGCCGAGGCCCTGGCCGACAAGCTCAGCCGCGCCGCCGGGCGCATGCATTGCGACCACGCCTTCTATGTCGGCGGCACCCACGAGAACGCCGCCTGGCTCGGCGAGCTGGAGCGGCTGCCGGGCTGCTGCGGGATCAAGGTCTTCATGGGCGCCTCGACCGGCAGCCTGCTGGTGCAGGACGACGAGGGCGTGGAGCAGGTGCTGCGCCACGTCAACCGCCGCGCCGCCTTCCACTCGGAGGACGAGTACCGGCTGGCCGAGCGCCGGCCGCTCGCCCGGACCGGCGACTGGACCAGCCATCCGGAGGTGCGCGACGCCCAATCGGCCATCCAGTCCACCGAGCGGCTGGTGCGCATCGCCCGCAGCCTCGGCAAGCGCATCCACGTGCTGCACGTGACCACGCGCGACGAGATCGCCTTCCTGGCGGCCCACAAGGACGTCGCCAGCGTCGAGGTGACGCCGCAGCACCTGACCCTCGCCGGCCCGGAAGCCTATCAGCGGCTGCAGGGCTACGCCCAGATGAACCCGCCGATCCGGGAGGCCGAGCATCGCGCCGGCCTGTGGGGCGGCGTCGCCAGCGGCGTCGCCGACGTACTGGGGTCTGACCACGCGCCGCACACCTCGGAAGAAAAGGCCCGCCCCTATCCGGCCTCGCCCTCGGGAATGCCCGGGGTGCAGACCCTGCTGCCGGTGATGCTGACCCATGTGGCGGAAGGCCGGCTGAGCCTGGAGCGGCTGGTCGACCTCACCAGCCACGGCGCCAACCGCCTCTTCGGCCTGGCCGACAAGGGCCGGCTGGCGACCGGTTTCGACGCCGACCTGACGATCGTCGACCTGAAGGCCCGCCGGACGATCAGCCACCGGATGATGGCCAGCCGGGTCGGCTGGACGCCGTTCGACGGGATGGAGGCCAAGGGCTGGCCGATCGCCACCATCATCCGCGGACAGGTGGTGATGCGCGACGACGAGGTCGCCGCCCCGCATCTCGGCCAGCCGGTCCGGTTCCTCGAGACCCTGGCGGGCTGACCCGCCAGATTCGGCATGACGCCCTTATTGTCCGGGTTGTAAGCAGGCTGGCGAGCCGGGGCGGAGTCAGGACGATGAGCGCGGGAGAGCACGAGGACGGGCCTGCCCCGTCGCGCCGCCTGCGCGCGCGTCTCTCACCGCTGCAAAACAGCCACGGCGCGCCGTCGATCCGCGGCCGCCTGGTGCTGCTGGTGCTCGTTCTTCTGGTCCCGCCGCTGTTGCTCGCCGGCGTGCTGCTCTGGAGCCTGCATCAGCAGGTCAACCGCATGCAGGACCGGCAGCTGTCGGCGACGGCGCGGACGCTCGGCCTGGTGGTGGACGCCCGGATCGGCGAACAGGCCGCCGCCCTGCAGGGGCTGGCGGTTTCAAGCTTGCTGACGAGCGGCGACTGGGCGGGCTTTTCGGCCCAGGCGCGGGCGGCTCTGTACGGTTCGGAGTCCTGGGTGGTCGTGCAGTTCCCCAATGGGGAGCAGGTGGTCAACACCTTCCCGGGCCCACGCACGGCCGGGGCGACTGCCCAGCCGAGACGGGTGGAGGCCGCCACCTCGTCGGGCAGGCGCGGCCCGTTCCGGGTGTCCAACCTCACCTGGGGCCCGGTGGCCCGTCAGCCCGTCATCGTCGTCGGCAGGACGGTCGTGCTCGACAAGGGAGGCACGGCGAACCTCAGCGTGGTGACGCCGGCGGCGAGCTTCAGCAGGCTCCTGGCCCGCCAGGAGCTGCCGCCCCGCTGGACGGCCACCGTATTCGACGCCGATCGGCGCCTGGTCGCGCGCAGCCGCGACGGCGACAGGTTCGTCGGCTACCAGGCCTCGTCGAGTACGATCAGAGCCCTGGCCACCGAGCGCCACCTCGTCCTGCACACCCGCACGCTGGACGGCGTCGCCGGGATCACCGCCTTCGCCGAGCTTCCCGGCTATGGATGGACCGCGGTGGTGGCGATGCCGCGGGACGAAGCCGTCGGCGTGACCGAACAGGCCATGCTGCTGGTCGTGGTCATCGGCGCGCTGTTGATCCTGGCCGCCGTCAGCCTCGCGCTGCGGATGGGGGGGAGCATCGCCAGGCCGGTCGAGACCGTCGCCCGCGCCGCGTCCGACTGGGTCGCCGGAGCCGACGCCAACTTCCCCGCCGAGACCGGACTGTCGGAGACGGACGGTTTGAGCCGCGCCTTCGCCGCAGCGCTACAGGCCGTCGAACAGCGTGACGAGCGGCAGAAGCTGCTGATGAACGAGCTGAACCACCGGGTGAAGAACACGCTGGCCACGGTGCAGGCCGTGGCCCTGCACACCCGCGCCGGCGCGGCCTCGACCGAGGCCTACCACGCGGCCCTGGAGGGGCGGGTGATCGCCATGAGCCGGGCCCACGAGATCCTCACCCGCACCGCCTGGGAGGGCGCGGAGTTCAGCGACCTGGCCCGCGAGACGCTCGACGCCTTCGCCGGCCAGCAGCTGAAGATTGAAGGACCGTCGATCCAGGTCGCCCCGACGGACGCGCTGAACCTGGCGCTGATCCTCTATGAGCTGGCGACCAACGCCGCCAAGCACGGGGCGCTGTCGCAGCCTGGCGGCGAGGTGGTGCTGGGGTGGCGGCTGGTCGACGGACAGGTGCGGGTCTCATGGGTGGAGTCCGGCGGGCCGACCGTCCGGCCGCCGGCGCGCCGAGGCTTCGGCTCGCGCCTGATCACCCGCGCCACCCGTGACCTGCAGCCCTCTATGTTCCGCTTCGATCCCGAAGGGGTGCGCTGCAGCTTCACCCTCGCCGCACGCCGCGGCTGAGCGACCTGCGGAAGGCGCTTCCCAAGCCAGGCGCCGCCCGCAGCCGCCACGCCGAAACCATCCGCGCCCTCTTCGCCGATCCGCCGGACGCCGAGGTGATGCTGTTTGACGCGGCCATATCCTCCCCTTGAGGACCTCTGAAGGGGATGATCTTTGCGTCGCGCCTAGACCGCGGCCGGGGTAGGGTGGCGGTCATGCGCCGGCCGCTACCCACGCCTGAGGAAGCCATGCGGATCCTCACCGCCAAGCGGACGCGTCCGCAGCGCCGGCCGCCGCCGCCGGCGGGGCGGGCGCTGAACAAGACGCTGAAGGCGCTGGACGAGCGGTTCGGCCAGGGGCCGGGGGCGCTCACCGCCCGCTGGCGCGAGATCGTCGGGCCGGAGATCGCCAAGCGCACCGAGCCGGTGAAGCTGGTGAAAGGCCGCAACGGCGCGCCCTCGTCGCTGGAAATCCGCGTGGCGGGCCCGTCGGCGGCCATCGTCCAGCACCAGGCCCACGACATCCTGGCGCGGGTGAACCTGTTCCTCGGCTCCGAGGCGGTGCAGAAGCTGCGCATCGTCCAGGGCCCGCTGCGCGCCGCCGCCGAGCCCCCGACGACGCCGCGCAGGCGCCCCGTCCCGCTCGATGCGGCGACGGAAGCCCAGCTCTCTCGGGATCTCGCCGACGCCCCCGAAGGGCCGTTGAAGGAGGCGCTGGCCCGGCTCGGCCGCGCCGTCCTGCGCCGAGATAGCTAGACAAGGTCCGCCGGGAATCGGGCTTTAATGCTTTCTTCGGATTCAGGGACCTCGCCGATGTTCAGCCGCCGCCTCCTTCTCGCCGCCGCCATCGCGGGCCTCAGCCTGGCCGGATGCAACAAGGGCGCGAGCGGCCCCAACACCGACGACATGAGCCTCGGGTCCGCCGGCGCCAAGGTGCAGGTGACGGAATACGCCTCGGCCAGCTGCAGCCACTGCGCCAAGTTCAACAACACCGTCTTCCCGGCCTTCAAGGCCAATTACGTCGACTCCGGCAAGGTGCACTACACGCTGAAGGAATTTTTGACCCCGCCGGAGGAGGTCGCCGCGGCCGGCTTCCTGGTCGCGCGCTGCGCCGGCAAGGACAAGTATTTCACCGTCCTCGACGCCATCTACAAGAACCAGGCGGAGATGTTCCAGACCGGCGACTTCCGCGGCGTGCTGCTGCGCATCGCCCAGTCGTCGGGGATGACCGAGGACCAGTTCAACAAGTGCGTATCCGACCCGGACGCCCTGAAGGCGCTGAACGCGCGGGTGCAGAAGGCGATCAACGACGACAAGATCACCGGCACGCCGACCTTCTTCGTCAACGGCAAGAAAGTCGCCGAGGGCGAGGTGACGCTGGCGCAGCTCGACGCGGCCATCGCCGCGGCGTCGAAGTAGCCGCCCCATGCCGTCGAGCCGTCGCCTCCTGTTGAGCGCCGTCCTGGCCCTGGCGGCCGGCGCGGCGTTGGCTGCTCCGGCGACGAAGCTTCCGCCTGCGCCCGGCGACATGAGCCTGGGCTCGCCGAAGGCCAGGGTGCAGGTGGTGGAGTACGCCTCGCTGAGCTGTCCGCACTGCGCCAGGTTCAACGCCGAGGTCTTCCCCGCCTTCAGGGCCAAGTACGTCGACACCGGCAAGGTCCGCTACACCCTGCGCGAGATGCTCACCCCGCCGGCCGAGGTCGCCGCCGCGGGCTTCCTGATGGCGCGCTGCGCCGGGCCGGGAAAATACTTCAAGGTCGTCGACGCGGTGTTTCGCAGCCAGGCGCAGTGGGACGGAGCGATCAAGCCGATCTTCCTGGCGATCGCCAAGGACAACGGCCTGAGCGAGCCCCAATTCGAAGCCTGCCTGAGCAGCGAGGCGGGATACGCCGGCGTCAATGCGCGGGTAAAGTCGGCGATCGACGCCGGCGTCAACTCCACGCCGACCTTCTTCATCGACGGCAAGAAGTACGAGGGCGAAATGAACCTGCAGCAACTCGACGACGCGATCCGCGCGGCCGGCAAATAGGGAGGCTGAGCTAGCCGTGCATTTTCAGCGGCTACGACTGTCCGGCTTCAAGTCGTTCGTCGATCCGACGGAGTTTCGGATCGAGCCTGGCCTGACGGGCGTCGTCGGGCCGAACGGCTGCGGCAAGTCGAACCTCCTGGAAGCGCTGCGCTGGGTGATGGGCGCCAACTCCGCCAAGGCGCTGCGCGCCGGCGGCATGGACGACGTGATCTTCGCCGGCTCCGGCGGGCGCGCCTCGCGCAACCACGCCGAGGTCCAGCTCACCATCGACAACGCCGAGCGCCGGGCGCCGCCGAGCTTCAACGACCATCCGGTGCTGGAGGTGGTGCGCCGCATCGACCGCGGCGCCGGCTCGACCTACCGCATCAACGGCCGTGAGGTGCGCGCCCGCGACGTCCAGCTGCTCTTTGCAGATGCGTCGACGGGCTCGAATTCGCCGGCGCTGGTGCGCCAGGGGCAGATCTCCGAGCTGATCGGCGCGAAGCCGCAGAACCGGCGGATGATCCTGGAAGAGGCGGCCGGCGTCTCCGGCCTGCATTCGCGGCGCCACGAGGCGGAGCTGCGCCTGCGTGCGGCCGAGGCCAACCTCGCCCGCCTCGACGACGTCGCCCGCGAGCTGGAGAGCCAGCTCAACCGGCTGCGGCGGGAGGCGCGCCAGGCGGAACGCTACAAGAAGCTCTCGGCCGAGATCCGCGCCCTGCAGGCCGCGGTGCTGTTCGCCCGCTGGAACGAGGCGCGCGAGGCCGCCGAGCGGTTGACCTCCGAGGCCCACGCCGCGGTGCGGGCGGTGGAGGCGACCGCCCGCGCCGCCGCCCAGGCGACGCAGCGGGCGGCCGCCGCCGAGGCGGCGCTGAAGCCGCTGCGCGAAGCCGAGACCGTGTCGGCCGCCATCCTGCACAAGCTGGCGATCGACAAGGAACGGCTCGACCGCGAGGCCGAGGCCCACGCCGCCGAGCTTGGCCGCCTGTCCGGGGAGATCAGCCGCATCGACGTCGACCGCGCCCGCGAGGCGCAGATCGTCGAGGATGCGGACGCCTCGCTGAAGCGGTTGCTGGGAGACCTCGCCGCGCTGGAGGCCGCGGTCGCCGCCGCGCCCGAGCGGACGCCGCAACTGGAGGCCGCCGCCCGCGCGGCCGAAGCCGCCCGCGCCGACGCCGACGCCGGGGTCGAGCGGCTCGCCGCTCAGCTCGCCGCCGACGAAGCCCAGCGCCGCGCGTCCGCCCAGCGGGTGCAGGAGGCCGAGGCGCGGCTCACCCGCACCCAGCGGGCCCTCGACCAGGCCCGCCGCGAGCGCGACGCCCTGGGCGCGGTCGCCAACCCGCAGGCGATCCAGGCGCGTTCGGACCTCGAGGCCGCCGAGGCGGCGCTGGCCGCCGCGCGCGCGGCGCTGGACGCCGCCGAGGAGGCGCGGGCCCGGGCCATCGCGGGGGAAGCCGCCGCCCGCGACGCCGCGCGCAAGCTCGACGACCAGCTCGGCCGCCAGACGGCCGAGGCCCGCGCCCTGGCCAGCATCGCCGCCCAGAGCCGCCGCGGCGGCTTCGCCTCGGCCTTGGAGTCCGTGCGGCCCGACCGCGGCTACGAGGCGGCGCTGGCGGCGGCCCTGGGCGACGACCTGGACGCCGCGCTGGACGCCAAGGCCCCGGCCTACTGGGGCGGCCGCGAGGCGGCGGCGCCCGCCTGGCCGGAGGGGGCGACGCCGCTCGGGCCGCTGGTCAAGGCGCCGGCGGCGCTGGCGGCGCGGCTGGCCTTCACCGCCCTGGTCGCCCGCGCCGACGGCGAGCGGCTGCAGGGCCGGCTGGCGCCGGGGTGCCGGCTGGTCACCCGGGAGGGCGACCTCTTCCGGTGGGACGGATTCACCGCCCGCGCCGAGGCGCCCAAGCCCGCCGCCGTGCGGCTGGAGCAGAAGACCCGGCTTGCCGAGCTGGAGGCTGAGATCGAGGTCCTGGAACCCAGGGCCAAGGCCGCGCGCGAAGCGCTGGGACAGGCCGCCGCCGGCCTGCGCGCGGCCGAGGAGGCGCTGAAGTCCGCCCGCCGCGAGCCGCCGGCCTGGGAGCAGAAGGCCGCCGCCGCCCGCCAGGCGCTCGCCCGCTTCGAGCAGGAGGCCGCCCGCAAGGAGGCCCAGGCGGCGTCGCTCGACGACCTGATCGGCCGCTTCGAGGCCGAGCTGGCCGAGCACCGCACGGCCTTCGATCAGGCTCGCGCCGAAGCCGGCGAGGGGGCGCCGGCGTCCGACCTGCCGGGCGAGCTGGCGCAGGCGCGCGCCGCCCAGGGCCAGGCCCGGGAGGCGGCGAACGCCGCCCGCAGCGCCCTCGAACAGGAAGTCCGCGAACGCGACGGCCGCGCGCGCCGGCTGGAGAGCCTGACCCGCGACCGCGACGACTGGATGCGCCGCGCCCAGGCCGCGGCCCGGCGGCTGGAGACCCTGGCCGAGGCGCGCGGCAAGGCCGAGGCCAGCTTGCGCGCCGCCGAGGCCGCTCCCGGCACGTTGGAGGCCCGCCGCGCCGAACTGCTCGACCAGCTGGCCGCCGCCGAAGCGCGCCGCGCCAGGTCCTCCGACGCCCTGGCCGGCGGCGAACAGGAGCGCACCGAGGCCGACCGCGGCCTGCGCGCCGCCGAGGCCGCCGCCGCCGAGGCCCGCGAGGTCCGCGCCAGCCTGGCGGCCCACGCCGAGGCGGCGCAGCAGCGGCTGGCCGAGGTCGCCGAGCAGATCCGCGAGACCGCGCGCGTGGAGCCGAAGGAGCTGGCGCGCCAGCTGGCCGACGAGGCGGTGGCCATTCCCGCCGACCCGGGCGGCGTCGAGGCCCACCTGCGCAGCCTCGAACGCCAGCGCGACGGCATCGGTCCGGTCAACCTGCGCGCCGAGGAGGAGGCGGGCGAGCACGCCGCGCGGCTGCACACCATGCAGACCGAGCGCGCCGACCTGTCCGGCGCCATCGCTCGGCTGCGCCAGGGAATCGACGAGCTGAACGGCGAGGGGCGCGAGCGGCTGGTGACGGCCTTCGACATCATCAACGCCCACTTCAAGACCCTGTTCGCCACCCTCTTCGAAGGCGGCCAGGCGGAGCTGCGGCTGGTGGAGTCCGAGGATCCGCTGGAAGCCGGCCTGGAGATCTACGCCTGCCCGCCGGGCAAGCGGATGGCGACCATGAGCCTGATGAGCGGCGGCGAGCAGGCGCTGACCGCCGCGGCGCTGATCTTCGCGGTGTTCCTGGCCCAGCCGGCGCCGATCTGCGTGCTGGACGAGGTCGACGCCCCGCTCGACGACGCCAACGTCGACCGCTTCTGCAACATGCTCGACGAGATGGCGCGGCGGACCAAGACCCGCTTCATCGCCATCACCCACAATCCGGTGACCATGGCGCGGATGGACCGGCTGTTCGGGGTGACCATGGGCGAGCGCGGCGTGTCGCAGCTGGTCTCCGTCGACCTGCATCAGGCGGCAGCCATGGCGGCGCAATAAGGCGCCGGCTGGGCGGATATTTCGAGATTGTAGCGCAAGCTTGGCGGCAGATGCGTCAAACCGCCCGTTTTTCGTTATTAATCAGACAGATACGATTTAGTTGCCCAGCCTTGACGCCCTGCACTGCGCTCTATAGGTTCCGCGCGACTTTCGAAGCCCCCGCCGCGGCGACGTCGTGGTCGCCAGGATCTTGAGCGACGCATGCCGCCCCCGGAAGAGACGCGTGAAGAGGCGATCCGTCGCCTTCAGCAGAGGGCCGGCGCGCTGGAAGCGCGCACGGACCAGACGCCGCGCGACTATGGCTCTCAGGCGCATAGCTACGGCTATCGCCTGCTGGGCCTGCTTTTGGGCGGGGTGTTTGTCGGGTTGGGGTTCGGCTTTGCGATCGATGCGGTCGCCGGGACGAAGCCTTGGGGAACAATCATCGGGGTCCTGGTGGGCTTCGGCGTCTCAGTCTGGCTGACCGTCCGGTCCGCCCGTGAAATGAGCGCGGAAGCCGCCCGGGAATGGGGTCCGCCAAAGGACCTCGGCCCCGACGAGAGTGACGACCTTTAAAGGAGTTCGAGGCGGCATGGCCGACCCGATGCACCAGTTCGAGATCCACAAGATCGTGGATCTGCCCGATTTCACCCTGCCGGGGATCGGGACCATCGACATGGCGTTCACCAACTCGACGCTGGCGATGACCCTCGCCGCGGCCCTGGTCGTCCTGTTCATGGCCTTGGTGACCGCCAGGCCGCAGGTCGTGCCCGGTCGCCTGCAGGTGATCGGCGAAGGCGTGTTCAGCTATATCGACAATCTGGCGGTGGGGATCATCGGCCATGAGGGCCGCAAGTTCTTCCCCTTCGTCTTCACCATCTTCCTGTTCGTGCTGGTGATGAACTTCCTGGGCCTGTTCCTGGTGTTCACCGCCACCTCGCAGCTGGCGGTCACCGCGACCCTTGCGGCGCTGACCATCCTGCTGGTGCTGGGGGTCGGGTTCGTGCGCAACGGCCCGGCCATGTACAAGCTGTTCGTGCCGGCCGGCGTGCCCTGGTACATGCTGATCCTGGTCACCCCGATCGAATTTATCTCCTTCCTGCTTCGCCCCGTCACCCTCGCGCTGCGCCTGTTCGGCAACATGCTGGGCGGCCACGTGGCGATGAAGGTGTTCGCCGGCTTCGTCGTCTCGCTGATCGCCCTTGGGATGGGCGGCGGCGTGGCGCTGCTGGGCTTCCCGGCGGCGATGCTGGCGCTCAGCGGCGTGGTGGCGCTCACCGCGCTTGAGTTCCTGGTGGCCTTCCTTCAGGCCTTCGTCTTCGCGGTTCTCGCCTGCGTCTATCTCAACGACGTGGTGAACCTCGGCCATCACCACTGACGGCCGAGCGTCAAACAACAACTTCAACTCTCATAACCAAACGGGACTAAACACATGGATCCGGCTGCGGCTAAGTATATCGGTGCGGGCCTCGCGACCCTCGGCATGATCGGCGCCGGCGTTGGCGTGGGCGTCATCTTCTCGGGCTTCCTGCAAGGCGCGACCCGCAACCCCTCGGCCGCCGGCGGCCAGTTCACGAACCTGATCCTGGGCGCGGCTCTGACCGAAGCCCTCGGCATCCTGGCCTTCGTGCTCGGCCTGCTCATCCTCTTCAGCTAATCGCCGCACAGCGAGCGCGGGGGATTTTCCTCCGCCTCGCCGTCTTAGGATCGACGAAGCCTTATGGCCGCCGAAACCCACACCGAGACAGAGACAGGCGCCGCGCCCGTGGGCGCGACCACCGAGCAACCGCACAAGAGCGGCGGCCTGCCGCAATTCAGGTTCGAATACTGGGGCGGCCAGATCGTCTGGCTGCTGCTGGTGTTCGCCATCCTGTACGTGCTGCTGGCGAAGGTCTTCGTGCCGCGCCTGCGCGGCATTCAGGACACCCGCGCCAAGACCATCGCTGATGCGGTGGAGCAGGCGCGACGCGTCCAGGCGGAAGCCGACGCCCAGGCCGCAGCCGCCAAGGCCGAGATCGACGACGCCCGCGCCCAGGCGCGCCAGGTCGCCGCCGAAGCCAAGGCCAAGGCCCAGGCCGAGATGAACGCCAGCCAGGCGGCCGAGGACGAGCGCCTCAAGGTCGAGCTGGATCAGGCCGAAGCCCGGATCCGCGCCATGCGTGACCAGGCCATGGCCAACGTCGGCCAGATCGCCGCCGAGACCGCAGAGGCGATCGTCGCCAAGCTCACCGGGGCTGCGCCTACGCGCGCCGAGGTGGACGCGGCGCTGACCACCCGCACGCCGGAAGGAGTGGCCTGATGCCCGAATTCCTCAATCCCGCGGAAGCGGAGTTCTGGGTCGGCGTCGGCCTGCTGATCTTCCTGGGCATCGTCATCTTCGTCGCCAAGGCGCCGAAGACGATCGGCGCCGCGCTCGACAGCCAGGCCGCCGCCATCCAGGCCAATCTCGACGAGGCGGCCCGCATCCGCGAAGAGGCCCAGCGCCTGCTCGACACCCTGAAGGCCGAACGCGCCGAGGCCGAGATCCACGCCAAGGAAATGCTGGCCCAGGCCCATGCCGAAGCCAGGCGCCTTGAGATCGACGCCAAGGCCAAGCTCGAAGAGAGCCTGGCCCGCCGGCAGCTGATGGCCGAGCGCAAGATCGCCACGGCCGAGATGCAGGCCGCCGCCGACGTCAAGTCCGTGGCCGCCGACCTGGCGGCCCAGGCGGCCGAGACCATGCTCGCCCAGCGGCTGGCCGGCGCGAAGGCCGATCCGCTGGTCGACGTCGCCATCGGCCAGATGGCCGCCAAGCTGCAATAGACCGCCGCCGAGGCCGGACGAAGACTTAAGGCCCCGGAGCCCGCTCCGGGGCCTGCTTCGTGTGCGCTGCTCCTCTTGCGCCCCGCCTCAGGCCGACGGCGCGCGCACCGCGACCCCCAGCCGGGCCAGCTTCTCGAACGAGGCGCCGACCAGGTCGACGTGCTGCAGCATGGCGGCGTGCGCGCGCGCCGGCTCGCCGGAGACGATCGCCTTCACCACCGCTCCGTGCTCGGCGTGCGAGCTCGCCAGCCGCCCGGCGGTGCGGAATTGCGCGCGGCGATAGGGCGCCACGCGCCGCCTCAGGGCGGTGGTCGCCTCCTCCAGCAGGCTGTTGTGGGCGCCCTGGTAGATCAGGGCGTGGAAGGTCTCGTTGGCGGCGCGGAAGCCGTCGACTTCGCCGCTCTCGGCCATGCCGCCCATCCGCTCGTGCAGTCGCTGCAGGCTGCGGCGTTCGAGCGGCGTCATGCTCATCGCCGCCAGACGGGCGCAGGTCGCCTCCATCTCGGCCATGGCGACGAACATCTCCTCCAGCCGCTCCGGCGTGACGTCGGCGACGAAGGCCCCGCGGTTGGGCCGCAGTTCGATCAGTCCGGTGCTGGCGAGCTGGCGCAGCGCCTCGCGCACCGGCGTGCGGGAGACCGCGAACCGCTGGGCGAGGCCGCGTTCGTCCAGCTTGGCGCCCGGAAGCAGCTCGCCGCTGAGCACGATCGCTTCGATCTGCTCGGCCAGGCCGCGCGCGCCGGGCCCGCGCGCCGGGTGGTCATCCGCTGAAGGCACGTCCTTGGTCACTTTCTGAGGTCTCGTTCTGGGCAGCGTCGCCAAACACTGTTCGCATACCGCGCAGATATGACCAAACCGCAGCGCTTGTATGCAAAAATAGTTAATCGACGCCGATTGTATGCACCTCTGCCTTCAGACGCACCGCCGAGGCGGGCGCAAAAAAGAGGGGGTCTGCAATGCTGAAAATCCTGGGTGTGGCGGCGGCCATCGCGTTCCTGGGGGCTGCGCCGGCGCTGGCGCAGGACGCCGGACCGAGCCTGCACGGTTTCGCCGACGTGTCCGTCAAGAACGACTACATCACCCCGCGCGGCCTGCGAGTGACCTCGAAAGGGGCGGCTGTGCAGATTCTGAACGGCCTGGTGCTCGATTTTCCGCAGGCGCCGGGCGGCTTGATCACCGACGTCTCGACGGTCGCCGGCACCTGGACCGACCTGAACCCGGGCGAGCACAACACCTTGAACGAGTTCGACTGGTTCGTCGGCGTCAACGCCAAGCTCGGCGCGTCCTGGACGCTCGGGGCCCAGTTCGTCGAATTCATCAGCGGCCCGGCCGCCTTCAAGACCGAGGACAACATCGAGTTCAGCCTGTCCTACGCCGACAATCTGAAGCCGATCAGCTTCAACCCCTACGCCAAGTTCTTCTGGGCGCTGAACGGCGACTCCACCGTCGTCACCGGCAAGCGCGGCAAGACCTTCGACGTCGAACTGGGCGCGGTTCCGACCCTCGACCTGCATCCCTATGGCGCGCCGCTCGTGCTGTCGGCGCCGACCTGGGTGACCGTCGGCCCGAAGTCCTACTGGGGCGGCGATCAGAACGCCGGCGTCGTCTCCACCGGCCTGAAGGTGACCCTGCCGCTGAAGACGCCCCCGGCCACTGGCCACTGGTCCGTCTATGCGGGCTACCAGTACTACCACCTGATCAATGATCAGCTGGTGTTCGCCGAGACCCTGCTGAACAACGGCAAGGACGACCGCGACATCAGCCTGTTCCAGGCTGGCATCGGCATGGGTTTCTGACGTCCGGCAGACTTGGGAGGTCGTGATGAATATCGAGGCTAGACCCTATCCATATCCGCTGGAGCCGGATCGGGCGGCTCTGGTCATCATCGATATGCAGCGCGACTTCCTGCAGCCGGGCGGCTTCGGGGCGGCGCTGGGCAATGACGTCGGCCAGCTGGCCGGGGTCGTCGCCCCGACCCAGCGGCTGCTGGCCGCCGCACGCGCGGCGGGCATGCTCGTGGTCCATACCCGCGAGGGCCACCGTCCCGACCTCAGCGACCTGCACGCCGCCAAGCACCGGCGCGGCGGCGGGGCGCTGAGGATCGGCGACGCGGGGCCGATGGGCCGGATCCTCGTCCGCGGCGAGGCCGGGCACGACATCGTCCCGGAGCTCGCGCCGCTGGCCGGCGAGCCGGTGCTCGACAAGCCGGGCAAGGGCGCCTTCTACGCCACCGACCTCGAGCTCATGCTCCAGGCCCGCGGCGTCACCCAGCTGATCATCTGCGGCGTCACCACGGAAGTCTGCGTCAACACCACGGCGCGCGAGGCCAATGACCGCGGCTTCGAGTGCCTCGTCGTCTCCGACTGTACAGGTTCGTATTTCCCCGAGTTTCACACCCAGGCCCTGGAGATGATCCAGGCGCAAGGCGGCGTCGTCGGCTGGGTCGGCCGCTCCGACGCCATCATTCCAGCTCTCGCGGCGTCCGCCGCGACCCCGCGCCAGAGGAGCGCCCAATCATGACCGCCACGTCGATGACGCCGGGATCGATCCCGGCGACCGCCGCCACGCGTCCGCCGTTCTGGACCCCTGGCGACTGGAACGCCCTGTTCGGTTTCGGCACCAACATCCTGGTCAACGTCCTGGTGCTGACCGGGCTGCTGCGCTTCGTGCTGCAGATGCCCGCCGAGGTCGTGTTCGGCCGCATCCTGCCGGCGACCGGCCTGATGATGTTCCTGAGCACCCTGTACTACGCCTGGCTGGCCAGGCAGCTCGCCATCAAGACCGGCCGCACCGACGTCTGCGCCCTGCCGTCCGGCATCAGCGTGCCGCACATGTTCGTGGTCGTCTTCGTGGTGATGATGCCGGTGCTGAACGCCACCAAGGATCCGATGCAGGCCTGGGGCGCGGGCCTGACCTGGGTGTTCATCCAGAGCTTCGTGCTGATGATCGGCGGCTTCATCGCCCCGGTGATCCGCAGGATCACGCCGCGGGCGGCCCTGCTGGGCTCGCTGGCCGGCATTTCGCTGACCTTCATCTCGATGAGCCCGGCAGCGCAGATCTTCACCACGCCCGGCATCGGCCTGATCTGCCTGGTGGTGATCATGATCAGCTGGCTGGGCAATGTGCGCTACCCGAAGGGCCTGCCCGGCGGGCTGGTGGCGATCGCCGTCGGCGCGCTGATCGCCTGGGTCGCGACCCTCGCCGGCTATCCGATCGGCGGCGTCGGCCCGCAGCAGGTCTCCGACGCCCTGTCGACCTTCGGCTTCAAGCTGCCGATGCCGGCCGTCCCGGAGCTGATCGGCGGCTTCAAATACATCGGCGTGATCCTGGTCACCGCCATCCCCTTCGGCATCTACGACCTCGTCGAGGCGATGGACAACGTCGAGAGCGCCTCGGCCGCCGGCGACTCCTTCCCGACCACCCGGGTGCTGACCGCCGACGGCGTCGTCAGCCTGATCGGCTGCCTGATGGGCAACCCGTTCATCAACGCCGTCTACATCGGCCACCCGGGCTGGAAGGCGATGGGCGGGCGCACCGGCTATTCGGCGGCCACCGGCATCCTGATGCTGGCGCTGACCTGGCTGGGCGTGGTCGCCGTGCTGATGGCCATCATCCCCTCGGTCGCCCTGCTGCCGATCCTGCTCTACATCGGCATGCTGATCGGCTCCCAGGCCTTCCAGGAGAGCCCGCACAGCCATGCCCCGGCGGTGGTCCTGGCGCTGGTTCCGCAGATCGCCGCCTGGGGCAAGACCCAGATCGACAACGCGCTCGGCGCGGCCGGCACCAACGCCGCCGACGTCGGCCTGGACAAGCTGGCCCAGGGCGGGGTGCTCTATCACGGGCTGTCGATCCTCGGCAGCGGCGCGACCCTGGCGGGCATCATCCTGGGCTCGGTGACGGTGCTGATCATCGATCGCAAGCTCGACAAGGCGGCCTATTTCGCCTTTGCTGGCGCGGTGCTCACCTTCTTCGGCCTGATCCACTCCGAGGCCATCGGCGTCTTCAAGACCCCGCTGGTCGCGGCGAGCTACCTGGCCTGCGCCCTCTTCCTCCTGGTCTGCGCCAAACGGGCTCAGCAGCAGGATGCGGTGCTCGCCCATGCGCCGACGATCGAGCACGGCATTGGCGAGGTTGTCGAGGCGGCGTGAGCGGAATGCAGGGCAAGGACGAGGATCCGGATGAGGTTCTGGTGCGTCAGCTGGCGGAATGCTTCGACGCGCCGATCCGGCCGGAGCACCTGGGCGAGGTCGCCGCAGCCTGGCGGTTGATGCGACCTCACCTCGACCGGGTCCGCTCGGCGGAGCTGCCGCCGAGCGATGAGCCGGCGGCGCTCTTTCGCCCGTGAGCGGCGAGTTGACCGCGGAGATCGAAAGGCTCGGCGTGGTGGAGGCGGCGGCGGCGGTGCGCAATCGCCGCCTGACCGCGCGGCAGATCGCCGAGGCGGCCGTGATGCGGGTCGAGCGGCTCAACGGGCCGCTCAATGCGTTTCGCCTGGTGCTCGCCGAACGCGCCCTGGCCGAAGCCGCGGAGGTGGACGCCGCGCTGCGCGACGGCCGCGATCCCGGCCCGCTGGCCGGGACGCCCTACGGGGTCAAGGATCTCTTCGACGTGGCGGGCCTGCCGACGGCGGCGGGCTCGCGGATCAGCCTGGACGCCCCGCCAGCGGCGCGCGACGCGGTGCTGGTCGCGCGGATGCGGCGGGCCGGCGCGGTGCTGCTCGGCGTCCAGGTGATGGACGAGTACGCCTATGGCTTCACCACCCGCAACGCGCACCACGGGACCACCCGAAATCCGCACGATGCGGCGCGCACCGCCGGCGGCTCCTCGGGCGGTTCGGCCGCCGCGGTGGCGGCCGGGCTCGGCGCCTTCGCGCTGGGATCCGACACCAATGGCTCGATCCGCGTGCCCGCCTCCTTCTGCGGCGTCTTCGGGCTGAAGCCGACCTTCGGCCGCCTGCCGCGGACCGGATCCTTTCCCTTCGTCTTCGACCTCGACCACCTGGGCCCGTTCGCGCGCAGCGTCGCCGACCTGGCGGCGGTCTATGACGCCCTGCAGGGCCACGACGCCGGCGACCCGGCCTGCGTCGCGCGGCCGGTCGAGCCGGTCGGCGCCGCCCTTGGCCATCTCGCCCCGCCGTCGCGGGTGGGCGTGCTGAACGGCTGGTTCCACGAGATGGCCGGCGCCGACGCCCGCGCCGCCGTGGCCGCCGCCGCCGAGGCCCTGGGGGCCACGGCGCGTGTCGTGCTCGACGGCGCGGAGAGCGCGCGCTCGGCGGCCTTCCTGATCACCGCGGCCTCGGGGGCCAACCTGCATCGCCGCAGCCTGCGCGAGCGGCCGCAGGACTTCGATCCGGCGACCCGCGGGCGGCTGCTGGCCGGCGGCCTGCTGCCGGCCGACGCAGTGATCCAGGCCCAGCGGCTGCGCCGCAGCTTCTACGACCAGGCGATGGCGGCGTTCGGCGACTTCGACCTGTTGCTGGCCCCGGCGACCCCGGTCGCCGCGCCCGGGCACGACGAGGCCACCATCCGCATCGGCGGCGACGCTGCGCCCACGCGGCCGAATCTCGGGCTGCTGACCCAGCCGGTCAGCGCCATCGGGCTGCCGGTGGTCGCGGTCCCGCTGCGCGCCGCCTCGGGGCTGCCGATCGCCGTGCAGCTGATCGCCCCGCCCTGGCGCGAGGACCTCGCCTTCGCCGCCGCGGCCAGGCTGGAGGCGCTGGGCCTGGCGGTCTCAACCGTGGTCGAGCCATGCTGATCAACGATCCCGAGGTGCTGGCCGAGGTCCGCGCCGCCTTCGAGGCCTACGAGGCCGCCTTGATGGCCAACGACCTGGAGGCCCTCGACGGCTTCTTCTGGGCCGATCCCCGCACGGTGCGCTACGGGCCGGGCCAGAACCTCTACGGCATCGAGGAGATCCGCGCCTTCCGCCTCGCCCGGGTCGGCGGCTCGCCGCAGCGGACCCTCGGGCGCACGGTGATCACCACCTTCGGCCGCGACTACGCCACCGCCAACACCGAATTCCAGCGCGTCGGCGCGCCGCGGCCGGGCCGCCAGAGTCAGGCCTGGGTGCGGCTGGAGGCCGGCTGGAAGGTGGTCGCCGGCCACATCTCGATGCTGTCGGAGGGCTCGTGAGCAATCTCGCCCGCGCCATCACCAGTCTATGCGCCGTTTCCCCCGCAATCCGCTGATCCGCCAGCGGCTCTGGCTGAGATTTCGGTGGCGATCTCGAGCAGAATTGGCGGACTCGCGGCGAGCAGATGCTCGGCTCCATGGCCGGCAACCCAGCCGAGGGTCCGCTTCAGGTCGAAGCCGGCCAGCATCGGTCGCGCCACGCCGGGGGCGCGGAAGGACAGGGGCATGACCGTGACGCCGAGTCCGGCGGCGACCATCTGCATCACCCGCTCGTCGTTGGTGGACCGGAGCGAAAAATGCGGCCGGACCCCGCGTTCCGTGAAATATCGGCTGGTGTCGGACAGCGCCTCGCAGTGGCGCCTCACGATCATGGTCTCACCGGCGAGTTGCTCGGCGGCGATTTCTCCGGCCGAAGCGAGCCGATGGAACTCCGGCAGGGCGAGTGCATAGCCCTCGTCGCAAACCGGCTGTTCGAGGAAGCGGTCAGACCCTCGGCCGACCAGGGTGAGCGCGACATCTATGCGCTCCTTGGCGAGATCGCTGACGAGCTCCCGCTCGCTCCCGAACAGGAGCTCGAAGCGATGGTCGCGATCCGGGCGCGCCCGGGAGACCGCGGCGGCAACGATGTCGCCCGCGATGCTCGACAAGACGCCAAGACGCAGCGACGGAAGCGTTTCCGCCCTGCCCATCGACTGGACGGCGAGATTGAATTCGCGCTCGATCCGACGGGCATGGACGAGGAATTGCGCTCCGGCGCTGGTGAGTTCGACCCTCTGGCTTGACCGGACGAACAGCCGGACGCCGAGCAGGGCTTCGAGCTTGGCGACGCCCACCGACAATGTCGGTTGGGACACGTTGCAGTGGGCCGCAGCGCGGGAAAAGTTGCCCTGCTCGACAACCGCCAGGAAATATCGGAGCAGATATCGATCGAGCATCAGGAGCCTAGGCCGCACGGCCCGCCAGGGGCGGGCATTATAGATACCAATAATGATCTAGCGCGAGAAACTTCAATTTTCCTACTGTTTCGGCGTAGGGTATGAGCCGCCCAGCAGGAGGGTCTCGATGGTCGACTTCGATTTTGCGCTCGGCGAGACGGCCGACATGATCCGCGACAGCGCCGCGCGCTTCTCCGCGGACAAGATCGCGCCGTTGGCGGTCGAGATCGACGAGAAGGACTGGTTCCCTCGCGAGCTCTGGCCGCAGATGGGGGCGCTCGGCCTGCATGGCATTACCGTGGAAGAGGACTTCGGCGGCCTCGGCCTCGGCTACCTCGAACATCTGGTGGCGCAGGAGGAGGTGGCGCGGGCCTCGGCCTCGATCGGCCTCTCCTATGGGGCGCACTCGAACCTCTGCATCAACCAGATCCGCCGCTGGGGCGACGAGGCGCAAAAGGCGAAGTACCTGCCCAAGCTGATCTCCGGCGAGCATGTCGGCAGCCTCGCGATGTCCGAGGCGGGCGCGGGCTCGGACGTCGTGTCGATGACCCTGAAGGCCGAGAAAAAAGGCGACCGCTACGTCCTCAACGGCGCCAAGTTCTGGATCACCAACGCGCCAGAAGCCGACACCCTGGTCGTCTACGCCAAGACGGGCGAGGGAGCCAAGGGCATCACCACCTTCATCGTCGAGAAGGACATGAAGGGATTTTCGATCGGCCAGAGGATCCGCAAGGTCGGTATGCGCGGCTCGCCCACGGCCGAGCTGGTGTTCGACGACTGCGAGATCCCGGAAGAGAATGTCATGGGCCCACTCAACGGCGGAGTCGGCGTCTTGATGTCGGGCCTCGATTACGAGCGGACCGTGCTGTCCGGCATCCAGCTCGGCATCATGCAGGCCTGCCTCGATGTCGTGCTGCCCTACGTCCGGGAGCGCCGGCAGTTCGGCAAGCCGATCGGCGCCTTCCAGCTGATCCAGGCGAAGGTGGCCGACATGTACGTCGCGCTGAACAGCGCGAGAGCCTATGCCTATGCCGTGGCCAAGGCCTGCGACGCCGGCCGCACGACCCGGTTCGACGCCGCCGGCGCGATCCTGCTGGCCAGCGAGAATGCGATGCGCACGGCGCTGGAGGCGGTGCAGGCCCTGGGCGGCGCGGGCTACACGAAGGATTGGCCGGTCGAGCGCTACATGCGCGACGCCAAGCTGCTCGATATCGGCGCCGGCACCAACGAGATCCGTCGCATGCTGATCGGCCGGGAGCTGATCGGGGCATGAGCGCGCCTGTCCTCGACACGCGGTTGTCGGCCGATTCCGAGGTTTTTCGCGCAAACGCCGCGCACAATCTCGCCCTGGCCAAAGAGCTGCGCGCGAAGGTCGCCGCCGCCGCCGAGGGCGGATCCGCCTCCGCGCGCGACAAGCACGTCGCGCGCGGCAAGCTGCTGCCGCGCGACCGGGTGGAGCGGCTGCTCGACCCCGGCTCGCCGTTCCTGGAGATCGGCCAGCTGACCGCCAACGGCCTCTATGGCGACGAGGTCCCGGGCGCAGGCCTGATCGCCGGCGTCGGCCGGGTCTCGGGACGGCAGGTCATGGTCGCCTGCAACGACGCAACCGTGAAGGGCGGCACCTACTATCCCCTCACCGTGAAGAAGCATCTACGCGCGCAGGAGATCGCCCTCGAAAACCGCCTGCCCTGCGTCTACCTGGTCGATTCCGGCGGCGCGAACCTGCCCAACCAGGCCGAGGTGTTTCCCGATCGCGAGCATTTCGGCCGCATCTTCTACAATCAGGCCAACATGTCGGCCCGCGGCATCCCGCAGATCGCTTGCGTCATGGGCAGCTGCACGGCGGGCGGGGCCTATGTGCCGGCGATGTCCGACGAGACGGTGATCGTCCGCAATCAAGGCACGATCTTCCTGGCCGGACCGCCTTTGGTGAAGGCGGCCACGGGCGAGGTGATCTCGGCCGAGGAACTCGGCGGCGGTGATCTGCACGGCCGCAAGTCCGGCGTCGTCGACCATGTGGCCGACAATGACGAGCATGCGCTCAGCATCGTGCGCGACATCGTCTCCACGCTACGCCCGCCGGCCGCCGCCAACCTCGACCTTCGCGAGCCGCGGCCGCCGAAATTCGCGATCGAGGAGCTCTACGGCGTCATCCCGGACGACGTGCGCGCCCCCTACGACGTGCACGAGGTGATCGCTCGTCTGGTGGACGGCAGCGAGTTCCACGCGTTCAAGGCGCTCTACGGCGCCACCCTGGTCTGCGGCTTCGCGCACATCTGGGGCATGCCGGTGGCCATCCTGGCCAACAATGGCGTGCTGTTCTCGGAAGCCGCGCTGAAGGGCGCGCACTTCATCGAGCTCGCCTGCCAGCGGGGCGTTCCGCTGCTGTTCCTGCAGAACATCTCCGGCTTCATGGTCGGCGGGAAATACGAGGCCGAAGGCATCGCCAAACACGGCGCCAAGCTTGTGACCGCCGTGGCCACCGCCAGCGTCCCCAAGATCACGGTGCTGATCGGCGGAAGCTTCGGGGCGGGCAACTACGGGATGTGCGGGCGCGCGTATCAGCCGCGTTTCCTGTTCACCTGGCCCAACGCCCGCATCTCCGTGATGGGCGGCGAGCAGGCGGCGAGCGTGCTGGCGACGGTCCACCGCGACGCCGACAAGTGGACGCCAGAGGCGGCCGAGGCCTTCAAAGCGCCGATCCGCCAGAAGTACGAGCACGAGGGCAACCCCTACTACGCCACCGCCCGGCTGTGGGACGACGGCATCATCGATCCCGTGCAGACGCGCGAGGTCCTGGGCCTCGCCTTCGCCGCTACGCTGAACGCGCCGATACCCGAGGCTCCGCGCTTCGGCGTCTTCCGGATGTAAGCGCCATGCTGAAATCACTGCTCATCGCCAACCGCGGCGAGATCGCCTGCCGCATCATCCGCACCGCGCGGCGGCTCGGGGTGCGCACGGTGGCGGTCTATTCGGACGCCGACGTCGGCGCGCTGCATGTTCGCTCGGCCGACGAGGCGGTGCGCATCGGCCCTGCGCCCGTGCGCGAGTCCTATCTGGTCGGCGAGACGATCATCGCCGCCGCCAAGGCCAGCGGCGCCGAGGCGATCCACCCGGGCTACGGCTTCTTGAGCGAGAACGCCGCCTTCGCCCAGGCCGTACTGGACGCCGGGCTGATCTGGGTGGGGCCGAAACCCTCCTCGATCACCGCCATGGGCCTCAAGGATGCGGCCAAGAAGCTGATGCAGCAGGCGGGCGTGCCGACCACGCCCGGCTATCTGGGCGAGGACCAGTCGACGACGCGGCTGAAGGCGGAGGCCCAGGCCATCGGCTATCCGGTGCTCATCAAGGCGGTGGCGGGCGGTGGCGGCAAGGGCATGCGCAAGGTCGACCATTCGGCCGAGTTCGCCGACGCGCTGGCCTCCTGCCAGCGCGAGGCGGCGTCCAGCTTCGGCAACGACCAGGTGTTGCTCGAGAAGTGGGTCACCAACCCACGCCATATCGAAGTACAGGTGTTCGGCGACACGCAGGGCAATGTCGTCCATCTTTTCGAGCGGGACTGTTCGCTGCAGCGCCGCCACCAGAAGGTGATCGAGGAGGCGCCCGCGCCGGGCATGGATGAGGCGACCCGCGAGGCCATCTGCCTGGCGGCGGTGCGCGCCGCCAAGGCCGTCGACTACGTCGGCGCGGGGACGATCGAGTTCATCGCCGACGGATCGGAAGGCCTTCGCGCCGACCGCATCTGGTTCATGGAAATGAATACGCGGCTGCAGGTCGAGCATCCGGTCACCGAGGCGATCACGGGGCAGGACCTCGTCGAATGGCAACTTCGCGTCGCTTCCGGCGAGCCGCTGCCGGTGCGGCAGGAGGAGCTCTCCATCGACGGCTGGGCGATGGAAGGGCGGCTCTACGCCGAGGATCCGGCCAAGGGGTTCCTGCCCTCCATCGGCCGGCTCGAGACCTTCCGCCTGGGAGAGGGCTGCCGGATCGACACGGGCGTGGCGGAAGGCGGGGAGATCTCGCCCTTCTACGATCCGATGATCGCCAAGGTCATCGCGCACGGGCCGACGCGGGAGGCCGCCCGCCTGGCGCTGGCCGCCGCGCTTGACGACACCGCGATTTGGCCGCTGAAGACCAACGCCGGTTTCCTGGTCAAGGCCCTGCAGAATCCGGACTTCGCCGCCGCGAGGCTCGATACCGGCCTGATCGGGCGCGAGGGCGATTTGCTCATGCCGCCGTCGCGACCGAGCGAAGCGGCGCTGGCCAAGGCTGCCCAGGCGCTCGCTCACGGCGGGCCGCTGGCGGGCTTCCGCCTCAATGGGCCGGCCCGCCTCGAGGCGCCGTTCCTGCTGGACGGCGAAACGGTGACTCTCCCGTTTCGGCCGCGCGGCCGCGCCGGGGAGCCGCCGCTCGAGCAGGTGCTGGTCGCCGAGGGCGGCCAGGTCTGGCGTCTTGCGCCTTGGCGCGCCGGCGGCGCGGGCGGGGCGGATGCGTCGGACGGCGTGATCCTGTCGCCGATGCCGGGCCGCATCGTCACGGTTTCGGTAGAGGCCGGACAGAGCGTGACCAAGGGCCAGAAGCTGCTGACGCTCGAGGCCATGAAGATGGAGCACACCCTCACCGCCCCGTTCGATGGCATCGTCACCGAGCTCGACGCCATCGAGGGGGCGCAGGTGAGCGAGGGCGCGCGCCTCGTGAAGCTCGACAAGGCGGAAGAGGCCTGATGGCTGGCAAGTTTTTCGACCAATGGACGCTCGGCGACACGATCGTCCACGAGATCCGCCGCACCGTGACCGAGACAGACAACCTTCTCTTCTCGACCATGACGCACAATCCGCAGCCGTTGCACATTGACCGGCAAGCGGCCGAGGCGAGCGAATTTGGCCAGATCCTGGTCAACGGCACGTTCACCTTCGCGCTGATGGTGGGGCTGTCGGTCGGGGACACGACGCTCGGCACGCTGGTCGCCAATCTGGGCTACGACAAGCTGGTCATGCCGAAGCCCGTCTTCATCGGCGACACGCTCCGGGCGGAGACCGAGATCGTCGATCTCAAGCCCAGCAAATCGCGACCCGGCGCCGGGATCGTCACCTTCGCCCACCGCATGCTCAACCAACGCGACGAGGTGGTGTGCCAATGTTTGCGCATGGCGCTCGTGAAACGGAGCGGCGCATGACCCTGCGCTCGCTTCTCTTCGTTCCCGCGGACCGCCCCGATCGGTTTGGCAAGGCCGTGGCGAGCGGCGCCGACGCACTGATCCTCGACCTCGAGGACTCCGTGGCGTCGGAGAGAAAGGCTGCGGGCCGCGCCGCCGTCGCCGAGTGGCTGGCCGGCGATCGCTCGACGACGACTTTCGTGCGCATCAACCCACTCGACAGCGAATGGATCGACGCCGATCTCGCCGCCATATTGCCTGGCCGCCCGGATGGTCTGGTGCTGCCCAAGGCGGAGGGCGAGGCGAGCGTGCGGGCGTTGTTGGACCGGCTGGGCGATGTCCGTCCGCCCATCCTGCCCATAGCTACCGAAACCCCTGCGGCCATCTTCCAGCTCGGCAGCTACGCGGCGGTGAGCGAGCACCTGGCCGGCCTCACCTGGGGGGCGGAGGACCTGCCCGCCGCCATTGGCGCCACGACCTCGCGCGAGCCGGACGGCCGCTACACCGCGCCGTACGAGATGGTGCGCAGTCTTGCGCTCTTCGGCGCCCACGCGGCCGGCGTGCCGGCCATCGAGACGGTGTTCCCGCGCATTGATGCGCCGGAGGCCCTCGCTGACTATGTGGCGCGCGCCCGGCGCGACGGCTTCCGCGGAATGATGGCGATCCATCCGGCGCAGGTGGAGACCATCAACCAGGGTTTCCTGCCGACGGAGGCTGAACTGGCGCACGCTCGATTGGTGGTCGACGCCTTCGCCGCGCATCCCGAAGCGGGCGCCTTGAGGCTGGACGGGAAGATGGTCGATCGGCCGCATCTCCTTCAAGCCCGGAGACTTCTTGGTCTGGCCAAAGCCGGAGACGCCCCTTCGCGCCCCGGGCTTTAGGCCGCGCCGTCGTGACATCTGACTTCGCCGACGCCTGAGGGAAGTCGACCAGCCGCGCTCAATCAGTGCACGACCAACCCTTACGTCCCGACGAGCTTGCCGACGCAATGGCCCGGTTGGCCCGCGTCCTGGCGCGGCTATTCCCCGCGGGCGGGTGGGACGGCCGCATCGCTTCTGACCTCATTGACGACGATGGAACGCAGGACCTTGCCGGCAGTCTGCTGATCAAGTGCGACCACGCCCTGCCGATGGCCGGATCAGGGACGTCGTGGATGGACGCCAGCTCATGCAGGTCGGCGGCCGGCGTTGAATCATAGTGTCGCCGCCGCCGACCGCCGACGCGACCTTCCGCGCGCGCCAGGGCGAGACCGGCGCTGGTGCGCTCACGGATCATCGCCCGCTCGAACTCCGCGAAGCTGCCGACAATCGGCCGCCTTCAGCGCCTTGGCCTGCAGGGCGTTGCATGGCTCATCGCCCTTCGAGACCCGGGCATAGCCGATCAGCCTGCCGGAGACCCGGCTGAGTTCAGGAACGCCCGTACCCAAGACTTGGTATCGGGCGGAATACCTATTCTCCGAAGCTTTGTGCGCGAACCGATCAATTGGTCACTGGCCGGGTCGGCGTCTCCACCAACGATCTGCTCGCGCATCAAAAGACGCGGCCGGGCCAGGCGTTTTCAGCGGCCATGGCTCAGTCAGTTTGCCTCGTCGCGATCGCCTCAATCAACCCACCTCGAACCGGCGCCCCGGGCGCCCAGGGAACCCCTCATGACGCCTTCGGCAGAGATCACCGTCTCCGGCTCGATCCCCCACGGCCCCACGACCGCAATCGTCACCTATTTCATCGTCGACCGGGCGCGCGGCGCCATCGTCGGCAACGTCAACCTGCCGAACGCCTCGCTGGTCAGCCGCGCCTTCCGGCTCACGGTGCGCGTTCCGAACCCCTCCGACACCCTGGACGTCGGCGTCTTCGACCAGGCCGGCGACTTCGCCTCCGCCGGTTTCACGCTGGAACTCCCTCAAGAGAGCCGTGGCGCGGCCGGTCCGGTGGGCTGACGCCGCATGCGAACGCCTTCCACAGCGCCGCTCGTCCTGAGCCCGGCCGTCCCACGGCCGGGCCCTTCCACGTCAACCCATCAAGCTCCGCCGATGTCGGCGAGCAGGGGCCGCCGCATGCCGCTCATCTCCGAAATTCTGTTCATCGACCCGGGCGTGCCCGACATCGGCACGGTGCTGACCGGGCTGCGGCCCGGCGTGGAGGCCGTGCTGCTGGACGCGGCGCGCCCCGCGGCGAGGCAGATGGCGCAGGCGCTGGCCGGCCGAAGCGGCCTGGCCGCGGTCCACATCATGGCCCACGGCGCGCCGGGACGGGTGGGCTTCGCGGCCGGCGAGTGGTCGGCGGCGACGCTTGAGCGCGACGCGCGCGACCTGGCCGCGATCGGCCGCGTTCTCGCTGAAGACGGCGAGATGCGTCTCTGGAGCTGCGAGACGGGGCAAGGGCGTGTCGGCGAGGCGTTCATCGACGCGCTTGAGGACGCGACCGGCGCCTATGTTGCTTCGGCGACTGGTCTTGTTGGCGCCGAGGCGCTGGGCGGATCGTGGGAACTGGGTGCGTCCCCCCGGAGCATGCCTCCGCTGACTCGTGCGGCCGCGGCGGAATATGCCGGCGTGCTGAGCATCGAGGTCACGCTCAATGGCACAGTGGATAGTAATCCAGGGATCACGCAGGCCGTAATCACCTACTATGTCGTCAATGCGGCCGGTGTGATCGTCGATACGTTCGACCTGCCGGCCAAGACTTTTACGGGCGTTAGCACCGCCGCGGTGATCATCAATGTCCCGACGACCGGTGTTTCGACGGCCTACACCATCTACGCGCAAAATGGGGCGACCACGGCCAGCATAGGCACGCTCACCGTTGCGGCGAACGGAACATCTGCCACAACAACGGCGAACTCGACCGGCAATGATGGCTACGTAAACTTGACCTCAGCTACGGCGACCCCGAACGCCGGCGCCACGGGCGCAACTGGAGCGACAGGCGCCACGGGTTCGACAGGCGCAGTCGGTGCGACGGGCGCGACTGGCGGCACGGGTTCGACAGGCGCAGTCGGCGCGACGGGCGCGACCGGCGGCACGGGCTCGACAGGCGCAGTCGGCGCGACAGGCGCGACCGGCGGCACGGGCTCGACAGGCGCGGTCGGCGCGACGGGCGCGACCGGCGGCACGGGTTCGACAGGCGCCGTCGGCGCGACGGGCGCGACGGGCGGCACGGGCTCGACAGGCGCAGTCGGCGCGACGGGCGCGACCGGCGGCACAGGTTCGACAGGCGCAGTCGGCGCCACGGGTGCGACAGGTTCCACCGGGGCAGTTGGCGCCACGGGTGCGACGGGCGACACCGGCGCTATCGGCGCTACGGGTTCCACGGGCGACACCGGCGCGAGCGGGGCCACGGGCGTGACCGGAGCCACGGGGGCCACGGGTTCGACGGGCGACACCGGGGCGATTGGGGCCACGGGCTCGACCGGCGATACCGGAGCGACTGGAGCCACGGGTTCGGCGGGCGACACCGGAGCAACCGGAGCCACGGGCTCGACTGGCGACACTGGAGCAACCGGAGCCACGGGTTCGACGGGCGACACCGGCGCGACTGGAGCCACGGGCTCGACGGGTGACACCGGAGCGACTGGAGCCACGGGTGCGACCGGCGACACCGGGGCGACTGGAGCCACGGGCTCGACGGGCGACACTGGAGCAACCGGAGCCACGGGCTCGACCGGCGACACCGGAGCGACTGGGGCCACGGGCGCGACGGGCGACACCGGCGCAACTGGAGCCACGGGCGCGACGGGCGACACCGGCGCAACTGGAGCCACGGGCGCGACGGGCGACACTGGAGCCACCGGTGACACGGGCTCGACGGGTGACACCGGCGCAACGGGAGCCACGGGTGCGACGGGCGACACCGGCGCGACTGGGGCCACGGGTTCGACCGGCGACACCGGCGCGACTGGAGCCACGGGCTCGACCGGCGACACTGGAGCAACCGGGGCCACGGGTTCGACGGGTGACACCGGCGCAACTGGAGCCACAGGTGCAACGGGC